>Ga0183097_10161_pt1 | contig 216662 bp, 182 predicted proteins | sample BioMet8_FD_128883 | JGI IMG/M metagenome (GOLD analysis project Ga0183097, IMG submission 128883) | Microbial communities from bioreactor (seeded with sewage sludge) at Lawrence Berkeley National Lab, California, USA - Biofuel... | ecosystem: Engineered > Bioreactor > Anaerobic > Unclassified ... | reverse complement strand
CTTCCTGCCTTCCTGACGGATACCGAAGAACCATCAGGTTAGGCCGATCGAACGGGGTCGGCATGTTCGTGCATAAGGTGTCGATTTTCAGATGCCGAAGTTGTCGATCAAAAGACTACTGCATACAGCTTCTGGGGCCACGACACCTCGGCCGCCATCCAAGGCCACCTCAACGACCTCGGCTACGGCCTCGTCGTAGACTCCGACTTCGGGCCCAAATCCGCGAGCGCGCTGCAGCAGTCGCTCAACGCAGGGCAGTGGAGGTAGCGCCACTTCATTTTTCCGACCACGTTCTAGAGGCCGTCGTGTAACACCAATCGCTGATCGTCATACGCAACCGCGCTAGCGTGCCACACGTGACAGACAAGGCCCTCACCCTGCGGGGTGGGGGCCTACTTCATTTTCCCGACCGTGTTCTAGGCCGCTAGTAGAGGCATGCGATGTAAGCAAAGGCGCGAGAATCAGCCAGGAACGAAAGCGACACAGCCCCTCACCTGATGCTTCGTACATTGGGCGGGGCGCGGTTTGTGCTTGTACTAACAGTAAAAGAACTATGATATTTAGAAAGACTCTTGTATGTGTATCGACTTATTTTTTGGAGATGTTCAATGGAGAATCCGGATGAGGGCAGTATCTCAAGCGATGCTACGAAGGGCGCGACAAATATGCTTCAGGTGGCCATCTCAAGACTAGCAAAGTCAGATACAAGCAATGGTTATACAATTAACGTCGAAGCAATCACCGAGATGCTCTGGAAAGTTCGGGCATCAGGCAAGCCCGATCAGCTGACTATCTTCACTTGTGTTGTACAGGCTGTTAACTCAGCATGCAAATGGATGGAAATCCCATCTGATAGCGTTACTTATCCAGATTCACTTGTTGTGCTGCAGAGTATTATGGACAACACGTCTCTCGTTTACGATAGCGATTATTTGAAGAAGACCAAGAGCTACCCACAGACTGTCAAGCCACCTGTTGGAACGACAACCGAGAACGTAAGAGACTTGCTGTGTGATATATACCAATGCGCTTACTTGGAATACATGCGTGACGAGCAAATGGGCAGAGTTGCAACAATCGCAAGTTCAAACATATCTAAGCCTATCAAGGAAGAATTGCATGATACCAAGATACAATTCGAACAGCTCGATAAGAAACTCGATAGTAAATCAGCCGAAGTAAACACTAGGCTAGAAAAGACCGATGAAAAAGTAGATAAGGCTCCCCGTGAGAACACTGCGGTTCTCGGCATATTCGCGGCAGTCGTTCTTGCCTTCAACGCTAGTATTACACTTGCTTCTTCTGGTCTTCAGGTGTCCAAGGAACTTGGGACGTTCCAGGTGGCATTTATAGTCTCAATTATTGGATTCATGCTGTTCAATGCGCTTTTCGTTCTATTCTCTTTCGTCAGCCATATCGTTAGCAAGAGTGACGAATCTTGGCCCTTGTTGCCCAAATGGACATTCATTGTCATCAACGCCATGATCGTTGCTATTGCTGTCATTCTTGGTGCCATCTCATGCGGTTTGTAAGGGCGATTTCTAATCTCTGTTTGCCCATCCGTGGTTGAGCCCTAACTCTATCTCCCCAGCCATGTCTTAAGAGAACGACCTGGGAACCATGGAAGGAACGATCTTCGTCTGGCGCACATCCCGTCGGGTGAGGGCTGTTTCTTCATTTATGCACTCGGAGTCGAGAACGTCGGAGAACGTCGGAAGCAAGGTGCCTTATAATTTCCGATGGCATCCAACTTTTAAGAAAATGCCTGCTAGTGCATGGTGCCCGAGGTGGGAGTCGAACCCACACGGGGTTTCCCCCTGAGGTTTTTGAGACCTCTGCGTCTGCCATTCCGCCACTCGGGCAAGGTCACGTCTGCACCAGAAGAGAATACACCAGAGCCGCCCGATATCACACGTGAGCTAGCGCAGACACGGATTGGTCTCAAGCTCGTGAGACATCGGCGTATAGGGGCCGTGTCCACAGAAGAGCACCGTGCTCGGCTCTATGACCTCTTTGAGATGGGCCAAGGATGCCGCGAGTGCGTCGGCATCCCCACCACGCAGGTCGGTCCTACCGCATGAGCCGGCAAAGAGGGTGTCACCGACGAACGCAAGTCCGGATGCCGTGCCACCGCCCACGAGAACGATGCCGCCCGGCGTATGACCGGGAGTCGCGACCACGGTGAACGTGGCCGTGCCAATCTCGAGCACAGAGCCGTCGCCGAGCACCAGGTCTGGCAGCGGTGCGTTGTCGTCGTAGCGACGGCCCTGCTCGCTTGGCTCTCCCGCATGGGTCGCCTCCTCGGCGTCTGCGGCACTGATGGCATATGTCGCATGCGTAGCGTCGCGCAGGGCCTTGACGCCTCCCACATGGTCGCCATGGCCGTGCGTTGCCACGATGTACCTCACGGGAAGCTCGCCCAAGGCATCGGCGATGGCCGCCCCGGAGGCACCAGGGTCAACGACCATGCACTCACCCTGGGAGGCATAGATGTAGCAGTTGGTCTCGATGGGACCGACGACATAGAGACTCAGCTCGTCGGAGCCTTCGTGGCAACCACCGCAGCAGCACCCTCCCCCATCACCGCAGCAGCAGTCTCCGGAGTCGTCGTGGTCATGGCAGCACTCATGGTCCTGGTCCTGGCACGTCATGGGCTAGGCCCTCCTCTTCATCTGGTTTGCGCCCTCACCGGGCATGATGCGCCGTGCGTCGAAGACGGACGGCACGCGTGAAACGGTTGCAAGCAACGAGTCGAGCAGACTCGCGTCTGAGATGGCGACAAGGAAGCGAAGCCTCGCCACGCCCTGGGTACTCGTCTGTGTGGCGGCTGAGAGGATGTTGCCCCCAGCGTCACCGATTGCGGTAGTCACGTCCTTGAGCAGGCCCATGCGGTCGGTGGCCTCCACGACGGTCTCCACGCGGAACTCCGTGGCCCCGCTCGTGTCCCAGGCCACGTCGATCATGCGCTCGGAATGGTTCATGAGGTCCTTCACGTTGGGGCAGGTCGCCCGATGGACCGACACTCCCCTGCCCCGGGTGATGAAGCCGACGATCTCGTCGCCTGCGACCGGGTTGCAGCAATGCGCGAGGTGGACCAGAAGGTCCCCGTCACCATTGACCACCACGCCGCAGTTGCTCCTCTTCTTGCGCCCCTCGGCCGTGCGCGTTATGGCGTACGCCTGCATGAGGGGCTTGTTCTGCTCCATCGCCTCCTGCTGGGCGTTCAGGCGTTCGGCGGTACGCTGCTGCGCCGCGAGCTGCTCGGGCGAGCCCTCCTCGAGGATCTCCCCCACGCGATTTGCCACGAGCTTGGCGGTGAGCTTGCCCGAGCCGATGCCCGCGAAGAGGTTGTCGGTGCTTGGGTAGTCAAGACCGGCGCATACCCGGGCGAGCGCCTTGGTGGTGCGCTGCGTGGAGATGCCGTACCCGCGTTTGCGCAGCTCGCGGGCAAGTTCCGCACGGCCCTGCTCGGCATCGTCGGTCTTCGTCTCGGTCGAGAAGTACTTGCGAATCTTGGCACGCGCCGATGGGGTCGCGACGATGCCCATCCAGTCGCGTGACGGCTTGGCGTTCTTGTTGGTGAGAATGTCCACGCGGTCGCCCATGGCGAGCTTGTAGGTGAGCGGGACCACCGATCCGTTGACCCTGGCTCCCACGCAGTGGTTGCCCACCTGGGTGTGGACGGCATAGGCGAAGTCGAGCGGGGTCGAATCCCGGCGAAGGCTCATGACCTCGCCCTTTGGCGTGAAGACGAATATCTCGTGCTCGAAGAGGTCGACACGCAGGCTGTCGAGGAACTCGTGCGGGTCGTCGATGTCATCCTCGACGGCCCAGTCGAGGCTCTTGCGGATCCAGTTGATGGTGGAGTCGATGGACATGTCCTCGGCCGACATCCTGCCCCGGGAGCCACCCTCCTTCTTGTAGAGCCAATGGGCGGCGATGCCGTGCTCGGAGGCCTCGTGCATCTCCATCGTGCGTATCTGGATCTCTATCGGTCGACCATCGGGACCTATGACCGTGGTGTGCAGCGATTGGTAGAGGTTTGCCTTTGGCGTGGCGATGTAGTCCTTGAAGCGCCCGGGCATGGGATGCCAGAGCGAGTGGACCGCGCCGAGCACCGAATAGCAGTCGGGTACGGTCTGGGTGATCACGCGCAGGGCGATGAGATCGTAGATGTCGGAGAACTCCCGGCCCTTGCGGGTCATCTTCTGATAGATGGACCAGAGATGCTTGGGACGACCCGTGATCTGGTAGCCGGACAGGCCCACGCTCTTGAGCTCGTCATCGAGCACCTTGATGGCCGCCTCGGTGTCGTCCTCCCTCTGTGCGCGCGAGTCCTGCACCATGCGAGCGATGCGCTGGTACTCCTCGGGCTCGAGCCAGAAGAACGCCAGGTCCTCGAGCTCCCACTTGACGCTTGACATGCCGAGACGGTCGGCCAGCGGCGCATACACGTCCATGGTCTCCCGGGCCTTGAACATGCGGCGGTCGGGGGGCAGAGCGGCGAGCGTCCGCATGTTATGGAGACGGTCGGCGAGCTTGATGATGACCACGCGGATGTCCTTGGACATGGCGAGGAACATCTTCCGGAGGTTGAGGGCCTGCTTCTCGTCCATCGAGGTGACCTCGATGGACGTGAGCTTGGTGACACCATCCACGAGCTCGGAGACCTCGGGTCCGAAGAGGTCGGTTATCTGATCGAGCGTGGCCGGCGTGTCCTCCACCGTGTCGTGGAGAAGCGCCGCACAGATGGTGTCCTCGTCCATGTGAAGGTCCTCGGCAAGGATGAGGGCCACCTCGACGGGATGGTTGATGTAGGGCTCACCCGAGCGGCGGCGTTGGTCGCGATGGAACTCGGCGGCAAAGCGATATGCGCGCGAGACCTTGTCGCACTCGTCCTTGCCGAGATAGGCCGCGCAGGCCTCCTCGAGCAGGCGGTAGTTGGCGGCATCAGGCGCGCTGGTCTTCTTCCGCGGCGCAGGCGCCGGCATCGTCTCATCTGCCATCGTAGCCCCCCTCCTCGCCGACGACACACCCGAAGCTGGGTGTGATCGGTCTGTTGATACAGGCGAGCATATCATCTGCCGACGCCGAGAGCACCCATTCCGAGAAGTGCGCGAACTCCTCGCGAGCGTGCATGCCCTCGAGATAGCGAATGGACTGGCCAAGCTCCATGCGCCGAGGGGAATGCACCATGGAGATGCGGCGTGCCGTCCCGTAGCCCGACGTCTCAAGGAACCCGAGCTCGCGGAAGACGGCGATGCCGCACGAGACCGACCTCTCGTCGAGACGGGTGCGCGGATCGGCATCGAGGGCGGACTGGGCGAGGTCGCCGTTCGTGGACTGGAAGGAGTCCGCACCCTCCTCCTGCAGGGCACGACGGGACAGCGAGGAAAGCGTGCGATAGAGTATCGCGAGGTCATCGCGGGAAGGCGCGCTCGAGGAGATGATCCTCTCGTCTATCCTGGTATCGCGCGATCCGAAGAGCATGTGCACCACGGCAGGATCGCCATCCCTGCCCGCACGCCCGCTCATCTGGTTGAACTCCACCTGTCCGAAGGGCATGTGGTAGAGCATGACGTTTCTGATGTCGGGCAGGTTGACGCCCTCGCCGAACGCGCTCGTCGAGACGATGCAGGTGAGCTCGCCCGAACGGAAGGCCGCCTCGACGCGCGTGCGATCGGCACGCGAGAGACCGGCGTTGTAGAACGATATCCGATGGCCCAGCTCCGGGACGCGGTGCCTGAGCATGCGCGCGAGCGTAACGGACTGCTCGCGCGAGTTGACGTAGACGATGGTCTTCTCACCGGTGGCGACCACCGAGACGAGCGCCACCTCGCGGTCGTGCACCTCGCGACAGTCCCGCATGGAGAGGTTGGTGCGGACCGAACGGTCCACGACCACATCATCGCGGCCGATGCCGCACAGACGGCATATCTCCGCTGCGACGGGCGTGGCGGCGGTCGCCGTGACCGCAAGCGTCACGGGTTCTCCGAGAAGCTCGCGAACCTCGGGGAGGCTTGCGTAGGCACTGCGGTTGCCCGACTTGGAAAGACCTGCATGATGGGCCTCGTCGATGACCACGAAACCGATGCGGCCCACGTCGGCGAAGCGCCTCGCATGGATGGCGAGAAACTCGGGAGTGGTGAGGACGACGTCGGTGTCGCCCGAGGCGAGCGCGGAGAACACGGCGTCACGCTCGTCAAGGGGTGTCTCGCCCGTGAGGACGCTTGCGCCGACGCCGATGGCGGAGAGCTTCTCCGAAAGGTGAAAGGCCTGGTCCGCCACGAGCGCGCGCAACGGGAACACGAAGACGCTCGCACGCCCGTGCGCGATGGCCTCCCTCGCTGCGTGAATGTGGAAGATGAGCGACTTGCCACGGCCCGTGGCCATGACGCAGAGGGCCGATCTTCCGACGGCAAGGCGTTCGAGGACCGCCGTCTGGGCAGGGAGAAGGTCATGGTCCCCGATCATGCGACGGGTGAGCTCGGATGTGAGCGCGTCGACGTCGAGTCTGGCGAGCCCCTCGCGGACGGACCGCGCCGAGCCGTGGTCTCCTCCCTCCGTCCCGGCCGATGGATCCTTGCGCGACACCTGCACGTTGACACCGAACGAGCGACCCTCGTCACCGCCGGTCACCTGTATGACCGAGGCGCGATACTCCACCCCCGCATCCATGAGCGGGGCGATGGCGGCGGCGATCTGCCGTCTGAGGAAGCCCACCTGCTCACCTGAGGGAGTCAGGAAGCGTATGGCATTCTCGTCCACCGGGTTTCCCGTGTCACGCTCCATCAGGAGCTCTTCTCCCTCATCAAGCGAACGGACCACCGACTGGCGTCCCTCGAAGGTGACGCCCATGATCTTGGTGGCGAACGAGGTCGCCTCGGCGATGCCCGCGTACTCGTCACGCGAGAGGATCTCGTCGGCGCGCGAGAAGAGCTCGTCGGAGAGGGTCGGTTCGTCCTCTGCCGCAGGGGTGTCGCGATAGAGGATGTCCTTTACCATGAGTTTGGCCTTCGTGCGCCCCTGCCAGGTCTCGTTGATTGCCTCGAAGACGAGGTCGACGGCACCCTCGTAGTCACATGCAGACTCCACGTCAGGCGTCCGAAACATGATCGCCGGGATGCTCGTGATCCCATCCGTGGCAACGAAGCGCAGGTGCGAACCATCGGAACCAACACGGGAGCGGTTGCGCATGGACACCCCGCGGGCGGCAAGGAGAGGTCTCTTGTTGCCCTGGCCAAAGGGCTGGAGCCGCTCGAGCGCATCGATGGACGAAACCGTGAGCTCATCGAGCGTCGTCACGGCCGCGACCTCGTCCGTGACCTCGAACTGCTCGGGGGGAAGCGCCTCGAGGACCTCGCCGAGACGGACGCGGAAGGCGTCGAGGTTGGCGACGTCGCAGGTCACTCCCACGGCCCCCGCATGCCCGCCAAAGCGCACGAGCACGTCGGAGCACTGCTCGACGGCATGGAAGAGGTCGACGGAGCCTATGGAGCGACCCGAGCCACGGGCGACGCCGTCGGATATGGTGAAGAGAATCGCAGGCACATGGAAGTGGTTGACGAGTCGAGAGGCGACGATGCCCTTCACGCCCTCGTGCCAGCCCTCCCCGCCCACGACGATCACGCGACCACCGTCATAGGAGGCCTCGGCAAGCGCCATGGCCTCCTCGGACAGGGAGGCCTCGATCTCGCGACGCTCGTTGTTGATCTCCTCGAGCCTGCCCGCGAGCATGGCGGCCTCGGCGGGGTCTTCGGTGAGCAGCAGGTCGAACGCGACATCGGTCGTGCCCATCCGCCCGGCCGCGTTGAGACGAGGGATGATCGAGAAGGGCAGCGAATCGGAACGCACCTGCGAGATGTCCTGACCGGCGGTGGCGGCGAGGGCCGCGATGCCGGGGCGCGCCGCCTGGCGCATGCACCGTATGCCCTCGGTGACGAGGGCCCGGTTCTCGCCGACGAGAAGCATCATGTCGGAGAGGGTGCCGAGGGTGGCCACGTCGACGTATCGCCGCCAAAGGTCCGGCTGACCGAGACGGCGGCCCAGCTCGCAGACGAGCTTGAGGGCGACGCCCGCGCCTGCGAGGTCGCGGGAGGGGTTGTCGGGGTCAAGCTTGGGGTCTGCCACTGGCACGCCGGAGGGCACGAGCTCGGCGGGTTCGTGGTGGTCGGTGACCACGACGTCGATGCCCTGCGCGAGAAGCCCGTCGACCTCCACGGCCGAAGCGATGCCGTTGTCCACCGTGATGACGAGATCGGGGTGGCAGCCCTCGATCACGCGGTCGAGCGCCTCGCGAGAGAGACCATATCCCTCGCCGAAGCGATGTGGGATGTAGGGCTCCACCGTGGCACCGAGCGCACGAAGGGCAAGCGTGAGCAGACAGGTGGAGCTCATGCCGTCCACGTCGAAGTCACCGAAGATGGCGATGACCTCATGGTCGCGAACGGCACGCTCCACGCGGTCCGTGGCCTCGACCATGCCGGGGATGACGACCGGGTCGAGCCAGTCCCGGTCGAGCGACGGAGAGAGAAACTCGCGGGCGGCGGTCACATCGGTGATGCCACGGGCGACGAGGACGCGAGCGACCAGGGGAGGTAGGTCGAGCTGGCCCGAAAGCTCAAGCTCGGCTCGCCGGTTTGCGGGAAGAACCGACCAGCGCCTGCTGTTCGCAAGGCCAGGCATGTCCTACTCGCCGTCGGGTGCGGGTACGGGTTCACCCGCATGCTCGCCGTAGCGATCCTCGAGCCTCTTCCACTTGGACTCACGCGTCTTCCAGATGGCGAGGAGCGGACTCGCGACGGCAAAGCTCGAGTACGTGCCGAGCAGCTCGCCGATGAGGATGGCGAAGGCGAAGTCCTTGAGCGTGGAACCGCCGATGAGCAGCATCGCGATGACGGGGACGAGCGTCACGATGGTGGTGTTGATCGTACGGACGATGACCTCGTTGATCGAGAAGTTGCAGATCTGGAAGTACGTGTGGTGGACGCCGTCACGGAGCTGCTTGGCGTTCTCGTTCATGCGGTTGAACTCGACGACGGTGTCATAGAGCGAGTATCCCATGATCGTGAGGAGCGCGGCGATGACGTTGGGCGAGATGTCTATCTGGAACCAGGCGTAGACGCCGAGGGTGATCACAAGGTCATGCAGGAGTGCGACGACGGCCGTGATGGACATCTTGAACTCGTAGCGAAGCGAGACGTACGCGATGATGACCGCGATGGCGACGCAGAATGCGAGCACCGAGGAGCGGACGGTGTCGGCACCCCAGTCGGGACCGATCGTCGTCACGGTGTAGTTGTCGGTGGTGAGGCCAAGTGCACTGGCCACGTCCTGGGCATGCGCGTTGGCCGTGGTGGGGTCGGTGGTGTCAGAGCGAACGAGGAAGCCTGCCTCGCCCTCGGTCGTGGTGGTCTGTACGGTCGCTCCCGTCTCGCTTACGTCGGCGAGCGCATCACGCATCTGTTCGATGGTGACGTCGCCGGTGCCACGGAAGTCGATCTCGGTACCACCAAGAAACTCGATGCCAAAGACGAGGCCTCGGGCGACGAAACCGACCACGGAGACGATCACGAGCACGGCAGAGACGGTAAGGAATATCTTGCGGTGAGAGATGAAGGGGATCTCGTGGGAGAAGTGGCTACGCATGAGCCTCACCCCCCTTCGCTGGAGCGACAGACGTGGACGAAGCACCCCTCGCCTCGGCGAGATCCTGGTTGATGCCCCAGAACCCGGGATGCTTCTGGATCGTTCCGAGCGCGAGCAGACGAAGCGCAGGAGCCTTGAAGCAGAACATGGTGACGATGTCGCAGGCGACGCCAAGGGCAAGCGTGAGGCCGAACCCCTTGACGGTGCCCGTTCCCACGAAGAAGAGTGCGAGGGCGGTGACAAGGGTTACGAAGTCGGCATCGAGCGAGGTCTGGATGCCGTGGCGGGAACCCGAGACGGACGCGTTCTTGACGGTGCGGCCCATGCGAATCTCCTCGCGGAAGCGCTCGAGGACGAGGATGGACGAGTCTGCCGCCGACGTGACCGTCAGGACCATGCCCGCAAGACCGGGCAGCGAAAGGGCAAAGAGCCCGTAGTGCGAGAGCAGGGCGAGGAGACCGAGGTCGAGGGTCGCGAAGACCGCGAGCGAACCCAGCGTGAGCAGCCCGAGCCCACGATAGAAGAAGAACAGGTAGACAATCACGATGGCGATGCCGACGGCGAGGGCGGCGACACCCTGGGAGAGGGAGTCCTGGCCAAGCGTGGGGCCGACGACGCGGCTCTCGGAGTACGTGAGCGTGACGGGCAGCGAACCGGAGTCGAGCACCGTCTTGAGCTCCTTTGCCTTGTTGAGCGTGAAGCTGCCTGTGATGGCCACCTTGCCGTCGGTAATCGTCGTCTGCACGGCGGGCGCGGAGTACTCGACCCCGTCGAGCACGATGGCGATCTGGCCCTTCGTGGGAGCAAGCTCGGTGGTGACGTCGGAGAAGATCTGGGTGCCCTCGGAGTTGAGCGTGATATCGACCTCATAGGTTCCCACGGAGGTGGTCGAGGAGGTCACGGTGCTGGACTCGACGTAGGAGCCGTCCATGAAGGCGGTGTAGGTGCCCTCCTGGAGCGGCACGTTGTCAGTACCGGCCGAGATCTTCGCGAGAGCCTCGGCATCGCCGATGTCCTCGAGCTTCACGAACTCGAGGTGGCCCGTCTGGCCGATGGTCGAGACCGTCTCGTCGGCGTTCGTGGCCCCAGGAATCTGCACGAGAATGGAGTTGGTCCCCTGCAGCTGAACGGTGGCCTCGGAGGAGCCGAGCGCGTTCACGCGCTTCTCGACGATGCTCTTGGCGGTGTCCATGTCAGACGAGGACACCGAGGAGCCGTCGGACTTGCTCGCGGTGAGGATCACGGAGACGCCGCCCTGGATGTCGAGGCCCTGCGTGATGCGTTCAGAGAGGGGCGTGAAACCGATGACGCACACGACGCAGAGGACGAAGATGGCCACCAGCGTACCCACGTACCTGCGTGCGTCACCGCGCAGCTTCGGTCTCTTGGACACCTTGCGCGGCCTGACCCTCTTGGTCTTCCTGACCGCGTGCGTCTCGGTGGCCTGCCATCTGTCGACACCCGTCTTGGGCTCGTCGGACTCTGAGTTTCGAAGCATGTCTCCAAACCTTCTGTCTCGTTTGCCGAGGTCAAGACCTCAACATCGGAACTTGGCAGCATGACGGACGAGTAACAGTCCTTGATTATAGGTGTTCGGACGCGCAATCCGCGCCGACATCCCAGGGGTTATGAAAACCGTTACGAACGTAGGCCCATATACCCCCCGCTACCAGTCGTTCGATGCCTCCGAGTCATTCCACGCGGAGACGAAGTCCCCGTAGGTGCCCGCAACGATCGCCCTGCGGGCACGTCGCATGAGGTCGAGGAGGTAGTAGATGTTGTGCGTGGACACGAGGATCGAGCCGAGCATCTCGCCCTGACGAACGAGATGGTGGATGTAGGCACGCGAATAGCCGCCGCGACACACGGAGCACCCGCACTCGGGGTCGAGCGGACCGGCATCATGGGTGAAGCGGGCGTTCTTGAGGTTGAGGCGACCTTCGCTCGAGAAGGCGGTGCCCGTGCGTCCCGTGCGCGTGGGGAGCACGCAATCGAACATGTCGATGCCGCAGGCCACGCCGCGGACGAGCGAGGAGGGGCTACCCACTCCCATGAGATAGCGAGGCTTCCCGCGGGGCATGTACTCCGCGGCCAACGGCTCAAGGCTCTCGAACATGGTCTCATGGTCCTCTCCCACCGAGTATCCCCCGATGCCATAGCCGGGAAAGTCACCCATGTCCTCGAGCTGCCTCAGGGACCTCAGTCGCAGCCCCAGATCCATGCCGCCCTGGACGATGCCGAAGAGCGCCTGGTCGGAACGGTCATGAGCTGCCAGGCAGCGCTCGGCCCATCGACCCGAGAGGTCGACGGCACGCTCGACCTTGGACCGTGGCGCAGGGTATCCCACGCACTGGTCGAGCTGCATGACGATGTCAGCCCCAAGCTTCTGGGCTATGTCCATGTTCGCCTCGGGCGTCCAGGTGAACCAGCGACCGTCGTAGTCAACGGCACGAAACCTGATGCCGTCATCGGAGAGCTTCACGAACTCCTCGTGGCTGAAGACCTGAAACCCACCGGAATCGGTGAGAATGGGTCCGTGCCACTGCATGAAGTCGTGGAGACCTCCCAGCTCGGCAACGGTATCGGCTCCGGGGCGCATGGAGAGGTGATAGGTGTTGGCGAGCACGATGTGGGCACCCACCTGCTCGAGCGTCTGTGGAAGGATGCCCTTGACCGTGCCTTTCGTGCCCACGGGCATGAAGATCGGTGTCGGCACGTCGCCGTGGGGCGTGTGAAGGACACCGGCCCGCGCATGGGTGGCGGGATCCTCCGCCACGACGTCGTAGGTAAACCAGCTACCGTCCCGCTCGCACATGTGTCTCTCCCTCGCTCGTCTTCGGCCACTCATGGTACACGACGGTGGACATCGGACGGAGGCATGGTGCGCACACGAGACCATGTTCCAAAGAGAAAGCGGCCCGGCACCTGAGTGCCGAGCCGCCCCTTTGATCGTTGGGACCAGGACCTACTCGCCAAAGCCGCTGTCGACGAGGGCGACGAGGGCGTCGAGGGCAGCCTGCTCGTCAGCGCCGTCACATGCGACCTCGATCTTGGTGCCCGTGCCGAGACCGGCAGCGAGGATCATCATGATCGACTTTGCGTTGACGGGAGCGGAATCCTTATCGACGTTCTTGATCGTGACGTTGCTCTGGTACTTCTTGGCCTCGGTCACGAAGACAGAAGCAGGACGAGCGTGAAGACCGGTGGCGTTGATAATCGTAGTCTGCTTGGAAACCATGCTTGGACTCCCCTTTCGGAATCTTTCACTCGGGGAAGTGTTCCCCGAAACTCTCTGGATATCCTACCAAAAGTCGGGATGGATGGTGGCCGGCCTTATCATCGAGGATGGAAACTCTTCCCAAACGAATGCATTTGAGCGGTGACGGTACGGAGCTTGCGGCACAATTACTGCGTACGATTACCGCCCGCACCACTATCGCAGACACCTACGCGTCGAAATAGAAGGAAGCAGACCATGGAAAACGACTACTCCGACAAGGACGAGACGCTCCGGGGACACGATGACGGACAGGACTGGGACCAGGTCGATCCCGGCCCTGATGGTGACACGGAGGACGAGGACGCACAGGACAACGAGGCGCGCGCCAGTGCCGCGGATGCCGCAAGGGATGCCGCTCGCGGGGCCGGAAGGACCATTGCCGACGGTTTCTCCGCGATGAGGGACGTCCACCATGTGACGAGGCAGCACTCCACCGCACGGACGCGCATGAAGTCCATGCAGGACGCCCTCGACGCCGACCGCGCCACGCTCGACCATCGTGACGAGATCATGGAAGGGTATGACGCCATCGTCTCCGAGCAGACGGAGACGATCAACGCCACCGAGAAGGAGATGAGCGATGCGCAGGCGTGCATCGAGCGGCTTCAGGCCGAGCGTGACGACCTTCGCGCACGGCTCGAGCAGATGAAGGCCGAGCACGAGCAGGCCCTCAGGCCCTACAAGAAGCTCTCGGAGTCCGCCAAGGGTCGCTCGGATGACGCCGCCCTCATGGTCGCCGAGGCCAAGCGCGCCATTCGTACTGCCGAGGGCCAGGTCAAGGATGCCTCCGCCCACCGCGACCAGAACATCGCCTCTGCCACGCACGCACTCGACAGCTCCCAGGATCGTCTCCGCAGGGTGCAGGATGAGCTCACGCGCCTTCAGACCGACCCCAACTCGAAGCCCAATGCCATCGCCCAGATGCAGAGTGAGATCGCGGCCGAGCTCGCCCACGTGGAAGTCGCTCGGAACGAGGTCACCAGCGCCACCAACGAGGCGCAGTCGCTCGTGGATAACGCGCAGACCCACCTCTGGACCCAGAAGCAGTCACTCGAGTCCGCCCAGCGGGAGTCCGACGCGGCACGTCAGGAAGCCGCGGACCGCAAGGCGGAGTATGACGAGCTCCATTCCGAGGCAGACGCCCAGGAGAAGCAGCTGTCCGATGCCATTGATGCACGGTCCGCATCCATCGATGACTCGAAGTCGACCTACGACGAGGCTGCCTCCAGGTTCGACGCGGCGCAGGCGCTTCTCGCGGAGGCGGAGGACATCCATGACACCCCCGAGGTGACCGAACAGCTCAGGCGCTCGATCGAGGAGCAGAGCCAGGCGATTGCCGACCAGCACGCGCAGATCGAGGACCTCGCGCGCTCGGAGAGGTCGCTTCGTGAGAGCACGCGCTCGCAGCGCCTCGTGTTTGCCGCCATCATCGTGGCCATTGTCGTGGTGGTGGCGCTCGTCGTCTGGTTTGTCCTTCTCAAGGGATAGCGAACTGGGTCTGTGCGCTATCTGATGAGCATGGCATCGCCGAAGGAGAAGAACCGGTAGCGCTCGTCGATGGCCGCCTGGTACGCATCCATGATCTGCTCGCGCGTGGCAAACGCCGACACGAGCATCATGAGGGTCGACCGCGGCACGTGGAAGTTCGTGATCATGGCATCCACCACGTGGTACGTGGAGCCAGGCATGAGGTAGAGGTTCGTCGTGGCATCGACTCGCTCCACGACGTCGCCATGGCCGAGGACGCTGGCGGAGTCGCTGGCGTCCTCGAAGCGCCGCGCCGTGACGGGCGGCAGGGATGCTGGCGCATCCATCTCGAAGGCGCTCTCGAGCGAGCGGACGGACGTCGTTCCCACGGCGATCACGCGGTGGCCCGCCGCCTTAGTCTCATGGACGGCTTCGACGACATCCCTTGACACGTGGTAGCGCTCGGTGTGCATGACGTGCTGTGTGGGATCGGCCTCGCTTACCAGGCGAAACGTATCAATTCCCACCTCGAGCTCCACCGTCACCCAGCGAACGCCCCTGCCCTTGATCCTCTCGATGAGCTCGGGCGTGAAGTGGAGGCCCGCCGTGGGGGCCGCAGCCGAGTGTTCCTCGTGCATGGCATAGACCGTCTGGTACTTCTCGGGGTCTCCCTCGTAGTCGGTGATGTAGGGAGGCAGGGGGACGCGACCCGCCTCGTGCATGGCCTCGTCGAGCGTGCGCTCCCCCATCGGGGAGAAGCGCACGAGCCGTCCGCCGCGGTTGTCATCGAGAAAGTCAAGTATCTCGCCCGTGAGAACGACCGGGGCGGACTCCGGCGCATGGACCCCGCCGGGACGGTACTCGACGAGGGCACCCTGCTTCAGCCGCTTGCCTGGGTTGACGAGGCACTCCCATACGTGACCCATCACGTCCACGTCCTCGCGGCGACGCAGAAGGAGCGTCTCGGCGACGCCACCCGTACCACGCTTGCGACCCACGAGGCGCGCAGGCATCACGCGGGTCTTGTTGGCCACGACGAGGTCGCCCGGGTCGAGGTAGTCCACGATGTCTCGGAAGCTGCGATGCTCGACGGAGCCGTCCTCCCTGTTGAGCACGAGAAGACGGCAGGAATCGCGCGGCTCCGCAGGAGCCTGTGCGATGAGCTCGTCAGGAAGTTGGTAGTCGAAATCATCGGTGAGCATGGTGCCTCCTCGTCTGGTTTTCACAGCCGCCAATCATAGCGCGGGAGAGACGAGGGCTGCACAAACGCACGCAACCGCTACGCTTGCCCCGCCTTCGCTGCCTTGCGGGCGTCACGCGCCTCGTGGCGCTCGACGGCGGCCTCGGCCGCCGAGAACCGGCACCCGCAGTAGTTCTGGCGATACATTCCCAGGTCGCGTGCAAGGCGCGTGGCAACGGGATAGCGTGGACGGAAGTCGCGCCACACGGGCGTGATACCGTAGGCGTGTGACAGCTTGTCCAGCTCTTCGCCGCATGTGTCGAAGAGCTGGTAGGGCGAGACGGCAAGCGTGGTCGACAGGTATCCGAAGCCCCGCTCCCGCGCCACGCGGCAGCTCTCCGAAAGCCGCAGCGCGTAGCAGGCACGACACCGTGCGGCACGATCGAAGCCGTGGGGTGCCACGAGCCGTTCCCACGCCTCGCGGTCATCCCCGGCCACCACCACATCGACATGTGCCACGTCGTGCGCCCAGGTCTCGAGGGTACGCAGCCGATGGTCATGCTCCGCCACCGGCTGGATGTTGGGGTTGGTCCAGCAGATGACCGGCTCGAAGCCCTCCTCGCGGAGAAGCCTCACGGGCTCGAGCGAGCAGGGGCCACAGCAGGCGTGCAGCATCAGGGGCAGAGCGGCCATACCTAGACCTCCTGTGAGGAATCGACCGTCATGAGGCTACCGTCGCGGGGCGTCGCCCTCGGGCTTGGGCGTGCTCTTGGCGGCAACGAGCTGGTCGAACATGCTGCTCGACGTCTCGAAGTCGCTTGGGAGCACCACGGTGCTCGAGCCCTTGGTCGCGAACTGGCCCATCATGTCGACCCACTGGGTGAACTCGAAGAGACGGTTTGCCTCGCCCTCGTCCATCTCGGCGCCCTTGATCGTGTCGATGGACTCCTTGATTCCCTTTGCGATGGCGATGCGCTGGTCGGCGATGCCCTTTCCCTCGCAGGCCATGGCCTCGGCCTTGGCCTGTGCGGCGATGACGGTCTTGGCGCGGGCGGCGTTGGCATCGTTCTGCGCGGAGGCGAAGTTGTTCTTCGAGGCGATGATGCGGTTCATCGACTCCTGGACCTCCTGGGGCAGACGGATGGAGGTGATGAGCGTGGTCACGAGCACGTAGCCGTAGCCGAGCATCTTGACGGCCACGACCTGGTCGATGGATTGCGCGATGGCATCCTTCCCCGAGAAGACCTCATCGAGCGTGCGGTTGGGTATCTGCGAGCGAAGTGCGTCGGCGAGGTAGTCCTTCATCTGGGCGACCGGGTCCTTGAGGGTGTAGTAGCTCTTCCAGACGCCCGATTCGGAGCCCGTGTCCATGGTGGCGAAGTCCACGTGGTACTGGATGGACACGTCAAGCTCGATGGTGACGTTGTCCGACGTCTTGGCGTCAAACGTCATGTGCTGGTCCTCGGTCATGAGATCGATGTCATGCGTGACGTCCACGAACGGCACCTTGACGTGGAAGCCCTCGGACGCGATGTGGTGGAACTTGCCGAGGCGCTCGACGATGGCCACGTGCTGCTGCTTGACGATGTAGCCCGTGGAAAGGACGAGGGCGGCGATGATGACGGCCGGGATGAGGATATCGAAGAAACCCATAATGCGCTCCATTCGGTGCGGACGGACGGTCCTCTGTCTGTGTGAGCAGATATCTTCAGCGAATGCTAGCCAATACACGGTGCAAAAGCCAGACGTCACGGCCAAAAGCCATGTTATGCGTGCGCTGCCGCGTACCCGCCATCCTGCGTCATGCAAAGTCGCACGTCCCCTGCATGGTGATGGGACAGAAGCCGCTCCGCGTTGCGCCTGTCGCTTCTCTCGTACCAGAGCTCCGCCTCCGCGCGAGAGGCTCCGCCACGCTGCTTGCGTGCCACGAGACGCTCGCGAAGCTCGGATGGGTCTGCCGAGACGAAGACCGTGTCATCGGCGAGACGTGCCACCCCCTCCCATGCGCCTTCGGTGGAGAGGAGCCAGTTTCCCTCGACGAGGACGATGTCACCCGTTATCGAGAGGGCGTCATCCACCACATCGTGGATGCGCCTCGAATACGCCGGCCAGCTCACCGGCCCACCGGCGCGCAGCTCTTCGAGCTTGGCGAGAAGCCCGTCGAGGTCGAAGGTCTCGAGCGTACCCTTGACGTCCGCGAGCCTCGTACGTCTGCCCTCCACGCATGCCCAGCGCGACTCGAGCTCGGATTGGTGAAGGTGAAAGCCATCAAGTGACGCCACCTGAATGCCGCAGACGCCCGCACGCTCGCGCGAGAGGGCCTCGAGCATGCAGGCGAGCGTGGTCTTGCCCGTACCGGGAGGGGCGCAGAGAAAGGCGACCACACGACGCCCGCGCTCGGCACGCATGCACGTCCACCGATGCAGCAGGGGCACCAGCACGCCTTCGACGCACTCGTCGTCGTAGACCGCTCGTACGGGCACGCCGTCCACCTCGAGCACGTATTCCCGCCTCACGCGCACCTCCCATCCCTCGGATGCAGTACTGTGAATGGAGGATACACTCTGGCGAGGACATCGATCCACGGGAGGCGCCGATGGCGCTCGAGGCTGCGCTCTTCGACTTCAACGGCACCATGATCTTCGACTCCGACCTGCAGGTTCGCGCCTGGAAGGTGTTTCTTGGGGACCGAATCGGCCGAGACGTGACAGACGACGAGTTCATGGCCCACGTACACGGCCAGAACGCCGAGCACTCGCTGCGCCACTTCCTTGGTGAGCTCGATGATGCCGAGGTCGCAAGGCTCGAGGAGGAGAAGGAGGTCATCGCCCGCCAGATGTACCTCGATGATCCGGCAAGCTTCCATCTTGTCGCAGGTCTTCCGGAGCTACTCGACGCCCTCGAGGCACGCGGTGTCGCCCTGAACATCGGCACCGCCGCCGCCATGGGTAACGTGCGCTTCTACTTCGACCACCTCGACCTCGGTCGATGGTTCGACATCTCCCGCGTGGCCCTCAACGATCGCAGCTTCCCGGGCAAGCCGGCACCGGACGTCTATCTGCATGCCGCGGCAAACGTTGGTGCCGAGGTGTTGCGGTGCGCGATCTTCGAGGACGCGCTGGCGGGCTTCGAGGCGGCGAGACGTGCGGGTGCCGCCGAGATCGTGGGCCTCACGTCGAGCCTTGGCGCCGACGAGCTCATGGCCATTCCAGGGGTCACACGCACCATCGATGACTACACGGGTGCCGCGGACCTCCTCGGCATGTTCGCCTGACCAGACGCCGCGCGATCACAGCAGGTCGAGCGCGACCTGATGGAGACCCACCGAACCGTCTGGCTCGTGCGCGAGGACGTTCACGTGGGTGAAGCCGCAGTCGATGGCCTTGGCCACCGCCACGTCAAAGCCACCGTCGACCTTCTCGACCTGGTGCGCGTCGGAGTTGATGAGAATCTCGCCTCCGAAGTCGTGCAGGGCGCGGAGAAGCTCGGTGCGCGGATAGGGTTCCGCCTTGCGGCCCCGGTTGATGGCACCACAGTTTATCTCGAGAGGCACACCCTCCCCCACCAGGTACTCCATGGCCTCGAGCGCAGGGGTCATGTAGCGCGCGGACGTCTCGTCGAGGACGCGCATGGAGTCGTTGAAGCGCGTCACGAGGTCGAAGTGTCCGACGAAGGTGCAGTGCAGGCGATCGTAGACCCGAGCCTCGAGCTCGTAGTATGCGCGCGAGAGGGCATACCAGTCGCCGCCGAAGTACCGGTCGCAGAGCGCGCGTACGTTCTCCTCGCTGCTGTCCACGCTCATGGGCGTGGGGGTGTCCACGTCGAGGAAGTGCGTCGAGCCGATGACGTACTCCGCCCCGGGACAGCATGACGGATCGTAGACGTTGTCGAGCTCGACGCCCATGATGATGTCGAGACGGTCGGCGTAGCGCTCACGCAGCTCGGATATGGTGCGCACATAGACAGGCCAGTCCATATGGATGTCGGGGTCCATGTGCCCTGAGAACCCCAGATGAAGAAACCCCAGCTCGAGAGCACGATCGACCATCTCCTGCGCGGTGTTCGTACCATCGCAGAGCGTGGTGTGGGTGTGATAGTTGGCTCGCAGCATGACAGCTCCCGGTCGTGTCGGATGTGAACGGATCGCACGAGTCCATTCTGACCCATTCGCCTCGCGATAAAAGCGTCATCGTCCCTCCCGCGACGGCTCGGGTCACGCGAGGAGCTCGATGCCGTGGTCGGTGTCGCGGGCATGGGTGGCCTCCGGGTGGGAGACGATCTCGTACGCCATGAGGATGTCGCCCGAGCACCCGGAGAGGTGGACGGCACAGCAGACGAGCCCGAGGTAGGGCCACCCGAGCATGAGGCCGCCCGCCACGAGCGCCACATCCACCAGGACCGTCGGCGCGAGCAGCACGCAGCACATCCGAGCGCACGTGAGCGTGATGCCATGCGCATTGGTGTAGAGCATCCCCATCTGATGGCCGAAGGAGATGCGACAGTCCCGACCGCCGAGCAGCCTGAAGAAGGCGGCGTGCACGAGCTCGTGGACGACGAACGAGGCCATCCCCACCACGACGAGCGCCACGAACCACCACGGCCCGAACCCCTCGCCTGTCATCCCCGCCACAAAGCACGCGACGGCCACCAGCGCCACACCCACGAACAGCCAGCATGAGAGCATGACCATCCGTCGTTGCAGTGCGGTGTCCTCCAGCACGTCCATGTCGACGATCGTTCTCATGGGAGAAATCATAGTGGACGTGCGGGGACATGACGTTGTGGGATAATCACGGGGTTTACGAACAAGCACGTCGAGAAGGATCCTCCCCCATGACCTCTAGTCTCACCGAGAACCGCCCCGAATTCCCCAAGCGCGCCGTCATCACCGGTGGCATGCCCTATGGAAACAAGAGCCTGCACTTCGGACACATCGGCGGCGTATTCGTGCCCGCCGACTTCTTCGCGCGTTTCCTGCGTGACCGCATCGGCAAGAGAAACGTCATCTTCGTCTCCGGCACGGACTGCTACGGCTCCCCGATCATGGAGGGGTACCGCAAGAAGGTCGAGCAGGATGGCTTCGAGGGCACCATCGTCGATTACGTCGCGGCCAACCACGACGCACAGAAGAGCGCCCTCGACGAGTACGACATCTCACTCGATCTCTTCGCAGGCTCTGGGCTTGAGCCTGCGAAGAGCTTCCACGAGAGGCTGACGGCAGAGCTCATCGGCCGTCTCCACGACCGCGGGTACCTGCATAAGATGAGCACCCGCCAGTTCTTCGACGCCAAGGCGGGTCAGTTCCTCAACGGCCGCCAGGTCATCGGACGTTGCCCCGTTCGTGGCTGCAAGTCGGAGAAGGCCTACGCCGACGAGTGCGACCTCGGCCACCAGTTTGACCCCGAGGAGCTCCTGAGCCCCGTGAGCCAGCTCACCGGCACCACGCCCGAGCTTCGCCTCGTCGACAACTGGTACTTCGATCTGCCTGCCTTCGAGGATGCACTCAAGGACCTCATGGACGAGTGGGACCTCGACCCCCAGGTTCGCGCGATCGTCACCAAGACGGTCCGCGAGTCACTCGTAGCCCCCGTGATCTACGTCCAGAACAAGTTCCGTGATGCCTATGACGAGGTCGAGGACTCCATCCCCACCCACGTCACGCATGACGCCGAGGGCAACCAGCAGTCCTTCTCCGTGGAGTTCGGCAACTGGGAGGACCGCGACGAGGCGCGCGAGGCGCTCGAGGCGGCCGGCGTGCGCTTCCGCACCGGCAAGACGCTCCTGCCCTTCCGCATCACCGGCAACATCGACTGGGGCGTGCCGGCACCCGAGCTCGAGGACACCAAGGACCTCACCGTATGGTGCTGGCCCGAGAGCCTCTGGGCACCGATCTCCTTCACGCAGACCGTGCTCGCCACCTCGCCGGAGAACCGCTACTCCAGCAACGACTGGCGGGACTGGTGGTGCGGCGACGACGCCCGCGTGTATCAGTTCATCGGACAGGACAACATCTACTTCTACTGCATCGCCCAGCCGGCCATCTGGAAGGCGCTTGACTGGGGCCTCTTCCAGGACACGCCCGTGGCCAACTACCACATCCTCTTCATGAACAAGAAGGCGTCAAGCTCGGGCGACATCAAGCCCCCTATGGCCGCGGAGCTCCTCGACCACTACACGCCCGAGCAGCTTCGTGCCCACTGGCTCTCGCTCGGCCTCGACCAGAAGGCCGTGAGCTTCTCGCCAAAGGCGTTCGACACCTCCGTGAGCCATAGGGACAAGACCACCGGCGAGGAGATCCTCGTCAAGGACGACCCGCGCATCGTGGACCCGGCGCTCAAGGAGTCCGCCTTCCTCACGAACATCTTCAACCGCCTCGCGCGCAGCTGCTTCTACGGAGCCGCGAACGTCTGCGACGGTCACCTGCCCGTCTCGATGCCCTCGGCCGAGGTCGTCGACCTCTGCCGCGAGGCCACCCTGGAGTTCGAGCGACGCGCCTACGTCGTGGACATCCACGGCGCCGTGGGGGTCGCAGAGGAGTTCTGCCGTGCCGCGAACAAGCGCTGGGGCGCGGCGAGCACATCGGCGAAGGGCGACGACGTGGCATACGACCAGGCCCTCGCTGACGCCTTCTGCGCCCTTCGCACCACAACCCTGCTCATGCACCCCGTGGTTCCCGTGGGCTGCGAGAGGATCGGCGAGCACATGGGCTTCTCGCCGGACCTCTTCTTCTCCTGGGACCACGCCTTCGAGACACCCGCAGAGCTTGCGGCCGTCCTTGGCGAGAAGCCCGAGGAGCATGCGATCGTCCTGCTTCCGCCCCACTATGACTTCTTCGAGGAGAAGCAGGGGGTTCGATGAGCTGATGGTCACGCCGCCGCCCATGCACGTGCCTCGACCCTACGACCGACCCGAGGCCCGTCTGGCCTTCCGCGTCGACGTTCCCCTGTCGGACGGCGCCCTCGTCGCGACGTTCGTCTACTGCCCCGACGACACGCCCGACGACGCCGAATGGGCCCTCCTGCCCACCCCCGTGCTCATGCTCCACGGCAACGGCGAGGAACACGGCATCTTTGGACGCACGATCGATGCGGTGGTGGGGACGGGACGCTGCGTCGTGGCGATCGACTCCCGCGCGCAGGGGGAGAGCACGCGTGGAAGCGCTCGCCTCACCTACGAGCTCATGGCACACGACGCGCTCCTTGTCCTCGATGCGCTCGAGGTCGACCGAGCCCACGTGCTTGGCTTCTCCGATGGTGCCATCGAAGGGCTGCTGCTCGCCCGCGACCATCCCGACCGCATCGCCTCGCTGACCGCCATGGGCGCAAACCTCACACCTGCCGGTCTGCCGGCCGAGGAAGGCGTGGAGACCGCCGAGGTGGCAGAGGCCTACGAGCTATGGGCCGAGCAGGGCGAGGAGGGCGTGGAGCTCGAGGACGGGACGCCCGTCCCCTCTCCCGACGAGGCACGCGTCGTGGCCGAGCTGCTGCGACTCATGCTCGACGAGCCCCACATACCCGCACGTTCGCTGGGCTCCATCGTCTGTCCCGTGACCGTCATGGCCGGTGAGTACGACGTCGTCCTCCCCTGCGAGACGAGAAGGATCGCGGGTGCGATCGCGGGTGCGAGGCTGGTCATCGTACCCGGCGCGGACCACGTGCTGCCGAAGGTCGCACCCGACGTCGTGACGGACGAGCTTCTCGCGACCATCGAGAGCGCCGAAAGGGCCTATGAGGATCGCACCTCTCGCGCGGCTACTCCTTGGGAAACGTGACCGAGACGCTCGTACCTTCGCCCACCTTGCTCCAGAGGCGCACGGTCGCGCCGTGGAACGCCGCCGCGTGCTTGACTATGGCAAGCCCCAGGCCCGTGCCACCCGTGTCGCGGGAGCGCCCCTTGTCAACCCGGTAGAACCTCTCGAACACCTTGGGCTGGTCCGTCTCGGGAATGCCGATGCCCGTGTCGCTCACGCGCACGCATGGGGCACCGCCCTCGGGCAGCACCCACACGAAGACCTTGCCACCTACCTTGTTATAACGTATGGCATTCTCCACGAGATTGCCGATCAGCTCGTCGAGGAGCCGCGCGTTGCCCAGGATCTTCGTCGAGATGCCCTCGGCGACCACCGAGACGCCCGTCGCTGCCGCCTTGTCGGTCAACCGCTCGCACACGTCCTGCGCGATCGAGAGAAGGTCAACGGTGACGAGGCCCCCAAAGAGCGCTCGATCGCCCGCCCGCTCGGACTCGTCGAGCTTGGAGAGGGTGAGGATGTCGCTTACGAGGCTGGAGAGCCGCTGGGAGTCATCGTAGATCCTCCCCGCAAACCCGGAGACGTCCTCGGGACGCGCGATGCCGTCCCGGATGAGCTCCGACGCAGCCGAGATGGATGCGATCGGCGTCTTGAGCTCGTGCGTCACGTTTGCGGTGAACTCGCGGCGCATGTCATCGACATCCTGGATCTGCTCCATGCGTCCTACGAGCTCGGCGTGCTGCTCGTTGAGCCGGTCGACGAGCGTGTCGAGCTCCTGGTAGGGCGAGACCCCCTCGCCCGAGGAGGGGTCGATGGCAAGGACGGGCCTCACGAGCCTGCGAGCGAGCAGGCGTGAGACGAACCAGCTCAGGGCGATGAACCCCACCACGAGCAGCGGCACGAGATACGCGTTGCGCGAAAAGATCGCGATCACACCGGCCCGGTTCTCGGAGAGGCGCAAGACGTTGCCGTTCGGAAGACGAATCGCGTGGTAGATGCTCATGTATCCCACGGTCTCGCTCGTGCGCTCCGAAGACCCCTCGCCCGTGGAGAGTGCCTGGGCCACCTCGGTGCGGTCGGCGTGGTTGGGAAGCGTGGACGCGTCGACGGTGGAATCGTACGCAACGGTGCCGTCGGGTTCCACGAGCGTGATCCGCATCGTGCCGAGATCGAGCGCCGCAAGCGCCGCGACCTCATCGTCTCCCTGGTCGATCATGCTTGCGACGACATGGCACTCCGCACCGAGCTCCGACTGGGCGTCCGCCACCGCGGCGGTCTCGTACACGAGGAACATGACGACCGTCACCACGACGGCGACGGCCGTGCAGACGGCCGCCATGAACACGAAGACGCGACCAGCGAGAGACCTCGAGCCCATGGACGCCCCCTATCCCCGCATGCGGTAGCCCACGCCACGCACGGTCTCGATGAGGTCGGCGGCATCTCCGAGCTTGGCGCGCAGCTGCTGGACGTGCACGTCCACGGTGCGCGAGCCGCCGTCGAAGTCCCAGCCCCACACGCGCTGGAGGAGGACCTCCCGGGAGAAGACGACGCCCGGCTCCCTCATGAGGAACTCGAGCAGGTCGAACTCACGCATTGTGAGCTGGAGCTCGTTACCGTCGACCGTCGCATCGCGGCGCTCCGGCCAGAGCATGACGTCGCCCACGACGAGGGCTGTCCGCTCGTCTGCGGGAGCGGAACGGGCGGCCCTGCGAATGAGGGCACGCGTGCGACTCACCATCTCCATGATCCCGAAGGGCTTGGAGAGGTAGTCGTCGGCGCCGGAGTCCAGCGCCTGCACCTTGTCAAGCTCGGCGTCCTTGGCGGTGAGCATCATGACCGGGACGTTTCTCAGCTTGGGGTCCTTGCGGATGCGCGCGAGGATGTCAAGACCGCTTGCATCGGGAAGCATGATGTCGAGCAGCACGGCATCTGGCACGCGCTCGGCGCACGCCACCCGAAACTCCGCGTCGTCAGCGCAGCCGCGGGCATCTATCCCAGCCTGCCTCAGCGCATACACCGCGATCTCACGGATGTTCTTGTCATCCTCGACGTAGTAGATCACCTAGCTCGACTCCCCCATCTGCCTTCCTCGGTAGGCACCCGTGGCACGGAAGATCGCCCAGTCGGCGATGCTCTGCGCGTGGTCACCCATGCGCTCGTAGTACTTCGCGACCGTCAGCAGCTCGGGAGCCGCGGAGGCCGGTTCGCCGCCGTCACGCAGAAGCTGCACCACGTCGGCGCGGACATGGTCGTAGAGGGCATCCGCGACGTCGTCGAGCGTGAATACGTTCTCGGCAGCCGCCACGTCCCCGGTATGGAACGCGTCGATCGCCTTCTCCAACATTTTAGCCGCTTGTGCGGCAAGTTCGCCGAGCTCTGAGGAAAGTGGCCCCTCACATACGTCGTCCTCCTCCGCGAGCAGGGCGATCTGATACGCCATCTCGTCGATGCGCGCCAGGTCGGAGATGGCCCGGAAGGCTCCCGTCACGAGGCGGAGGTCCTTCGCGAGGGGCTGCTGGAGGAGCATCAGGCTCATGCAGGAGTCCTCCACGGAGCGGTTGAGACGCTCTGCCGCCGTATGCCCATCGATGACGTCACGCCCCGCCTCGTGGTCACCGTGGCACACGGCCTCGGTGGCCGAGAGGATGTCCTCGACCGTCGCGCGTCCCATGGTGGTCACGTGACCGTCGAGCCGGTCGATCTGCTTTCGGTACGAGCTTCTCGTCTTGTTCATCAGCCAAACCTTCCCGTGAGGTAGTCTTCGGTCCTCTTGTCGCGCGGACGCGTGAAGAGCTCTGCCGTTGGTGCGCACTCGACCATCTCGCCCAGGTAGAAGAAGGCGCAGTGGCTCGAGACGCGCGTCGCCTGCTGCATGTTGTGCGTGACGATGACAATTGAGTGCTCCTGCGCCATCTCCCCCACGAGCTCCTCCACGAGCCCCGTGGAGATGGGGTCGAGGGCGCTCGTGGGCTCGTCCATGAGCAGGACGTCGGGATTCACCGCAAGGGCCCGAGCGATGCAGAGGCGCTGCTGCTGACCACCGGAGAGCGAGAGCCCTGAGTGGTTCAGCTTTCCGGAGACCTCGTCCCACAGGCCCACGCCGCGCAGGGTCGACTCCACGATCGAGTCGAGCTCGGAGCGGGAGGGACGTCCGTGCTGCCGCGGCCCGTAGGCCACGTTGTCGTAGACGGAGAGCGGGAACGGGTTGGGTCGCTGGAAGACCATGCCGACGCGCCGACGCAGCTCGTACACGTCCATGTCGGCATAGACGTCGTCATCGCCGAGCGAGACGTGACCCTCCACCCGACAGCCCTCGATGCGGTCGTTCATGCGATTGAGGCACCGGAGGAGCGTCGACTTGCCGCAGCCCGAGGGTCCGATAAGCGCCGTCACCTCGCCGGCCGGCATGCCAAGGGTCACGTCATGCAGGGCCTGGTGGCTGCCGTACCAGAGATTGAGCGCCTCCACGGCCATCTTCTGAGCCATTATCCGAACCTCCCGGTGAGGTAGTCGTCGAGCCTCTGGTCCTTGGGCGCCGAGAAGATCTGGCCCGTGGGCCCGTATTCGACCATCTCCCCCAAGAGGAAGTAGGCGGTGTTGTCGGAGACGCGGGCGGCCTGCTCCATGTTATGGGTCACGATGACCACGCAGATCCCCTTGGAGGCCATGTCGTGGATGGTGTCCTCGATGGCGAAGGTGGCGATGGGGTCGAGCGCCGAGCAGGGCTCGTCCATGAGCACGACCTCGGGCCCGAGCGCAAGCGTTCGCGCTATGCAGAGGCGCTGCTGCTGGCCGCCCGAGAGGGCGTAGGCGGATTCCTTGAGCTTGTCCTTGACCTCGTCCCAGATGGCCGCAGCCCTCAGGCTTCGCTCGACCTGCTCGTCGAGCTCGGAGCGGTTCGTGATGCCGTGGCGCCGCAGGGCGAAGGCGATGTTCTCGTAGATGGACTTGCGAAAGGGGTTGGGCTGCTGAAACACCATGCCGATCTGCGTGCGCAGCCGATATACGTCCGCGTCGGCCACGTTGACGTTCTCGCCATGCCAGATGACGCGGCCGCCGATCACGCAGCCGGGGATCTCGCGGTTCATAAGGTTGATGCTGCGCAGGAAGGTGGACTTGCCACAGCCGGAGGGTCCGATGAGCGCGGACACGGTACCGGGGGCAAAGTCGAGACTCGTCGGGTGAAGCGCCTCGTGCCCCGAGTAGGTCACGGTCACCTCCTGCGTGAGGAGCGTCGCGTCATCGTTCATTCGGCCGTCATCCTCCTCTGGAGCGAGCGTCCCACGACGCGGGCGATGATGTTGAAGGCGAGGATCGAGACCATGAGCACGGCCGCCGTACCGGCGGAGACCGCGGCGAGGTCGGGCACGACGCCTTCCGAGTTGATCTTCCAGATGTGCACGGCAAGGGTCTCCGCGGGCCTCATCACGTTGAGCGGGTTGGCCAGGCTCGTGATGGGTGCCGACCAGTCGAGCGTCGGCGCGGACTGTCCCGCCGTGTAGATGAGGGCCGCCGCCTCGCCGAAGACGCGTCCGGCAGAGAGGATCACGCCCGTGACGATGGCGGGCATGGCGGCGGGGACGAGCACGTGGACGCAGGCCTCCCATCGCGTGAGCCCGAGGGCGAGCGCCGCATCGCGCTGGTCGCGCGGAACGGCCTCGAGGGCCTGCTGGATCACACGGACGAGGATGGGGATGTTGAACATCGTGAGCGCGAGGGCACCGGAGAGGATCGAGAATCCCCAGCCGCAGCTCAGCACGAAGACGAGCATGCCAAAGAGGCCCACGACTATGGAGGGGAGCGAGGAGAGCGTCTCGATGGCGGTCTTGGCGACGTTCGTGACGGGACCCTCGGGTGCGTACTGGGTGAGGAAGATGGCCGCGCCGAGGGAGATGGGCAGAGAGATCAGGAGCGTGAGCACGAGGAGGTAGAAGGAGTTGAAGATCTCGGGGCCGATGCCACCGCCCTCCTTGAACTGCTCGGGCTTTGCCGTGAGGAAGCTCCAGTCGAAGAGCTTGCCCAGGCCCGAGATCACGATGTAGCCGATGATGGCGACGAGCGCCAGGAGGATGAGACCGACGATGGCCGCCAGGACACCGGTGGCCACGCGGTCATGCGTGCGTGCGGCCGCGGTGGAGCGCGTGGCGTGAAACGTCGCCGTGGCGGTGGTCTTCTCGCTACCCATTGCGCACCGCCCCCATCCTGCCCACGAGGTGAACGAGGAGGATGAACACGAGCGACATGGCAAGAAGCACCAGCGCGAGCGACCAGAGCACGTCGTTGTAGACGGTACTCATGGCCTCGTTGCCCATGCCCATCGTGAGCACGGAGGTAAGCGTGGCCGCCGGGGTGAGAAGGCCCTGTGGCAGCTGCGCGGCGTTGCCTATTATCATCTGGACGGCGAGGGCCTCGCCGAACGCGCGCGTCATCCCCATGATCACGGCCGTGAGGATGCCGGGCATGGCGGAGGGGACCTCGACGTGGACGATGGTCTGCCACCGCGTGCAGCCGAGGCCGTACGACCCGTCACGATACGAGTCGGGCACCGCGGCGATGGCATCGGTGGCAAGCGAGGTCACCGTGGGCAGGATCATGAACGCAAGCACGATGGAGCTCGACAGGATGCCGTAGCCCGTGCCTCCCGCCCAGGATCTCGTCCATGGAACCACGACCGAGAGCCCCACGAGCCCGAACACGACCGACGGAATGCCCACCAGAAGCTCGATCATGGGACGAAAGACGCGCCTGCCAAAGCTTGGTGCCACGTCGACCACGAAGAGCGACGCCCCGAGCGCGAAGGGGAGCGCGAGGGCGCATGAGAGGAGGGTCACGGCGAAGGACCCAGCAATCATGGGGAGGGCGCCTACGAGCGGCACGCCGGAGGCATCGTTCTGGTGCGGATTCCACGAGGTTCCCCCAAGGAAGGAGCTGAGGGGCACCCCGTCGGTCAAGAAGGTCGCGAGGCCGCGCGAGCACACCATGAAGATGAGCGTGCACACGAGCACGACCACGAGGGCGACGGCAGAGCCCGTAAGGACCCTACCTCGCCGCTCGATGCCTCGCTTGTCGGAGATATCGGCCATGGCTACAGGCTGGTGACGGTACCATTGGCGTCACGGGCGACCTTCATGCCGGAGACGGAGATGTACCCGGTCTGCTCGACGAGGGAACCCTGGACGTCATCCGAGAGCATGTAATCGATGAAGGCCTGGGTGGCTGCGTCGGGCGAGGCTGCGGTGTACATGTGCTCGTAGGCCCAGATGGTCCACTTGTTCGTCTCGACGTTTCCCTCCTCGGGCTTCACGCCACCGACACTGAGCGCCTTGATGGTGTCGCTGAAGTAGGAAAATGCCAGGTACGAGATTGAGTTCGGCGTATCGGCGATCATCTTGGCCACGGTCCCGCTGGAATCCTGCTCCTGTGGGGTGAAGCTCGCGGGAACGGCGGTACCGCCGAGGACAGCGCTCTCGAAGGTCGCACGGGTACCCGAACCGGAGGCGCGGTTGATCACGACGATGTCGGCGTCATCTCCACCGAGGTCCTTCCAGTTGGTGACGGCACCGGTGAAGATGGACTTGAGCTGCGCCAGCGTAAGGTCGTCGACGGCCACGCCCGTGTTCACGACCGGGCCCATGCCCACGACGGCGACCTTGTTGTCAGCGAGCTTGGCGAGGGTGGACGCATCGGTGATCTTCGTCTCGGCAAAGACGTCGGAGTCGCCGATCTGCACGGAACCCTGCGAGATCTGCGTGATGCCCTGGCCGGAGCCACCGCCTTGGACGGTGATCTGAACGTTGGGGTTCTCGGTCATGAACTGCTCGGATGCCGCCTCGACGAGGGGCTGGAGGGCGGTCGAGCCAACGGCCGTGATGGAACCGGAGATGCTTGACGAGGTATCGGTGCTGGAGGACGTTCCACCAGCGGAGCTGGACGAGCACCCCGCCAGTCCAAGGCCCACGACGGTGGCGGCGCCTGCGAGCGAGAAGAACTGGCGACGAGACAGGGAGTTGATCATGTTCTTCCTTCCAGATGACGTTTTGCGTGTCAGCTGGAATCCTATGGGGAACGGAGCGCGGCGCAGGTCTCGTTGGGAAGCGCTTACGCTTCTCTGATTGCGCTTTACGCGGAGCTTACGCGAATGGCAGAGGAAGGCTCCACGTGGGCTTACATTCCGCAGACGAGGAAACGCCGGCCTCCTCACGCAATGTGTACGGATTGTTAGGTACCGAATAATAATTAGTAAGGTGCCTTGACATTGCCGGTCCGAGGGAACAAGCTGTTCGAGTCACTTTCAGGGAAAGGCAATTCATGACAGAGAATCAGTTCCATGAGGTCACGGGGAACCCGCTCAACCGGCGCCTTCTTCACGACCTCGGCTACTTCGGCCACTACCTGCACCTCCATGCAGGCGGTCGGGGCGGCAAGCAGTACGTCCTCATCTCCCTCCTTGTCAACGGAGACGAGATGAGCCAGCACGACATCCTCGAGCACGCGTGCACCAGCTCCGCGTCACTTTCCGAGGTGCTCGCGAAGCTCGAGTCGGAGGGCCTCATCACGCGCACCAAGTCGACCGAGGACAGGCGCCTGTTCGCCGTCGTGCTCACCGCGGCCGGAAAGGCCAAGGCAGAGGAGTACTTCGCGGACAGGGCCAGGTTCGAGGAGGATTCCTTCGCCTGCTTCGACGAAGAGGAGCGCGCACAGCTCCTGGACCGCCTCGACCGCCTTGCCGTGCACTGGCAGTCGCTCGAGGAGAGGGAGGTGCAGACGCCATGCAGGAACTAACCCTCAAGGAGCTCGTCCATACGCTCGGAGGGAGCATCCGGGACTTCAGGAAGTCGTCGCTCCTCACCCCCGTCCTCGTGGTGGGCGAGGTCGTCATCGAGTGCATCATCCCGTTCTATACCGCCGAGCTCATCGACCAGATCAACGGCGGAGCCACGATCGCTGCGGTCATGCGCTACGGGCTGGTGCTTGTGGCACTCGCGCTACTGTCGCTCGCCTGCGGTGCCGCCGCAGGCTACACCTGCTCCGTGGCATCGACGGGCTTCGCACGCAACCTGCGCCACGACATGTTCAAGAACATCCAGAGGTTCTCGTTCTCCAACATCGACCGCTTCTCCACGAGCTCCCTCGTGACTCGTCTCACCACCGATACCAACAACGTGCAGCAGGCGTACATGATGCTCATACGTACCGCCATCCGCGCTCCCATGATGATCGTCTTCGCCATCCTCATGGCGTTCGTCACCGGGGGCTCCATGGCCGTCATATATGTGATCGTGGCCGTCGTCCTCGGGGGCTTCCTCTTCTGCATCGGTATCAAGGTCATGCCCATCTTCCGGCGTATCTTCAGGAAGTACGATGCCCTCAACGACTCCGTCGAGGAGAACGTCTCCGGCATACGCGTGGTCAAGTCATACGTCCGCGAGGACCACGAGAAGGATAAGTTCAACGCTGCCTCCGGCACGCTCTACCACGACTTCGTGCATGTCGAGCGCATCCTCGCCCTCAGCGGCCCCGTCTTCACCCTCGCCATCGACGTCGTGTACGCCTCCGTCATCTTCTTCGGGTCGCGCAACATCGTCCAGTCCGCCGGCACGGCCATGCAGGTGGGCCAGCTCTCCGCGCTCATCACCTATGGCTTCTCGATGCTCATGAGCCTCATGATGCTCTCGATGATCTTCGTGATGGTCACCATGTCCGACGAGTCGGCTCGCCGCATCTGCGAGGTCCTGCGCGAGCAGAGCGACCTCACCAATCCCGCGGCGCCCCTCATGGAGGTACCTGACGGCTCCGTCGACTTCGACCACGTGAGCTTCAAGTACTCCGCCACCGCAGAGCGTCAGGCACTTACCGACATCGACCTCCACATCAAGAGCGGCGAGGTCATCGGTGTGATCGGTGGCACCGGCTCGTCAAAGTCGACGCTCATCCAGCTTATCAGCCGACTCTACGACGTCACCGAAGGCAGCGTCCGCGTCGGTGGCCACGACGTGCGCGACTACGACCTCGACACCCTGCGCGACAAGGTCGCCGTGGTCCTACAGCGCAACGTGCTCTTCTCGGGCACCATCAAGGACAACCTGCGCTGGGGCAACAAGGACGCCACCGACGAGGAGCTCGTCGAGGCGTGCAAGCTCGCCCAAGCCGACGAGTTCATACAGCTCCTCCCCAACGGCTACGACACCTACATCGAACAGGGTGGCACCAACGTCTCCGGTGGCCAGAAGCAGCGTCTCTGCATCGCTCGCGCCCTGCTCAAGAAGCCTAACATCCTCATCCTCGACGACTCCACGAGTGCCGTCGACACCAAGACCGACCAGCTCATTCGTGACGGGTTCAGGAGCTTCATCCCCACGACGACCAAGATCATCATCGCGCAGCGCACGAGCTCCGTTCAGGACGCGGACCGCATCGTGGTCATGGACGACGGGCATATCGATGCCGTCGACACCCCCGATCGTCTCCTGCGCACCAATGCGATCTACCGTGACATCTACACGACCCAGAACAAGGCCTCGCACGACGAGAAGATGGCAGAGCTCGAAACCGAAGAGATCGCTTCCGGAAGGGAGGCTGGCGACAATGACTAGCAACGACAACGACGAGCGCTTCGACGCATCCGCGACGAACACGCAGGAGGCTTCCGCCCCCCAGCCGAACCGCGGCCATGGACCCCAGAGACCCATGGCTACGCTTCGCTCCCTGATCAAGATGATCTTCTCCTACTATCCCGTCTACATGGTCATCATGGTCGTATGCATCATGGCGTCGGCCATACTCTCCTCGCTGCCGTCGGTCTTCATGCAGAAGGCCATCGACATCGTCAGCCAGTACTACCAGGCCGGCGACTGGGCGGGGGCCAGCGGACCCATCATGGAGATCGTCGCGACCCTCATCATCGTCTATGTGATCGCGCTTGGCTGCAACATCATCTACAGCCAGCTTGGTGCCGTGGTGACGCAGGGTACGCTCATGAAGGTCCGCAACCAGATGTTCGACCACATGGAGAACCTCCCCATCCGCTATTTCGACACCAACAAGCGCGGCGACATCATGTCGCACTACACCAACGACGTCGACACGCTGCGCCAGATCATCTCGCAGTCGTTCCCGCAGCTGCTGATGATGTTCATGGCCATGCTCGCGGTCCTGTTCATCATGCTCTGGTACTCGGTGCCCCTGACGATCGTGGTGCTTGTCATGGTCGCCGTCATGATTGCGCTCACCCGCGTCATGGGGGGTAGGTCCGCACACTTCTTCCTCGCGCAGCAGCGCATGCTCGCCAAGGCCGAGGGCTTTGCCGAGGAGGCCATGAACGGTGAGCGTGTCATCAAGGTCTTCACGCACGAGACCGAGACGCAGCAGCAGTTCGATGACGTCAACGAGGAGCTCTTCCAGGCCTCCAAGAGCGCGAACATCTACGGCAACACGCTCGGCCCCATCCTCATGAACCTCGGCAACCTCGCCTATGTGATCGTGGCCCTCGCTGGCTGCTGGTTCATCGAGGCCAACATCCCCAACCCGTCGATATCGGGGATGGCCCTGTCCATCTCGATCGTGGTACCGTTCCTCAACCTTACCAAGCGCTTCGCGGGCTCCATCGGACAGGTGTCCAACCAGATCAACTTCGTGGTCATGGGCCTTGCGGGCGCCGAGCGCATCTTCTCCCTGCTTGACGAGAAGCCCGAGGTCGACGATGGCTACGTCACGCTCGTGAGCTCCAAGACCGTCGACGGCCATATCGTCGAGACCGACGAGCGGACCGGTCAGTGGGCGTGGAAGCATCCGCACAAGACCGACGGCTCCGTAACCTACACCCCGCTCGAGGGTGACGTCCGCCTCTTTGACGTTGACTTCGCGTACAACGAGGGACACCCCGTGCTCCACGACGTCTCGCTCTTTGCCAAGCCGGGCCAGAAGGTCGCCTTCGTCGGTGCGACCGGCGCGGGCAAGACCACGATCACGAACCTCCTCAACCGCTTCTACGACATCGCTGACGGCAAGATCCGCTACGACGGGATCAACATCAACAAGATTTGCAAGGACGACCTGCGCCACTCGCTTGGCATGGTCCTGCAGGACACGAACCTGTTCACGGGAACCGTCATGGACAACATCCGCTATGGTCGCCTTGACGCCACCGACGAGGACTGCGTGCGTGCGGCCAAGCTCGCCGGCGCCCACAGCTTCGTCATGCGCCTGCCCGAAGGATATAAGACCCTGCTCCGCGATAACGGCGAGGCGCTTTCGCAGGGCCAGCGTCAGCTGCTCTCCATCGCTCGCGCCGCGGTCGCCGACCCGCCCGTCATGATCCTCGACGAGGCCACGTCATCCATCGACACCCGCACCGAGCAGATCGTCCAGAAGGGCATGGACGCCCTCATGCAGGGCCGCACCACGTTCGTGATCGCACACAGGCTCTCCACCGTGCGCAACTCCAATGTGATAATCGTCCTCGACCACGGTCACATCATCGAACGTGGTACGCACGAGGAGCTTATCGCCAGGCACGGCACGTACTATCAGCTCTACACCGGTGCCTTCGAGCTCGAATAGGGCGATCGGACACGGGAAGTCGGGGCGCGACCTTCGGGGCGCGCCCTTTTTCATGCGCATCGATACCGCGATAGCCAGATGTCACGGATAACGACATTATGCAGAGAGATCGACGTGGATAATGTCGTTATCCGTGACATCTGGCATACGAGCGTGCCGCAATGCCGTACGACTACCGCCCGCCGATTGCGACTTCCCCTTCTCCGTGAGCAATGGGAACGTGTCACCACGCCACGGACGAGGAGCCATGCATGAGCGAACACGTATCCAACGAAATGAAACGTCTGCTCGATGAGGCGGAGCACGAGGGCAGATGCGTCCATGCCCCGTCGGACAGAATCGCCAGAAGGCTCCAGCGCCTCGCCAGGGCAGGTCTGCTCATGCGTGCCCGTGCGGGCCTTTTTGCAAGACCCGCCTACTGGGATGGTCTCGATGAGGGCGAACGGAAAAGGCACGTCATCCGTGGGCTGGCCGCCCAGGACTCCGACAGGGTGTTCTACGGAGTCTCGGCGGCGATCATCTGGAAAATCCCCGTGTCCTGGGACGCGCTTGCGGGCGTTTGCCTGGCCACACGGCGATTGTCTCGCTCCAGGAGGCGCGTCATCAGACATGACCGGCTCGAGCGCGTCGACGGCGTCAGGGTCACGTCCCTCGAACAGACGGTGGCGGACTGCCTCTGCTCCATGGACTTCGTCGACGGACTCGCCGTGGCGGACCACTTTCTCAGGCGTACCGGGCTGTTCCGAGAAGACCTCCTCAAGATCGTCGACGGCGCATGTCGTGGGAGGCATGGGGCCGAACAGGCGCGTATCACCGCCTCGTTCGCCGACCCACGCGCGGAAAGCGGCGGAGAATCGATCGCGCGGGCGACGATGATCCGGCTTGGCTTCATGCCTCCCGACCTCCAGAAGGTCATACCCGATCCCATCGATACGGACAGGACGTACCGGCTCGACTTCTTCTGGTCCCTTCCCGATGGCAGACTCATAGGCGGCGAGCTCGATGGCCGGCAGAAGTACCTCGACATCAGGCTGACGCATGGTGCGGACCCCGAAGCCGTCCGCGAGCGGGAGCGTATCAGGGAGTCGAGGATAACCGCCCACGGGGTGGCGATGGTACGGTTCCGCTATGCGGACATCCTCAACGTGACGTACTTCGAAGGCCTGCTCGAGGCATATGGAATCCCCCGCGACGTCCCGCCCAGAACACGACCGTCCTCAAGGAACCGCAGGTTGCGCGGCATGCGCACCCGGGTCATCAGACTCGGCTCCTACTCCGTCTCGTATGGTGTAGAAGACGCCCGATAAGCCAGATGTCACGGATAGCGACATTCTTTACGAAGAAATCCCGAGAAACTGTCGTTATCTGTGACATCTGGCTAAGATGATGCTTTGCCAACGAAGGGAGTCCCCCAGATGTCCGCATGGCCCGCATCGCTCGAAACCGACCGCCTCGTCCTCCGCCCGTGGCGCGAGACGGACGCCGAGGCGCTCTACCGCTACGCCTCCGATCCCGAGATCGGCCCCGCCTGCGGCTGGGAGTCGCATGCGAGCATCGAGGACAGCCTCACGAGCCTGCGCACCGTCCTCATGGTGCCCGAGACGTATGCAATCACCGTCAGGCCGTCGGACGAGGCGGTGGGCGCCATCTCCCTGATGTCCGCAGACGAGAACCTCCCCCTCTCCCCCACCGAGCGCGAGGTGGGGTTCTGGATCGGGCGCCCCTTCTGGGGCAACGGCTACATGCCCGAGGCCACGCGCGAGGTGCTCCGCCATGGCTTTCTCGACCTCGGACTCTCCACCATCTGGTGCGGATACTACGAGGGCAACGAGAAGAGCGCCCGCACGCAGGAGAAGATCGGTTTTCGCCCGCATCACGTCACCGAGGCCTGCGTCGACCGCCGCGGCATCGAGCATCGCGAGCACATGACCCGCATCACGCGCGAGGAGTGGGTCACCGCACTCGCGGCGGATCCCGGTGACGAGAACACCGTCTCCCACCAGCAGGCGGAGATGGTGCGCATCGTCGACGCGCTTCCGCTCGTGGCATACGTGCGCTCGGGCGGGCAGACGGGGGCGGACCGGGGCGGACTCGACGCCGCGCGCATGTCCGACGTGCCCATCTGCGGCTGGTGCCCACCGGGTGGGCTCGCCGAGGACTACCCCGAGCCGCCCGGCCTTCTCGCGGAGTACCCCGAGCTCGTGGAGGGCGCCTCCTCCGGCTACGTGGAGCGAACCGCCTGGAACGTGCGTGACTCGCATGCCACGCTCATCGTCGCTCCCGATGGCATCCCCCCACGCGGGGGAACCGAGATGACCCGCATCTTTGCCGAGCGGTTCGGGCGACCTGTCATGGTCGTAAGCGGTCCCGACGAGGCGTCGACCGTACTTGACTGGCTGCGCGGCGTGGGTCGCGGTCTCACCCTCAACGTGGCAGGACCTCGTGAGTCCAAGTCTCCCGGGGTCTACGAGATAACGAGAGACGTCGTCCATGCCGTACTCGAGGCGGCATCGCACGCCGACCCGGCCTAGCGCCTGCGGCGGCGTCGGTCCTCTCGGATGATGTCCCACGCCACCCACACGCCGAGCACAAGCGCCACGATGTACCCCAGGAAGCCGATGACCGGGATGCCAAAGATGACCGGTTGGATGTGTGCGTAGTAGACCACGGACGAGCCGATGAAGAGTCCCGCCACGATGATGCTCATCGTGAGACGGTTGGCGATGTGGCCGATGTCCTCGAGGGGGTCCTCGGTGCCCGCGATGTCAAGGTTCATGCGCAGCTGACCGCGCGTGAGCATACCCATGGCGAGGTCGGCCTTCGAGGCGGCACCGAGCATGCCGTGCGCCGCGCTGACGCTCTCGCGGGTGAGCTTCTCGGTCTCCTGCCTGACGAGCTGGGCAGGAGAGGCGTACGCGCGAAGGTGACGTTCGATGATCCCGACGATGGACGCGTCCGGCATGAGGCGGTCCACCACGCCCTCGAGCGTCACGAGGGAACGCGCGAGCATGGTCACGGTGCCGGGAAGCTCGATGCCGTTCTTGCGCGCCATCAGGACGAGCGAGTTCACGAATGCGGCGATGTCCAGGTCGGAGAGGTCGGCCGTACCGTAGTCGGCGACGATCGCGTCAAGGTCCTGGAGCAGGTGCGCATGGTCGATGTTGGAGGTGTCCGAGATCGAGAAGCGAATGAGACCGTCGGCGAGACCCGCAGAGTCGAGCTTGGCGACCGACGCCACCATGTCGGCCATGGCCTTGCGATCATGCGAGGAGAGCCTCCCCATGATGCCGAGGTCCAGGTAGACGATCTTGCCCCCCGAGACGACGAGGTTGCCGGGATGCGGGTCGGCATGGAAGAAGCCGTCGTCTATCATCTGCTTGGTGTAGTTGTCCACGAGCTTGGTGCCGATCTCCCCAAGATCGTAGCCGGCCTCCTGGAGTTGCTTCGTCTGATCGATGGGAATGCCCTGCACGAAGTCCATCACCACCACGTGACGCGTGCAGAGGGCGGGAAACGGTCGCGGGCACGAGATGTACGCGCAGTCGGCGTTGTTACGCCGGAACTCCTCGAGCGAACGAGCCTCCACGAGAAAGTCCGTCTCCTCGCGAAACGACTGCCACAGCTCGTCCATGACCGATTTCATGTCGAGGAACTGCTTGTCCCCCATGCAGCGGTCCACGTACTTGGCGAGCGAGCGCATGATCGCGATGTCCTGCGCCATGGTCTCCTGCACGTGCGGACGCTGCACCTTGATGGCAACGAGCTCGCCCGTGACGAGCTTCGCCTTGTGCACCTGCGCCACCGAGGCCGAGCCCAGGGGCTGGTCGTCGATGGCATCGAACAGCTCCTCGAGGGGCTGGTCGTATTCGTCGCGAAGCGCCTGGAGCACGGTCTCGCGGTCCATGGGCTCCACGTCGGTGCGAAGCTTGGCAAGCTCGCGCGTAAAGCTCTCGGGCAGGATCTCGGAGCGCATGGAGAGGATCTGACCAGCCTTGACGAAGGTGGGTCCCAACTCCTCGAGCATCTGCCGCAGGCTCTGCGGGGTGAGGCCATGAAAGATGTCGTAGCGGCGCACGATCGAGATGATCTCACGCACCCGAGACAGACGAGCTCTCGAGGAGGAGACCGTGCCGTCAGACGACGCGCTTCTTCCCCCGAAGATCCCGATCGTCTGGTCGCGGTCATCACCTGCGGAGGCAACGCTCTCGTACCAGTCGTCGAGCAGCTCCTCCCTCGTGCGGGAGGAACCCTTGGTGTTGTTGGAGTCCTGGGCCACCTACGCTACTCGGCGTCCGTGTCCTCGACCTCGACCTTGACGGCCTCCGCCTCCATGTCGGCCGCCACCTTGGCGACCTTGGCGGCATAGGCGGCGCGCTCGTCGGGACTCATGGCCGCCATCCTGGCCTTGAGCGCATCGTCGGACGTGCCGTCGATGACCTCCTTGGCCTTGCGCGAGAGCTCCACGTTGAGCGCCTTGCCCTGCTCGACGGTGAGCTCGCCCTTCTTCACGAACTCGCCTACGACCTCCTGGGACTTCTCGGCAGTCATGGCGACGGCGCCGACGCCGGCGAGAAAGACCTTATGGAGGCTGTCGGTGATGTCAAAGTCGGACATGTTGACTCCCTTCGCACGAGGATGGCTGATGCCACCAGCTCTCTTCTGCTTCTACCCTAATGCTCGCCTCAGATGCGCGTGGCGGGAATTCTTCCGACGGGCGCAACAAGACCCTAACCCAAAAGCAGTCGTTCGAGGTCTGCGACCGTCTCCGCGAGGTTGCTGGCCCCGGCACGCTCCAGCTCCTCGCGGTCGCAGGTATGCCCGTAGAGCACCCCCACGCAGGGGACGTCGTTCGCTGTGGCGGCAAGGACGTCGTACTTTCGGTCGCCCACCATCACGGCGTCATCGGGGGCGAGACCCGTCTCGACGAGCAGGTCCCTGATGATGACATCCTTGGACTCCGCGCGATCGTCTCGCTTGCCCCGGGGGATGTCGATGAGACCGGCGATGCCCTCGTCGGCGATGGCGCGGTCGATCATCTGCTGGCGCTTGGACGACGCCACCGCCACCGTGCAGCCTGCCGCGCGCAGATGCCCGAGCAGCTCCGGCACTCCCGAGAACGCAGGCCAGAGCCGTGGGCCACCCGCACCGTAGATCTCGCGATAACGGGCGGTGATGGTCGTGGCCTCTGCCTCGGAAACGCCATAGACGAGACTGAAGGCCTGGGGAAAGGGCGGCCCGACGAGTCGGCTCAGATCTCCGAGGTCATCCTCGGCGAAGCCCTGCTCGAGAAGGACCCTTCTCGCCGTGTCCGTGATGCCGACAAGGGTGTCTGCGAGCGTACCGTCGAAGTCAAAGATCACGAGCCTGCGACCGCTCACGTCCAGACCCACGAAGCGATCGTCACCGATGCCCACCGACTCGACCGTGCCCAACGCGTCATTCCCCATAAGACCCCCCACGATAACCGTCATCTCCGTGGATACCATATCACTGCATCTGACACCGAACGCCTCCCGCGTGGGTATCATGGAAGGTGACCAGACACGATATCGCCCCGAGGAGACACGCACATGCGCGCTGAGCCGTTCGTCTGCTACAGACCCACCCCCGAGAGGGCGAGGGACTTCGCCTCCCTCCCCTATGACGTCTTCGACCGCACGAGCGCGGCCTCCTACGTCGCCGACCATCCCACGTCGTTCCTCGCGATAGACCGTCCGGAGACCTCCTTTCCCCCCGACCACGACATGTATGCCCCCGAGGTCTATGCCAAGGCCGCCGAGCTCCTTCGGGACCGCGTTGCCGACGGCACGCTCCTGCGCGACGGAACCCCCTGCTACTACCTCTACCGTCTGCGGCAGGAGGGACGCGAGCAGGTGGGCATCGTCACCGCCTGCGCGCTCGACGACTACACCAGCGGCGTGATCAGGCGCCATGAGCTCACCCACCCCGAGAAGGAACTCGACCGCGTGCGCCACATCGAGGCCACGGGTTGCCAGACCGGCCCCATCTACCTCGCCTACCGAGACGACCCCACGCTCGGGACGCTCGTCTCGGCGGCCATGGGGGCAAGCCCCCTCTATGACTTCGTCGACGAGCAGGACGTGCGCGAGACCATCTGGCGCATCGCCCGCCCGGCTGCCGTCGAGGCCTTTCGGATGATGCTCTCCTACGTGCCCTGCGCCTACATCGCCGACGGGCACCACCGCGCCGCCTCCGCGGCGCGCGTATGCCAGGAGATGCGCGCCGCGAGGGATGGTTCCCCAACGGACGACGCCTGCGACTACCTGCTCTGCGTGCTCTTTCCCGCAAGCCAGCTCACGATCAGACCCTATCATCGCGTGGTCCGTGACGCCGGCGGCCTCTCGGAGGACGGGCTCGTCTCCGCGCTCGGGGGAGCGGGGTTCTGCGTGGGCGCCCGGCAGGACGCCCCCGTCATGCCCTCGCGGCCCGGCCGCTTTGGCATGCACGCCTTCGGCGCATGGCGCAAGCTGACCTCGGGCGACGGCACTTCCGACCCCGTGGGATCCCTTGACGTCTCGGTCCTGCAGGATCGCATCCTCTCCCCCATCCTCGGCATCGACGACCCCCGCCGCGACCCGCGGATGTCGTTCGTCGGCGGCATGGTGTCGGCCGACGACGTCGCGGCACGGGCCGGCACGGACGGCATCGCCTTCACGCTCTACCCCACGTCGATGCGGGAGGTCATGTCCGTGGCCGATGCCGGACTGCTCATGCCTCCCAAGTCGACGTGGTTCGAACCCAAGCTTTCGAGTGGGCTCTTCATCCGGAGGATCGGCCGCGCCGGGAGCATGCCCGACATCATGGCGGCGGATCCCCGCCGGGTCTCGGGCGAGTAGGGCCGTGTCCATGGCAGACGAGCAGAGGGGAGGGACGGACATGACCGACGAAGATGACAACGCGCACAGCTGGCTCGGTCGGCTGTTCTCCTCGCTCGTGCGCACCGATGGCGAGGAGGAGGGCGCGCAGGACACGACTCCCCCGGACGTCACCGAGGCCACGCCCGCACGGAGCACCTCGACCCTCGACGTGGCGGCACTCAGGATTCGTCTCGTCCAGGCCACGGAACCCATGGCGTCCCTCGTGGAACTCGTGCACGACATCCGCACCCGAGAGACGGCGGCGGGCACGGACGGGACGCTTCCCCCGGGAGCCTTCGAGCTCTATCTCGCCCGCAGGCTCGAGGACGCGGGCCTGCTCGCCACCGACGTCGGGCTGCCGGGCATCCGCGTGATCGTGCCGCACACGAGCGGCATGTTCTACCTGCACGTCAATGAGCAACAGGTACCCTACCTCGTCGCACAGCGGGTTCTCGGCATCGAGGCGGCCCTCAACGCGGCCCTGCTCGCGGACGCCTATCTCGTCGACTCCGGCTCCGCCACCGAGGAGGACCTCGTCGGACTCGAGGCCCGCATCGCCACCTCCATCGTGGCACAGGTGCCCTCCATCGACGTCGGTTCCCCCGCCCCGGACGAGGGCAATCCCAACGGCGAGTGGTCGGTGCGCAGGGGCATCTCGTCGGGCATCGAGTGCGCACGGCTCCCCTATCGTCTCATGACCGACTTCCGCGTGAACGTCGCCGGGGGAGACGTGGCCTTCCAGGTGGCGCTTGTGTCGCCCGAGCTGTTTGGCACGCGTGCCATCGTCGACGGCGTGGGCGTGGTCCCCGCCACGACCGACATGCGCCGCCGCGCGGCCACCGATTACAACCTCAGGCTCGGCGTCCTTCTCGCCGCACTCGCGTTTCGCTGCTCGCCGACCCTCGAGCGCGCATGGGTGGCGGGCACCGTCGACACCGCCACGGCGCACGCCTGCTACTACAGCGTGACGTTCACGCGCGCGGAGGTCGAGCGAGCCTGCGCCGACGGCTTCGATCCCATCGAGCTCATGCGCTCCTGTGGTGCATCCATGGACGAGCATGACGGCAGGCTCGAGGCCGTGAGGCAGTCGTTTCGGCTCGAGGACGAGCTCTTCTGCCCTCCCGCCCGCTATGACGCCGTCGAGCTCTCATCGCGGCTCCTGGATGACACGGCCACCCACGCGCTGGGCACCGCACGCGTGTCCGGGCTCTCGGTGGACGAGGGCAGGAGGCGGGAGACCCTGGCCGCAGACGTCTCGCGCGACCTCACGAGCTCGACCGAGGCCAACGTCCGCATGATCATGGAGAAGGCCGGAAACGACCCCGACCCCTCGGTGAGAGGTGCGGCCGAACGTGTCGTGGGCATGCTCATCGAGGGCACGCTCTCGGACGACGACCCCGTGGGCATCAGCGAGGCCATCATGAGTGGCGACCCCCTCTCGCGCGCCGCCGCACACGCCAACGAACAGCTGTCACGCCACGACGCAGAGGGCGCCGAGAGAACGCTCGCGCCCCAGCTCATGCACATCGACGCCGCGCGCACCTACGAGGACACGGACACGACGGAGTGGCGCTTCTTCGGCAGCTACGTGGACCGTGTCATCTACAACCGCCTGCTCGCCACGGGCCACACGATCCTCCTGGTCCCCGCCGCCTACGTGGACGCGCTGATCGTCTCCGCCTTCGCGGAGCTGGCCCGCAACAATGCGGAGAAGGCGATACCCATTGCGAGGAGGGCGGTGAGGATCGCCCCGCTGAACGTCCAGGCGTGCCTGTGCCTCTCCCAGTGCCTCGGGGGCGCAGGCGACATGGAGGGCGCCCTCGATGCGATTCGCGAGCTTCTCCGCTACGCGCATGACCCGCAGACCATCGGGCTCGGCTACTACCAGCTCGCGGAGATCGAGTGGCGCCTCGGGAAGCTCGACGAGGCACAGGCCTGCTATCTGCGAGCCCTTCGCTTCCTGCCACAGGCGCTCACCGTCATCGGCACCGAGCTCCAGGCCCTCCTGATCCACGAGGGCGTCGCCAGCGTCGCGGAACCCAGCTACGAGCGGCTTCGTGCCACGCTCGCGGCCAGTGGAATACCCATGGCACCCACCGAGGAGGTCTCCTCCGTCTTCTTCGACGCCATGCGCGCCTCCATGGATGCCGAGATCTTCCCCGTTGCCAAGAACTTCATGGCCGAGCTTGGCTCCATTGCCCGTGATGACGTGTACTACGGCATTTTTCGCTCCATCGAAGACGAGCCGGACAGGTAGGAAGATGGCGGACGACGGCATCACGCTCTGGCCACCCTCCTTCGAGGCGGCGATATTCGACTTCGATGGCACACTCGCCGAGACCAGCGCGCTCTGGCAGGAGGTCGACGAGATCTTCTTCGCCGAGCACCATCTCACCTACACCCCCGACGTGCACCAGACGCTCGCGACGCTCGGCTTTGTCGGAGGCGCACTCTGGTGCATCGAGCGCTACGGCCTCGACGAGACCGCCGAGGAGATCTGCGACGAGTGGAACCGGATCGGCGCGGCGCTCTATGCCGACCGCGTCTACCTGCGCCCAGGGGCGGCAGAGTACATCTCCGCCCTGCGAGGCGCGCACATCCCCGTGGCGCTGGCCACCACCAACAACCGACACGTGCTCTCCTCCATGCGTCCCCACGTGAACCTGGGCGAGCTTTTCGACGCCGTGGTGTGCAGCGATGACGTGTCGAGCGCGAAGGACAAGCCCGACATCTACCTTGAGGCGGCACGACGCATCAACGCCACACCCGCGACCTGCCTCGTCTTCGAGGACCTCCTCGTGGGCATCCTCACCGCGCGCAACGCGGGCTTCCTCACCTGTGCCGTGCGATGCGAGGACCCCACGCAGGACATGGGCCGCCTTGGCGGTGCCGCCGACCTCTGCATCAAGACGTGGGCGAACGTCCACCTGGGCTAGAGGGCACAACGGGGAGACAGACGCCCAGTCCCGACGCCACATCGGCCATGCCGTCCTCCCCTTAAGCCAGATGTCACGGATAACGACATTATCAGCGGCGTACACACGAGAAAATGTCGTTATCTACGACGTATGGCTTAGGGACGCGCAACATGGCGGCAGAGAGACGACACATATCACCGCGAGAGACACAAAAAGGGAGCCGCCGAAGCGACTCCCTTTCTAGCTCTGTGTAGTGTATGGACTACTGAGCCCTGCGAACGTTGGATGCCTGGAGCTTGCCGTTCTGACCGGTGGTGATGTCAAACTCGACAGTCTGACCCTCGTCCAGGGTCTTGAAGCCATCCATCTTGATCTCAGAGTAGTGGACGAACAGATCGTCGCCATCCTCGCGAGAGATGAAGCCGTAGCCCTTGTCGGGGTTGAACCACTTAACAGTACCCTGTGCCATGTCGTGCCTTTCTTTCTTTGCCCCACGGGGCAAAACACTGCGCTTCCGCGCGATACCTTGTGACCCTAAGCCACGAAAGACATGTTACCCCGAAAACGTTCACATTGTGACGAGAATCCGCTGAACGCAGAATAGGTACCAATCAGCAAATGACATAACTGAGTAATCCACGGATTACATCCCCAGATACTGCTTCCAGAATCCCATCGAGGTCAACCAGCCCTTGGCGTCGTGGTACTCCCTGCGGATGCTCTCCCGCTTGGCGTCGTACTCGTGGAACAGCCTCGCCTCACGGTGCCTGATCGCACGGAAGCGGTCCTTGTCCATGTGGCGAATCGCCCCCTTGGTACGCGTCGGGTCGAGAAACACGATCGTCCTGGTGGCCAAGGAGCCACCAGCCAGCGTGGCCGTACCATTCTTGACGACCCAGCGCGGGCGGCTCGAGAGGGCGAAGTCGGGCAGGTAGTGCTTGTCGTAGGGAACGCCGCGCCAGAGGCGCATCGGAATCGGGACATTGTTCTCCAGGCTCGGGTTGGCGAGGACGTCCTCGGTCACGCCCGCCTCGGCGAGCACCTCCGGATCCATCTCGGAAACGGGCACGATCTTCTCGTTGCGCACCCCGTTGGCCTTCATGAGTGCGGAGCCATTGACGCCGGCGAGGTAGTGCGGCCCCTTGAGGTAGTCCTCGAAGCCCGCGAGCAGCAGCTCTGCCGCCGCATAGTCCATGTCGCGCAGGTTGATGCGGATGCTGCGCTTGAGGCGCATCAGGAAGTAGTCCTCGCTGGTGCAGTCATCCATGGCGATCATCACGAGGAAGTTGCGAATGTACTGGTAGCAGTCCACGGAGGCGCGGAACCTGCCCTCGAAGCTCTCGTGCCAGACGCAGATGCCGCCCATGGTCATGTACGTGGGCTTGTTGCGCATACCAAACTCCACGTCGTCGCAGCGCACGAAGAGCGGCAGCGGCAGCCCGTTCTCGCGGACGGCGGTCATGGGAATGCAGGAGAACCACCAGGCACCGTACGCGTTGTCGACCTCGACGTTCGTGCGCTCGTTCTCCACCACATCGGGGAGCCGGTCCACGTAGAGGTCGGACTTGATGCGACGGTAGACCGCGGTCTTGCTCACGTAGGAGACGTCCTCGAACTGACGCGTGGGTTCCTCGAGCGAGAGCATGGCGCCGTTGACGAAGGCCTTGCGGTACCTCCCGCGTGCGAGCGCCAACAGGTTGTAGGTGCGCTTGAGGCTCTCCGGGAAGATGCGCACGTCGTCATCCATGAGAAGCACGTGCGTGAAGCCCTCGTCAGACTCGAGCGCCGCGATCATGCCACGCGCAAAGCCGCCGGCACCGCCCACGTTCTCGTTGGGGATCACGGTGACGAGATCATCGGAGAGACCCGCGGCGTCGAGCGTCCTGCCGTTGTCCACCACGAACATGTGGAAGTGGCCGGCTACGGGATCGGCCTCATCGGAGAGGCCCGCACGCACGAGCTCGATGTTGGGGACGATGTAGTGCTCCTTCCTGAACGTCGTGGTGGAGAGCGCGAGACGGACGTCGTTCACGTCTGCCTCGTCCACCTGCGCGTAGTAGTACGCGGAGAGAAGCGAGACGGGCTCGGCACCCGAGGCGAGCTCGAAGGCCACGAGGTCCACGCCGCTCACGGGTAGCTCGATGTCGTAGGCGACCCCGTCCGCCACCGGCGTGCCGTCGGCAGGGTCGAGGGACAGCGACGAGAGCGACTTCTCGTCGTCCGTCTCGCCGGAGGCCACGCCCATGACGCGCAGGTCGCAGCAGACGGCGGACGTCTCGAGGTGAAGCCAGACCCGCTCCACCCCGGCATACCTGCGCCACTTGATGACGGGACAGGCGTTGAGATAGGTGAGGAAGTCGGCCGACCCGCTCACGACGAGGGCGGGGGCGCTCTCATCGTACGAGACGGAACCCATGGTGCGATAGTAGAGGTCGGGATGCGCGGAGACGTGATCGGCAACCTCGAGCATGATGTTGGAGAGCTTGTGCCTGATAGTCAAGAGTGACTCCTTCGTTCCAAGGCGGGTCGCGTGGCGTGCGAGACGCCAGTTTCACGATTGTACCAGCGAGCTATGCAGCGACCCGATAGAGGCGCATGTCGCCCTCAGAGAGCACATTTTCCAGACCGGGCGTGTCGTCGCCCACCGCGTTCACGCCCGCCCATTCGGTCGCGTCGTACGTGAGGAAGTGCGGCTGGACGTCCGCCTCGCCCACGTCGAGGAGAAGCACGTAGCCCACCCCCGCATCGCGCGCCGTCGCAGCCACATTGGCGTTGGTGCCTATCTCGTCCAGGTGGAGACGCAGGGTCCTGCTCGCCGCGGGCTCGCTCTCGTCAAAGCCCGCGCTCAGGTTGCGGTAATAGGTATGAAGACCCACCGCCCCGTAGAGGAAGGCGCTGCCGTCCTCGGGAAAGTTGTACACGAGGTCATCGCCCACGATCGCCTTGCAGCGCGCGGCAAACGAGAGCTCGGTGGCATCCAGGTAGGGATTGTTCTCCATGTCGTACTCGGAGGCATCGGCCGCCGTGATGAGCGAGAAGGCCGAGGCGTCCTCCCCCGGAAGCGCCACCCCGTAGACGAGCACGCAGACGACCGTCACCGCAATGACCGGAACGGCCACGGAAGGCTTCTTCGCGGACAGCTGAGCGCGGACTGCCACGGCGGCGCGACAGATAGCATAGAGGCCGAGGACGGCGAGCGGGATGGCCAGGATCGCGCAGGACGCAGCGGTGCGAAACGGGTCGCGATACCAGAACCCCGCGAGGAGGTGCTTCCACCGACCGTCCGTGGCCACCACGAGAAAGTGAATCGCGAGCATGGAGGCGTACGAGAGCGAGAGCCAGAGATAGCGTCTCTCGCGCAGCGTGTAGAGGCCGCCCACAACCACGAGGATGGCGAGGGCCACCTGCCGCATGGGATCTCGGTACGCGAGGAGCAGGAGCTCCACGGCGGCCTCGCCCTTTCCGTATGTGGGCCACCAGTCGATGGAAAGCACGCCGCTCATGAAGGGCGCATGGTAGAGCGCCACCCACGCGGCCGCCGCAAGGGCGAGAAAGGCCGCGACGAGCACCACCCGCACGAGGGGACGGGCACGGTCCGAGACATGCAGGCGATCGGCCAGTCCCGCCACGCGCCAGGCACAGAGCGGCCAGAGCAGCACGGCGATGGTAAAGATGGCATTGGGCTGCGTCACGGCAAGTCCGCAACAGCCCACGACGAAGGCCGCGAGGAGGCCAAGGCGGTGGCGCGCGCCTCGTACGGGATCGATGAGACAGGCAAAGCAGGCCGCCACCGCAGGCGCCATGGCAAAGCTCGCGAGGTTGCTGCAGAGCAGGCCAAAGGTGAGAAGCCGCCATGGAAACGCCACGAAGGCAACCGCCACGAGCGAGCCGAGCGCGACCACCTTCGGACGATCGTCGAAGACGTACGAGAGAAGGACGTACATGCTTGCCGGAAACACCACGGTCGCGAAGGCAAAGTCGAGGGCGTTGAGCACCAGCGGCACCGCGAAGCCCGTCGCCTGGTAGACCATCGCACCCACCACATGCCAGGCCGCCGGATAGAACTCTCCCGGCAGGGCGGCGCCATAGCCCATGCCATCGGGGTAGTTGGTGACGTCGAGCACGGAGAAGGTCCCGCTCTCGGCATAGGCTCGTATGCGCGCCAGGTGGAAGGCGGTATCAATCTGTCGCGGAAACGACTCGGGGCCATCCATCACGCTCAGGAAGCAGCAGAAGCCCACGAGAACTCCCACGGCCACGTAGCAGGCGAGAACCAGCCAGCCGGCTCGCGACGAGGTGCGGGATGGACCGAGGGCGAGCGCCTCTCCCCCACCGCGGACCCGCGAAAGCGCATATGCAATCCCCGCCAGCACGAGCGCGATGGCCAGAAGCGTTACCCACGAGGTGACGACGCCCGCGGCCTTGAGCACGATGCCAACGGCGGCATAGAGAAACACCGACACGAACGGGGCGGCCGCCACGGAGAGTGGCGCCGAAAGCCCCGTCCCGCGAAGGGCAAGCGAGCCGGGCACGTAGAGGAGAGCAGCGGCTACCACGACCGCGATGACGAAGGATGGCCACATGAGGGCGGCGCCTACGAGACTTGCATGTAGCTTGACCCCTGGTCGAGGTTGCCGTTGAGGAAGGGGTCACCTAAAGCGCGCAGGCCGGGGTGCCGGCCGTCAAAGAGGGCAAGCCCGGTCGCGGAGTAGTCCGGCGCGTTGAAGGCGTTGTCGTAGCGCCTCCCAAGATTCGGAGTCTCGGCGACCTCAAGCTTGACGGTGCACATGGAGACCATCCTCACGCCCGTCTCGCGAAGACGGATGCAATACTCGGCCGCGCCCGTCTCGTCGGAAAACGCCTCGTCGAAGCCACCAACCGTCTCGAAGGATGCGCGGGAGGTGAGAAGCCCCTGCAGCCCGACCGCGCTCGCGTCCTGGAAGGCTCGCAGGTTGCACTCGTATCCCGGGAAGTCGTCGTCGTAACCTCGATAGAGCGGCATGATGCGACGCCGGGTAACCGCCACGCCATAGCACTTGTTGACGCCGCCACGGTAGAGCACCTTCGGGGCAACGGCGCCCACGCCCACCATCGAGCACATGCCCACGAGCTGCTCGATGGGTTCTGGTGTCATGAAGAGGCAATGGTCATCAAGAAAGAGCAGGTAATCACCTGTGGCAACGGCGGCTGCGGCATTGAGCCGGGCATAGCGGGTGCCCGCAGGCGCTTCTACGAGGCGTACGCTGGCGGGAATGCCATCGGAAACCTCCTCGAGCGCGCGGCCCACGAGCACGAGCTCCATGTCGGCATAGGAGTCGGACTGGCAGAAGGTCTCCACGAACTGCCGCGTGGTCTTGGGGTCGTCGCCGCAGTCCACCACGACCGACACGCTCCCGGACACGTTGCGAAACCACAGGTCGTGGAGGTTGAAGATGCCCGACCCTATGATGTCCGCGTCGATGTCCCTGCGCTCGAGCTGCCCCTGGATGGTCAGTCGGCAGGAGCGGAGGCTGTAGGGCTTGGAATCAGGGTTGGCGGCGGTGGAGTTGGCGCTTATCCGCCAGTGGTACATCACGCGCTGCACGCCGCGCACGTGGCGGGCGTGCTCGGTGCACCAGGCGATCATGTTGAAGTCCTGGGAGCCGTCGAAGCGGGCGTCGGGCAGGGGCATGGCATCGACGAGCAGACGCCGGATGGCCATGAGGTGAATCGCGTAGTTCTTGCAGAGCAGGAGCTCCGGCGAGTACTGGGGCTTGAAGAGCGGGTTCATGTGCCTAAACTCACCCGTGTCGGAATCCTGCTCCACGAGGTCCTCGTCGCAGTAGAGCACGTCGATCGCACCATCCGCGTTGAGTGCCTCGGCATATTCGAAGAGCAGGTCGGGGTCGATGTAGTCATCGTGGTCGAGAAAGCAGCAGAAGTCGCCGGAGGCGGCCGCGATGCCACGGTTTGTGTTCTCGGTGATGCCGTAGTTGGCATCGAGCGTCACCACGCGCACGCGCCCATCGCGCACGCGCAGGGCTTCCGCGGCAGCGACGAGCTCTCCCTGCTCGGGGCTCGCGTTCACGAGGACGAGTTCGAGATTGTCGTAGGTCTGCGAGAGGACCGAGTCGGCCATGACGCCAAGATAGTCGAGCGGCGTGCGAAAGAGGGGCACCACGATCGAGAAGCAAGGCCGGTAGGCCAGGCGGCCGGCGCGGTGGCGCTGCTCGGCAAGCTCCGACTCGCTCCGCAGGTGACGCCCAAACCACAGGGGGTAGCCGGGGGCCGTCCATGCGTCGATCGGAAACGAGTCTGGCAGATCGCCCGGCGCGGCCAGATGCCTCTTCATGAATCCGTACGTCCGTCGTACCAGGTTGATTGGGCTGTCCACCCTCCCCGTCCTCTCTTGGGCGCGTTCCCCCTAGGCGAGCTTGGTCCTCACGTACTCCTCAAGCTCTTCCTCCCAATCGCGCGGCGTAAAGCCGGTGGCCTCGATCTTCTCGAGCGAGAGCGCCGAGAAGTGCGGTCGGGGAGCGATCGGACCCTGTGCCGTGGCGTAGTACTCCTGCGTGGAGACGGGCACGACCCTTTCCGCGTTGCCGTTCGTGAGCTCGAAGACGCGCGCGGCGATCTCCTGCCAGTTTCTGATGGCACCCGAGCCCGTAAGGTCATAGGTGCCGTAGGGGGCATGCACGTCGAGCAGATGGAGGATGCCCTCTGCCATCTGGTCGGTGAAGGTGAGACGCCCAACCTGGTCGTCCACCACCGTCACCTGGCTGAGCTCGTCCGATGCGTCTGCGCACCGCGCGGAGAGGGCCGCCATGGTCTTGACGAAGTTGCGTCCGTCGCCGATGACCCAGCTCGAGCGGGCGATGTAGTGCCTGGGACAGCCTGCAACGGCAATGTCACCAGCGGCCTTGGACTGCCCGTACACGGAGAGCGGCGAGAAGGCCTCCTCCTCGGTATGCTCCTCGGCAGTGCCGTCAAAGACGTAGTCCGACGAGACGTGCACGAGCGTGATGTCATGCTCCGCGCAGGTGCGGGCAAGAAGCGCCGGCCCGAGCGCGTTGGCCTTCCAGCAGGCGGTGCGGCCCTCGGGGGTCTCGGCACGGTCGACGGCCGTGTAGGCGCCGCAGTTGATGACGGTGCCGTAGAGGTCCCAATCAATCTTGTCGTAGGCAGAGGCGTCCGAGAAGTCGAAGGTGTCGATGTCGTTGCAGTCAAAGCCCGAGAGGCCGCGCTCGTCGGCCAGGGCCTTGACCGCCCGGCCGAGCTGGCCGTAGCAGCCCGTAACGAGCGTGCGGCGAGATGCCATGGGAACGACGTCGGCGAGCATGGGATGGTGCAGGTCTGCCTCGGAGAGCTCGCACTGGTCGAGCGGGATGGGCCACTGAATGCCGAGCGCTGGGTCGGCGAGGTTCACAAAGGTGTAGGTCTTCTTGAGCTCGGCCGACCAATGGGCGTTTACGAGGTAGGTGTAGGCGGTACCGTCCTCCTGCGCCTGGAAGGAGTTGCCCACGCCCTGTGGTACGAAGATGGCCTTGGACGGATCGAGCGTGCAGGTGAAGACCTTGCCGAAGGTCTTGCTGTCCGCACGGAGATCAACCCACGCGCCAAATACGGAGCCGCAAGCGATGGAGATGAACTTGTCCCAGGGTTCGGCGTGGATGCCACGAGTAACGCCACGCTGCTCGTTGAACGAGATGTTGTTCTGAACGACATGCAGGTCGGGCACACCGAGAGCCGTCATCTTGGCGCGCTGCCAGTTCTCCTTGAACCAGCCGCGACCATCGCCGTGAACGGTAAGGTCAAGCACCTTAAGACCATCGATGCTCGTCTCGGTGACCTTGAGGTCCTTCTCGAAATCCATGCCACGCCCTTCTCCCCCGCACAAGCCATCCGTATACACTGAAAAGCGCGGCGACAAACCATCCGCGCTGTTGTTCATTCTAAATCATTACTTGATTTCTAAAACACATACGGGCTAAGCAAGACGTGACACAGCGATTTCTACGATATTCCCGCGAGAAGAAAAAACCGGAGAGAAAAAGCCACAAGAGCGAGCGAGAGCAAAGACGTAATCGTGCAGTACGTACTCTCGCTGCAAGACTTTTCTCTGCCCGTACTCAGCGCCAGAGCACAGACGGGGAACACGAGGGGGAGCAGATACCGTGGTTGCATTCCATTTACCGTCGGTAGCCCAACCGGTGTAAACGAGATGTAGAGAGCGGTACACACAAGAAAAATCGCCACGAGCGAGAGAAAAACAACCCACAGCCTGCTCTTCCACCCGAAGATACGAGCGGACATGGGGGAACAATCGGTAAGAGCGACGCCTACCACAAAGAGCAAAGGCATACAGGTCAAGTACGGGAAGAAAGCTTGAGCAGAGCCGAGATAAGCAAAACTGACAAACGATGAGTCAACACTTGCCGGAGTTAGGAAGCTACCAAACATATAACCAAAAATGGTGTATGCAAAAGAGATGGGATTCTGAAGGGCAAGGATAGTTTGTGCCGTCGAATTAACGCCATCCCCCCCACGAGAATCACCGCCTCCTCCGCCTTTGGTCGAAAGAAAAGGTAAAACAAAGGTCGCAACAGCAAGCAGCGCGACGACGACCCCCGCAATGTAGAAGAGTCTCTTTTGGGCTTTTGACTTGAACTTTGATGAAGGCATTAACATCAGGATAGCAAGCATCGGAAAATAGACGGCCTTTGGCCCAAGTCCCACAAGAAAAACGAGAAAGAGGGCAAAGGCCCGTGACACGGTGAGTGGACGCTCGTCTGAGAACTCCCTGATTGTCATCGCGGTTCCAAGCATGAAAAAAGAGATAAGCCACGTATCATAGGAATAGTTTGCGGCGAGAAAAATACTCGTCGGCAGCAGCGCAATAACGGTCAACAAAGCCTTCTTTGTCGGAATAATGCGTATCGCAAAGAAGATAACGACCACATAAGACAACAAATTAAAAAGTCGCCCAAGGACAAAGGTTATGGAAAATGATAGATGAAGGAAGCGTCCAATCCAGAGACCACAGGCGCTCGGAACGTATGCAATGGCACTGAACTGGGAAACTATCGTCGAGATGCCCTCGGTACTGCTCACACTCTGTGCCGTTGCGTTTGAGTCCAGCAGCCTCGCATAGCCATAGATTTCATCCCATGACCACGCCTGACTCAGGCTATTTACAGTCATATCCCCACGATCTCCGCGACCGAATGATGCATCCTGAGAAAAACCATCCTCTTTGTCGAATATCACGGACTGCATTCTATCCGAAGTTGTCTCCTCAACATCGGAGAGATACGATACGGACAGTGCGTTCTGATAATGGATTGAATCATCCCAGGAAATGGCGTTGCCGATTGGAAAGGCAGCAATAATAGCCATGCCAGCTGCTAGCGCAATCGTGGCAAACACGCGCTCGGGACACAGTACCCTGCTTCTGCGCATTATCGTGATTGAAAACACTCCCAAACACAAGAATGCAACCAATATGAAGATGGACGCAAAACCACCCGCCATCATTCCCTGCCTAAACACCAGCCATGCGCATACGAAAAGCGCAAAGAAAATGACGAGCATCTTCCAGTCAAAGAAGCTCGACACATGAAAGTGTTTCGCTCTTTTGAGAAGCGAACGCTGCGACCGCCCTGACTCCGGCACCGGAAAATACTCGACCAGCAACAGCAGACAAGAGAAAACGACAAAGAAGAACAACGCCATCCTCTTTGGGCGCCAGTCCGCTATCGAAAGCGGAGAGGCAATCTTGGCACCAAACAGCGTTCCGGCCTCGAGCAATAATGCGATTCCCGCAGAAAGCACGAGGAGTCGAAGAAGCAGTCGGCCGTCTGTTTTCCCAAAGCAACACGTTTTTCTTGAACGAAAGAAAATGTTGAGGACATAGCTCTCTTCACACAACAAGATTGCCGCAGCCACAAGATACATGGAGAAGAGTGCGACCGTTGACCGAACGAGAATAAAGGCACCCACAGCAACAAGCAGCAGGACGCTGACAAAGAATAGCCGAACCTTCAGTCGATCATTCACAGCGCAAGAGGTGCTACGCGCGTAATTGCCTGTTTTGTGTTCTGTCAATTGTCTCCCCTTTGGTTCTCTCTGCTTTTCCGCCAGTTATCCCAAGGCACCTACGGTTCCCTATTGGCCCTGCTTGGCATACTTGGCCTCGGTGGCGTCCTTAGCGTCGCGCCACCAGTCCTCATGCTCGGCGTACCAAGCGATGGTCTGATCGAGACCCTCGGAGAAGCTGGTATGGATCGGCTTCCAGCCGAGCTCGTCCTCGAGCTTGGTGGGATCGATGGCATAGCGGCGGTCATGGCCGGGGCGGTCGCGAACCCAGTCGAAGGCGTCGGCCGGCTGACCCATGCGCTCGAGAATGGCACGAAGCACGTCGATGTTGTTCTTCTCGCCGTTGGCTCCGATGAGGTAGGTCTCGCCGATGCTGCCCTTGGTGAGGATGTCCCACACGGCGCGAGAGTGATCCTCGGTGTGGATCCAGTCGCGGACGTTCTGGCCGTCGCCATAGAGTTTGGGGCGGATGCCACAGAGGATGTTGGTGATCTGGCGCGGGATGAACTTCTCTATGTGCTGATAGGGACCATAGTTGTTGGAGCAGTTGGAGATCGTGGTGCGCATGCCGTAGGTGCGGGTCCACGCACGCACGAGCAGGTCCGAGCTGGCCTTGGATGACGAGTAGGGCGAGCTGGGCTTGTAGGGATCATCGGGCTTGAAGCGCCGCGGCTCGTCGAGCGCGAGGTCACCGTAGACCTCGTCGGTCGAAACGTGATGGAAGCGCACATCGTACTTGCGACAGGCTTCGAGCAGGTGATAGGTACCCACGACATTGGTCTGGACGAAGGGCTCGGGGTTGGCGATGGAGTTGTCGTTGTGCGATTCGGCCGCATAGTGCACGATAGCGTCGTGGCCGGGAACGATGCGGTCGAGAAGCTCGGTATCGCAGATATCGCCCACGACGAGCTCTACGCGGTCCTCGGGAAGGCCCGCGATGTTGGCGGGATTACCCGCATAGGTGAGCTTGTCGAGAACGGTCACGTGCACATCAGGATGGTTGTTCACCACGTAGTGCACGAAGTTCGAACCTATGAACCCACAGCCGCCCGTGACGATAATGTTGGTGGGCGCGAATGAGTCAGCCATATCGGTGTCCTTGTCTTCTCATGAGATACTACGTTGGATGGAAGCACGTTGGTATATACGGTATGTATTTTAGGCCAACGTGCCGTTGGGACAAACTCGCGCCCACTCCCCTACCTGAAAGCACACGGCAAGCATCTCCCAAGGGCATCACATCAGATGTCATTGCTTTTCTCACTCGAGGAGTACGCCCGCGAGATGAGTTTGGCGATGGGATTTGGCCAGAACCGACGGAACAGCTCAAGGTCCTCGTTTGCTCTCGCGTTGTCCTCTATGTAGGAGGAGGTCGCCGCGGAGGCGTAGCGGGGACAGTAGATGTCATCCTGGTGGGTAATCGTGACATAGTCCGCCGTCGCCTGCGAATAGGCGAAGTTCCAGTCCTGACCGATGCCATGCCCTCCGTCATTCACGATAACCGCAAGCTCGTAGTCCGAGGCTATCCCATCAAGCCAAGCGCTTGGCGTGGCCGTGGCGATAAAGATCTCGCTTCTGACCGGACGACCGTCATCGTCTTGCTGGTTAAGGACGGATTCGATACATTCACGCAGATAAGGTGACTGTCCATATGCGCAGATAGCAAAGGCATGAGACGCCGTCATGGAATTACCTCCGACCATAGGTTATGAGAGCCTGTCTAAAGATTCTGGGATGGCGGGCAAAGAGCCAGACGGCGATGCGGTTCTGAAGCGCATCGCCAGTCGGTCTCATAGGAGAGGCGTATCCGCGATTCTCCCAGTCGGGCAGGTTCTTGTCGAGCCACTCCCGATATCGAGAAAGATTGCTAAGGGGCTTTTCTTCCCCGTCCCCCCGCGCGGTATAGAGGAGAAACCAGACGACGAGTCGGATGAACACGTAGTTGTTGATGGCTTCGTCAAAATCCTTGCCCACATCTCGCATGCGGGCAAGGATCTGATTGATGGCCAACTCGAACTGAAGGCCCTCGGACCTGCGGTGCACCGTACTCGAAACACTGCTCTGATTGAGAAATCAGTTATATCCGCAGTACGGAATCACCACGCTCTTTTGTGAGAGCGTGGTAGCGGGAAGCGTAAAGAAGAGGTCCTCGCTAATGTTTACGGACAGGAACCCGAGCGAGGCATGACGTACGAACCCGGTTCTGTAGAGCTTCGCCCAGGCCGCTTCTACCGCATAGGGAGCCCACTCGGTTCCGGGAACGGGAGATACCTGCGTTCGGACACCCCCCGTTCTCGTCAGGCCTACGATAGCCGCCTAACACAATATCCGCCTCACCGTCACCCGTAGCGCAAACGAACGACTCAAGATAATCAGGATCTAGATAGTCATCGTCGTCGACAAAGGTAATGTAGTCTCCCGTCGCAAGCCTTATGGCTCTATTGCGGGCGGCGGCAACACCTGCGTTCTCACGATGCTCGACTACAAAACGCCCGGGAGCACTTTCGGCATAGCCGTCGAGTATGCTCGCTGACCCGTCAGAAGATCCGTCATCGATAGCGATGATCTCGAAGTTTTGGTAGGTTTGGGCGAGGATGCTGTCGATGCATCTTGCGAGATAATCCTCCGCGTTGAACACAGGGATGAGGACGGAGACCTTCAGGTCGCATTGTCTTGAGGACAAGTCACACTCGCTTGTTTCGAGAGAACGCAGCACGATAGCTCTCCTCAGGAAGAATGCGGCGACGACGACCCCTACTGTCATCGAGGCAATCACAACGAAGTTGATGCCATTCATTCCAAAGGTCGTCTCAAGGGGAACCATCAACAGCGCGCACGCCGCAAATGCAACGACGTTTGAAAAGAGAAGGCCGCGCATATCCCGGCATATGACCAGCACGTCCGAGAGAAACCACATGAGCGCGATAAATCCTGTGCTTATCAGCACGTATGGAAAGAGGTACGTATACGCTGCAATGCTCTCCCCATAGACCCTGACGAGAACCGGTGCCCCTACAAAGGAAAGTCCGACGACCATGATCACGATGAAAGCCACCATAAAACGTATGGTTTTGAGGAGATACCTTGTGAACACCCCCTCCTCCCCTGACTCCCACCTCTCTGCCAGAGGCACCAGAGAAGGAGCGTAGAGATAGCGTGCAAGCGCTTGGATGAGCACCGCAGGCGTTGCGACAGCAGCATAGAGCCCAAGCTGATCGACCCCACAAGTCCAGCTGAAGTACTGGCGAGCAACCGAAACGACCATGCTGATGAGAAGAGTCGACATGACGAGGGGCAGACATCTCTTCAGAAGCGCCACGACGGTATTGGACGCAATGGCGGGCCGAATGCGACCGATCCGAGATGCATGGGGAATGTCGTAAAAAACCGTCATGGCAAGGCCGGCGAAGAACATCCCGAGGACGGCGGCGTTAAGGCTCTGAAATGCCACCAGCCCACCGGAGAAGAGCGCGACCAACGCCACGCCTCGTAAGAACTGAGAGATGCCGATGTAGTCCATGCGCTCACCGCGCTGATCGACACCGTAGAGAACGTCGACGAACGCCTCGTCGATCTTAAAGAGCATATACAGAAGGATGGTAATCGTCGTTGCCTGATCGCCGCCAACGACGATTGCGTAGGGAATGATGAACGCCAGCCCGAGGACGGTGGTCACCAGCCGAAATCCAGCGTAGCTGCTCTGAGGATACGTCCCTTTGACATCCGAGACCTGAAACGTCCTCATCGAGTAGGTGGCTATCGGATTGAACATGTTACCAATGGTCATGGCCAGAGCAAGGACGCCAGAACCCGTGTATCCGTTGGACAGGATCACGACGAGAACGGTCGTCAGCCAAAGGCACCCCTGGTACGTATGGCTGCCAACGGTATTGAAAAGTATGTTCCGCCTGACCGAGAGAGGTTTCGGCGATGTCGCATTCTCGTCTGCTTTCAATGTCTGACACCCATCCCGCATGAGGTCCTCATGGTCATGCCTCGACATCCCGTCGCATGCATGCCCTATTCATACAACCTGAGCACGTCTTCCCTGATAAGCGACCAATCGCGAGAGCGAGCGGTGGATAAGCCGCCCTCGCGCAGTGCCATACGCAGCTCCGCGTCATCAACAATGCGCTCAATCTGATCTGCAGCATGCTTGAAATCGCCACGCTCATAGGTAAGGCAGTTCACGCCATCCTCGATGTACTCGGCGTTACCCCCGTTGGGAAGCACAACCGTCCAGCCGCCCGTCGCCATCATTTCAAGAGGCGGATAGGAGAAGCTTTCAAGAATACTCGTCTTGAGGAGAATGTGGCAAGCCCCATACACCTTTCCCACCTCATCATGAGGAACGGCATGGAGAAACTTGTCCACACGGTATGTCTCCTTGGGCTTCCCGTTGTACGACATATACCAGATCTCATACTTTGCTGGATCGAGAAGATTGATGATCTTGAAGGCCTCGTCAACGTTCTTATACTCGAAGGTGGAATCGCCCTCCACGAGGATGCGAATCCTGCCCGCAAAGTCACGCTCGGTCTCGGGAAAGTTTGCCTTGTCAATTCCGTTGGGGGCAAAGCGCGCCTCGTGGCCGTATTTCTCGTAAAGCCAGTTCTGACACCATTTTGAGATGGTGAGATACTCCACGTTGTCTTGGTTATACGTGGCCTCACAGGCAATGCGCGAAACATCTCCGGGAAGAAAGAAGTCCGTCTCGTAGTTCTGCACGAGATAGCCTATGCGATCGATATGCGAGTAGCCCAAAAGAGACCAAAGCGTATCGAAGAATGTTGCCACGCCAAAGTCAATCCTGCCACGCATCGTGTACTTCTCGTCGCGATTCCTATTGCTTTTGATGAAACAGACCGGAAGCGTACAACCATTGGTTTTCTGGAGGGTCTCTTTGCTTCCCCGATCATTATCCAAGAGCGTTACGTCGTATCCGGCTCGTTGGAGAAAAGCCGCATGTCTGAGACCCACGAGCACCCCCCCGCTCGTGTTGAGACTCGGAAGTGCGAATACGATGTTCTTGGTCTGATGTTTTGTGATGTATCGTGCGAGCGCCTGTCCCGTACCCGCGGTAGTTGCATGGGAACGACACCATGCGAAGGCGGCCTCTCCAAGGCGCGCGCGCTCGCCAGCATCATCAAGGAGGCAAGATATCTCGCGATACCACTCATACGGAGTGGAACAGAGCACACCAGTTTCGTGGTTCCTTATCATGGTGGCAAAGGAACCTATGTTGCTCGCAATCGTGGGGACCTTGACAAGCGCAGCCTCGATCCACTTGTTCTCCGACTTGGCCTCGTTGAAGACCGTATCCGTAAGCGGAGCAAGATTGATGTCCACACTCGCGATAAGACGAGGAAGGTCACGCCACTCGCAAAAGGGACTGAACGTGATCCTGTCCTGAAACTCCTCAAGCTCTTTCGGCACATCAAGCTCGCCTACTACGCTCAGATGAGTATTCGGACGCTCGCGCATCACCTTTACGATGGCAGGCAGAATCATCTCAAAATCAGAGTTATGCGTGATAGAGCCAGAGAAATAACCAAGAACGAGGCCGGCAGCCCTTCGTGCGGAGTCAGTCTCACAAGCCCAGCGCCACTGCCGCCGTTCGGTGGCCTGCACTTGATCGCTCTTTAGGGTTGGGAGAACGTCGCGCTCATAGAGCGCCTGATCGGAGAAGTGAACCATTTCCTGTGATGCCACGTTACGGTTGATGAAAGTCTCGGGAACATAAGGAGCCAGTTCACGCGCCAGGGCCTCCGTCGTGGTAATGAGACCATCACAGAGTCCCATAGTTTTGCCCATGCTTTTGACCCCATCGTCGTAGGAGGCCTTGTCAGCGGGCGCCATGGCAGCAACAAAGGGAATCTGGTCGGTGAACTTGGTATCCACCACGAGGTCATCAATGTCAAAGTACACGCGCTTGTTGAGCTGGTGAGCAAGCTTGATGAAGTCACCCACCATGGACGTATAGGGACAACGAAATATCACGAAGTTACGTGCAGAGCAAACTGCCTCAAGATTAAGCTCCCATGCATTGATTCGTAGCGTGGAAAGGCCCGCTGCCTCAAGTTGCTGAATCTGATGGTCGACACGATAACGGATGGGGTGCGGCACGGCATAGTCGCAACCGTTGATGAACAGTACGTCCGCAAAGGTGCAGGGGTCTGGATTATGGCTGGCAAAATCGTGCGCCAGACGATCCCCTCTCACAATCTCGAGAGACTTGGAGATGGCGTTGATTAGGCCTTCGCGCTCCCTCTTTGCCTGAAATAGCTCGAACTGTCTTGCAAGGCCCATGAGGCTACCTCCTGTTGTCGTCAATCGGCGGGAAACCAAGGGCCGCACCGTATACGGGATTAATCTGGAGCTGGTCATCCCAACTGAGACCGCACGCGTTGGCCTCGTCCATAGCACGGTCGGGTGACGCCTCTAGCTCCGCCGTAGCAATACTACGTTCAGCAACGGCACCGAGAGCTGATTCAGCTTCGTGCATTGGCATATTACCATAATAGTGCTCGACAGCATATGATCTTGCCCGCTTCCCCATGTCTAGGGAGAGACCTCGCTCGTGCACAAGCCTCTCAAGAGCGGTGGTCCATTCGTCTGGCGTTCTGCAGACAAAGCCCGTCTCGCCGTTCACTATCGCCTCTTGGTACGCAAAGGTAGGGGACGCGATTGACACCGTGCCTACAACACCTGCTTCGAAGACCTTGAGAGCAGACTTGCAGTTTGTGAATGCATCCTCCACGAGGGGCGCAAGAACGACATCCGCCGAGGACTGGATTACCTGGAGCGTCACGTAGTCCACCGCGGGGAGCAGGACAACCCTTCCTGCAAGGTAGAGACGGAACACGTCCTCAGTGAGACCGAGCCTGCCCACGAGCAGAAGGCGCGCATCCTCATGCGCATTTACAAAGGCGCAAAGTATGTCAGATACGAGCGCGAAGTCTTCCGAATGACTTTGGGTGCCACTGAAGTAGGCAACGGTAAATGGATGAGTGCGAGCCTTGTAGTCGGCAGCCGAATCAACCACAAGGCCGGATATCTCTATCTGCTCGTCATTAAGCGTCGAATGAATGACCTCACAGGGCTTGCCAAACTGCTTCGAAAGCCTACGTGCAAGATAGTCCGTCGGTGCAATCAGCGTGTCACACATGGCAGCAGTTCTACCAAAGCGATCACATGCGCCATACCAGAAGCTCCGACCAAACGCATCGTCATCCGTCACGCCCATAGCTCGCACGATACGAGGAGCACACTCTACACCAGCCGCATCGTCATCGATGAGGTAGGCAACAGGCTTGCCCGCGGCATGTAGACGTGCAACAAGCGCCCGCACGTCCGGCCTCGTACGCATGCGAACGAGCACCACCTCTTCAGCGGCATCGAAAACCTCGTCGAGAAGTGCAATCTCTGATACGAAGAAATACTCCGCATACCAGCGGTCGGAGTGAGCAAGCGTCTCGTGAACGTTATGACCGAAATAACGAAACGTAGGCGTATCGCCGCTTGTCATCTCATAGATGAAGGCCGCACAACGGCGACCGGCGCGGTGGGCGGCGAGAAGACCTTCCGTTCGCTCGGAGAGCATTCTGCCTTCCCACGGGGCAACATCAAACTCGAGCGACGGCATCTTGATTCCGCATGCCGAGAGATAGGTATCCACAGGCTTTGAATCGCTCTCACAAGCGCTGCGTATAGACTCAATCGTAAGCTCACGGTTCACGAGCCAGTGAGCGAGGAGATACCCGGTTCTGTCGGTCGTCCAGAGCTTGCCGACAAGAGCATGGGCGGCCTCGCCAGTCCTCCGACGAAGGGCTGGATCGTCCACAAGGGAAAGAAGTGCTAAAACCCACTCCTCAGTCGAATCGCACAGAATGCCCGTCTTGCCAGATGCAATGACCTCGGTAAAGGCGCCAGCGCCACTCGCGACGGTAGGTACGCTGACGAGCGCCGCCTCCGTCCACTTGTTCTCGGACTTGGCTCTATTAAAAAGTGTGTCTACCAGCGGAGCAAGGTTGACATCAACAGAGGCATACAGCTTTGGAAGCTCACGCCAGTCAACATTGGGCACAATATCGATACGACTAGAGAAGGATTCGAGTTCCTCAGGAAGACCCGAGACACCCGTCACGGTGAGGCGGACCGTCGGACGGGCAGAGAACACTTCAACGAGCACCGGCACGATAAGCGCAAAGTCCTCATTGTGCGTATGCGAACCACTGAAATATCCAAGACTTACGTAGTCACGAGGAGGCTCCTCACATCTCTCAAGAAGCGCGGCTGCAGAGAGCGCAGTCATCTCGGAGGACGCGACATTGCGGTTGACGTGGACTTCATCCACATACTTGGTAAGCTCACCAGCAAGAGCCTGCGTTGTGGTGATGGCGCCATCACACAGGCGCAGAGTCTCTCCAATCCTCCTGACATCATCATCGAATACAGCCTTGTCCTCGTCGGACATATCGCGTACGACGGGAAGAGCATCGGTATAACTCGTGTCAATCGCGAGATTATCAACGTCAAAGAATACTTTTTTGCCATGCCTGTGGGCCAGATCGATGACCGCACGCACGGTATCATCTACGGGGCACCTGAAGAAGAGCAGAGTCTTGCCTCGTGCCTCATCAGCTAGTGTCATGTCCCAAGCATTTATGACACACGCCGATACGCCTACAAGAGCGAGCTGCTCGACCTGGTGCTCCACGCGAAAACGTGTGGGATGCGGCACGGAAAGATCACAGCCGTTTACAAAGAGCACGTCAACCTCTGACGACTCGGCAGACCCGCCTGCTCGACGCCCACGGGAGAGCATGCCGTGAATCCGTCTTGCTGTCTTCGCAAAGCCATCATCTCGCAGCGAACGGGCTCCCTTTGCCAGGTAATCTAGTGTTGTTCCGTTCATTCGAATGAGGTTCCTCCAGTTCCGCAAACATTCTCAAGACATTTTATGGCACCGCGCGCTCCTCCAACGGATGCGTGCCAACACGCCAGAAGATAAGCAGATGCCCCCATGAATGCACGGTACAAGCAAGAGAGACAACGATACTCTGACGATTGACAAGGTCACAGAGATGGCTTGGTTGCCCGAAAACGGACTACGGGAAGGAAAAGAGAATTAAGACAATTCACTCGTCAGGACCAAGAAGGGGATGCTTCGTCTCATGAATGAGCTACGTCCACGCGGGGTGCGATTGCACAACACGTCTCTTTATCTCGTAAACACCTAGTAGGAGATGACTCTCGTACCCAGAGGAATGTTGTCATAGATCCACTCGGCGTTTTCCGTGGCAAGACGCACGCATCCATGGCTCACGCCCATACCAAGGCGGCCATCCATCACGGTCCAGGAATTCTGATAATAGAGTATGGAATGGAGCAGGTAATTGCCGCAGAACTGTGTGTAGAAATAGCAGGTATATCCAGATCCGAAGGAATACCCCTTGCCGCTCACTGTGAAGCTGCCCTTGATCGTAGGTGTGGAGTCCTTGCCGTTACCGCAGGAGTACATCTGGATACACGTCCAGTTCATGTAGCCACCGTAGTAAACGCCGACCAGATGGTCGCTGCAGTTTATGAGGATGAGATAGTTCGTGCTGCTGGTGTAGTCCTGCGCCTTTGCCCACATGGCATAGTTTCCACCGGTATCGATCACGGAAAGCCTGCCGTCGTTATCGGCGTGGTAGAAGGTGCCATCCAGCAAGATATTGGTGTTCCGGGTCACATACCCCGTAGACGGATTACCGTAGTAGAGACTCCCGCCGACCTCGAAGGCACCCACATGCGCCCCAAGGATGCCACCACAGCAATCGTCAATGCGGTAGCGCTCGAGCGAGCCCGAGAAGGCCGCCGTCACGAGCCAGCCTCCCGACGAGTAGCACTCGGCGAGCCTGCCGTCGTTGTCGGCGACTAGGACGCCGTCGGAATCGTACCGCGCGGCCCCGCGCAGCACGTACCCGGACGCGAGCGTGTAGTGCGCCCAGCCGTCGGCCGAGTATCCCGGTACGCAGGCATGTGCGGTGGCGTCCACCCAGTAGCGCTGGAGACCGTCGACGTAGGCGCCTATGGCCCAGCCGGGGCCGGCGAGCCTGCCGTCGTTGTCGGCGAGGTAGACGTAGCCTGTGGAGGGATCCGTGTACTTCCCGCGGACGACGTAGCCGGAGGGCGTCGTGTAGTGCGCCCAGCCGTCGGCCGAGTATCCCGGTACGCAGGCATGTGCGGTGGCGTCCACCCAGTAGCGCTGGAGACCGTCGACGTAGGCGCCTATGGCCCAGCCGGGGCCGGCGAGCCTGCCGTCGTTGTCGGCGAGGTAGACGTAGCCTGTGGAGGGATCCGTGTACTTCCCGCGGACGACGTAGCCGGAGGGCGTCGTGTAGTGCGCCCAGCCGTCGGCCGAGTATCCCGGTACGCAGGCATGTGCGGTGGCGTCCACCCAGTAGCGCTGGAGACCGTCGACGTAGGCGCCTATGGCCCAGCCGGGGCCGGCGAGCCTGCCGTCGTTGTCGGCGAGGTAGACGTAGCCTGTGGAGGGATCCGTGTACTTCCCGCGGACGACGTAGCCGGAGGGCGTCGTGTAGTGCGCCCAGCCGTCGGCCGAGTATCCCGGTACGCAGGCATGTGCGGTGGCGTCCACCCAGTAGCGCTGGAGACCGTCGACGTAGGCGCCTATGGCCCAGCCGGGGCCGGCGAGCCTGCCGTCGTTGTCGGCGAGGTAGACGTAGCCTGTGGAGGGATCCGTGTACTTCCCGCGGACGACGTAGCCGGAGGGCGTCGTGTAGTGCGCCCAGCCGTCGGCCGAGTATCCCGGTACGCAGGCATGTGCGGTGGCGTCCACCCAGTAGCGCTGGAGACCGTCGACGTAGGCGCCTATGGCCCAGCCGGGGCCGGCGAGCCTGCCGTCGTTGTCGGCGAGGTAGACGTAGCCCGTGGACGCCACGTACTTGCCACGGACGACGTAGCCGGAGGTAGTGGCGTATGCCCAGTACCCAGCTTCATCGGATGTGACGAGACGACCCCGAGCGAGATAGCCGTCCGCATCGACCCAGTAGCGCTGGAGGCCGTCGCTTCCACCATCAGGCGAGTCAGCAGTCACGACCCAGCGCGAGGCCAGCCTCGCGCCGCCCGAGACATAGTAGGAACCACCCGCATCCGAGTGCCAACCGTTTACCTCGACGGACGCGGGATTGGTGGAAAGCTCGCCCACAACCTCACCAGCCGAACCTGATGCATCACTCGCGGTGGCCTGGGCATCGTCAGTAATTGCCGAAGTGACGGTCTTGTCGGCAACAGCAGCGCCCTCGTCGCCCACGATTGCCTGGCCATTGTCCGTGGTCGTTGCCTCGTCAGTCTGTACAACGGTAGATGACGAGCCATCACCGACGACAGTTTCGTCAGCAAATACACTGACCGGCATCCATACACAAAGAAAAAGAGCCACCGCGAAAGCAACTGCCAGAGAGGAATGCAGACGTCCCAGGTTTCCCATTGCAAGGCCCTTCATGAGATATGCGTGAGAAGCAACATGGCCTCATTTATAACCCATATTCAAACGTCTGAGCCGAGCATTAAGCTTTTTGTTTTGATTTGCGGATGCATGGCCTCCGCCAGTGTGTGAGTTTCGGGGGTACAAACAAAAGGCGAGGGATGTCCGAAGACACCCCTCACTGATTGAACGCGGGTTGATACTTGAGTCCGGAACTCGGCGCGCCCTAAGAAATGACGAGGTTTCCCAGCCATCCCCACTTGGGAGTCACAAGGGTACCGTAGCTGGATATCCAAGCAGAGAACGTCATCGTCTTGATGGCACCACCGGTACATTGGCAGACGCTTCCGTTACCCATGTAGATGGCAGAATCGCCATACGTGGGATCAGAGGCATCCCTACTCACCGCGATGACCATACCGGCCCTGAGCTCGCTCTGGTCGGACGAAGTGCAGTACTGGGCATAATAGTCGCATGCGTTGCCGATGAAGGTACCGAGACCGGCATTCTGATACACATTCGAGACCCACTTGGAGCCATATGCCGCCGCTGAAGTAGTTCTTGCTGCAGCGACAATTGCCTGTTGTGCCTCATTGGGATTGCCGGAGAGGCCAGAGAGAAGACCGTCGTTGTTCGCATAATACACATTTCGTGAAGAGTCCACGTAGAAACCGCCGCGCAGCACGTACCCGGACGCGAGCGTGTAGTGCGCCCAGCCGTCGGCCGAGTATCCCGGTACGCAGGCATGTGCGGTGGCGTCCACCCAGTAGCGCTGGAGACCGTCGACGTAGGCGCCTATGGCCCAGCCGGGGCCGGCGAGCCTGCCGTCGTTGTCGGCGAGGTAGACGTAGCCTGTGGAGGGATCCGTGTACTTCCCGCGGACGACGTAGCCGGAGGGTGTGGCATAGGCCCAGTACCCAGCTTCGTCGGAGGAGATAAGCCTGTCCTTGACGTAGGTACCACCCACGAACCAGTAGCGCTGGAGGCCGTAGGATCCGATGTCGCTCGTCACGACCCAACCACTCGCAAGCAAGCCGTTGTTGTCCGCAAGGTAGTAGGTACCGCCGAAGGTTGCGGAGCCGCGCAGCACATATCCGGACGCGAGCGTGTAGTGCGCCCAGCCGTCGGCCGAGTATCCCGGTACGCAGGCATGTGCGGTGGCGTCCACCCAGTAGCGCTGGAGACCGTCGACGTAGGCGCCTATGGCCCAGCCGGGGCCGGCGAGCCTGCCGTCGTTGTCGGCGAGGTAGACGTAGCCTGTGGAGGGATCCGTGTACTTCCCGCGGACGACGTAGCCGGAGGGTGTGGCATAGGCCCAGTACCCAGCTTCGTCGGAGGAGATAAGCCTGTCCTTGACGTAGGTACCACCCACGAACCAGTAGCGCTGGAGGCCGTAGGATCCGATGTCGCTCGTCACGACCCAACCACTCGCAAGCAAGCCGTTGTTGTCCGCAAGGTAGTAGGTACCGCCGAAGGTTGCGGAGCCGCGCAGCACATATCCGGACGCGAGCGTGTAGTGCGCCCAGCCGTCGGCCGAGTATCCCGGTACGCAGGCATGTGCGGTGGCGTCCACCCAGTAGCGCTGGAGACCGTCGACGTAGGCGCCTATGGCCCAGCCGGGGCCGGCGAGCCTGCCGTCGTTGTCGGCGAGGTAGACGTAGCCTGTGGAGGGATCCGTGTACTTCCCGCGGACGACGTAGCCGGAGGGTGTGGCATAGGCCCAGTACCCAGCTTCGTCGGAGGAGATAAGCCTGTCCTTGACGTAGGTACCACCCACGAACCAGTAGCGCTGGAGGCCGTAGGATCCGATGTCGCTCGTCACGACCCAACCACTCGCAAGCAAGCCGTTGTTGTCCGCAAGGTAGTAGGTACCGCCGAAGGTTGCGGAGCCGCGCAGCACATATCCGGACGCGAGCGTGTAGTGCGCCCAGCCGTCGGCCGAGTATCCCGGTACGCAGGCATGTGCGGTGGCGTCCACCCAGTAGCGCTGGAGACCGTCGACGTAGGCGCCTATGGCCCAGCCGGGGCCGGCGAGCCTGCCGTCGTTGTCGGCGAGGTAGACGTAGCCCGTGGACGCCACGTACTTGCCACGGACGACGTAGCCGGAGGTAGTGGCGTATGCCCAGTACCCAGCTTCATCGGATGTGACGAGACGACCCCGAGCGAGATAGCCGTCCGCATCGACCCAGTAGCGCTGGAGGCCGTCGCTTCCACCATCAGGCGAGTCGGCGGTTATGACCCAGCCGTGGTCCTGAACGCCCTTCGTATAGTGTGCGACGCCGTTCCCATCCTCAACCCAACCCAGTTTGGCAAGGGCGGTGACGTTAAAGCTGGTGTTGCCGACGAAGACAAGCTTGCCCGCAAGGGTGGCGTAGCAGTGAACGTAATAGGTGCCGGTGCTACCGTGATCGGTGGGAAGGACAGTGGCAGTCCAGACGCCCGCGGAGGTCTGCGTCGCAGAGTACCAAACGAGGTCATCTTGGCCATTGGCGGCGCTCCAGACGGCAAACTGCACGTTCGTGAAGCTGGAGGACAGGTCAGACACGACGATGTCCGCCTCATACTCGGGAGCTTCGAGCGTACCGGAAGCATCCGCATTCTTCACGACGGGATTATGTTTCGTACTGCTCGCAAGCGCCTCCCAGTCAGAAGCGGTGCCATAGAACTTATCCACGTCAAGCGCGCCGCTATAATTTGGGAGATACGTGTTTGAAGAATACTGGAAGAGTTTGTAGTCATTGCCCCAGGCACCACAGGTGGTGGAGGTATGCCAAGGATCATCCTGGTAACCCGTTGATGAATTCATGGTGGCATACTGTGCGACCCAGAGCGGATAGGTCGCGGCAACTTGCGTCCAGTCGTACTCCTGCGTGACCGACTTGCTCATATAGATGAGCGGGACAACTCCCGTGAGGTTATAGACGGTATCAAGCCACGTCTTGGCGTACGAAGTGCCAAGAGATATTACGGGATCGGTCTCCCAGTCGAGGACAAGAACCGCCGTTCCAAGATAGCCCGAGATTGTGCTTACGAAGTGATTGGCCTGATCGACTGCAGAGCCAGTCGCAGTGTAGAAGTGGTAGAAGCCGATGAGGTCTCCGGCAGCAAGCGCAGCAGCGGCCTGGGAGGTATAGCAGTCGCTCGTATACGAGGTCCCCTCGGTCGCCTTGATAATCACGAAATCGGCGGAGACTTTCGAAAGATCTATACCGGGCTGCCAGCCAGAAATATCAATACCATCAAGCGTGCTACCGCTCGTCGTCGCTGCGGTGCTGGCAACGGCTGAGGCGACGGTGCTTTTTTCGGCTTCCGCCGTGGTGCCGGTAGTGGTGCCCGTGGTGGTGCCGGTCGCCGTGCCCGTGGCGTCACCAGTCGTGGTACCGGTCGTGGTGCCCGTCGTGGTGGAACCCGTCGTCGCGCCCGTGGTGGTATCCGTGGCATCACCGGTCGTCGTGCCTGTGGTTCCTCCCGTGGCGGTGTCCGTTGTGGTTCCCGTGGCATCGCTGGACGCGGTTGAACCCGTGGTAGTGACGGTTGCCGTGCCCGTTGTATCAGCAGTAGCCCCAGTTGTATCCGTCGTACCGGTCGTAGTCGGAGCGGTGATAGCAGTCTCCCCTGCCACGGGTGTGGACTGCTCAGAAGTTGTCTCGCTCGGTGTCGCCCCGACAACCTTCTCGCTGACCACGGTCTGGTCTGAACCAATCACCTCATCTGCAAGGGCAACGCCCCCCAGAATAACGCTGGACATAATCAGAACCAAGCAAAATGAGGCGATCGCGAACGCTCGTCTTACAACACTACCCATGAGACCCCCGGCTTAATTCTCAGGCTGCTACGGTTAATGAACATTTACCCATAATGTAGGGTAGTCTATTTTATGTAAGATGACTACTATTCTTAGACATGATATTGGGGGAGGCGGAGAACGAGCCACAACGCAGCTTCCCTTTCGCGCAGCGAAGCACAAGAAGAAATACTCTTATTTCATCTCCGGGATTTCCTCTACACCCTCCCACGGTAGGACCAAAACGGTTTTGTAGAGGATGAAAATGTCTACTCAACCCCGGACTCAGTGGGCAGATACTGTTCATAGGTTAGCAAAAACCCAATGCAACTATGGTCGAATACCTTGGGGCACAGGACTCGACCAAGTGGTTTCGGTGTCCTCTTAACCTTCTCCTTGATACTATGGAATGCACTTCTACGATGTGGACTTATGGAGGCGTTGCATCATGGACCATAGTGGGCTCACTGGCTCTAGGATTGCTTGGGTCATTCCGTCCGTTGGCCCGGGCAGCGGGGGTATGCGCACTATCCTCCGACATGTGGAAGCTGCCATCAAGGAAGGATGCCGTTGCGATGTCGTCGTGGATGACGATGTCCCTCGTGCTTTGAGCCAAGCTCACCTTGCGGACTACTATGGCCTGTCATCTGCAGGTGTTTTCACCGACGTCCCTGAGCAGGCCGTGCCCTATGATCTGGTCATCGCCACCGCCAACACCACCGTTTCTCTCGCGAGATCGATTTCCGCTAGGTATGCTTGCTACTTCATTCAAGATTTTGAGCCATGGTTTTACCCTATGGGGGATGACTACCTTGCCGCCGAACAGACCTATCTGGCTGGGTTCATCCCTATAACAATCGGGCGCTGGCTGGCACACAAGCTAGCTCGGGAGTACGGCCTGGCACCATTTCACTATGATTTCTGTGCTGACCTTGATGTCTATGGAACTATGAAAGAAGTCCAGAGAGAGCATGCCGTCTGCATTCTCCTCCAACCGGATAAGCCACGTAGATGCTGCGGCATGGTCGGACACGTCATAGATCTTCTACGGACCCTTGACCCCACTATGAAAATCTACACGTATGGCTCGGCAGGAACAGAGAGGGCTCATAACCCAAAGGTGGTTGATCTCGGACTCATTTCGCCGGCGGCGTGTGCCGATCTCTATCGACGCTGTTCGGTGGGCATGTGTGTGAGTTCATCCAATCCATCACGTATTCCCTTCGAAATGATGTCATGTGGCTTACCTGTTGTTGACGTCTATCGAGAAAACAATCTCTACGACTACTGTGATAGCGCCTGTGTTCTTGCCGATCCCTCGGCTGACGCGCTGGCTACTGCCATCCTTCTTGTTGCCAACGATGTCGATAGGGCTAGAGACATGGGAGAGGCCGGCAGAAGGTTCATGGAGACGCGTCCCATGAAATGCGAAACCGATGCGTTCCTCGACATTCTTATTGAGATTCTTTCGGGCGCTACGATGTGCCAGGCGGACGTACCGGCCAAGACGATAGAGAAACACGTCGCCGCGACCCCGCGGTCGCACACCCTCTTTCTTGACCAGAGACTTCTTGCCAAGAGACACGCCAAGGCTCTGGTGAACCCCATTGTCGGATCCCACATTCGCGTGACCATAGATAATCTGATGCTCCCGCAAGGTCATGAGGTTGTTGTTCCCGTTTGGAGCAATCCAGCTCAGAAAGATATCGTCTGGTACCCTGCGACTTGTGGTGATGATGGGATATGGTCGTTCATCATCGATCTCAAGAGGCACTCCGCTAATCTCACCCAGTACATCATCCATGTCTATACCGTGGATACTGAAGGTGGCAAGCATTTCATTGCCGCCTTCTCAAGATGGCTTGCACCAAATGCGACAGCTTCCTTATGTACGAACAAAAACGATAATCTGGACACCGCAAGGGATGATTCCGTCGATAAACCTCCCCGGCAGATTAAGCTGAGCTTTGCGCCCGTCTTGAGTGTGCATGCTGGCAAGATTGGTAGCCGCTTTTTCCGTCAATCGTAAACTGCCACATACAGAGAGATACGAGTTGACGTCTCCAGACAATATGAGGAAGGCAGCTTAGGGTTCCTGCTACGACCCCACATGTAGTTTTCATTACGTGCGGCACTGGATACATGGTGCAGAATAATCACCATGCGCCCCCATGCTCGCCCCGACCGCAAAGGAGCCGCATGAACAAGTCATTCCGCAGCATCGACGAGCAGATCGAGCTCCTCCATTCGCGCGGCATCTCAACCACCACAGAGACGCGCACCATCCTTTTGCGCGAGGGATACTATGCCGTCGTCAACGGCTACAAGCTTCCCTTCATCGACGGGGCAGCCTCGAAGGCCACCGGGGACGACCGCTTTCTTCCAGGCACGTCCTTCGATGACATCTACGCGCTCTTCTGCTTTGACCGCGAGCTACGCGCGCTGGTCTTCCGTCACCTCATGACCGTCGAGGCCATGATGCGCTCCGTTCTCTCGTACAGCTTCTGCGAGGCGCACCGCGGAACCGAGGACTACCTCCACCGCAGCTGCTACACCAGCGCGCGCGAGTACCTCCGAGACGAGGAGTCTTTCGAGGGCGACCTCGACTGGATGATCAACACGCTCGAGCACCACGCCCGTGGCGTCGAGGGCGATGCAGGCGTCACCGACGTTCGCGTGAGCCACTACCGCAGGCGGTACGACGGCGTTCCCCTATGGGTGCTCTTCAACGAGCTCACCTTCGGCAACCTCAAGTACTTCTATGCCCTCTTGCGCAAGAGCGAGCAAAACGCGGTCTGCAGTCGCATACGGGAGGCCTGCGGTCACGCGGGCGGCTCCCCCATCTCTCGCAGGGGAATGCTTCTCGACCTTGACGAGATGGTCGCAGTTCGCAACGCCTGCGCCCACGAGGAGCGGCTCTACAACTACTCAAGCGAGTCCGAGGCCAACCTGGGCACGCTCCTCAAGAAGATGGGTCTCTATCTCACGGAGTCGGACCACGCAAGGCTCATCAGTGGCGTGACGGCGCTGTCTGACACGTACTCCGACCGAAGCCGACCGATCACGCGGGCGTTGGCAGGGGCGGGGCTGCCAGGTGCGGGCGGGTAGCCATGCTCAAGACCGCCACGGCTGCTACAGCGGTCGTTACTTCCCGCTTGAATTCTCAGTGTTAGTGCAACAGCACCGCGTTAAGTTTTTGAAGGGGGCGGAATATTGGGTATACGTGTTTTTTGCGATAGCTATCGGCAACATTCTCACTACAGTTGCCGCCTATGATGGTACGTATACTTATTGGATATCTGATACTAACGACAAGTACTCGCAAGTACCCTTTACAAACAAGTTCGCCTCTTTCCCAAAGGGTATATGCCGAATTTAACATGGAGCATTCAGCGAGAGGGGCTTTGCCTATGTATTCTATGAGGGTTGCACTTATGCTGGCGGCTAGTACTTCCCGCATCGCATTCATCTGTGAGGAGACATGGGATGATTCTCGGCAAGCTTAGGGATGACCAGCCCAGCAATAAGCGTATCTTCTTCTGGAATACGACCGGTAGTATATGCTCTTCTTGCACGTCGTTTCTTCTCCTCCTCCTCGTCACGCGCATCTGCGGCGCCGATGAGGCCGGAAACTACTCCATCGGTTATGCGATAGCCCAGCTCATGTGGACGGTTGGTGTTTTCGAGGCAACTACTTACACTGCTACCGACACGGGATACCGGTTTTCCGACGAACAATACTTAGCGTTCAAAATTCTTTCACTTATGGCAATGGTTGTGTCCAGCGTCATCTATGTATGGTCGTTCCATTACGACATTCACAAGGGAACCCTCGCGCTCGTGCTCTGTCTCTATCGCTTCTTCGATGCCCTAAGTCTCTACTATTTTGGTGTACTTCAAAGGCAGGGGCGGCTCGACATCTCCGGGTTCACGATTGCCTGGCAAACGATTCTCTCCCTTGTTGCCTTTAGCCTAGTGCTCTTGATGACTCATGATGCGGTGATGGCAGTGCTCATAGCATCTGTCGCCGAGATTATATGGATTGCAGCGTATGTCATCCCTCGATGGCATCATATTAAGATAACAGGACATCCCGACTTCACTCCATCGGTGATGGCACATCTATTCATAGAGCTGCTCCCCCTCTTTCTGGGAACATTTCTAGCAAACTATCTTTATAATATTCCGAAGTATGCGATTGACGGCGTTGGTACGGCTAAGATGCAAACTGTGTTCAATGTTCTCTTCATGCCGACGTTCGTCATTAACCTCTTCCTTCTCTTTATTATCAGGCCGGCCCTCACGCCCATGGCCGAGAACTGGAGCGCCGGACGGCGTAAGGAGTTCTTCGGGACAGTCCGAAAGCTCCTTCTTGCCGTTGTGGGAATCACAATCGTTATCATCGTGCTCGGTGTCACAATAGGCATTCCCCTGTTGGAATTCTTCTATGGAATTGACCTAACCGGCTACAAAATAACCTTTATCATTATTTTGATAGGGGGAGGTTTTGCATCAGCGTCAAGCGTCATCTATGACGCTCTTGTCATTATTCGGAAGCAGAGTCTTGTCCTAGTGGCCTATGGGCTAGCAGTGCTCTCCGGCATTCTTGTGGCCACCCCTCTTGTGGCGTTTGCGGGAATAGATGGTGCAGGACTGGTTTATGTCATCTCATGCGTAGTCTTGCTCATTATGTTCATCGTAATGTTTCTTCTCGGAATCAGAACAGGTAGACCCAACAGCAGAGGAGACCATGAGTAAGTTTTCCGTGGCAGACCCCGTCGTGTCCGTTATCATGTCACTCTATAATCCAGATTTGAAGTACCTCGCCGAACAACTCGACTCAATCGCGGCACAGGATTTCGATGACTTCGAGGTTGTTGTCTATAATGACAATCCAATCGGAGATGATCTCTCTGCATTTTGTCGAGATCATCTCGGTAAAAAACCCCTCCGCTATTTTGCGACAAAAAAGAACCGCGGATATGTTAAGGCCTTTGAACATCTTGTTTCATTGGCCAACGGCAGATGCCTTGCCTTTTGTGATCAGGATGATTTGTGGGCTCCATCCCGTCTTTCTGCAGGCGTGAAAGCGCTTAGTTCTGGCGCCCTCCTTGTAACCTGCGATCGAAAAATTATCTCTGCCGATGACAAAATTCTTTGCGAAAGCTGGAGACATTCCCACCCAACATTCCCTGAGACATCATGGAACACCGGAGATTGCATCACCGCGCGAGCCGTCTTTACTTGTTATTCAATCGGCATGGCCACGATGATTCGTTCTGACATTGCAAAGGCATTAAGACCTTTTCCAACTTGCACAGGACATGACAAGTGGCTTGCTCTTGGTGCAAGCGCTCTTGGCACATGCGCCTTCATTGATTCCCCACTTGTCTCATACCGTAGACACGGGACAAACATAACTGGTAGTTTAGCAGGAATCTCATGTAAACAAGACTGGTACGATACAAGATGTGCCGATGCATTTGAGCTGGCACAGACATTCGCTTTGCGCTTTCCTTCATATCCAGATGTCGCTCGTATCATAGATTTCGCGTGTGCAAGAGTTGAACATAATGTATGGAGTATTTACCGGAATCGCGATCTTGCGCCAGCCATTGCTTATTTCGAGATAGTTTTGCATTTCACTCCAAATTGGCTTTTTAGAATTGCACTTCGTATAAAAAACAAATTTGTCGTCGGGATAAACTGATTGGTCATACCAGTCGTCTCTCAAACTTACTTATTTTGTAGAAAAGCCCTATCAAGACTCGCAGTCACTGCTGCCCATCCACAATCGTGTTCGACATGGTAACGCAGGGCTTGACGTCCCTCCTCCAAGTCATTCGTTGACATTGAGACAAGCGACTCTAGTGCAGATGCTATTTCATTAGTTGATCTTCCTTTGGTGATTCGAGTGACGCTCGAATCACCGGCGACCTCGAACGCTCCGCCGACTTCTGGGACCACAAAGGGAACTCCATAAGCTCCAGCCTCAAGGAGCGATGTACAGAAGCCTTCAGAACGGGTCGGGAGACAGAAGAAATCTGATTGCGACATTAATGCCGAGAGATTCTCCCTTCCAATATTACCAAGAAGAAAAACATTGTCTGGTTTATCTGCAGCGAGATGATTAAAAAGGGTGCCGTCGCCAGCAAAGATGAAGGAAAGATCGCTCATCTGACGCGCGACTTTGACCAAGATATGGGGCCCTTTCTCAGGCGTGAGACGACCTACGAACGAGACGATTTGAGAGTGCGGGTCGATCCCAAGATCAGCGCGATAGTCTTTTCCCGAGCAGTTTTTGCGAAAGGCCTTGGCATCGATTGCGTTCGGGATGACACCCTTGGCATCGATGTCAAAGTGTTCAAGCCACTTAACACTAGCCTGTGAAATCCCACAGAACGTTGGCCTATATGTACTTACTTTCTTTGTTATTACGTGTTCGTAGACCTCTACCAAGGGGTCCATGGCGTTACCGAAGCAGATGTGATTCGAGCCGTGATCGAGTACGATTGCGGGGGCTCCGATTGCCCTCGCTAAACGTAGCCCCTCAAGGGAATGGGGGTAAAAGCGGGTATTCACCACAACACGGTCAATGCCTATGTCCATGAGTTTGTTGAATCGTTTTTCATACTCAGAAGAATGGACCGTCCACGGAAGCCTCCCCCCAAAGAACGGTCTACATGGAAGGCGATGAACGTCTACTCCGTCGGAGAGCTGCTCGTAGGACGAGGAAGCATCAATACGCATCGTTACGATTGTTGCCTGGTGCCCCTGCGACTCAAGCTCATGAGCAAGGTTGTCGGTGAACACCTCAACTCCACCGGGGTGCGGGAAGTATAACGACGAGAAGATAGCATAATGATGATTTATGTCGGACACTAGAACCTCTTCGGAATGACGGTCTCATCTGCCAAGGCAATTTTGCCTTCAACTCTGTCAAAATACTAATTCTATCTGTTGATCGAGCTCCAGATAGAGTGGATAAAGAGTCTCGGCATAGCTACGCCATATTCTTACGTATAATCCTGCGTCGAGCTACCCGAGAAGAAGGTCCATGTGTCCTCGTGAGCGCTAGGCTTTGCGCGTCCACTCGGACTATTGATGTTCACTAAGAACTAGTCCGAAGGGGCTGTGATTCCTGTCTGGTCACCCTCGTGGACAGGTGGAGTAGGTTCTTGCCCGACAGCAGGGCATCGGCCCGCGGAGCGGAGAAGGCTACGGGGGTGAAGACGGAGACCTTTCGCGGCCAACTTCTGCGAAGCGTGACCCCGGACGGGGGAAGGAGTTCGCCCAACATGCCAATATCACCGCTGAACTGGGCATAGAATTCTACTTCTGCCGGCCACGCCGTCCATGGAAGCGCGGGACCGACGAGAACACGAATGGCCTCGTCCGCAAGTAATTCCCGAAGAGAACCGACTTCTCCACGGTGTCTGACGAGGACGCGCAGGCGATGTAAGATGCCTTGAACCGTAGACCCTGCAAGTACCTCGGATTCAGGACGCCCGAGGAGGTCCAATGCTCAGAGACGTTGCACTTGGCCTGAGAATTCAAGGGCGAAAGAGCTCCTTGTCAAACTCGGCAAACTCCTCGGGAGGCACGTTGGGATCGCAGCCAAACGACTCGCCGATCGCCTGGGCCTGAAGGTGCCTGAGACCCGCCTTGTCCGTCTCGCCCATGGCGTCGTAGATCGTGGAGAGGCGCTCGGTCGCATAGGCAACGTAGTTGGCCACCGAGTCGCCCATGCCGGAGAGCACCATCATCGTGACGAGCGAGTCGGGAGTCAGCTGAAGCGCCGTCTCGGGATCAAGCTCGAGGATATCCCCCACCTGCTGTTCGATCTCTCGGCAGGCGGCAGGGTCTGACTTCTCGACCGCAAGACGCATCGCCTGCATGACCGCCTCGACAAACTGCGAGATGATCTCGAGAAGATAGTCTCTCTGTAGCATTGGTGCCCCTCTCTCCCCTGCCGCTACCTGACGGCTGGCGGTTGAATTCTCAGATGCTCGAACGCGGCGGGCGTGGCCTGCCTGCCCTGCGGCGTACGTACGATGAGGCCACGCTGAAGCAGATAGGGCTCGTAGACGTCCTCAAGGGTGGACGGGTCTTCGCCCACCACGCTCGCGATGGTGGTGAGGCCGACGGGCCTGCCCCTGAAGGTGGAGCAGAGCGCCTGCAGGATTCTCACGTCCATGGTGTCAAGACCCAGCTCGTCTATCTCAAAGAACGAGAGCGCCTCTGCAGCAACGTCCCACGTTATCGCTCCGGCCACCTTGACCTGCGCATAATCGCGCACGCGCTTGAGGAGCCTGTTTGCCAGGCGGGGCGTGCCGCGCGAGCGAGAGGCTATCTCCGCCGCGCCCTGCTCATCGATGTCAACGCCGAGGATGGCGGAGGAGCGGCGCACAATGGTTGCAAGCTCGGAGGGCGTGTAGTAGTCCAACCGGTACGAGATGCCAAAGCGGTCGCGGAGAGGTCCCGTGAGAAGTCCCGTGCGCGTGGTGGCGCCCACGAGCGTGAACTTGGGCAGCTCGATCCTGATGGAGCGCGCCGCCGGCCCCTTGCCGATGACGATGTCAAGGAAGAAGTCCTCCATCGCGGGATAGAGCACCTCCTCAACCTGGTGGTTGAGACGATGGATCTCGTCGATGAAGAGGACGTCACCCGCCTCGAGGTTGGTGAGGATGGCCGCAAGGTCACCCTGACGCTCAATGGCGGGACCCGAGGTGGTATGAAGCTTGGCCCCCATCTCGTTTGCCACGACACCCGCGAGCGTGGTCTTGCCCAAGCCCGGGGGACCAGAGAAGATGACGTGGTCAAGCGGCTCGTGACGGTCTTTGGCGGCTTGGATGAGAACGCGGAGGTTCTCGCGTACGCGCGCTTGGCCAAGATACTCGTCGAGCGTCTTTGGACGGAGGTTGCGATCCTGCTCGAGGTCCTCGGTCGTGAGCCCGCTCGTGACCGCACGGGCGTTCTCTCCCTTGGGTCCCGCCGCATCTCCTGCGCCCTTGGCAAAGAGGTCGCCCTCGCCTGCCTCCCACATCAGCTACCACTCCCCAGGCGCCTGAGCGCATAGGCGACAGCCTTCTCGATGGTGGTGGCGCCAGCCTCGTCGTGGCCCTCGAGCGCAAGCTCCACCTCCTGGGGCGTGAACCCCATGGAGAGAAGCGCATCGCCCGCATCGGTGTCAACGGAGGGCACGGCCGTGGGAAGCGTGGCTTGCGTGCTGGGATCAGAGAGGCCCACAAGACCTCTGAGCTCTGCGTTCTTTGAAAACACGTCGGAGAGCTCCACGAGAAGGCGAGACGCCTTCTTGCGCCCGACGCCCGGCACCTGCGCCATGCGCGTGATGTCCTGCGTGGTGACGACCTGCGCGAGCTGCGACGGAGTGAAGGTGGAGAGCGCCGAGAGCGCAAGCTTTGGTCCCACGCCGACGATGGCGCGAAGCTGGTCGAAGAGGGCCCGCTCCTCACGCGTGGCAAAGCCATAGAGCTCCATGGCATCCTCGCGGACGATCATTCGCGTGAGGATGGTAACGCCCGCCTCGCCGACAGGCGGCAGCGCACCGGCGGTGATGGACGAAACGCCAAGTTGGAACCCCACTCCGCCAACGTCGATGACGACGTGCGTGGGAAGCACCTCGACGAGCGTTCCCGTAAGCTGGACAATCACGCGTAGCTCCCCCTCGTCTGGCCGAGCGTCTTGGTGCGCACGAGATTAGCATGACACACCGCAGCCGCAAGGGCGTCGGCGGCATGGTCTGGATGGGGCTCGTGATCGAGCGCAAGCAGGTTCTTGATCATGTACATGACCTGATGCTTGTCCGCCGCACCCGTGCCGACCACGGCCTGCTTGATCTGCATGGGCGTGTACTCGCCCACCGAAAGTCCCGCCGTGGAGCACGCGACGATGGCGGCGCCACGTGCCTGGGCGGTTGCGATGGCCGAGCGGCTGTTCTCGCCAAAGTAGATGTTCTCGATTGCGAGCTCGGTGGGGCCATAGCGACAGATGACGTTCTGTATCTCGCGGTAGATTCTGCCGAGGCGCTGGTCTATGGGCTCGTCGGCCTTGGTCGTCACGCAACCGTAGGCACGAGCGCGACATGCGCCTCCGCGAGACTCGATGACGCCCCAGCCCGTGTGAGCGAGGCCGGGGTCAATGCCGAGGATGATCACGCGCCCTTCCCCTCCACGTACATCTGTCGAGAAAAACGAACGTTAGTTCTAGTATAGCATAGGAGGGGCTGGGCTTGGATAAAACTAGTTCTCCGAGAAGGGGTTGGTCCACGCGTGACCCTGCTCGCTCCCCTTGTCGTCGGCCTTCTCGTCGAAGGGCTCGTCCCCAAAGCCCTCGGGGTGCAGGCCTCCACCAAGCGAGAAGTCGCGCAGGAACTCGAGCATCTCGCGCACGTCTCGAATGCGGCGGCTCTGCGGTTCGTACCTGACGCCCCGCATACCTTCCGTGCCTGGCAGGATGATGCTGTCCCGGCTCTCCGCGTCCGCGCGCTCGTCCTCTTTGCGCGGCCTGTCATGCCAGACCATGCCGATGGGGTTGCGCGTGTCGTAGATGGTCTTCGAGGAGGCCATGATGCAGATGCCCCGCCCCGCACGGGCGAGCTCGTGGTCGCACGTGCGGCGGATGATCTCTTCCACCACCTCGGGGTGCCCATGGTCGGTAACGATGTCGGATGCGCTGCGCTCCCACTCCACATAGCTCGAGAGCACGTGGTCGACGTACGCGAGGCGCTCCTCGTCGGAGGTTCCGCATTCCTCGAGCCCGTCCACGTCGGGCACCTCGTAGGCGTTCTGGGCGCCGCGCGAGATCACGGGTGAGATCGTGTTGCGAAGACGAGCCAGCTCGATGACCGCAGAACGGTAGAGGTCGCCTATCGGCATGACGCGCGCGGCGCTGACGGCGCGGACGTCGACCTCGAGGGCAAGCGCGGTCTTGTCCAGGTTGGAGAGCGCGATGCCGCCGATCTCGCGGGCGAGCGCGGCAAGGTGCGCCTCGGCGATGTCGCGGGCAAGCGCACGATCGCCTTCCACACCGAGGGCGGCACCGGAGAGCTCGCGCGAATCGATCCTGAGGTTGCGCACGAGGGTACGACTCGAGAGCACCCCCTGCTCGTCAGCATCGTCAAGGACGAGGGCATGGACCCTCGTCGGTCCGAGGGCGTCTGTCGCGAGCGCCGCGACCACCATCGAGTCGAGGCTGCCGTCCAGAAGCACCGCGATGTCGTTGTTGCCCGTCTTCTCGCAGAGGTCGTGCAGGCCGAGCGTAAGGGCGCCCCAGGCAAAGAGAGGACGATCGAAGACCTCCTGCACGAGCGGATGCGCGAGGGGCCCCTCGGCGTGAGGGTCTATGTCACAGACGAGCAGCGCCTCCTCGAGGGACGGTGCCTGCGCGGCAAGCTCGCCCCAGGGGGCAAGCACAAAGCTCGAACCCGTGAACACCTGCGGCCCGTAGCCGCCGAGCGAGCCCGCGGCCACGATCCACGCGTTGGCCGCCTCAGCGTCGGCGAGGAAACGCCCCTCCGAGAGGGCTGAGCCGAGCGCCGACGAAGCGTCGTCGGCGCCAAAGCCATAGCCCGAGAAGAAGAGGATGACGTCCGCATCATACTCAAAGTCATCGTAGGCATCGAGATCGTCGTAGGTAAAGGCCACGCCAAACCTGACGCCGTCAATCTCGACCTCGGGAAGGGCGGGTGCGGAGGCATCCTTGTTCGTCGAGGGACCATCGCCGCGGTGGATGGGCATGAGCGACTTTAGGTATGAGCCGAGCTTGAGCGGCACCAGGCTCCCCTCACGGATGAACATGGCCTCGGGGACGAGGTCTCCTTTGAACGAGGTGACCAGGGGGACGATGCTCGGGCACGCCAGCCGGTCGGAGAGGTTCACGAACGTCTCGGCGAGGTCGAGGAGAAAGCCCTCCTGGTCGGGGTTGTCCACCGGAAGAGGGCCGGTGAGGGTTGCCATGGGAAACACGAGCAGGTCGGCGTGGTCGGCCACGGCGCGATATGAGTAATCCACCATGCGGTCCGCCGTCTTCTCGAAATCGGCGGCGCTCGTGCTCATCTGTGCGATTGCTATCCTCATGAAAGTCCCTCTCCCAGTGATTCATGTCCGCATTGGACGAGTCATCGGACCGAGGGGCTGCCAGGGATTACCGGCAGCCCGCTCAAACTGCCCGAACGGGCTGCCCGGGCAAACGCTTACGCCTCGGCCTTCCAGAGACCGTGGAGGTTGCAATACGCGTAGACGGTGGCCTCCTCGCCCTCGCCTATGCAGAAGTGAGCCTCGGGGGCATCGTTGGGCGTGAGATGGCGAATGATGGTCTTGCGGTTGCTCACGAAGGCGATCCACTGGATGTAGTGAGCCTCGGTCATGGGATGGGGAACCTCGCCCACCGCCACGTTCAGGCGATCCCCCTCGCGTGTGAGAACGGGAACGTGCTTCTCGACGGCGGCATCGACCGCACCAGGGACGAGAAGCTCCATCGGGTCCCCGCAGCACTGCGGGACGCACGGGCACTCCTCGTCGACCATCAGAACAATGTTGCCGCAGTGCTTGCAACGGTAGAACTTGGCCTCAGCCATGGTGTCCTCCTTCTGACGTGATGTTCCTTGGGTTCTTATCCCCCAATCGGGCCGGTATGTTACCGACAACCACCCATCTGGAGAGAATTCCTACGCGACGACGACCTGTCCCGCGCGGCCTACGAGATCGGTGACCTCGGCGAGGAGGACCATGTTGCGCGCGTCCACGCGCGTGGGCAGCTCCATGCGCATGGTGTCGCCGCCGGCGCTCTCCACGCGCAGCTCCACGTGGTCGAGACCGACGTAGCGGGCGAGTACCCCCACGAGCGCGTCCATGCGGGTGCGGGAGAGCTGGTTGGCGGGCAGGTTGATCTCGAGCACCTTGGGGCGGTTGCTCTTCTCGTTGAGGTCGAGCTTCACGATCTCGGTGCACATGAGCTGGTCGCCGCGGTCGGAGCGCTCGAGCCGACCCTTGGCCGAGATGAAGATGTCTCCCGAGCTCTCGCCCGTCTCGGGGTCGACCTCGCCGGCGAGCGTGGCCGCGCATTGGCGGTATACCTTGGGGAAGACGACGAGCGTGATCTCGCCCTCCATGTCCTCGAGCGTGACGACGGCCATGGGGTCACCTTTCTTGGTGGTCTTCTTCTGAACGCTCGTGACCATGCCCGCAAACCGCACGAGCGTGCCCTCGGGAACCTTGAAGCGCTCGTGCACGCCTCCCGTGGGGTCGGTGTACTCCTCCGAGACCGCGATGTCGGCGATGCTGTAGTCGCGCTCCTTGGAGAGCGCGTACTCATACGGACGGAGCGGATGGTCGGAGACGTAGATGCCCAGCACGTCGTGCTCCTGGGCAAGCTTGATTCGACGATCCCACTCGATGCCGTCGGGCACGGGCACCGACTCCTGAAAGCCGGAGTCCTCGACGTCGGAGAACATGTCGAACATCGAGAACTGCCCCGAGGCGCGCTCCTTCTGCCTGCGCGCCGCCGCGTCGACGATGTTCTCGGGGTTGTTCTTGTCCACGAAGTGCATCATCTGCATGCGGGTGAAGCCCGAGTAGTCGAAGGCCCCCGACTTGATGAGCGCCTCGACCACGCGCCTGTTGGCCTGCACCCCGTCCATGCGGTCGACGAAGTCGTGGAGGTTCTTGAAGGGACCGTTCGCAGCGCGCTCGTCCATGATGGCGTCGCCCACGCCCTCGCCTACGCCACGGACGCCGGCGAAGCCGAAGCGAATGCCCTCGGAGGTTGCCGTGAAGTCCTTGCCGGACTCGTTGATGTCGGGCGGAAGGATGGAGATGCCCTCGTGGCGACATGCGGTGACGTAGTGGACGATCTTGTCGGTCTTGCCCATGTACGAGGTGAGGACGGAGGCCATGTACTCGCGCGGAAAGTATGCCTTGATCCAGGCCGTCTGCATGACGAGTATGGCGTAGCCGGCCGAGTGGCTCTTGTTGAAGGCGTACGAGGCAAACTCGAGGACGTCGTCCCAGATGCGCTGGGCGGTCTCCCGCTTGTAGCCGTTGTCCACGGCACCGTTCATCCAGTGGTCGTAGGTGGTCTCGTCCTTGCCGTTGTCCCAGTGGAACACGGTGCTCGTGAGGAGCTTGATCTTCTTCTTGGCCACGGGCTTGCGGATGCGGGAGTCTGACTCTCCGGCGGAGAAGTTGGACATCTTGACCGAGATCTGCATGACCTGTTCCTGGTACACGATGGTGCCATAGGTCTCGTCGAGGATGTCGGAGAGACGATCGTCGTAGAAGACGACGGGCTCCTTGCCGTTCATGCGGTTGATGTAGCTCGTCACCATGCCGGCGCCAAGGGGACCGGGGCGATACAGGGCGATGAGTGCGACGATCTGCTTGTACTCCTTGGGCTGCATGCTCTTGATGGTGGCCGTCATGCCGCTGGACTCGACCTGGAAGACGCCCGCCGTGTGGCCGCGGCCCATGAGGGCGTAGATGTTGGGATCGGAGAAGTCGATCTTGTCGACGTCGAGGTCCACGCAGGTGGCGCCTTCCTTGACGCAGGAGCGCACCGACGGCGGCAACTCGTCGATGTCGGAGGCGTTGGGGTGGCTGTGTCGGATGTTGGCAAGCGCCTTGGATATGACCGTCAGGGTACGCAGGCCGAGAAAGTCCATCTTGAGCAGGCCCATGTCCGCCACCGAGTGGCCCTCGTACTGCGTGATGGTGACGTTGCCCTTGGTGTCGAGCTTGGTGGGGACGTGGTCGGTGACGGGCGTGGGGGCAATGAGCGTGGCGCAGGCGTGAACGCCCTCTCCGCGGGTGAGGCCTTCGATGGCGAGGGCGGCGTCGATGATCTTCCTGGCGTCCTGGTCGCTTCTGTAGGCCTCCTCGAAGTCGGGCGAGTACTGGTCCTCCTTGCCCTCGTTCTTGTGGAGCGCGTTGGAGAGCGCGAGACGCGGGTCGTTGGAGAGCATCTTGGAGAGCTTCTGACCCTTGTACACGGGAAAGCCCAGGACGCGGTTGGCGTCGTTGATGGCCTGCTTGGCCTTGATGGTGGAGTAGGTGATGACCTTGCACACGTGGTCCTCGCCGTAGACCTCGCGCACGTGCCGGATCACGTCCTGGAGGTGCTCGTCGTCGAAGTCCATGTCGATATCGGGCATCTCGGAGCGCTCGGGCGAGAGGAACCTCTCGAACATGAGGCCGTTCTCGAGCGGGTCGAAGCTCGTGATGTTCATGGCATAGGCCACGATGGCACCGGCCGCGGAGCCTCGTCCCGGGCCGACGCCGATGCCGTTGTCCTTGGCCCACTGGACGTAGTCCTGGACGATGAGGAAGTAGTTGGCGAAGCCCTTGTCGCAGATGACCTTGTACTCGTACTCAAAGCGCTCGCGTACGTTGATGCCATCGATGACGACGTTGCGCCAGTCGTCGCCGTAGCGCTTGGCGAGACCCTTCTCGCACTCCTCGCGAAAGCGCGCGTCGGCGGACTCGCCCGGACGAAGGCCAGGGTACTGGGGCAGGTACATGGAGTTCCAGTCCAGCTCGTAGTCGCACTTGGCGGCAACGTCGAGCGTGTTGTCGCAGGCCTCGGGAACCCATGAGAAGAGCTCGCGCATCTCGGCCTCGGTCTTCATGTAGAACTCCGAGCCCTCCATCTTCATGCGGTCGGGGTTGTCGAGCGTGGTGGCCTTGCCGATGCACGAGAGGATGTCCTGCGTGGGGGCGTCCTCGCGGTTGAGGTAGTGGAAGTCGTTGGTCGCGATGACCTTGATGTCGAGCTCGTGGGCCATCTTCACGAGATACTCGTCGAGCTTGCGGTCGTTCCAGCCGTTGCGGAACTCGAGCCCGTGATCCTGGATCTCCATGTAGAAGTCATCGCCGAAGAGGCCCTTGAACCTGCGCGCCCACTCGTAGGCGATCCCGAACTCCCCGTCGAGCACGTTCTGCTGGATGATGCCCTGGACGCAGGCGCTCTGGCAGATGATGCCCTCGTGGTACTGCTCGAGCATGCCGAAGGTGGTGCGGGGGCGGTAGTACATCATCTCGTGACCGGCGGCATGGGACATGCACTTGATGAGGTTGACGTAGCCCCTCTCGTCCTTGGCGAGAAGAATCAAGTGGTAGCGGCGCTGTTTGGAGCCCCTCTCGATGCAGTCGTCGGTGATGAAGTAGGCCTCGCAGCCAAAGATGGGCTTGACCTTGAGCCGGGGGCGGTTGGCCTTGACCGCCGCGAGATCGTGGCCGGACGACTCCCATGCCGCCACGTCGGAGGCCCATTGGTCATGGACGCGATCGAAGTACGTGGCGTCGGCGGCGTCCGGCTCGGGCTCGTCGAGATCCCATCCCTTCTGGAGGCACTCCACGTCGTGGCACCACTGCTTCATGTTCTTCTGGTCGTCGTTGTACTTGTGACACTCGAGGTCGAGGCTGGGGATGCCGAACATGTACCCGTGGTCGGTGAGGGCGACGGCAGGCATGTCGAGGTCGTTGGCGCGTCTCACCATGTCGGGGATGCGCGTGGCACCGTCGAGGATCGAGAAGTCGGAGTGGTTGTGGAGATGGACGAAGGCCATGAAAGCTCCTGATGCGGTATCTGTGCTGGGCGAATTCAACACATCCTAGGATAGCCCATGGACACGGGCCACGGAGCGAACAAACACCTGTTCTAGCTGGGAGGAAGCAGCGCGGCGCAGGTGGTGGCAGAAGACGTCTCACATGAAATCCACGAGCGGGACGGCCTTCTCGCCTCAGGCGGCACCTTAGCCAGATGGCACGAATAACGACATTATGTCGGGGATTCTGCTCGGATAATGTCGTTATCTGTGCCACCTGGCTAACGTAGGCCGAGACGCGCGCCCCAAATGGGGGCGCCCCGACTCGATGTGAGCCGGGGCGCCCGGAGAGAGGTGATGTGCTGCGATGGGCTCAGCCCATCCGCGGGAGGCTCCCCTCGCCAAACTCGTAGCGCACGACCACGGGCTGTCCGTTCCCGTCGTCGAGCTCCACGCAGACGAAGGCACACTCCACGCTCGAGAAGCCCTGCCGCATGAGCACGGAGGCGTAGAAGTTCGCCTGCATCTCATGGCGTGCGCGAATCTGGTCCATCGAGAGGCCAACGTCGCCGGTCTTGTAGTCGACCACGAGTGCGCCGGACGAGCCTGCGTCCGTGGCGAGAAGGTCGATGGCTCCCTCGACGTAGCTGCCAAAGCGAGACTCCGCGGCGGAGAAGAAGGGCACCTCGGCGCGAACGAGTCCGTGGCCGATCGCCTCCCGACGTATGTCGGAGTCGCGCCAGCACGCCAGCGCGGCCTCGAGCTTGGCGGACGCCCTCGACGAGAGTCGCCAGTAGCCCTCCATGGCGCGAACGTGCTCCTGTGAGGGAACGACACCACTCTCGACCATGACCTGCGCAAGCTCATGGAAGGCGGAGCCGAGGTTGGTGGCCTTGTCGCCGTCCCCCAGGGTTGGCGCACCCGTCTGGTCGGCGTCGCGCTCGGCACGTGTGGGCAGCGCGCACTCGGACGCGGGTGCGAGCTCGCGCTCCATCTGGGCATGGGCGGACGAGTAGCTGAAGACGTCCGCGCGGGGGCGGCGCATGACCGTTGCGGGGGTGAGCTCGTCCGCCTCCGAGGGGTAGAGCGCGAACTCCGCCTCAAGGGGGCCTCCTCCAGAGCACCCGAGGAAGGGTGCCTGCGAGGGATCCGTGATCGCGACCCCGTCCACGCCCGCGAGCGTGCCGGCGGAATCCGCGACCATGCGGCTGGTGCTCTTGCTCTTTGGGTCCTCCTTGCGCACGTCGATCCTACGTACGCGGGCCGGCTCCGACCCACCGTATCCGACGCCTGACTCCCCCACGGGCGGCAGGTCCCCTTCGAAGAGGGCGCTGCACACCCCGGCAGAGAGCACAGGCGAGAGACCCGCGTCCTTCGTCTCGCATCCACAGACGCCCACCACGAGCGCCTCCCTCGCTCGCGTGAGGGCGACGTACAGCAGGCGGGTCTTCTCAGCGGCGGCACCGGCCCTCTCGCTCGAGCGAAGGTGGGCGTACCACTCCGCAAGGGTGTGGGGATCCTCCTCGTCATGGGGGTCATCAAGCTTCCCCGCGCGCCCCGGGGGCACGAGGACCACGGGCACGCTGCCGTCAGCGGCACGACCCGTGACCACGCCCGTGTCGGCCCTTGGGTCGTTCCAGCACTCGGCCACGGCGACCACGGGAAACTCCAGGCCCTTGGAGGCGTGGATCGTCATCACGCGGACCGCCGCGAGCCTACCACCTGCAAGGGATGCCGGCGGGATCTTGGATGCACCGAGCCATATGTCGTACTCGGTGGCGGCGCGTCCCGGTCCAAGTCCCAGCTCGGACGTGAGGTCACGGATGTAGCCGATGGCGGCGAGGACGTTGGCCTCGCGGGCGCGCCCGTCGCCGCCCTGGCGCTCGAGGCGTTCGAGCCACCCGGAGTCACGCACCACCTGGAGACAGACGTCTGCCACGGGCCGCCGCCGCATGAGGCTACGGGCTCGTGTCAGCACCTCATGGGCATGGGCGAGGCGCGCGGACGTCGGGGCGCCCCGGAACATGGCCATGGTCGCCATGCCGCGACTGATGTCCCTTTTGGCCGGTGCGTCGAGTGCCGACTGCGTCCGCGTCCCCAGCTGAACGAAGTCGTTGGCGTCAAGATCGAACATCTCGGAGGTGAGCAGCGGGAAGAGACCCGATTGCGTGTCGCGGTCGTTTGCCAGGTAGTGCAGGAGGGCGCTCATGGCGAGTGCCTCACTGGTCCCCGTGAAGGTGGAACCACCCGTCACGACGCACTCGAGCCCACGCGCACGCATGGCGTCGATGTAGTAGTCGGCGTGTGTGGTGGCTCCGAGCAGCAGCGCCATGTCGCCTACGTCCTCGCCAGCGTCGCGATACCCTGCGAGACGGTCGGCGATGGCGGCCGCCGTGAGCGCGACCTGCGTCTGGCTTATGCGGGACGTACCTACCGTGAGTTCGACGTCCACGCGCGGCAGCGCGCGAGCCGCGTAGCCGTCGGCTCGACCGGCATCGGGATCGAGATGCATGAAGCCGTCCACCACGCCCCGCTCGCCACCGCAGACGCGATCGACGAATGCGAGCACGTCGGCATGGCTGCGGTAGTTCACGGCGAGACGGATGTGGTCGTCGGCGGGCAGAGACGCCCCGCGGGCACGGAACACGGTCACGTCGGCACCACGGAAGCGGTAGATGGACTGCTGCGCGTCCCCCACCGTGGCCAGGTGCTCGGCGGAGCCACCCGAGAGGATGGAGATCAGCTCGAGCTGCTGCGCGTCGGTGTCCTGGAACTCGTCGACCATCACGAGCCTGAAGCGACCGGCATAGTCCGCGGCCACGCTCGGGTTGTCGCGAACGGCACGGAGCGCGAGTCGGATGAGGTCGTCGTTGTCGAGAAGCGAGCGCTCCTGCTTGAGTTCCATGTATCGTGCGTCGAACCTCTCCGCCAGCGCGATGAGGTCGGATGCCGCCGGCGCAAGGGCACCAAGGGCGACCTCGGCGCGCGCAAGCGCGAACTCGCCCTTCGCCTCGGGGAGAAACTCCGCGAGGGCCTTGCTCTTCCGGGGAAGCTCCACCTGTGAGAGTGCCTCGGCAGCAGCCTCTGCCGTACGTTCGCCGGGAGCGAGCCGCTCGAAGCCTTCGAGCGCGTCAAGCGAGGCGGCCACGATGGGTCCGGCCGCCTTGGAGAGGCCACGTACCTGCAACGATCCGTAGCTCACGTAGAGCGCGTGCATGACATCGGAGACGTCGGCCGCAGGCGGCACCACGAGGGAGCCAAACCCTCCCGCACTGGCGCACGCGGCGGACCGAATCGAGCCGACGATTCCCAAGAGGCCTGACGTACCCGTCGTCACCGAGACAGTCCCCATGTCGTAGATGTCAAATGCCGTGCGCAGGCCCTGGGGCTTGTCCTGATCATGAAAGGCGTCGCCCACCACCTCGGTCAGGGCGCGATTGTAGAGCTCGGTCTGCTCGTTGGTGCTCGCCACCCTGAAGTCGGGATCGAGACCGAGGTCGAAGGCATGACGCTTGAGGATGCGCGTGCACATGCCGTGGATGGTGCTGATCCACGCCGAGTCTACCTGCAGGGAAGGCTCCCTCATACCCGCGGCGCGCAGCGTCGAGCGCACCCGCTCCTTGATCTCGCGTGCCGCAGCATCGGTGAAGGTGATCACGAGGACCTGGGAGAGGTCGTCGACGAAAGGGGCACCATCAGTACCGGAACCCGGAGAGAGCGCCCAGGCGATCCTGCGCGTGAGCGTGAAGGTCTTGCCGGAGCCGGCGCCGGCCTCGACGAAGATGGGATGGTCGAGCATGGTGGCAATCCTGCGCTGCTCCTCGTTGAGCGTGGAGAGGTCGATGCCTGTCATCTACCCCAGCCTCCTCTCGCAGTTCATGACGGGACAGAACGCACATGCCGTCTTGTCGAGCGGGCGCGCCTCGACGTTACCTTCCAAGAGCTCGCCCACCTTCTCGCGAATGGCATCCTCGGTAGCGTCGAGGAGGGCATCCATGCCGCGGGTGTCCTCACGACCGAAGCTCTCCGCATCGGCGACGTCCATGCGCGGCAGGGCACTGCCACTTGGCGGAAAGGCACCGAAGACGTTGTCTGCGACGTTGCACGAGACGGCACCAGCGAGCGCATGATCGCCACGCGAGCTGAGATAGACGGCCGCGACCACCTTGAGCTCAGGATGGCGACGGCGCACGACCTGGCCGTATACGAGCGACTGCACGCGTCTGGGAAGCGAGAACCCCTTCTCCGCGTCGTAGCCCTCCGCATCAAAGACGCCATACTCGTTGACAAAGCCTTGCGGGCTCTTGTGCTTGTAGTCGATGACGATCGCCTGACCATGGGCATCAACGTCCACGCGGTCGATCGTACCCGTGAGATGGGTGCCGGCATACTCGACGATGTCACCTTGCCGCCCGAAGCTCCACTCGAAGAACCGCGGCTCGAAGCCCCCGAAGAGCCCTGCCTCGTAGTCGATCTCGGAGAGGAGGTCGCGACGCAGGGAGCGCATCAGGCCCTCGTCCTCGGCCGAATGGGGAACGAGCGCCTGGTTGTTGGACGGTCTTCTTCCCCGCACGGTGAGCTGCTCGAGACGGACCTCCTCGAACTTCTCGCTTAGTACCTGGTGGGCATGGTCCACGGACGCGACGTCTGACAGGGTCGCGCGCGAGCCCGGAATGCGGACGGTAGGGGCAAGCTCCGGGTCGAACGTCTCGGCGTCCGTCCCGCCCAAGGCCGAGACGGCCTCGTCGAGAAGGGTGCGGTGTGTCATCTCGAGCACGCGGTGCGCGAACGTCCCCATCTCCGCGCCAGAGAAGCCCGCATCCACATTGCCGAGCCCAAGGCGTCGCAGGCTGAACCACTTGTAGGGGCACTCAAGATACGACTCGAGCTGCGAGGCGGAGAGGAGCGGTCGGCCGTCGACGAGGTCGGCGCGGCCCTCGGGCGGAACGAGGATGAGATTGCGGACGGAGGGACTCACGGACCCCGCCGGCACGCGTACCTCGCTCCCGACGGTTCGCGGCGCAACGCCCGCGGCGAAGGAGTTCTCCACCGCAAGGTCCTCGCCGCGATCCTGCACCGGCATGCCGATGCCAGCGGCACCCCTGTCGGAGTCAAGGCCGTAGCAGGCCATGACCTCGGTGAGCATGACCGAGGGATAGGATTCCTTGGACGAGGCACCCGTGAGCGTGCGCTCGAGCGTCAGCCGCCCTCGGGCGACGGAAACGAGCGAGGCAAACGACGCGCGGGCCTCGTCAAGCGGGCTTGCGTCGGGCTCGACGCCGAGTATGGCGAGCATCGCCGAGAGCACGTCGTCACCATTGCCCACGGGCGACTCCTCGGAGGTCTGGCCGCAGCACACGACGGCATCCGCCGAGAGGGGCTCGAGGGAGGCGGCAAGCTCCGCAGGGAGTATCTCCACCTCGCAGGTGGCGTCCTCGCAAGGAACGCTCGGGCGCATGACGAGGCTCACGTCCTCGAACGCATGGCTGGCAAGCGAGACGAGCGTCTTGAGGTCGCAGCATCGCTCCGCGGTTGGGTCGGCGGTCAATCCGAGCTCCTTGAGCGTGCCTCCCGCGTCGAGCACGCCCCCGAGCACGCCCACCGCAAGCGCGTCCGCGAGCGCGTCGGACGGACGTTCCACGGAGAGCACCACGTTGCCGTTACCGTCGAGGATGACGTCTTCCAGTCTCGGGGCCTCGTCGTGGGTGACGTAGGGTGCCAGCAGCTTGGACGCGGCCGAACCGATGCGACCGCGCAGGAGCTCGCGCGTTGCCTGCGCCACCTGCGGTGACGTGACCCTCCCGTTCTGGAGTGCCTCGAGCACGTCGCGGGGAGAGAGCAGGCGGTTACCACGCCATATGGCATCGAGCTGCTGGGCACGGTCCGTGGGGACGTGGGCGATGTCCGAGAGGAGAAAGTCCACGAGGTCGCGCGGTGACCACCAGCCCATGTTGCCAAGCGTCACGAGCGTGCCCCTCTCGACCCTCCGTGGCTCGGGCCACGTGGAGGCGAGGTCGGCGAGAGTGGCCACCCCGCCCATGAACTCGGAGAACGCACGGCCTGCCTCGGTCTTGGCGAGGGGGGACGGGATCTGCGCGCTGACGGACACTCCGCGCGCGTGCAGCTTGGGCGCGAGCTCGCGCCATGCTCGGCCGGCATCAGGCGCAGCGACCACCACGCGTCGCGCCCCGCCCGAGGCGAGCCCTGCCACGTGCTGTGTCACGAGCTCGGCCTCCGCAAGAGGCCCAGCCGGATGCAGGAGCGAGACCGCACCCCCGGCATGGGTCGTCCCCTCCTCCCCGGAGAAGAGCTGTGCAAGCACCGAGGAGAGCTCGGAGCTTCTCGCCCCGGACGGGGCGACATGCACCTCCTCCTCAAAGACCTCCACGCCGAGAGCCCTCGCCGACCCCACGACCTGCGCCAGCATGCGTTCGCGAACGCATGCCGCCTGGCGGTTGCCCGAAGTGCTCACGATGGTGACTTCCGTGAGCCGGGAGAGGCCTGCCAGGAGCTCGCGCTGGATGCGCGGCATGCTGGGAAAGCCTGCGACCACGAACGTGGGAAGGGCGACCGCGCCATGGGCGAGGCGTGCCGCAATCGCTCCCATGGCCTCGCTCTCCTCGACGTAGCCCCTCTGGTGGACGAGGTCGGCGTAGCGTCCGACGAGACCCACGGCGGCAAGCTCGGCCGTCGTGAGGTGCTGAGCGGAGGAGGCGGTCATGTCGATCTCCCCGGACGGACCGAGCGGGAGCCACGGGAGTGCCAGGCGCGCGAGTGACGAGAGCACGCGAACCGTCCCGAGGTTGGCCTCCACCGTTGTCCGAACCTCCGCGGGTGCAGAGAGCAGCGTCTGCTCCATGGCGATGGAACGAGCGGTCCCCTCCACCACGTGGGTGCCATCACCCCAGACCTCCCACCGCTCCCTGACCCATGCGACGGGTGTGGTGACGCTGACGCCGAGGGAGAGCCCGTCCAGACCGGCAAGCGTCCTCAGGGCTAAAAGCTGCGTCGAGAAGCTCGGGACGAGGAGTACGGCTCGCCCTTGGGCGGCAAGTGCATCGCGCAGGGCTCGCTCGACCGGTGCGGAGACGAATCTCTCGTCGTTGGTTCTCTTGATGTGAAGCGACATGCGGGCCTCCCGGCTCGGCTCGACCTGGAATCCATACCCAGACATCGTAGCGCGGACACCGGACACAAAGGGTGCCTGACGGCCCCTACACCGTACCGTCGAGTCGGCCGAGCACCGTGCGGTACCCGCCGCGCTCGCCGTTCAGACACTTGGAGACGCGGCTCACCGTGGTGGACGAGGCGCCCGTTGCTCTCGAGACGTCCACATACGAGCGGCCCGCACCCAGCATGGTAGCCACCTGGAGTCGCTGCGCGAGGTCGACTATCTCGCGCGAGCTGCAGAGGTCGAGAAGGAATGCCTGCGCCTCGTCAGGGGTCTCGAGGAGACACATGGCCGCATAGAGCCTGTCCGTCTCGCTGGCGCCGATCTGGTCGTCGGTCATGTCTTCCCCCCTCGCCGCCTGTGATGACTTTACTTTAGCGCATTAAAGCTTGGGGCATCGCGCTCCCGGATTGCGAGAGTCCCGATGCCCACGACCGCCACATGGGGTATCCTGCCCTTGAGGCCATGAAAGGAGACCAGCTATATGAAGTCAAGAGGTTTTAGCTAGAAACTTCGATGGGATTGAATTTCGTGTTTTGTTGAAAGAACGCACTTTGAAAGTCGAATATCGAATGCTTTCGGGCACAACGAAGCGACGCGGCTATGCCGTGTTTCCCGCAGGTGATCTGTTCCGCCGGCCTATCTCTCTGGGTCGTATGGGATCTGGTCGCGCATGACGGCGAAGACGATGTGGCAGAGCTTCCTCGCGACGGCGGTGACAGCGACGCGATGGCACTTGCCCTCGGAACGCTTCTTGTCATAGAAGGCCTTGAGGTTCGGGTCGTATTGCCTGGCTCGGTTTGCCGCGAGCCACATCGACCTCCTGAGGTAGGGCGACCCGTGCTTCGTGATGGGCTCGCCCGTCGCCTCGAACCTGCCCGACTGGCTCACCGCCGAGTTGAGTCCCGCATAGCTCACGATGGCCGCCGCATTGGGGAAACGCGATGCGTCGCCTATCTCTGCGACGATCTGGGCGCCGGTGGTGGTGGATATGCCGGGTATGGTGAGGATGAGCGGTTCGATCCCCTGCAACAGGACGGAGATGCGCCTGTCGGCCTCGGATGCCTTCTTGTTCAGGAAGACGATCCGGGACACCAGCTCCTTGATCTGGAACGACGCGGCGTCAGACCCCAGCGTGATGCCGACCGAGCCCTTGGCGGCCGCCTTGACGTTGGCGGCCTTCTCGGTCCCGAACCTGCCACGCGAGGCCTCGGAGAGGATCTTGGCGAGCGTGGCCGCGTGCGTGCGGTTGCACTCGGCGGGCGTCGGACACTTCGAGAGGATGGCCATCGACGATGTCCCGAACATGTCGGTGAACATGCCGGCATACTCGGGGAAGTAGGCGTCCATCAGGCAGATCGCCTGGGTCTTCACGGTGGCGACCTCCTGTTTCAAGGACTGCTGGTAGCGCGTGAGGGTCTTGAGCGACTGGAGCTCGTCCGTGGCGAGCCGCGTCTCGTCGAAATCCCCGATGCGCATGGTCTCGGCGATGATCTGGCTGTCGATGCGGTCGTTCTTGACCCGTGAGTATCCCTTGAGCTTGCGCACGGCCTTGACCTGCATGGGGTTGATGACCGCGACCTTGAAGCCCCTTGAGACGAGGTAGGAGAAGCAGGCCATCCAGTAGTGGCCGGTGGCCTCCATGCCGACGAAGACGCCGGCGTTGTCCAAGGCAAGCCCCTCAAGATAGGCGACGCACCTCTCGAATCCGGTCCCCGAGTTCTTGAATGGCATCGGCTTTGCCACGGCCTCGCCGCGCTCGTCGATGGCGGCGACCACGTGGTCCACCTTGGCGATGTCCACACCTGCGAAGATCATGAGGGCAGCTCCTTCCGTCGTCTGCTTCCTGACGGGCTCTTCTGCCCTTGGCACCCAGGGCCGCAACCTCCCAAAAGAGATCCGAAGTGAAGTGATGGCTCACTCCCTTCATCCAGCTAATCCGCGGCCTTGCCTGAGTGGGGCAGGATGCCACTCTCCTTTTCGAGATGCTGAGGCTCTCATACGTCATGTCGGCATCCCTGCCCGCCAGATTCTGCATTGCATCCATAAGCATTCGATATTCAGCCTAGAAATGCAACTACTTAAAGATAGGAGCATGCCATGTCATTTATCGGAAGCTGGTTCATCACCGCGATCGCCACCGCGGCCGCCATCTGGCTCGTCCCCGGTATCGAGGCCGTGGGAGGCACGTGGGCTGGTCCCATCTTCTGCGCGCTTGCGCTCGCCTTCGTCAACGCCGTCATCAAGCCCGTGATGACGATTCTCTCGATTCCCATCACCATTCTCACGCTGGGCATCTTCTATCTCGTGATCAACGCCCTCATGCTTGAGCTGGCAAGCTGGCTCTCGAGGAACATCTTCCACGCCGGAATCTCGATCGACTCGTTTGGTGCGGCCTTCCTGGGCGCGATCGTCATCTCCATCGTGAGCGCCATTCTCGGCGCGGTCTTTCACTAATATCCGGTCAACGGCACACGAGCCACGGGCCACAGTCCACACCAGGACTGCGGCCCGTTTTCGTGCATGTGGTGCCTATGCCATGACCTTGCGGAAGAGCTCCATGACGGTCGCGTGGTCCGCGTCACGCGGGTTGCCGGGGTAGCAGGCATCCGCGAGGGCGTCGGTCGCCAGCTGGTCGAGGTCCTCCTCGACCAGGCCGTCGCAGGTCTTGGGAATGTTGACGTCCTCGGAGAGCTGCTTCACGGCGGCGATGGCGGCATCCGCGGCCTCGGCGTCGGTCATACCCGCGGTATCCACGCCCATGGCGACGGCGACCTCGGCAAGGCGCTTGGTCACGACGGGCTTGTTGAACTCCATGGCGATGGGGAGGAGCATCGCGCACGCGACGCCGTGCGGCGTGTCGTAGTGCGCGGAGAGCGTGTGCGCCATCGAATGGTCGATGCCGAGGCCCACGTTCGAGAAGCCCATTCCGGCGACGTACTGGCCGAGGGCCATGCCCTCACGACCGCTTCCAGGCTTGCCCGACTTCGCCTCGGCGACCGCATCGCGGAGGTTGGCCGAGATGAGCTGGATGGCCTTGTAGTGGAACATGTCGGAGAGCTCCCAGGCGCCACGGGTGGTGTAGCCCTCGATGGCGTGGGTGAGTGCGTCCATCCCCGTTGCCGCGGTGAGGCCCGCGGGCATGGAGGCCATCATGTCGGGATCGACGACGGCGACGTCAGGGATGTCGTTCGTGTCGACGCACACGAACTTGCGGACCCTCTCGGGGTCGGTGATGACGTAGTTGATCGTGACCTCGGCCGCGGTTCCGGCGGTGGTGGGCACGGCGATGGTGAAGATGGCGTGGTTCTTCGTGTCGGCAACGCCCTCGAGGCTCACCACGTCGGCGAACTCGGGGTTCTCGACGATGACGCCGATCGCCTTCGCGGTGTCCATGGACGAGCCGCCACCGATGGCGACGATCATATCGGCCCCGGACTTCCCAAAGGCGGCGACGCCGTCCTGGACGTTCTTGATCGTGGGGTTGGGCTTAATCTCCGAGTAGAGGCTCCATGCGATGCCCGCCTCGTCGAGAAGGGCGGTCATCTTCGTGGTGACGCCGAACTTCACGAGGTCGGGATCGGAGCAGACGAACGCCTTCTTGTAGCCACGACGAGAGATCTCGCCGGGAATCTCGCGGATGGCACCCGAACCGTGATACGAGATGTTGTTGAGAACGAAGCGGTTTGCCATGGTTCCTCCAAATTGTCGTCCAGACACGCCGAATGCTGGAACCATCGATGCTTATTCCCGAGTAACCGCCCGGGCATTCCGTCAATCCGTCTCGTGGCGAAACGCGTCACATGCATGCGTTAGCCAGATGGCACGGATAACGACATTATTCACGCGCTATCGCATAGGTAATGTCGTTATCCGTGCCATCTGGCTAACGCATGCCACCGACGACCGTCCCCTCGCGCTACAGCGCGCGCAGGGCGTCGACGAGAGCGGTCTTGTCGGTCGTACGCGCGTCCTTCGCCTTGATCACCCGGGCGGGCACGCCTGCCACGACCGTCTCGGCCGGCACGTCCCCGATCACCACGGCACCCGCGGCCACCACGGCACCACGCCCCACGCGGCAGCCCTCAATCACCACGGCGTTGGCTCCGATCATGACGTCGTCCTCGATCACCACGGGCGTGGCGCTGGCGGGCTCCACCACACCGGCGAGCACCGCGCCGGCACCCACGTGGCAGCGTCTCCCCACGATGGCGCGACCGCCGAGGATGGCTCCCATGTCGATCATGGTGCCCTCCCCCACGACGGCGCCGATGTTGATCACGGCGCCCATCATGATCACGGCGTTGTCACCGATCTCGACCTTCTCGCGGATGATGGAGCCAGGCTCGATGCGCGCGTTCACGCCCTTGACGTCGAGGAGGGCCACGCCGGAGTTGCACCGGTCCGCCTCCACGACGTAGTCCTCGATGGCCTCCGCATTGGCCTCGAGCACCGCCCCGATCTGCGCCCAGTCGCCAAAGACGATCCTGCTGCCCGCGCCGAACACGCGCGAGCCGGGTCCATAGTCGACCTTGGCCCCCTCGCGCTCGCGAACGTACACCTTGACCGGGGTCTTCTTGGGCGCCGAGGCGATGTAGTCGATGATCTCCTGTGCTTCCATGTCATGTCCTTCCGTTCCGTGACGGCCTTCCGACGTGATCCGGCCTACTCGCCGAACATGAGCTCGTCAAAGGTGTAGAAGCCTGGCTCGCGGGCGAGGAGGCGCTTGGCCGCGGCCACCGCACCGCTCACGAAGATCTTGCGGCTCGTGGCCCTGTGCGTGAGGCAGACCTCCTCGTCGGTGCCAAAGAAGTGCAGCTCGTGCGTACCGGCCTCCGTCCCGCCCCGCAGGCTGTGCATGCCGATCTCGCGAGACGGGCGTGCGCCCACCATGCCCTCGCGGCCACAGGTCACGACGCACTCACCCTTGGGGTCCACGGCGTTGACCAGCATCCTTGCGGTGCCGGAGGGGGCGTCGGCCTTCTGGTTGTGGTGCGTCTCGACGATCTCCACGTCCCAGCCATCGAGCGCCTCGGCCGCCTCGGCGGCCAAGCGCCGCAGGACCGCCACGCCCAAGGAGTAGTTGGCCGAGTGGATCACCGGGGCGAACTCGCCAAGCGCTCGAATGCGCCCCAGCTCAGACTCGTCAAAGCCCGTGGTGCCCGAGACGAGCGCCGCATGGGTTCGCCTCACGTAGGCCTCCACATGCGGAAGCGATGCCTTGTTGGAGAAGTCGATCGCGAGACTGGCCGCAGGGGCCCTCTCGTCTATGTCATCGGCATGGGTGACGTCATAGACGCCCACGACCTCGAAGCCGCCGTCGGCATCCAGGGCCTCGCGAACGAGGGTACCCATGCGCCCGCCGCCGATCAGAACGACGCTAGTCAATGAGACCAGCCCCTCTCATGGCTGCGGTGAGCGTGGCATCGTCCCTCTCGCTCATCTTCCAGAGCGGCTGACGGTACGTCTCCTCGATCATGCCCATCTTGGCAAGGGCCGCCTTGACGGGAATGGGGTTGACCTCGCAGAAGAGCGCATGGATGAGGTCGAGGTTGTCGAGCTGCGCCCGCCGGGCGGCCTCGACGTCACCGGCGAGGTAGTCGGCGCACATCCGGTGCACCGTTGCCGGGGCGACGTCGGCCCACACCGAGATCACGCCTCGTCCGCCGAGCGACATGATGGGGACCACCATGTCGTCGTTTCCCGAGAGCATGCGGAAGTCGTCGGAGAGGTAGCGGGCGACGCTGGCGGCGTAGGAGATGTTGCCCGACGCCTCCTTGATGCCCCAGGCGTTGGGATGGGTGGCCAGGCGCGCCACGTTGGCGACCGAGATGGAGCATCCCGTGCGTCCGGGGATGTTATAGAGCACGCAGGGAACGTCCACGCGGTCGAGCACGTACTTGAAGTGCTGGTAGATACCCTCGTCGTTAGACTTGTTGTAGTACGGCGTGATGAGCAGCAGACCGTCTGCGCCCATCCTGACGAGACCCTCGGACTTGCGCATGGACTCGGCGGTGGAGTTGGAGCCCGAGCCGCCGATCACGGGGATGCGTCCGGCCACGCGCTCCACGACGAACCTGCATACGGCGAGGTCCTCCTCGTCGGTCATCGTGGACGACTCGCCCGTGGTCCCGAGCACGAGGATGCCGTCGGTACCGTTCTGCAGATGAAAGTCCACGAGACGCCCGAGCGCCCCGAAGTCCACCGAGCCGTCCGCCGAGAACGGCGTGACGAGCGCGACGATCGATCCGGTGAGGTTGTCCATGTCCATGGTCTTTTGTCCCTTCTCCCCTGTGAGGCCTGTGCTTAGGCCGGTTCTGTGGCGCCCGCAGGCGCCTACGACCTGAGACGTTCGTACGCCGAGACGAACCCCTCGTCCACGTCGAGCGTGGCGAGGTAGTCGTCGATCGTCTCGGCACGGCGCATGAGCTCCACGGACCCGTCCTCGCGGAGCAGGACCTCGGCGGGACGCAGCCTGCCGTTGTAGTTGTAGCCCATGGAACGCCCGTGGGCGCCCGTGTCGTGGATGTAGAGGAGGTCGCCGATGTGCACCCCCGGGAGCGCGCGGTCGCGGGCGAACTGGTCGTTGTTCTCGCAGAGCCCTCCCACCACGCTGTAGGTGCGACGGGCAGGCTCGTCCTCGCGACCCATCACGGACACGTGGTGGTAGGCGTCGTACAGGGCCGGCCGCATGAGGTCGGCGGCACAGGCGTCCACGCCGAGGTAGTCCCGGTACGTGACCTTCTCGTGCAGCACGCGCGTGACGAGCGCGCCCGCAGGGGCCATCACCCAACGTCCGAGCTCGGTGCACACCGCCACGTCGCCCATGCCCGCGGGAACGAGCGCCTCCTCATAGGCGACGCGCACGCCCTCGCCGATGGTCGCGATGTCGCAGGGTTCGTCCTCGGGACGATACGCCACGCCGATGCCGCCCGAGAGGTCCACGAGTCCCACATGTACGCCGAGCCCCTCGTGGAGGCGCACCGCCAACGAGAAGAGCATCCGCGCCAGACACGGATAGTAGTCGTTGGTCTGCGCGTTGCTCGCAAGGAAGGCATGGAGGCCGAACTCGCGCACGCCGCGGTCGCGGAGGAGCCTGAAGGCCTCCCACAGCTGATCCTCGGTCATGCCGAACTTGGAGTCCGCGGGGGCGCCGATGATGCCGTTGGCCGAGTCGAAGGTTCCGCCGGGGTTGAGTCGACAGCAGACGGTGGGAGGCAGGCAGCCGAGGCTTCGCTCGAGGCAGTCCACCATGTCGAGGCTGTCGAGGTTCACGATCGCGCCCATGCGATGGGCCATGCGGTAGGTCTCGTCGGGAGTGTCGCTCGAGGAGAGCATCACGCGAGCACCGCTCACGCCGCAGGCCTGCGCCATGACGAGCTCGGTGGAGGTGGCGCAGTCGCAGCCGCAGCCCATGTCGGCGAGGAGACGCAGGATCGCGGGCGTCGGCGTGGCCTTCACGGCAAAGTACTCGCAGAACCCCGGATTCCAGGAGAAGGCGTCGTAGAGCGCATGCACACGCGTGCGGATGGTGGCCTCGTCATAGACCTGCAGCGGCGTGGGATACTGCGCCACGACCCCTTCGAGCCTATCTGCCGACGCAAACGGTGCCTTACCCATGAGTGCCCCCAAACAAGCATCGCCAGCAGGCGCGCAGCCTTACTGGCGACTCGTACGGGGCGGACCCGTGACATCCCGGTAAGATAGCGCTCCTGCAGATTCCCGCAGACAGTCCCGCGCGTGTTCCCCGCGAGCCCACCACCGCGCCGTGCCCGGCAACGGAAGTTCGGCGGACCTTGCCCCCTCTTGGGTTCATCGCCTGCCGGCTCCCCCGAGAATCATCATGTCCGCTCCTCTATCAGCACGTACAAGCTACCATCGCCCGCAAGATCGGACAAGCCTGCCCGGCGACACGAAACATGATAGCCACGTCATCTACACTAGAGGGCAAAAGACCGCCACGACTTTGGGGGTGGACCCATATGGACGAGGCAACGAGGAGAACGGCGCTTTCCTACGCGCACCGCTGCTACGAGGAGGAACTCGAGCTCCTTCGCACGCTCGCGAGGATCCCGGCACCCTCGCGCCACGAGGGCAGGAGGGGTCGCTTCGTCCGCGACTGGCTGCGCGCCGCCGGTGCTGGGGACGCGCACATCGACGAGGTCGGCAACGTCATCTGTGGCATCGGCACGAAGGACCACGACGAGGTCGCCGTCTTCTGTGCCCACACCGACGTGGTCTTCCCCGATACCGAGGAGCTTCCGCTCACCGAGGAGGACGGCGTCATGCGCGCGCCTGGCATCGGCGATGACACCGCCTGTCTCGCCGGCCTCATGCTCGCCGCGCGCTACCTGCTGCAGCATCCCGCCAAGCTCGACCGAGGCATCGTCATCGTCGCGAACAGCTGCGAGGAGGGCCTCGGAAACCTCGAGGGCACCAAGGCGCTCATCGGCAGGCTCGGATCGCGCGTGCGCGAGTTCACCTCCTTCGACACCTACTTCCCGCGCGTCGTCCCACGCGCGACGGGCTCGTACCGCTACCGCATCTCGTGCCACGCCCGAGGCGGGCACTCGTGGACGGACTTCGGCGAGCGCAACGCCATCGCCGACCTCTGCTCGATCATCAACGACCTCTATGCGCTCGAGCTGCCCACCCGCGAGCGCACCACCATGAACGTCGGAACCATCAGGGGCGGCACCACGGTCAACTCCATCGCCCAGGACGCGAGTGCCCTCTTCGAGTTCCGTTCCACGAGCGGTGACTGCCTGGACGAGATGGCGGGCAGGCTCCGTGCCGTGATCGCACGCCACGAGAGCGACGGCGCAAGCGTCAGGCTCGAGGTCATCGGCGTGCGCCCCGGAAACGGCGACGTGGACGCCGAGGAGCTCGGAAGCCTCACCGCCCGAAGCGACGATGCGGTGCGAACCTTCCTCGGCACCGAACCCACGCACGTGGCATCCTCCACCGACGCGAACGTTCCCCTCTCGCTCGGCATCCCCGCCAACACCATCGGCACGGTGTCCGGCGGCGGCGCCCACACCCGCGAGGAGTGGATCGACGAGAGCAGCCTCGTGCCGGGGCTCGCCGTCACATTGTCGCTCCTTCTCTCCCACCGCATAGCCACGAGATAGAGGCCGTTCGCCAGGGGCAAGCTACCCCTGCGCGTCCACCTCGTCATAGGCGTCGACGCACTCCATCACGCGGAGAAGCGCCGCCACGAGGGAATCCATCTCGCCGTCCGAGAGACCGGAGAAGAGACGTCCTGCCTCCGCCACCACGAGCGGTCCCTTCTCGGAGAGGAAGCTCTCGGCCTGTGGCGTGAGATGCACGTCGAGGGAGCGGGCGTCGGTCTTGGACCGCCTCGTCGCGAGAAGACCCCTTCGCTCGAGGGGGACGATCATCTTGCGAACGTTCTGGCGAGACGTGCCGACGAACTCCGCGACCTCACGCACGTTCTTCTCGCCTGGGTCCATCCTCGCAATCATCGTGAGAAGGAACCACTGCCTGAACGTGACGTCGCCTAGGATGTCCTCGCCAAAGCTCGCCAGCCTGTTCGAGAGGAGCGAGATGGCTCCCATCGCAAACTCTTCCCTGCCGGTGCGCGCCATAGGTCCTCCAATACGCAACAGGATGCCTAAAATCACTATAGGCAATCAGTTGCTCATAGTCAATGACGAGGTGAAGGCACGTATGAGATATCACACGACAGGAAGGGCTGGATTGTCTGGGGAATCATGGGGGCACGGCCCCGTGCCCTGCTCCGCGCTACGGCACACGCCACGAACGAGGAGGGGAACCCGTCGAGATAAGAAAAAGGGACCCGTAGGTCCCGCGAGATGACTCATGTGCGCTGGGCGCGTCGCCGCAGCTTGGCGCGGTACTACCGCGTTACACTGCCTTGACGCACTTGACCAGCAAGTGGGCGTCGGCGTGGTGCCTCTCGTGGGATGCGAACCACTTGTCGACGTCGTTGAAGAGGATCTTCTTGCTGTCGGCACAGAACTCGCGCCTATGCTCATCAAACATGGCGGAATACATCCCGCTGACGAACCAGCCGTTGCTGCAGGCGTCAAAGACACGCCTCTGACCTGAGTTCATTTCCTTAACCTTCATCTTTTGCCTCCTTCCAAGTAAATCGTTTTCCTCTTGTACGCTCCGTAGTATACCCCTGTTCGCTGGAAACGTTTGTAAAGGCTCTGTTTCCTCTGCCGCACCATAGTGTGCGTACACGACCTCCATATCTCATCCTGAAACCTATAACCTACCTGAGCTGCACATATGGAAAATAGCACCCAACCTGGAAAAGATACCTGTCACCTTTTCCAGGTTCGGCGGCGAGCGTCGGCTCGTACGGGACTGGCCCGGAAAGGCTTTCGCAGACCTATACTATGGTCCTCGCAGGGATAGAACGTTTGTCGCATGACGGAGGAAGCATGAGTGAGAGCACCATCGCCACGACGGTGACGCAGGACCAGGCCGTCCGCCTGAGCGATGACGGCACGGCCGTCACCATCATCGACCAGACGCTCCTTCCCAACCGGGTCGTGCACCTCGACCTCAGCGAGCGGCAGCAGATGTTCGACGCCATCAAGCTCCTCCAGGTGAGGGGCGCGCCCGCCATCGGCGTCTGCGCGGGCTACTGCTACTACGTGCTCGCTCGCCAGATGGCCGGGAGCATCGCGGACCACGATGAGTTCGCTTCCAGGATGGCCGCGGAGCGCGACTTCCTCAACTCCTCGCGCCCGACCGCAGTCAACCTGAGCTGGGCGCTCGACCGCATGCATGCCGTGGTCACCTCCAACCGCCACCTGTCCCCCTCAGAAATCGTCGACCTCCTCCACGACGAGGCGGTCGCGATCCACAGCGAGGACCTCGCCATGTCCGAGGAGATATCTCGCCTGGGCGCGAGCCTGCTCCATGACGGCGACGGGGTCCTCACCCACTGCAACGCCGGTCCTCTCGCCTGCCTGGGCTATGGCACCGGCCAGGGACCCCTCTTCTACGCACATGACCACGGCATGGACGTCCACGTCTTTGCCGACGAGACCCGTCCGCTCCTCCAGGGTGCGCGTCTCACGAGCTACGAGCTTCAGCGCGCAGGCGTGGACGTCACGCTCATCTGCGACGACATGGCCTCCATCGTCATGAGGAACGGCTGGGTGCAGGCCTGCATGGTAGGCTGCGACCGCGTGGCCATGAACGGCGATGTCGCCAACAAGATCGGCACGTCGGGAGTGGCGATCCTCGCCAAGCACTACGGCATCCCGTTCTACGTGCTCGGGCCTACCTCCACGATCGATGCGCACGCCGCCACGGGAGCAGACATCAGAATCGAGCTGCGCGATCCCGACGAGATCAAGGAGATGTTCTACGCCGAACCCAAGGCGCTCCCCGAGACCACGTGCTACAACCCATCCTTTGACGTGACCGACCACGAGCTCATCTGCGCCATCGTCACGGAGAGGGGCATCTGCCGGCCGCCCTTCGCCGAGAGTCTGAGCGCCCTGTTCGAATGATGCACCTCGTCCCCATAGGTCTTCTCGGGAGAGAGAAAACGGCCGTCGTGCCCGCAGCATGACATGCACCCAGAAAGGAACGTCATCATGTTCGAGACCATCTCCGCATGCATCCGCTGCAACAAGGAGGACGTCGCCAAGGTCGTCCTCATGCCGGGAGACCCACTTCGCGCGAAGTACATCGCCGAGAACTACCTCGAGAACCCCATCCTGTTCAACGACGTCCGCAACATGCTCGGCTACACGGGGACCTACAAGGGCAAGCGCATCTCCGTCATGGGGTCGGGCATGGGCATCCCGAGCATGTGCCTCTACGCCCACGAGCTCTACACGCAGATCGGCGTCGACGCCATCATCCGCGTAGGCTCCACGGGAGGTCTCGCCGAGGGCGTGCACGCCAAGGACATCGTGATCGCCATGAGCGCCGCCACCAACTCCGACATCGCCGGCCTCTACGACTCGCCCGTGAAGCTCGCACCGACGGCCGACTGGGGCATGCTCAGGGACGCCGTGGAGTCCGCGGACGAGATGGGCCTCTCGTACAAGGTGGGCCAGGTCGTCTCGTCCGACGTGTTCTACAACCCGCGCGAGGACGCGCCCGTCCGTTACAAGGACCTCGGCCTGCTCTGCGTGGAGATGGAGACGGCCGGTCTCTACATCGAGGCCCAGGCCTCGCACAAGAAGGCCGTGAGCATCCTCTCGGTCTCCGACACCTTCTTCACCGGGGAGTCCCTCTCCGCCGACGAGCGCGAGCAGAGCTTCACCGACATGATGGAGCTGTCGCTCGAGACCGCCTGGAGGACGATTGGCTAACGCTGCGGGGCGATAGCGTGAGCCCTTCGGACTCGCCCGTCCGAGACCTTGTCGTGTACGTCATGACGGGTTGTCGAACGGTTCCTGGCAACCACGTAGGCCGCGAAAACGTCTACCCTGAGAGGGTCGTTCGCGTCCAGGAGGCCCGTCCATGAGAGTGAAGAGACCCACGACGCTCGTTGCCATGGCCGCCACGGTCGCCATGGTCGTCTCGCTCGCGGCGTGCGGACGGGACGCCACCGTCACGAGCATGGACTGCGGCCAGGGCGAGGTGGGCCAGGTCACCATCAGACCCCACGAGGCCGACGACGAGCCAACGGTCACGGTCGGCATCCCTGGCTGGGTCACGCAGACGCAGTACGGGGCACTTGGGGACGGAAGCGCCGACGAGCAGGTCTCGTGCTCGGCGGATGACGTCGGGATCCTCTACGAATACGCCAGCGATGACCCAGAGTCGTTCGTGGGCTACTACCTCGACGAGGGAAACCTCGAGCAGCTGCACCTCTTCGCGGACAGGTACACCAACGTCCGGTTCGGCACCGTGCAGCACCAGGACGTGGACGGTGCCGACGTCGTCTGGAGCTGGTATTCCTATGACGACGAGTATGGCCGTGCCAACGTCTATTACGTCTCCGCCACCACCATCGACGGCGGGTACTGCCTCGAGGTGACCGTCTCGCAGATCAAGCTCGACAAGGATGCCAAGGTCAGCATCGACGAGTCAACCTTGTGGGAGGTCTGGGACCAGGTTTCCCTCGGAAGGGGCTAGGTGCGGCAGTCATAGATCGCCGAGACTTTGGATATGCCATCACGCCCGGAAACGGGCCTCAAAACGAACGAATCGGCATATCCAAAGTCAGAAACCACCAGGAGCCCCGTTGGCACGCAACAGCTACTCCCCCACGCCCGCCTTGCCGAAGAACCCGAGGACGATGGCACCAGGACCTGCGTGCGTACCGATGGTGGCCCCCATCGTGCAGACCGGCACCTCCTCAACGTGGTCGCGCCAGAGGTCCATGGAGTCGTGCACGTACTTGCCGAGAAGCGCATCGGAGATGCCCGAGTAGCCCACGAGGACGGGCATGGAGAAGTCGATGCCGCCTGCGCGCGTGACCTGCTCGGTGAGGAGGTTGCGGCCGTTCTTCGAGCCGCGCGCCTTGCCCACCAGCGCGATGCGACCGTCGGTCGCCGTGACGACGGGCTTGATGGAAAGCATCGACCCGATGCCCGCCTCGGCACCCGATATGCGACCGCCCCGACGAAGGAACTCAAGCGTGTCGAGAAGTGCGATCGCATGTGCGCGGGCCTTGCAGCGTTCGAGCTCGGTGGCTATCGTCGCGGCATCCATGCCGGCGTCTGCCAGACGCAGGGCGTAGTCCACGATGATGTGCTCCGCGGCGCTCGCGGTACGCGAGTCGACCACGTGCACATGGTCGCCGAAGGGCTCGGCTGCCGTGACGGCACTCTGGTAGGTTCCGGAGAACTCCGCCGAGAGCGTGATGGCAACGACCTCGTCACCTGCCTCGATGGCCTCGCGAAAGGCCTGCTCAAAGGCATAGGGGGTCACCTGGCTCGTCTTGGGAAGCTCGTCGGACTCGACGAGCTTCTCGTAGAAGCGCTCATGGGAGAGGTCGACGCCATCCTCGTAGGTGACGTCGCCGAAGGTGATGCCCAGCGGGAGGACGACGAGCCCCTCACGGTCGGAACGCTCGTAGTCCGAGCCGGAGTCGCAGATGATGCGGACGCCCATCACGCCTCACCGCCCTTCTCGCCGATGCGTTCGAGATTCGTGCGAATCGTTCGGAGCGCACGGTACATGGCCTCGCGATCCGCGTCGGAGACGCCCGCGGAGGCAACCGCCATCACCTCGTCGATGGTCTGGTCCACCTCTGCCGTCACGCGCGTGCCCTTGTCGGTGAGCACGATCGGGGCACGGTAGCGAGAGGAGCCGACGACCTGGCGCGTCTCGACGAACCCGCCGTCCTCGAGCCATGACACCGTACGCGACACCGCGGCACGATCGACCTCCGCGAGACGCGCGAGCGTGGCGGCGGGCAGCCCCTCGGGTTCGCGTTCCAGGTAGTAGAGACACATGACATCCGTGCCGCGTAGGCCGAAGCGCTGCATCTCGTTGCTCTTGATGCGCTGGATGTCCTTGCCTATCGCCCCGATCGTCGCCACGAACTCCTCGAATCTTGTGCGCATGCCATCCTCCGTCGCCATCGTGACTTGTTGAGTTGTCAACAATAGTCCGCATGATGTTGAGAAGTCAACAATTCACGTCCGTCTCCACAGAAAGCGGGCATCGCACGGACCGACATGCGAAAAGGAGCCACCGAGAAACCCGATGACTCCCCTCTCATCCGCAAAGACATGCGTCCTGCCTAGAGGTCTCCCTGCTTGAGCACCTTGAACCCCGCGGCCTCGAGCTTGAAGGTCGCCTCGGCGTTCGCCGCCTCCCCGCGAATCTTGAAGACGTCGACGGCGAGACCACCCTCGGTGGAGAAGCAGTAGCCGTACTCGATATTGAGGTTGAGGTCATCGAGAACGGCGATCATGTCGGCCAGGCCACCAGGCTCGTTGGGAATCTGGATGGCCGAGACCCTGGAGATGGTGGAGCGAAAGTCGGCCTCGTCGAGAGCTGCCTTGGCCTTGTCGGGGTCATCGCAGACGATGCGCACGAGACCGTAGTCGGCCGACTCGGTGATGGTAAGGGCGTGCATGTTGACCCCGGAGTCGCCGAGCGTGCGGCAGAGCGCGGAGAGACGCCCCTTCTGGTTCTCGAGAAAGACGGTGTTCTGCCTGATCATTACCTGATCCCCTCCCTGGTGTCGATGACACGCCTTGCCTTGCCCTCGCTGCGCGGGATGCTCTTCGGCTCCACAAGCCTGACCTTCACACCCACGGAAAGCGCCGATTTCATGGCCGCCTGCATCCTCTTCTGAAGGTTCTCGATCCCAGCCATGTCATCGACGTCAAAGCCGGGATTGACCTCGGCCTTGAGCGTGACGACGTCGAGCGAGCGATGGTCGGTGCCGACCTCGATCTGGTACCAGCTCGAGACCTGCGAGAACGTCTTCATGACATCCTCGATCTGCCTCGGGAACACGTTGACGCCGCGAATGATGAGCATGTCATCGGTACGGCCGTGCAGCCGGTCGATGCGCCGGTGCGTGCGACCGCAGGCGCACTCACCCGGGATGATGCGGGTGATGTCGCGGGTGCGGTAGCGCACGACGGGGCTCGCCTCCCGATCGACCGTGGTGAGCACGAGCTCGCCCCACTCGCCGTCGGGCAGGACCTCGCCCGTGCTCGGGTCGATGATCTCGGCGATGAAATGGTCCTCGGCGAGGTGCAGGCCGTTCTGCTCCATGCACTCGATGGCCACGCCTGGTCCCATGGTCTCGGTAAGCCCGTAGACGTCGAGCACCTTGTAGTTGAGCTTGCGCTCGAGCTCGGCGCGGAAGTTGTCCGAGAAGGGCTCGGCGCCATGGATGCCCGCCCTCAGGTGAAAGTCGCGCGCAGGGTCCACGCCCATCTCGATGGCGGTGTCGGCGATGTGCATCGCATAGCTCGGCGTGCAGCAGATGATGGTGGAACCCATCTCCTTGAGCACGCGAATCTGACGCTCGGTGTTGCCCGCGCTCATGGGAATGGTGGTGCAGCCGGCGGAGATGCAGCCGTAGTGAGCGCCGAGACCCCCCGTGAAGAGGCCGTAGCCATAGCACACGTGGCAGATGTCATCGGGGCCGCCGTCCACGTACTCGATGCCGCGGGCGAAGCACTCGCCCCAGATCCTGAGGTCGCGCTCGGTGTAGGCACCCACGGTGGCCACGCCTGTGGTGCCGGACGACATGTGAATCTCCCTGACGTCGCTCATCGGCACGGCGAGCATGCCGTACGGATACGCATCACGGAGGTCCTGCTTGGCGACGAAGGGAGCCCGGCGCAGGTCATCGAGGGTCTTGACGGAGTAGGGGTCAAAGCCCGCCTCGTCAAAGCTCCTCTTGTAGAACGGGATGTTCTCGTAGCAGGTCACTACCGTCCTCTTGAGCCCATCGAGCTGCATCTGCTCGATCTGCTCGTGAGGCATCCGAAGCACTTCCTTCTGATCGGTCATGCGAATCCTTCCTTGCCAGCTGTGGACGCGGCATAGTGTAGCGTTGCAGGGCTTTGCTGCCAACGGCTTTCGGGCGAGTGCGAACATCTTCTGCGCCCTCGGCCTTCTCGGTTCTCGCCCATCGGGGATTATCACCGCCTGCCCAACAGTGTGGGTCGTTCTCGTCGGCTTGTGCGAGACTGTCCCCAGCCCCGTCGCATCTGGTGGCGGGAACGAGAGAGGATTCAGCATGCTCAGAATCGGCCTTCTCACCAGCGGTGGCGACTGCCAAGCCCTCAACGCCACCATGCGGGGCATCGTCAAGACCATCATGAACAACACCACCGAGGAGGTCGAGATCTATGGCTTCCTCGATGGTTACCAGGGTCTCATCTACAATCACTACGTCCAGCTCACCCCATTGGACTTTGCCGGCTGCCTGTCTCGCGGCGGCACCATCCTCGGCACGAGCCGCACCCCGTTCAAGCTCCTTGACGTCCCCGAGGCCGATGGTGTCGTCAAGGTCCCCTCGATGAAGAAGAACTACCGCGACCTCAAGCTCAACTGCCTCTTCATGCTCGGCGGCAATGGCTCCACCAAGACCGCCAACCGCCTCAGGCAGGAGGGGCTCAACATCATCGCGCTACCCAAGACCATCGATAACGACACCTATGGCACCGACCTCACCTTTGGTTTCACGAGTGCCACCGAGGTCGCGACACGCTGCATCGATGACATCAAGACCACGGCCAGCTCGCACGGTCGCGTCTTCGTCATCGAGATCATGGGCCACAAGGTCGGCTGGATTCCCCTGTACGCAGGCGTTGCCGGCGGTGCCGACGTCGTCCTCATCCCCGAGATTCCCTACGAGATGGATAACGTCATCAAGGCCATCGACAGGCGCGACGAGAACGGCGGGCGCTTCGCCATCATCGTCGTCGCCGAGGGGGCCATCTCCAAGGAGGAGGCGGCCATGCCCAAGAAGGACTACAAGAAGCTGGTGGCCGCCCGCGTCAAGCCCTCCGTCGCGTATGACATCGCCGAGGAGATCGCCGTGCGCACCAACCGCGAGGTCCGCGTCGCGGTCCCCGGCCACACCCAGCGCGGCGGCCAACCAGACGCGCAGGACCGAATCTTCGCCACCCAATGCGGCGTCGAGGCTGGCAAGGCCTGTCTCAACGGCACGTTCGGCATCATGATCGCCCAGCGCAACGGCAAGATGTGCCACGTCCCCCTCGAGGAGGTCGCCGGCAAGCTCAAGTACGTCGACCCCGAAGGCGAGCTCGTGAAGGAAGCCAGGCTTCTTGGCATGAGCTTTGGTGACGAGTAGCACCTGGACCAGACGATCCTGGTAGGAGCGCCAGACTGGGGGGAACGGCTTTGTTGGGTAGCTTCTTCGGACAACTGTTCGAGGCCACCGCGGGGTGGGGCGTCGAGGCGGTTTTCCTTCGGCTCCTGCTCGCGACCATCGTGGGCACCATCATCGGTCTTGAGCGCGAGTTCAAGAACAAGGGGGCGGGCATCAAGACGCATGTCCTCGTATGCATCGGCGCCGCCATGTCCATGATCGTGTCGCAGTACGTCTACATGCAGTTCCCTGGTTCCGCAGCGGATATGAACCGTCTTGGCGCCGGTGTCATCTCCGGCGTGGGCTTCCTCGGCGTAGGCACCATCATCGTCACCGGCAAGAACGAGGTGCGCGGGCTCACCACCGCCGCGGGACTCTGGGCGTGCGCCTGCATCGGCCTGGCCGCAGGCATCGGCTACGTCGAGGGAACCCTCCTCGCCCTCGTCTTCGTGCTCCTCACCTTCATCGTGCTCTCGCGCATCGACTCATACCTGCACCGCATCTCCAAGACCTTCGACCTCTACATCGAGTTCGAGGGTCGCTCGGGCGTGAAGGAGTTCATCAAGAAGCTCCATCTCTGGGACTGCTCCTACAGCAACCTGCAGCTGAGCAAGGGCGAGGCGGACTGCAGGGACGTCGCGGTCACGCTGTCCGTCTCGCTACCGAGCATCAACCGCAAGGACGCCTTCATCGAGGCCGTCCAGTCGCTGGACATCGTGAGCTTCTGTGAGGAGATCTAGACCATCCCACGCTGACACGACCGAGGATGGCGCCATTACGAGCCACAGGGGAGCAGCGTGGATAAACTCTGGGTTACGACCCTCCCCTTAAGCCACATCGGTGCAGAAAGCAATGCAATGTGTGGTATATCCGAGAACGTGGATGAAACCATGCAGCCAACCTGACGCTGTGGAAGGGAGCAGACCGTGTGCGAGCTCTTCGCGGTCAATGCGGGGCACCCCGTCGTCGTGAACGACTACCTGGTCGAGTTCTTCGGCCATAGTCACGTTCATCGTGACGGCTGGGGCATCGCCTGGCGCCGTGACGATGGCGCCCCTGGCGAGGACCCGGTCTTCCTCCATCGCGAACCCGTCCCCGCATACGAGTCCGACTACCTACCCAGGATGCTTGAGCATCCCGTCGCTGCACGCAGGCTCGAGGCCCACATCAGATTCTCCACGGCGGGAAGGCTCTGCGAGGAGAACTGCCACCCCTTCCGTGGCGAGGACATCTCGGGACGGAACTGGACCCTCATCCACAACGGCATCCTCTTCAACGAGGGGCTTCTCGCCAGCTACGACCTCAAGGAGGTCGGGGAGACCGACAGTGAGCGCACCATGCTGTTCCTGCTCGACGTTCTCGACGAGACGGCACTGCGCTCGGGCGGCCTTGGCTTCGACACGACGTTTTCCGCCCTCGCGAGCGCCATCGGCCAGATCTCCAACCTGAACAGGCTCAACCTCATCCTCGATGACGGCACCTACACCTACGTGCACACCAACACCTCCGAGGACACGCTCCACTATCGCCAGCTCGCAGATGACGCGATCGTCATCTCCACGCAACCGCTCGGCGACGAGTCGGAGCGCGAACTCTGGCGCCCGGTACCACGCAACCGCCTCATCGCCTATCGCGATGGCAGGATCGTCCGTACGTCCAAGCCCCATGGCTACGTGTTCTGCGAGGCGCTTCTCGAACTCCGCAAGATCTACCCCACCATCACCTCGCCCGCCGAGAAGGTCATCGAGCACGTGTGACGTCCCGGCGGTGCAGATTCGTATGAGGCGTGCTAGTCTGGATGGTCTAGCCCACGAACACCAGAGGTCAAACCATGGAACTCTCCCAGGCACTTGAGCATGCGAACGCGTTCGTCTTCCCCGGATTCCTCTCGGATGACGTCGCCCTCACCTCCGAGCGTCAACACAACGAGGATGCCCTCCGCACGCTCTGGGACGCCTGGATGGCGGCACCCGCAGGCGAGGAGCCCTTTTCCTTTGACCTGGTGCGCGGTCTTGCCGACCGCAACCGTGCCGTGTGCGACCTCTACGGTACCGACCGCCTTCGGAACGAGTCGGCCTCGAACCTTGCGCGCAAGCTCTCGGACGCCGACCTCGTACGGGGCGTCGCCGTCCTTCAGCACCGTCCCGCGAGCGAGATTGCGGCGATTGCGGGACCCACCCTCGACGGTCTCAACGTGGCCTACGTGGACGCGCCGGTCTTTGGCACGGTGATGGGCATCGACATCGAGACGACCGACCGCGACCCCTCTCGCGGATACATCGTCAACGTCGGTCTCGCCTTCATGGAGCTCGCTCCTGGGGCCAAGCCCTTCGACGCCTTCGCCGGTTTCTGCGGTCTCCCATCCATGTACGAGGAGAAGGGCGTTCCTCTGGAGAGCATCCACCACATCACCTGGGCAGACGTCAGGGACCGCACGCCCTTCCGCGAGGACGCCAAGGTGCAGCGGGCGCTTCTCGCCGCGCTTTCGGCCGTTCCCTACATGGCACATAACGCCGCCTTCGAGGACTCATGGTTCATGCTGCACCTCGACGGCTACGCCGAGGCCCGCAAGGCTGGCACGATCCTACCCATCGACACGCGCGACATCTGCCGTCGCGTCGACCCTGATACGCGCATCCTTCCCCACGAGTCGCGCCCGGCCTCGCTCGAAAGCTGGGCGCGGAGGCGCGGTACGCTCGCAAAGGGCGAGAACGAGGTCCATCTCGGTCTCGACGACGTCTACCTGATGCTTCGTACCGTTCTTGCCGAGTTTTCCGAAAGAAACATGTTCGCCAGGCGCACAGAGTAAAAAAGATGCATCTCTGATTGATTGCCCGAGGACGCGACGGTGGATTTCGACTAAGCTTCTTATCATGATCGATCGCGCGGGCGTTCCGGAAGAGGTCCCAACTTGAGCCAATCACGCAGAGGCACGGACGGTGGGTCTTGGGTGCCACAGGCCGTGAGGGCGGCACTGACCCACGTGGGCAGGCTCATTGCCACGAACGCCCTGGCTTTCGTCATCTGGCTCGACCTAAAGCCCCTCTCCCAGATGGGTCCGCGAGAGCGAAGGCGGCTTCGCGCACAGCTCTTTGAGTCGCTCGGACTGTCCGTCGCCATCCTCTTCCTCGAAATCGTCTTCAAGATCTCGACGACAGGCGGCCTTCTTCCCTCATCCTTTTTCCTGCTGCTCTTCTCGCTGAGCATCGGTCTCGTCTGTTATCTTCTCTGCTCCCTCTTTCGCAGTCGCGCGGTCAACTTCGCCATAAAGGAGGTCATCCTCCTCGCTTTTGGCGTGCTCTTCTGTGTGGAGTACTTCGTCTTCGTCGAGTTCAAGGTCTTCTATGACCTCAAGACCGTCATCGGCGGAGCCGGGGGTGTGGCCGGGCAGTTCGGCGGAGACGTGGCTGGCCTGGTCTTCAACCCGTCAGGCCTGCTCCACCTGCTCCTCTACCTCGCACCTGCCATCCTCTACCCCATCCTGGTCCTCCGAGGGCGGGACCGCGCGCGTCGCGCCACGTCACGCATGCGCGCCCTCGTGGCCATCGGCGCAGTCGCCACCTACCTTCTCGCCATGCTCGCCATCGTGATCTCGGGACCCTACGGGCTCGCCTACTCGACGCGCTACAGCTACCAAACCTGCGTCACGAACTTTGGCCTGGTCACGGCCACGCGCAGGGACATCCAGAAAGGGATGGGCCTTGGTGGGTCGAGCTCGGGAATCGTGGCCGAGAAGACGGACGACTCCTCCGCCAGCGAGGTAACGAATCCGGCCGTCGTCGAGTACGGCGACAACGTCACCAGCATCGACTTCAACTCCCTCGACAAGTCCGACGACAAGCTGGCGGCTCTCGATGACTACGTCGCATCGGTCGCGCCCACCTCAAAGAACGAGATGACGGGCAAGTTCGCAGGCTACAACCTGATATTCATCTCCGCGGAGGCCTTCTCCGCGGAGGTCATCGACCCCACGCTCACGCCCACGCTCTATCGACTCGCCACGAAGGGCATCCAGTTCAACGACTACTATCAGCCTGCGAGCGCAGGTACGACAGGTGGCGAGTGCAACAACCTCTTCGGGGTCCTCCCCGTCGAGGGCGGACAGTCCATCCCCTACATGACCGACAACAACAACTACCTCACCATGGGAAGCACGCTCAACCGTCTTGGTTACAACGGCTGGGCCTTCCATGACAACGACTACACCTACTACGACCGCGACGTCACCCATAACACCCTCGGCTACAACAACGGCTTCATGGGCATGGGCAACGGCATGGAGGCGTACGTCACCGACCAGTGGCCCCAGGATGACCTCGAGATGCTCCAGGGCACCTTCGACGACATCTACTGCGACCAGGAACCCTTCGACATCTACTACATGTCCGTGTCAGGCCACTCGGTCTACTCCCAGTCCGACAACTCCATGAGCGCCAAGAACTGGGACGCCGTAGCCGACCTCCCCTACTCCGACACGGTCAAGGCCTACCTTGCGGCACAGATAGAGCTCGACAAGGCGTTGGAGTACCTCGTGGACGCACTCGAGGAGAAGGGCATGGCAGACCACACCTGCATCGTGATCAGCGCCGACCACTTCCCCTACGGCCTCGACGAGTCGGGCTCCCTCGGCAGCTATCCCAACCTCTCCGAGCTCTACGGCTATGACGTGACCACGGTCTTCGAGCGTGACCATAACCGGCTCATCCTCTGGAGCGGCAGCCTCGAGGACGAGGACCCCATCGTCGTGGATGACCCCGTGTGCAGCATCGACGTCCTTCCCACGCTGCTCAACCTCTTCGGCGTGGACTATGACTCCCGTCTGCTGCCCGGTCGCGACGTCTTCTCCGACTCCGATGCACTCGTCTTCGACACCTCCTACGACTGGAAGACGAACGAGGGCACCTACTACGCCTCTACGGGCAGCTTCGTCCCTGCTGATGACGCAGCCACGGTCTCGCAGGAGTACATCGACGAGATCAGTGCCATCGTCTCCAACAAGATGCAGCTCTGCTATGGCGTGGTGGACTGGGACTACTGGGGTCACGTCTACGGCGCGGCCGATGACACCCAGGCCGTGCACGATGCCAACCAGTCCACAGCCGAGGCCCTGGCCGAGAAGGACAAGGAGCTCGAGGCGGAGGCCACGGGCGGCGACCAGGACGGCGCGTCCGAGGACGGGTAGCACCTAGGTGCGCTACAGCACGATGCCGATGATCCAGGCGCAGGCACCGCCGAGGGCGATGGTGACAGGCAGCGTTACAAACCAGGCGCTGATGATCTTGCGAGCGACGCCCCAGCGCACCGACGTGAAGCGTCGAGCGGAGCCGGCGCCCATGATCGAGGTGGTGACCACCTGCGTGGTGCTCACGGGGGCACCGAGGGCGGTCATGATCTCGATGGCGATGGTCGACGAGGTCTGCGCCACGAAGCCGATGACCGGGTTGAGCTTGGTCACGCCGTTGCCCACGGTACGCATGATGCGCTGGCCGCCCACCGAGGTGCCGATGGCCATGGTCACGGCGCAGAGCAGCTTGACCCACAGAGGCACGCCAGAGCCTGCGCTTATCGAGCCAGCAGAGACGAGTGCGAGCGTGATGATTCCCATGGTCTTCTGGGCGTCGTTGTTGCCGTGGCTGTATGCCATGAGTGCCGACGAGACCACCTCGAGCCTGAGGAAGAACTTGTTGGCATGCTTGGGCGTCCAGTCGGCAAAGAGCTCGAAGATGATCTTCATGATAAAGAAGCCGAGGCAGAGACCTATGAGCGGCGAGGTGAAGAGGGGGATGACGACCTTCTCGAGGACACCCGCCCACGCGACGTCCTTCGTGGAACCCGTGAAGACGACCGTGGCTCCGATGAGACTGCCGATGAGCGCGTGGCTCGAGCTCGACGGAATCGAGCGCCACCACGTGAAGAAGTCCCATATGACCGCACCGATGAGCGCCGCAAGGATGACATAGAGGTCGAGCTGGATGTCCACGATCCCGTTCGCGATGGTGAGCGCGACCTTCTCGCTGGTAAGCGCACCTATGAAGTTCATGGCCGCGGACATCACGATGGCCAACGACACAGGGAGCGCCTTGGTGTAGACCGTCGTGGCAATGGCGTTGGCCGTATCGTGGAAGCCGTTGATGAACTCGAAGGTGAGGGCCGCCACGAAGACAGCGACGAGCATGGGGTTAGGCATTCTTCATTATCACGTTTCGCATGATGGTGGCAACGGCCTTGCAGGAGTCAAGGGCGTCTTCCATCTTGTCGAGGAGACTCTTCCACTTGATTATCTCCTTGGCACCGTTGTTGCCGCGGAAGATCGTACCGAGGGCGTTGCGGTAGACCGCATCGCCGTTGTCCTCGAAGGCCCCCACCTCGGCAAGCAGGCTCACGACCGCGTCGCTGTCCCTCTTGTAGTTCGCGAAGAGCCCGAAGGCCTTGTTGAGCGCACCGATGGCCGAGACGGTGAGGTCGCACATCTCGATGGCCTCGGGACGCATCGTCTCGACCCCATAGAGGCTGAAACGTGCCGAGACACCCTCGATGTTGTCGATGATGTCATCCATCGACTTGGCAAGCTCGTTGATGTCCTCGCGATCGATCGGGGTGATGAACGAGGAGTCGAGCGTCTCGAGGATCCTCCGAACCATGTGGTCGCCGTTGGTCTCGCAATCCTTGACCTTGTCCATCTGGTTCTTGGGTTCGGGGTAGCCGTGGACGTACTCGGCATAGAGCCTGCCCGCCTCCACGATCAGCAGGCTGTACTCCTTGAACATGTCAAAGAACTCGTCTTCCTTGCGGCTCACACGACTCACGTCAGCTGCCCTTCTCCGCGGCCTTGCCCTCAACGAAAATACATTGGATGTTTCCCGATTGTAGGCCATCAGGTTCGAGCATAATGTGCGATGACACAAGGAAAGCCCCCTTCCGACGCAAATCGCATCGACGCGGATCGCCAGGTACGCCTTCACCGCACACGTCGCGCATCATACATGGATACTGGCCACGGCCAGTGGGAGAACAAGGAAAGGACCGTTCTATGCCCTTCAAATCACGCAAGGTCGTCATCATCGGCGCAGGCAACGTGGGCTCGCACGTCGCGATGAACCTCATGAACGAGCAGTACGCCGACGAGATCGTGTTTCTCGACATCAACGAGGAGGCCGCAAACGCCCAGGTGACCGACCTGCGAGACATGCTCACGGCACTCGGCCGTCACGTGCGTCTCCGCGTGGGCACCTACGATGACTGCTCGGATGCAAACTTCATCATCATGACGGCAGGCAGGAGCCGCAAGCCCGGCGAGACGCGCCTGGAGATGCTCGAGAGCACCTTCGCCATCCTCGACGGCATCATGAGGCCCATCCGCGACTCTGGGTTCGATGGCTTCCTCATCTGCGTGTCCAACCCCGCCGACGTGGTCACCGAGTACTTCTATCGCAACCTCAACCTGCCGCGAGGCCACGTCTTCGGTACGGGCACCGCTCTCGACACCGTGCGTCTGCGCCGCATCATCGGGCGCATCGCCGACGTGGATCGAGACCAGGTGCAAGCCATCGTCATGGGCGAGCACGGCGACTCCTCGTTCATCCCCGAATCGCACGTCTCGATCGGGGCCGTGCCCATGACCGAGTACTTCCGCAACCACCCCGAGCTCGAGGCAAAACTCAACTACCAGAACATCACGAAGATGGTCCACGAGGCCGGCGGCGAGATCATCCGCGGCAAGCACTCCACGGAGTTCGGCATCGGTGCCGAGGTGTCCATGGTCGTCTCCGCGATCCTGCACCACGAGCGCAAGGTCACGCCCGTCTCCGTCCATCTCGACGGGGAGTACGACCAGACGAACGTCTCGGTGGGCGTGCCGTGCGTCCTCGGTCGCGACGGCATCCAGGAGATACTCGAGCTCGAGCTCACCAACAAGGAACGCGCGGCACTCCGGCACTCCTGCGACGTGATTCGCAGCTCCTTCTCCTCGATCGAGCAGACCGATGATTCCAAGGTCATCGCGGACATAAGCTAGCGCGAGAGGCACCATGCCCGCCGGCGCATCATCGAGGCTTGCGATGCGTGAGATGCCATCCTCCGCAGAACTGGCACCGATAGACGTAGATGGCCGGTGCATCCTTGCGCCTCCGTGCGAGGTTGGCGGCCTTCTGGGCCTCCACGCGCGTCTCGTAGCGGCGCTTTCTCTCGCAGCCGTGGTACGTGGGGTCATGGATGACCTGCGGGTCGACCTCTCGTCCGTGTGGCACACCCATGCTCGTCTCCTCTCGCGTCCGAGAGACCAGATGATAGTCCAGACGGATGTGCGATTCGGGAAGGTGACTGGAAAAGGTGACAGGTATCTTTTCCAGGAAGGAGTGCGTGTGGACGTTGTCCTCTTCGATCTTGATGACACCCTCTATGACCAGGTCATGCCCTTCGAGATGGCCTTCTCGGATGTCATTGGTCCTGTCGACGGCCTTGGCGTGTCCGAGCTCTTCCATGCGTACAAGCACCATTCCGAGGAGCTCTTCCGGGCTTCCGCCGACGGTACGCTGGCAATAGAGCGCATGCGCATCCTGAGGATCCAACGTACCTGCACGGACTTCGGCATCTTCATCTCGAGCAAGACGGCCGAGGCGTTCCAGCAGGCCTACACCTGGAACCAGTACCATGCCATTACCCTCACGCCGACCATCCGTACGCTGCTCATGTGGTGTGCGGACAACGTACGCATCGGCATCGTGACCAACGGACCTGACGCGCACCAGCGTGCGAAGGCGCACGCCCTCGGTCTGGATGAGTGGTTCTCCCCCGAGAGGGTCTTCGTCTCCGGAGCCCTCGGGATGGCAAAGCCCGGCGCGGCGATCTTCCACCACGCCGCAGCCGCGCTCGGCGCAACCGCGGGCGACTGCGTCTACGTGGGGGACTCCCCCACCAACGACGTCGCAGGGGCCTGCTCCGCGGGCATGCCCGTCATGTGGTTCGACAGACGAGGAAACCCGCTCGTGGCAGGCGCGCGACCCACGTGGACGGTTTCGCGCGAGGAGGAGATCCTGCCGCTGCTGCAGGCAATCCGCCAAGGAGAATAGGGTCTCTACTCGCTCAGCCTGTCGCGGACATTGTACGCCGCGCGTCTGTTGGCGTTGCGCATGACATCGACGTCATCCTCCGAGAAGCCCGCATAGCGCACCGTCTCGAAGTCGCGATAGGCGTTCTCAATGGCAGTGACGACCGCCACGGCATCCTGCGTGAGGCTCATCTGCGGCAGCTTGGACGAGCGGTCGGCGGCGACGTCATCCGTGTCGTCGTGACTCAACCACAGCAGCTTGGGACCGGTCTGCTCGACCTCCACGAACCTGCGCGAGACGAGCTTGCGCACCGAGGCGCGCACCGCACGAGGCGTGGCATCCACGAACTCCGCCACGTCATCGATCGTACCCGTCTGGCGCGTGGCGTCCAGATAGGCGAGAAGGAGCACGTCGACAAGGTCGAGCTTGAACTGCGTGGCCACGACCCCGAGGTAGGAGTCGAGAAGGAGCTCGGCATAGCGGGCCTCCGCAAGAGGCGTCGCCCTCATGGTCCTGTTGGCGTGGACGCTCGGGCGCTCCGTCCCCAGCTTCTTGGTACCCGGCATGAAGGGCATGGCACTGCCGTCGGCCGCCATGCCGAGAAGGAAGGTGTTGAGCGCGAGGCTTCTCGACTGGTAGTCCGACTCGTCATAGACGTTCTTGTAGAAGCTGCGGTAGTACTCGATGACACTGAGCTTCATGCGCAGCATCGAACCAAAGCCGCCCGACTGGGTCTCCACGAGGGAGCCCTCCGTCTTGACGTAGTAGTAGATGGGCGCGTGCAGCGGAAAGACGCTCTTGCAGTGGAGCACGTACTCCATGTTGAAGATGAAGTCCTCGGACCAGCTGATGGTGGGGTCCATGCGCACCTGATGGCTCTCCACGATGGACCGCTTGTAGAGCTTGTTCCAGCAGACGCCCCAGTAGAAGTCGGCGGGCGTCTCCATCATGTGGTCGGCGTACTCCTCGCGGGTGATGGCGCACTCCTCGTCGATGTCGCTCTTCTGGGCGACACGACCGCCCACCACGCGGAAGAAGTCGGCGATGACCATGTCCACGCGGTTCTCCTCCATGGCACGTACGAGGAGCTTGGTGGCATCGGTGGTAATCCAGTCATCGGCATCAAGAAACTGCAGGTACTCGCCGCGAGCGACATCGATACCCGCGTTACGCGCCACCGAGACGCCGCCGTTTTCCCTATGGATCGCACGCACGCGCGAATCGCGGCCGGCATACGCATCGCAGAGCGCGGGCGAGCCGTCGGTGGACCCGTCGTCCACCAAGATGAGCTCGACGTCCTGGAACTCCTGCGAGAGGATGCTGTCCACGCAGCGCTCGAGATGCCGCTCGGCGTTATAGACGGGGACGATGATGCTGACCTTGGGAGCGGTTGCGGTTCGAGGCATGGATTCTCCAGACGATGCGACGGAGACGGGGCGGCCTTCACGTCAAGATACTACCTCACGGATGCCAAAAGGGCCCCGAGACGGCATCTGGCGGTCTCGGGGCCCTCGACGAAGCATGGGGCGTCAGGCTACATGAGCTCGGTGACTTCCTTGGCGAACTCGACGGGGTCGTCGATGGGCAGCCCCTCGACGAGAAGCGCCTGGTCGTAGAGGATGCGGCCGTAGAGCTTGAGGCGATCGGCGTCGCCCGCCTCCTTCGCGGCCACGAGCTTGCCGTACACGGGATGTGCGGCGTTGAGCTCGAGCACGCGCTGGGCCTGGGGGGCATCCTTCGCCTCGGGTCCCTGCGAGATGATGCGGTCCATCTCGAGCGAGACCGGTCCTTCCGCGGCCACGCGGGCGGGGGCGCTGCCCAGACCCGCCGCGACCTTCACGTCGACGACCTTGTCGCCAAGCGCGTCGCGAAGCTCGGAGAGGAGCTCCTCGTTGCCGGCACCGGCCTTCTCGGCCTGCTCCTTCTCCTCGTCGGTGGCAAGGTCGAGGTCGGCGGCGGAGACACTCGCGAACTCGAGGTCGCGCTCCTCGGTGCCCTTGTGCTCGGAGTCACCGGCGACGGCATCCTGATGCCAGGACGGCATGACCCTGAACATGAACTCGTCCACGTCCTGCGTGCAGAGAAGCACGTCGTAGCCGTGGTCGAGCGCGCTCTTCACCACGGGCATCTTGGCCAGCCGGTCACGGGACTCGCCGGCGGCATAGTAGATCTTGTCCTGTCCGGCGGGCATGGCGGCTGCGTACTCGTCGAGGGTGACCAGCTTCTCCTCGCGCGTGGACCAGAAAAGCAGCAGCTGCCCAAGGTCAGCGGCCTTGGAGCCGTAGCTGTTGTAGATGCCGAACTTGAGACCACGACCAAAGTGATCGAAGAACGCATCGTACGCCTCGCGATCATTGTCGCGCATGTCGCAGAGCTCGGTGTGAATCTTCTTCTCCACGCGACGGGCGATGGCACGGAGCTGCGAGTTCTGCTGCAGGGTCTCGCGCGAGATGTTGAGCGTGACGTCGGGGCTGTCCACGACCCCGCGCACGAAGTTGTAGTAGTCGGGCAGGAGGTCGGAGCACTTCTCCTGGATGAGGACGTTGGAGGTGTAGAGCGCGAGCCCCTTCTCGTAGTCCTTGCTGTAGAGGTCGAAGGGCTGGGCACCCGGGATGAAGAGGAGCGCATCGTAGCTGAGCGCACCCTCGGCATGAAACGAGAAGGTACGTGCCGGCGCCTGGAAGTCATGGAAGGCGGACTTGTAGAACTCGTCGTAGTCCTTCTGCTCGACCTCCGAGGGACGCTTCTTCCAGATGGGGGTCATGGAGTTGAGGGTCTCGAGCTCCTCGTAGCTCTCGTACTCGGGCTGGTAGTCATCGCCCGCATCCTCGGGCTTGGGCTTCTGACGGCTCTTGGAGACCATCATCCTGATGGGGTGGTTCACGTAGTTCGAGTACTTCTTCACAAGGTCACGGAGCTTCCACTCGGAGAGGAACTGGTCCGTGTCATCCTCGGGCGTGGACTCGCGCAGGAAGAGCGTGATGACGGTGCCGTGATCGCCCACGGAGGCAGCCTCGTCCTCGGTCGCGGCCGCGATCGAATATCCCCTCACACCATCCGACTCCCAGGAGAAGGCCTGCTCCGAACCATTGGCGCGGCTCACCACGCGGACCTTGGAGGCAATCATGAAGCTGGAGTAGAAGCCCACGCCAAAGCGTCCGATGATGTCCATGTCGGAGCCCTGGTGCTCGGCGTTCTCCTCCTTGAACTGCTCGGAGCCGGAATGCGCGATGGTGCCGAGGTTCTTGTCGAGCTCGGCCTCGGACATTCCCACGCCGTTGTCGCTCACCGTGATGGTGCGTGCGTCCTTGTCAAACGCCAGGCGTATGGCCAGCTCGTCATCGCCGAGCTTGACGTTCGGATCGGTGAGGCTCATGAAGGAGAGCTTGTCGATGGCGTCGGAGGCGTTGGACACGAGCTCTCGCAGGAAGATCTCCTTGTTGGTGTAGATCGAGTTGATCATGAGGTCGAGGAGCTTCTTGCTCTCCGTCTTGAACTGCTTCATGGGGCCGTACTTCCTTTCTGACGTCATTTTGAACAGTAGTCGAGATACCCGTTGTGTCATCCCCTATACCGATACAACAGAAAATCTATTCCACTGACGCTTAGATTTTAGTGGGTCACCCTTGCCTACACGAGCGTGATCGTCGGCCCGCAGAGCAGGACGAGCGCAACGGCGAGAAGACCCACCGTGAACGCGCCAAGAAGCAGCGACAGCCCCTGGGCAGACCCATCCGGCCGTTGGACGTAGGCATCCCTGGGCTTCTTGGGGTTGTAGTAGACGTCGGCCGTAGAGCCCACGGGGTAGAGACCCGCAAGCGGCGAGAGCGCAAGCTTGCCGATGCTGCCCGCCGGCATCGAGATGCACAGGTCCTGGGGCAGGTCTTCCCTCGAGGTGAGGTTGGTCTCATATCCGGACTCGACGTTCTCGGAACCCACGGGAAGGACCGTGGTGAAGGTCTTGCGGAACTTCGGTCCGACCACCCGGAGCGTGGCATCGTCCACCGTGTACTCCACTATCGGAAGCTGCACCTCGCCCCTATGGGCATCGGAGGCTCCCACGACCTGGCCGTCCACGTGCTCCGTGCAGCGTTTGCCGCGGCGGGCCTTCGAGAGGACGAAGACATACCAGCAGACGGCGCAGACGACTGCCCAGGCGAGTGCGAAGATGCCCCAAGCGATGTTGACGTTCATGGTAAGGCCCTCCATGTGAAAACGATGTCTGATACGCGGTAAGTCTACCCGTGCGCCACTGCCCCAATCGTAGCTTGGGACTATTTGCAGGGAACACCGGCTGCAACCTGACTATACCAACGCGATTGCGTCCGGCGCACGGACTAGAATGACATGCCACAGACGATTAACGAGGAATTCATGGACGAAGGCGACATGGCTGCGAGACAGAACGATGCGGGCGACCTGCCCACGAGCTACGTGAGCTACGACCTCGAGACCACGGGGCTGGGCGTGAACGCGCACATAATCGAGGTCGGCGCCATACGCGTGTTCGACGGCTACGAGGACGAGCGCTTCTCCACGTTCGTGTCCCTGCCCACGGGGGCACGCATCGGCGCAGGGGCCTTCGCGGTCAATCACATCACGCCAGCCATGCTCGAGGGCGCGCCGTCCATGGACGAGGCCTTCCGTGCGTTCTCCGCCTTCGTGGGCGAGCTCCCCCTGGTCGGGCAGAACGTCATCGCCTTCGACAACCGATTCATCGACCGCGAGGCCGCACGCATGGGGCTGCGCTCCCCCACCGAGAACGGCTCCTTCGACACGATGATCCTCTATGGGGAGCTCGTGGGCAGACCGCGCAGCCTTGCCGCCATCTGCGAGCACTACGGCGTGGACAACGAGGAGGCGCACCGCGCGTGGTCGGATGCGCGTGCCACGAGCGACTGCTACCTCGCCCTCCTCCGCGACGCACGCTCGCGCCCGGTGGCACCCGCACTCGGCATCGAGGGGCACGAGCTTGACGGGCGTCTCGTCTGCTTTTGTGGCAACACGTACGACTTTCCCCGACGCGCATGCGCGGCCATAGCGGTGTGCCACGGGGCCACCCCGTGCGAGAGGGTGACGCGCAAGGTGGGCCTCGTCATCGACCTGTCTGGCCGAGAGACGAGCAGGCTGCGGCTGGCCCGTCGATACGAGATCGAGGTCGTCGACGGCGAGGGGTTCCTTGCCATGGTCGGGCTCACGGCCGAGGACCTCCGCCGTCCGAGCGTCACCCCTCGTCCCTGACCGAGGGGCTTCCTATTTGCCGCGCAGCCGCCTCTTGCGCTTGGCCTGGCGCAGCTCGAACTGGCGGTCCTTCTCGGCGGCCCGTTTCTCGCGACCCCTTTGGGCGCCCTCCCGCCTTGCTGCCTCGCGCTGTCTGGCGAGGGCCTGCTGCGCCCTGGTGCTCACCGGCGAGGCCGCGAGCTCCCGCGCCGCCTCGCGCTGGCGGCGCTTGGGATTGGACGCCGGTGGCGTGGGAAGGGCATCGACCGGAGCCGAGAAGGTCAGGAGATGCCATCGCTCGCATACGAAGCGCAGCACCTCCTGGTCGCTCGGCTCCGCCCCGAAGACGTGACGGCAGACCCCGTAGCCCCTCTCGTCGGCATGCTCGCACAGGGCGACCCAGAACTGGCCGTCATGGTACAGCGTCAGCCTTGATGAGCTGGTGTCGGACATGGTTTCCTCCTTCTATGCGGTTGGTACGCGAAGGAGGGACAACCAAGGAGGCAGGTTACTGACGGTCGACGCATGAGTCCACGACCGCACCCCGACTACCCGACGGGGTCGTGTTTTTACCTTCGCAGGCGCAAGTATAGGGGATTTCGCCGCATGGGGCGGGACACGACAGGAGGCCCATGGCTACCTCTCGAGAAGATGGCACCTCACCATGCGAAGCTGCGCCTTGGTCACCCCGCAGGCGGTGAGGTAGGCACTCACCGATCCAAAGACCCCGACCACGCGGTCATAGACGGTGGCGATGGTGCGGTGACGCGTGGGAAGCGCCCAAAGCGACGAGGGCTCGGCGGGGAACCCTTCGCGAAGCTCCCTCTCCACCTCGTCGCGCGTGCCGAACGAGCGCAGGTAATCCCGCATGATGTCATCGCGCGACACTCCCGCGAGACCCTCGAGGAGCATGGCGGTGACCCCTGTGCGATCCATGCCCGCCGAGCAGTGGAAGAGCACGCAGCCGTTCTCGCTCACCGATGCCATGAAGGCGAACATGCGGCGCACGGCCTCGCGGTTGGCCAGCATGTCCAGGTAGACGCCCGCATAGTAGTCCCCCTCGTCACCCGGGCGAAAGAGCGAGGAATCCGAGACGTTGATGTCGAAGAGCGACACGTTGAGGTAGCGAACACCCGACACGGACGCAAGGGGGTCGGGCCATCTGCGCAGTTCCATGGAGCCACGCAGGTCGAGGTCGCACATCACCCCATACGAGACGAGCTGTCGGACGCCCCGCTGTCCGATACCCTCGAGCGAGGCCGACCTCAGGAAGCGGCTCGAGCGGACGGGACCGTCCGGCGTGGGCCAGCCGCCGAGATCGCGGATGTTGATGCCCGTCGGAAGCGTGCCGTCTCCCTCGCGCCTGTTGGTCCTGCCTCCCACGTCATCCGCCCGTCGCCGTCCGTCGCCATGACACCATCAGTGTAGCGCGCACCCACATGCGTCCCCATACGCGGAGCCGCTCGCGGAGCGACGGGCGCGCATCTCCACATGTGGTATGACGCACGGTGACGTCTATCTAAACCAAGGAGGCAGGTCATGTCAGACCAGTTCATCGAGTCGTTCGACGGAACCAGGCTCTTCTACAACCCCGAGGTCACACCACAGGACCGCGCCGTCATCGTAATCGTTCATGGGCTCTGCGAGCACCAAGGTCGTTACGACTACTTCGCGCAGAGGCTGCACGAGGCGGGCATAGGCACATATCGCTTCGACCTCCGCGGCCATGGAAGGTCCGATGGCGAGTGTGCCTACCTGGGTGACTTCAACGAGCTCCTCGATGACACCAACGTGGTCGTGGACCGCGCCATCGCCGAGAACCCGGGCAGACCAGTCTTCTTGTTCGGGCACTCCATGGGTGGGTTCACCGTCGCGCTCTACGGCGTGAGGTACCCCGGCAAGCGTCTGGCGGGCATCATCTGCAACGGTGGGCTCACCGCCGACAAGGCCGGCTTCCTGAACGGCGTGCCCGCAGGTCTCGACCCGCACATGCAGCTCCCCAACGAGCTCGGTGACGGCGTGTGCTCGATCGAGTCGGTTCGCGACTGGTACGGCAAGGACCCCCTCAACCGCAAGAGCTTCGCGGCGGGCCTCGTCTATGCGCTCGAGGACGGCATCGCGTGGTTCTCGGGCGTCAAGCAGAACTTTGCCTATCCCGCGCTCTTCACGCACGGGGAGAAGGACGGCCTCATCTCCCCCGCCGACACCTACGAGCTCTTTGGGATGGCCGCAAGCAAGGACAAGCAGATGAAGATCTATGGCGGCTCGTTCCACGAGGTCATAAACGAGTTCTGCCGTGACGAGGCCATCGCCGACTACATCGCCTGGATGGAGCGCCGCATCTAGCGGCGCGGACGCGGAGCATTTCTCGTGTGTAGCCTGCGACTTTGGCCCAAGGAGTTTGGCTCATGGTCGCAGGTCTTCTACCTGCGTGTGCCTTTCTCGTCTACGAGCTGGCATTTTGGCACGCAACGTTTTGGCTGGTAGATCGCATGATGATTTTTCTATCTATGGGCAAAACTACCGGAGCAAAACCCAGAGGGCACATCCGACTTTGGCCCGAGCATCCATACGAAGATGCGTTTGTCGTGGAGTTCAGCGAGAAGGCCGAGCGGGCGGCGCAAGGGATATCGATGCAGACCCTCTCGCCCATCAGGCAAAAGGGTGCAGCGTGCCAGAAAGCGGGAAGTTTGCGGTACGCCAGCGGCAAGGCTCGCGTACGTTCACGCCCCCACAATGGGCGGGACGTCTGCTGGCATCCTCCCGGGAGGTCTCCTTGCCCCTTATACTCTCGCACCATACCGCTCTTTGGATGTGCTGCTCGCCCAGGTCTTCCGCAGCAATGGCTTCCGCACGTCTTGTGGAGGGCCCCGTCTCGGCAGCCGTCACGGCCGAGAAGGTCGACCGCTGGTATCTCCCGGCCCTCTCGGAGCTGACAGGAATCCCGCCGACCCAGCTCGGCAGTATGGACTACCTCCAGCAGAGAGGCCGATCACGCCACGCGTCCCCGCTCTCACGCCCACATTCCTGGAACGGTGACCTTCCCACGAGGTCGCTTCTGCACATCGGCAATGACATCTACCTGTGCTCACCCGAGTTCACCTTCCTACAGCTCTCAGGCCTCTACAACGTGATCGAGCTCTCGAGCATCGCCATGGCGATGTCTGGCGAGTACATGCCGGCACATGCCGAGAACGACCTCGCAAGGCACGACCCGGTCACGTCGGTCGCCCTGCTCCGCTCGTTCGCGATGGGTGCGGGCACGCACTGGGGTGTCGACAAGTCGGCCCAGGCGACAAGATGGGCAGTCGACAACTCCCGGTCCCCCATGGAGACCTCGCTCGCGCTTCTCATCCACATGCCGAGAACGCTCGGCGGATACGGCCTTGTCCGCCCCGTCCTCAACCAGAGGATCTACCTCAGCGAAGAGTCGACCGCCATCTACCCGCACCGATACTGCGAGGCGGATGTCTCGGCACCCGGGTCATCGCTTCTCCTCGAGTACCTGGGACGGGCGTTTCATAAGGAAGAGCATCACGACATACGACGCGAGCTCGCCCTCCAACACGAGGGATACCAGCTTCAACACGTAACCGTCTACCAGCTCGTCGACCCCGCGCAGAGAAACGAGATCATGCGGCGCTACGCCCAAAGCGCGGGCATCGCCCTGAAACCACCAACCGATCTCATCGTGAGAAGAAGGATCTCCCTGCTCAAAGCGGTTCTCCCCGAGCGCGGGCAGGTCCTCGAAAACGGCAGTCTCGCATGGCCGCAACCGAGTTGGGCGATCCCTGCCGGATGGTGCTGAACCACCTGGAGCACGGGCGCCATACTCGTACGCGGCCAGCGACTTTGGCCCACCGACTATGGCTCGTAGTTTAAAACATTATATATCGTCTGACCTGCGGAATCATAGGATCAAAAGTCAGAACCAGCGCACGAGAAAGGCACCCGCTGGTAGATGGCTTACGGTCGAGGGCCAAAGTCGTGTGCCAAACTCACGTGGCGCTGACGATTTTGGCCCCGGCGCAGGCGCTCTGCCCGCGACGCAGCTGGCAAGGGCCGCTTGCGACGTCTACGAACCATCACGAGAGGCCTCCAAACCCATGACGCCTACCCCGATTCCATGCTCGGCGGCCGCGAGAAATTCATCACAAGGCCCTCGTGACACATCAAGAACGCATAGACTTCAAGAAGGAGCAAGGCGACACCGAGGAGGCACCGATGACCGACGCGTCCGAGAAGGTCCCTGAGGCCGACAGGATTGACGATATTCCATATACGGGCAGCGCCACGGCGATTCTCGCCGAGCCACCGCATAGCCTCTACGTCAACCTCGCCGCCCGCGAGGCCGTGAATACCTTTATGGCCGAGGAGCGAACCATCACCGTCAGAACGGTCGCCATCGTGATCGCCGCCGCCATCGCCCTCGTGGTCCTGCTCGTCTGCCGCCAGGCGGGTATTGGCATTGTCGTCTCTCTCGCGGCGTGCGGAATGGGTGCCCTCTGGGGCGTCCGTGCGCGCTTCCGTCACTTCGAACAGCTCAGAGGCATCGTCACCAACGACTGCGACCCCCTAAAGATGCTCGGCGTCATCAACATCCTTCTGGACGAGGACCTCCTCGCCGCCAACCACACGCGCCTGCAGTACATGCGCGCCATGTGCCTTGCGGAGCTGGGGCGCGCCGACGAGGCCCTCACGCAGGTCGACATGCTGGTCGCGAAGGAGGGCGCCAGGAAGAGGTTCGGCCTCGAGACGCTTGAGGTCCGGACGATGGCGTACGGCCAGACCGGTGACCGCGGACGCCTGGAGGAGGTCTACGACCAGGCCCGCAAGCTCCTTGACGAGAGTCGCAACGGTTCGAGGAGGCAGGCGCGCATCTCGATGATGCTCGAACTGGCCGACGGACGGCTTGCGCTTCTCGACAAAGAATACGACCACTGTCGCAGACAGCTGCAGCTCGTGCTCGACGCCAGCCCCACCCCGCAGGAGCGCACCATGGCCGAGTATCGGCTGGGCGAGGTCGAGGAGGCGACGGGCGACGTCGTCGAGGCAAGCAGGCACTACGCGTACGCGGCCCTGCATGGCGGGACGCTCGCCGTGCAGGGCGCGGCCGAGGCCAAGCTCACGGGGAACGCGGAGGGGACTGCTCCAGCCAGCGCCGACGTCACCATGAACCTGTCGAGCCTGATGATGGATGACGTCCTGCCCGAAGATGCACTCTAGGTAACGCCTGCCCGCAGGACCCTTCGGGCGGTAACGAAGTCGCGCTCTACACGGCAGCTTCACTCCAGATGGAGGTTCTCGTCCGTTTCCGTCTTCCTCCCACAGGTCGCGTATACTGGTTCGGCACATAAACCGTCATGCAGCAACGCCTCCTTCGTGACGAGGCCGCATGGACAATCGCAAGGAAACCACTTGATTCAGACAACCGAACGTACCGATGAGACCCCCCAGAAAGACTTCTCCGACCTGGGTCTCTCCCCAACCATGCTCAAAGTCGTCAAGAAACTCGGCTACGAGCACCCAACGCCCGTCCAGGCCGAGGCGATACCAGCCGTGCTCCAGGGGCGTGACCTTCTCGCCGCCGCCCAGACAGGAACCGGCAAGACGGCCGCCTTTCTCCTGCCTGCCGCCGACCGGCTCGGACACGCACCCCATCACGGCGGGCCCCTCATGCTCGTCGTGACCCCCACCCGCGAGCTCGCGCAGCAGATAGAGGATGTCGCGACCACCATCGCCGGGACGACACACCATCGTTGCGTCACCGTTGTCGGTGGCGTCTCGTACGGACCCCAGAAGTCGGGGCTCTCTCGTGGCTGCGACATCCTCGTCGCCACCCCAGGCAGACTCGTCGACCTGATCGAGCAGGGCGTCTGTAACCTCGGGTCGGTCGAGGTGCTCGTCCTGGACGAAGCGGACCGCATGCTTGACATGGGATTTCTCCCCAGCATCCGCAAGATCGTGGCGCAGGTGCCGCGCGACCGCCAGACGCTGCTTCTCTCGGCGACACTCGATGACTCCGCGATCGCGGGCATCACCGACCTCGTCCACGACCCCGCTCGCGTCGAGATCGCACACAAGGGCATGGTCGCCGATACGATCGACCAATACGCGCTGCCCGTCTCGCTCGGAGCGAAAAACGCCCTGCTCTCCAAGGTTCTTCTCTCGGAGGGCACCAAGCGCGTCATCGTCTTCACCCGCACGAAGCATCGCGCGGACGCCTGCTGCCAGCGCCTGCGTCGCGAGGGTATCTCCTGCGCGCCCATCCACGGCAACCGCAGCCAGAACCAGCGCGAGCACGCACTCTCCGACTTCCGCGAGGGCAAGGTGGACGTACTTGTCGCCACCGACGTGCTGGCGCGCGGCATCGACATCTCGGACGTCTCCTACGTCGTGAACTTCGACGTACCCGCCGACCCAGAGGACTACATCCATCGCATCGGCCGCACCGGACGTGCAGGCGAGATGGGCTGGGCGCTCTCCTTCGTCACCGTCGAAGACGTCAGCGACCTCTTTGCCATAGAGCAGCTCATGGGCAAGGTCGTCCCTGCCTATCAGCCAAAGGTCACGCTCGCCCTCGGCGATGACGCCCCCATCCTCGATCCGGATCGCACGGCCGAGAAGACGAAGGGCGCTGCGGGCGCCAAGAGGGGATCACACAAGCGCAACGGCAGGGGCAAGCAGAAGGTCGCACCGAGCGGAGATAGGGCGGCCACGCGGACGGAGGGACGCACCGGCCAGAGCCGACGCTCATCCTCCGGAGGTGACGGCGCCAAGGGCGAAGCAAGGCGCAGTGGTGCCAGAAAGCCCAGACACCAGGAGACGCGCCGGGGCGAGCGCCGGGGCGTCGACGAGGATACGCCAGCGCCAAAGCCCTTCTCCGGCCCGAGACAGTACAAGCGCCATCCCGGTGACAGGGGCGGCCACTAGAGGGTCGCAGCACCACGCCTCACTTCTGGCAGGACTCGTCGAGCTCGCCGCGGACGTAGGCACGTAGGCTCTCCTCGGCTTGGGCGACGGCTGCGGCGTCGCCCGACGCCTTCACGGCGCGATACGCTCCCATGGCCGCAAGAAAGCCCGTCTCGTCGTCCGGAAGCGGTTCCGCATCCGGCTTGGCCGCAGGTTCGGGCCCTTCCATCGCCGACGCGTATCCCCTCTCGGCCAGTTCGCGGCTGAGTCTTGCCACCAATGCCTCATCGCTCGCATCCATGCATGTCCTCCCAAGACCTGGAAAAGATACCCGTCACCTTTTCCCTCATACGAGATCGGCATCCTCGCCGAAAACGTACACGCGCGTCTCGTACGGCCGAAGGGCCATGTAGCCGTCACGGCGATCGTCGGCACGGCTCTCGGGCGCGTAGTTGGAGAGCGCCAGCACGCCCCACGAGAGGTTATAACCCCCTGGCACGTGAAACGGCACGTCATGGTCGGCGAACGAGCACATGACGAGAAGCTGCGACCTCTCGGACTCGCGCGCGTAGAAGTAGAGGTTGTCGCTCATGCGCTTGTACTCGTGGTAGGTGCCGTCACGCACCACGGGCAGCCTACGACGCAGCGCGATGGCCTGCCGGTAGAACGCAAGCACCGAGCTGGGGTCGGCCTCTTCCGCCGCGACGTTCACGCCCACGTGGTTGGGGTTGACGGGCATCCACGGTTCGGCCGTGGAGAAGCCCGCGTGCGCGTCGCCCGTCCACTGCATGGGCGTACGGGCGTTGTCGCGAGCGGCCCTGTTGATCACGACCATCGCTCCGTCGTCGGTCTTGCCCTGCTCGCGCATGCGGCGGTACTGGTTGTGCGCGGCCACGTCGGGCAGCTCGTCGATCGTGGCGAAGTGCGTGTTGACCATACCGATCTCCTGCCCCTGGTACACGAAGGGCGTCCCCTTCTGAAAGAGGTAGCAGGCGGCGAGCATCTTGCCGCTCTCCACGCGAAAGGCCTCGCTGCCGTAGCGGCTGATCACGCGCGGATGGTCATGGTTCTCGAGGTAGAGCGCGTTCCACGCCTTGCCGTCGAGTGCGGTCTGCCAACGTCCGAAGGCGTCTTTGAGCCTGCGCAGCGAGAAGGGCAAGGGCATGTACTCGGTGACGAGGCAGTCAGCCCGCATGTGCTCGAAGTGAAACATCATGTCGAGCGTCTGGCCCTCTCCCTCGGCGATGTAGGGCAGGGCCTTCTTGGGCGACATCTCCGGGGCTTCGCCGACGGTCATGCAGTCGTACTCGTCGAGCACGTCGTTCTTGAACTCGGCGAGGTACTCGCGCACGTGCGGTCCGTTCGCATAGAAGCGTAGGCCGCGGGCCCCGGGTACGCCCAGACGGTCCTTGGGCAGCCCCTCGGCCTTGGAGATGAACGTGACCACGTCCTCGCGGAAGCCATCCACCCCACGGTCGAGCCAGAAGCGCATGACCTTCTTGACCTCGTCGCGCACGGCAGGGTTGTCCATGTTGAGGTCTGGCTGACCCTTGGCAAAGACGTGCAGGTAGTATTCCTCGAGAATCTCGTCGTACTCCCAGGCACGGCCCTCGAACAGGCTATCCCAGTTGTTGGGCGGGTTCATGCCGCCGTCCAGTCCCACGTGCCCCTTGCGCCAGAAGTAGTAGTCGTGATACCTGCCGAGCGGGTCCTCCCTGCTCGCCCTGAACCACGGGTGCTCCGACGAGGTGTGGTTGATCACGAGGTCCATGATCACCCTGAGGCCACGGGCGTGGGCCTCCGAGACGACCTTGTCAAACACCTCGAGCGTGCCGTATTCGGGGTTGATGTCGCAGTAGTCGGAGACGTCGTAGCCATAGTCGGCGTTCGGCGAGGGATAGAGCGGCGAGAACCAGATGCCCGTCACACCAAGGCTCTTGATGTAGTCGAGCTTGTCGAGCACGCCCCAGAGGTCACCGATGCCGTCGCCGTTGCCGTCGCAGAAGCTCCTCGGCCAGATCTGGTAGAACACCATGTCCTTGTACCAGCGATCCCTCTCCATGGTCACTCCCGTCATCGCGCGCGGCATCCTACCCTTGCATTCTAGCCCCTGGTGATGGCCTTCGCCGCGAAGGCCCCCCATACGCGCATCGTAAGTGGAGGGTAAGGGATTCTCAGTGCCTCGTAATGACTCGCCCGGGAGAGGCCATGCACGGCCCGCACGTGCGAGGATGCTGATAGGACGATTAGTGACGGGAGGCGGAGATGTCTGGCGAGTTCACGGACCTCTTGCGCGGGGCGGCGCTCGTATGCGAGTCGAACCTCGTCGCCGTGGTGCTCTCGGCGATTGTCATAGCGATCATCGCGCTGCTCGTGGCATAGGTGGAGTTCGTCTCGGAGCTGACGGCGCATGGCGCGGAGTCCGCGTGCCACGGGGTCTAGCGGGCGTCTCCCCACAGGCCGTAGCAGGTCCAGAATGCCTGGTCGACGACACCGCCAAGCGCGATGTCCCCCTTGGCGAGACACTCCCCCACCAGACGGGTGCGGGCCGGGACCCCGGCGTGCGCACCGAGCGTGGGCATGGTGCCGCGCGCATACTCGCCGGCGAGCAGGGCGAACTCGTCGTGGATGTCGGCGACACGAGCGTCCAGACGTCCAAGCTCGAACATGAGCGTCGCCTGGTCGACGAGGTCCTTGTCCTTGCCAAGCCGGTCACGATAGGCGTCCACGGCCTCCTCGAGGGTGGCGGCGGAACCATCCGCGACGCATGCGGCAAGCGCACGGCAGGCGTCGAGCGTGCAGAGCGCGGCAGGATACCACGAGGCGTCGGTGGCCTGGTAGTCGGCATAGGTGGAGGCCAACTGCTCGTCGATGACCGCAAGCATGTTGCCGTCGCCGTTGGAGAGGGCCTCGTCCTCCTCCCTCACACGTCTTATGTTGCGCACGTTGACGAGGGAGTTCTCGTAGTCGATCCGCTCGTTGGCGACCCGCGCCCAGAGCGAGGCAGTGGCAGAGCGGTCGGCCTGCTGCTCGGCATAGAAGGCCTTCTCGGCCTCATCTGCGGCAGCCTCGTTGCGCGAGGCGATCTCGGCACTCATCTTCTTGGCACCACGAGGACGAGCCATGAGAAGATCGTGGGCACCATCGCCCACGGCACAGACAAGACCGAATATCACGGCGAAGGTTATGCGCTGTGCCATGGTCTCGCCGATGGCGAAGATGATCAGGAGCACGTAGAGGATGGCTCCGGAAGCGATACCGATGAGAACGTCGCGGCGGATGGTCGCCTTGAGCTCGGACGCACCCGCCGCGTCAGGAACAGGCTTCTCGCCGTTGTCCAAGATCCAGGCTTCGCGGTCAAAGGGCGTGAGGTCATTGGACGCACCGGGCCAGTCCTTCTCGGACACGTGCTCCCTGCTCTCCTCGAGGGGCTCTCGCGCCAGGAACGCGCTACGGGTGAGCTGTTCGCGCTGGATCGCCAGGTCGGAGAAGACCAGCATCTGCCGATACACGCGCTGCAGGTTATCGTTAAGCTCCTCGTTGACGGCCATATGACCTCCTCGGGTGCATGTGTGGTTTGTGGGAAGTCTACTACACGCAGGACCTGCACCTCGTCGCGAGCACGCAAAGGGTAACGAAGCCGCCGCATGCCGAAGGAGTACCATGGGCGCAGGACGACCTAGGGAGGGTGCCATGAGCACGCGCGTCGCAGTCATCGGAATCGTCATCGAAAGGCCGGACTCGGTGAGCCAGCTCAACGAGCTGCTCCATGAGTTCGCGCCGTACATCATCGGACGCATGGGCATACCCTATCGTGCGCGCGGCATCAGTGTGATCAGCATCGCCGTGGATGCCCCCGAGGACACGATCTCTGCCCTAGCTGGCCGCATCGGGTCGATTCCCGGAGCAAGCGCCAAGACGGCGTACTCCTCTGCCGTGTACAACGACTAGCCTCGAGATGGTGACAGGTATCCTTTCCAGGTTTTACGGACGAAGACAGAAAAACCTGGAAAGGATACCTGTCACCATCTCGAGGCTATACGTGGCTGGCGATGATGAGCGGGCGGCCGCAGAGCCGCGCGTCCACAAGCGTCTCGCAGGCACGGCGCGAGTCATCGTCAAGCGAGGCGTACGGCTCGTCGAGCAGGACGGCACCCGAGCGATGCGCAAGCGCGCGAACCAGCTCGACGCGACGTCGCTGGCCGCCGGAGAGCTCTCGCACGGGCACGCCGAGGGCCTCCGCGGGAAGCACCTCCCCCAGAAGCGCAGCCCCACCCGTCGCAACGAGCTCCACGTTCTGCTCGGCGGTCATGTCCTCGACGAGTCGGGCCTCCTGAAACATCATGGACACCGATCGGGGGGCGGAGACGCTCCCCGCCAGCGCGGGCTGCAGGCGTGCGATGGTACGCAGCAGCGTGGTCTTGCCAAAGCCCGACCCCTGATCGAGCAGAAGCCGACCCCCCACGGGCACCACGAACGAGATGCCCGACGCCACGACCTTCTCGCCATAGCCGACCGAGACGTCCGCAAGCCGCACCTCGGCGGGCGGACAGACATCGACCTCGCTGCGGGAAAGACGCAACGCCAGCATGAGACTCGCCCTTCCGCTCCGCGCCAGAAGGGCAATGAAGACCTGCTCGCAGACCCATGACACAAGCACGACGACGATGGTCCACGCAAAGAGGTCGGCCGTCTCGAGCAAGATCTTGGACTGATAGATCCGCTCGCCGATGCTTCCCATGGGACTGCCGATGAGCTCGGCCGCCACGCCGGACTTCCATGCCATGCCACAGACGCTGCGGCTCGTACCCAGCAGAAAGGGAAGCAGTTCGGGCCAGGTGTGGGCAAAGAAGCCACGGAGCCCGCGTACGCCGAACGTGCGCAACATCTCGGCCACCTGCGGATTCACGCCGCGCAGCCCCTCGAGCGCCGAGAAGTACACGGTTGGGAAGACGGCGAGGAAGACGGCGATGCCCGAGACGGAGCGCGATCCCACCCACATGAGCAGCAGCACGATGACGCACACGATGGGCACGCTCTTGAGCGCGGCGACCGCCGGCGCGATGGTGTCCTCCACCAGCTGCCAGCGGTGTGCGGCAAGGGCGAGCAATACCGCGGACACGAATGCCGCGACGAACCCACCCGCGATGCGCACGAGCGAGAACCCCACCGTGGAGAGGAAGCTCGCCTCAAAGACCAAGCCCGCAAGACGAACGACGGTATCCACAGGCCCCGCGAGCAGGACCGCGTTGCCCACGGCCATGCTCGCGGCCTGCCATACGACAAGCCACAGGGCCGCCAAGGCGACCCTGCGCACAAGCCTTCTGTCAACCGCCCGCGTCACGCGCTAGCCCGCGTAGTAGAAGTCATCGCCAGGCAGCGAACCCCCGACGGAGCTGGCATCGGCATCATAGAGAACCTGCAGATAGCCAGAGAGCGCCCGCCGCATGTCATCGCCCGTCATGCAGACCACGTTGCACTTCGGGATGGCCTTCGCGGCGATGGTCTCGTTGGCGACGATACCTGCCTTGACCACGAGCGCGGCGGCGGAGGTCGGGTCGGCGTTAACGTCCTCGACGGAGGCTGCGTGACGCTCGAGGAAATCGGCCACGGCGGTAGGGTGGGCGTCGATGAACGCGGAGCGTGCCACGGTGACACCCATCACGAACTCGCTGCCGTCGGTGACGTACTGGTTCCAGACGTCAGTGAGGCTGATCGGCGCGGAGAGCGCAGGGTTCTGCGCGATGGTGGCCGCGGTGAACGGCTGCGGCAGGACCCCGATGGCAGTCGGGTCGTCCGCGAGGATGGCCGCGACCTCCGTGTGTTCACTCTTCCACTCGAGCGTGACGTCACTGGCGATGCCAGCCTTGTCCAAGAGGAAGTCGAGGGTGTATTCGGGACTCGCGCCCTTGCCGGAGATGTAGACCGTACGACCTGCGAGGTCGGTGAACTGCTCAACGGACGCGTCGCCCGTCACGACGGAAAGCACGCCGAGCGTGTTGACGTCAATGACCGAGACGCCCGCATTGGTCTTGCCATAAAGGATCGCGGCGGCGTTGGAGGGCACGAGCGCGATGTCGGCCTTGCCGGAGACCACGAGCGGCAAGACCTCGTCGGCCGAGCTGCTGATGGTGTAGGAGTAGGTGATGCCCTCGGACGAGGAGCCCGAGTCGTCGGCGGACGTGTCGGCGGTGGGAATGCCCGAGGTCGTGTCCATCATCTGCACGAGGCCGATGGTCGTCGGACCCTTGAGCGAGGCGACGTTGACGTTGACGTCATCAACGGTGGTCGACGAATCCGACGAGTCACTGGCGGTGGGCTGGCTGCCGCATGCGGCAAGCATGCCGGTCATGGCGACAGAGCCTAAAAGGGCGAGGACATCTCGTCTCGTGGTATTGCGCTGGTTCATGTGGAGCACCTTCCTGTCACGTGCCGAGCCCAAGGGCGCGACACCTTCCAAATCGGGCGTACGTGAGTATTGTTATACACTACCCGCGCATCCCACGTCTCACGATTCATGACTGCTATGGTCGTTGGGACACGTTCGGAGGGGAAGACCCCGTGACGGACGAGAGGGGCCTTTGTCTGTGCGACCGTGGGCGTTACGGGCATGCGCAGCGCCAACGCACCCAAGCGGTCGTATCCATTCTTTTAGCGGCGAATCCAAAAAACGAGTTCAGCGGGCGTCTCTCGAGAATCCGAGCCACATCCAAAAGAACGCGATCCCTGACCTCACAAGCATACAAGTTTGAAGAGTCTCATGTCAGACATCCGTCAGACGACCCGTGGTCATCCGTCAGGCTAGCGCAAGCTTGGACTGCCATCATCTCCCTCACACAGCCAACGAGAGGAGTGGGACATGATGGACGCAGATCAGATGCGCTACGAGGAACCGCAGCGAGCGATATCCGACGCCGAGATCAGCGACATACTCGGGAGCATCAGACTCGAGAGACCGAGTCTCTTCGCCGACGCGCAGGCGGTGTTCACCCGCTTCGTTGATCCTCGCACGCTCCATGACGACGGGGTCATGAGCCCAGACGTCGTGGCGATGAACATGCTGTTCGCCGAGTGGCTCTTCTACGACCACGAGCTTGGTATGGAGCTAAGCCCCCTGCAGCTCTACTCCATGGCTGAACCTGCCGTCGAGGAGTATGCCGACACGCAGTTCTTCTCGCAGTTCTGGGTCATCTCGCAGAACCGCCGCACGGGCGAGGTGCGTCTTCGCGACACGCGTACCTGCAGGAACTTCGATGTTATCGACAGGGAGATCGCCTGCCAGCGCGCCTGGGCGCACGGGCTTATCGGCGTGAGGCTCGCTCAGGTAGACGGCGCATGGCTGACCTGCGGCAAGTTCCGGCCGCACGACAACTGCCGCTCCAAGCCAAGACCCGCGTCACACGGAAGCCTCAGGGACAGAGGCTACGACAGACTCGCCCTACTCAAGCTCGGTGCCAAGGTCATCGGCATGGACGGGGAGCACCGGGCCTCGGCCGCGGAGTTCGTCGCGACTGGCTAGAGGCTCTCGATGTGACGTGGGATGCCACCGATATAGACCTGCGAGACCTCCCCGCCGATGAGTGGTCGTGCATAGTCCTCGAACTTCTCGGTGACACCCATGCCATCCTCGGCGATCCAGTCGCGCGGGACGGGGCGGGCCTTGTTGGCGACCTTATGGACGTCCGCGAGCACGGACTCCACGGCATAGGGCTGGTTGGTGATGCGCTCGAGCGCGCACATCACGCCCGTTCTCCCGTCGGTCGCGGCGAGCACGCCCGCACCGCCCTGCCTGTACGCCTCGTCGAGGTCCGTCGCGCTCGCGATGTGGCTCGCACACCTCTGCAACGTGGAGAGCTCCACCGCCCGCGTCTTGCAACCCAGCTCGGAGCGTGTGAGGCTTGCGAGATAGCGGCTCGTGCCCGAGAGCGAGGCCACGTGGCCGAAGGCGTCGAGCCTCGACCCGTCGGACGCACGCTCCCACTGTTCGCACATGAGCGTGCCGTCAGGCCTGCGAAGGCCCTCGCTCACGGCCACGACCACGGTGTTCTTCTCCCCCAGCAGTTGGGACAGACGATGGATGAGCTGATCCTCGGTGACGGGGGCCTCGGGGAGGAGCACGAGGTCGGGACAGGGAACCTGGAACGTGCCGGCAAGACAGGCGGAGCCTGCGAGCCAACCGGCGTCACGACCCATGATCTCGACGAACGTCACGGACTTCAGGTCGTATACGTCGGAGTCGCGAAACACCTCGGCCATGGTCGTTGCGATGAACTTGGCCGCAGAGCCGAACCCGGGCGTATGGTCCGTACCCACGAGGTCGTTGTCGATGGTCTTGGGCACACCCACGAAGCGGACGGGAGAGCCGACCGAGTCACCGTAGAGCGAGAGCTTGTGAATGGTGTCCATCGAATCGTTGCCGCCGATGTAGAGCACCGATCCAACACCCAGCTCACCAAAGATGTCCATGAGCTGCCGATAGGGCGTCTCGTCCTGCTCCATGTCGGGAAGCTTGTAGCGACAGGAGCCGAGCCAGCTCGCGGGAGTCACCTTGAGGAACTTGGCGTCAAGAGGACGCGAAAGGTAGTGCGAGAGGCGAACGGTGCGACCCTCGAGAAGGCCCTGAATACCGTAGCGCATGCCGATGACGTCGAGCCCGAGCGAGTCCGCCGTGGAAACGACGCCCGCCAGGCTCGAGTTGATGGCGGCGGTGGGACCGCCAGACTGACCGACCAGGACCTTGTCACCATATGCCATGAGTTGCCCTCTCCGCATGCAACGGTTATCGCCAGCACAGAGGTTACCCCATCGGTAGAGGCTTGTGGGGGTGACCAGGCTACTTCGGGAGGTTACCCTCTTCCTGTGCATGTCGGATCGCAGTCTCCATATGCGCGATGAGACTCGAAGCGGAATCGGTACCCTCGGCCATGACCGGCATGTCTTCGTCTGGCGAGAAGAACCTGCCAACGATCTCGGGCAGCGGGCTCACGAAGCCGTCAGGCTCAAAGCCCTGCACGTCATAGCCCGAGGCCTCGAGCGCGAAGGCAATGACGGACATCCCGACGTCAGCCTCCCTCGCGACCTCGGGGATGGTCTTGTCGGCGGACACTCCCTCGAAGCCGATCTCTCGGAGACTATCCGCCAGGCCGGGTTCATCCGCCACGAGCTCACCAATCGTCCTAGTGAGGTCGATGACGCGACCAGCGGTTTGGTTACCCATGAAAAGCTCCTCTCGCGAATTCTCCTCTCACATGGTACCCGTTTGGCAGATTGCCTTGACGACATGTGCCCAGAGGACGCGGGATCCGCAGAGGAGCCCTTCTCGTATCCTGATATTGACTTTGGCCCATCGACTTTTGCTCATAGTTTAATGGTTTATCATATAGTTTACCTGCGGCAACGCAAGAGCCAAAGTAGAATCAAGCCTGCGAGAAGGGCTCGTGCAGGTAGAAGGGTTGTGCGCAAGAGCCAAAGTCGGGGTCCAAAGTCATCTTTAAGATCCGAGAAAGGCTCGGGGCTCGATTTCGACATCCCGTGTCTCCTGATTGACGGTATAGTGACCGTACCGGCAGATACGAGGAGGCCCCATGGACGCCGTCTTCTTCGACATAGACGACACGCTCTACGACCAGTCGCGGCCGTTCGCCAACGCAGTGCACAAGGTGTGCGGAGACGTGCCGGGTGCCACGGACAACGACCTTTACCTTGCAAGCCGTCGTCACAGCGCAGAGGTCTTCCAGGCGTTTGCCAAGAAGACCATACCTTCCGACGAGACATACATCCGGCGCGCACGGGAGACGATGGCAGAATTTGGTATCGAGCTCTCGGACGAGCGCACCATCCGCCTTCAGCGCGCCTATGCCTCGCACAACGACCATGCGACAAGGCTCTCCCCCACCATGCAACGCATGCTGGCGCTCTGCGCGACTCGTACCCGGATGGGCATCATCTCCAACGGCAGCGAAAGCAGGCAGTTGGCCAAACTCCGCTCGCTGGGCACGTACGAGTGGATTGCACCCGAGGCCGTGTTCATCTCGGACGCCGTGGGTCTCGCCAAGCCCAACCCAGCCCTCTTCCGGCTGGCATGCGAGCGCCTGGGCGTCTCGGCCGAGAACTCCGCATATGTGGGAGACTCGCTGTCCCTGGATGTGGCGGGTTCAAATGCCGCAGGCATGACGTCGGTGTGGTTCAACCGCCGCTATCCCGCGCACGAGGGCGAGCCCATACCCAGCTGGACGGTCACGAGCGAGGAAGGACTTCTCGAGCTTCTCGACCGTCTGCTGTAGAGATGACACGAACGCCCCCGGCCATCCTGATGGTTTGTCACACGTTCGTTTCCAATCGCGGCGCATCCGTTGCGAGATGTCGCCCGTCTCGTAAATAAACCCCCGGCCGGCAACCATCACCGCAGGAAAGCTCCATTATCGGAGACGTCCGCAGGACATGAGGCGAGGAGGGCGACGATGACCGGCTCCTTGTATGACCACATGGTACGGCGCGGAGTCGTGGACCTTCTCGCCAGCGTCATCGTGATTGCGCTCGGCATTGCGATGAGCATCCTGTGACACGGGTGTGGCGCGATGGGGCCGTTGCCACCTCATCGTGCCAAGAGCCTGCCGCCTCACCCCCCCTCTCCTTGAGACGCGGCAGGCAGCCCATCCCGACCGCGCGGGCGATGTCATGACGAGCATCCGCCGCCACGGCACCGCCCGCGTACGCTGAGAAAGACTAAGTGAAGGGTGCAACTCCATCCGTCTTTACGAGAGCCGCTACCGTCACACACCCACTGACAGCTCCTGCAGCCTCGCCTGCAACGCTGGGTCCACCGCAAACAGATACAGTCCATGTACTCCTCGTTTCAGAAGCACGTTGAGCTCGTGTCTGAGGTTCTCCTCTGGGCTCTCGCTGCCGTTGATCGCCTGCGAGTTGTAGCTCGCATCTTTGTCAAACACCACGTGGCCGTTTCGATACTTCACGGACGGACCGATGATCACCCCGGCGTAGTTGAGGTCAAAGCCCTGAATCGTATAGATGGAACCCGCCTCGCCGAGCGTGTAGCTCTTCTCTGCCCAAGCCTTGTCCCTCTCGCCCGGCCCTTTGTCGGGGTTGTCAAGCTGATTGTTCCATGGCATATGAAAGTAGCTGCCGCGCTCCTCCCTGATGTGCCAATCCTCCGCAGGCTCGAGCCTGTTGTCCAAGGCCACCCATCCGCCTTCGTCGCGCGAGATGCGGACCTCCCATGTGCGATTTGACTTCTTGACATAGTTCCAGTCATACGTCGCGAGCAGGCGCGAGAGACCGTGGCTGGTGCTGCTCGCGCGTCTCTCTATGGCTTTCCTCAGATCGAAGGGGGAGTCAAAAACCTTGATCTCGTAGGGAATGTGTCCCCCCTCCCCTTTTGTGTCCTGCGGCACTCGTGCGTCAAGGCGGCCGGCCGCAAAGTCATCGATCCAGTCGACAACCTCGTCACAGGCGTCGATCCGAAACTGCTGGCCGAGCTTGATGTTTGACACATCGCATCGCAGGTCTCCGATGGTCGCAGCACGCTCTCCAGAGTCATTCGACGCATCGGGGAATCTTCCCTCCGGAAACAGAAGCGAAAGCATCTCTGGGCCGACCTCCTGCTCCTTGCGCAGCACCTGATTGGGGTCAAAGACCGCGACGACGACACGGGCGCGCATCATGATGTCAAGCAGCTGATTCTTGTTCCCGATGTAGCTTTGGTTGCCCTGCGTCAGCAGTAGGTGCGCCTCATCAACGAATGCAACGTCAATGGGGTCGGATGGGTGTTTCTGACGATCTGCACGCCTCTTGAAGCTCATATCACTATGTCGATTGATAAACGGCGTGGCCATGAAGACGACCTCATCGTCTTTCCTTTGAAGCCCAAGTCTCCTCATTATCGAGTTGTAGACCGTCAGCTGCTCGTGATGGTTGACGATAAGCTCGGCGCTTGGGGCGTGCCGCCTACCGAAGGGATCGGTCTGCGTATCGAGCGTCGCAATCTGCAGAAAGAGATGGCTGAGCAGCACGGTCTTGCCCGTTCCCGCTGCGCCCTCGATGAGTATCAGCTGGGGATGGTCGACTTCCGTTGGGGCGGCAAGGATACTCTGGACCCTGTCGAGCACCAGTTGCTCCGCCTTCAACTGATCGTCGCCCAGTCTGTGAAACGGGGACGCCTTGAATATCGCAGAGTTGAGGATTGCCTTCTCGGCAGGGAAAAGCCGGGGGTCCGCCTTGTGCAGCTTGCCCCATGCACTCGAGACAATCCTGGGCAGCTCGTCGCGCGTGTAATAGTCATCTTGGGGATTGGTGCGGCCGTTGGCGAGCTTGATGTCCGCATCAGATGCAAGTACATAGCTTAGAAACTGATTCTCGACATCCAGCGTGAGCGACTTGTTAAAATGCTCGTGGCCGATGACGAACATCCCCGTAGTCTCATGGGGGTCGTTGAGCCTGCACCAGAGTGCCTGATCGTTCCCCTCGGGATTGGCACTACCATCGTTGTAGTGCTCTTCCGTGCGGCGTGCTATGGAGTTGGTCTCTCCCACGTAGGCGATGTACTCATCGTGGCCGCCATGTTCGTGCTTCTGATGAATGATGTAGACCGTCGGATAGGTCAGCAGGCACTCACGATCGTCGTCGCTGAGCTCTCGTTCATCAGAAGCATCACTTCCAACGGACTTGATCTGCTCGGCTATGCCACCATCGTCCCTATACGCAACGTCAACAACAATCGGTGCCTTCACTGCCATTGCCACCCTGTGCCTAACGAGATGGAGACTGTCGGTTCATTGGGGCCGTAGGACCACGCCCGGTCGCATCCGTCGCAAAAGGTGGTCGTCGCTCTGGATGCCTCCCTGAAGGTCATTCGCACGCCCCCTACCGATGCTGGACCAACGCGTCATCACTCGTCGACACCTGCTGAACATATCCTACATATTCTAACCGGCAGCATAGTGCTTCTCATGTGGAGGCCGCACCCTCCAGAATTCGCCATGGCCGCGAGCATCGCGTATCCTGTACCTGGATTTAAAGCAACACAGGATTGGCTGGTACAATATGGCACGTCATTATTCTTCAGGTCCGCAGTCGAGCAGGTCCACATCGCACGAGCCATCGCGAACACGGCAACCGATAGCCACTGCGGGCACCATGTACTCCTCGCGAACACGTACGGCACGTCGCCGCCAACGGCGGCAGCGCACGATCGTCGCGGTTGTTGCGGTCGCCATCGTCGGCGTGGCGCTGGCCCTTCTCGTGATTCCGCACCTCTTCGGAAGCTCAGGCACAGATGCCACTTCGTCCTCGCAGGCCACTGCGACAGACAGCGCTTCCACGACTGACACGGCCTCATCCACCTCGACCACCCCTGTGACCACCGCTCCTGACGGGCGCATCGTTCTCTCGCTTGACGGCGACGAGGACACCTACGTCAAGCAGGGTGAGAGCTACATCGAGGGGGGCTGCCACGCACGTGACGTCCAGGAGGGCAACCTCACCTCCAGCGTGCAGGTCTCTGGCTCCGTCGACACCTCGACCGTGGGTGACTACGTGCTCACCTACTCCGTGCAGAACTCCGAGGGCATGGTCGCCACCACGCAGCGCACGGTGCACGTCGTGGCCGCCGACTCCATGGACTGGGACACCAACGGCATCCCCATCCTCATGTACCACTATGTCTACGATCCGTCCAATCCGCCAAGCGACCTCAACGTAAACTACGTCTCGACCACCGAGCTAGATGCCCAGTGCGCGTGGCTCTCCGAGAACGACTACTACTACCCCTCCTGGCAGGAGCTACGCGCCTACGTCGAGGGTACGCACTCGCTGCCCGCCAAGTCCGTGATACTCACGTTCGATGATGGCGAGCACGGCTTCCTGGACAACGGCATTCCCATCCTGGCAAAGTACAAGGTACACGCCACGTCGTTCCTCATCTGCGTCGATGGCGACATCGAGGACAAGCTCAACCAGTCGAACCCCTACGTACTCTTCGAGTCGCACTCCTATGACCTGCACCGCGCTGGCTCCACGCACCTCGGCCACGGTGGACGCATCTATGACCTCACCGAGCAGGAGCTTGTCGCAGACATCCAGAAGTCGGCCGACATCATCGGCTCCGTGGAAGCGTTCGCGTACCCATACGGGGATGTGTCGGACGTGTCGACCGCCGCCATGAACGATCTGGGAATCTCCTGCGCCGTCACCACCAACTACGGAAATGCCGTCGTGGGTGATGACCCCACGCAGCTCCCGCGCTGTCGCGTGTCTGGCGGCAACTCGCTGTCGAGCTACATCTCGATGGTGGAAAACTAGCGGGAGAAGATCCCGTAAAAGAAAGCCTCGCCCATTTTGGTGCCAGCCTGAAATGCTTTCCGGGCTGGCACCATTCGTCTGCACTCCACAACTCCGTCATTCGCGACACGAGATCAGAATCGGCAGGATCGACGAGAGGCGGCTTATGCCACATGCAGAAAGAACTGCCGAATGGACGAGCGCTGGCAGACGAAGGTCCACGAGCACCATCCATCTCTATCACTTTCCTGCGGTTTTGTCATGCCACGGCAGCCGTTAGACGTACCCGTTGAAGCAGCTCGTTCATTTGCCGCGTTTCTCTGCATGTCTTGCATGGCAAACGCTCTTGAACACAAGTTACCGCACGCGCATCACGACACCCCGGTGCGCCTATAGTTGTGTCTAACGTCCGCGAGAGGAGACCTCGATGAAATACGCCCTTTCCCATGTCACGCTGCTCGACGGAACCCCGGACATGCAGCCACAGCCCGACATGACGGTTCTCGTCGACGAGAAGGGGCTGATTTCGCACGTTGGTCCCTCCACCACGACGGATATCCCCCTCGGCACGGCCGAGATCGATCTCTCGGACAAGTACCTGCTTCCCGGTCTCATCAACATGCACGTCCACTTCTGCGGCTCAGGGAGGCCGATAAGCTCGTCGGGTGCGGCGGACCTCATCGATAGGGTCACGGGAAACCCTCTCGGCCGTGCCTACCTGCGCCACGAGATCCAAAAGAGTGCGCAGACCGAGCTCTTGAGCGGCGTCACCACGGTTCGCGGCGTTGGCGATCCCGTATGGGCCGACGTCCAGACAAGAAACGCCATCAATGCCGGAAAGTACCTCGGACCCCGAATGCTCTGCTCGGGATGGGGCGTCACGCCGACGAACGGCCATGGTCGTGGCCTTATCGCCAAGACCTGCGAAACGGACGAGGATGCACGCGCGCTCGTTCGTGACGCCTTTGCCCATGGAGCCGACCTCGTCAAGCTCTTCATCACGGGAGGGGTCTTTGACGCCGAGAAACCGGGCGAGCCCGGTGTCGTACGCATGTCACCCCAGATGGCGCGCGCAACGGTCGAGGAGGCTCACAACCTGAACCTTCCCACGGCAACCCATGTGGAGAGCACTGACGGGATGCGACTCGCACTCGAGGCCGGTGTGGACACCATCGAGCATGGCGCCCCAATGACCCCCGAGATCGTCGAACTGTTCCATCACAACGGGGCCGGTAGGACCTCGAGTCTCACGACAACCATCTCGCCGGCCATCCCGCTCGCACGCATGGACCAGAAGAAGACGCATTCCTCGGAAATCGTCAAGCTCAACGCTGACGTCGTGTTCCGCGGAATCGTCGAGGCCTCCCGGCAGGCGCTCGATGCGGGCATCCCCGTTGGCCTTGGCACGGACTCGGGATGCCCCTATGTAACCCAGTATGACCTTTGGCGCGAGGTTGTGTACTTTCACGAACTCGTAGGTGCATCCAGCAACCTTGCGCTACATACGGCCACGCTTGGAAACGCCCGCCTTCTCCGGGTAGACGACATCACGGGATCCGTCGAAGTCGGCAAGTCGGCTGACCTCGTCGTCGTTGCGCAGAATCCACTCGATGACCTCGAGGCGCTGCGTCACGTCGAACAGGTCATGATGGCCGGCAGGCTCATCTCCCATCCACGGGTACGGCACCTCAAGGACCTTGATGCCGACCTCGACGCGGTCTTGCATCTCGGACCTAACGAGAGCGTGGTTTAGGTACTCCAAACCTCACCTAAGCAAAACCCAGGCCCACTGAGGTGAATTGTCACTAGCTATGGGACCGTCAGACGTTATCAAGAACGACCTAGGTGGTCGTTTTTGATAGGTTTGTGTGGCACTCTTTCGCCCGCCCCTTTCGGGCACATGTACGTATTCATTGCTAGAGATATTTCTATCCAAATATCCATTTCGATGCATATACATGCATATTGCGGAATCATCATGCTCATGACTCACACAAACCTATCGTTTTCCCGCACCTGCTTCGGATCTGCCGTATCCAATCCATCGCTTTTGCCACGAACCTCACTGGCTATCGTCACTCATTCGGATCGCACCCCACTGATTTTCCCTTGACTATGACGTTACGTCATAGTTTATGCTGCCTTCAGACACGTTCGAGCTGACGAGGACGGCGAGAGATGGGCGCACCCGCTACCTACACCACGAAGCAGCTGGCAGACCTTGCTGGCGTGAGCGTGCGCACGCTGCACCACTACGACAAGATCGGTCTCCTTCGCCCGCAGCGTCGCGAGAACGGGTACCGCGTCTACGGTCCCGATGAGGTCGACCGCCTACAGCTCATCCTCGTCTACCGCGCCTCGGGCATGCAGCTGACGGACATCTGTCACTGCATCGATGGCACGGCTGATCTGCGTGAACAGCTTCTCCAACAGCGAAGTCGACTGGCGGAGGAACGAAAGAGGCTCGATAGGATGATAGCGACGGTCGACAGGACGGTCGCCAGTCTCGAAGGGAGCACAGCAATGAGGGATGCCGACAAGTTCGAGGGTTTCAAGCAAGCACTCGTGGCGGACAACGAGCGAACATACGGAGACGAGGTGCGCGCCACCTTTGGAGATGCGACGGCTGACGAGACAAACGAGAGAATCCTGGGCATGACGCACGAGCAGTACGACGAGACCAAATCACTCGAGGCCGAGATCAAGAAGGCCCTTGCCACGGCACTCGCAACCGACAATCCCGCGGGTCCCGAAGCCACGCACCTCTGCGACCTGCACCGCCAATGGCTCTGTCGCTTTTGGGGAGATGGCGCCTACAGCACGTCGGCACACGTGGGGATGGCCGAGGCCTACCTTGCCGACAAGCGCTTCAGGGCGTACTACGACGCGGTCGCCCCCGGTGCGACGCAGTTTCTCCATGACGCGATTGTCGCCTACTGCGGCGAGTCGTAGGCAGAGCTCTCCGGGAACGGACATCCGAAGCAACCTTGCATACCGTTCTTTAGGCCTCGATGACAAAACCGGCCGCGCTTCGATGGTATATAGCGTCACCGAGGCTTAAAGAATGACGTGCGCCGCCCGGCGTATGACTTGTCGCGACAGGCTCTGCTCTTTCGGCATAGCTGCCAACATGCCGCCCTTCTTCCCGCAAATGATTCGAACCCTTGGGTATCATTACCTACAAAGGGCCGGAGAGGTCCAACGGAATCCCGTCAAACCCCAGCAGGAGCAGCAGGCGGGAGCACAAGGAGAGGGGCTCTCATGCTCGACTCACTGAGAGAAGACGTATGCGCAATCGCAAAGCGCAGCCAGGCCGAGGGCCTCTGCGCGAACAAGGCCGGGAACTTCTCGGTACTGGATCCGGACTCCTGGCTGGTGGTAATCACTCCCTCTGATGTTGACCGCGAGACGCTCACGCCGCGCGACCTGGTCATCATCGACCTCTATGCAAACGTGGTGGAGAACTTCTCGGACCTCAAGCCGTCGAGCGAGGCGCTTATGCACCTGGCGATATACGCAACGCGGCCCGACACGCGCGCCGTCGTGCACACGCATTCGCTCTACGGAACAACGTTTGCCCTCATGAACAGACCCATCCCCGCACTCGTCTACGAGGCGGCCGGCATGGGTCTGACCCAGGCCCGGATTCCCGTCGCCCCCTACGCGCGCCCGGGCACGCTCGAGCTGGCGGCAAACGTGGTGGACGCCTGCAAGGAAGCGGAATGCTTCCTGCTCGAGAAGCATGGGGCGGTGGCCTTTGATACCGTCTCGATTGCCGAAGCCTACCGCAAGGCCGTCTATCTCGAGGAGATGGCGCACCTCTACTACAACGCCCTCACACTCGGCCAGGGTGCCGAGCCGCCGTGCATCTCTCAGGACGAGCTCTCGGCGTGGAAGTACCCTGACCATATCAAGTTAGGTGGATAGCCGGCCATCCAGCCGACTGCTATCTTTCAAGAACGGCAACGACGTAGAAGCCGTCCTCGCTTGAGTAGGGGTACGCGTACTCGCGAATCTCCACCACCTCAGAGTCGTACTCTTTGGCGAAGCCGTAGACCGACTGTACGTCGCCGAGTACATCGGTGCTTGCAAGTACGACGTATCGACCCGAGTAGCCGTCAAGCTTGTCATGCAGAGACTCGACGATGCCGACGGTCGGGGCATACGCCTCGTATGCCTGAGTCGTGTCCGTATACACGTCGAGGTACTCGATGGGGATACCCGGACACCGCTCCGCGAGCACGCCCGAGATGCCAATGTTGTCCGAGACCACCAGTGCGGCTCCCTCGTCGACCGAGAGTTCTTCGACCTTCTCAACGTAGTAGTCGACCGCTGCATGGTCTTCCGTGGCGTAATAGTCGCTGGCCATGACCGCCTGGTTGATCACTGCGGCCGCAAGCGTCAACCCGCAGGCCGTTCTCGTGACCCAAAGCCTATCAACATGCGACAGTGCCACGGAGAAGAAGAACAAGGGAAAGCACAGCGCCACGTACAGATAGCGAAAGTAGAGCACCGCCTGGCCCATGGCCAGCGAGGCGGTAAGCGCGATCGCGATGATGCCCCCGTAGATGCCCATGCCACACCAAGCCGCAACAAGCGCAGGGTCGGCCGGCGAAGCCTTGCGGGAGAGCTGCCTTCCTGCAGAGCGTCTGGCCCGGACATGTCGCCAGAGCCGTGCGACCATCCAGATGGACAGCATCGCCGCGCAGGCAGCCACCGCGACGGAGACTGTCGCCGCGAGTGCCTGGACCACATTGCCGCAGCTTCCCCCGACCGCCTCCGACATCGCAGGCGTCAGCACGAGATAGTCGAGAATGTCATAGGCAGTCTCGGGAAACGACATCGCTATCCAGAAGCCACTAGACACGTGCGACACCTGCCCGGCGAGAGCCATCATCCAAGGCACGTAGCAGGCCACGGTAATGGCGGCACCACAAAGAAACGTCCGAATCCGCCCCTTGCACGTATGGCGGTGGCGAAAAAGGACCACCAGCAGAAAGACGTTTATGAGAAAGGCCGCGATGGCAGCGTAGTAGTGCAGGTACGCCGAGGCCAGACTGGCGCCAAAGAGCACGATCCACCAGCTGGCAGGCACCTCTCCCCCGCCGGATGTCGCGGCGTCCCTCCCGTCATTTGACCCTGACGTTGCCAACGCGATTCGGCAAGCAAAGACGGCCGCAAGCGCGACAGCAAACGATGCCCAGGAATACATACGAACCTGTAGGCACATGAAGCCGACAACCGGAACGAACAGCGAAAAAAAGGTAAAGAGCAGTCCCGTCGTCCTGCCGAAGTCCTTGGCCACACACGTGACGCCCAGAACGGCCATGGACATCGATCTGAGAGCGGAAAAGAGGCGAAAGGCGATGATGTTGCTTCCGAACGCAAGGTAGACCACGTGAAGTGCCCAGTAGTACAGGACGGGGTGCACGTCATGGGAGCCGATGCTCCAGATCTCCGAGAACGAATGCGAGGCGATGGCAACCGAATAGCTCTCATCGAACCAGATGTTGGCCTGAAAGGCGGAGATCAGGAGGAAGCCCGCGCCGATGACGAGAAGGGCGACGCCGGCGACGCGCCCGCGCAAGACGGGTCTACTCCCCGATCGCATCGCTCTGCTCCCTCACCACGTAGTGCGGCCTATGCTTTGTCTCGAGATAGACCTTGGCGAGGTAGTAGCCAATTACGCCGAGAAAGAGGAGTTGCAGCCCTCCGATGAAGATGATGACGCAGATGGTCGATGCCCATCCTGTGACGGGATCTCCAAAGAGAAGACGGCGGGCAATGATGAATATGAGCATTGCCGCGGAGACCACGCAGCATCCCAGCCCTATCTTTGCCGCAAAGGTAAGCGGCACGGCGGAGAAAGACGTGATCCCGTCAATCGAGTATCCCAGAAGCTGACGCAGGCTCCACTTTGTCTTTCCCGCGACTCGATTGACGTTGTCGTACGAGATCCATTCCGTCGTGAAGCCAACCCAGCTGAACATGCCCTTGGTAAAGCGGTTGTACTCGCCCATCTCCAGCAGCGCGTTTACCACAGGACGTCTCATCAGGCGGTAGTCGCGCTCACCATCGATGTAGTCGGTGTCGGACAAGTGGTTCGCCACGCCGTAGAACTTGCGAGACGGGCTCGAACGGAGCGGCGACTCGCCCTCTCGCGTCGCCCGTCTCGCCGCCACGGTGTCGCAGCCAGAGCTAACGAGCAACTCATACATCTTAGGAAGGAGCGAAGGGGGATCTTGCATGTCTGCATCCATCGCCGCGACGTAGTCGCCGGTTGCGCGGGAAAATCCAGCGAGGAGAGAAGCCTCCTTGCCGAAGTTCCGCGAGAAGGAGACCCACCTGACCTTGATGATGTCAGACTCCCGCGAGGCAGCATGTCGAAACACGGAAAGCGTCCCGTCGGTGGATCCGTCATCGATGAGAATGACCTCGACCGTCAGACCGTATTCCTCGTTCATTTGTGTCGCGACCTTGTCCACCGCCGCAAGACACACCGGAAGGCTTTCCTCCTCGTTGAGGCAGGGAATCACCAGCGAGATGCACTCTGGCTTGGAGTCCATATCCGCCCCTTTGTTTCTCGACGGGTTCGCGGGGCGCGGTTTGGTCGCGTGGTGACGAAATCGTCTTGTTGTCGATGACATTTGACGAATCACATACTACGAAGTCAGCCTGAAGTGGGACTTAACCGCCGATGAAGATGGTGTGTAGGTTCTCGCCGAATACGGTATGCAGCAAGCCAACGCCAACGTACCGACACGCAAGGACCCACCGCTCCAAAGGGAACGATGGGTCCTTGTGCTACGTACAAAGGGGCGTCACGAGGAGAGACAGGAAGTCAACCCCAGCCCAACCGCCTCGGTGAAGCCTCACCGAGGGCATGGGTCATCGATCCTTACTCCATGGACGCACGGCCAGCACGATCGCGATACCAGCCATGGCAAGACAGGCAGGGAACGCGAGACCGAACGGATCACCCGTATTAGGCAGGGATGACGTGGACGATACGGACTGAACGTAACTCGTGTTCGAGACGGTAGCACCGGTCGTAGTGACAACCGTGGTGGAAGAACCCGTGGTTGAGGAGTCTATCGTGGACGGGGCGGTGTAGGTGGCCGTCAGGGTCGGGACGTCGGTCGAGCCGTAGGTGCCCGAGGCGGTGCCGTAGGTCACGGTGGGGGCCGCGTCGAGGCTGGTCACCGAGACGTGCGCGTACGCCTTGGCGGCGGAGGCGGACATGCCGTCGACGGCGCTCGGGTCGGCGCTGATGACGTAGTAGTAGTCGCCGGTCTGCGTGTAGGTGACGTCGCCGAAGGAGGCGGTGGCGCCGGCCTGGCAGGAGGCGGTGGCGTCGGCGGGCAGGGCGTCGGCGGCGCTGGCCCGGTCGGGGTCCATGGCGACGGAGAACGCGAGCGCGTCGGTGCCCGCCCAGGCCTCCCCGGTGCTCTCGACGGCCGCGCCGACCGCGAGGGTGGCCGTGGTGGTGGAGGCAGCGGATTTCTGCGAACGGAACGGGTTTTGGTGAATCTCGCAGTTGGTATTTGTGACGGTCTTCGCAAACACCGAGCCATTGTGCGACGCAATGGCCGTGAAGGAACCGTTAGGGGCAAGAACGGGACCCTGGTTGCAGTCCTGGAAAGCGACGTTGCAGGCAGAGGTGCCAAAGTTCCATAGCACCTTCCCCCCTTCCGTGCCGTACGCCGTGCGATTGCCATCGATCGTAATCTGCCGGTTCATGGTATACGTCGTTGTCGTATCGACATCGGTCACGTTGATGACGAGGGAATAGTCGGTCACGCCACCAAGGCCCTCGATGATGATCTTGTTGTCCCTCACGTCGGCGGCCGAAATGTTCACGATGTCAAAGCCACTCGCGCACGTGACGCGGATGGTCTTGGTGTTCTGGTCGTCCTGGCCCTCCTTGCTGACCGTGACGCCCGTATCGCTCTTGGCTGCCAAGGCAGTCGCATACGCCGTAAGGTCCGAGAAGGCCTCGTCGAAGTCAATCTGGTACGTCGTGTCACTCACGTGACTGACAATCTTTCCGAGATCGGTGGCGTTATTGAACGACGTCGAGACAGTAGTCCCATTCTCGATATGACTAATCGTTATTCCGTTGCCATTGTTGTAGGAATAATCAAGCGTCGCATCGTCGGGCATGACGACGTTCCAGTCACGCCCTTGGCTGTCGGTGTTGGCAGCAATCATGTTACCTAGGCCGACAACGTGGGCAAAGTAGCAGAAGGCCTCGTCCTTGTCGACGTATTGCTCCACGGCCGAGGTCACGCCGAACGCATCGGTTCCCGCGTTGATGTAGTTGGCGGCAATGGTGCCTTCCATATGATTGTTCTTGTTATACGTCTGGGCGAAGACCGCGTATTTGTTGACGCTCTCCAGCGCGGTGGACGTGGGATAGGTGAACGTCCCCAGATCGGTAAGGGCCAGTGCGGTCTGCGGAAGAGCCGAAAACGTCAGAAAGGATACGCTATATAAAGAAAGGTTCTCCATAAAATACTGACAGCCACACAGACTTTTGACATCAAGAGACGCAGAGACGTGATTCCATGGCTTGCGCCAACCGATGCGATACGGGCGCCCAACACGCAAAACTCTCGCGGAACCATTCCCGCGTTCGCAAAGCGACTTTGGCCCACGGACTATGGCTCATCGTTCAACAAGCTATTTCATGCTCTACCAGCACAAACATGACGGGCCAAAGTCGCATCCCAGATGTAAGAAAGGCACCCGCAGGCAGGAGACTCAAGGGGCGGGAGCCAAAGTCGTACGCCGCGTGCAACGCGCACGGCGAGAAACGGACCGAGGCATCGCTTGGGAGCTCGGCTCTCCAATGCAACACGTCCCTGTCATTCTTACCTTTTGGGTTTCTGTCCCCCTACCGGCGCTTTAGCTTGTCTGCGTATAGTAGGTATCCAAGACAGTTTGGTATACGGAATCAGAATCAAGGTTGTATTCCGCATAGGCGGTACCCTGCGTCATTGTTCCTTGCAGGGATGTTATCGAGACATCCGTGATGCCATTCGAAATAAGGCATGTGGCAAGATACAGGAACTCGTTAGCATCAAGATTGGTCATGGAATAATCGCTGGCCGTCTGGTATAGCTTGACCAGACCCGCCACGTTGCCATTGGCACTGGACAGCACTTTAGCGGCAAAGGCATGCATAAACTGGATTTGACGCGCCTGTCGGTCAAGAGACGATGTGAGATAACTCGTGTCTCGATACTGTACGTACTTCAGCGCCTTGTTACCATAAAGAATAACATCACTATCTTTAGTAATACCTGTACCGGGGATGCTTTGCAGAGCAGTCAACGGCACGCCATCGACGGCGTCTGCCAGAGCTCCCACACCACCCTCGTCCATCGCATAGTAATAGTTTATCGGTATGTTGTAGAGCGTCCGCGAGGCAGAGTCCATGACGTTTCTGCAGCTGACATCCTTGCCGTCTCCATAGCCAAATGCCAGACAAATCTGTTTCTTCTCGGTTCGCAGATATGTACCGTCATCGGTATACACACCTACATCCACCATCGAGTCACGCGGGATCTCGATGAGCTTTATGGAGCCCGTGCTGGTATCCAACGCCGCGACAATCACTGCGTCAGCTTGTCCGTGCAGCTCAGGGTCCTCGGGCATCGCGGTCTTATCAAAGCCCAGAAAGCAGAACGAAACAATGTTCTCGTTCAGTTGGTATGTGTGTCCGTTGTACTCAATGGTCTGACCTTCAGAATACGAGACTGACTCGTCCGAAACAGAGATACCGGTGTCCTGCGCGAGCAACTGCTGTCTGCCGAACTGAATTGCGAAAGCAATGCCTCCTCCCGCAACGGCGAGGATGGCTATGACGATGAGTACTATCTTCCGAGTACGATGCTTTTTCCGACTGGTCTTGGTTCTCTTGCGCACTCGCACCATATCACTGTGATCCTGGCTACTCGCGGGCTGATGCATGAACGAATCCTCATCGGCAGATGAGACACTCGAGCCAGCGTCGGCTTCTTGGGGCTGAGCCTGATCGAGCTTCTTGCTGAAATGCGCACCACCAGAGTCAGCAGGAGTTCCTAGATGGTCTCTATGCCTATCACTCATATCTTCAGCCTTATCGATCTGCCGCTTGGTCGCTTACCAACACACCCGTAACGATGTATCGCTGTGCGGATGAATAGGGACTCATGCAGGTACTCAGCTGAACAATCCTGTCATCATTTGACAAAGAGGCACCTTCTCGTACATTTTTTATCATCGACTGCGGATTGCAGACCATATCGAAATAGCTTCGTTTTACATCTGGCTGCAGGAAGTCGAACGAGTTCAGGATATGGCGATTATCGTATTGGTATGCGGAAATGACGCGATATGTGATTACGTGATAGGGAGTGTAGATATAGAAGTACTCATTGTTATTGAAAAAGTCCGTGTTCTCGAAGTAGTGGATTTCAGCAAACAATCCACTGTTGTGACCATAGATGACGCTTACGGGTTTGGTGAAATCCTTTGAGGTCTGCATCTCGCTGAATACGGCACCACCCGTGGACTCATTGCCATCGGAATCGTGCGAAAGGTAGTATGTGTCATCGGTAGCGCTCTGGCAAATCGGATAGGAAATGTTGGTATTAGGTATGGTTATCCATGCATATATATCAAGGTTTTCCTGCTGGAGAGACGCAAAATCGATTGGATTCTCGACAAGTGTGGTCGCAGAGGTCGAAGCATCACCGGTACCGTCTGTGGTCTCCGTAGTTGCATCATCCATCTCTACAGATGAGTCGCTGATTTCCACAGGTGGATGGTAGAACGTGAGAAAAACGATAGTACCGGTTCCGACAAGGGCAATAACGACAAACACGACGCATAGAATCGTCGATATGCTATGTCGCTTGCTCCCGTGCTTGGTATGCTGTGCTTGTTGTCTCACATGTTCTCCGGTTGCACAATTCTATCCTGCAAAATACGGTGGCTCTATTCACGTGAAAAAGCCCGCAGAAGCGAGCCCTTTCACGTGAAACGTATGATTAGGAAACCTAGCGCTGCGTGCTCTTTCTGAAGGCAAAAGCGGCACCTGCACCAACGAGCGCAGCGATGGTAAGAACATACAGACCCGTCATGTTACCAGTACCGGTGTTGGGAGAAGAGGAGGACGAGTTACTAAAAGACGAGCCGCTAGAAGGCGAGGAAGACGAGCTGCTAGAAGCAGAAGCAGCAGCGGTTCCAGACGTATTCACGGACACGCCAAAGGTCGAGAACTGGCTAATCGTAATAGAAGCGGTACCGCCGGAAACGGTGCACGTCGAAGAGGTGAGATTACCATCGTGGTCATGGATAATCGTCGCGACTCCGCCATTGTAGTTAGCGCCTACGGGAAAACTCAGCGTAACGGTGCCACTTGAAAGCTCTGAGTACTCGCCTCCGTCAAGCTCAACTTCCCAGCAACCTATATAGTCATCGCCGGAGGGAAGGGCGGCCATGATCGTAGGATCGTCAGCGGCCTTCGCAACAGTGATGTCAGACGCATTAATCGCCCGCCCACCAACGGTTGCGCCATTGACTGAGATGCTCACACCGCCTGAAGTACCTGACTGGTCTGTCGGGCTACCTGACGCAAGAGCTGTAAGGGGATATGCCAAAGCCAGTGCTGCTGTTACTAAGAACACCGCAATCTTCTTACGCATCTCTCGGTCACCCCAAAAGTCTCGATAGATAAGCTACCTATACTTAGATAGCTAATATGCTGAGCATAGCACAATCAATCTATGAGCTGAAAGTTTTTTTGATTTTTGAACATCAGCCAGCATCATAAGGGGCTGCGGATGATCCGTCAGACAACCCGGTCATGCTGTAGGGTCTCATGCGTGTTCCACCACACCTCAGGCATCGGTCTGCTCGGACAGCCTCGCTCCCCTATCGTGCCGGCGTAGGGTCCTACCCGAGGCTCCCGTGCAGTCCCCCACCTCGTAGGAGATCGTCTTGGACCGTCGCGCGGCTTTTCACGCTAGGATGCTACACTGCGATACATGGATAAAAGAACTGGCAACGGTCGGATCAATCTCGGCGCGCGCAGTGTAGTACTGTTCGTCATGGTAATGTGCTGCGCTGTGGCTATCTTTCTCTTTTCGTCCCAAGATAACAGCGCTTCTCACCTGACAAGCGACGGCGTGGTCTCGTTTGTGGCCTCGCTTACCGATGACGAGTTTGATCAACTCGACGAGGCCGACCGTGCCATCGTGATCAAGGCCCTCGATGAACCCGTCCGTAAGGTTGCGCACGCCACAGAATATGCGGTGCTGGGCATAGCACTCTTTGCAGCGCTCGGATCACTCTTGCCGGTTGAAGATGATGACTCCATACGCAGAGGGCGCAGGGAACAGACGGATGGCATTCGCACTGGCGGTCGCATGAGTATGTTTTTGCGCACCCGCGTGTGGTTGGCCCTCCTGATATGCATTGCCTATTCATGCACCGATGAGTTCCATCAACTATTTTTGTCTGGTCGGACGGCCCGCTTCTCGGACTGCATCGTCGACACCGTTGGCGCAGCGGTTGGGATCATGGTTGCATGTGGCATATCTGCCCTTGCACGTGAACGAGCATGTAGACTCGAAAGCAGACTCATCAAGCGGACAATTCCCGACAAGCCGAATGGCCGATTGCGAAAGTACCATCGGACGAGGTAGGCTGGCACAGCCGAGGCCAAGTTTATCGCGGCAACGCTCTTCACCGGTGGCCACAGACAGCTTGTCAGCATCATCTCCATCCCACGTTCCTGCTCAGGATTGGCGAACATCGACCCAGAATCTTCCATCAGCTGGTCCCGCTTTTATTTGAGTAGTGCGGCTGAGCACTTCTCGCATAATGGCCTCAAGCCGCCTTCGGTACGAGCAGTGGCCCGAACATTGCCAGCAGCTCACCTCTCGGGTGATGGTGAGAGTGGCAGAGTTCGTCAAGCAAGGCGGAGAATCCAACATCACCTATCCTATGGCAGCACCTCCAGTCAAACTCGTCCATGTGCTCTTGTAGATGCTCATGAGTGACACCATGATAGGTGCCGTTGAGATGTGCCTTGAAGTTCGAGATGACGTGGTTGGCAACAGGGAGTCAGCGCCCTCCGTCGTCAATGTCGAACGTCTGTGAGCTGAGCCTTGGCCACAAGCCCAGCCCGGCCTTGAGGCCCGACCAGCCATCTGCATGGATTTCGGCTCCGGCCCATATGTGGTCGTGAGCGAAAGCACGGTAGATCGCTCCTGACACATCCGCGACCGACCTGATGCAGCAACCTCCTCCTACCACGGTTTCGACTGCACAGATGATCGATGCCTTATCGATGCTGCGGCCGCATTTGCCGCCCGAGGTTCCCACGTAGGCGTCATCAATCTCAAGTCTAGACGGAGAGTACGTTGAACGCACCCCGATTCAGCCATCGCCGCTCGTATGCGTCGTAATAGGAAGGTGGCGCTGCTGCGGCAAATATGGAGTTCTCTGCTTGGGGCCGACGCCGAGACGCCGCGCTTGTCAGCGACTACGAGATGCATAGTAAGAAACCACTTTCTAAGCGGGACATGTGTGCTTTGCGTTGGCGTGCCTGACGTGAGTGACTCCTGGTGACGACACCTACTGCACTGCGTAGAGCGACGAGCATAGAGGATGACGCAGCGGGTATGCCCACGTATGGGACAACGCTACCCTTCCGGATAACGCTCCTCAAGGAGGAGGTCCGTACAATCTTCTTCGATGCGATAGGTGTCCAGCAACTCCATTGTGCTTGTGATGTCCTTTGGGTTCCTCTTCTTTGCATGTCCTTTTGTCACTCCTGATGTTATAGGCATCATACGGACCGGCCAGGACAGTTATTCGAGGTATGCGGGAAGTGCTCAGTCACATGAAGTAGTAACACCCCTAGCAGTATCAAGTGTCAGACGAACGTGACCAGGAAGTCGTCCACGATGAGGAACGGCACCGTCCCGTAGCCGTCCATCCTCTCGTAGTACGTGTCATCGCCCGCATTCTCGATCTGTTGAGGTCGTCGCAGACATCCTGGAACCTCGCGTACCTGGTCCTAATGAAGCCTCCTGCACGCTGTGGTAGGGGGACCCGGACATTTTCTTGGACGCGCCTAAGCGGCTAGACCAAGGCTTCTTCTGTACTGGTTCGGGCTCAGCCAACCGAGCGACTTCTTGGCTCGGCCTTCGTTATAGTATCTGACCCATTCATCAAGTGCCGTCATGAAGTCTTTGACTGCCGTGTTGCGCCAGTCTCTGTAGTAGAAGAACTCGTTCTTGAGCCTGCCAAAGAAGCCCTCTAATGTGCTGGGCAACGTTATGTGCCAAGCAGCGCATGAGCTGCAGGTTGTAATGGACCGCCACACCGCGGCTCGGCACATAACGATATGCCTCTCAGAGCGACATGAGAAAGTCGAGCACATCATGCGAAGGGACATAGCGCTCCGGCGTGGGCATCCCGACGCATCCATGGACTTTCGCGAGTGCCGCCTCCTTGCGCGCCATGTTCGCAACCATATATCTGTGGGTTGTCTGCACGTTCTCATGTCCCAGCCAGATGGCTATCGTAGACAGGTCAACCCCGGAGTCCAGCATGGCCATAGCGGTGGAATGGCGAAACACATGCGGCGTGATTCGCTTCCCGGCCAGCTGCGGATGAGTCTCCGATGCTCGCCTCACGACTGCATCTATTTTGCTTCGCGCGCCCGACCTGGTCAGATGACCCACGTTGCGTCCCGCGAGGAGATGTCCGCCCGCAGGGATGCTGCGGGCGTCGGCCAACGCCAAGACCTCGGCCGCCACCTCCGGCCACATCGGAAGCGTCCTTTCCTTGCGACCCTTGCCGAGAATCCTCACGACATGTCGTCCGCCCCGGCTCTCGAAGTCACAGACGCGCAGGTTGACGAGCTCGCTTACGCGCATGCCCGTGCTGAACAGAAGCGCCAGCATGACATGTGTCTCCTCGCCGTGGGAAGTCCCGAGGTCGCAGGCGGCGAGAAGCCAGCCGATCTCCTCGGCCGTGAGGTACGCGACCTCGCATCGCTTCTCGGTTCTGCGTGGGATGTCCCTGATGCGCTTCATCTCAGCCAGACGATCCGGCGACCTATAGGCGGCATATCCGCAGAAGGCCTTGATGGCCGCGAGCCTGCAGTTCACGGTCGTCGCGGCGCATTCGCGCTCGAGCGCGAGAAACCGCAGGAACGCTTCCACGTTCTCTGCGGTCAGATCTCTCATCGTCACGTCCGGGGCGGGAATGGCCCGCGCATCGAAGAGCCAACGCAAAAAGAGGACGAACGTGTCGCGGTACGATGCGATGGTCCGCGAGGACAGATGCCTGCCGGCATCCATCCATTGCAGGAAGAACCCCTCGAGCAGAAGGGAGAAGTCGTTCTTCACGACGCACCGCCTCCCAACCCCGCCGCCCGGAAGGCCCCGGCGGCCACCGTCATCAGCTCGGGCGCGCCCGTCAGATACCAGTACGTGTCGGACAGCTTCCGGTGCCCGAGGTACGCAGACAGATACGGCATCATCGCATTGACGTCCTCGCCCTGGGCATACCAACGCAGTATCGTCCTTACGCTGAACGTGTGGCGAAGATCATGGAGACGCGGCATCCGTCCGGGAAACGACTCGCCGCGGCCAAGAAGCGACCACCTGATCTCGCAGAACATGCGCTCCGCGGAGTTCTCGCTCAAAGGTTTGCCGCCTGTCGAGACTATCGTCGTCCCGTGTGCACGTATCGGCGCCGCGACATCGCGTGCATGCTGATAGGCGGACACGCGCTTGGCCACGTCGCTGGCGACGGGTATGACCCGCGACGAGCCAAACTTCGAGTCACGGATGCTCAGCAGGCATTTGTCGGCGTCGAAGTCCACATCCTTGAGTCCCAGCGCCTCGCCGACCCGCAGCCCGCATGACCACATGATGCCGATTAGGAACGAGAGGCTCTCTGCGCGCAATCCGTCGGGCGATCTGAGGTCGAGCGCCGCACGCATGAGCACGCATGCGTCCTCTTCGGTGTAGATGTAGGGAACGACGCGTGCACCCGTGCTGCCGAGCAACCCCGGCTGCATCATCGGGAAGCTGCGGTCGAGAGCGTGCGCGAACTCCGAGAGACGCCTGACTGTCTCGTAACGCTGCGCCTGATAGGATCTGGGATGTCCGGACCCGCTGCACGCCCAGGCAAGAGCCGCATCCTGTGAGACGTCCTTTCCTCCGAGGAAGGCGGCAAACGCCTGCAACCTCTGCATCTCGCCAGAGAAGTCAAATCCGAGAGCCTGCTTGTACTCGATGTAGCGCTCCGCTGCATCTTCGACCCCGGTCATGATGTCGCCTCCCCGGGCCAAGCAGAAGCGACCTTGCGCAGGTTGTCGGCGCTCACCTTCATGTAGCCCATGGTGGTATCAATGCGCTCGTGGCCGAGAACATCCGCTATGGTCTTCACGTCGACACCGGCGTTCACCATGTTCGTCGCCACCATACGGCGCAGGCCGTGGGTCCCGCGGTACGATTCGATTCCAGCGCGTCCCGCCGCAAGCGAGATGGCGGTCTGTACCTGGCTCGACGCGATGGCGCCTCCAGCCGTGTTGAGGAAGAGGGTGCGTGTCACCTCGTTAGGACCTCGCATGATCACATAGCGCTCGATCGCCGCGCCGGTCCGCCCGTCGAGCGGCAAGGTCCTCGTCGTCTTGCTTTTCGATCCGCGCACCGTCAGGGTCCCGTCTGCCCATGTCACGTCGTCGAGTGTGACGCGGGCGACATCGCATGCGCGCAACCCGAGGTTTCCCATGCACATCGCCATTGCGACGTCGCGCTGTCCGCGTTGCGTCCCCGTGTCGCACGACGCAAGCAGCGCCTCGTAGTCACTGTCACTCAGCCTGCCAGGGATGGTGTGATCGCGCCTTCTCGGGCCGGTAAGGGATATCACGTCGAGCGGGATGTCGTCTATGCCTTTGAAACGAAGGAAGCGCACGTAGGAACGCAGGTCGCTGCCCTGGAGTGCGCGCATGGAGGAACCTTCCGAGGCAGCCGCTGCGCTATGGTAATCGATCACATCTGCAGGTGTGATGGCGCGACGCTCGAAGTTCCCGTCCGGGAACGTGGCGAAGAGGAATAGCTTGATGGCGGCAACCCTGCTGCGTGTCGTTTCGGGCCGCATGTTCCCGAAGGTGCGGAGGTAGCCCTCGAACTCCGCCAGCTCTGCCGCGATGGGTCCGCCTACCTCGACCTGAGACGGGGTGATGCGGTCTCTATAGGGCCTGTCGAACCGGAACACCCACCATCTGCGGACAGCCGCCGCCGGTATCGTCCTGGCCGTGTTGCGCGGCAACTCGGCGATGTATGCCTCGACCAGCTCTTTTGCCTGGCTCTCGTCGGCTTCGAGGACTTCGGGGCATCGTCTCAGGAACGTGGCGGCCCTGAAGCGGTAGTTCTTCGACGCGGCCTTCGAGTAGCCGCTCTCCAACAGATGACCCTGGAACCTGCCGAGGTGATCCTGTAGCCTGTCCATCGCATCTCCCATCAATGGAATGCCATATCCGATAGGGAGACGTTACTTCATTATGTGCTGATTTCATCTCTACTTGGTGCCCTTCACCAGCGCGAACGGCTATTCCCGGCACATAACGTTGCCCAGCACATTAGAGGGCTTCTTCGGACGGCTAAAGGTGGAATTCTTCTACGGATGCGACTGGCAGGGTGTGACACTCGAGGAGTTCGCAGGCATGCTCGATACCTATCTGAGATGGTACCGTGATCTAAGAATGAAGAGCGATCTGGGCTATATGAGTCCGATGCAATACCGTCGCAAACTCGGACTGGCAGCATAGGGAAAAACGGTCCAGGATTCCCACCGCAGCCCCTACTTCGTTCCCTGGTCGTCACCGGTGTTCGTAATCTCGCTCCCATCCCAGGTGGCGCCGCCGTCATCCCTGATGACGAGCGTGTGGGTGCCCGGCAGCGTATATCCGGCGGGAACCTGATCCTCGGTGACCGCATAGGTACCGGGCACGAGGCCCCCAAACGTCGCCAGGCCGTCATCTCCGGTGGTCTGCGAACCGCTGCCCGAAACCTCGAAGGTCGCACCCTTCAGGGTCGTGCCATCAGAACCCACCTTGAGGATGCGAAACTCGTACTTGATCTGTCTGTTCGTGATGGTGACGCTGGCAGATTGCGTCGCGAGCCCCTGAAGGGTACCTCCGGCACCGACGGTCCCGTTTGCGACCAGTCCCGTCGCCTCGTATCCCTCGATGACCCAGCCCTCAGGCTGCGAGGTCTCGGTCACCTGCCAGACGTGACCCTCCGGACCGGCCGGGACGTAGACGGTCTGGGCCCAGCTATCACCTGAAAGCGTCACATCCTGCGTGAACTTGCCGCTGGCATCCTGGATATGGACGGTGATCGAGCTGGGCTTCGTGCCGTTACCGTCCCAGCGCTTGGCGAGACTCAGCGTGGAGAGGGGGACGTCGAGCCCAGGACGTGGGAAGTCGGCCGTGCCGCTCTTCTCGGAACCCGCTTCCTCTACGCCGTTCTCGGTCATGAACTGGGTGTACGCGACGGTGTTGCCCGACGAGGAGTTGGCATAGGCCGTGACGCTTCCGTCACCGTTCCTCTCGATGTTCGAGCTGGTCGCCTGCTGACCGGAAGCGAGCCTGGCCGCATCGTCGTATGCCTGCTGCGTGAGTCTGACCTTGAAGGACACCGTGTACGTTTTGCCATCCTCGAGGCTCATCGTCCCGAGGTCCCACGTCACCGTCTTCTTCTCGGAATCGTATGTTGCCGCCGGGGCGTCCGCCCATGTCGTGGGGGTACCTCCTGCATCCGTGGTGGTGTATGAGAAGCCATCCACGCCACCGTCCGCACCGGTTCCCACGACCATGTCACCTGTGGTGACCGTGTCGGTCATGACGACGTTTTTGTAGGAATAGGTGTGCGTGATCTGCTTGACGATGCTCGAGAGCGCCGACTGCATCGCTGCCGGGCTGTTTGCCTCGTAGTGCTGCGTCGCGGAAAGGCCATCCATTTTCGCGCTGTCGCTCACGTTGATGGTGAACAGCGTGTACGCATCATTACCGATCAGCCTGCTCGCCACGGTGTTCGCAGCAGTGAAGTCCCAGCCCTTGGGGTCGTCGTAGCCTGATCCGTAGACGCGATCGCTGGTGTAATGCCGCTTGTCGTCCCGATAGGTGGCGGCATCGGGATAGACGTCGCGACCCCACTTATCGGTCCTCGTGTGCTCGGCGTACTCCGCGTCGGAGTACACCTGGCTCATGCGGAAGGTCGGGTCACCATCGGAGACGAAGATGATGTAGGTATCGCCGTCACCAGCACTCTTGGCATCGGTCTCTGCCTGGGCAAGCGCAGCCTCCCAGTTGGTGCCGCCACCAGCACTCATGGAGCTGACGTTGCCGTCAAACTCGGAGACGTCACTCGTCCAGCCGTAGTCGGCGACCACATTGGTGCTGAACGTGATTAGCTTCGCCCTGGCCCCCTCTTGGCCGAGAATCGTCCCGGCGGCGGAGATGATCGAAGCCTTTGCCGCGTCGAGACGCGTTGTGGTGCCGTACGTCTCGGCCATGCTTCCCGAGACGTCAGCGACGAAGATGACGTTCGCCTTGGTCGACGTGGTGGTCGACTCGGACTTTCCCGTCACGCTCAGCTGAAGCGTGTAGTTGCCATCCTCATCGACCTGGAGCGTGCCATCGGGGTTTTTGGCAAACGCCTTATCGACAGCGGGGGCGCTCAGATCGACACCCTCAGCCCTGGCAGTCGTCGGACACAGGAGGAACAGCCCAGCCACGGTCAGAACCACCACAACGGCCAGCGCGACCCCTCTCACCATGCGCGCAAGCGGGAACGCCTTGACGGAAGCACTCTGCATCTACGACCTCGACCCCCTCTGTTGTCATGAAAGCCATCTTGTTTGCCGCGCGAACCGTGCACAGCAGCCTTTCTGTTTCTATCAGACGAACCTCGGCCTAACCCAATCATGGGTCCGAACAACCAAGAACCGTGTCTGGATGTCCCATCGAGAGCGCAGTCACGAACAAATCCGCCACCATTCGCAAAACGCCAATATCATGTTTTCAGACAACGCGTAACAGCCGGTAGAGCTTGCACCAGCGACAGGGGCCATGAACGGTCCGCGGCGAGCAAACCGTACTGGAAGGGAATTTCCTTAGTGCCCACGGATGTGATATCTAGCACCAAGCGCTTTGTTTGCCTGCTCTGGGCCTGTAAGGCCGGTCGCTGTGCCCCGTACCTCTCCGAGACCTTCTCGTTCGTGGGCCCTTTTGACAACATGACCGGCTCTGGGATGCCCGAGTTCTTCCAGTGCTGCCGTCGCGCCGGGTCGATTGCCCGCCCCCTCTCCTTCAACATAGACACGACGGGAAACCACCTGGCAAGGTCCCGCGCCTGCTTGGCCATGTCTCGCTCAATCATGCGTGCCCTCCTCGGACGGCCTTTGCGCATGCCTTGGATGCCATGAATCACTAGTGGATAATACCATAAATCACTAGTAGATAATACCACGAATCACTAGTAGAATGTCTTACGACACCTTGGGCTGAACTTTTCCAGTCGCCAATGCCTCTTCCGTCTGCCCATGATTCCCCTGAATGACATGGTCATCGGCATCACCACGAAAACCGAGCTAGAGAGCAAAAGGGCGCTCGAGCGTCCTACAGACTACACGAGGACACCGAAGAGCAAGGGACCCAACCCCGAGACCGATGGCAAGGATACTGTAGAAGACGGCATCCGCGGCTATCTTGCGCTCCGTATCCACTGTCTTCCTGGCACCTTCGCTCCCATCATTCGCACGCAGCCGCCAACGAACCAGCTGTTAATCAATGGGAGGCAAGCCCACTGTACAACGTGAGATAGTCCCGGGCCATACGAGAGACGTCGAAGCGCTCCACTGCCTGTCGGCGACACTCGGCCCTGGAAATCCCAGACACCTTTCCGATGGCCTCCACGGCCTGCTCGACCGAGCTTACGACATAGCCGGTCCGTCCATCGTCGATGACCTCGGGTGCCGCGCCGTTGTCGAACACGATGGCAGGGGTTCCCGACGCAAGCGACTCAACCATCGTGAGCCCGAACGCCTCCTGCCAGCGCATCGGCAAGACATAGGCGTAGGCCTCTCTCATGAGCTTGTTCTTCTCGGCATGCCCCACTTCCCCGATGAACTTGATCTGATCCCCATCGATCTGTGGCTCAAGGCTGCGGAAGAACGCGCGATCCGTGACATTTCCGGCCATGATGAGTCGCATGTCTGCCTGGCGTGCGATCTCGATGGCGAGATCCGCTCCCTTCGCGTGCGACATCGTGGCGAGAAACAGAAGGTAGTCCCCATGTGCAGAGCAGTCGTACTCAAAGGTATCGGTTCGTATGCCGTGATAGATGGTCGCGACATAGTTGAGCCCAGGCGTAAGGGAACGCTGCGCCTGGCTGATGGACACGTACATGCTCTCGCCTGAAAGCTCACTGAGCTGCTTGTCGTCAGGGGCAACGCTACTGTGATTTGTAGACACCATCGGCACCGGGCAGTAGGTCCCAAACGGTGCCAGGCTCATGTTCATATGGTTGTTGATGACATCGAAGCATCCGTCGCGCGCGCCGTCGAAGGCCATCTTGAGCTCCGCGAGGTCGCAATACGGTACCGAGTCAAAGCGAAATCCCCCGATGACGTCATAGAGGGGGCGATCGATGACGTTCACGAGGCGGGCGGAGGTGACAGAGCCTCCGCAGGCAAACACGGTCACATCCTGCCCCATGCGAACCAACTCGTCAGCGAGGTTGCTCACGACGAGCTCCGTTCCCCCGTACTTAGCCGGCGGGACCGTCTTCCATAGGGGTGCCAGCAGTGCGATTCTCATTCGGGGTCTCCGTTCTCCTGTGTCGCAAGCCTACGGGCGGACTCGACGGATGCCTGCACGCTCGTGAGCTTGGCCTGGGAGAACATCCAATTTGTATAGAGCGTGGAGACAAGGACCAGCACCGCCGTGAAACCAGAGGCCACCCCACCCCATATGAAGGGCGCCTCATGCGGCATCAGAAGTACGCACGCAACGAGCAGCAGGATGAGGACCATCTGACTTATCGGTACCCTGGCATGGCCGTTCTGGTCAGGAACTTTCCGCGTCACGGCAAAGCCCATTCGATAGCCGAGCGGCCACAAGAGCCAGGCGGTTGACATGACGGAGAGCAAACCATAGTGGACAAGCAGGGCCTTCACACGATCCGCGAGGGCTGCGTCCCGACGCAGCCCAACGAGAAACGTCACAAGGGACGTGGTAAGGCAGACCGCCAGCAGGTTGAGCATGGCGGTACCAAGCACCTCGAACAGATAGGAGCCCGTCGCATGCCAAGAGAGCAGGGACACGACCGAGATGACTGAGACCACGAGCTCTGGTTGGAACCAGGCCATCGTCTGCGCAAGGAAGGCCGCCTTCTGGCGCAGGTCGAGCCCGCGCTCATGGAACACCTTTGCTATGTTCTGGGACAGGACCTGCATGTTGCCATACACCCAGCGGCGACGTTGCCGAATGAGGTTGTCGTAGTCGAACGGCATATAGCCCTTGCCTAGGTTCTCGTCGACGTATACACCCATGTATCCCTCGCGACTGATGCGCATGCCGGCCTCAGCGTCCTCGGTGATGCAGCTCTCGTCCCATCCTATGCCCTGACGCATGAGGGAGGTCCTCACCAGACCCATCGTGCCGGTGAACGAGACGAGTCCGAGACGTTGCGCCTGGTGCATGATCATGCTGAAGAAGCTGCGGTACTCGTAGTAGAGACCGACGTTTTGCCCATCGACGCAACTGTAGTCTTGCGGTGCCTGAACAAGTCCCACGCGCTTGTCCCTGAAATAGCCTACCGTACGATTGAGAAAGTTCGGGTCGACGATGTAGTCGCAGTCCACCACCGCCTCGATGACGGAGTCATCAAGTATGCAGTGTCTGTTCAGGTAGTTCAAGGCGCCGGCCTTGAAGCCGTGGATCTTGTCGACATGGACGAACCGGAAGTTGTCTGGGCAGGAGGCCACATAGTGGGCGATCCGCTCGTAGTTGTCCTGGTCGCTGTTGTTGGAGTTGATGACGATAACCTCGTAGTCAGGATAGTCTAGCTTCGTCAGGGCTGCTATCGATTTGATTACGATGCTCGCCGGCTCATCCTTGCTCGTGACGAGGACAGAGACCTTTGGCCTATATGAGTCATCCCTGTCAATTGGGACAGAGGAAAAGGGCCTGATTGCGGCCATGATTCTCGAGCCTGCAGCGAGGAAGACCACAATTATCGTAACGATGCAGACAGCGTACAAAAAGACATCCCAAGCGCCTGGGACAACGACACAAAGCACCCCGATGGCGACGCACGTGATGACGCCCGGCCCTCTCTCCACGGCTGTGGATGTATGCATTGCAGCACCTCCTACCAAGTCATAGCCAAATCGACATGCCAAAGAGGACTGCACCACCCATATACTTTTTCAAAGTACTCACGTATCGCCGCAGAGCGCGATCTCGTAGGGTCGGACGCATCTCGCGTCTCATCGATATGACTAAATGGATATATTTAGTATATTTACCAAGAGACTTGATTTTTATTCCCGGTTCTGCAAAGTAAACCAAAACTGCTGATTCTTACCGATGTGAACAGGCACTTTCCACATGCCTCGCGTGGACATCCTCGCCGACCGCGTGAGGTTGACCACAACTCCGCTCATGCGTTCGAGATCACGTCGGGAAAGTTGGCATGGGGACGGAAGCGAACTTGCGGGAGCCTGGCCGTCAGCCCGTGACGCGAGCTTGCGGCGCGCCTTTGCCACCTTCATGATTGATGCCAGCGTGGACGTGCATGGAATGATTAGCTCAGGTGCCTCATGGCCGAATAGAGGACAGGCCCCGAAAAAACGCAGGCAAGCAATACATACACACCGGCGGTCCCAAATATCAGATCCAGGTCATGGTTTCCAATGCCGATAAGGATGTACATCAGCACGAAGACACCGGTCCAGGCCATTCCTCTCCGTATGGCCTCCTTCCTGCTCTTCGTCTTGAGCAGGAAGGAAAAAGCAAACGTTATGAGGGCGGCTGGCAACGCGGTCATAAGGAATTCCCGGTTGATCAGCATCGCCCATCCTGATCTGTCACTCTCATATGCAGTTTCTCCAAACGGAAGCGTCACGATGAACTCGCAGGCCATTACTGCGACAAACACCAACATGCCGAACAACGCATCCTTGGCGACCTGTTTCATAAGAGCTCGTCCCTGCTCCGGAAAGCATGCTACGTCAAACTCATCTCCTCAATTCTACCATACGAGATAGAGCGTGCGAGCGTGTCGTCCACTGGCTCGATGGGCAGGAGACGAGACGGCCCAGAGCCACGCGACCCGCACCGACATGGGAGAGGTATCGGGAATGGCCGCATGGTAGACTGCTCACATGGCCATCCATACAAATGGACCGATAGAGATCACCGAGAGCGGCGGTACCAGGCGAAATCAGAACTCGAGCAGATTCCCGGCATAGATGCCAACATGGCCTCCCATCTGATAGATGCCGGGTTTCCCACCATCGCAGCACTACCGGGAAAGCGGAACTGGTGGGACTGGAAGGACTGAGTGGAGCTTGGAAGAGGCTGACAACAAGGGGTTCTGGAGCCGCTACGCGAAGCTTTACGACTTCGAGGTCGACCGTTTCAGCCATCGCGCCTACGAACGGATGTACCAGCTGATGTCCGAATCGCTCGGCTCGGACATGGACGTGTTGGAGGTGGCCACCGGCACTGGGCTCATCGCGCTGAACATCGCGGGCTCCGTGAGGTCGGTGGCGGCCACGGACTTCTCGCCAGGCATGATAGCGAAGGCCAGCAGGAAGCCCGCCCCCGCAAACGTCGCCTTCTCGATCGAAGATGCCACTTCCCTGAGTTTCGCCGACGCCAGCTTCGATGCCGTCATCATCTCCAACGCGCTGCACATCATGCAGAATCCCAGGCTGGCGTTGGAGAACATCAGGCGAGTGCTGAAACCCAACGGACTGCTCATCGCTCCGACATTCTCGCACGGGCATCCGAGACAATCCACGTGGAATCTGAATACGAGGTTGCTGAGGCACATCGGATTCGAGACCTACTCCAAGTGGACCCCCGAGGAGTACGTCGCATTCATCTCCGACAATGGGTTCCGCGTCAGCAGATGGCTGATGCTGAACGCCGCTTTCCCGCTGGTCTATCTGGAAGCCCGTGTGAGCTGACCGTTGATGACGTCGGCATCCTTCTCGATGCCCGCCTCGTCGCCTTGGCCAACCGATAGAACCGAGCGGACGCCGGAAACCCTCGTGTCGGACACCCGACCTCGTGCGAGGCCTGCCCTCTGGTTTTTCCTCTGACCTTACAAAAGCGTCACCAAGACGTAAGTCACACCGATGGCACACCCAGCCCCCCGCATCCGATGATAGGTGTCGTATGAACGCACGCATCGGATGCGGAGAGACCGCGCGTGCCGTGGCCGCTCATACCTCAACTGCGTATTTTGCACACGAAAGGACGTTGCACCATGCCAAAGGTTCTGCAGGTCAACAACATCGAGAAGGTCTACGGAGGTGGTCGCGGCTCTACCACGCGCGCCCTCGCAGAGATTTCTTTTGACGTCGAGAAGGACGACTACGTAGCCATTATGGGTCCCTCGGGCTCAGGCAAGACGACGCTGCTCAACTGCATCGCCACCATCGATCGCCCCACCTCTGGATCCATCAGCATCGATGGCCGCGACCTCGGCGGCATGCACTCCCATGAGCTGTCGGACTTCCGTCGCGAGCAGCTAGGGTTCATCTTCCAGGACTCCAACCTGCTCGACACGCTCACCTGCCGTGAGAACATCGCGCTCCCGCTCACCATCGCGAACGTCAAGGTGTCCACCATCGACGAGCGTGTGGAGAAGATCGCCGCCACCCTTGGCGTGGCGGACGTGTTGGAGAAGTACCCCTACCAGGTGTCCGGTGGCCAGAAGCAGCGTGTGGCCGCAAGTCGCGCCATGGTGGGGAACCCCACCCTCGTGCTCGCCGACGAGCCTACGGGCGCCCTTGACTCAAAGAACGCCAAACTCTTGCTCGAGTGCTTTGATGACCTCAACAAGCAGCTTGACGCCACCATCCTCATGGTCACGCACGACTCCTTCGCAGCAAGCTACTGCCGTCGCGTGCTGTTCATCCGTGATGGCTCCATCTTCACCGAGCTCATACGTGGGGATATGTCTCGTCGGCAGTTCTTTGACCGTATCATGGAAGTCGTAGCGATGATTGGGGGTGACCAGAGCGATGTACTTTAGACTTGCTCTGGGCAACGTCCGCAGGAGCCTGCGCGACTATGCCGTCTACTTCGTGACCATTGCCTTGGGCGTGGCCGTGTTCTATGCGTTCAACACCATCTCCGGCCAGTCCAACTTCCTGTCCGAGAGCACCAACGCCATCCTCAACATGCTCTCGGGCGTCATGATGTGGCTTACGGTGTTCCTCGCCCTGGTGCTGGGTTTTCTCATGGTCTATGCGAACAACTTCCTGATCAAGCGCCGCAAGCGCGAGCTGGGGCTCTACCAGATCCTGGGTATGACGCGCACTCAGGTCTCGCGCATCATCGCATTGGAGACCCTCATCGCAAGTGTGGCCTCGTTCGTAGCGGGCATTCTCGTCGGCGTGCTTGCGAGCCAACTCCTGGTCTTCGTCACCGCATCGCTGTTCCATGACGCGATCACGAAGTTCTCCTTCGTGTTCTCTCCGTTCGCCTTCTTCCTGACGCTTGCCTGCTTTGGCATGATGTTCATGGTCATGCTTTTGTTCAACCTCCGCACGCTTGCCAAGGTCAAGCTCATCGATCTCATGGGGGCCGACCAGAGGAATGAGCAGGTACGTGTAAGGAGCCTTCCCCTCTCGGCATGCCTGTTTGTCGCGGGTGTCGCGCTTGTCGTCTGGGCCTACCTGCGTCTGGAGGCCGAAGGTCTGCCCGTGTCCGGTCCCGAGGGTTACATGCCTTTCGGCATCACGACCCTTATCGTATCCGTAGGTACGCTGCTCCTCTTCTTCGGCCTATCGGGCATGGTTCTGTTCCTTTCGAAGGCCACGAAGTCACACTACTATCACGGCATCAACATGTTCACCACTCGCCAGCTCGCGACACGCATCAACAGCGCGAGTGCTTCCATGGGTGTGATCTGCCTCGTTCTGTTCTTGGCCATCACGTCGGTCACGGGTGGCATGAGCATCTGTTCCATGCTCAACCAGAATCTCGAGAATCACACCCCCTACGACATGTCAGCCGTGCTCGGCTACTACGACGCCGAGGACGTCTCCAATTTCTCCGGCAGTGATGACATCCAGCGCGCCGCTGCCACACACCCCGCCAATCTCGAGCAGATCCTGACGGATGCTGGTATCAACGTCAGCTCGGTGGCGGGTAGCTCCGCCCAGACGACCATCTACTGGCCCAACGACGGAAACGGGATCAGCATCCGGGACATGGCTAACCTGACAGGTCTTGACATGCCCGCCGGCGTTGAGGACGCATATGTGGCCGACTCGGGCCTCTACGTCATAGGCCAGACCGACTACAACAATCTCCTTCAGCTTCTTGGCAAGGATCCGGTCAACCTGGGGACCGATGGGTATTTGCTTACCTGTGATGCCGGTGACATAGTCTCTGGCTTCTACGACCAGGTCTGCTCCCTCGACACACCGCTCACGGTGGACGGTCATGCCCTGCATCCTGTCCAGGATTCCTGCGTGACCGGCGCCGCCGCCGTTCTCCAGGTCTCGGCAGATGGCACCGGTATCGGTGCGCTCGTCGTACCCGATGACGTGGTAGCTGGCATGGCACCATACCAGACGATACTCAACATACGCTATGCCGGTGATACCAAGACGGGTGATGCCCTCGCCGAGCAGATCAAGGATACCTCTGCTGATACATCGGATACCGACACCTCATCGTCCAACGACAACAGGCTGCGTGCCTATGAGGATGGCGCCTCGACGGGAGTCGTCTCCATGACCGTCACCAAGACCAGCTGCATCCAGGGTATCTACGGCGTGACGGGCATCATCTCGTATATGGCCGTCTACATTGGCTTCGTGCTTGTCATATCGTGTGCCGCGATCTTGGCCATCCAACAGCTCTCCGGAGCCTCCGACTCGGCTCCCCGCTATCGCATGCTCTCTGAGCTGGGTTGTCCTCGCCGCCTGTCCAATCGCTCCCTGCTCATGCAGACGCTCTTCTACTTCCTGCTGCCGCTTGCCCTGGCACTCGCACACTCGGTCGTGGCATTGCGCTCGGTCACGAAAGTGGTCTCGCTTCTGGGTCACTTGGATATCACCGATGCAGCCCTGTCCTGCGGAGTCCTGTTCGTGCTGGTCTATGGTGCCTACTTCGTGGTCACCTATCTGGTGGCGCGTGGCGTGGTCAATGCGCGCACCATCGAGGCAAGGAACTAGCCACATCGTTCTCCTGTGAGAACGCCATGTCGTCGCGCCGCTCCCACCGGGGACGGCGCGACGACGTATGAGGCAGCTCGGCCCTACCGCCTTACTGCGACCAGTTCGATGTAGCCGCGCTCACCACGAGGCTCCAGCTGGATACGCAGATTGGCGTCATCCCACGCGTAACCCACGTTCTTCGGATCGTACGAGGCGATGGCCTCCCATATCTCCTGGATGGCCGTGCAGTAGTCCTCCTCGGCGAACGGCTCGCCCTGAAAACGCAGATATGTGGCAGCCGGCAAGGCAATGACGTCGAGCCCCTCCGGCACCGTCCCCGCATAGTCGGCGGGTACTTCCACGCCCTGCACGTACTCCGATGCCCCCATGCGCAGGTTCTCGGGAAGCCACATGGACACGGGCTCCTGGCCTGCACCGCACATGCTCACCAGCAGTCCCCAGACGTCGCAGCCCACCTCGCCGCAATATGCGAAGTAGTCGGTCGCCACCTGTCCGCGTTTGATGATCACCTTGCGTGCCGGCTTCTCCTGAACGCTCACGAATACGGTCTTGGTCTTATCCATGCTCTCCCTCGTCTCCATCGCGCGATACCGTACGCCATAAGGAGTGAACAGGTAGATGGGTCGGGGGTCGACCGCATATTCCCGTGGGTTGCACCCGAATTCCCGGAAAAACGCGCGCTGGTAGCCGTCGACACTGCCGAACCCCATGGCGAAGGCGGCCTCCGTCACGGTACAGCCCTCGTCGCGCAGCCGCATGGCCGATTCGGAGAGCCTCCAGCGGCGTATGTACTCCGCAGGGGTGCAGCCGGTCATCCGGGTGAACAGGCGATGCGCGTACCATGGCGAGAACAGCGATACCCGTGCCAGGTCACCCAGCGAGACTTGCTCGTGCAGGTGCGCCTCGATGTAGTCCTGCATGCGTTGCACGGCCAGGATCCTGTCGTCCATCTACTTCCATCTCCCCTATCGACATACGCATTGTCGTGTAGGCCAACGTGCCTGCGCTCGACCCTGGTTGCTCACTTGGGTGACAGGGCTTCGCTTGCGGAGGTAATCACATGTCGAAGTAAGACAACTACTTCGGCCACGCTCGTTACGAAGGCGTAAACAGTTGAGGATATCGTGTAAATACCTTCAATTCCTATTTTGGCTGAAAACTAGGATTGTGCCATCGACTCGGCCATAGATGCCCGAGTCCTCTTAATAAGGGGGAACGTGATGGATTCGTCAATGTCAAGAAGGAAATTCATCGAGCTCTTTGGTGCCGTCAGTGCCGCTGGCGCTGCAAGCGTGTTCACGTCTGGATGTGGTTCCACTCGTGCCAGCTCTGACACCACCAGCTCCTCCACGGGCCTTGCCGACACCATCACCTTTGCCCAGGGTGCTGATCCCCGTGGTCTCGACCCTGCCTATGTGGATGACGGCGAGTCAGCCAAGATCATGTGCAACATCTACGAAACGCTTCTTAAATACAACAAGGATTCATGCGACGTCCAGCCAGGCCTTGCCAAGGAGTACAACGTCTCCGATGACGGCCTGACCTATACCTTCACGCTTGAGTCCGGCGTCAAATTCCATGACGGCACCGACTTCAATGCCGCAGCCTGCAAGAAGTCGATCGATCGTCAGCTTGAGGGTTCTCGCAACGACGACATGCCCTATGCCTCCTTCGTCTTTGGTACCGCATCCGAAGGCAACGGCGTCGCCTCGGTCGAGGCCACCGATGACACCACCCTTACCATCAAGCTCGTCGCGGCCTCCACCCCCTTCCTCAAGAACCTCGCGATGGCGATGGCAAGTCCCATCGTCAGCCCTACGGCCCTTGAGAAGGCAGGCGGCAACCTCAACGAGGCCCCCTGCGGCACCGGTCCCTACACGTTCGTCTCGTGGTCAAAGGGACAGAACGTCGTTCTCAAGGCCAACGACTCCTACTGGGGCACCGATGACAAGCCGCTTACGCAGAACATCATCTTCAAGTTCATCTCCGAGAACGCAAGCCGCGTGACGGCCCTCAACAACGGCGAGGTCGACATCATCGACGGTATCGATGACTCCGTGGTTGACACCATCACTGGTGCTGGCAACAGCCTCTACGACGAAGACGGCATGAACATCAACTACATGGCGTTCAACACCCAGAGCGAGACCTTCAAGACGGTCGAGACACGCAAGGCCTTTGCGAAGGCGGTCAACGTCGAGGAGATGGTCCAGTCTCTCTATGGTGACTACGCCAGCGTCGCAAACTCCGTCATGCCCACATGGATGGCCCCGTATGATGCGGACGTCACGCAGACCTCCTTCGACAAGGAAGCTGCCACCAAGGAGCTTGCCGCAGCAGGGATCACGACCGTCAAGTGCATCACCTACTCCAACGCACGTCCGTACAACGCCAAGGGTGGGCAGGTCCTGGCGGAGAGCATCCAGGGCTACCTCAAGGACTGCGGTGTGGACGTAACCATCGACACCTACGACTGGACCACGTACAAGACCAAGGTTCAGACCGAAGCCTATGACATCAGCTTCTACGGCTGGACAGGCGACAACGGCGACCCGGACAACTTCATGAACCTGCTCGCTGACTCGAACGTCTCCATGAACATCGCTCGATTCGACGATGCGGATTACAAGGCCCTCATCGCCAAGGGTCTCGCCACTCCTGATGGCTCCGCTCGCGATGACGTCTACCTGCAGTGCGAGCAGATGGTTGCCGAGAAGCAACCATGGCTCCTCATCTCGCATGCCAAGAACCTTGCCGGCTACAACCCAAAGGTCAGTGGCTTTGTCATCCATCCTACGGGCGTCGTATGGCTTTGGGGTGCTACCAAGGAGGCCTAGGACTTCCCTCAGGACGTCCCGTACGAGTACGCTCGCGTCGGGCATCGGAAGGTACATGCATCTCTGACGGCAGGCCACGCCGCTGTGTCTGGCCTGCCGTCATTGGTGAAACCCACGATAGGATAGGGGCGGGAGGCTTGGTCTCGTGACGAAGTACATCATCAAGCGTGTCCTGCAGTCGGTCATCGTACTGTTCGGCGTGTCAGTCATCGTGTTTCTCATCATGCGTGTCTTCTCGGCTGACCCGGCACCGGTTGTGCTCGGTGAGCATGCGACCGCCGAGTCCATGCAGGCCTGGCGTGATTCGAACGGTCTGAACGACCCCATCATCACCCAGTACCTCAACTTCATCTCGGGTGCGCTTCGCGGGGACCTTGGCACCTCGTACTACACGCATTCGTCTGTGACCAGCGAGATCATGAGCCGTTTCCCGGCGACTGTCGAACTTGCCCTGGTGGCCATCATCATCGCCGCGATTCTGGGCATCGTCTTGGGTGTCGTATCGGCGGTTCATAGGGGGCATGCGGTCGATGGCATCAGCATGGTGCTTGCCCTCATCGGCGTCTCGATGCCCATCTTCTGGCTCGGCATCCTGCTCATCATCCTGTTTGCAGGGGTTCTGCATGTTCTGCCCTCGAGTGGCCGCATCGATCCCCTCCTGCAACCCGTAGGGGGCACGGGACTCTACCTCATCGATACTCTTCTGTCGGGTGACTTCGAGGCCTTGGGGAATGCGCTGCAACACATCATTTTGCCTGCGCTCGCTCTGTCCATGTACTCGATGGCCATCATCACACGCATGACTCGTTCGAGCATGCTCGAGACCCTGAACGAGGACTACGTGCGTACCGCGCGTGCAAAGGGCCTCCCCAAGGGACGGGTGACACGTCATCATGCGCTGCGCAACGCCATGCTTCCGATAACCACCGTCATCGGGCTGCAGCTGGGGAGCCTTCTGGGCGGTGCCATGCTCACCGAGACCGTCTTTGCCTGGCCCGGCATCGGGAAATATACTGTCGAGTGCATCCTCAAGAGCGACTTCCCCGTGGTACAGGGTGTGGTTCTTCTCATCGGTGTCATCTTCGTCATCATCAACCTTGTAGTGGACATTATCTATGCCTATCTTGATCCACGCATCAAGTACTCGAAGGAAGAGGGGTGAGCCACATGTCAGACGCTGAGGCAGCAACACTCGACACCAAGGGTCCAACACCGAGCACGCCTCCCGAGGAACAGACCCCATCGGTCGAGAAGCCCGATTCCCTGTGGAAGGACGTCTGGTACTCCCTGTGCGGCAACAAGGCGGCCATGGTGAGCCTCTTCTTCATTCTCCTCCTGGTACTTGTCGCCGTTGGAACGGCCCTCTTCCCGTCTCTTCTGCCCTATGACCCCTACCAGCAGGATCTTTCGCAGTCCTTCATGCCTCCCTCGTCCGCTCATTGGTGCGGTACGGACCAGCAGGGACGTGACATCTTCAGCCGTATCCTTGTCGGCTCGCAGATATCCCTGTCCGTAGGGCTTCTCGCCGTCGCGATCTCACTGTCGATCGGTGTGACACTCGGGGCCATTGCCGGCTACAAGGGAGGGATCGTGGATACGGTCATCATGCGTTGCATGGACATGATGCTTGCCATCCCATCGATACTTCTGGCCATTGCCTTCATGGCCGCCCTGGGCAAGGGTGTTGACAAGGCAGTTGTGGCCATTGGTCTTGTCTCTATCCCCGAGTACGCCCGAATCGTGCGCAGCCAGATTCTTGCCATCAAGGAGAACGACTATGTTTCGGCAGCGCGCGTCATCGGCGATGCGGACAGGGCAATCATCTTTCGTCACATCCTTCCAAACGTCATGCCCTCCATCATCGTCCGTGCGACGCTTGGCATCTCCGGTGCCATTCTCGACTGCGCGGCCTTGGGCTTCCTGGGTTTGGGCGTTCAGCCGCCGGCGGCCGAATGGGGAGACATGCTTGGCCGCGGTCGCAACTTCATCTTCTCGGCACCGTACACCATGATCTATCCCGGTCTTGCCATTACCTTCACGGTCCTTGCGTTCAACCTGCTTGGCGATGGTATCCGTGACGCCTTCGACCCCAAGTCCCGCAGGAGGTGACGCGCATGCTGCTTGAAGTAAAGGATCTCGTGACGGAGTTCCCCACGCGCAAGGGTGTGGTCAAGGCCGTCGATGGGGTGACCTTCAGCGTCGACGCGGGAGAGACCCTCGCCGTCGTCGGCGAGTCCGGCTCTGGAAAGAGCGTCACCTCCCTTTCGATCATGCGCCTGCTCCAAGAACCGGGCCGTATTGCCTCGGGGTCCATAACGTTCAATGGAGAGGACCTCCTCGCGCTCTCCGAGCATGAGATGGAGGGAGTTCGCGGCGGAAAGATCGCGATGATCTTCCAGGAGCCCATGACGAGCCTGAACCCCGTCTACCGTGTGGGCGACCAGATCGTCGAGGCGATCAGGATCCATACCGACCTCGACAAGAAGGCCGCCTGGGAGAGGGCCGTCGAAGCCTTGCGGGTCGTTGGCATCCCGAGCCCCGAGGATCGTGCGCACGACTACCCCCATCAGATGAGCGGCGGCATGCGACAGCGCGTCATGATCGCCATGGCGCTGAGCTGCAACCCGCGCCTCCTCATCGCTGACGAGCCCACCACGGCACTTGACGTGACCATCCAGGCACAGATTCTTGACCTCATCTATAAGCTGCGCGAAGAGTACAACATGGGCGTGCTGCTGATTACGCACGACCTGGGCGTGGTGTCGGAGGTGGCCGACCGCGTCGTGGTCATGTACTGCGGCCAGGTGGTGGAGCAGTCTCCCGTGGAGCAACTGTTCGAGAAGCCTCTCCATCCCTACACGCTGGGACTTCTCAACTCCATACCTCGTCTTGAGAACGACGACAACGAGCATCTCTATATGATTCGAGGTCAGGTTCCCAATCCCCTCAGCATGCCCAAGGGATGCCCCTTCTCGGACCGCTGCGACAGATGCATGGACGTCTGCCGTGAGCGCAGACCGCACCTCATCTCGGTGCCAGGACATCCCGATCGCAGCGTGCGCTGCTTTCTGTTCGAGAAGGAGGGAGAGTGACGATGGAAGAGGATATCCTTCTCGACGTGCGACACCTCACCAAGAGCTTCGTGGCCAAGTCGAACTTCTTCGGAAAGCCGACCTCCTTCGTGCAGGCGGTCGATGACGTCTCCTTCACGATTCATCGTGGCGAGGCCTTTGGCCTGGTGGGGGAATCCGGATGCGGCAAGACTACCATCGGCAAGATGCTCGTGGGTCTGCTCAAGCCGACCTCAGGCACGATCTCGTTCGACGGTCTCGACCTGACGGCGATGGGACAGAGGGAGCGCAGGCGCCTATGCTGTGACATCCAGCTCATCTTCCAGGATCCCTACGCGAGCCTCAACCCCCGCATGACGGTGGGCAACATCATCGCCGAACCCATCCGCACCAATGCCATTCTGCCCGCCGACAAGGTGAACGCGCGCGTGGACGAGCTGCTGGAGTGCGTGGGCCTCGCTCCCTACATGCGCAACCGCTACCCGCATGAGTTTTCGGGCGGTCAGCGACAGCGCGTGGGCATTGCGCGTGCGCTCGCAGTGAATCCCAAGCTCATCGTCTGCGACGAGCCGGTCTCGGCACTTGACGTATCGGTCCAGGCGCAGGTCCTGAACCTTCTCGACGACCTCAAGGACGAGTTCGGCCTCACGTACCTGTTCATTGCCCATGGGCTCAACGTCGTCAAGCATATCTCCGATCGCGTGGGCGTCATGTACCTGGGCAAGCTCATGGAGGTGGCGGACAAGCAGGACCTGTACCATGCGCCGCTGTGCCCCTACACGCAGGCGCTTCTCTCGGCGATTCCCTCGGTCGACCCCAAGCTCCGCCGTCGGCGCATCATTCTCGAAGGCGACGTGCCGAGCCCCATCGATCCACCCGTGGGGTGTCGCTTCGCCACACGCTGCTTTGCCAAGGTCGGTGCCTGCGACGTGGCCTCACCGGAACTTCGCGACGTCATGCCTGGCCATCTCTGCGCCTGCCATCGATATGACGGCCTGGCAAACGATGAGATCATGGACCAGGCCCATGAGATATCCGAGATCTCGGCCCGCCCCTCCTACGGCCGTGACGCAACGGCAGGCTCCGTCGGAGCGCGCGGATTGGTGCAGGACTAGACGGTTCGCAAGGCGTTCGTTTCTCCCACGGACCCCTCCTGCAGCAAGGAGGGGTCCGTGTCCCGTGCATCCATGCATTCCCCTGGCCATCCTCCTCAACGAAGGCACGAAGGCGTCACTTGTCCGAAGCGGACGCCCATGGGCACGGCAGGGACAAAGCCGTTCGTTGTGATTTCTTCTTCACTTTCTTCTATCAGAACTTCCCTGACTGGTACCTAAGTTAAAGTTAAGTTTAACTAAAATGCTTTCTGCGGAATTCACCGAAGGATGATGAACATGCATTACACGATCGGAGAGATCGCACACATGATGGAGGTTCCGACCTCAACGCTACGCTATTACGACAACGAGGGGCTTCTCCCGTTCGTCGAGCGCTCGAACGGCGGAGAGAGGATATTCAAGAGCGAGGATCTGGAATGGCTCTACGTCATCGGCTGCCTGAAAAAAGCGGGCATGCCCCTGAAAGACATCAAGACCTACATCAAGCTGGCAGCCCAAGGAGACGAGACGATCGGGCGACGCCTCAAGCTGTTCCAAGACAGACGCGAGATCATCAGAAAGCAGATCGAAGAGTTGGAGCATGCGCTCGCGCTGCTCGACTACAAGTGCTGGTATTACGAAAGGGCCGAAGAGGCCGGGACCACCAAGGCCGTGACCGCGCTGGGCACCTGCGAGATTCCAGAAGAGTATCGGGCGGTCCATGAGACGCTCAGTGGTCTGCGGGACGGCGAACGCGCGGCTTTCGAAGTCGGCTGCCCAAACCAGTCGTAAGAGCAAACGGAAAGGTACGCTCCCCCTCCATCGGGGAAAACCTCCAGGCCCTATGCTCCAAGACGCAACCTCTGAGGCACCCATATGCTGCTCTTGGACTGTATTGGCTGGTATACCGAGTATGACAGAATCATCAACGAGCTACCGGCCTCCGGTCAGAAGGCCAGCGTGCCCTGATAGGACGGCGGCATCGCGTCCATAGACCATGCCCTATCTGGGATGGAAGATATCTCATTGGCCTGACATTCTTGATATCATCTGCAAGGTGGTTGCGTCATACGCGCAAATCCTCCCTCACGTCATCCGCCTCCATAAGCTCCTCCATCTGACAACCGAGCACTCGGGCGAGCCTATAGACGGAGAACGCCTGGGCCTTGTTGATGTCCTTCTTGCGCTGCTCGTATTGCTGGATTGAGCGAAGAGACACGTCGGACATCCGTGAAAGCTCTGCCTGCGTGAGACCACGCGCTACCCTCAATCGCTTGAGGCGTGTCGACCTTGTTGAGATGCAGCGCACGAGCTCGATGGCATCCGAAGTGGCCTTCCAGTCGCTCTCTCCCTGTTCAGCGTAGATACGCTCGAGATCTTGGACGTCAAGGAACACCGCGATCGATCTGAACGAAAGCCCCTTGTCCCATTGGTATCGAGCGAGGGTCTGCCCGATCCAACGCGCGCGGACGGAATCGCCCCTCGAGAGGGAGATCGAGTCCTGGAGAAGCTCATCGAGCACTTCGCCACGCGCATTCTCACATATGCTCAAGACGAGCTCGATGCCCGAAACGCCGATGTCGGGTCCGTTCCCGCCCTCGGTAAACGAGGCGGCTACCTCTGATTTCGCGAAGAGGTGATAGAAGCATTCCATGCCACCAGGAAGGGTGCGCTCAGCAAACTCAAACGCTTTGCCGAGCGTTCCCATGCTCATGGCAAGACGAGTTTCCACGTAAGGATGCGTCATGCCTCACTGCCCGCTTTCCGGTTGGTTCCCGTTCCCCGCATCTGTGTAGGAAATGTGATGGAACTATTACGCTCGACCGTTCATCGATTCTGGCTTTTGTCCCTCTGACATGCGCAAGGCATGAATTCGAGGAAGGCTGACCTTGTTCTGATGACTATCTCTCAGGAGATAGTATCCACCCTGCACGGCGAAAATCAATCGGATTCGACCGCAGCCTCCTGCAGATTTCATATCGCTTTGACCGGCGAAACGCCTCCGAAACGCTCGCGAAAGAAACGATTTTTTCGATGGACCGCCGCTCGGTTGGATGCATCCTATGACACGGGAACGGCCGCCCATTTCCTTGCGCTGTACAACACCGATTGAAGGAGGAAACATTGGCAACTGTCCAACTGGTCCTCATATTCGTCGTCTTCCTCGGGGGAGTAGCCCTGATGATGACGAAGAAGATGCCGGCCATCCTGGCGCTTCCCTGCATGGGCGTGCTCATAGCCGCCATTGCAGGCGTCCCGTTCATCTCAAGTGACACGCAGACCCAGACCATCACGGCCTTCGTGATCTCATCCGGCGCGGTCAAGCTCGCGAGCACCATCTCTGTCACGGTTTTCGGTGCCATCTTCGCCAAGGTCATCCAGAAGGAGGGCATCTCCGACGCCATCATCAGGAAGGCCGCGGAGATGGCAGGCGATAGACCCTTATGGATCGCCCTTGCACTCACCGCGGCAACGGCGTTGGTCTTCACCGCCATGAGCGGCGCAGGCCCCGTGATCATGGTCGCCCAGATTGCCATTCCGTTGTTCCTCTCGGCAGGCATCGCCCCCGTGGTCGCAGCAAGCCTTCTGCTCCTTGGCCTTAACATCGGCCTCCTGTTCAACGTATCGCAATACCAGCTCTACGTTGACACCATTGGCATGGATATGGGCGTCATTAGGACCACGTCCGTCGTCATGGGCGTCATCTGCGCCGTGGTGACCGTCGCCTACGTGATCATCAACGTGAGAGGCACGACCGCCTCAAGCGCCTGGGCCATGCCGGCCACGTCGTCTGACGATGGCAACAAGGTCAACCCGGTGGCCTTGTTCATGCCGCTCGTACCTATCGTCCTCGTGTTCTTCCTCCAGTGGAATGCCGAGACGAGCCTCATCGTCACCATCATCGCGACCGCGCTCGTGACTCGTCCGCGAGAGGCCATGCAGGTCCTCGCGAGTTCCGTGGTCGAGGGCATCAAGGATATCGCCGGCGTCGTGGGACTCATGATGGGCATTGGCATCCTGCTGAATGGGGTCTCCGCTCAGGCAACCTCTGCCCTCATGCAACCGATTTTCAGCATGATCCTGCCGACCAATCCAATCGTGTACGTGGCGGTGTTCACGATCCTCTCGCCGCTCGCCCTGTATCGAGGCCCGCTCAACATGTATGGCCTCGGCTCTGGCTTGGCGAAGATATTCGTGGGTGCAGGCGTGCTCTCCGCGCCAGTCGTCGGCATGGCGCTCCGCTCGACGAGCGTCGTCCAGTGCGTCTCCGACCCCACCAATACGCAGAACGTCATCGTGGCAGACTACGCAAACGTCGACGTGAACGACATCCTGAAGTCGACACTCCCCTACACCATGGTCATGGCTTTGGGCATCCTCACCTACACGGCGGTCGCTCTCTTCTAGATGATCCAGCAATCGTCCCCCATCATCCTGCTCGTCTCCTTGGGGACGGGCAGGATCCGTCCGGAAGGCATGTTGATGACGACAAGGAAGATCAGGATTGGCATCGACGTCGGCGGGACCTTTACCGACGCGGTGGCCCTCGATGACGAGACGTACGAGATCATCGCGAAGGAAAAGGTCCCCACGACCCATCACGCCTCCCAAGGAGTGGCCGCAGGTATCGTCCAGGCAATCGAAAACGTTCTGCGTAAGAACGACATCTCGCCCAAGGACGTCGTCTTCATCGCCCATGGGACGACCCAGGCCACGAACGCGCTGCTCGAAGGCGACGTGGCGAAGGTCGGCATCCTCGGCATGGGCGCCGGTGGCGTTACGGGCCGTGCCGACAAGGAGACGACGGTCGGGGACATCGAGCTTGCACCCGGGAAGTATCTCAAGACGGAGCATGAGTTCGTAGACTCATCGAGGCTTACGGATAATTCCGTCAGGGATGCCATCTCGGCGCTCCGAGCCCGCGGCGCCGAGGTGATCGTCGCCTCGGAGAGCTATTCGGTCGATGACCCGACGAACGAGCGCCGTGTCATCGACGCCGCAAGGAAGGAGGGCGCCGTCGCCACGGGTGGCTACGAGATATCGCAGCTCTATGGCCTGCAGGCACGCACCAGAACCGCCGCGGTGAACGCTGCTCTCATTCCAAAGATGATGGAGACGGCAGACATGACGGAAGAGGCGGTGCGCTCGAGCGGCATCGAGAAGCCCCTCATGATCATGCGTTGCGACGGTGGCGTCATGGGCATCGACGAGGTGCGCAAACGCCCGATCCTCACGATGCTCTCCGGCCTGGCCGCTGGCGTCGCCGGCGCTCTCATGTACGAGAAAGTCACGGATGGCATCTTCCTCGAAGCGGGGGGGACGTCCACTGACATCTCCGCCATCAAGGATGGCAAAGTAATGATCAAGAATGCTCAGGTCGGTGGTCATAAGCTCTATCTCACCTCGCTTGATGTACGCACGCTTGGCATTGCCGGCGGGTCAATGATCGTGGTGCGCGACGGCGCGATAGCCGATGTCGGGCCGCGTTCCGCACATATCGCCGACAGGGAATACGAGGTGTTCGCGGATGCCGCCGACATCTGCGACCCGAAGGTCGAGCTCATCGCCCCACGTGAGGACGACCAACCCGACTATGCCATCGTGACCTGCTCGAACGGAAGAGGCTACGCCCTCACGCTCGCCGGGGCCGCCAACGTCCTCGGCTACGTCCCAGCCGACGACTACGCCGCGGGCGACGTGGAGGCCGCGCGGCGGGCATGGGCCGCCCTTGCAGAGCTTCTCGGCAGCAGCGTCAACGAGCTCTGCCATCAGGCCATGGACATCGCCATGGCCAAGATCCAGGCCGTCGTGGACAGCCTCATCGCTGACTACGACCTCGACCCCAACATCATCCGTCTTGTCGGCGGTGGCGGATCAGCATCCGTCGTAGCACCCGCACTTGGCAAGCGCATGGGCATCCAACATCGCATCGCCAAGAATGCCCCATACATCTCGACCATCGGCGTCGCACTTGCCCTCGTCCGCGAGCAAATCGAGCGCAACGTATCAAACCCCACCGACGAAGACATCCGCAAGATCCGCCACGACGTGACGGAAGTCATCACCAGGGCCGGCGCCGATGCAAGGACCGTCGATGTCACTGTCGAGATCGACAGCCAGAGAAACATCCTCCGAGCGGTCGCCACGGGCGCCACGGAGCTTCGCACCAAAGACCTGGCCTCGACGGCCAAGACCGACGAGCAGCTCGTGGCAGTCGTCGCCGATGCCCTCAGAATCGATGCATCCGCGGTCACACCAGTCGCTGCCGAAGGAAGGTGGCACACCTACCTGGCGGAGATCGAGAAGAAGACGCTCTTCGGTCTCATGAGGTCCACGAAGCGAGTCGTGCGGGTGCTCGACGATGACGGCGTCATCCGTCTGCAACGAGATGACGCCAAGGTGCTCGTATTCACAAAGGGGCAGCTCGCGCATGAGTTCACCGAGCTTGTTGATGGCATGACCACATACACGGATGCCGGGGCGACGCTGCCCAAGGTCTTCCTGTTCTTCGGACAGAAGATGTCCGACCTCTCGGGCGTGCAGAACAAGGAGCAGCTCATGGGTCTTGCCGACATGGAGCTCGAGTTTGCGGATGATGACCAGCGCATCATCGCGGTGGCAGCGAGGGCGTAGCGATGATTTCCGTACCGGCAGAAGCCCTCGGCATGCTCGACCTGATGGAGGATCCCCTCTTCCCTGGGTTGGACCCCGAAGACCGCGTCCGCAGCATACGCCGCAGCATCGACATCGGCAGAGCATGCGCCGCCCAGCACCTGGGATGCGACCCCGAGGCGGACCTCGTCCGTGCGGGCGTCGTGATCCGTCGCATCGAGGACGACACCGTCCGCCTGGACCATGCGTCTCGCATCCAAGCTCAGATCTTCTATGGTCCCGATGCCTGCCGGGTCGAGCTCCATATGGCCGAGCTCCTGCACAAGCAGGAGGTTCTCACGACCTATGGCCTCGATGTCGACCTCGATTGGGTGGCACGGCTCCACCTCGCCCACGAGTTCTACCACTTCCTGGAGTTCTCGGGGGGGAGGCGTACCGGGGACGAGGTCGGGCCCATTCGCGTGCGGGGTTTTCTGAGATCCCGCCCGAGGGTGTTGCGATCCGCGAGCGAGATCGCGGCACACACCTTCGCGGAGACGGTCACGGGCAGCCCCATCCACCCAAAGCTCACGGACTATCTCGTACTCGTAAGCGATGGGACCATGACAGAAGAGGAGTTCGCCCATCTTGCCGCAACGGCGCAGGCAAGGGTGCAGGAAGGGACAAGTCATGAAGACCTGTAGATTTGCATCGACAGAGGTGCCTGTCATAGGCATGTATGACACGGTCGTGGTGGGCGGTGGCACGGCAGGCGCCTCGGCCGCCATCAGCGCGGCGCGAGGAGGTAACAGGGTTCTCGTGGTGGAGCGGGAGGGCTCTCTTGGCGGCACGCCCGTCCATGCGCTCGTCACCCCGATGATGCCCTCCTTCGTCCCAACGCACGGAGAGAACCTCCAGGCGTTGGAGGCTCGTCTGAGGGAGAAAGGCGTCGTGACCCGGGAGGACGGGCCCCTCATGGGTTACCTGTGGTCCACACCTGAGACCTTGGCAGAGGTGCTCGAGGAGCTCTACGGGGAGCAGGGTGGCACGACCCTCTATGACGCGACGCTCGTAGGGTGCCTCGTCGAGGACGCTCGCATCAAGGCCATCCTCGTCATGACCGTCGAAGGTCCCCGGGCCATTCTCGCCGAGCAGTTCGTCGACGCAACGGGCGATGCCGTCCTCTCCCGGATGGCCGGTGTCCCCTGCGATTCCGGTGACGAGGGTGGGAACAACCAGATGTCCTCCCTGCGTTTCGAGATGGGGGGCATCGACATCGGACGCTATCGCAATTGGTGCCTGTCCCTCGGCGATGAGTTCTCCCCCCTCAGGGAGGGGTACTTCTGGGAGTCCGCCATGGTGGCCGGCAAAGGTTTCAAGCTTGAGCCGCTTTTCCGCGAGGGCGTCAGGCGCGGACTGCTCGAGGAGGACGACCTCGTCTACTATCAGTGCTTCTCCATACCCGGCGAGCCCGGATGCATGACGTTCAACTGTCCCCACCTTCCCACCCTCAAAAGGAACACGGATGCCCTCGCGCGCTCCAAGGCCCTTACGGAAGGTCGTCATAGGGTTCGTCGGCTCGTCGCGTTCCTCGTCGCGATGATGCCTGGGTTCGAGCAGGCGTTCCTTATTCGCGAGGCCAATGCACTGGGGGTGCGCGAGTCATGGCGCATCCAGGGAACCTACACGCTCACGGAGGCGGACTATCTCGCGCGAGCACGTTTCGATGATGCCGTTGCGAAGGGCGACTGGTATATCGACGTCCACTCGGCCACGGAGGGTCTTATCCACATGGATCGATTCCGGAAGGGCGAGTACTACGAGATCCCATACCGCTGCCTCACGAACGATAGCATCAAGAACATGCTCACGGTAGGACGCTGCATCTCGACGACGTTTCTGGTGCAGGCGAGCATCCGCATTCAGCAGACGGTCATCGACATGGGGGACTCCGCCGGCATGGCATGTGCCCGGGCGCATTCCCTGGGCATACCGCTCGCAAGCTTCAACGGCCTCGGCCTCACCACACGATAGGGGGACACGACATGGAAGACACGACCAGACGTAACATCATCGCAGTCGATGTCGGCGGCACGAAAGTGGCTTGCGGCATCGTCACCTTCGACGGCACGGCACCCGCCGTGCGTGCCGTCGAGACAGTTCCCACCGATGCGCAGCGCGGTGGGAGGGCAGTCCTTGCGACGGTGATCGCAGCAGCGCGGACAGTACGGGAAGGATTTGGCGGAGAGGTCGTCGGCATTGGCGTGTCAAGTGCCGGTGTCGTAGATCCCCGTTCCGGAGTCATCACCTTTGCGAACGACCTCATGCCAGGCTGGGGCGGGATGCCCTTAGGCCCGGAGTTGGAGCATGCCCTCGATCTCCCAACAAGCGTCATGGGAGACGTGCACGCCCACGCGCTGGGCGAGGCGCGCTGGGGAGCCGGCAGGGATTATGCGAGCTGCCTCGTCGTCGCAGTAGGCACCGGTATCGGGGGTGCCTTTGTGGAGAGAGGCTCGGTCATGCTCGGCGCACATAACGTGGCAGGCCACGTGGGCCATGTCGCCTGCGCTGAGGCCGTAGGGATTCCCTGCGCCTGTGGTGCCGTCGGGCACCTCGAGCCCGTGGCGTCCGGCCCCGGCATCGCCGCTGGGTATGCACGCCTTACGAATACCTCTGTCGATGGGAGAGAGGTCGCGCGCCGTGCTGCCTCAGGCGACCTCGATGCCGTCACCGCGCTCTCGCAGGCTGGCCGCGCTTTGGGGTCTACCCTCGGCTCTCTGTGCAACGTGCTCGACCCAGCGGTGATCATCCTCTCAGGTTCCGTCGCTGCCAGCGGACAGATATGGCGAGAGGCCCTGGACGTCGGCTTCGCCTCCCAGGCGATGGCGCCGGTCGCCACAACACCCGTCATCATGGGTCTTCTCGGCGGGAACGCCCCTCTCGTCGGCGCGGCAGAGAATCACATCAGACCCGCATATGCCGAGCTCCGTCCATAGATCGCCCGACGCCAGGGACTCTTCGATGCGACCGTCATCAACCTGTGGGGGGGGGCGATGACGTCAACTACGGGAATCTCTCACCCACGCGGCTCACATATATGAAAAAGCGTGCACGCCGAATATGCCTGCATCGCCGACTATGCCCACCGTCTCGCTAGCCAGTCAGTCCTTTTGCCCACTTTTCCAGATCCTGCACGGAAGGGCTGCCGTTGAGCAGCCGGCCGGAGACAAAGTTGATGCTCGCATAGGTGTGCCGCAGGTCGTCGACGCTCTTATCGATACCACTTGTTCCGGAGGTCGCGAACAGCATCACGGCCTTTTCCGAGAAGTCATAGCTCTCCAAAAACGTGTTCACGATGCGCGGCGCAGTGTACCACCAGATGGGGTATCCGACAAACACCGTCGCATAGGTGTCCATGTCCTTTACCCGACCGACAATCCCAGGGCGCGCCGATGCATCGTCGGTCTCGACGGTGCTGCGCGCCAGCTTGTCCGTCCAGTCGAGGTCAGCTGACGTATACTGCTCCCTCGGCGTGATCTCGTAGAGGTCGGCGTCCACCACCTCGGCCAAATCTCGCGCGACGCGTCGTGTGACGCCACTCGCTGAGGAATACGCAATCAGAACCTTTGTCCCTGTGGTCATAGGTACATCCTCCTCGCTTTTCTCCCCCAGGAGCATCTTCCTATGGATATCCTCGAGAGCCATACCACCTTCCGATGCACCTCCAGCGAAGCCGCTGGGGACTCCCGACTCCCATCAATACGGAGATCCTTCGGAGACGGCACCGTCCTCAAAGACTATCCCTTGTCAGGGGTGGCGGCGGCAGAGCAGACGTCATCAAGCACGGCAATGGCGTTCAGCGTGCGCGGATACCCGATGAAGGGCAGGTTGCTCGAGATGACCTTGAGCATGAGCTCTCTGTTGTTGCCAACCGATAAGTTACCTGCGACATGCCCACGCAGCTGTGCCTCGCACCCACCCTGCGCGACCAGATAACAGAGGGTCACCATCTCGCGCCGCTTTAGATCGAGCCCTCCTCGCGTATACCAGTCACCGAAGCAGTTGGACGCGAGCCACTCGTTTATCTGAGGGTAGTCAGGGTCCCTCTTCTTCCAAAAGTCCCGCATGCCCTCGCCGAAGATGTCCACCTGAGCCTGCGTGCCAACCTCACGACGACTCTCTGCCGTGGTGGTGGCCTGCTGCTCCAGGGGAAGCTCGACCCCACGGGCCTCCAAGACTTCGTTGGTGGCCTTCAGGAATGGGAATACCCGTCCGATACCCAGATAGGCCACCGCCTGGTAGACGATCTCCTTCACCTCCACGGGGGTGACGCCCATCTTGAGGGCGGCAGGGACCATCACGCGAAACCCGTCGATCCCCTGGCAGCCCAGAAGCGTCGCCAGCCATGCCATATGACGCGTGCGCTCGTCCAGATCGATCGTGCCCACCACCTCGTCGAAGGCGAAGTTGTCAAAGCGCTCGATGAACTCGGGATCGGTCCGGACGAAGTCGGACGCGTATCCGGGGAACATCCTTGCGTGATAGGTCTTGGCCACCTTGGTGATGTTCGGTTCGTACGCCATGGTCTCCTCCTCTGCCGATGCCCTAGCCAAGCTTCTCGTACTCCTCATCGTCCACTCGTTCGCACCACTCGGTCGACGTGTTCACACCAGGCACCTCTATCGCAAGGTGCTGAAACCATCCGTCGCGTGCTGCACCATGCCAATGCTTGACGTTCGCCGGAATGTTGATGACATCCCCTGGGCGCAGCTCACGAGCTGGCTTGCCCTCTTCCTGATACCATCCACGACCAGCCGTGACCAACAACATCTGCCCGCCGCCCTCATCGGCGTGGTGAATGTGCCAGTCGTTGCGACATCCCGGCTCGAAGGTGACGTTACCGACCATCACCTGCTTCGTCGAGAGCATGTTGAGATAGCTCCTGCCCGTGAAGTGCTGAGCGAAACCATCGTTGGACCGACCTGCGGAAAACGCACTGAGCTCTGGTACATCCTGTAGTGCCATTGGTGGACTCCCTTCTTATCGTTTGACATATCATCTTTCCTTATGGAAACGACCGGCCCTCCGATTTTGCCGACCAAGAGAGCGGCTTGCCAGCCTGCGATTCTCTGCACCCAAGCACGGATGCCTGTCTTGGCTCCAGCAGCCGCTGACCTACAGGCACATCGAGAAGATCTTCTCGATGTCCTCCGCGCTCAAAGGCTTGAAGGCATGCATAGTGCCCTCGGCGACCGCCTTCTGCGCCATGATGGCGAAGTTCGTGTCGTCAATACCAATCTCGGTGAACGTACTCTTGAGTCCGAGCGTCTCGAACAGGAATCCGCGAACGCGCTCGATAGCCTTCTTTGCAACCTCCATCTGGGAAAGCGAAGCATCTATATCAAAAACGTTGACCCCGAACTGGTAGAACTTGGAGACGGTCGTCTCATCGAGCGTGTATTCCATCCATCTGGGGGTGAGAATCGCAAGGCCCAGTCCGTGGGTGATGTCGTAAATGGCAGACAGCTCGTGCTCCATCGGGTGGCAGCTCCACGCCTGGCGCTTGCCACCGTTGATGAAGCCGTTGATGGCCCAGGAGGAGGTCCACATCAGGTTTGCACGAGCCTCGTAGTTGTCCGGCTCCTTCATGGCTATGGGAGCATACCTGATGACGGTTCTCATCAGCACTTCCATGAAGCCGTCAAGCATCTGCAGGTCCTGGTCCATGTTGAAGTAGACCTCGATGATGTGGGACAGGATGTCGGCAGAGCCACAGGCAGTCTGATAGGGGCTGACCGTGTAGGTATTCGTGGGATCGAGGAAGGATACCTTCGGCTGCATCGGCGGAAACAGCAGGCCAATCTTGTCATGTGTCTCGGAATTGCTGATGACGCCCCCGCAGTCCATCTCCGAACCCGTGGCAGCAAGGGTAAGAACCGTGACCACCGGCAGGCACTTCTCCACGGGCGTCTTCTGGAGCAGGATGTCCCATGCGTCACCATCGTAGTATGCTGCCGCACCGATGTACTTCGTGCAGTCGATCACCGAACCGCCACCAACGGCCAGGAGAACGTCGATGTGCTCCCTCCTGCAGATGTCCGCACCTGCATTGACGGAGGTCACACGGGGATTCGGGTCGACACCGCCAAGCTCGAACAGCTCGAGCCCCGCCTTCTCCATCTCCGCGACGACCTTGTCGTACAGGCCGCTCCTCTTGATAGAGCCGCCGCCATAGACCAGAAGGACTCTCTTGCCGAAGCGAGCAAGCTCCGGTCCGAGATTGCCGAGTTGATTCGTTCCGAAATAGACCTTCGTGGGAATGTCATAGATGAAGTTGTTCAACGTCATGCTCCTTTGCCCTCTCGCGATCCGATGCCATGGCATCAGGTATACAAGTTGAAGTAAGGTTTAAGTCAAGCACTTCTTCAAACTATTCTCGAGAGGGCCCAAGCGTAAGGCTGACAGGTCAGCAGAAAACCGCCTCGCTCTGACCTTGGCCTTGCGCCTCCCACCAAACAGGTCTACTCATATCTGCAGGCGACCAACAAGGCAGCCGACTTATTCGAACTCCTCGGCGATCTGCTCAAGGAGCGTGCGGATGGGCAGATGCTGTGGGCAGGCATTCTCGCACCTGTCGCACTTGAGGCATTCGGACGCCTTGGCGTGGCCATTCGTGGTATGGACGTTGTCGTAGTAGTAGGCCGCGTTCCAGTCGCCGAAGGCGTGTTTCGTATTGAGGCAGTTGAAGACTTCGGAGTCGAGTGCTGACATGACATCATCAGCGCACCTGAAGAAGTTGTCCGTGAGCTTATCGGTAAGGAAGAAACTGTCGCACATTGTGGCGCCTGGCGAGGCACTTGCGCGCGGCAACCTCGCCTTGGCCGTCCAGGTAGTTGTGGGCGGTATCGAAGCAGGTGAGGCCCGAGGCCAGGAACCGGTCGAACGTCTCGCTCGTCACCGCAAGGTCGACCTTACCGTCGGCCATCGGCAGCTGCATGCACCCGAAGCCGAAGCGACCGACTTTCTCGTCCGTCCATGAGGCCATGTGCCTCTCCTTTGCCCGCATCGACATCCGTGGCACCCAACCTGCTGCCGCTCGCGCCAAGTCTGGACCCTCGAGTCTGCTTCAAGTCAAGGGATATTCGGGAAACCCGTCATGTGACAATGAGCTGACACCATCAGAAGTCAATCGACGGATGCCCGCATTGTGACCATGGACGAGGACATGTATGCCACGGAGCGCAGCGCCTGGGACATGAGATTTCCCAGAAATTCACTTGACTTGAAGTAGGCACAAAGGTGCAGACTTGACTCGAATGCAGGAAAGGAATGTCGGAAGGGTACCCCCCAGCTCCGACGGCACGTGACACGGCAAAGGAGATAGGAGAGAGACATGGCCTACGGAACTGATCTCAAAAACAGCGTGCTCACGATAGACCGCCCCTTGGCGCTACCCTCCGTCGGCGTCCGGACCATGGCGACGGTGGCAGCCATCGCCGGAGCGGTCCTGGTCCCAGAGGTGTTCCATGCCCTCGGCGCTGCCCTTGGTCTAGGAACGGCACTTGGCCGAGTCTTCCTGCCCATGTATCTGCCCGTCGCCCTCGTCGGCTTCCTGGCCGGCCCCATTCCCGGAGTTGTCACGGGACTGCTCGGCCCGTGCATGAGCTTCCTGATCTCCGGCATGCCGACCGCCTCAGGACTTCCGCTCATGATGGTCGAGCTCGCCTGCTACGGTCTTTCCGCCGGCCTGCTCAGAAGGGCAAAGATGTCGCTTCTGGCAAAGGTCCTGCTCGTCCAGGCCACCTGGTTGGTTGCCTCGATTGTAGCGATATGCGCACTCGGAGCCATCGCTGGGAACGGCATCGATGTTGTCGCCTCCGTCTCCACCTCGGTCTTAGCCCTCGCCTACGGCATCCCGGGAATCGCCCTGCAGTGGGTCCTGCTGCCACTCGTCACCTCCAAGGTCGGGCAGGCCAGTTCGCTGGAGGAGGACGTACGATGACAGCGGCGGGAGATGACTCTGCGCAGGCTCGTGGACGCACACCAGCGAAGGAGGATGTGACCCGTGCGAGGGAACTGCTCTCGGCGGAGAACCTCTCCTGTGCCGCAGTCCATGGAGCCAGCGTCCTGACAAGTTCGAGCCCCGGGGTCTCTCCCCTCCTCTCCTGGATAGGCGAGGAACGAGACCTTGATGGCTTCTCCGTGGCCGACCGGGTGGTGGGTAAGGCAGCGGCAATGCTCTATGTGCTGCTCGGGGCGCACGCCATATATGCGCCGGTCATGAGCACCGATGCCCTGAGAGTGCTCTCGTCCCATGGCATCGCCGCGTCCTACGACAAGCTCACGCCCGTGATCATGAACCGAGAGGGGTCGGCGCAATGTCCCCTCGACGCCTCCGTGGTCGGTATCGATGATCCGGAAGAAGCGCTTCTCGCCATCAGGGACACGGTTGCCGCCCTCGCCGCCGCGATGCAGAACGCGAACTAGGCGATAGGCGCGGAAAAGCCCCGCCGGAGCACGACGGGCATTCCGTCAGGGACACCCAGGAGAGCTTGGCAATGGCAGGCCGTCGGTATCGAAGTGAGGCGGAACATGGGACACGAGAACATGCACTACCCAGTGGTCGAAATATGCTGTGGTGGCTACTATGACGCTTTGCAGGCCTGCGAGGGAGGTTCCACACGGATTGAGCTGAACGCGGCGCTTTCTCTTGGGGGAGTGACCCCGACGCTGGGAACCCTGAAGCTCGTCAAACGGGACACGTGCCTCAAGGTCGTCTGCATGGATCGGCCTCGAGCTGGAGGGTTCTGCTACTCGCGCGAGGAGACCGCGGTCATGTTCGAGGATGCCGGGCTCATGCTGGAGAACGGCGCAGACGGCATCGCCTTCGGCTTCCTGACAAGCTCCTCCGAGATCGATATCGAGAAGACCAGAAGGATGGTGCGTCTGGTTCATGGCTTCGGTGCCGAAGCAGTGTTCCATAGGGCATTCGACGTGGTGCCGGACGCGTTGGGGTCGTGCAGCCAACTCGTCGACGCCGGCGTCGACAGGATACTGACGAGCGGGCAGGAACCGGAGGCCGTGGATGGAATACCCCTCATCAAGCAGCTACAAGACCTGTTCGGGAACGACATACAGCTTCTGGCCGGTTCTGGCATCGACTCGACCAACGCCGGCCGAGTTATCGCCGAGACCGGCATAGGCCAGGTTCACTCGAGTTGCCGGGAATACGTCGACGATCCAACGACGATCGGAGCGTCCGTCTCGTTCGAATATGCGAGCAGGGAAAGGCGGCTCGGACATGAGGTTGTGAGCAGGTCTCTCGTTGAGAGACTCATCGACTCCCTTGAGGCGGGCACTGAACGTTTTGGATGAAGGGGTATGGCACGCCCGCGACAACGAGCGCATCCATTATAGCGGCCTCATGTCTGTTCTATATGATATAGTTCATATAGAACAGACATGAGGCCGCATCACGTGAGCAAGACCGTAACTGACGTGGCCTCTTCCAAAGGCGAGGGAGTCGGCATGCTTCGAATCGAACATCTCACAAAGACCTATGGGGACGAGAAGGCAGTGGACGATCTGTCGCTGCATATCACGAACGGTGAGATATACGGTTTCATCGGCCACAATGGTGCAGGCAAGACCACCACCATCAAGGCCTGCTGCGGAATCCTGCAGTTTGACGCAGGGAAGATATACGTGAACGGAACCTCTATAACCGAGGATCCACTGGCGTGCAAGAGACAGCTCGCCTATCTGCCCGACAATCCTGACCTCTACGAGTTCATGACGGGCATTCAGTTCTTGAACTTCGTTGCGGATATCTTTGCTCTTCCGGCACAGGTCAGACAGGACCGCATTCACGAATATGCCGACCTGTTCGAGCTGACGGACGATCTGGCCCAGCCGGTGTCCGCATACTCGCACGGCATGAAGCAGAAGCTTGCCATCATCTCGGCGCTCATCCGCGACCCCAAGCTTGTCGTCATGGACGAGCCCTTCGTGGGTCTTGACCCGCAGGCCTCCCATATCCTGAAAGAGCAGATGCGTGGCATCTGCGACCGCGGAGGAGCCATCTTCTTCTCCACCCATGTGCTTGAGGTGGCCGAGAAGCTCTGCGACAGGGTGGCCATCATCAAAAACGGCCGCCTTATTCGTTCTGGGACCATGGAGGAGGTCAAGGGAGACGAGTCGCTGGAGTCCGTCTTTCTGGAGCTGGAGGGAGAGAGATGATACGTTCGCTCATAGGAGTTCAGCTTCGCACCATGCTTGCAACTCTCAACCTTCACGGGAAGGGCGGCGCAAAGCCGTCTCGTCTCACCCGTCTCTTCGCGGTGGTCATTGCGGCGTATGTTGCCTTCGCTTTGTTTCAGCTTTTCTCGGTAACGATGGATGCGCTATGCGCACCTCTTCTCGGCATGGACTTGGGATGGTTGTATTTTTCCCTAGCCGGCATTATGACCATGGCCATTGCCGTCATCAGCAGCCTTTTCATGGCACAATCGATGCTGTATGAGGCTAAAGACAATGAGTTTCTGTTGTCTCTCCCCATTTCCCCTACGACGATTCTCTTCTCGCGCATGTTTGGCCTCTATGTCCAGAACTTCCTGTTTGGAGGCATTGTCTGGTTGGCGACCGTCGTCTCGTACGGCAGATGCGTGACGATCAGTGCCTTGTCTCTGGTGTTCTGCGTGTCATTGCTCTTTCTGCTGCCGCTTCTGTCTCTGGCATTGACCTGCATCCTTGCGTGGGCGGTGGCTTCCTTGACCTCTCGCATGCGGAGCAAGACCCTGTTCACGATGATCCTCTCGCTGGGTTTCCTGGGAGCCTATTTCTATCTCTTTTCACAGGCCGACCAGCTGCTGCAACAGATTATCCTTGCCAGTGCGTCCATAGGTGCTAGCGTTCGTACGGCTTTCTATCCTCTCTACCAAATGGGTCTGGCAGCCGAGGGAGACCCTCTGGCCTTTCTGATATTTGCGGTTATCGTGCTCGGCCTTTTTGCGGTCGTCTATGTCGCCCTGTCCCGTAGCTTCATCCGCATCGTCACGACGAAGAAAGCTGCGGCAAAAGTGCACTATCGTGAGGAAGCCCTTCGCGTTCAGTCGGTGGGCCGTGCCTTGCTTGGAAAAGAGCTTCGCCGCTTCACGAGCAGTGCCGTGTATATGCTTAACTGCGGTTTGGGGGCACTGATTCTGGTTGGTGGTTCCATTTTTCTTGCAGTTGAGGAAGCCGGGGGAACCCCTCCCCTTTCCATCGTGGAACAAGTGCCGGTCATAGCGAGATATCTGCCTCTGGCTACCTGCGCCATGATCTGTGCCATCACTGCCGTCGACGTGGTGAGCGCACCTTCTGTTTCTTTGGAGGGAAACAACCTGTGGGTACTGCAGTCGCTGCCGGTTGACGGTAGACAGGTTCTATTGGCAAAGTTGCGGCTCCACCTGCTAGTGAACATCCCGGCAGCGGTATTTGCTGCTGTCGTCCTGGACATTCTGCTTCTGCCCAACCCTCTCGTGGCGACTCTCGCAGTGCTGGTTCCCTGCGTATATGCTGTGCTCTGTGGGGAGCTCGGGCTGCTGCTCAACCTAAGGCTACCGAACCTGGACTGGACAAGCGAAGCCGTCGCAGTGAAACAAAGCGCGAGCGTACTGGCGGCGGTTTTTTCGGACTTCGGTGTCGTAGCCCTTTTTGGTGTTCTCTTCTCTATCTCTTCTGGTTTGATCTCCGGAGAGTGCTTCCTCTTTATGACGATGTCAGCCTTACTTGTGATATCTGCCGTCCTTTGGCGAGTACTCATGCAGTGGGGTGTACATACGCTGGAGTACCTGGGCTAGACGTGTTTCGGTGGTCTTGCGAGTTTGGCAATGGAGGCGTTCTCGTATTTTCTGACCCAAACTCGCAACGATTCAGAAGTAGCTCCAAGGTTCTTTGCCGTCTTCGCGATGCCGGCATCACTCGATCCATAGGTGATAACCGCCTCACACCTGAGCACCTCGGTATATCTTGCCGTCGCCTCCTTTCTAAGCAGGCATGCCCTGCTCTAGTTCTAGGCGCCAACAAGGCTGGGAGAATCCACTTCTCCTCTCCCCACACGCAACTCGGCATGAGGTCGCCGGCCTTGGACAGGCAGATATGGGCTTCTTCGCTGCGATTATCGAACTCGACAGAAGAGGACAGGCTTCGAGAAACTTCCTGGGGAGCTGCCACCGGATGGCAGTTCCCCAGATTCTGACCGATGACCGCGAGAGAGGGCCTATCGCTTCTTGTCCGCCCTTGACGATCTCTTGATGGCTTTGAACTTCTGCTCCTTGCACCTGAGGTACTCGCCTCTGTCCTCCGCGTACTCAGCCTCTACCTTCAGCTTGCGATATGACATCCAGCGCTCCGGCGAAAGATCACCACGTTCGATGGCCTCCCGGACCGCACACCCCGGCTCCGAGGTGTGGGTGCAGTCCGCGAAGCGGCATGCACCAAAGTAGGACTCCACGTCAGCAAAGCTCCTGTCGAGTCCCTCGGAGTCGTGCCACATGCCCAGCTCGCGCATACCTGGCGTATCGATGACGATGCCACCGTTGGGAAGGAGAACCAGCTCCCTGCGCACGGTAGTATGACGGCCCCGGCCATCGTCGCGGACCCCACCGGTAGCAAGGCAGTCAGCCCCGACCAGGCGGTTGACCAGCGTCGACTTGCCTACCCCGGAAGAGCCGACCAGCGCCGCCGTGCGACTTGGTCCGATACGCTCCAATACCTCGCGGTATCCGTCTTCCCTCGTGGAGTCCGTCACCAGGACGTCCACGCCTGGCGCCACCTCGGCAGCAGCGCGGAGTCTGTCTGACACGTCATCACACAGGTCCGCTTTGGTGAGTACGGCGGCCGGAAGGGCACCGCTCTCCCAGGCAAGCGAAAGGTATCGCTCCAACCTGCGCAGATTGAAGTCGCCGCCCAGTGACATGCAAAGGAACGCTATGTCGACATTGGCGGCAACCACCTGCTCATCGCTGGTTCCACCAGCTGCCTTGCGGATGAACGCGCTCCTTCTCCCCAGCACCCGGCGGATTGCCGCATTGCCCATTCTCCCATCGGGACGATCCAGCAAAACGAAGTCGCCCACGGCTGGAAAATCTGACGATGAGGTCGCCTCGAAGCGCAGTCTCCCGGAGACTTCCGCAAGAAGCTCTCCTCCTTCGCAGACGATCCGGTAAAGCCCCTTGTCCTGCGTAAGGACCCTTCCCGCATAGAACTCTGGGTACAGGCTGGCCTCGGTGGAGAACCGCCCATCAAAACCGTAGCGTGTCAGGCCAGTCCTGCCCACGCGATCATTTGAGTATTCCATCTGAATTTCCTCCTAGAGGTTGCCGAAAACCCTATGGGAGGCGTTGCAGAGACTACTGCTCGCAAACCTCCCGGCCTGCGACAATCTCCGACTGGCATCTACGACTCAACAAACAAACCCCCTTCAGATGGACGAGGCACGCCCGTATACACCAGAACGGCCCACGTGCGAGCAGGGACGCATGGTGTCCGAGAGGCATTCTAGCATCTTGCATGGTTCCGCGCACCATGGTCAGCGTCCAGCCATCAGCACCCGTAGTCCAACCGCACCAGCTTTTTGCCGTTGGGCAGCAGCCGCTCCTCCTTTGCGTCAGGCATATAGCCTATGTCGGCCATTGCCCGTGACAGCGCGCCTTCGTCTATCTGGTGGTGGACGCTGTCAAGTCGGTCGAACACGTGCTGGTAGGGAGAGCCAGACACGAAGCCAGCATCGATATTGACCTGTATGATCGCGGACACGTAGCTCGGTCCGACAGCCTTCACCACCCTTGCGAAGCACTCGCACCCGATATACTCGACGAGGAGGTCGGCGATGACCAGGTCGGTATGTGGCAGCGTGATTCCCTCGTTCGTCAGGTCGGCGTGCAGGCACTTCAGGACATCGCCGAGACACGCATGCCTGTGGGCGCACTCAGCCAGGTATTCTTCGTTGACGTCAACGCCGTACACCCTCTCGATCCGTCGCGGGTCGATGTGTTCCAATCCGTTTCCGCCGGCGACACCGAGCACCATGACCGTTTTGACCGGATGGCGGCATACCTGCCCCTTCATCATCTCGTTCAGGCACTGCTCCTGCATGACCGTCTGCGAGCTCATATGGCCCTCGTAGTCGGATAGTTCAATGTCTTCCCATGGGTTTCTCATCTTGTCTGCCTGTCGTGACATGGCGTCTTGTGCGCCCAAGTATACGTTCCCGGCAAGCTTCGCGATAGCACATGTAATACGTGCAGTATCTTTTCTCGGCTGGACGAGAAGGTCCCTCTGGGAGCACAATCGCTTCGATTCGGCCTTGGCCCACGAGAATCGCCGGGGAAGACAGGTCCGCGCGCCGAGGTGAGGACGGGCATCTCGACATGATCCGAGAGGAGCACGATGGAAGTCATCGACGATCGCAGGAGCGTGCGCACATACCAAGACCGCATGGTTGAGCCGGAGAAGGTCGAGAGACTGCTCAGAGCCGCCATGCAGGCACCCTCCGCCGGCGACCAGCGGCCATGGGAGTTCCTCGTCGTTCGCGACCGAGGCGCGTGCGCGCGCCTCTCGACCATGAGTCCCTACGCGAAGCATGTCGCGAAGGCTCCCGTCGCCATCGTGCTCCTGGGCAACGGAGGCCGCATGCGCTTCCCCGAGAACTGGGAGCAGGACATGGCGGCTGCAGCCGAGAACCTCCTGCTCGAGGCCGTGAGCCAAGGGCTTGGGGCCGTATGGACGGGGGTATGCCCCATCCCGGAGCGCATGGATGCCGTCCGCAAGCAGTTCTCGCTTCCCGACGAGCTTAAGCCATTCGCCGTCATCGCGGTCGGCTATCCCAGGCGGGAGGACGCGAACCACCCCGTCGACCGCTTCGACCCCGAACGCATCCACCTCGAGACCCTCTAGAGGCAGACGAATGGCCCTCGCTTCATGGCGGGATGCCGAGGCGACTCATGTTCCTTCGGAGTCATCGCCGGATGTCCCCTCGTCCAGGCGCGACCAGGCGACGCGGACGACCTCCCATGCGTCTGCCGCGCGAAGGTCGATGAGCCTCGAGCCGACCACGTCGACGAGGAAGAAGACATAGCAGGCAACGGGATTGACGAACAGGGCGAAGACGGCGCCAAACGTGGTGGCTACGGAGAGCGCCACGTCGAACCCAATCGAGCGTGAGACCCGCCTTACCGCGTCGAGGACCTCGTCTCGTAGCGCCCGTCTTCCGCACGCAACCTCCCGAGCGACTCTTTGCCAGGTCTCTGGCCGAGCCTCATCTCGGCCCAGCAGCCCAGACGTTTGACCGCCCTCACGGACGAGCAGCCGATGGTCGCAAACCCAACCGCGACGAGCGCCACGTAGCACGCCAGGTAGATTGCGATGGCATAGGGGCTGCTCGGGTACTCCGAGATGAGCTCGGTCGTCTTCGGGAACAGGACGATCAGGAGCATGAGCGCCAGGTGGGCGGGGACCGACACCTCGCGTGCCATCCCCCCTACCGAGAACACCTGCGCGTGCAGATACCACAGCTGCCCCAACGCCACGAAGCTGACAAACAGTGCCGTGAAGGGGACGAACATCCCCCGAAGCTGGTCGGGGCCGAAGGCAGCGATCGCGGGAATGTCTATCTCGAGCACCAGCAATGTGATGGCTATGGCCATGACCGCATCGAAGAACACGATGGTCCGCTCGCCGATGCGGCGACGGACGTCGAGCGCCTCCTTGACCGTCTTGCTGACCTTCGTCGTCGGCATATCTGACCGTCCTCTCCGAAGCCGCCGGCTTCTAGCGCTCGTCCCCTCCCCATGAGGATACGGGATACGCTTCCCTTGTGGCAGAACGCCCGCCCTTGTATGACATGTCGAATGCCGGTGACATTCGGCGCATGGCCTCACGCCCGATGCCACGCTCTCCGGCGGCATCCCGCCACGCATGCTCGACGGTCTCGCAGATGTCCGTCAGCCTGGCCTTGGCCTCCCGCAAGGGAATGCCATAGAACCCTGCAGTCCCCATGGCAAGCTCGAAGTCGAGGGCATTTTCCTCGAAGTCAATGTTCAGCGACAGCGACTCACCGTAGATGTTCGGGTTCACGTCGTAGGCGGGGGCGAGCCTCCACCCGGAGGAGGTCAGCAGGAAGCCGTGGTTGCGCAGATGGTCATCCGTATTGGAGACCGCAATGTTGAACACGATTCTGGCCCACAGCTCCCGCATGTCACGCCCTGGGTCCGCGCCATGCTCCTGTATGAATCTCGCGATGTCCAAGTAGCTTGCCTCATGCTCGCCGTCCGTCCTTCCGAGCATGGTCATCGCCGAAGCAAAGTGAATGCGCTTTGCGCCGTTACGGTCGAAGCGCTTGCTCAGGAACGTCCCTCCGTTTTTTGCAAACGTCCTTAGCTCTGCCTGCGGCACATCAAGTCCGCAGCGCCTCGCGAGGTCGTTGGTCACGGCCTCCCACGCCCCCATGTCCCACTCGTCGTTCCGCGAAGGGAACTTCGCAATCCAAATGGAGCCGTCAGGCGCAGTAACGGAGGCCTTCGGCCTTGCCCCGCCGAGAGATGAGCCGGGTACGAGGAGCTGCGCCAGCCACTTCTCCTCTTCCGGATCCTCCTCGTTCTCGAATGCGATGGATGCCGTCTCAAGTGCCCTCAGCTGCGTCCATGGCGGCACGACGAGGAATTGACCGGAGGACAGGAACACCCCATCCTCCGAAACAAAACGCAGGCCTCCCATCCGCGTCTGGTCGCAGACACCAGCGAGGAAGTCGCTCTCAAGGAGCTTCTTGGGCTTCCGACCCTCCCTGCGGGCCGCTACGACTTCGCGCCTCTGCATGAGGGTCCGCCCCCAGCGGTCTGGGCAGCAGTCCGAGAACATCCCGAAAAGCGGCTTGTCGGACGGAGCATACTGACGTCCGGAAAACGGATGGACCTCGGGATCAAGGAAGGTTGTCGCATGGTCACCGCGCAGCCACTTCTCGGAATACGAGAAGGAGAACAACTCTCTCCCCCTGCCCTCGGAGACGAACAGCTCCCCTATGGGAATCGGCTCATCTGCCAGCCAATCGGCGTAGACGAGCATTCGCCTCTCTCTCATATGCCCACCTCCCTTCGCTTTGGCGCACGCTTCCTCTCGGGAACACTCAGCGATTCCAGCGTTCGACCTAACTCGTCGTCTTTTGCGACAAGCAGCAGATCCTTATCCAAGCCCTGCAAGGCACTCAGGACTGCGGCATACATGCCGATGCTAACAGAGGGCGAACCCTTCTCGATTGCGCTGACCGTGGCGCGACTGACGCCCGAGCGCTTGGCAACGAGGTCGGCACTGATTCTTCTGCGCAATCTCGCACGTTTGATTTGGGCACCCATCGTTTCCAGAATCTGCCGCGTCTGTGGCATGAGCAACACAGTCTTCTTTGCCATCGTGGCCCCTCGCAAGCATTTATTAATGTCTATCATTATGCGCATTGTATTTAACAATACCAATATTATTGTGCATTATAATTGAGTAGACATCCGACGGGAACGGCCTCAGTGATACGACTCCCTACCGCGAGAGAAAGTACCGTCGTCCTCTCGGCAGTTGTGATGCGTCCCAATTCTGTAGTTGTCTCTTGACCATGACATGCAAGTCCATGGCGCAGTTCGGCGACACCGCTGTTCTCTCGGAGCTTGACCTCACCGTGGGAGAAGGGCAAGGTTGTCGTCGTGCTCGGGCCGTCAGGCTGTGGCCAGTCGACGCTGCTCAGATGTCTGGTCGGTCTCAAGCCAATCGACGCAGGAGAGGTTTTGTTCGACGGCGAGGTCATCTCCGGTCGGGGTCGGCGCTCCTCCGACCTGCGCCGCGCGGGGCTGTAGGACAAGCGAGACAGCTATCCCACGACGCTTTCCGGCGTACGCCGACGCCTACAACGCGCTTCTCGATGGGCACGGAGACGCATTCTCGACCGACAACACCGAGGTGCTCGCGTGGGCGAAGCAGAACCCCGGCCATACCGTGGGCGCGACCTTGCTCGGCGACGTCGACACCATCGCACCGGCCGTGAGCAAGGGCAACTCCACCCTGCTCGACTACGTCAACTCGGAGATCACATCGCTTGCCTCGGAGAACTTCTTCCACAACGACTACGCGCAGATACTCGAGCCGACCTATAACGACGAGGTCGACGTCAACTCGATCGTGGTCGAGGGAGGCCAAGTCTAGCCCCAATCTCGCGGACAATCGGGGAGCGCGGGCCACCGACATGACGGCCCGCGCCCCTTTTCTATTCCCTGTCTGGAATTTACCGCAGAGCTCAGGATCCGTACAGCACCCTAGCCTCGCCCAAGGGCACACAGGACTCAAGAATCTCCCTGTCTGTGCCCTGAGCTTGGGCGACCGTTCGCCCGATTGGAAGACTGCCCCTGAAGTATCGCGTTTTGTGGCATTCCGATCACTACCCGTTACGAGATTCCCTGGCCCTCACCGCATACCTGCGGGCAAGCGCCAGTGCGAGGCCGGAGGCCACGAGCAGGCAGGCGACGGGCATGCCGGCGGGGTCTCCGGTCCGGGGAGTAGCGGTCGTCGTGGTGGTGACGGTGGTGGTAGTCGTGCTCCCGCCCCCCAGCACGACGGCGTCGGCCCTCCACTGCGCGTAGAGGGTGACCGTGCCGGACTCGGCGAGGTCCCTGACGGACTGCCCGTCGGCATAGAGCGTCCCCGAGCCGTCGGGGGAGGTGCTCCAACCGGCGAAGGCGTACCCATCGCGGGCGTAGGCGTTGGCGGGCAGGGCCGCCTCCACGCCATAGGTCATGGCCTCGTCCGCCATGGAGCCGGAACCGGAGCCGTTGCCATCGAAGGAGATGACGTAGGCGGAGGCGGGCACGTCGACTTGGGCCGAGCACCCCGCAGCCGTGTTGTACCAGGTGGGCGTTGCCGATGACGGGTAGACGATCGATCCCATCCGCACTGTGAAGGATGCGGCGGCGGGCCCGATGCCGGGAAGTGAGGCGCTCGCGGGGACGCCGGCCGAGACGGTGCCCGTCCACACCGTCGCCCCGGAGGCATCGACGATGGTGGCCGTACCGGAGGCCGACGGGGTGAACGAGACGGAGGCGTCCTGCGCCGACGAGCGCGAGGCGACGATGTCGGAGAGCACGGCGGGGTCCATGATGACGAGGTTGCCGTCCGAGACCCGGTAGGTGTGGGACCCGGCGGTGAGGGAGGTCGTGCCGTCCCAGGAGGAGGGGACGTAGAGGATCGACGCGTAGTCCCCTGAACCGGAGAAATCGAAGGCGGCGTCACCGACCGAGACCGAGGACGGGACGGCAGCGAGCAGGTACGCCGCGGAGAGGCCGGTATGCACGAACGCACCAGGGCCGACGGAGGACACGGCGCTCCCTAGGACGAGGTCGCCCGTCAGGGATTGGCAGCCTGCGAAGGCCGCTGGGCCAAGCGTCGTCACCGTCGAGTTCGTCCCGAGGCCGGTCGAGGTCAGGGATTGGCAGCCTGCGAAGGCCACTGGGCCAAGCGTCGTCACCGTCGAGTTCGTCCCGAGGCCGGTCGAGGTCAGGGAGGTGCAGGCCTCGAAGGCCGCTGGGCCAAGCGTCGTCACCGTCGAGTTCGTCCCGAGGCCGGTCGAGGTCAGAGAGATGCAGTGGTCGAAGGCAGCGCGCCCAACGGAGGTGACGGCGTAGGAGTCCCCGTCATAGGAGACTGACGAGGGGATCGAGAGCGCCCCCGCGACGTGCAGGTCTATCGCGGCGTTTGTCCCGTTGCCGATCTGGACGGTGTTCGCGCCCGTCACCTCGTACGTGCAGGGATACGACGTTCCGCTGACCGTGATGGTCCCCGTAAAGGTGGTCCCGACCGGGAGGGAGGCGGCCGAGGCAGCAACCGGGAAGAGGGAGGCCGCCAAGAGCGCCGCCACAACGAGGCGGGGTACCCTGCCCGCCACCGTCCTCAGTCGATTCGCGAAATGGCCCATGACACCCTCTATTCTTCCTTGGTCACAACAGACGAAAGGCCCAACCGGGCGATGCACTGCCACGCAGGCTTCGCATAGTGTAATTTCCCAATAAAAAATAGCACAATCGAAACGAACAGCATTCTAGAAACGGATATCGGTAGTCTGGTTGCCGTTTCTCCTCTATCCGCGGAGGGGGAGGTCAAGGATGTCATCCTTCTAAGTGCCCCCTTACCTCATCATCAACGACGGGAAGCGACCGATGAATCGCTCCGGTATGTTGGCATGGTCTTCATATATGGAACGTTTGCTTTTGTCACTGATAGAGACGCTTGTAGTAACGGACTTTTCATGAGGCAACCCATACAAGACGAGGTCGCAGGCACATGACCTCCGACCTATTCTTTTATGGATGGGTGTTGCATGACTCGAACTTGCGCGCGTGGCCCGTGTCAGAGGGTCTGCACCCTACGCCTCCTGCATGCGGGCACGGCCAAGGGCAAGCGCCACCGCAATGAGCACCAAGGCGAACAGGAGCGTGACACCTATGTCGGCCACCAACGGAAGGATGGCCTCCGACGACGTGTCCGCGAGAGACCCGGCCCCGCTGATGGCGACGACACACCAATAGCTGGGCACAAAGTGTGCCGCGGCCCGTATGGAGGCCGGCAGCAGGTCCATCGAGACCCATGCGCCGCCAAAGAACGAGAGGATCATGCCGCCGATGTTGGCGATGGCATTGGCCGCGTTCTCGCTGACGGCAAGCTGGCCGAGGAAGAAACCACAGGCGGTCGCCACCACCGCATAGGCGAGCAGGCTCGCGCACATGATCAAAACCTGTACGGGCGAGGATACCAGCGATGACTGCCCGAAGATGACGAGACCGCCCACACATACCCATGCCCACGAGATGAGCCCCGTGATCGCACAGGCGCACAGGAGTTGCATCCCACGGCTGCTGCTCGAAGTCGGGGTGGCAAGGACGCGGCGGCGCAGGTCACGCTGGTTTATCGTCTTCATGAGAACAATGATGTTGACCACGATGGCTGCGAACAGCGTATATGTCGAGAACTCACAATAGAAGGTGAACCCATCGAACACGGGAGCCGCTTCGCTGGCCACGACACTCGTGGAGGCCTGTCTTTCCATGGAGTCCTCTGCGAGTTGAACGACATCCCCCTGGGAGGTGGCCACCGTCGAGGCAAATCCATAGGCACTCTGGAGGTATTCCTTCACCCGCAGATCCATGAGTGTCCCCTCCGAGCTCCGGTAGCTTACGACCGTCTGGAGAGCCGGAACCGCAGAGCCCGTTGCCGCTGCGTTCATGAGCGCGCCACCGTATCCTGCAGGAATCACGAGGATATAGGAGATGCGATCTTGGGCCGTGGCGTCCTGGATGGCCTGCTCGGTGTCATCAAGCGAGACAGAGGTGCCTTTGCCATCCACGAAGTCGGCAATACCGTGCGATATCTCGCTACCATCACGATCGATGACGGCGACCTTCGGACTCGACCACGAACTGACCGTCGCCGTGTCCTGGGACGAAGGCCGCCCATAGGCGCTCAGCGCCATCATGATGCCCAGAAGGTTAAGGATTACGAGATAGATGATCATATATACCTTGTGGCGAGCAACGATCTTGAGGTACGTCCTAAAGATGCTCATAGCGCTGCCTCCTCATACGCAGGGCTGCAACGACAAGAAATGCCGCGGCCATGGCCGAGAGGACGAGGCAACTCGTCGCGAACGGCCAGAGAGAGTCGTAGTACAGCAGGGAATAGAACGAGTGCGCGATCTCCCACATGGGGTTTGCCGCAGAGAGCCATGGGACGTTGGCCGAGACGGCATCGGCAAGCTCTTGCGCCGATGACCCATAGAGCCCTGTGAACAGGGACAGGAAGCACGTGATGGCGCTGACTATGCCGGGCTGAAGGTTGGGGAAGGTACCCGCGAACGCGCCCGCCGCGCTCGCCATGATGGATGAGGCCGCAAGGGCCACGAGACACCATCCGTCTCGCCCACCAAAGTCGACCCCCAAGGCGAAGCGCATGTAGGCAAACGCCAGGAGAAGGCAGGCGAACGAGCAGGCCCAGCTGGCAGAGATCGTTGCCACGAGCACCTTCCAACGCGGAACGCCCCCGAGCACGCGTCTGGCACCAAGCGCCGAGACATTGCCCTGCGTCCTCTGGACCGCCCTGAGCGCAAGCATCGTCGCAAGGCCGGCGGCCATGCCGAGCAGCGCATAGTAATAGCGGACGGATGGGTCAGGCGAGGTACGCGTCACGGCAAGGCGCACGGTCGAGACCGCATCCGTCTCGAACGCCTGCATCGCAGTCGGGTCGGCAAGCAAAGACGGATCGCGCTCGTACAGCGTCTTGTACTCATAGACCGTGTGGACATAGGCATCGAGAATCGATTGGACGACCGTCGCCGAGGTCGATGCCGTCTTCGAGTCGTAGTCCGCGTGCGAGAGATGGAGCTCGGGCGTGCCGGAATCGTCGACGGTGACGTAGCCATCGATGGTCCCCGCATTCGTCTGGGCGTCACCGTCAGCGGTGCTCGAGCAGTCGAAGAGGTCGAGATACTGCGTATCCGAACCCCCCGCGCTCACAGAGGAAAGGACCGTGTCAAGATCGGGTGCGGACTCATAGTTCGCATCGCGTACCACGCCGAGCTTGAACGGCTCGAAAGCGTAATCCTTGCTGAGGTTGGAGAACATCGCCGAGAACAGCGTTGCAAGAAGGATGGGAAACAGAAGTGCCCAGAGCAAGAGGGAGCGCTCGCGCGAGAGGTACTTCGCCGTGTATGTGAAGATGGAGAGCATGTCATCCTCCCTAGGCCGACTGCTCGTCACGGAGCTCTTTGCCTGTGATCTCGAGGAAGACGTCATTGAGGGTGGGCGGCTCCGAGTAGACGCGTCCGTACGCAACGCCCGACGCACTCAGGGCGGCCAGGACGTCAGCCAGGTTATGCGCCCCCGTAGAGCATTCCACGAAGAGCTCCCCGTCACGGTATTCGGCATGGCGCACGTGACCAAGGGCCCGCACCTTGGCGAGGGCATCATCGGCGAGTCCCGAACACTCCACACGGATTCTCTCGCCTGTGTCGACCATGGCCTTGAGCTCGTCGTTCGTTCCTTGCGCAACCTCACGACCTGCATCCATGATGAGGATGCGCGAACAGATCTGCTCGACTTCCTCCATGTAGTGGCTCGTGTAGACGATGGTCGCTCCCTCGTGGTTCAAGCGCAGGATTCCGTCGAGGATGGAGTTCCTGCTCTGCGGATCAACGGCAACCGTGGGCTCATCCAGGAAGATGAGCTCGGGCCTGTGGGCGATGCCACAGGCGATGTTGAGGCGGCGTAGCAAGCCACCCGAGAGCTTCTTGGGACGGAAGCGCTCGAATTCCTGTAGCCCCACGAACTCGATGGCCTCGTCGACCAGCTCACGGCGACGCCGCCTGTCCTCGACGTAGAGCGCACAGAAGCTATCGATGTTCTCACGCACGGTGAGCTCGTCGTAGACGGCGACCTCCTGCGGCACCACACCGATGCGACGCTTGAGGTCGTAGCGCGTCGGGCTCATGCTCTCCCCGAACAGCGCTATGTCACCCTTGTCGTATGTGAGGAGCTGCAGGATGCAGCTCATCGTCGTGGTCTTGCCGCTCCCGTTGGGCCCGAGAAGACCAAAGACCTCCCCCTTCTTGATATGCAGCGACAGACGATCGACGGCGACAAGCTCGCCATAACGCTTGACCAGGTTATCGACGGCGACGATGTCCGCAGTGGTATCCATTGTTCTCCCTTCCGTTGACATGACACCATTCTCGCGAGGCGAGCCGCACCGCGGAAGTGAGCAATGTCACGTTCTTTGGGCTCAGGCATGACATCTGTCACATCGTGCGGCCAAGTTGATCAGCCGCCCTTACAATGGGCCCATGAAACGAATCGCCGACAAACTCTGCGTACTCGTATGCTGCTGCGCTCTTGCGGCGAGCATCGGGGCAGAGCCCGTGTCGATGCCCGGCGTGGTGCTCATCCTCGCGTGTGTCACTGCAAGCGCGGTGTTCGAGTTCTGCCCACGCTCCATGCGACCCGTCTGCCCCATTGCCATCTGCCTTGCCGTCGTTGCCCTGCCCACGACCGGGATGGCGTTGCTACCACTCGCGGCCTACGACCTGACACGTATCGGGGAGGAGAAACACGCGCTGGAGAACGATCTGCTCCGGTGCGCAGTACCCCACGTCGCATGGGTCCTCTCGCTTGCCGTCATGGCGTCATGGGAAGAGCTCCCGCCGATGGATGTCACGCTGACGGCTGGTCTCTGCACGATGTCGGCCATCCTCTCATGGAGGACCGGCGTCTTGCTGTCGCAGGAGAAAGAGCTTCATGCCCTCAGAGACAGCCTCCAGGAGAAGATCGACCTGCTTCGTCACAAGAACGGCGAGCTCATCGATGCGAGCGACCAAATGGCGATGACGGCCACGCTCACGGAGCGCGCGAGGATCGCAAGGGAGATACACGACAACGTCGGGCACCTCCTCACGCGCTCCTTCCTGCAGGTCAAGGCCCTTCAAGTGGTTCACGGTGACGACAAGAGGATCATCGATGAGCTGACGCAGGTCGAGGGGTCGCTCCAGGAGGCCCTCGACACCATGCGTTCGAGCGTCCATGCCCTCCATGACGATTCGATTGACCTTGCGGCCGAGCTCGAGAGACTCGCGGCGACAAGCGGGGTAAAGGACGTCGATGTGCGCTACGAGGTGGATAACCAGGTACCCGCACCCATAGCAACCTGCATCATCTCGGTCGTGCGCGAGGCCCTCACGAACGTCATCCGTCACAGCGACGCAACGAGCGCCAGCGTGCGGGTGACGGAACATCCCGCCATCTGGCAAGTCATCGTGACCGACGAGGGGCGTGCCGTGGGCGGTCCGGCCATCGGCGAGGGGCTGGGGCTCGCCTCGATGAGGGAGCGAGTCGAAGGGCTCGGCGGGACGTTCCGTGTGACCCCAGGAAAGCTGACCACCACCGACCGCACGGGGTTCTCCGTGTTCGCATCGATCCCCAAGGCTCGGCGCTAGGCGGGCAGGGCACAACGACGTCTCCGTACGTCATATCCTACATGGCAAGACCACGCCGCCGTACAATAGCCTCCGAGCACCACAATCACACGCAAGGAGCACCACATGCGAGGCACCATCTTCTCTCGTTCGGACATGCTGGGCACGCTCGACGAGTTTGCGCTCATCTCCCAAAAGACACTTGGGTGCCTCGCCCGCGAGCTTCCGCAGGGCACCAATGTCCGCGAGCTGCTGATATCGAGCTGGTCAGACGCATGCGCAACAGGTGAGGTGGTGGAAACCGCCAATGAGGTGTCCTTCTCCCTGAGTATGCAGTCAGCAAGCTCGCACTACCCTCTCGTAGCCACGCTCAAACCCAACACCTATAACCCCGAACAGCTGCCTTGGGCTGTCACCTACGCGGGACCCGACAGGCATCACGTGCTCCAGTCGCTGGGCGGCAGCACCCAAACCCCACGCAACCTGTACGACTTCGCCTTCGTCGACTGGCCGCAGGTGATAGGTGACGTGAAGGAGCGCGCCCTTCCCGAGGCATGGGGCTTTGAGGAGGGCGACACCTCCATCCTGCGCAGCTACCTTTGGAACACCTACCAGCGCGCGGCGCTACAGGAGAAGGTGCTGGTGAGCGTGGAGGAGGACCTTGCCGCGTTCAACTCCGGGCTCGTGACAACCACCTATGACGACCTCTACCTCTGCTTCGGGTCCAACAGCCAGCCTACTCCCGCCTGGAAGTACGCAGGGCTGTGCGTTGCGGGCGAAAGGGGCCTCGGCAAGCATTTGATCAGCGTGTTTTCTACGCCTCCCGCAGTTGCCACCTACGTGGACGACGTGAGCGATCTCGTGATGGACGACACCCGCGAGCTCTACACCGATGACCGGCACATCCTCATAGACAACGTCGATCGCCTGCCGCTGGAATTCCTGCGTAAGGAGCTCTGTGACCAGCCCGACCTGCTTGCTCAGCTGGACGCAATTGACGTCCTGCGTGCACACAACGCGAACGGGCAGGACAAGGGAGAGCTCGACACCGCCTACGATGCCCTGCGCACGTCAATCGAGGCGAACGCGCCGGCGTTCCGACGTCTCAAGAGCACCCTGCGCGATGCAATCGACCTAGCCCGTAAGCGCACGCGCTGGAGCTACCGCACGGCCATACCATGCTACCATCCAGCGGCCAACCAGATGAGCCTTCTCATACCACTCTATCTGCGCGAAGGTTCCAAGCCCGACGTTGCGCTCGTAGTGTCGCTACGCGAAAGCGGGAACTACCAGGGGGAGACCATACTCACGATGCGCCAGGCATACCTCGACGCACGTCTGATCTGCCGCCCCGAGGAAGACTGGCTCACGATATAGGGCCTGACGCCCTCGGCCGTCTGCTCCTAGCAGCTGATTACTCCATGGAAGAGGTCGTACTGCGCCGAATGCACGCACGTGTGTTTGTTCTGGTGGGAACCCTTGGGGAACACCCCCCCACATCTGAGTCAGCTTTGCCACCATGATGAACTACCCAGCGACTCTTGGCGTGGTCAGGGTTGCGCCCTACATTCATAATCGCATTTGGGCTCCCTACACGAATGTAAACCCCTTCGCAAGGGACATAGGCTTCGACGAGGCCGTAGACTCGGCCCTGACCATCGGAAGGGATGCCAAGGTCTGAGGAGCTGACCTCTTCTGCTCTTTTGTGCAGTAAACCATCCGGGCTACAGACCGGCCTATAACACGTCGCTGAGTTTTCCTACAGAACAGCCCTTGCTCACATAGTACCGAAGCATCTCGTCGATCTTCTTCTTGTCGTAGCTTGTGATGCAATCGGAAAAGACGTGGACGACGTATCCGCTCTTCGTCATGTTGTAGCAGGTCGATTTCACGCAGGCGACGGCATCGGCGCCGGTGATATAAAACTCCGTGATACCGTTGTCGGTGATGAAATCGGTGAATTCCCTGCTCGTCAGTGCATTGCCCTTGCTCTTCGTGAAGATGTTCTCGGAGACTATCTTCATCTCCGGCACCAGCTCGGCGCCGGGGGTACCCGGCTTGAAGGTTCTGGTCCCTGCAGACAGGTTGTTGTGCTTGATGTAAACCACGGGCATGCCTTGGGTAGAAGCCCAGTCGATGGCGGAATTGATGTTGCCGATGATTTCCCTGTAGTTCTTCGTGATGTCATTCTGGATGTCGATGACGACGAGCGCTTTGCTCTGCATGACCCTCCTCTTTCTAGGAATCCACTGCCATAGAAGTTGGTCGCTGCAGCCTACCAAGAACGCAGGAGCCGCAAACAGGATAGCGCAAACCACCCTGCCCTAGCCTTGGCCTACCGCGCACTCGGTAACAGTCCCTCACCGTCGAAACAGGCACTCCACATGCGTAAACCCATGGCAAAGGAACTATTCTTCGATTTTTCTTTTACTGCGCATCCGCTTGGAGAAAACCATGACGACCATTATCACGAGGGCTACGATACATGCCCCCAACGTCACGGCGATAGCTGCATGAGAGTCCATGAGGCTTGCCGACGATGCGTATCGGACGAGTATCCCCACATAGGCCCAGATGGCGACAAGAGGATAGGAAGCCTCGCGGTTTGGCCAGGCGAGAATGGCCACGACCACCAGGCCCACGACGAGAATGAGTATCGCTAGGATATCGGGAAGCGACCCCTCGACGTTCCATGCGCCGAGACTCGCAAGGAGGACGCAGACGTTCTGGAGCACCGCCACGGTGATCCATCCTAGATAGACACCGAAGGGGACCCCTATCAGGAGAACCTCCCGAGCCGATAGCACGGCTCCCCTCAGGACGGCGGCGATGGCAATCAAGCATGCAAAGATGACGATGATCAGAATCAAGGACAGCGGGATGAGCAGATATTGCCACGCGAGAATCCAGGCGCTGTTCGCGAGCGACGATAGGACGAAGGCCTTTTCGATACGGTCGGCATCATCTGCGGTCAGAGAAGGCTGCTCAGCCTTGAACAGACCGCATGCGAAGAGGACGTGCAGCAACAGGAGCGTATAGATCAGCCCCCATATGGCGAAAGTATAACCCGCCGGCGTCAGCGGGGTCTGATAGATGCCGGATACGTCCGCGGTGGTTATGCCGTTCAATCGAAACGCATTCGCGCCATAGTTCACGAGCAGCATCACCACGAATGAGATGGCCACGACCAGCTTTGCGCGTCTACTTAGAATCATCGAAACCGACCGCCTTCTCAAGAACCCAGAAGATGCGGCACATCTGTCGTCGCAGACCACTGGAAACCTGCCACAACAGGCAGTGCCTCAAGTAAATAATGCAATGAGTATAGCATGCTCTCAATTCCGGTGGGGATAAAGACGCGACTGGCGTGGCTTGCACTGGTCCAAGGAGTCAGAGTCGATTCGCAAGTTGAGCCGTACACCCTGCCCACAATTCCACACCCAGCCGTACGCGTCCTGCTGAGTATGGGAATCCCTCTCCTTGTCAGGCCCATCCGGGGTCTGCGGGGGAAGGGAGCATGC
>Ga0183097_10158_pt1 | contig 217838 bp, 194 predicted proteins | sample BioMet8_FD_128883 | JGI IMG/M metagenome (GOLD analysis project Ga0183097, IMG submission 128883) | Microbial communities from bioreactor (seeded with sewage sludge) at Lawrence Berkeley National Lab, California, USA - Biofuel... | ecosystem: Engineered > Bioreactor > Anaerobic > Unclassified ... | reverse complement strand
AAGCTATTTCCCTAGATTAAAACTAAATAGAATTTATATTTATTCAGTCTTAAAAGCTTTTTAGATATTTATCAGAAGATAAAATATAAAAAGAGTCTGAATAACATTTTTACTGTTAGACAGGCTCATTGTAATTTCAACTCTTTAAGATGTTTACCTTTACATAAAACATAGCCGTTAGCCGATAATTCATCTGAATATTTTTCTAAATAACGTTCTATTGTCCGCTCTTCTACTTCATAAAAATCGGTAACCATTTTTTTTGTAAAGCGGTATTCTCCCTCAAAGAGCATTCCTTCTATATCAAGATGCTCCTGCATTTTACTAACCGCAAAACGGTTGTTAAGTACATTCTGTCTTTCAATGTTTGAGATTGTCAAATCTTTCATATCACTCCATAATTGATTGTATGTAAATTGAACTTGCGCAGGAGATTCCCCGGTACCAATCGAAATGGATACCGTTTAGCTATTCGTAGAGAATCGAAATAGAACCATTCTGTTTCGCCTTCTCCAATAATAGCAATACTCTTGTTTATTCTTCCTCGCATAGCTTATCATCTTTAAGGTAAATACTTCCCAGGAATGGTAATTTCACCAACTTGCCTTGTCTATAAGCATTATACGGAGATAAGTTCTTATGTAAGCCTAAAGAAGAAAGACGCGTTAAGATGGTTTCTCCGGAATTATTCTTATCTGTAAACCAAATAGTGTCTCTCCTTATAAAGTCTTCATCCAATAGATTAATATCGTGAGTGGATAAGATTAACTGTGAAGGATTACAACTGTTGGCCAAATACACTTTTATGAAATAAGCCAATAACTCATAATGAAGACTTGTCTCCACTTCATCAACCAAAATGATTTTTTGCTCCAATAACAATTGCTTAAGCAGGACAGCTATACCCATAAAACGAATAGTTCCTCTTGATTCCATTTCTTCAGGCAATACGAAATCGCCGTGATCAGTCGTATGGCTGAACATTAATTCTGCATTTGTTATCTTTCCCTTTTGGAACATCTGCTTCTTTGCTTCCTCTGAAATAGGTGCGACTTCAATCATTTTTTGCATCTCAGGAGTAATCAAAACTTCCTCTTCTTTTAATTCTATATTGCTGATATTAAAATCAGATGCTTTAAGAAAATTGACAAGGAATCTTTTTAGACTTCCATCTTTGTCATCATCAAGATGTTTCTTTGCAAAAATTGTCAGTGACGCTTGCGGCTGCAAAATATCTTTGATACTGCTTGAAAAGAAATTATACACGATGTTTAGGCGGGAAGACTCAACATTGGATTTGCCAAACGCTGCCAATACGGTACAGTTATTTATCGTATTACCGACAATCGCTGTTTGTCCTTTCTTTCCGATACCAAGTTTATTTCCAAACTTAACTTCCGAAATATCATTATCCTGATTATATATTCTATTATATAAAACGGCCGGTTGCGTTCCGGGGTAGAATTCTAATTTCTCGGAATAAATACGTTTATTATCCAGTATAACAGACAGATTATAATGCTCTTTCTCTAAATAGAATGCCATAGACATTTCTGTTCTGCTTTTTTTTGATTCATCATCAAGAAGAAAAGGAGTAAAATCTATCTCTTCGGTTCTGTCTTTAGGCATATCGACCATTATATCTCTAAAAAAAGAGAGAGCCATTAGGATATTGGTTTTACCAGAAGCATTTGCTCCGTATATGGTAGCTATCTTTAGCAAGTTAACTCCGTCTTTAACTTCATAGCAATACTCATCCTTTCCGAATGTATCCATTGTCGGTTCGAAGCTCAATACCTGTTCGCTTCTTATGGAATAGATATTTTTGAATTTGAATTCAGCTATCATACCTCTTTTATATAATATTACTTTCTGCAAATATACATATACAAAAACAGAAAAACAAATTCTATTCCATATTTCGGTAATAATTATACGAAATAGTAAAATACAAATATAAATAAAACTACTGCGTATAGAATGTTGCTACAACTTGACGGTTGCTGGAAATGGAGGGGATAATAGGTAAAGGTGCAGCCCACGAGGCGGTCATTAACGAATCCCGAAGCCTGCAGGTGAGCATAGCAAAACAACACTGAGAAAATGATGCACCACAGGTAGATCATATAGATCAGTGTTGGAGTATGGATTCTGAAATGTCAAATTACAGAAGAAACCCTAATTGAATCGCGCTTTATATCCTCTTACAATTTACTTAAAGCGATATGCCATTCTCCCTTTTTATTATTACCCATTCTTACTAAATAACCTTTTTCTTGTAGATTTTTTAGATGACGTTGAATAGCAGAAGTATTAATACCGATCTCTTCAGCAAGACCTCTAACTGTTATAGCAGAATTTTTGCTTATTGCATTAATTATAGCCTTGATGTTATCATTGCTGAATTTAATGATTTTGCCATCATACCACCATTGAGTATCGTGCAATGTACTGCTTAAACTCACTTCTTTGAGGTTCTAATAACTTCCACTGCTCATATATATTTAAAGTCTCATTCTCCATACGAATTATTATTTGAATGTACTTATTGGCTTAATAACGACAAAGATATAAAATTACTGCACCACATAAAAATTATTGTACCACTAATTTGAGTGGTATGATTTTAAAAATAGAATCTTTCTATTATACCACATAGAACGTATTGCACCACTAAATAAAGTAGTATATTACAAACTCGTTGGCGGAATTAGCTTAGTGCATCGGCAAGAGTAGGTTCTCCTTTGCCGTTTAGGGTTGTCGTATGATAGCCGTTAATACAAATATAAATAAACTATTGTGTATAGAATGTCGCTACAACTTGACGGTTGCTGGAAATGGAGGGGACAACAGGTAAAGGTGCATCATGGCGTTTATCATATTTTGCAAAGAATGTTTTCGCTTCCTTTCTTTGATTCCTAACATATTCTTAATAATTTACCACCGCTTATCCGTGAGATGGATATTTCTTCTTTTTGTGATTCAAAACGGCTTCTGAGTTTTGGTGACGAATCTTTGTATATAATAGATGTGACAGTCGCAAAAAGAGGCTAACCAAAAGCCATAATAAGAAACCTACTATCGGCTATAAATAGACACAATTAAGACCAAAACTACATAATAGAATGTTATTTCTGGCGTTTCTCTAATTAGGTTAGAGAAAAATGAAGTACTTTTGTAAAAGCTAAAGTAAGAAAATGGCAACTTATATCGAAAACATAAGACCAAACATGTTCACTTGGGCAATACAACGTGCTGGGCACAATGTGGATGCCTATCTTGATGAGAATGACAAGGTACGTAGTTGGGTTGAAGGAGAAAAGCATCCTACAGCGCGTCAACTTGAGGACTTTGCCAACAAGATGTATGTGCCTTATGGTTACCTCTTCTTAAGCACGCCTCCAGTTGAGACTATGCCGATTCCATTATTTAGAGGCTCTTCAAGTTCAACAAATATGAATCTCAATGTATACGAGACTGTTCAAACGATGCAATACCGACAAGAATGGGCGGAAGAGTATATTCAAGAGCAGTTGGATGCCGAAGAACTTCAATTTGTTGCAAGTCTTTCTTTGCACGATGGAGTTGATTGTGCTGTTGCAAAGATTAGAGAATTATTAGGACTGGACGAAACGTGGGCTTTTGGAGAGAGAGATTCTGCTTCTGCTGTAAATAAGATAACACAGCAATTAGAATCTCTTGGAATAATTACATCTTTTAATGGTATAGTTGGCAATAATACTCATCGAAAGCTGTCGGTTGAAGAATGTCGTGGATTTGCTCTCGTTAGCAAGACTGCTCCATTCATTTTTATCAACAATGACGATTCAAAGAATGCTCAACTCTTTACTCTAATTCATGAGTTCTCGCACCTTCTTTTGGGTGTTAGCGCTGGATTTGGTGGTATTGAAGATCATGATGATGACTGCGAAAGATTTTGCGATTCAGTTGCTGCAAATTTTCTTGTTCCGAGGTTGTTGTTCATTTCGCAGTGGAATGCAACAGAACGCTCAATTGATAAGTGTGCGAAAAAGTTTAAGGTTAGCTCTTTAGTTATTGCAAGAAGAGCCTATGCTTTGGGATTATTGTCTTCCCAAGAATATCATGAGTTTTACATTAGCTATAGAGCCCGTTGGAATTTGCTCACAAAGCCGCAATCACAAAGCGGTGATTTTTACCGAATTGCAGCAAAGAGGATAGGTAAGTTGTTCGGACTCTATGTTAATACAGCTGTGCGAAGCGGATACCTGCTCCATCTGGATGCTTATAGATTAACAGGACTTCATGGCACCTCTTTTGATAAAGTAATAACAGGCCAGATATAATGTATAGCAAATGAAGTTTTTGATTGACGCAAATATTTTAATTTCTGGATACAAAGTTTTTTATCCAATGGACGTACATGTATCCTATTGGAATGTTATTGCAAACCAGATAGCTAGTGGCAACTTTATTATTATAGATAAAGTAAAAAAAGAAATTCAAGATAAACAATTAGTAGATTGGTTAAAGAATAATATTCCTAATAAGTTGTATGTAAGTACGGCTGATTGTATGGAACAATATTCATACATACAAGAATGGGCTGCTAGCAATCAATCATTTGGCACATCCGACAAAGCGCATTTTGCTGATAGCAATGTTGCCGATCCTTTTCTTGTAGCTAAAGCTTTGAAAGAGGGCTATTCTGTTGTTACATATGAGATTTCAGCAAATGGAGGTAAGAAAATTAAGATACCGGATGTTTGTAGCCATTTTGATGTCTCTTGCATGACAATCAATGAGGCCTTAAAAGAATTACAGATAACCGTTTAGAATTATTAAAATAACTCGTTGGCGGAATTAGCTTAGTGCATACTTGACTCTTTCAATCGGGTTGTCGTTATCTCCGTCAACTCGCTGATTATCTGAGTTGATGACTGTTTGGGTAATCCTATCTCAGCTGCCACGGTTAGCGCATCGGCAAGAGTAGGTTCTCCTTTGCCGTATAAGGTGGTAGTATGATAGCCGTTAAATCCGTTGCTTGGCAGAAGGTCATAAGCCGGTGAAAGCTTCCATGTTCCATCAATCCATTGGAACGAGAAATTTTTAGCGTGGTCGTCACGATTGGAAATCAGAATATTAAACACCATCCGACGAAACATTTCAGCCACCTGCTCCATATCCTTGGTGAGATTCAATGTGAGCTTCAAAAGCAAAGCGTAGTCAAGGCTCGGTATCCGATAGGAAGCGTTCAGCAATCCGGCTGCACTTATGGTGTGAACCTTTCCCTGAGGAGTTCTATCAAATCGCTCAACACCGAAATAGCGATCATCGAACAAGCGGGTTTCCGTCATTCGTATTCCGCACTCTTTGGCAAGTTGAGAGTATCTGTATTCTATTTCCCCCACATTCACGGGGTCACTCGTAGCCTTAAATTTAACAAGCCACTCTCGACCATCTATCTTCGCAAATACTTTGGGTCGTGCTCCGCCGGATGAGCCTCCGTATTTATAGAGCAAGTCAACAGCACCTGTACTCTCTTTACTTTCAAGTACCTTTTCAGCCTCTTTCGCTAAACGGTCAAAGTCAAGAAACTCATTATCCGCAGCAACACTTTTATCCGGACGATACTCCAATGCGCCACGTCCCGTAGTACCGATAAGCGACAGGCGTTCTAAAATATTCAATTTGTATGGATCAATTCCTTTCTCCTGCAAATAGCGATCAAGTATTAGATTGCCCCAACCATCCGGCAAACTATCATCGAACACGCCAAAATTCCCTGCAAACGGTTCTCGTTTCGCCAGCATCAGCCCTGATTGTAAAGGCAGATAGTACGGAGATATTGAAAAACCGTTTCGTATCCATTCCACATCGTATTCAAAACCACATAATCCTTCAGGTGTAAGAGCCATTCGTCCTACACGATTATCAGATATAAAGACCTCGATTATTGAAAGGCTATTCATTTTTATGTCCCCGTTTTCTTTGTTTTACTTGCCCGATATTTACTATATCATCAATACTTTGATAGGTCTTGCTGCCGAAAAGCGTTTCAAACTCATCCGTCATATCCAAAGCAAAAGCAAGCATAACCAATGAACGCAAAGAGATTTCGCCCGATGATTCAAAACGCCGGTATGACGGTAATGAGACACCCGCCTTTGCCGCAAGTATCTTTTGTGTCCATCCTTTTTCCAATCGTCTCTGTTTGACTCGCTGGGCAACGCCCGACATTAATGAGTCCGGCGTTCTATTTATAAATGATAATATATTATTATTTATATCTGTTTCCATATATGTAGCGCTATTATTTGAGCACTTACAAAGTTAATCAAATATTTGCAGTTATCAAATCAAAACACCGTACAAATTTTCTACAATAGGTGCAACTTCTATACGTCTATCATTTATCTTTTTAATTCCGCCAACATAATCTTCTTGCTTCACAGTGTTTTACGGTTTGTTGTCCGAGCGTCTGAAACGCGTAGCCCGATTCACCCGCCGGCAGTTATCTGTTTCGGCAGATGCAGCCCACGAGGTGGTCGTTAACGAATCCCGAGGCCTGCAGATGGGCATAGCAGATCGTTGTTCCGAAGAACTTGAATCCGCGCTTTTTCATGTCCTTGCTCATCGCATCGGACTCGGGTGACGACGCCTTGACCTCACTCAACGTCCGGACGTCGTTGATGATCGGCTTTCTGTCGGGAAGGAACGACAGCGTGTAGTTGTAAAAACTACCGAACTCCTCTTGTATGGCGAGAAACATCCTTGCATTGGTGATTGTCGCTTTGATCTTCAGACGGTTTTTTACGATGCCGTCGAAATGCATCAGCCGCTCGACATCGTCGTCGGTCATCTGCGCCACACGTTCGGCATCAAAATCACAAAAAGCCTGGCGGTAGCCTTCCCGTTTTCTGAGGATGGTGATCCAGCTTAATCCTGCCTGGGCGCTCTCCAGCACAAGAAACTCGAACAGCGTCTTGTCGTCGGTGGCGAGTTTTCCCCACTCCTGATCGTGGTATTGTATGTACAGCTCGTTGGCTGTGCACCAGCCGCAGCGCCCGTCTACTATGTCCTGCATATCTTATTGTTTTTAAATTAGTTGCTTGAAACCCGATGCTCACCTCTCAATGCCTCCATCTGAGGCGGAGCGTTTATTCCCGATGAGACAGCATCTCCTCTCAAAAAGAAGTTGCCCTCACCGGATAGCGGCGAAACTACCGTTGTCGCGAAGGTAATAATAATATGTTATTCTGTTGTTCCTGCTTTGCTTTTTTATAATTGTAAGGTTTACGGGCGTAAAGATTTTGCAACGGTCATATTTTTATTACCCCATATGTCCACCTAATTCCCCATATGTCGCTGTATGTCGCATTCGCTCATGCGGGGTGTCGTATCTTTGTATTGTTGTTATTCGCGAAGCAACAGTATCAGATTGTCAGTAGTATTAATCATTAAAATTTTGTAGTTATGTCATTAAAGTATCGTATCATTTTGAGGAAGAATATGACTAAGGGCGCTCCCGAAGGGTCTAAACTTTATTACGGGCAGGTGCGCTCACTCGAGAAGACTTCGTTTAATAAGCTGTGCGACATGGTTTCGGACTATTGCACGGCAAAGAAAGGGGAGGTCGAACTGGTAGTGGACGGACTCATCAATGTGATGAAGAACCTTCTCGATAGTGGGAACGTGGTTCAGATGGGTGGTTTCGGCAACTTCCGCATGATAGCCGGGAGCAAGGGCGTGGCGGAGAAGAAGGACTTCGAAGTCCTGCTCTTCAAGAAGGGACGTATCGTGTTTACTCCCGGGAAGATTCTGAAGGAGATCACGACGAAACCGACGTTCATGAAACTGGAGGATAGTAAGGAAAGCTCCGGCGAGAACTCGGAAGAAAAACCGGGCGAGTTATAGTCTGGACCGGTTATGGCATCCCCGTAACGGGGATGTTTGACCGATCATGAGTAATCATCCTAATTCGGAGGACAATGAAACCGACAGCATTTATAAATACTTTTCTTCTCCCGGCCGTCATGGCGGGAGAAGCTTTTAATGTGAACCCGGTGGTGATACTGGCACAGGCAGCCCTCGAAAGCGGATGGGGGCAGAGCCTTCTCAGTATGCGGTATAACAACTACTTCGGGATGACAGGCTATGGCAAGGGCAACCGGTGGTGGCCGGGTACGACGGTGAAGCCGGGTAAGAGCTCGCTTGCGTTTCGCACTTATCATGCACCCGAAGATTCGTTTATGGACTATGCCCGTCTGCTGCGCCAGGTGTATCCGCTGGCGGCCAATATGAGCGCTTTCCCGAAAGCTTTCGCCCGCGAGATCGCCTACAGCCGCTATATCAGCGAGGTCAACGGCGACGATCGCGAGGCTTACCGGCAGGCGCTTGTGAGCTTATGCAGCAGGATCGAACGCGAGACCGGCCTCGAGTCGGGTAGCAAAGCCGCTTGAGTAATTTGTATAAACAGTGATTATTAAACGATTTAAAAACATGAAGTATCTTGAAATCATCTTACAGTTTCTTATCAGTCTGGCCCGGATCATCTTCCCCCAACGGAAGAAAAACGACGACGGGCAGTGTACACCTGCTAACCCTCTGCCTGATCCTCCTCTGCCTGCTCTCCCTGTGGAAAGGCGAGACGGAGGTGACGCTGGCCGTTCTTGGGGCGATCCTTTCCCTCCTGTCGCTGAAGGAGGAGAAGACGCCGACAGCACTCTCCGGCCGTTGTCACCGGCAGCCTCCAGCAACGATCATGCCGGAAGAGAAGACCCCGGCAGGCGACAGCTTGCACTCAGAGAGACCTTCCCGAAAACCGACTGGCTCGGCCTCTCGGGATATACCCTGATGCTGGCAGGCGCAGCAGCCTGCGTGCTGAAGGCGCTTTGATCGCCTGGGCTTAATTCCTGCGGTTGTCTTTGAAAAAGAGATCAACGATATCGAGTGTCTTCGGAGTCCAGAACTCCCAGCTGCCGTGGTCAGCACCCTCAAGCTTGTAGAATGTGTAGCGATAGCCGCATTCTTCGAGCTTGTCGGCCATGATGACACTCTGCTCGTAGGGAACAACATTGTCGCGGTTGCCGGTCATGATCAATATCGGAGCAGTGGTGGAGGCTTTGTCTTTGCTGACGTAGATGATAGGGCTGGCCGTCTTGACTTTGTCCGGGTTCTCCATCACGGGGATATGTCCGAAGAGCGTGCCTGTGGGACTGTTGGCCGAGATATGATCCATATAGTCGGGTGCGAATTCCTGCATGCGCAGTACGTCGGTCACCGGATAGAAAGCGACTGCGGCATTGACGGCCAGCGATGTGGTACCGTAGTCTTTCGTGTCGAGCGAGGGTTCATCCTGCGTGAGCGCTTCAAGGAGCGACATGTTGCCGCCTGATGAGTCGCCCCAGATAAAGAGGTTGGCGGTATCGACATTGTATTTTTCGGCATTCTTGCGCATAAAACGTACGGCAGTCTTCACATCCTGGATCTGTGCCGGGTAGGTGGCCGTTGTGGATGGACGATATTCGACACTGGCAATGACGTAGCCGCGTTTGCAGAACTCTGAGAGAACGGGGATTTTGGCATAGCAGTTTTGTTTGAACCAGGCAGAGCCTTGGATATAGATGATGCAGGGCAGCTTGACGCCAGCCTGGGTGTCGGGCTTGACGATCTGTAGATGCAGGTCGATATCGCTTTCATGGGCGTAGACAACATCATGGAAGTAGATGACCGATGGCGACGGGGTGAAACCGGTCAGTATGCTCATTTTCTTCGCCTGGGCTTTCGATGGAGCAATGCCCGGATGGTTCGCGTTGGTCTGTGCCTGCATGGATACGGCGCATAGCAATATGAAAAGAATCCATACGGAAGCTGTCCTGCGTGTGGCAGAAGTGACTTCATGTGATATCAGTCGTTTTTTCATGGGATGATTGATTATAATTGTTTTGACAAACATATATAATAATTATCTTGCTTGCAACTGGTTCTTGGAAAAATTTGAATGCATGATGAATAAGATTTTGCTTCTGGGTTATAAATTTGAACAAAAATGACAGGAATTGTTTGGTATTTCTTTGGAACTGTTATCTTTGCTCCCAAAATAACAAAGAAAAGATATGATATTTTACTTTACCGGTACCGGAAATTCGTTATGGGTGGCAAAGCGGCTGGGTGAAGTTTTTGATGAGTCGCCGGTATCCATCGCCGGGCAGTTGCAGAATCTCGAATCAAGTGGCGGGAAGCTGCCGTTCACACTGAATCCCGATGAGAAGATGTTCTTCGTATTCCCTGTTCATTCATGGGGTGTGCCGAAGCTTGTGATGCAGTTTATCAAACATATGCAGTGGAAGGGCTATAATTCGCAGCCTGTGTATATGGTCTGTACTTGTGGCGACGAGTGCGGTTATACCGATCGTATCCTGCGGAAGAGGCTTGCCCGTAAAGGTATTACGCTGACCGGGGCTTATTCGATTGTCATGCCGAACAACTACATACTGATGAAGGGCTTTAACACCGACAGCAAAGAGGTGGAGCAGCAGAAACTGGCTGCGGCGCCGGGACGCTTGCAGGCAATCGTGGAAGCTATTAACAATCATATTGCGGCAGGCAGCTGCAATATGACGGGCGACGTTGCTGATGCGACGGCGGAATCTTCTGCTAAAAAGGCTACGGCTCTTTATGCTGTGGGTACGCATCCGGTACTGAAGAGCTATATCGTCTACTGGCTGTTTGTGACTTTTGCTTTGAAACAGAATAAGTTTGAGGCCACGAAGATCTGTATCTCCTGCGGTCTGTGCGAGAAGATATGTCCGACGAAGACGATCGTGATGGAAGAGGGGCATCCGGAGTGGGAAAGAGGCAGCTGCGTGCAGTGTACGGCCTGTATCCACCGTTGTCCGGTGCGCGCCATTGAGTACGGAGTGGAGACGTGGAAGAAGGGGCGCTATCATCATCCTGATTTGAAATAACTAAATGATAGAAATATGAAGCATGTGAAACAATTGTGGTTTGTGTTACTGGCTGTGATGATGATGGCAGGCTGCACAAGCAAGCCTGAGGGCTATGTGATTAAAGGTACTGTGGTGGGGATGACGGAAGGGAAGGTGTTCCTCAAATCGTTCCGCAACAAGATGTTCTTCGATGTGGATACGGCAGAAGTTAAGAACGGGCAGTTTACCTTTGAAGGAAAGGTCGGTCAGCCGCTTCTGTACGGACTGGAGACAGAGACGATGAGTTCGCCGCTTCAGTTCTTCCTCGAGAATGCGAAGATGGAGATCGAGATATTCAGCGACGGCGATTCGCTGCATGTGAAGGACTCGAAAATCAATGACCTCTTTCTGGGTATCGCTCAGAAGGCTACCGATGAGGGGTATAATATCGACAGTCTGGTGACAAAGTATCCTGCCTCGCCGGTGGCTGCGTTCTATCTGTATCGCTATTTTACATATCAGCTCCCGCTCGATCAGCTGAAGGCTACACGCGCCAAGCTGGCTCCGTCGCTGGCAAGTTGTCCGTACGTGACGGATCTCGATGGTATCATCCAACGGCTGGAGAATGTGCAGGTGGGGAAGGCGGCTCCCGCGTTTACGTTGCCTGACACTGCCGGTGTACCGGTCTCGTTGTCGAGCTTCAAAGGCAAGTATGTGCTCGTCGATTTCTGGGCATCATGGTGCCCGTACTGCCGCAGGGAGAATCCGAATGTGGTACGTGTGTTCAACGAGTATAAGGATAAGAACTTCACGGTGCTGGGGGTATCACTGGATAAGGACAAGGCCAAATGGATGAAGGCTATTGCCGACGATAAGCTTGCATGGACGCACGTGTCCGACCTCAAATATTGGGATTCGGAGATTCCGGCACTGTATGCGGTGCGCGGTATCCCGGCAAACGTTCTGTTGAATCCGGACGGAGTCATCATCGCACGCAATGTGATGGGTGAACAGTTGGAACAGGCACTTCAGAAAGAATTGAATAAATGAGGAAGACGGCATTTATGATGATGACCTTTCTTCTCTGCGTCAGCCTCACGGCGGCAGGGAAGAGAGGTTTCTCTTTGGCTGTGCGCGAAGCGGTGAGCAGGCAGATGCAGGCTTATCCCCAATCGACACTGGCCGATCTGTATAAGAACTTCTTTCAGGATAAATTCGGTCCGGGGCATATTATTGCCGATACCACATCGGCAGGCAACTACCTCAGGCGCGAGATGGCTTCGTATGCGCTGGCGGGAGAGACGGCTTCGCAGTCGGCAGAGATCGTTTACGGACCGTTGATAAAAGGTGCGGCAGCCGAGCCTACGGGTTGGGAAGGACAGTTTTTCAGGGTGAACCTTTCGGTTGTCAAGTCGGGAAGGATCCCATACGATATCTTTTTTGATGCGTTCGTACGCAGTGTCAACGGCATACGACCTATTACGGTGGCCGACTGGCATAAAGAGTGGAACAAGATCGAGAAGATCATCCGCTCGATGGATCTTCATCTGCCCGACTATGATATCGATAAGCAGGCCATTGAAGATCGCTTGAACAGAGGCGAATACGTCGGTGAACACAGTGACGCCTTCATAAAAGCCTACGATCCTCACTATCGCATCGTAAGCCGTGCCATCTTCGAGAAAGAACTGAAACCCTATCTCCAGGCAAGTCATCAGGTAAACCCTTGATGCCTTATATCGGTGTGCCATTGAAGACATCCCTTCGACCAATTCGTTGACAGTATTGTTTTAACGATGACCTCAGCTGATGAACGAAACCATAATAATAAAAGAAATTATTGTTTCAAGGCTGGCCTCAGCTGATGAGTGTTAAACGAAAGATAAGATGCAGCGATTTAAAAAATCTGTTGTTTGAGCGCAGCGAGTTTCAGATTTTTTAGCGGAATCGATATCTGTAGTAACGAAGCAGATGCAGCCTTGATCTTTTGATTCCTTTTCTATCAAGAGAAAAGGGATAGAATGATTTTCAATGGAATCGATATCTGTAGTAACGAAGCAGATGCAGTCTTGATCTTTTGGTTCCTTTTCTATCAAGAGAAAAGGGATAAGAACCGATTATCTTCCTGTTACTGAAGTTACAACAGGAATACTCAATGTTTTTTCCTTCAACCCATCAGATGAAACCCTCAGTGTCATCTGTCCCCCGCTCGTATTTGGTTGCAGGATAGCAAGGCAGCGTCCCAAGAAGGTTGCACAATCAGTGCTGCGGAAGCTCTCCATGTCATTGGGAGCCGCATTGCCCGAAGCCAGCAGACGACCGTCGCCTTCGACGGTAATATGCAACTTCACGACCGTTGTCGGTACCACATTATCTTCGGCATCAACCACGCGGATGTGTACGTATGCCAGATCGTCCGCGTTGTTTGTCACACTGTTTTTCTCAGCGTAAAGCTCAATATGATCGGGAGCACCCGCTGTCTGAAGCACACGGTTGGCGATCTCCCGGCCTTTTTTCACAGCCACGGCACGCAGCTCGCCCGGCGCATATGGAACGGTGAAGGTGGAGGTAAGCTTCTCGTCAGGTTTTTCGGTGGCTATAAGCTCATTATTGAGGTACAGACGCACGGAGTCGCAGTCGGTATACGCATGGACCGTCAGCATCTTGTCTTCATTGCCTTGCCAGTTCCAGTGGGCGTATTCATCGGGCCAGCCCCACATACTGACATTTTCTTTCATGCCTTCGGGGATGGGCGAATGGACGAGCAGCTCCAGATGGCTGCGCCCCCAGACGACGTCGCGATAGAACGACTGTGGTTTCTTGCCGCCTGTGATATCGATGTCTCCGCAGTAGGAGAGAAACCAGGGCCACAGACGCGTAGCCGCATGTTTTGTATTGTCGTTATTGTCGACATACTGTACGTTTCCGATGCCCACCTCGCCGATATAATCCATCCCGGTCCATACAAAATCGCCGAGAACATATATATGGCGTACGTCAGCCTGCCAGTCGTCGTACGCTTTCATCGGGAAGGTCTCTGTCCCCACCATGATTCGCGACGGGTAGGTGTTGTGGTCGTTCTCATATTCGGAAGCCATATAGTTATACCCGCCTACATCCAGCAGGGCGAAAGCCGGTGCCGTTGCGTTCCAGCTACGTCCCGGGTGGTCCCAGAAGGAGCAGACAGCTTCGGTGACGGGGCGTGTGGTGTCCAGTGATCTGACGACGGATATGAGTTCCTGAGTGATGCGCAGCCCGGAGCTGTCGGCACGTTCATTGATCTCGTTGCCGATACTCCACATGATGACACACGGATGGTTGCGGTCGCGTCTGATGTACGAGGCCATATCTTTCGCGGCATAATCTTTGAAGAAACGGTGATAGTCATTGTTGCGCTTGGGCTTCTCCCACATGTCGAAAGCTTCGTCGATAACCAGCATCCCGAGGCGGTCACAGGCGTTAAGAAAAGCCGTCGACGGCGGGTTGTGACTGGTGCGTATGGCATTGAATCCGTTGTTTTTGAGCAACTGTACACGACGTGTCTCGGCACCGTCATAAGCTGCCGCACCGAGGAGACCGTTGTCATGATGCACGCAGGCGCCTTTCAGCTCGACCGGGACACCGTTGAGCAGGAAACCCTGCCCGGCAGAGAAGCTCAGCGAACGTATGCCGAAGGTCGTCTCGTAGGAATCGCATTTGATCTTTTTGTTGAACACATCGATCTTGAGCGTGTAGAGCGAAGGATGTTCTATCGACCACAGTTCGGGCTTCAGCAGTCCGGCCGTGAGAGCGACGGGCATTAGGCTGCCGCTTTCAACACGGACTGTACGGTTCTTTGTCCATACCTCTTTGTTCCCATGCAGGATAGAGAGGCGGAGTTCGACGGCAGCCGCTGCCTCTGTCGTGTTCTGAACGGGGAAGGCGATGTTGATATTTGTTTTTGCCGGATCCACTGTCGGGGTGGTTACCTGCGTTTCCCATTCGGGAATATATATCTTGCCTGTGACGGTGAGCTGCACGTGACGATAGATGCCGGCACCGAAGTACCAGCGGCTGTTCTCGCCTGCGCTGTAGGCACGGACAGCGATGATATTGTCATTTCCCGCAGGCAGCAGATAAGGCGTCAGGTCATATTGAAACGGCATGTAGCCATTGGGATGGAAGCCCAGATGATGGCCGTTGATCCATACGTCTGAGCATTCGGCAACGCCGTCGAAGTCGATACCTACACGCTGCTGCATCGTCCATTCGTCGAGCTTGAAATGTTTTCTGTACCAGCCGGTGCCGCCCGGGATATGACCTGTGGCCAATGAGTCGGGGGAAGCTTTTACAAACGGACCGATATGCATCCCGTCGCCGGTATAACGGCGTTCGATAGCGAAGTCGTGAGGCAGTGACAGTATGCGCCAGCCGGTATCATTGAATTCGGAGGCGGACGCATTAATCGTACTGTCTTCGCTGAAAAGCCAGCCGTTGTCGAACGCGCGCGGCTGGAAACTGTGTAGCATCGGTTGGATTCTTTTAGTGATCGCTGTGCGGATCTGGGCGTTGGCGGTTACACCGGAGCAGATGCATAAAAGAACAACTGCAAGTGTCGATGATAGATGCTTACACATAATGAACAGGTATTATTTGTTATTACCGGTCTGCTGGCGCAGATAGCCGAGGACCTCCGAGAAGGTGCCTACCCATAGCTCTTTATCGTGAGCAGCCAGGTAATCGATGAGCTTCTGGTGCTCGGCGGCATCGACCGTCAGGTAGTCGCCTCCCACGCCATGGAATACGATGACGGCGAAACCTCCCTTATCGATAGCCTGCTTCACATAGTTGATTATCGCTTCAGCCTTGCAGCCGGTCGTAGCAACGAAGGTCGGTACTTTGGAGAAGTTGATGCTGTCGAGGTTACTGATAACCCCGTCGCTGGTTCCTATGCGGGCGAACTTGGTCACTCCTTTCTCAAGCAACGGAGCTGAATAATCTTCATTACCGGCCATAAACTGTCCGCAGGGATAGGCGTACGAGTGTTCGGTTTTCCCATCAATAGCCGACAGGAAGCTATTCATGATTGTAATCTCGTTGAGTATCTCGCTCACGGAGTAGCAGTCCAGGGAGCGGCAATGTGCACTCATCGTGTCGGCTTTGCTGTCCATGCAGGGATGATAGATGCTGTGGTTGCCCAGTTCGTGTCCGCGCTTGCTGATAGCCCGCCATTGGGGAATATCATTGCTTTTGACATAGGCCCCATAGAGAAAGAATGTGCCATGGAAGTGATGCGCTTCGAGCTGAGGGATGACATACCGGCGCTGCGATTCCAAACCATCGTCGTAGGTCAGCATTACGGCTGCTTTCTTACCGGCAGGCCATTTGATCTGTGCTTGTATGCCAACCATAGGAGTCGCACAGAGAAGGAGAAAAAGAATTACTTTTTTCATTGTGTGTTTTCTGATGATGTATAAAAAAAGTATATACTTCAGTTGTGCGGAAGTATATACTTTGTGATACTATTCTATTTACTTTATCATATCAAAGCCTGTGTAAGGAACCAGCGCTTTTGGGATGCGGATGCCTTCGGGCGTCTGATTGTTCTCAAGCAATGCGGCTACGATGCGCGGGAGAGCCAGTGCGCTGCCGTTGAGTGTGTGGCAGAGGTGGATCTTTTTGTTCTCATCGCGATAACGGCAATGCAGACGGTTGGCCTGATAGCTTTCGAAGTTTGATACGGAGCTTACTTCCAGCCAGCGTTTCTGTGCTTCGGAGTAGACTTCGAAGTCAAAACAGAGCGCAGCCGTGAAACTGATGTCGCCACCACAAAGGCGCAGGATTCTGTAAGGCAGCTCGAGCTTTTGAACGAGGCTCTCGACGTGTGTCAGCATTTCTTTCAGCGATTCGTAGGAATGTTCGGGTTTATCGATGCGGACGATCTCGATCTTCGAGAACTCGTGCAGGCGGTTCAGCCCGCGTACATCTTTGCCATAAGAGCCGGCTTCGCGACGGAAGCATTCGGTATAGGCACAGTTCTTTATCGGGAGTTGTTTCTCTTCGAGGATCTCGTCGCGGTAGATGTTTGTGACGGGTACTTCGGCCGTCGGGATAAGATAGAGGTCGTCTATTTCGCAATGATACATCTGTCCCTCCTTGTCCGGAAGCTGGCCTGTACCGTATCCTGAAGCCTGGTTGACAACGGTTGGCGGCATGATTTCGGTATAGCCGGATTTACGTGCTTCGTCGAGAAAGAAGTTGATGAGCGCGCGTTGCAGGCGGGCACCTTGACCGATATATACAGGGAAGCCGGCACCGGAAATCTTGACACCCAGATCAAAATCAATCAGATTGTATTTCTTTGCCAGTTCCCAGTGTGGAAGGGGATTATCAGGAAGCTTTGTCTCCATGCCGCCCATCTTCTCGACCTTGTTGTCTTCGGCGCCGTTACCTTCCGGAACGCTTTCGTGAGGAATGTTCGGGATGGTGTAGAGCAGGGTCTGCATATCTTCGGCAGCTTGATCCATTTCGACCTGCAGCTGTTTATTGCTTTCCTTTAAGTCGGCTACCTGCTTCTTGGATGCTTCGGCTTCGCTCTTTTTGCCTTCTTTCATCAGGGATCCGATGAGTTTGGAGACGGTATTGACCTCTGCCAGGTTCTTATCTAGTTGGTTCTGCGCACTGCGTCTCTTATCATTCAGTTCAATCACTTTAGCGATGCTCTCTTTGGCATTCTTAAAGTGTTTCTTTTCCAGACCGCGAATGACGCGGTCTGTCTCTTCCGTTATTAATTTGAGCGTCAACATACTTTATGCTGTTTTTATTATTGTGGTGCAAAGATACACAATATGTGGTTCAATATGGGAGCGGACAGGTAAAAATTCAGAGGTACGGACAAAAAAATGAAATGTAAGAAGGTCTCATTCACTTGTAAATACAGGGATTATTTCGGAGATGTTTTTTCTCCGAGAATAAATTTGCAGCGGTCATTTAAAATATAGATAGTGATTTTGGGGTTAATGTGTGTTACCGGGTCCTTTGGTTGTGTCGGGTTCGGCATGCACGACGACGTCGCAGCGTGGAATGAGTTTGCTTATGCTTTGTTCAATCTCATCACATATTTTATGGGTAGTCGTAAGGTTTATTCGCGAGTTCAGGTGGATATTGACCCTGACAAAGGTATCGGCTCCGGCTGTTCTGATTTTTAAATCATGGAAACATTTTATGGAGGGGTTCGACTGTAATTCTTTTTCTACGATTTCGGTTATACCGTCGGGAACGCGATCCAGAAGGATATTGACCGATTTTTTTATTAACCGGAAAGCAATGAATAGAATGATCAGTGCAACAATCATCGCAGATATGGCATCGGCTTTGAAATAGCCGAAGTTGGCCAGGATCAAGCCCAGCAGAACAACTGCCGAGCTTAGAATGTCGGTCGAGAAGTGGATTGCGTCGGCTTCAAGCGCCTGACTGTTGTTGTGTTTGGCTGCTTTGAATAGCATGCGCGAACGGCTGGCATCGATCAGAATGGAGACGATAACGACAAGGTAGCTCCATACGGATACTTCAATATGGATACTGTCGGACGTCAGGCGTCTTATCGCTTCATAAATGATCCATACACTAGTGATGATCAACAAGATCGATTCGAGGAATGCTGACAGGTTCTCTACTTTCCCATGACCGTAGTGATGCTCCCGGTCGGCCGGCTTGTCGGAGATGCTTACGGAAAAGTAGGTGATCAGCGCGGCCAGCAGGTCCAGCAACGAGTGTAGCGCTTCGGATAAAATACCCAAACTGAACGTTAGTATTCCCACAATAAACTTGAAAGAGGTGAGGAATATGGCGGCTATAATGGAAGACATGGCTGCTTGTTTCTTGTTGATCATACCCTGTTAAATTTTTAGTAAACCGCAAATATAAGGATAATTTTCATTCTTTCAGAGTACGTGAACCATAATTAATTGGGACATGAAACATAGGTAAAATCATTATTTCTGGGGATTTTGTATGGTGAAATAGAGTTGCAACTTTGCAGCAGAAAATAAATTTGTTTTTGTTACATGATGATTTAAGTCATGCGGGATTTGGAAAGCAATGATGAAATGAATAGACGTGTTCGCTAAAAACTCTGACGTATGTGGATGGATTATTGAAAGAGCTATGGAGTTTTAATGCATATAGGACAGATAGTGATATTATTATAAAAGTGAAGATAATGAAAAAGAATTTTTTATGGATGACGATTGCAATGATCGCCGTAATGTGTGTATCATGTTCGAACAACGATGATGAGTTTGTCAATCTGGCGCAGAAGGTAGCCGGCGTTTATAAGGGAGATGTTTCTGCCACATTCAAGTATAGTCCTGCACCATTGTAAATGAAAAGAGTTCATTTCAAAATAAGATCTGTTATCATAGGATTGGATTGCCTTTGAGCATATATTAAAAGAAGCAGCTGGTATTTTTTTACTGTCGACAATCTTTTTAATTACAAGCCTGATTATTACTATAATAATTCTCCCGTTTCGCTTGGTACAAATGTATTGATCGCCCTCTTTTTAAATGTTGACAGATTATTTGAGAGGTGAAACGGGTTATGATTATGGCTAACACTTTGAAAGACAAATCAAAATAACGTTGTTATGGAATGAACATTATAGGGGTGGGAATGTTATTTTAATATAACAATCTAAAGTCGAATAATTATGTTGAACGAAAAAATTCAAACAGCCATCAATGCTCAGATAAACGCTGAGATGTGGTCAGCTTATTTGTATTTGTCAATGGCATCCTATTGTCATTCTATCGGACAGACCGGAATGGCACGGTGGTATGAAGTGCAATTCAAAGAAGAGCAGGATCATGCCAAGATTCTATTTAATTATGTTATTCAACGTAATGGTAAAGTTTTATTGCGAGCAATCAATGCTGTACCAACAGAATGGAAATCGATCCTTGATGTTTTTCAGAGTACGCTGGCACATGAACAAGATATTACAGAGATGATTAATAAACTTTATGCATTGAGCATCACGGAAAATGATTATGCAACCCAGAGTATGCTCAAATGGTTTATTGATGAACAAGTGGAAGAAGAGGATAACGCACAGACGATTATTGATAATCTGAAAATGATCAAGGATGATGGTGTTGGTCTCTTTATGCTCGACAAGGAACTCGGAGCCAGAACATACGCAATGGCCGCTTCTTTGGTTAACTCAACGTTGTAATAATAGCGTATTCTAGGAGCTTATTATTTTTGGAATATATAGGGTGTAAGTTTTTCAAGTAAGTTAAAAGCGGTCACGCAGCAGACCATCTGTTATGATTTGTTCTTGTAACAGGTGGTTTTGTTGTATGACCGCTTTTTTTGTTTATAGTTCCATATCCCAGATCCCGGCGCTTTTTTCAAGCTCTACCAATGCCGCGCTCTGATTGAAAAGCGCTTCGATATATTGGGCCTGCACATCGTCGTAGGTGCGTTGGGCATCAAGGACTTCCAATAGCGAGACTTCACCGCGATTATAACTGTAGATCTTCCCGTCCATCACTTCGCGTGCCTGATCAAGCATGCCGTTTTCATATCGTTCGACCTGTTTGCAGAATGCGTCGTAACTGCGATAAGCGTTGAGTACTTCCGTCTGCACTTGCAACAATGCTTGCTGATACTGTGCATCGGCCTGTTGCTGACGGAAACGTGCGGCATGCAGTGTCCCTTTGTTGAGGTTAGAAAACTTCAGGGGAATGGCAATGCCTGCCGTGACGCCGGTGAATGACGGAGCAGGAGCAATCTCGTTGAGCACCTTGCCGTTGTGGCTGACAGCCACGGAAAGATCGATATCGGTGTTGCGTTCGCGTTTGGCAACGGTCAGTGCTCTGGCAGCTACTTCTTTATTCTTTAGTGCCGCTACAAGATCAGCTCTCTCCTGGAAAGCGGTATTGAGCAGATCGGCCATAACAAAGCTGCGAGCTTTGGTGCGTAAGGTCGCTTCCGGCTTAAGAAGCGTATCGTGAGCAGCCGTTCCGGTCAACAGGTTCAGGTTGGCAAAAGCATTGTTCAGTTCAGCAGAAGCCTGAAGCAGATCGTTATGAAGTATGCCTGCTTCGAGGCGGCTTTGCGTAGCGTTGATCTCCATAATTTTCCCCAGAGAGAAACGTATACTGTCACTTGTAGCCAGCTGTTGAATCGTTTCATAGGCATTTTCCTTGACCTTGTATAGTTCGGATTGTTTCAGCGCCTCCAGATAGGAAGTGGTCGCTTCGGCACGAAGGTTACGGAAGTAATCGGCAAGGAGCGCCTTGGTCAGTTCGTTCTGACTGCGCGCCAAAGCAATACCTGCCCCGCGTTTTCCAAAGGTGAAGGTTTTGCCCAGTTCAACGGAAACACCTTCACCCATCTGCAATGAACTGTTCTGGTTATTGAAGTAGGAGACGGAGAGGTTCGGATCATTGAAGACTTTGGCGGCTGTCAGTTCGGCCTCCGAGATATTCACGTTTAGTTGTTCGGCTGCATAGTTGAGATTGCCTTTCGCCACTTTTTCGATGTATTGCCGGTAGGGGAGCTGAACGATTTGCTGAGCCGACGCCATACAGCTAATAGCCAAACCTATAATGATATTATATATTTTCATCTTTTCATTCAATTATAATTGTTATTGCAATCGAATCTGCTTATTATTTTTTCGAATTCTAGTCATCATCGGCACTGTCGTCTTCTGTATTGGATTCGGGCTCTTTGCCCAAATAGCGCTTCTCCATCATATAATATAATGTAGGCAAGACGTAGAGGGTGATGATTGTCGAGAAAAGTAATCCATAAACGATGACCGTTGCCAATGGACGTTGCACATCCGAACCTATGCCTGTACTGATGGACGCAGGAAATAACCCGAGGATTGCAACCGTCGAGGTCATCAAAATAGGGCGGAAACGATGTTTTGCTCCGGTGATGACTGAGTCTTTAAATTCGCGACCCCGCTTACGCAGCTCATTCATGTGCGAAATCATGATTACACCGTTTTGTATTGCTACACCAATCAGAGCAATGAATCCGACGGCAGAAGAAACATTGAGTGTCATTCCGCGTACGTTCAGTGCCAGCATACCTCCGAACAATGCAAGGGGAACAACAAACATCATCAGTGCAGCTTGCCGGAACTTACCGCAGGAAGCGAACAACAGCAGTAGCATGAGTCCTAAAACGATTGGAATAACTGTCCCCAGTCGATTATATGCCCGATGTTGGTTTTCGAACTGACCACCCCATTTCAGATGGATCTCGTCGTGATTATATTTAACTTCCTTGTCGATCATGCTATTGGCTTTTTGCAAGAATGCCGTCAGGTCAACGCCACGCAGATTTACACGAACGGTCATATGACGTTTGTTCATTTCGCGGGCAATCGTGCTGGCTCCTGTTGTCATCTTGATATCGGCAACTTGCGAGAGTGGAATCTTTGCCCCTTCACTTGTTGTGAGAAGCAGATTGCCTATGCGTTCGACCGAGTTCCGACTCTCATCATCGAACCGGCATATCACATCGTAGCTTTTGCTTCCTACAAAGATCTGCGAGATGGCTTTGCCTCCGATAGCCAGTTCAATCATATCGGCTACATCCGACACGTTTAATCCGTATTGGGCTATGCGATCACGGTTTGCAACGATCTGTAATTGAGGAAGCGGCGGCTCTTGGTCGATAGCCACGTCGGCTGAGCCCGGAATCTTTTTGATAACGTTGACCACCTTCTCGGCAATATGACGTGTCTCGGTGATATTATCGCCATAGATCTTTAAAGCCAGATCGCTGTGAGCACCTGCAATCTGATCCATTACCATATCAATGATCGGTTGTGAAAATCCTACCGAGTAACCTGGCATTGTTGAGATTTTTTTTGCCATCTTTTCGATGAGTTGCGCTTTTGTTTCACCGCCTTTCCAGGTGTCGTAAGGTTTCAGCCCGATGCCGCATTCGATGTGCGAGAGCGAGAAAGCCTCGGCGCCTTCGTCATCACGGCCTACTTGTGTCATCACGTATGAAACTTCGTCAAACTGTTTCAAGGTGCGTCGTAATTCGGCACCCATTGCTTTTGATTTGTCGATGGAAATACCCGGAGGCAGCTGTACTTGTATCCATATAGAACCTTCATCCAACGGAGGAAGAAAGTCTTTTCCTACCGTATAACTCAATATTCCTGCACCAATCAATATTGCTATTAATGAACCGATGACTGTCTTTGGCATATCTATCAGTTTTCCTATCTGTTTGTTATATATGCCCGAGAGTTTTTCAAGCCAACGATTGTGGTAAATCTTTCGTGGTTTGCGATAGGCATTGAATGCCAGACCGGGCGTAAGAAACAAAGCTACAAGAAGAGATCCGATCAGGGCGTAGCCAACGGTGTACGCCATTGGCGTAAAAAGTTTTTTCTCGATATGTTCGAAAGCGAACAATGGCAGGTATGCCGTAATGATAATCAAGGTCGAGAAGAATATCGGGCGTGCTACTTCAGTTGTTCGTCTCAGTATCGAATCTTCTGTAAGCATCTCGTCAGGATGGCGTTCGCGCTTTTTCAGAACAGTTTCCATCATGACAATAGCCCCGTTGACAATGATACCGAAATCTATCGCGCCCAATGAGAGCAGGTTGGCCGGTACATTTGTCAGAAGCATCATGATAAAGGCAATCAGTAAAGAGAGCGGTATGGTGATAGCAACCAGTAGAGAACCGCGCCAGCTGCCCAGGAAGACAACAAGCACCAATATAACCAGCATCATTCCTGCAAAGAGCGTGTGCGAAACGGTATGCAGGGTGGTCTGGACCAGATTTGTCCGATCCATAAACACATGGATATGCGTACCCTTGGGCAGTGTCTCGTTGTTCAGCTCGTCGACAGCGGCATGCACCCCTTCCAGCACTTTCGACGGATTCTGTCCCCGAAGCATCTGGACAACTCCTTCTACACCATCGGAAATCTGTCTTTCGTCATCCAAAAAACCGAATACCCCTTTACGTTCCAGATTACCATATTTTAGTTTACCGATATCATTCAGATAGATAGGAACGCCATTTTGTGTCTTAATAACAATACGCCCCAGATCGTTCAGGTCTTTCACCAGTCCGATACCCCGGATGACATAACTGAGGTCGCCCTGAGTCAGCATACTTCCACCGGCATTGACGTTATTTTTTTCAATCTTTTCGGTTATATCATTTAGGGTGATGTTGTATTCTTCCATCTTGCGTGGATCGACTTCTATCTGGTACTGCGTTGTGATCCCACCGAAATTGCTCACGTCGGCAACGCCGGTGACTTGTTTCAGTCGGGGGATGATGACCCATTTATGCAGATCGGTCAGTTCGCGCCGGTCCAGACTGTCACTCTCCAGAACATATCGGAATATTTCTCCTGTAGGCGAAGTAAGCGGGTTTAACCCCGGAACAGCATTGTAAGGCAATTCAACTTCACTCAACCGTTCTTGTACACGTTGTCTGGCCCAGTAGTCGTCGACACCGTCATTGAATACCATGATGACGGTCGATAACCCAAAGGTGTTCTTGCTTCTCATCACATTCAATCCGGGCATTCCACTCATTGCCCGTTCAATAGGAATAGATATCTGTTGTTCGATCTCTTCAGCAGCCAGACCGGGTACCTGAGTAACCACCTGAACAGTTGTATCCGCAATATCAGGATAGGCATCGATAGCTAGTTTTGTCCATGCAAAATAACCGATGAAAGCCAGGAAGGCGAACAGGACGAACATCAGACCTCGCCGATGTAGCGCCAATTGTATAATTTTCTTCATAGCTGTTTATCGTACATCTAGCAAATAGAATGCTCCTGTAGAAACAATTTCTTCTCCCGGGTTTAATCCGGAGAGAATCAAGGTTTTTCCATTACCGGTTGTTCCGGTCGTCACTTTTTGTCTGCGATATTTGTGACTGCCTATCGAAACCAGTACATAGCAGTTGTCTTCTTCCTGCATAATGGCAGAGGTCGGGATCCGGATTACTTTTGTTTCTTTGTCGCTCAGTTTCACCGAACCATACATCTGCGGTTTCATCAGATGAGCCGTGTTGTCGCATTCAACCAGCACTTCGACAGAGCGGGTATTTTCGTCGAGCATCTCGCTGACATGATATATTTTTCCGGTGAAGGGATGATCAGGCATAGCTACCAGGCGAATTTCAACATTATTCAGAGACTTCACAAGACTCAGATCTTTCTCTTTGACATGCGCAACGAACCATACCTTATTAAGGTTAGCTATTACGGCAACCGGGGCGGCGTCTTCTCTGATGTATTGTCCGATCACCATCTGATCGGTCACGACCTCGCCTGCTATAGGAGAACGGATAATAAGCGGTTGACCGAGGACAACACGATCCGGATTGATCTGAAATACATTAAGCGAAGCTCTGGCATTCTCATAATCTTTCTTTTTCAGTTCGTAATTAACTTCAGCTTCTTCAAGTTCTTTCTTGACACCTACTTTGTTATCTACCAGATCTCTTTCGCGTTTCAGACTTTTTTGCGCCAGTTCCATCTCCTGTTTTGCCTGATAATAGATCTTCCCTGTTTCATAAAATGCCGGCGAACTGATCTCAAAGATCGGACTTCCAGGCATTACTCTTTGTCCCAGGCGAACGAACGATCTGACGATGCGTCCGGCAAATGGCGAAGCAATCTCGGCATAGCTGGTCGGGATGGCTTTAACGACACCGGAGGTCGTAAAGTCCACACTATAAGGAGCGAGAGCTACTTTTTCTGTTTTAAGATGTGCCAGAATGGGTGAATCGGCACCTACTTCGATAATATCCCCTTTTAGAGAAATCTCAGTATTATCTTTCTCTTCTTGCTTGTTCCCATGGCATGCACATAGCATTATTGCAGGAAACAAAAGCATAAATATTCGTTTCATATAATAATAAGCAATTAAAAACATTAATATTCTTCTGTCTTTAGCACATGAAGACTTAATGTCACTTGAGTAACGACAGAATATAGTTGTGATTAAATCGGAGAAAAGTTTACTTATATATTATATGTAATAGGTGGTGCGCGCAGAGAGGAAGTGTGAGCCGTTTGCAGCACACAGGAATAGATATGAGGGTATAAAAATGTAGTCAGAAGTTGCCACGACATACTTACGACACTGACAGGTGTCGGCTCCATCGTAATTTGATTTAGCAGATGAATGGTGGAAAAGGCATTCTGCGAGTGCGTGTGTAGGGGTTGCCCATGTGGACCTGGCAAGTAAGGATGGGAGTGGATAATCGTATAGTTCATGTAATGATGAACATGCGTAAAAGCAATATCACCCGTATAGTAGCTTACAAAAAGCCCTATCAGGAAATAGGCTAATATGGAACTCCGGAAATGTTTCACACTCCTTTAAAATATTTGTGTGCAAAAATACATAATAATCTTCTAAATGCATTCAGAATGTATGATTTTTGGGAATAATTTATGTATGTTTGCCATAAAATAGTAGGTTATGAAGCGAATTTTACTGATGTGTGCCGTCATGATGAGTTTGACGGCATTTACTGTGTCTGCACAGGATGATGCAGTGGACAGGATTATTAAGATGGGACAGACTGATAATCAGGTGATGAATCATCTGGATGTGTTGACCAACCGTATCGGCGGGCGCGTGATAGGCTCGTATGCTTATGATAATGCGGTACAGTGGGTAGCCTCAAGTTTTAAGAAATGGGGTCTGGATGTAGAGCTGCAGGAGGTGGGAACATTGCCTGTAGGGTTTGATCGCGGCCCGTGGTTCGGGCGTATGCTTGGAGAGAAAAGTATGGATCTGCATTTTGTTACTCCATCGTATACCTCCGGCACTAAAGGAGTGAGTCGCGGACAAGTACTGCAGGAGCCGCTTACGCAAAAAGAGTTCGATCGAATGAAAGGACAGTTGAAAGGAGCCTGGGTATTGATCAACGGACAGAATGCCGGATGGCCTGTCGATCGTTCGGCTAAAGGCGATTCTATACGCGAAGCTGTGATTACTGAAAATAACAAGACTGCTGAACAGAATGATAAGATTCAGAAAGGTAATTGGGAAAATGGCACCAGTAATGCATTACTTCCTTTGAAGGAAAATGTGCCGGCATTGTTTTACAAACAGATGTGTGAAGTCGGGGTGTTGGGTTTTATACAACGTGCTTCTGTTCCTTTGAGGGCGCTTTATGACAGGGAAATCATGCAAGATCCGACTTTTACTTTTGATAATTTGCCTACTGCATGCGATATTAAGCTCGATGAGAGCCAGTTCGATATTATAAAGCAAATGGTTAAGGAGCGCCGCACTTTCTTCCTTGAGTTTGATATTCGCAATCATTTCCGCATGGGGCCTGTTAAATATTATAATGTAATAGGTAAGATCAGAGGCACGAAGTATCCGGACGAATATGTGATGGCTAGCGGACATCTGGATGCTTACGATGTGGCCACAGGTGGTGTCGATTGCGGGTCAGGCGTTACACCGGTTATCGAAGCTGCCAGGATGATTATGAAATCGGGAGCTAAACCTAAGCGGACAATCCTTTTCTGTGCATTTGCAGGAGAAGAATTCGGTCTGCTTGGTTCTGAAGCCTGGGTAAAAGCTAATCCCGATAAATTGGCAAAAATAGCAAACCTGTTCAATCGTGACGGCGGACCGACACCTCCTGTGGGTATTGAAGTGCCTCAGGCAATGTACAAAGATTTTGTAAAAGTTTGCCAGTCGGTAAAGAAGATCCGTCCGGATTACCCTTTTGAAGTGACAGTGGGCGGCCCGTTTACCAAGCCTACAAAACCGGGCGGAACGGATGCGTCGGAGTTTGCTATGCGCGGCGTTCCGGCAATCGGTTTCAATGAAAAGGATTTCAAGGGATATAATTTTAATTACGGAGAGATCTGGCATACTGAGCGCGATACCTATTCGAAGAGCATTCCGGAGTATGAAGAACAAGCGGCTACGGTAACAGCAGTCGTTACTTTGGGAATAGCAAATTTGGATCATCAGCTTTCGCGTGACGGATTGTATAAATAAATTCGTACCTTTGCACACTTAAATAAGTGAGCATATAAATAAATAGGTAAATCATGATAATTGTAAGTAATTTAGACGTTCAGTTCGGGAAACGTGTTCTTTTTCAGGATGTGAATATGAAGTTTACACCAGGGAACTGTTACGGCATCATTGGTGCTAACGGTGCCGGTAAGTCCACTTTCCTTCATGTTCTCAGCGGCGATTTGGATCCTACGCGCGGATCGGTTACGATGGGTTCGGGCGAACGTCTGTCCGTATTGAGTCAGGATCACTTTGCTTTTGATGAGTATACGGTGCTGAATACAGTGCTGATGGGGCATTCGACACTTTGGAATGTAATGAGCGAGAAGGATGCTCTTTATGCAAAAGAAGATTTTAGTGATGCCGATGGTATCCGGGCTTCTGAGCTGGAAGAAAAGTTTGCTGAACTCAACGGATGGAATGCCGAGAGTGATGCAGCATCATTGCTGAGTGGTCTGGGCATTAGTGAAGAGCATCATAATATGTTGATGCGGGATATGAGCGGAAAGCAAAAAGTACGTGTGTTGCTGGCTCGTGCTCTGTTTGGGCAACCTGATAATCTACTGCTCGATGAGCCGACCAACGACCTCGATCTTGACACCGTTTCATGGCTTGAAAACTATCTTTCGGAGTTTGAGCATACCGTGCTCGTCGTCAGTCACGACCGACATTTTCTGGATTCCGTTTGTACTCATACCGTTGATATTGATTTTAGTCGGCTACAGATGTACGCCGGCAACTACAGTTTCTGGTATGAATCCAGTCAGCTGGCTCTACGTCAGATGCAGCAGCAGAATAAGAAAGCCGAAGAGAAGAAAAAAGAGCTTGAGGAGTTTATACGCCGTTTTAGTGCTAATGTAGCTAAATCAAAACAGACAACCAGTCGTAAGAAGATGATTGAAAAACTGAATATTGAAGAGATTCAACCATCTTCACGCCGTTATCCGGGAATATTGTTTATGCCTAATCGCGAACCCGGAAATCAGATATTAGAGGTTAAGGGACTCACCAAGGCGGTAGAAGGGAAGGTCCTTTTCAAGGATTTGAACTTCAATGTAGAGAAAGGTGATAAGATTGTTTTCCTGAGCCGCGATCCGCGTGCTATGACGGCTTTTTTCCAGATTATCAACGGAGAAGAGAAGCCTGATGCAGGAACTTACCAGTGGGGACAAACCATTACGACAACATATCTGCCGCTGGATAACTCCAAATATTTCAATAGCGATTATGATTTGGTGGAGTGGCTGACGCAGTTTTCTCCGGATACGAACGAAGTGTTCCTGAAAGGATTTCTGGGTCGGATGTTGTTCAACGGTGATGAACTGATGAAAAAAGTGAGTGTACTCTCCGGCGGCGAGAAGATGCGTTGTATGATTTCGCGGATGATGTTGACTAATGCAAACTGTATCATCCTTGATACGCCGACAAATCATCTGGATCTGGAGTCTATTCAGGCGTTTAATAATACGCTTCAGGCATTTAAGGGTAATATTCTGTTCTCAAGTCATGATCATGAGTTTATTCAGACGGTTGCAAACCGTATGATCGAACTGACACCCAATGGTATTATTGACAAGATGATGGATTATGATGATTATATCATCGATCCGATGGTAGCCGAAATGAAGATGAAGATATATAAGTAACAAAAGAGAAATGAAGAGAAGGGTAGTATTCCTGTTCGCATTATTCTCTATATGGCTACCGATTTTTGTGATTCAGAAACCGGCATTTATGCTTTATCATCATGCTTTGGCAGCCGGATGCTCATTCACTGATTATATTCAGGTGATGCTCCATGGGCTGTTGCTGGATAGCACGATTGCCGGTTACCTGACAGTTATCCCGTTGTTATGCGTCCTTGTTTCAGTCTGGTTGCCGGGTCGGTTTTATCAGAAGTTTCTGAAAGGCTATTTTCTGGTTGCCGCGATCTTGATTGCTGTGATCTTTGCCGTTGACGAGGCTCTTTATGGCTATTGGGGCTTCCGGCTGGACGCGACTTTGTTTTTTTATCTCAAATCGCCTGCTGATGCGATGGCCAGTATTCCGCTGAGCCTGTTTTTTGTTCAGCTGATAGTTATCGTGGTCTATGCTGCGGCTATTTACTGGGCGTTGCGGAAGTATATTCTTCCGCTCTTCCCGGACACACCTGTTCGTCACCCGTTAGCAGGAACGCTGGCTGGTCTCATTATAGGGGCTTTTATGTTTATCCCTATTCGTGGAGGTGTAACGACTTCAACCGCCAACGTGGGAATGGTCTATTTCAGTAAGAAGCAGTTCCTGAATCATTCGGCTATTAATCCTTGTTTCAGTTTGCTTTCTTCGTTAAGTAAGCAACAGAATTTTGCTGCGCAGTTCAATTTTTTTTCTGAGGAAGAACGGAAATCGATAGTAGGAGGAATCCTTCCTGATCCGGTATCTTCATCCTCAAGTGATTCGTCGGCTGTACGAGTCTTGAATACGCAACGGCCGAATATCCTGATTGTCGTCATGGAAAGTGTTTCGGCCAATGTGGTGGGAGTTGTCGGAGGCGATTCTACGGTGACACCCAACCTCAATCGTCTCAGCCGTGAAGGGATATTGTTTATAAATATGTATGCTAACTCGTTCCGTACCGATCGTGGACTGGTGTCTGTACTCAATGGATATCTGGCGCAACCTACAACATCAATCATGAAATATCCGGCCAAGAGCCAGACGCTTCCTTCTATAGCCAAAAGCTTGGGAAGGGTAGGCTATAAATCGGATATGTTGTACGGAGGGGATATCAATTTTACGAATATGCAAAGCTATTTCTTTGGCTCAGGTTATAGTAAGATTACAGCAGACCGTGATTTTCCCATATCGGATATTCTTTCCAAATGGGGCGCAAACGACGATGTTACTTTCAACTATTTGTATGAAGATATTTGTAAACGGCCGCTAGATAAACCTTGGTTTACCACCTTTCTGACACTGAGCAGTCATGAGCCGTTTATTGTGCCATATCATCGTTTGCATGAGCTTTACCCTAATTCGGTGGCTTTTGTCGACAGTTGCATGGGGCATTTTATCGATAAGCTAAAGCAACTTCCGGTTTGGAAGAATACGCTGGTTATATTTGTATCCGATCATGGGTTCCATTATCCGGAGAGTCTGCTCGAATATGAACCACGTCGTTTTCATATTCCCATGCTTTGGATCGGAGGCGCTTTGAAATCGCCTGCAGTGATTACTGCTTTTGCCAACCAAACGGATTTGGCTGCTACGTTGCTCGGTCAGTTGGGGCTGCCTCACGGAGGCTTTACATTCAGTAAGGATATTTTTGACAGGAAAGTTCCCAAATATGCTTTTTATACCTATCCGAACGGTTTTGCGTTTATCGATACGACAGGTGTGTCGGTTTATGATAATGAAGGAAACAAGATTTTGATAGAACAGCCTTTTGCCGGTAGCAGCGAGCGTATCTGCAAAGGGAAAGCCCTTCTCCAAACACTTTATGACGATCTGGGCAGAAGGTAAAAGGAACGCTCAAATTCCAGTATAATTATGCACATAAAAAAGTATATACTTTTATATTCAAAGGTATATACTTTTATAAGTTAAGAGTATATACTTTCGTATTCCAAAAGTATATACTTTGAAGACTCAATATTACTTATTGATCATTTTCGGAACCGATATACAGCGTGTACGGACCGGCCGGGAGAATGTCAAGGAATTCTTCATCGGATACCGGATCAAATTCCATATCGATAATAATGCAAATAGCTTCATTGCCTTGAAGCTTGTCTTTTAGAGACGAGATAGCCTGCAGAAGTATCTTTTTGACATTCGTTTCAGTGCTTAAGCCGGCTTTCGTTTCGGCGCCGTCATAATCACTGCCGTCAATAGAAATAGTCATACCCCTGACCGTTGTTTTAACAAAAATCTTTTTAGCTTCTACTGCTTTTGTTTCGGCATTGCTGCTTGTTGTTTTCACAAATGTCCGGTAAACGGAAGAGTTTTCGTTGGAAAGCAGATTGCTCATTGTTTCCAGATTGGCGATATACAGAACATCTTTTGCACCGACAATATTCCCATAGCTGTCTGATGGGTCTGAAGGAGACACAGTACGTTTCAGCGTAGATTCTGAGGCCACCAGCAAATCTTTCATAAAGTCGCAGCCATCGGGAATATTGATGATATCCGACAAAGGCTGAATCTCGTTACTTTCGTCGGTATTTTCAATATCACCGGAATTGTCAGGTAGTTTGTCCGCCTCATAAGATATGGCCGATTCGGGATAGGCTGATACATGGAACAGGACATCGTTGCAATCCTTATCGCCGATCCATCCGTTCATCCATTCATTAGGCATATCTTCGAAGCCGATGGCGACAAAATTATCTTTTTTGAATAAAACGGTATGATTCTTGTTCGTTTTTTCCGGATTCCACGCCGGGTTGGAGTAGAAACGAGAAATTCCGTCGTTGATGGTACGGGTCAGCATATTATAACCATTTGTGCGAAGCACCCATCCAATAGAGACGCCTTTAGGAAAAGTGTTCTGTAATTGTTCGGTTTTCGGATTGTAGTATTTCAGTTGAACCATATCCCCGGCTTTGAGTCCCGATGAAAGCAGCGGAATCACTTTTGCCAGTGGAAATGCAATCATTTCGTGAATACTGCTTGGATCAACATCCTTAATATCGCCTTCATAAGTGAAATATCCCAGCACGTCATTGAAGATACCTCCGGAATGAATCATGCTCACACGGATTTCTGCATCCTGAGTTACATGGATATCGCCTTGCTTATATTCATTCGGTGATACGGCCGACCATTCAGGAAGGGCCTGGTTGACCGCATTCAGCAATGTATAGCTTATAGTTTCTTTCTGAGATATATAATCGGGTTTACCCAGATAGTTCCAGGTTCCGATAGTTTGGTACGGATCGCCCGATGTTGCACGTGTTTCTGCCGTCTCAGCAATCGGAGATATTTCTCCTAAATCAAGGGCAACAGGTTTGACAGAACCATTTGAGATCAGTCCGTGCAGCAAGGTCGGTACACCGATGAAAGAGGTATAAACATAGACTTCTCTCATCTGTTCAGAAACAACTCGCGACATATTGTATTTGCCTTCTCCGTTGGTGATACCCGTAAGGATCGGAGTTATATCGGATTTTTTAGTGACAACTCCGTTACTCATTTTCAATGGGTTCTCTCCGTAAACTTCAAAAGCAATCCTATAACCTTTTGGTACCTCATAACTGATATCAAAAGCTACTGTTTGCATGCCGATATTTTGTATGGCAGCAGACGACGTCGCCTGTTTATCTAAAGCTAAGTCGTCGTTTTGATTTGTAGTGCATGAAATCGAAAATAGGGCTAAGATTCCACACACGATAGTTAGAGACAAACGCTTCATTTTTTTTCCATTTTAGAATTGATTTTAATAATTCGCAAAGTAAATGAAATATATTTATTTTGCAAAGTTTTTCTAAATCTTATTTTCTTTTCTTATTTTCTTTTTGTTATATATTGTTTTTTTACTATTATTCTTTTTTATTTATATCAAAGGAGTGTTTAAGACGTGTAAACTTTAAAATATTTCTTATATTTGCAAAAGAAAGATGTGGAGGATTCTATAAAATAGTAGGATTTTATGAAATTATGCAAATTGCTAATATTGATTTCTCTTCTTAATAGCTTGTCTTTTAACTCTTTTGCAGCTGTTTCCAAGGAGGATAGTTTGGCTGCTACACTAACGAGAACGACAAACGTGGAAAAGCGTTTGCAGATTTTGCAGGATTTGTCACGCACCACCATGGATGATCCGCACGGACTTCACTGGCTTCGTTTGCTGGAGAAAGAAGCTACTAAAAGCCATCAAAGGAATATGGAGGACTGGACATTTCGTTATCTGGCCCGTCATTATTATAATGAGGGATTATTGGATAGTATTTACTACTATGCAGCCAAATCGGATTCGCTGGCAAAAGTAATGAAAAAATATACCGATTATTATTATGATACGCAAAGTTTCCTGTGCCAATTTATGTTATGGGAAGGTCAGATGGAAAAAGCTGCTGATAACGCTATAAATATGTATAATCTGGCTAAAGATCATAAAAATGAAAACGGGATCATCTGTAGTTGTGAGACTCTGGGGTTGATAAATCAGAAGATTGGGAGAGATAGTGTAGCCGTCGAATTGTTTACCGAAGGCATGAATCTTTTGGAAAAGAAGAGGGATGAGTACCGTTATCTGACTCAATTTATTTGTAACGTGATTGAATCCGAATTGAGATTGGATAGACTGGCAAGTGCTCGTCGTCATCTGGCTTTTCTTAAGGATCATATAGATAAAATTAAGAACGGTTATTTCGGTAATGATCCGTTATTCCCTTATTCGCGTTGTTTTGTCCTGCTGAAATCGTATGATGTAATTCTGAATGTGAAGTTGAAAAATGAAAAGGCAGCCAGACAAAGCATGGATCAGGCAGCTCCTTTGATTAATGGATTGACTGACGATTATGCAAAAGCTTATTTTTTGTACAGCAAGGCTGTATACTACATGTCTGTAAAGCAATACGATAAGGCTTTGTCGGAAATCAATAAAGAGATTGAGATGGAGCAGAGTTTCGCTCCGATGAAGCTGCGTGCCGAAATATTGTACAAGATGGGAAATCTGAAGGAATCCGTTCTTCAGTATCGGGATCTTTTGAAGCGGAATGAAGAGATGTATACGACGGCTTTCGTCCGTCAGATGAGTCAGATTCATGCACTGCATGCCATGAACGCGTTACAGCTTGAAGTGAAAGAGCTTCACGTAAAAGAGCTAAATCTGGGTGTCAAACAGCAGCAATTGAAATTGACATTTACGATTATCATAACGCTTATTTTGCTTCTTATATTTGGTCTGATTGTTTATATCCATATGCATAAGCTGAAAAATGAACTCCTGAAGGAAAAAAGTGATTTGCTGAAGTCGGAGAAAGATCTGCGTATTACCCGCGATCAGGCTGAGGAATCCAATCGTATGAAGAGTTTGTTTATCTCGAATATGAGTCATGAAATCCGCACACCGCTCAACGCTATTGTTGGTTTTACTCAGCTCCTTGATAGTGAGATGGAAGATAGCGACGAGCGAAAGGAGTATGCGCGTATCATAACCGACAACTCTGAATTACTGCTTAATCTGGTTAATGATATTCTCGATTTGTCGCGCTTGGAGTCGGAACGCTATCGCTTCTCTTTTAGTGATGAACGCTTGGCCGATTGTTGCCGCAGTGCGCTTAACAGCGTGCTTCATCGGGTAAAACCGGGTGTTGAACTTAAATTTCACGCAGATGATGAGAACTTTATTTTGAAAACGGATAAAATACGCTTGAGTCAAGTTCTGATAAACCTTTTGACAAATGCAACAAAATTCACCGAGAAGGGTTTTATTGAGTTGGCTTATACCGTCCATAAGGAAGAAGGATTTGTTGAGTTTTCGATTACCGATACGGGGTGCGGTATTCCTCAGGATAAGCAAGATGCCATTTTTGAACGATTTGAGAAGTTAAATGAACATGTGCAGGGTACAGGTCTCGGACTTTCTATCTGCCGTATCATTGCTGATCGCGTGAACGGAAAAGTATACGTAGATAAAGACTATACAGCCGGTGCACGTTTCATTTTTACTCACTCATTAAATATAATAGTGTAAGAATAATTGATGATGAAAATTTCTAAAATTTACCCTAAAGAATGGATGGCCGTTCATCCATATAAACAATCTGCTGCAGAGGATTTGTATTATACCGATATCGCAAATCAGGTATATCAGGTTTGTAATAAAAATGGTTTAAACGAGATCGGAATGTCCGACGAGCAGATAAGATCGATATCCGTAAGAATAACGGCCTATTTTGAGGATGTCATTTCCGGGCTGAATATATGGCATTCATTTATTCAGGAGTATAAACGGTGCTTTGGTAAATACCTGCCATTCTATTCAACCGGCGATAACTATTTTGACGATGAAGTGAATGAAGCGGATGTTCGTTTTCTGTTGTGGCATTTTTCTCAGCAGTATTTTGGTTTGGAGCATGGCGCTTTTATCAATCCGGATAATTCGTTAGTGAGTATCGTGGGTGGAGAGATCAATAATATTTTTAATGATAATTGGGAGGTGGCTCCTGAGAATAGCCTTTTCAAGGCTATGTTTTCGCCGTCTACTCGTTATCAGACGGAAGAAGATTACCAGAATGTACTGTTGTGGATGCATTATAATTCCTATTTGACAGTAAATAGTGAAGAAGAGGTTGTTCGTCTTTATTCCGATTATGTAGAAAATACGCCGGATAAGAAAGGAAGTTATGAAAATTATATAACACTGCGTTTCGGTATGGCGCATTATGGCAGAACACCATTTCTGGCATATACGACACCAAAGTGGTTAGCGCTGATTTTCCCGGAGGATCATCCTGATTATCCTCTGTTTAAAGCTTGCGCAGAGAAGTATGAGATGTATATGGATAAGGAACAGAAACTCGATCCCGTTACTGCCAAGGATTTGTACGACAAGTTTGTGAACGTATCGGGAGAGGATCTGTTTGTGTATGTCTCTTCCAAACAGGAGCTGGTTGATTTTCTGAATGACAAGCTGGGCATTAAAAAGTTGCCGGGCATCGATATGAAACAGCTCAAAGATAAGTGTGCTATTTATGCTTTACCGGATAGCGGTGTTCAGATTATATCGAACGGTGTAGAGTTTATTAAAGATCCGAAAAATCCGTTCTATGATCCAAAGACAGCACAGTCAGGTGCTGTTTTGTTCTTCACACATACTCTATGTCCTTTCGCCTTACTGGAGAAGATGCAGGCACTCGGGATGCTGGACGATGCTCAGATCAGAAGCAATGAAAGTCTTGAACGGGGTAAGGCCATCATTCAAGACGACTGGCAGTTTGTCGTTTCTTACTTCCAGCGTCTTCACGAGAAAGAATGAGTCAACAAAGATACTGAGTGGCCAGTTGGCGACGATCTGTTGTCAACTGATATTGTCGGCCGGATATACGACACCTAGTTGTTGACGTGCTTCATCGATGATCTCCAGGGTGATGAGCGAATGCTCATGGCTGTTGATTGTCGATTCACGCTTTCCGGCAAGTATCAGGTCGATAAATTCGGCCACTTCGTAGTAATATTCATTCCTTTCTGTCGGGCGGCTGATATCTTCCGGTTCGGCTATTGTCCCTTTGCCAGAAGCTGCCGGTTGGCGCGGCGTGAAGGCCGCTTTGCTGATGATGTTGATACGGTCGAGAGTGATGTTTCCTTTTTCTCCCTGTATCTCGGTGGGCAGGGATGAATTGGCAATCTTAGAAAAGAGGACTGTGGCATTCATCTTTTCGTAGGTAAAGTTGATAGCCCCCTGTCCGTCGGTACCTGATGACAGGACAATGCCTGATGCATCGATTTTTGACGGGCGCCCGAAGAGCACTACCATCGGGTAGATGGTGTAGATACCTATATCCATGATAGCCCCGTTGGAAAGTTTTGGGTTGAAGGCGTTCAGTACAATTCCTTCCTTAAATTTGTCATAGCGGGAAGAGTATTGGCAATAGGATGCGAAGTAGCGGCGGACGGTGCCGATGCGGCTCATATTATCGATTACGGCTCGGAAATTTGGAGTCAGCGTAGGTTTCATGGCTTCCATAAGTGCGACATCATATTGTTTTGAAGTTGTGATCATCGTGCGGGCTTCACGGGCGTTCGAGGCGAGTGGTTTCTCACATAGCACATGTTTGCCATGCTGCATGCAGAAGATGCTTTGTTCGGCATGGAGGAAATTGGGTGAAGCAATATAGACGGCATCAATAAGCGGACTGGAAACCATTGCCTCCAGCGACACAAAAGTGAATGGAATATGATGTTTTGTAGCAAAGAAATCGGCTCTTTCCTGTGTACGCGAATAAATGGCCACAAGCTCAAAACGTGGATCCTCGCGGGCACCGGCAATCACCCAGTCGCTGATAAAATTACTGCCCACAACGCCGAAGCGGATTTTTTTTTCTCTATCGGTTGTATTCATTGTCTATTTTAAAATTAATATTCCGTTTTCAATGGTTAGTTCGGGTACTTTGTTGATGGTGCTTTGAGTCAGACAGTAAGGGATGTCTTTTTCGAGATGGTTCGCCTTCAGCCTGGCCATGTGATCGGTATGTTCCAGATAGGAGATGAGATTGTCCTTATGGGATGTCCACATATCACGTGCAATGATAGCCGCATCGCTACCTGTAGTATATTGTCTCGTTTGTACTAGAACGTCTGTCAGCGCTCCGCCAAAAAGGGTGTCTTCAATGTTCACCTTTTCGCACCAGGCAGCACAGACCACGACGACATCCCGTTTGTGCTCCAGGCAATAGTCGGCAACAGCCTGCAGGTTGACAAATGCGCCGGTGACAACCCGGCGGGCTTCTTTGGCGATGGTGATGGCACGCGTACCATTAGTGGTAGTGAACACGATATCTTTTCCATGGACAATCTCCGGCTTGTAATCGGATGGAGAGTTGCCAAAATCGGCAAAATCGCAACGTTTTACATTCCGTTCGGCGCCCACCAGCCAGCCCTTACTCTTGTAATCCTGCGCTTCTTCAATGGTAGCCACCGGCCGGATACTCCTGACGCCATTGCCAAAAGCGGCAGCCATGGTGGTGGTAGCACGAAACACATCGGTGACGACGGCAACAGCCTCCGGATTATGGTAAGCCGGGTATAATGCCGGCGAAAAACATATATCAATCTTCATTTTATGGTTACTAATTTAAATGTACTATGAAAAAGGAGGCGTTTTGGTAAAAGCACCTCCTTTATTAGTTTTATTCTAATCTGCCTGTTTTTGGTACGGCTCTCTTCGTTATCTTGTTATCTCAACGGAATATACTGTACAAAAGCCTCTATAGCCTCATACGAAGCAAGTCCAAGTTGATGATAAAGTTCGGCCGTTGCACGGTTGCGGTCTTCGGCGCGTTGCCAGAACAGACGCTCGTCGTCACCCAGGTATGGAGCGCTCTCGGCCTGTGACTGATGCTTCAGGATCGCATTACGTTTGTGACGCAACTCTTCAGGTGATATCGGAACGGCCATTTCTACGTGGTCCATTTCCCATTCGGCCCATGCACCGCGGTACATCCAGATACGACATTTCTTCAGCCATTCTTCATCTTTTACTTCATCGATAGCAGCCAAGACAGCATCCAAGCATACTTTGTGAGTACCGTGAGGATCGGCAAGGTCGCCGGCGACGAACATTTCGTCAGGCTTGATCTCGAGTAAAAGCTTCTTTACAACATCCTTGTCGATCTCGCTCAAGTCGCTTTTTTTAACCAGACCGGTCTCATAGAACGGCAGGTCGAGGAAGTGTACATGGTCGTCTTTTACGCCTGAGTAGCGGCATGCGTGACGAGCCTCTTCACGACGGATAGTTCCTTTCATGAAAAGGACATCCTTTCGTTCAGGCTTACCATTGTCAACCTTTTCATAGCGCAGATACTTGATGATCTCGTTCGCCTTGTCTTTTACGGATGAATTACCTACGGCATATTTTTCGCATACATCGCGCAGATATTCGCAGTAACGAACAACCTCTTCGTCACCTACTGCAATATTGCCAGATGTTTCATAAGCAACATGTACATCGTGGTGCTGATCGCAGAGGCGGCGGAGTGTTCCGCCCATAGAAATAACATCATCGTCGGGATGCGGACTGAATACAATGATTTTCTTCGGATACGGATTGGCTCGCTCAGGACGGTTTGAATCGTCGGCATTGGGTTTGCCACCCGGCCATCCGGTAATAGTATGTTGAATATCATTGAATATCTTGATGTTTACGTTGTATGCCGATCCGAAAAGGGTAAGCAGTTCACCCAGACTGTTTTCGCTGTAATCTTTGTTTGTGAGTTTCAGAATGGGTTTGCCTGTCAGTTGACACAGCCATACGATGGCACGACGGATCAGCTTATTGTCCCATTCGCACGTGGTAACCAGCCACGGGTGACTAACGCGTGTCAGTTCGAACGCTGCCGATAAGTCAACGATTACTTTGGCATTCTGATGATTTTGGAGATAAGAGGAAGGAATAGCATCGTTGGCTTTTTCTTCAACGGTCTTGGCGATGATGCCCGCTTTATCTTCGCCCCAAGCCATCAGTATTACGTTGCGAGCCTTCATCATTGTGGCCAGTCCCATGGTGATAACACCGGCAGGGACATTTTCCACGGAGGTGAATGTACGGGCGGCCTCTTTGCGGGCAGAGCCTTCGATCATACCCATACGTGTGTGAGAGTTGAGTGACGAGCCGGCGCCGTTGAACATGATGTTGCTTGTGCGGCCAACGCCTAGAAGAATATAATCCAATCCACCAACGTCCTGAATCTGATTTTCGTATGAACGGCAAAAATCCAAAATTGCATCTTTAGGCATGCAGCCGTCAATCAAGTGCACATTCTCTGGGTCGATATCGACATGATCGAGCAAAGCATCTTTCAATCGGGCTATATTTCCGGCTGAAGGAGATGTGAGCGGATAGAATTCATATTCGGCAAAAGCAATCACATTGTGAAAGCTTAGCTGTTCCTCTTTGTGCATGCGGATGAGTTCCTTATATACACTGAGTGGAGAACGGCCGCCAGGTAAAGCGATGACGAAGTTCTCTCCTAATTCTTGTTTTTTACGAATTTGTGTCGCAATTTCTTTGGCAATAGCGAAAGATCCTTCGTCTGCCGACTCATAAATGATAGTCGGAATCTTTTCCAGACGCGTCAGTACGGAATGTTCAAAAGCATTCTCGGGACGATAGTATCTTTGCGGGATGCGTGTCAGAGAAATCTGTGAACTTAAATCTGTTTTCATGTTTATTTTGTGTTTAGTCTGTAAATGATCTTAAATTACAAAAGTAACACATTTTGGTGGGGTATTGTTACCGCCAGTTTTTAAATTTATCTATAAGTTGTTGTTGTAACTAAATTTCCCATTGCCCAGACGGCCCGTATATTCAAATCGGAATCATAGACGACGATATCGGCGTCTTTGCCTACTTCAATAGAACCTTTTCGGGCGAATATATTCATCAGTTTTGCCGGTGTTTCGGACGACATTCGGATGACCTCTTCCAAAGGAATACCTGCTTTTTGTACCATCGTTCGTACGAGTCTGTCCATCGTGGCTATACTCCCGGCCAGAGAAGAACGGTCAGCGAGTTTGCATACACCGTCTTCGATGATGACACGCTTGTCATAAATTTTGTCGGAGCCTCCTGCCGAACAAGCCATAGCATCGGTGATGAGACAGATTCGATCCGCCCGCTTGATGTTATATACCAAGCGTAAGATGGCAGGTGGAACATGTATGCCGTCGGCAATCAGTTCAACAGTCATGGGTTCTATCAGATAGACACTTTCGACGGTGCCTTCGTGTTTGAATTCACGACATTTATGAAATCCATGCATCGCGTTATAAAAATGGGTGGCATGAGTATAGCCCGCCTCGTAGGCAGACTTTACTAAATCGTATTCGGCTTCTGTATGGGCAATGGCTGTGAGTATACCTTTTGACGAGGCATATTTTCCAAAGGCTAAAGCACCTGGCAACTCGGGAGCTGCGTCACAACGCTTGATGCATCGTGTCTCTTCCAGTAATGGCATGTATTCGTCGGGATCAGGATCCTTGATGTTCTCGGGAATTTGTCCTCCAGCCATCATTTTATTAATGTACGGGCCTTCCAGATGAAGCCCGATGATCGGACTGTCCTCCTCAGCCATCAATTTCTCGGTAGTGGCTACGGCTGCGCGTATCATTGGAAGTGTTGAAGCTGCCAGTGTAGGGAGAATGGCTGTTGTTCCGTGCTGCATATGTGCTGCAACGGCCGTACGAAAAGATTCTTCCGTTCCTTCCATAAAATCGTGTCCTCCTCCTCCATGCACATGCAGGTCTATTCCACCGGGGACGACATACATGCCTTCGGCATCGAATACTTTTTCTTCATTATTCGTGAGAGGCTGGTCTTCATGCTCGAGCTTCCAGATTTTGTTTCCTTTGAGAAATAAATTGCCATGTCCGATCCATCCTTTGGGAGTGAGAATTTTTCCGTTGGCGATGCGTGTTATTTTGTTTACTTTGTCTTGCTGTTCAGTTGTCATATTCCGTTTTCCTTTTTTAATTCTTCCAGTTCGGTCGTTTGCCCTGCCCACAGGTCCATTGCTTCTGCGAGTTGTTTCTTTGTGTCGGAGTAGTCGGAGTAGAGTGAGGAGTCACTACTTCCTTCAGGGGTTGCCAGTCTGGTTTCGATCTCAGAGATTTTGTTCTCTAGTTTACTGATACTGGCCTCTGTGTCGCTCACTTGTTTTTCCAGTTTCTTTAATAACCGGTTTTGTTCCTTCTTGGCTTCGTAAGATAGTTTGCTTTGTGTAGGCTGCTCATCAACTATTACTGATGCTTTTTTTTGCGAAGAGCGTTCCAGTTCTTGTAAGTTGTCTATTTTTTTGTGCTCAAGAAAATCATAAATACCGCCCAGATGCTCTTTCACTCGTTTGTTGCCAAACTCGTAGACTTTGTCAACAAGCTCGTCGAGGAATTCACGGTCGTGCGATACAACGATCACTGTCCCGTCAAAATCCTTTAAGGCATTCTTCAGTACATCTTTCGAAAGCATGTCGAGATGATTCGTGGGTTCATCGAGAATCAACAAATTTACAGGTTCCAACAATAGCCTGATCATTGCCAGCCGGGCCTTTTCGCCTCCCGAAAGAACTTTCACTTTTTTGTCCGAGGCTTCACCTCCAAACATGAAGGCACCCAGGATATCACGAATCCTGGTGCGGATGTCGCCTTGAGCCACGTAGTCGATGGTTTCGAAAACTGTGCGTTCGCCATCCAACAGTTGTGCCTGATTTTGTGCGAAGTAACCAATCTTGACATTGTATCCTATTTGCAGTTTTCCTGTAAAATCATTGATTTCTCCCATGATACATTTTACCAGAGTAGATTTGCCTTCGCCATTTTTACCAACGAAAGCAACCTTTTCTCCACGATTAATAGTAAACGTAGCATGCTCGAACACCAGGTGGTTGCCGAAGCTTTTCGCTACATCTTCGGCAATAACCGGATAGGAACCGGAGCGTGGCGCAGGTGAAAATTTCAGATTCAGCATAGCTGTGTCGACCTCATCCATTTCAATGCGTTCCACTTTCTCCAGTTGCTTGATGCGCGACTGCACTTGTGTCGATTTGGTAGGCTTATAGCGAAAACGTTCGATAAAGGCTTCTGTGTCGGCCAGCATCTTTTGCTGGTTTTCGTAAGCGCGAAGCTGCTGATCTCGTCGCTCCTTGCGGAGTTGCATGAACTCATCATATTTGACTTTATAGTCGTAGATGCGCCCCAGTTCAATCTCAATGGTACGCATCGTTGTATTGTTGATGAATGCGCGGTCATGAGAAACCAGAAGAACCGCATTGGCTCGTGTTGCAATGAACGTTTCCAGCCATTGGATAGATTCGATATCGAGGTGGTTGGTAGGTTCATCCAGCAATAGGATGTCCGGTTTGCGCAGTAATAGCTTGGCTAGTTCGATACGCATACGCCATCCACCACTGAATTCGGATGTAGGACGATCAAAATCTTCGCGTAAAAATCCCAGCCCGATCAGTGTACGTTCCAACTCTGCCTGATAATTACTTCCTCCCATGAGCTGGTAATGCTCTGTCAGGTGTGTCACGCGATCAATCAGGTTCTGATAAGACTCCGTTTCGTAGTCCGTCCTGTTGGCAAGCTGGTTGTTGAGCCGATCGATATCTTTTTCCATATCATGGATATGATTGAAAGCCTGTTCGGCTTCTTCACGTACGGTACAGGTATCGGCAAGCTTCATTTGTTGTGGAAGGTACCCGATGGATGTATCTTTGGGTACACTGACATGTCCGTCCGTAGGAGTTTGCAGGCCGGCTAGAATTTTTAGCAATGTTGATTTGCCGGCACCATTGCGACCGACAAGGGCGATACGGTCTTTTTTGTTTACTACAAAAGATATATCATTAAAAAGCGTAAATCCGCCAAACTCAACTGTTAGTCCTTCAACTGAAATCATATTTTTCTCTTTAAGCGAGTGCAAAGATACAATCGTTTCTCATAAAAAGGAAGGAATAAGGCGAATAAACCACTATTGTTGCCATTGGGTATGAAGTTTTTAAACGATTTGTTACCTTTGCAGCATGATACAAATTTGTTGTTGATGAAGATTGCATTGATTGTCATAGGAAAAACGGATGCTGCCTATTTCGCAGAGGGAATCAACGAGTATAAATGTCGTTTGAGTCATTATATTCCTTTTACGATGGAGGTTATTTCCGATATTAAGAATGCAAAGAGTCTTAATGAGAGTCAGCAGAAGGAGAAGGAGGGCGAGCTGATTCTCAAAGCACTGCTTCCGGGCGATTATGTGGTTTTGCTTGATGAAGGAGGCAAGGAGTTTACGTCCATGCAATTTGCTTCCTATCTGGAAAAGAAGATGCAGAATGTTCCCAAGCGACTGGTATTCATCATAGGAGGGCCTTATGGATTCAGCGAGGTTGTCTATAAGACGGCTTCCGAAAAGGTTTCGCTGAGTAAAATGACTTTTTCGCATCAGATGATAAGACTTATATTTGTTGAACAACTTTATCGTGCGATGACTATACTCAATCATGAGCCGTATCACCACGAGTAAAAACGGGAGTTTAATAATGATATCCGAACTGAGAGGTTAATTAATCAGCTCTTGCTTTTCAAATACTCGCTAAAGATATCCCGGTAAGCGTCGGAAACGTGGATCACCTCGTTACAGATATATATGCAGTTGTTTCGGTCTATAGAACTGATCTTGTCCAAAGATACGATGTATGAGCGGTGAACCCGCATGAAGCGTGAGGCGGGGAGGAGTTCTTCCACTGCTTTCATCGTCATAAGCGCAGTTAAAGGACGTTTGCCGTCGTTGAAGAAAAAGCGTGTGTAGTCTTTCATACCGCTTACGTAGGCGATGGTTCTGATATCTACACGTACTAACTGTGAATTACTCTTGACAAAAATGAAGTCGCTGTTTTCATCCGGCTTGATATCTAAACCTGTAGAAGCTGTTTTTTCAAACCATTTGACTGCTTTTGCCGTCGCTTCCAAAAATTTTTTGTAGCTGATAGGCTTCAATAAAAAATCGAGTGCGCTCACTTCGTAACTCTCAAATGCATATTGTTTGAATGCCGTAGTGAAAATAATACGAGTTTCCTCGGGAACCATTCGTGAAAGCTCCATACCGTCGAGGTCGGGCATCTGAATATCTAAAAAAAGAATGTTCACCGGATGAATCTGCTCTATATGGAGCGCCTCTATGGAGTTATCATACGAAGAACTAAGCGTCAGATAAGGCGTCTTATTGATGAAGTTCTCCAGCAGACGGATGGCAAGTGGTTCGTCATCTACAATCATGCAGGTCAGTTTAGTTGTATTCTGATTCTCTTCCATTTTGTTATCATATATTTAGTATTAGTTGTGCAAAATAGATCTCATCGCGTTGCTCCGTTATTAGCTCGTATTGTTTTGGGTAAACCAGTTCGAGACGGCGTCTGAGATTCTCCAGTCCTATGCCCGAACCGCTGTGGTTGTTCGCACTCTTCGGAAAATAACTGTTTTTGATGGTGAAGATTAGTTTTTTATTTTCTTGACCAAGACGGATATGGATAAAGGAGTCTCGGTTGTTGCTTAGTCCGTGTTTAAAGGCATTTTCTATCAGTGTGATATAGAGCAACGGAAGTATTTTCGGATTCTCAGGCGGACATTCCATTTTAACCTGGATGTCTGTCCTTTCCGGGCAGCGTAGTTGCATTAACCGGATATAATTTTTCATGAAATTAATTTCATCAGAAAGTGGCATTTTAGGTACATTGCTGTCGTAAAGCGCATAACGGAGCAGGTCACTCAACTGACTGATGCTTTCCTGCGCTTCGTCGGGGTCAATTTGTATCAGACTGGAGATGTTATTAAGTGTGTTGAATAGAAAATGGGGGTTAAGTTGGTTTTTCAGCCAAGCCAGTTCCGCTTCACTTTTCTTCTGCTCTTCTTCCTGCTTTTTCATCCGCATTTCGCTCCAATATACGGAATAGCGGAAAGCCACTGCTCCTCCAATCGCGATGGCAAACGACGAAATAGAACTGATTGACACCACCATAATAAGTCCTGTAGTGGCATTCGGATTTCCTTTCACAAGAGGAGAGCCCTGATAAAGCAGACTGAGAGCGATGAAAGTGACAATCAGAACAGGAATGATGTTACAGATAAAAAACCATTTCTTTTTGTTGACCAATAATGTCCTTGGAATGATCAGGTAATAATTGATAAAATAGATGAAGGCAAAGGGCAGAAGAATCCATAAAGAAGCCTTTAATACAATTATCATTTCGTTGAGGTTGACGCTGATAACAAAATCAATCAAAGCGGGAAGAATCAGCAAAAGAGTCCAGATGATAAAACTCATGTATTTTACCATGCCTGTCTTATGCTGTATCTTCTCGTTGTCCATTGTCTTCTTTATTGATTATGCGAATATAGGGGTTTTCTTTTAATTGTTTGCCCCGATGGTACCAATTTGTTCTGACTGTGATTGTTTGTTGATGAGGTCGTCGTTGTTGATGGTTTTTTGACTCTTCTTTACGTTGGCTTTCTTGTCGCCGAAAGAGTATGAAACCGAAAGGGCGATCATTCGGATAGGAATTGTCGTGTGTGAAATGGTTTCGTAATCGCTTCCGTGACGGTAACTGTTGATCTTGATATTCTTGCTGAGCAGGGCTGCTGTGCCGAGATTTACGCTGAGTTTATCGTTCAGGAAGGTCTTTGAAATGTTGAAGATATCCATGGTATAGCCTGAAGACCATCCCTGCAGGTTCTGCGTCTTTGTACTCGTCATGAGATTGGCAGAGAAGCGGAGTTGCCAAGGTAGTGTTTGCTGAAATCCGACAAATAGTGAATTGTTCCAGCCATGGTTTTTCATTTCCATCTCGTTGCTGCGAATATTCGTATAGCTGACACTTTCATTGACGTAGATGCGTGTGTTTTTGCTTGCATTCCAGTTGATAAAAGCAGATAAGCCTCCGTTCTTTCGTTTCACGATATTTCCATAGGTAGTGTTGAGTACGTGATTGTTGTAGAAACTGTATTCTTCAATGCCGTTGTTGCAGAGGCTGTAGCGCAGGTTGAGGTTGACAATCCATTTTGCATTGAAAAGATTATAGACAATTCCGAAATTGTGGGCCTCTTCACTTTTGAGATTACTGTTGCCGTAAGTGATTGCCGTCGGGTCCTGCGTGTTGACATATGGATTCAGGTAGGTGATGCCCGGACGACTGATTCTTAAGTTGTAGGTCAGCCCGATGTTCTTGCTTTGCCCGAGCTTATAAGTGATTGATGCCGATGGAACAAGGTTCCCATAGTTGGAAGTGAAGTCTTCTCCCTTGTCGGAAAGATATTTTACGTCCTGAAATGTATATTCATAACGCAATCCTGCTTTTAACCCGTATTTGGCTTTGTTTAAGGCGTATTCCGAGTAAGCTGCCACGATGTTGTTGTCATGATGATAATTCATGCTGCTGTTGTCGTCGAAGACGTAATTGCCCGATTCATCCAGATAGTATTTTGAGTGCGAACGGTTGCTGCGAAGTATGTATTTCACGCCTGCATCAAAATTCTGCCCTGTTGCAAGCGGCATCGTATAGTCAATCTGGAAGGTGTTTTCCATTGTGTTTGCGTGTTCATTGAGCCAGCGGTCAGTCAGATTGAGCATTGTGTTATCATCGCTTTCGAAGTCACTATAGGTATTATTTTTTTGAGGTGTTGTTGAAAGACGATAGGATGCAGTGAGGAGACGACCTTTGTGGTTCGCAAACGAATGCTGAAAGTCGAGGCTTCCGTTGATCGAAAAATTATACATGTTTGTGTTTGTCAGAGCCGTGTATCCGAACCCGGTTCCGTAATAACCCCCATTCATCCTGTTGTAGCCTGTTCCGTTATTGTCGTTGCTCATGCCTCTCACCCCGAAAGAAGCGGAAATAAGATTGAGCGAATCCATGTCATAGCTGGCATCTATATCTCCCATCGTTAATCTGACTTTGTTATCCATGTTCTGGTTGAAGTCAATCAGAGAATGGCCGGAACTGCTTGTCTGTGTGCGCTGCATGTCAGTCTTCATGTCTTTCATTCGGGTATAGACATGGTATCCGTTGGCTGAAACGGTCAATTTATCTTTTTGTGAGGTGACGTAAACCCCCGAGAGATAGCCGCGCGAGTTGACTCCGGCTCTCAGTGTGACGTTCGTACCGTTGTTAGTGATTTTTTTCTGTCCCGACTGTTGGTTGGTGACAAGGTTGAGTACTCCGCCCACACCTTCGGCATCGTATTTTGCTCCCGGATTGGTAATAACCTCAATGGATTTAATTAATGAAGCAGGCATAGCTTTGAGAGTGATGGAAGGATTGCTGCTGATCATTACGTTCGGACGGCCATCTACATACACTTTGAAGCTGCTGCTGCCGTTGACGGTAATGTTATCATTCCCGTCGACTGTTACCATAGGCACCTTACGCAACATGTCTATGACGGTGTAGGTTTTCGAGTCAGGATCATCGGCTACACTGTAGTTGAGTTTGTCTACTTCCATGGTTACTAAAGGTTTTTGTGCAACGACCTCTACGGATCCCAACATTTTTACATTGTCTGAGATGAATATTTTACCCAGGTCGAGGGCTTTTTCACCGTTTAAGATGAAGTTTCTTTTTACAGTAGTTTTTCCTACGGAACTAAAGGTAACAATATATTCTCCTTTGCCGTTGACCTTTTCCTGAAATTCTCCCTGTAATCCCGTAGCCGCCAGTGCGATCGGCTTGTCAGGTGCTGATTTCTTTGAAAAACGTATGGTGGCGTAAGGCTCGCTCTCGTTCGTGAGCGAATCCAAAAGTACACCCTTGACAAGCGTCTGAGCGCTTGCGTTTAATGCCATTATCATTAATAATACGATTGCGGCGAATTTGCTTGCTAAATTGATTTTTCTCATAACTTACTGTTTGTTGTTTACGGTATAAAAATATAGCATGCAAATAATTTCGTCAAGAACAATTCGACATTTATCTCGTTTCGTCCGATCATTTCGAACTTTCATCCGATCATTCAATCCTGTTTGTTCTATTGATGTGCGATTTTGTATGTTAGGAGTTGTATTGTGGGGTGGACAGAATAAATAAAAAAAGGTTGAGCGGATTTTTCCAACTCAACCTTTTCTGTGATGATATGTTCAGTATCAGGCTTTTTTAATATATTCCGCAATCCAGTCGCCGACTTCTGTCGTGTGATAGGCTTTGCTATTGCTGGCAATATCCTCGGTAACAATACCGGCATCCATCGAAGCAGCAACGGCTTTACGAATCAGTGCACCTTCATCCGTCAGATTGAAAGCATACTCGAACATCAGCGCACCACTCAGTATGGCAGCCAGCGGATTGGCTATGTTCTTACCTGCAGCCTGCGGATATGAACCATGGATCGGTTCGAATAGCGAAGTATGCAAACCGATGGAGGCCGACGGGAGCATGCCGAGTGAGCCTGTGATGACAGAGGCTTCATCGGTTAGAATATCTCCGAACATGTTCTCGGTGACGATGATGTCGAAGCTTTTCGGCCATTGAACCAGACGCATGGCGGCATTGTCAACAAACAGATATTCGGATTCCACATCCGGAAAATCTTTGGCTATTTCTTGAGCCACCTGCCTCCACAGACGTGAAGTAGCCAGAATATTGGCTTTATCAACAACGCTTACTTTTTTACGGCGTTTCTCTGCATACTGGTAGGCCAGACGTACGATACGTTCAATCTCTTCGCGGCTGTAGACACAGGTATCATATGCGGTGTTGCCATCTTCGCTGCGGCCTTGCGGGCGACCGAAGTAGAGTCCGCCCGTCAGTTCGCGGATGCATATAAAATCGGCTCCATCCACCAATTCGGCGCGCAAAGGAGATTTGTGTAATAACGACGGGAATGCAGTTACCGGACGAATGTTGGCAAACAGCCCCAGCTTTTTGCGCATAGCCAGCAGCCCTTGTTCTGGACGTACTTTTGCATCCGGATTGTTATCATATTTGGGCGAACCTATAGCACCGAAGTAGACGGCATCGCTCTGCATGCAGATATCATGTGTCGCGTCAGGATACGGATTACCTGTTGCGTCGATGGCGCAGGCACCAACCAATGCGTGTTTATAACTAAGTTCATGGCCGAATTTGTTGCATACGGCCTGAACAGCTTTCATTCCTTGTTCCATAATCTCGGGACCAATTCCGTCGCCGGGAAGTAATGCGATATTTAGTTTCATTGTTTTGTATTACGATCAAAATAAACATATTTAGGTTCGGTGGGGATGTATGATTCATCGTCCCAAAGAGTGCTGGTCAGCATCAAGTCGGCACTGTATCGGTTGCATGCTATAGGCACATTGTGTACACGGCACTGACGGAGCAACATCTGTATGTCGGCTTCGTGAGGCTGCGGGTTCAAGTCATCGATCAGAAAAACGGCAAGATCAATTTCTTTACGAACAACCATTGCTGCAATTTCGGCGTCACCGCCAAGCGGACCTGAATGCATACATTTGATATCGGCATGAATTCCTTTCTCTTCGAATGCACTTTGAACCAAGTTGCCGGTTGTCCCGGTACATACAATATGGTGATGTGATAGAAATTTTGCATTATGAGTGGCCCATTCTACCATATCGGCTTTCCGATTGTCGTGCGCTACAAGCGCAATAGTTAATGTTTTCATAATCTAATTATATTATTGTTCAATTTTATTGAGCATTTTGACTGTAGCTTTTATAGCGGCTTCAATCTGATCGGCATCGAGACCGCGCGTTTTGAAGTCTACGCCCGCATAATTCCAGCTGATGATCGTTTGCACGAATGCATCGGTGCGACCTCCGGGCGGAATGGAAACGGTATAGTTCGTCAGCATCGGGAATGGTCGTCCGAGGTCTGAGTATATTTTTCTCAATGCACGCACGAAAGCATCATACTGTCCATCGCCTGAAGCCGATTGCTCGTAAGCTTCTCCGTTGATTTCGATCTTCAACGTTGCCATCGGTTTCAAACCCTGGGCCAAAGATAATGAATAGTTCAATACGCGGATACGTTGATCCGATATTGTATCATGATGAAGTACATCACTTACAATATACGGCAGATCTTCGGTTGTAACCATCTCCTTTTTGTCGCCCAGTTCGACAATCCGTTCGGTTACTTTGCGCATGGATGATTCGTCGATATCAATACCCAGTGCTTCGAGATTCTTTCGGATATTGGCTTTGCCGGAGGTCTTGCCTAGGGCATATTCGCGTACTCGACCGAAGCGTTCCGGTAACAGATCGTTACAATACAAATGATCTTTACTGTCGCCATCGGCATGAACACCCGAGCATTGAGTGAACACAAATTCACCAATGATAGGTTTATTCGGTGGTATGTGAATGCCTGAAAAGGTTTCAACCAAACGGCTGGCACTGTTGATCTTGCTTTCATGTAATGTCGTTTCTTCGTTCATTTGATCTTTGAGGATTGCCATAACACTGCTGAGCGGGGCATTGCCTGCGCGTTCACCCAATCCGTTCAACGTTGTGTGAATGCCACGAATGCCTGCACGGATAGCCGAAAAGACGTTAGCAACGGCCAAATCATAATCGTTGTGTGCATGAAAGTCAAATTTCAGATCGGGGTACTTTGTAACCATCTGCTTGCAATAGTCAAAAGTATTCTCAGGGTTCAAGATGCCTAACGTATCAGGTAGCATATAGTGCCTGATAGGCAAATCGCGGAGCGAATCAATCATCTGAAATACATATTCGGGCGAATTTTTCATCCCATTCGACCAGTCTTCCAGATAGATGTTGATGTCGATTCCTCTCTGTGTCGCTTTATTTATAAGCTCGCGAATGTCGGCGATATGTTGTTCCGGTGTTTTACGCAGTTGTTCAGTCACATGTTTGTATGAGCCTTTACACAAAAGGTTATCGACATGGCATCCTGCTGATTCAATCCAGTTGAGTGAAGTTTCGCCATCAACAAAACCGAGTACTTCAAGTTTGTCGATATGCTTGGTACGTTTTGCAATAGACGCGATGTGTTTCACTGCTTCAAATTCGCCGTCGGAAACACGTGCCGAAGCTATCTCGATACGATTGACGCCTAGTTCGAATAGTGCCTGTGCTATACTTAGCTTTTCATGTGCGGCAAACGAAACACCTGTTGTTTGTTCTCCTTCCCGTAGGGTAGTATCAATTATTTCTATCATACTCTTTGGTTTTATTTGTATGCTAATTCATCCTTTGTTCGTAAGCTTCTATTTTGGATTTGTTGGCAAGAAGATAATCGATATCGTCAAGTCCATTCATCAAACAATTTTTCTTGTAGGCATTGATTTCAAAATGTTCGCTTTCGCCAGTCGCCTTGTTGGTGATGGTTTGCATCGGAAGGTTCACTTCGACTTCCGTCTTCGGGTCGGCATAGATAGACTTGAACAGATTACCAAGAAAGGCTTCACTTACCACAACCGGCAGAACGAAATTGTTTAGTTCATTGTTCTTATGGATATCGGCAAAAAAGCTTGATACGACAACGCGAAACCCATAGTCGGCAATAGCCCAGGCTGCATGTTCGCGACTTGAACCGCTTCCGAAGTTTTTGCCTGCTATAAGGATCTTTCCGCTGTAAGTCGGATCATTGAGAACAAAGGATGATATTTTATTCCCCTGTTTGTCATATCTCCAGTCGCGGAACAGATTTTCACCGAATCCTTTCTTATCGGTGGCCTTCAGAAAACGGGCCGGGATAATCTGATCCGTATCTACATTTTCTAAAGGCAGAGGTACGCAGGTCGATGTTATTATATTAAATTTCTGTTTCATCGTTATTTCTAATTTGAATATGTTTATAAATCAGACTTAAACTATTTCATGAACTCTCTCGGATCGGTGATACATCCTGTTATCGCTGCAGCGGCCGCTGCCAATGGCCCGGCTAATAATGTGCGTGCTCCCGGACCCTGACGTCCTTCGAAATTGCGGTTGGATGTCGATACGGCATATTTGCCTGCAGGAATCTTGTCATCGTTCATTGCCAGACAGGCAGAACAACCCGGCTGACGGATTTCGAATCCTGCTTCGCGAAGTATTGTATCGATGCCTTCATCGCGGATCTGCTTATCAACTTCCCAAGAGCCGGGGACAATCCATGCTATTACATGATCTGTTTTCTTATGTCCTTTGACAATGGAAGCAAATGCACGGAAATCTTCAATACGCCCATTGGTACATGAGCCGAGGAATACGTAGTCGATCTTTTTGCCGAGCAGTTTTTCGCCGGGAGTGAAACCCATATATGACATTGATTTATTGAATGAAGTCTTGACAACTTCATCCATCTTGTCGGTTGTCGGAATGTTGTCTGTTATCGCCATTCCCATCCCGGGGTTTGTTCCGTAGGTGATCATTGGATTGATGTCGGCGGCATCGAAACCAATTTCTTTATCGAAAACGGCGTCGTTCCCGCTCTTGAGCGTTCGCCAATAAGCTACAGCTTTATCCCACGCTTCTCCTTTAGGTGCGAATTCTCGCCCTTTGATATAAGCAAAGGTTGTTTCATCAGGTGCAATCATTCCTCCGCGAGCACCCATCTCTATGGATAAGTTACAGAGCGTAAGCCGGCCTTCCATTGTAAGGCTGCGTATGGCTTCGCCGGCATATTCCACAAAATAACCTGTAGCTCCGCTGGTGGTCATTTTGGACATCAGATAAAGTGCAATATCTTTGGCAATGACCCCTTTTTTCAATTTGCCATCGATAGTGATACGCATACTTTTGGGTTTTGTCTGAAGGATACACTGCGAAGCCAGTACCATTTCAACTTCACTGGTTCCGATGCCAAAAGCAACGGCACCCAAAGCTCCGTGGGTCGAGGTATGCGAATCTCCGCAAACAATGGTCATTCCCGGAAGGGTCAGACCACGTTCGGGGCCGACTACATGAATGATGCCGTTCTTTCGGTTCATCATACCATAATAGGAGAGACCGAAGTCGCGTGCATTTCTTTCGAGTGTATCGACTTGTTTTTTCGATATGGCATCGGCAATAGGTTTATCCTGATCGTGGGTAGGTGTATTGTGATCGGGCATGCAGAATATCTGTTTCGGACGGAAACATTGCAGACCTCGTTCACGCAGTCCGTCAAAAGCCTGCGGACTTGTTACCTCATGGCAATAAAGTCTGTCGATGTATAATTGTGTGGGACCGTCATCTACTTTTTGTACAACATGTGAATCCCAGATCTTATCGAATAATGTGTTCATATATCCTATGATTTTGTTGTTCGTATTATATATTTTCTATTTTAAATTTGTTGATACAGTCAACATAAGCTTCTACTGATGCGGCAATAATATCTGTGTTTGCACCAAACCCATAATAAAAGTTTCCACCATATTCAACCTGCATGTGCACCTTGCCTACGTCGTCACTGCCTTTGCTGATGGCCTGGATCGTAAACTCTTTCAGGGTCATCTGTCGGTTGATGATTTTCTTCAATGCCTTGATAGCCGCATCTACAGGACCGTTACCTTCGGCTGCTGCTTCGAACTTTTCGCCGGAGATATTCAGACCTAATGAAGCTACAGACCTTACGCCGACGCCGCTCGTCACTTGCAGGTAATCGATCTTAACGCGATGATTGATGCTCCTGTCGGCTCCGGCCAGTACCAGAATATCGTCATCATGAATCTCCTTCTTGCGGTCGGCCAGTTTTAAGAAATCTTCGTATACCTTATCCAGCTTCTCCTGCGTCAGTTCGATACCTAATACTTCCAGACGATGCTTTAGAGCTGCCCGTCCGCTGCGCGCAGTAAGGATAATTGAATTTTCGTCGATACCTACATCGTGGGGGTCAATAATTTCATATGTCTGTGCATTTTTAAGGACGCCATCCTGATGGATCCCCGATGAGTGAGCAAAGGCATTGCGACCGACGATGGCTTTGTTCGGCTGTATAGGCATGTTCATCAAGCTTGAAACCATACGGCTTGCCGGATAAATCTTATGCGTATTGATATTCGTATCGATGTTTAATTCTTTATGGCTCTTTAGTATCATAACAATTTCTTCCATCGAAGTGTTGCCGGCACGTTCGCCAATTCCGTTAATAGTTACTTCTGCCTGACGTGCACCATTCATTATTCCGGCTATCGTATTTGCCGTGGCCATTCCAAGATCGTTGTGGCAATGCGTTGCAATGATGGCATTCTGTATCCCGTCCACATGATCGAACAGATATTTGATTTTTGCCCCGAACTCATCAGGAAGGCAATAACCTGTTGTATCGGGAATATTGACAACCGTTGCACCTGCTTTGATGACAGCTTCTACAACACGAGCCAGATATTCATTATCTGTGCGTCCCGCATCTTCGGCATAGAACTCAACATCCTCTACATATTTGCGTGCATATTTGACTGCTGCGACAGCCCGTTCGACGATCTCTTCGCGTGTTGAATTGAATTTGTATTTGATGTGATAGTCTGACGTCCCGATACCTGTGTGGATACGCTTGTGCTTAGCAAATTTGAGTGCATCGGCTGCTACTTCGATATCTTTTTCTACTGCTCTGGTTAGTGCACAAATGGTTGGCCAGGTAACTGCTTTTGATATTTCAACAACCGAATTGAAGTCGCCCGGACTTGATACGGGAAATCCGGCTTCAATAACATCTACACCTAATGTCTCCAACGCTTTTGCTACCTGAATTTTTTCAATTGTGTTTAATTGACAGCCAGGTACCTGTTCTCCATCACGGAGTGTTGTGTCGAAAATAAATAATTTGTCTGACATAATTTTTATATTATCCTTAATATTGATATTCCCGTTTGTTTTAATGAAAAAAGCCTTTCTCACAGGGAAGTGAGAAAGGCTTTTTTGTTTATACCCGCTTAAGCAATACATCTCACTTCCTATTTCGTTTCCAAAGTAGAATAATCGATAGGGAAATAATGAGACTGTTAAACATTACGTATTGCATAATTTATTTTTGCTTTTACTTTTAAAAACGATGCAAAGGTACAACCTTTTTGTCAATATCCAAATGTAATTATAAATATTTTGCCTCTATTTTCTTACAAACCGTAAGTTTTACCTAAAATCAGGAACAAATTATTATTGTTATCCCTGTCAAATCTGATAAGTGTTTACTTTTGGATAGTGAACCTGTCGAGTTCTTTACCTTCAACATCCGTTACCTTTACTTTTAGTTCGTTTCCAATGGCTTCGGCTTGAAAAACTGAATTATTGGAATTGACGATAATAGGAAAATGAATGGCATTGTTGGGTGTGTCATGTCTGTACAGATGCAGATGTCCGCACAGCATCAGGTCTGGTTTGGCTTCGTTGAGAAGCGGAACAAACTTGTTCATAATCTCGCGTTGTCCATGCCAGCCGTTTTCAGGAGGCATGTGTCCGACGATAATTTTAAAGGGTGCTTCTTTATACTCATTGCTCTGTAATACTCCACGCAGCCAGTCGGCTTGCTCTGTGCGATAGTTGTCGTAATCGGTGATTCCGGCATATTCGATATCGTTGTCAGGCTTGTCCTCACCTGTATCCAGTATGACAAAATAGATCGGTCCTTGACGGAACGTATAATATATGTTAGACTGCTTGGGTGAAAAATAGCGTTGGAACTCTGTTGCCATTGTGCCACGTGTTTCGTGGTTGCCGCGTGTGTAGTACATCGGTATCTGCGAAGCGAACAGCTTGGTTGCAGTGTCCATGAATCCGCCGAAGACCTGTTCTTCGTCATTGAAAATCGAGACCATATCGCCGTTAAAAATAAAGAAATCTGTATTTTTCAGGTCGCATTTTGAAATCAATGTGCTGAGTAGATCATTACGTCCGTGTATATCATTTACCATAGCGAATGATATGGAGGAGGCATTTGTATTACAGGTCTTGAAAGAAAGCGGTTTTTTGCTGTATACATCCGTTGCCGCTACATTTCCATAAATCACATGGTTGCTTTTATGTTCGAGTACTTCTTGTGCGTAGACACGGTAGCGGTAGCGAGTGTTGGGCTGTAGTCCTTTCAATTGAACGACATGAACGGTCGAGGTGTTTTTTACACCACAGCGGCTGTCGAAGAATTTGGGGCGTTCTGTGGAATAAAAACTGTCGTCACCATCGGGAGCCAGTTCAACCCAGCCGACAGAAGGTTTATCGGCTATCCAGACAATTGTTACTTCATTCGCTGTCAAATTTTGCAGATAGGGTCCGTGTATCAGGTGTATATCCTCTGCACTCCATGCAGAAAGACAGGCACATAAGAAGAATACTAAAATACAGGTAATCTTTTTCATGAAATTTTCTTTTTGTTATTGTCACAAAATTACAATATAAACTTGTAAAGAAAAAAAATCAGGCTCTATTTCCAGTCGCTAAATTCAAAACTAAGCTGTTCCCAGGTGTGTTTTTCGTTCTCCGTTAATGGATTGGATACCGAAAGTCCTATTAACCGGATCGGATGGTTATCATATTCTACTTCGTTGAGTAGCCTCTTGGCTATAGGAAGTATTATTTCCAGGGTGGTGAGTTCTTTGTTTTGTGTGAGACTTCTTGTAATCTGATTGAAATCGTAAAATTTGATTTTCAATGTGAGTGTATTTCCTTTAAAATCGGCATGTTGCAATCGCTCCACCAGTTCGGTCGCAACATGGTAGAGTTCGATGATGACCGGAATCTTTTGTGTGATATCTTTCTCCAGTGTGTGTTCGCAACCTACAGATTTACGGATACGGACAGCTTCGACAGGTCGTTCGTCAATGCCTCTGGCAAACTCATAATACAGGAGACCTGCTTTACCAAACTGCCGGGTAAGCATTGTCACCGAACATTCTTGCAACTGTGCGCCGTTATGAATGCCCAACGAATGCATCTTTGTTGCTGTAACATGTCCTATACCCCAGAACGATTCGATAGGTAGATGTTTTATAAACTCTTCTGCCTGAGAAGGATGAATGGTACATAGTCCGTCCGGTTTGCGGTAGTCTGAGGCGATCTTGGCAAGGAACTTATTATATGAGACGCCCGCTGAAGCCACCAGATGCAATTTTTCGCGGATAAGTTTTTTTATCTCTTTGGCCATATCGACGGCAAGCTTGATCTGTGGCTTATTCTCTGTCACATCCAGAAAGGCTTCGTCAAGCGACAATGGTTCAATCTTGTCGGTATAATTGTGGAATATCTCATGAATCTGCTTTGATATTTCCTTATATACTTCCATCCTTCCAGGCACAAAAATCAGTTGAGGACACATTCGCAGAGCCATTTTCGACGACATGGCCGAGTGTATGCCGAACTTTCTTGCCTCATAGCTTGCTGTTGCTACTACACTCCGTTCTTCGGCTTGACCTACGGCTATCGGTTTGCCACGTAGCTCCGGATGATCGCGTTGTTCGACCGAAGCGTAGAATGCATCCATATCAATATGTATGATTTTGCGTAGCATCAGGGTTATGATTCTTCATTTTTACCGCTGTCGTCCTCGTCGTCGAGTGTTCCTATTTCAGGAAGTATTGCACGGGCCTCCTTGTCGCTTAGCGTGTCGACATCTTTCAGCTTGCGCTGGATAGCTCTTGTGCGCGTACCTAATACCTCATCTATCTGTCCGCTGGCCGACTGCAGATTCTTTTGTGCTTTCTGCAGCATGCCTCCGATTTTTTCGAACTCTTTCTTTACGGCGCCCAGGATGGTCCATACTTCGCTGGAGTGTTTTTGTATGGCCAGTGTGCGAAAACCCATTTGCAGACTGTTCAATATTGCCGCCAGTGTCGTTGGTCCTGTAACGATAACCTTATAGTCGCGTTGTAGTTCTTCCAGCAGTGATGCACGGCGAACCACTTCGGCGTAAATGCCTTCGAAAGGGAGGAACATGATGCCGAAATCAGTCGTCGCCGGTGGCGCCAGATATTTGTCGGATATATCTCTGGCCATTTTTTTGATGGTTGCTTCCAATTGTTTGCCCGAAGTCTCGATAGCTGCTGCATCGCCTTTATCGTAAGCATCCATCACCTGTTCGTATACATCTTTCGGGAACTTTGCATCGATAGGCAAATAGACAAAGTCGCGTGAATCGTCGCGGCCAGGAAGCTTAACAGCATATTCCACCACTTCATCCGATCCTTTGCGCGTATGAACATTCGCTTCATATTGTTCGGGTGCAAGAATCTGTTCCAGAAGCATATTCAGTTGTATCTCTCCTATATTTCCGCGCGTTTTCACATTACTCAGCACACGTTTTAGTCCGCCAACATCCTGAGCCAGGGTCTGCATCTCGCCCAGACCTTTTTGTACGTTTTCCAGTTGTTCGCTAACGAGTTTAAACGACTGGCCGATACGTTCATTGAGGGTCTTTTGTAATTTTTCATCAACGGTGGTGCGAATCTCTTCCAGTCTCTTTTCGGTATTGTCGACGAGCTGTTGCTGTTTTTTGTCCATATCGCTGAATTTCTCTCGTTGCAGATTGTTGAATGCAGCAATGCCTTTTTCGAAAGTATTGCTGAAGTCGCTTAGCGATTGTTTCAATTCATTACGACTCTCGCGGACTGCAGTATTCGATTCTTCACGGTTGATCCGGAAATCTTCACGAAAGTTCTTTTCGATGCGTTCAAACGAGCGTTGCACATCATCCATCAGATGTTTCACTTCTGCATCCGTTTCATTATGCTTTTGTTGAAAATGAAACACAATCTGCAAGAGGAGTATAATAGCCAGTAAACCTATAATCAGGTAAGTCATATCTTTTGTTTTTGCTTCAAAAATACAAAATTCCATTCTCTTATGCAAGAAGAAAAACGTTATGGAGATAAGCTTTCTCTTGCATAATCTTGAGTTGTAAATAGAAAAGTATTATTTTGACATTTTGACATTTTGTTAAATAAACCCTGTGTGATACGGCTGTGTGAGTACTATCAGGCGATGATAAATTTTTATCGCAATGTCCGAAAGTTTGGGTTTGACGGAATGTCTCTTTTCTGTTGATAATATTGAATTTATGGTCTTTTGTATGCGTGTTTTTATTACAATAGTTATTATTTATTTTAAAAATGTAATATAATGATAATTTATTTATGTTTCTAATTTGTGGATAAAAAATGAATATTCCGAAATAGAGGATGAGGAGATCCTTCATTTTTTGTTAATTCATTCGAAATCATCCTCCAATTTAATCGAATGTAGTGTTCTTTTCATCCGAATGCAAGGTCCATTTCATTTGAATGAAGGAGTATGTACTTTCGGATGAATAATGTATATACTTTTAGAATCAAAATAAGTGAGCTTTGAATGCAAAAGTATATACTTTTGCATGGAGGAAATGGGTACATATCTCTTCTATAATAGTTTTTTTGGAAATGTTGTTGTTAGCATTTCGCGAAGAAATTATACAAACCGAAAGTAATTCATCACGAAATATATCTTTTTGTTTTGCACCTTTCTTCCGGTTACGAAAGATAAAGAATAACGAATAGAGAAGGATAAATGTTCGGCTCGAGGCGTTTATTATATGATGAGTGAATTATCGGATTATATTTTATACTAAAGAAGGTTAATCGAAAAACTTTCATTGTCTGCAACTGTTTTATAAATAAAAAAGCGATACTTTTGTATCGTTGCTTGAATCAATAATAAAATAGAAGAAAAATGGCAACAGTTACATTAAAAGGAAATAGCATTCATACAAATGGCGTTTTGCCAGTTGTAGGTTCTATGGCACCGGATTTTACGGGAGTTAAGAACGATTTGACAGAATTATCTTTGAGTGAATTGAAAGGTAAAAATGTGGTGATCAATATTTTCCCAAGTTTGGATACGGCTGTATGTGCAGCATCGGTAAGACGTTTCAATAAAGAGGCTGCATCGATGCCGAATACAATAGTTTTGGCGTTATCGAAAGATTTGCCGTTTGCTCAGGGTCGTTTTTGTACGGCCGAAGGCATTGATAAGGTGATTCCTCTTTCTGCATTTCGTTGTTCTTGTTTTGAGGACAAATATGGGATGTTGATGGTGGATGGCCCGCTGAAAGGCTTGCTGGCGCGTGGCGTGGTAGTCGTTAATCCTCAAGGTAAAATTGTATATGAGGAACTTGTTCCGGAAATTACAATCGAGCCGAATTATCAGGCGGCTATTGATTCGTTAGTCAAGTAAAATATTATTGTTTTTCATTGGTTAAAGTTAAGGGTTAGTGTAGAGAGCCGTCGGATGTGAATCTCGCGGCTTTCGTTTTTCTGTTGTCTTTGTTAAAAGAATGCGTAATGGCTTGTCAATCCATATTTTTGTGTATTTTTGATTTTGGTTTAAATCTATAATCATATGAATAAATACTTGTCGATATCATTGATGTTGTTGTTTGCAACCACCCTGTTTGCACAACAGAAAGATGTTTCAGGAGTCGTTACCGATAGTAAGGGTAAGGTGTTGAAAGGTATTCGTATGGATGTGCTCAACACCGGAATCCATGCAAAGTCTGACAAAAAGGGGATCTTCATCTTGAAACAGGTGGAATCGGAGGATAGCGTAGTGGTTTACTTACCCAAAGGTCAAGAATCTAAATTCCGGATTGGCGATGCAGCAAAGTTGCAATTGAAAGTAAAAGAGGCCATCATGGAGGTGGATAAGGGAAATGGAACATTGGAAGCGCAACCGTTGGAGAAGCGTTCTTTTGATGAACAGCCCAATGGTTCCGTTATTACGGCCAAGATGATTCAACGTAATAATTATCAGAATCTTAAGGATATACTCAGAGCTTTTATTTCAGGCATTAACATTCAGACGGGAGCCAACGGCGAGACAGTTTCAAATATACGTGGCATCAGTTCATTGAACCTTTCCAATGAACCGCTGGTAATTGTGGACGGTGCGGAGATGGATCTCAACACGGCCAATTTATCTTGCAGTGTTTACGATATCGACCGCATCGAAGTCAACAAAGAGGGCCTGGGCTATGGTGTAAGAGGTGCAAACGGCGTCATTATTATCAAAACTAAAAGATAATGTTTATCTTTGTCCCGTATCAAAATGATGTTGTAATTTAAAATCATATAAATGAAAAACTATCTTGTATTTTCCATGGCTGCCCTTATGATGGGTGTTCCATGTTTTGCACAATCAAAGAAGGCGGCAAAGTTTACCGGAGCCGTCGGTGAAGTGAGAATTATCACGCTTGATCCGGGGCATTTCCATGCATCGCTAGTACAAAAAGTGTCTTATCCGCAAGTTTCTAAGGATGTTCATGTGTACGCACCCAAAGGATTTGATGTGGATGAACATCTTAAACGTATTGAAGGATTTAACAAGCGTGCCGAGTCGCCTACATCGTGGAATGAAATTGTTTATACCGGTCCCGATTTTATGGAGAAGATGCTTTCCGAAAAGAAAGGGAATGTGGTGGTGCTTGCCGGCAATAATCGTAAGAAAACCGAGTATATCAAACGCTCTCTTGAAGCTGGTTTGAATGTATTATCGGATAAACCGATGGCAATCAACAGTCAGAACTTCAAGCTGCTGAAGGAATGCTTTGGCATTGCCAAACAAAAGGGGGTGCTTCTGTATGATATTATGACCGAAAGAAATGAGATAACTACGATTTTGCAGAGGGAGCTTTCAATGATTCCCGCTGTTTATGGCTCTCAGCTAAAAGGAACACCTGAGGATCCGGCCATTGTAAAGGAGAGCGTGCATCATTTATTTAAGTTTGTCGATAACAAGCCGCTGACTCGCCCCGACTGGTATTTCGATGTTACGCAGCAAGGCGAGGGTATTGTTGATGTGACAACGCACTTGGTTGATCTGGTTCAATGGGAGGCGTTTCCGGGACAAGTTATTGATTATGCGAAAGATATTCGCATGCTGGATGCAAATCGCTGGACTACCTCTATCAGTCTTGATCAATATAAGCAGGTTTCCGGTGAAGAAAATTATCCGGAATTTCTGAAGAAGGATGTTCAAAACGATACATTGAAGGTTTATTGCAATGGCGATATTCTTTATAAGATCAAAGGTGTATGTGCCAAAGTCTCTGTAACATGGAATTATACTTTTCCAAAAGGAGGTGGCGATACACATTTCTCAGTGATGAAGGGCAGTAAGGCTGATTTGATTATTCGTCAGGGTAAAGAACAGAATTATCAGCCGGAGTTGTTTGTTGAAACTGTAAAAGGCTTGAACAATATGGAGTATGAGAAGGTCTTGAAAGCTTCGATGACAAAGGTAATAGCCAAGTATCCGGGAGTTGCCCTTGAGAAACGAAGTGACGGTGTTTGGCATGTAATTATTCCGGCCAAATATCGTATCGGGCATGAAGCTCATTTTGGTCAGGTGACCGAACATTTTCTGGATTATTTGAAGAAAGGTGCATTGCCTTCATGGGAAATTCCGAATATGCTTGCCAAATATTATGTAACAACTTCCGCCTTGGATATGGCGAAAGCTAAGGTTAAGTAAATGCATAACTTGTTGTTGAGTTTTGTATCTATTTGTTTTATTAGTGAGCCTAATAATTGAAGAATAAACATATATGAAAACAAAAAACTATTTTCTTGGAGTTATATTGATTATTATTAGTCAGAATTTATTTTCTCAAAATTTATTTGATTATTTTGGACAAATTCCTCCTAAAGATTCTATCCAGATATTTGCCTCAGGAATTATATCTCAAAGTGGTACAAAGGAGAGTGGTTTGGCTATCTCTCCGAATGGAAATGAACTGTTTTTTGTCAGAGGGGAATGGCCCCAAACGAAGATTATGCATATGATTAAGTTTGAAAATGGATGGTCAAAACCTGATACTGCTCAATTTTCAAAAGATTGTTGGACTACTGAACCTGCCTTTTCTTCAGATGGTAAATACTTATATTTTTCAACCAGTAAAGGAAAATCAGATATCAGCGATTATAGTTTATGGAGGGTAGAAAGAATGAAAGAAGGATGGTCACAACCAGTGAACATTATTGATTTTCCTGGAGATAGTATATGGGAATTTCATCCATCTCTCACTGAAGATGGATTACTCTGTTTTTGCTATTGGGATGCTAAAAAGAATTCCGGAGATATTTATTTTTCTCAATGTTCTCAAAAAGGATGTGTTGAACCGAAAAGCGCAGGAATACCTATAAATAGTAAATATAGTGATATTGATCCATTTATAGGTAAGGATGGATCTTATATAATATATGCATCAAATAGACCAAATGGATATGGAGGGCTTGATCAATATATTACTTTTAAAAGTAATAGCGGAGCGTGGACTGCCCCAAAGAATTTAGGTCCGAAATTTAATAGTAAGGAAGATAATTATGATATGGATATTTCTCCTGATGGAAAATATGTATTCTTTTATTTGAATGGAGATATTTATTGGATGAAGAATAATATTCCGGCTACTTCACTTTAATACAAAAGAATATAAGTATGAGTTTATATGTAGATTAATACTAACAGTATATGCTGAAAATAAAAATTTCCGAAGCTTTCTGGCTCCGGGAATTTTTATTTAAGTTCTTTCTCTTCCATCATATCTAGCTCATTCTTGTCGGCATCAATAAATTTGTATTGCAAGAATCCCAGACTCTGATCGGGAATCACTTTGATACTCATAGAGTATTTGAGTTTCCATTTCCAACTGAGCGGAATGGTACCACTCTTGATGAATGCTGCTACGTAAGGATGTACGTGTAAGGAGAATTTCTTCACATTGTGTTTGTTTACAAGACAGTCTATTTTACCTTCCAGGCTGTCTGTAAATAGAATAGAAGGCTTGATAGTTCCGGTACCAAAACAGGTTGGACATGATTCTGTTGTATCCACATCCATTGCCGGGCGGACACGTTGGCGGGTGATTTGCATTAATCCGAATTTGCTCAACGGCAAAATATTGTGCTTTGCGCGATCGTTAGCCATGGCGTTATTCATATGCTCGAATAACAGTTGCCTGTTGGCTGCTTCAGCCATATCGATATAATCGATAACAATAATTCCTCCCATATCGCGAAGGCGCAACTGACGAGCGATCTCATCCGCTGCAGCCAGATTTACGTCAATCGCTGTCTTTTCCTGGGCATCACTGCCTTTTGAACGATTTCCACTATTTACATCAATCACATGCATTGCTTCAGTGTGTTCGATGATGAGGTAAGCTCCATTTTTGTACGTTACGGTGCGACCGAACAGAGATTTGATTTGTTTTGTTATTGCAAAGTTGTCAAAAATGGGCAGTTCGCCTGTGTATTTCTGAACGATTTCTTCTCTTCCCGGATCGATAAGACTGACGTAATCGCGAATATTGTTGTATACGTCGCTATCGTTAACGTAAATGTTTTGAAATGAAGGATTGTAAATATCACGCAATAGAGCTACTGTTCGTGCCGTCTCTTCATAAATGAGCGCAGGAATTTTTGCTTTTGTGATTTTGGTGATATTGTCTTCCCATCGTTTCACTAATGTCTTTAATTCATGATCGAGTTCGGCAACGCGTTTTCCTTCAGATGAAGTACGAACAATAACACTGAAATTCTTCGGTTTGATACTTTGAATCAGTTGACGCAGGCGTGCGCGCTCTTCGTTCGATTTAATTTTCGTGGAGACAGAGACCTTATCGGAAAAAGGTATCAAAACAATGTATCTTCCGGCAAACGAAAGCTCGGAAGTTAATCGCGGACCTTTTGTGGAAATAGGTTCTTTAGCTATCTGTACTAAGACTTCTTGTCCAACTTTGAGCACATTGCCGATGCTTCCATCTTTACTTATCTCCGGAAGTATCTGGATTTTGGAGACACTGGGCGTTTTTTTTTCACCTTTTTGATCTCCTCCCAATGCCTGTTTGAGAAATTTTTGCTGTGTGTTAAAGTTCGGACCTAAGTCTAAATAGTGAAGAAATGCATCCTTTTTGTAACCTACATCAATGAACGCAGCATTCAAACCCGGCATAAGCTTTTTGACTTTGCCTAAGTAGATATCACCAACGGCAAAAGAAACATTGTGAGCTTCTTTCTGAAGTTCAACAAGATTCTTATCTTCTAAAACGGCGATGGCTACTTCTTTGGGTTGTACATCTACTACTACTTCACTAATCACTTTATATAAAAGGGGCATTAAAATTATGAGACCTTAATAAAAATAACACAAAAGAACAAACTTAAAAAGTCTCTTATTAAGTTTGTTCTTTAAATGACAAGAAATAGACTTATTTCTTTTTATGTCTATTCTTTTTTAATCTTTTTTTACGCTTGTGCGTAGACATCTTATGTCTTTTTCTCTTCTTTCCGCTTGGCATTACTTTAAAAATTTAAAATTGAACTATAAAAATAAATTACTTAACTTCACTCAAGAAAGTCTTTGCCGGTTTGAATGATGGAATATTATGCTCCGGAATAATGATTGTAGTGTTCTTCGAAATGTTACGAGCCGTCTTCTGTGCTCTTTTCTTGATAACGAAGCTTCCGAAACCTCTCAAATATACATTCTCTCCTTGAGAAAGCGAACCTTTTACGTTGTTCATAAATGATTCAATGCTATTTAGTACTGTCTGCTTGTCAATGCCGGTACTTTTTGAAATCTCATTAACGATATCTGCTTTAGTCATGTCTTTAATTAATTAAATAATTGATTTGGACTTATTAATTTTTTGGAATGCAAATATATAGCTTTTTATTTATGTGGAAAAATATTCGTTGGTCATTTTTTTTCTAAAAGTATTGAAAAGATTCGCAAGAAGTGCGTATGTTTGCTGTAATCAATGAGTTGCAACATATAACATATAAATGATGATAAACGGAAAAAGCTTAGCTATTAGTGATTTATTGGGCAAATGGTACGATCAAAATAGACGATTGCTGCCTTGGCGGGAGTCAACCGATCCTTATATTATATGGGTCTCTGAAATTATTCTTCAGCAAACGAGAGTAGCACAGGGTCTTGATTACTTTAATCGCTTTATTTGTCGTTTTCCTAATGTGGTTTCATTAGCTGCTGCGGATGAAGATGAAGTATTAAAGTACTGGGAAGGATTGGGTTATTATAGTCGCGCACGAAACATGCATGCGGCAGCAAAAGAGATGATGGACAGATTTGACGGAGTGTTCCCTTCTCGATACGAAGATGTTCTTTCGTTGAAAGGGATAGGTGAATACACAGCTGCAGCTATCGTCTCCTTTGCCTGGAATAAGCCGTATCCGGTGGTCGATGGAAATGTTTATCGTGTTCTGGCTCGTTTGTTTGCCGAAGAAACACCGATAGACAACCTGAAGGGGAAGAAGCTTTTTTATGCGTTGGCGGCAGAGCTTATGAATAGCAGATATCCGGCACATCACAATCAGGCGATGATGGAATTGGGAGCATTACAGTGTGTTCCTCGTAATCCGGACTGCGGGATCTGTCCTCTAAAAGACCACTGTGTGGCTTTTGCTTTGGGGAAAGTGGATTTGTATCCGGTTAAGCAAAGCTTGAAGAAAAGCCGTAACCGATATTTACATTATTTCTACATTATACATCACGGCAAGCTTTTATTGTCTCGTCGCGAAAAGCAGGATATATGGAAAGGCTTATATGAATTTCCGAATATTGAAACTAAAGAACAAATGGATTTTGAAAATTTGCAGTCGACAACGGATTTTCAACGGATGTTTGATGATACAGGGCGGCTGGATATCATCCCTGAGCTTTCGAATGTAAAGCATGTGTTAACTCATCAGGTGCTGTTTGCTACATTTTATAAAATTCAAATTGAACGGATGAACGAAGCATTGCAACATTATTTACAAATTATACCGGAAAATATAGATTTGTATGCCTTTCCCCGCCTTATACATATTTATTTAGATAAGTTGAAAGGAAATTTGCCCGATTGATTGTTTTTATGTTACTTTGTAAGACTAAAATTTAAGATATGTCATTGAATAAAGTTTTATTGATCGGAAATGTGGGCAAGGATCCCGACATTCGTTATTTTGACAGCGGTGCTGCTGTAGCCAATTTCCCTCTTGCAACATCTGAAAGAGGATATACCTTAGCTAATGGAACTGTTGTTCCTGAACGTACTGAATGGCATAATGTTGTCGTTCGGCGCGATTTAGTCCCTTTTGTTGAAAAATGGGTAAAGAAAGGGTCAAGTTTATTTGTTGAAGGTAAAATTCGTACGCGTAATTATGACGATCAGTCAGGTATTAAGCGTTATGTGACTGAAATCTATGCTGATCGTCTTGAGTTTTTTAATATGGGTTCGGGAAATCGTGAGAATACAACGAATAATTCCAATGCAGGAATGCAGCCTGTACAAACATCTCAGACACAACCAACAGATCAATCTGCTGGCAATACTTCTTTTCAGCCATCTGCGTCTTTGCCGTCAAACGGTGCGGATGACCTTCCGTTCTGATATTGTTTAACTAAAATATTTACCATTGGATTCAGACTATTTTTTATTGAATATATTTAGTCAAGTTGCTGTTCGACCAGTCACATTTGGTGCAATAGTAGCACTTCTGATTGCAGTATTGCTACTATTGATGTCGGGCTTTATTTCTGCTTCCGAGGTTGCTTCTTTCTCCTTGACTCCAAGTGATATGAATGAGATTAAGGAAGAAAAATCGACCTTGGATTCATTGGTTTTTAGACTGTTGAGCCATTCGGAATTTCTACTTGCTACAATTCTTATTGTTAATAATTTTGTGAATGTGGCAATTGTTATGCTTTGCACGTATAGCATCAATGAAATATTTGATTTTTCACAGGCGCAAACCCTGGGTTTTGTACTTGAAACGATTATTCTTACTTTTTTACTTTTGCTGTTCGGTGAAATTATGCCGAAGATCTATGCCCAGAAATGTTCGCTCCGCTTTGTCCGCCGTGCAGCTCCGACACTAAATGCGATGGAACATTTGTGTCGTCCGCTTGCAAAAGTGCTGGTTAAGTCAACGACTATTATTAATAAAACCGTGGCAAAGAAAAAATATGATCTTTCGGTTGACGAATTATCTAAAGCACTTGAGATTACGTCGAAAGCGATTCCAGAAGAGAAAGCGATGCTCTCTGAAATCATTAAATTCTACGATAAGACGGCCAATGAGATAATGACGCCACGGCTGGATATGGAAGGATTGGATATAAACACAACGTTTCGTGATGTAATTCAGTTTATTGTGGATTCAGGATATTCGCGAATACCCGTTTATTCCGATTCGGAGGACAATATCAAGGGTATACTTTATATAAAGGACTTGTTGCCTTATACGGATAAACCGGATTCGTTTCGCTGGCAAAGCTTAATTCGTCCTGCTATATTTATCCCTGAAACAAAGAAAATTGACGATTTGCTGGAAGAGTTCCGTACAAACAAGATCCATATGGCTATTGTGGTGGATGAATTTGGAGGAACATCAGGCGTTGTTACTATGGAAGATATTCTGGAAGAGATTGTAGGGGAGATTTCTGACGAGTATGATGAAGATGAGAAACAATATATACGTCTTTCGGATGGAAGCCTGATTTTTGAGGCAAAGATACTGCTTACCGATTTCTTTCGTGTGATCGATGCGGATCCTTCAGATTTTGGAAAACTGACTGAAGAGGTAGAGACGCTGGCGGGTCTGCTTTTGGAAATCAAAGGTGATTTTCCTCAACGCCGGGAGGTGATAGAATATAATGGATATAAGTTTCAGATTCTTGAAATGGACAATAAACGAATACAAAAGGTGAAATTTAATCGCATTAATACTGAGTTAAAAGCAGATGACGGGAAAGGAAAGAATGAATGAAACTCAAAATTGCTGTATTATTGTGGGTGATTACCGGCATGACTTTGTTGTCGTGCACCCGACAATATACACCGAAGCCCAGAGGATATTTTCGGATTGATCTGCCTAAACCTCACTATCATGATTTTGTGAATGGTACTTTTCCTTTTACTTTCCATGTATCTAGCATGGTAAAGTTTGAACAAGTAGCTTCAGTATCTCCAAATAATAATTCGCATTGTTTTACTTTTTCTTATCCGACATTTAATGCGAACATTTATTGTACATATCTGACAGTGAATAGAATAGATATCGATAAGGAGATCGCAAAGAGTCGGGATCTGGTATCGCGTACTTCAAAAAATATCAATGAAGTAGAAGAACAGGCTTACGATAATCCTGATGCACACGTCTACGCTTCACTTTTTATGCTGGATGAAGATGCTGCGTCGCCATTTCAGTTTCTGATAACAGATAGCAGTCATTATTTTTTTCGTGCAGCATTATATTATGACTGTCCTCTGAATGCAGATTCGCTAGCTCCGGTCACCGCTTACCTGAAGCAAGATATTATTGAGATGATACAATCTTTTAATTGGAAGAAGTAATGCCACTGATATATGTTCATAATAAACCGCATTGGGGACTCTGGAAGGTGGAAGAATCTTCGGAACAACTCTTTTTAATGTTGGAAGAACATGATGCCTATAGTGTTGAACTTGAAAAGATTCACAACGAACATCGCAGACAGGAATGGTTGGCCGCCCGGCTTCTGCTTCAGCATCTTTTAGGGCGCTTTTCCCGTATAGCATATCATGCAAACGGAGCGCCGTTTTTGCCTGCGGAACCGCTTCAAATAAGTATATCACATACAAAAGGTTATGTGGCTGTTATCTTGTCATATCAGGCTGTCGGAATAGATATAGAGTATCGTTCAGATCGGATTTTGAAAGTGCGCAGCCATTTTATGACGAAAGAAGAGGATACGGCAATAAATTTGGAACATGAGAAAGAGCATCTGCTTATTTATTGGTGTGCAAAGGAAACATTATATAAAATGATTGGATCTGAAGGAATCGGATTCTCTGATTTGCACGTGCGTCCTTTTACTTTTGCTGACAAAGGCCAAATTTCCGCTTATGAAACATTTACACCATATTGTCTGGAATTTTTGTTGTCTTTTCAAATAACGGACGACTATGTCTTAACTTATAAAATAGAAAACTGATATTGTTTAGAATTTAGGTGGATATCATTTCTGCCAGATTTCCCAGGCAGCAAAAGCTTGTAGCAGTAACATTTCGAGCCCATTCTTAACAACTGCCCCTTGATCTTTTCCTTTTTTCATGAAAAGAGTCTCATCCGGATTGTATAACAGATCATAGAGCAAGTGCTGTGAAGTCAGTAGCTCATAAGGAATATTCGGACAGGCATTGATATTCGGAAACATTCCCAGCGGAGTTGTGTTAACAATAACTGTATATTGCTCCATGATTTTGGGTGTGATCTCTTCGTAGGTTATACAATATTCTTTTGGTTTTCGGGACACAAGAGTTACTCCTATGCCTAATTGTTTTAATCCTTGCGATACTGCTTTTGATGCACCTCCCGTTCCCAGAATGAGTGCTTTATGATGAGTCTCATTCAGCAATGGTTCTATGGATTGTTTGAAGCCGATGATATCTGAATTGTATCCTTTGAGTTTGGTTTTACCGAATAATCCTTTGGTAAACTTAATTACATTGACGGCCCCTATCTTCTTGGCGTCGTCGTCCAGTTCATCTAAATAGGAAATAATCTGTTCCTTGTAAGGGATGGTTACATTTAATCCGTTTAGCTCCGGATTGGTTTTAAGTATTTGTTTGAAATCTTTGATCGTAGGAATTTCAAAATTGAGATATTGCGCATCAATCTTTTCGGCTTCAAACTTCTGATTGAAGTAGTTTTTTGAAAATGAGTGTCCTAGAGGAAACCCTATTAATCCGTATTTTTGCATAATTATTGTTTTCTTGTTTAAATCTCTTTTGTCGCTGTGTATAATGAACAAATTCCAAAGGTAAGGGTTTTAAAATGAGCATCAGTGAATTTCTCTTTTGCGAGTAATTCGGTCATCACTTTCCCTTGCGGTACTACTTTTATGGATTCAGGAAGATAATGGTAAGCCGCCTCTTCTTTAGAAACAAAGTGACCGATGTGGGGAATAACAAGGCTCGAATATATACGATAAAGCTGTCTCATTGGAAAGTGCTCAGGAGTTGATAACTCTAGTATCATCACATGTCCGCCTGGCTTAAGTATTCTATACATTTCGGATATACTTTTCCGGATGTTCTCAAAATTTCTGATTCCGAAAGCGACTGTAACCGCATCGAAAGTATTGTCGGCATAAGTGAGCGCCAAACAATCTTGCTTTTCAAATTGGATATACTTGGCAAATCCGGCAGCAGCTACTTTTTGTCGGGCCACGGCCATCATCCCTTCAGAAATGTCAACACCTGTAATTCGTTCCGGCTTCAGTGAGCGATATAAAGCAATCGCCAAATCGCCTGTACCGGTAGCTATATCCAAAATATTGGAAGGGGTAAAAGGTCGCAGGAAAGCAATCCCTTCCCTGCGCCACTGTTTGTCTATACCCATGGATAAAGTATGATTCAGAAGATCATATTTGCCTGCAATGTGATCGAACATACGTGTCACTTGCGCTTTTTTGCTCTCTTCTTCATTATAAGGACGAATGGTTTCTGAACCGTACTTCATGGTCTGTGTTTATTTTTTATTGTTTAGATACGCTAATACATTCTTTTCAATACGTGAGAGCAGATTATCGGTGTTTTCCTTATTGAATGATTCGCCGGTAATATGTTCGAACAGTTCAATATAACGGTCACTAATACTCTCAACAATAGCCGGCGTCATCTCCGGTACTTGTTGTCCTGCCTTGCCCTGGAATCCATTAGCCATAAGCCATTCGCGAACGAATTCTTTAGAAAGTTGTTTTTGAGGCTCACCATTCTCAAAACGTTTTTCAAAACCTTCCTTATAGAAATATCGGGATGAATCGGGAGTATGTATTTCATCCATCAGAATGATTTTGCCATCACGCTTACCAAATTCATATTTGGTATCAACCAGAATCAGACCGCGTTTTTCAGCGATCTCGGTACCGCGCTTGAAGAGGCCTAGAGTATATTTTTCCAAAATAGCGTATTCTTCTGGCGTAGCTAATCCGCGTGCCAGTATCTCCTCTTTGGAGATATCTTCGTCGTGCTCGCCAATCTCAGCTTTTGTTGTCGGTGTTACGATAGGTTCCGGGAAACGTTGGTTCTCACGCATCCCTTCCGGAAGCTTGATTCCGCAAAGTTCACGAACCCCGTTCTTATATGCACGCCAGGCGCTTCCGCACAGATAACCGCGTACAATCATCTCAATAGGAAATCCTTTACAGCAGATTCCGACAGTGACCATTGGATCTGGTGAAGTTAGTTTCCAGTTAGGACAAATGTCCGTAGTCTGGTCAAGGAATTTCGATGCAATCTGGTTTAGTATTTGTCCTTTATAGGGAATACCTTCCGGTAAAATAACGTCGAATGCAGAGATACGATCTGTTGCAATCATTACTAGTACATCGTCGTTGATGTTGTAGACATCGCGTACTTTGCCATGATAGACACTCTTCTGTCCCGGGAAGAGAAAATCTGTTTTAACTAATGCCTTCTTCATATGTTATTCTTTTTTTATAGAATTGTATATCTGTTTCCTTTTATCGTCGTATTTGTCGTAAGCTTCAACAATACGTTGTACCAGTTTGTGACGAACAATATCTTCCTTATTGAATTCAATCTTGCCAATGCCTTTTACGTCTTTTAGTATTTGCATCGACTGTACTAATCCGGAGGTGGCTGTCGGAGGAAGATCAATCTGTGTAATGTCTCCTGTTATAATCATTTTTGCATTCATACCCAATCGGGTCAAGAACATTTTGATTTGATGAGTCGTTGTGTTTTGTGCTTCGTCAAGGATGATGACTGCATCATTGAGTGTACGACCTCGCATGAAAGCCAGAGGAGCAATTTGTATGATGTTGTTCTCCATATATTCTTTCAGTTTTGCACTGGGAATCATATCTTGTAATGCGTCATATAATGGCTGAAGATACGGATCCAGTTTGTCTTTCATTTCACCGGGAAGGAATCCCAGCTTTTCTCCTGCTTCTACGGCCGGACGACTCAGTATGATCTTTTTAATTTCTTTGTTTTTGAGGGCTTTTACTGCCAATGCAATAGCAATAAAAGTTTTTCCTGTTCCAGCCGGACCTATGGCAAAAACCAGATCGTGTTCTTCAAATGATTTGACGAGTCGCTGCTGGTTCTCAGAACGGGCAACAATAGGTTTACCGTTCATTCCGTGAATGATCAAGTTTTCCTGAGGAACTGTTGCCGGAGCTTTCCCCTTAATGATGTCCAGAATGACTTCTTCGCTTAGCGAATTATATTCTTCGCAGTATTTTTCGATTTCCCTTATTTTCTTTAAGAACAACTCCGATTCATCTTCATCGCCAATCACTTTCATCACATTACCACGTGCAACTATGCGTAATTTAGGAAACAATGTCTTGATAAGCTGCATATTGACATTGTTTACACCGTAGAAGATTACGGGATCTACACTTTCAAGAATATATATTCGTTCAATCATTCAATTTGTTTTATTGTCACATTGGGGAGACAAAATTAGTAATATTCTTCATGACCGAATGAATTGCATTAAAAAAAAATTAAATGAAAATTTACAACATTAGCTTCGGAATGAGTTATATTGGATTTTGTAACCATGCAAGTCTGTTACATTCACCCATGAAATTTTATTTCAATTGTTTGAATGCTTTTCCAATCATTTCGATAATATCACTTGCAATCATACTTTCTTCGGAATGGAATGCGGAAGCTAAATCACCGGCTGTCCCATGTAGGAATACTCCCGCAATAGCCGCCACTTCCGGTTCCAACCCCTGAGTGAGCAGTCCGAGAATAATTCCTGTCAGCACATCTCCACTTCCAGCTGTCGCCATGCCTGGATTACCACTATTATTAAAGTATATGTTTCCTGAGGCGGTACAGGTTGCTGTAAAGGCCCCTTTTAAAACGACATTTACTTCATGTTCCATGGCAAAGTTTTGCGCTTTGATCAGGCGTTCATAGTCACAATCGCTATTATCGGTCAATCGGTCAAATTCTTTTGGATGAGGCGTTAAAATGCTATGAGCCGGAATTTGCTTCATTAAGCTTTCATTTGCCGCAATAATGTTTAAGGCATCCGCATCCAGTACTAATGGCTTGTGACAAGCTTGTATAAGTTTTTCTAATGCGCAGAAAGTTTCACTGTTTTGCCCTAATCCGGGTCCGATACCGATAGCGGTATATGGATTCAAATCGGGGAAAGAAGAAAAATGTTCTTTATTTTCATCCAAACTTAGCATGGCTTCAGGAAATGAAGTTTGCATAATCAATTCTCCTCTTTTGGGAATATGGGTGGTGATTAAGCCCGCGCCACTTCGCAAACAAGCTTGTGCAGACAAAACGGCTGCACCCATTTTTCCCTGGCTTCCGGCAATGAGTAAGGCATGCCCATAAGTCCCTTTATGCGAAAATCGTTTGCGTGATGGGAATGTGCCGACAATATCATCTTCAGAAACAAGGGAGTAAGGTGTTTCTGTATTTTCGATAATGTCAGGGTGCAGACCAATTTCCAAAACTTTCCATTCGCCTACATAGGATGCATTTTCGGATAATAGAAATGCTAATTTGGGAAATTGAAAGGTTAAGGTCAGATCTGCTGAAATAATTGAATTTGGATTGTTTGAACGATTATCTTCACCAAACAGGCCTGAGGGAATATCGATTGAAACTACTGTTGCTTCTGATTTGTTGATATAATCTACAACTGCAGCGTAGCCTCCTTCTAAAGGTCTGTTTAATCCCGAACCAAACAGGCCGTCAATAATAATGTCATGTTCATTTAATTCGGGCGCTGAAAAGTCGGTAATGACTTCCGTGAAATAGACTGTCTCCATCTCTTCTAAACGTTGTTTGTTAAGTTCGCAGTCGACAGAAAGAGATTCTTTGGGGTTAAAAAGAAAAGATTCAACCCGATAACCTTCGTCCTGTAAAAGACGTGCTATTGCCAGGGCATCTGCGCCATTGTTGCCGGGACCGGCAAAGACGATGATACGGTTCTGCTTGGAATAACGGCGGGTGAACTCACGCATAAATATGGTTGCTGCTCGTTCGATTAAACTTATAGAGTTTATAGGCTCGTTCTGAATAGTATACTGGTCTAATGTTTTGACCTTGTCTGTCGTAAATATCTTAATCATGATTGGTTCTTTTTTTTGTATGCAAACATAAAGAAAAATATTGAAATGTGATAAGATTTTATTATCGTATTAGGCAAGAGATGGCACAAAAGATTGTTTATCATCAAAAAATGTTGTAATTTTGTAACCCATAAATTATGATGTTATGGATAATATCCAGTTGAAAGATAAAAAATTTGAACTTTATATTTCTGAAGAAGAAATAAAGGAGGCCATTTCTAAGATGGCAGAACATATTCGTGAAGATGTAAAAGGAACAGATCCTCTGTTTGTGGGAATTTTGAACGGTGCATTTATGTTTACTGCTGAATTGATGCGTCAACTGAATGATTATTACGAATTGACGTTCGCGCGTTATTCTTCATATCGCGGAACGAACTCGACTGGAATTGTCAACGAGATTATGCCTGTGCAGGCAGAAATAAAAGGGCGGACATTAATTTTGTTGGAAGATATAATTGATACCGGTTTTACGATGAAGCAGGTTATGTCAAAACTTCGGGCTGAAGGAGCGGGAGATGTTAAACTGGCTACAATGCTGTTTAAGCCTGAATCATTAAAATGTGATTTGAAGCCGGATTATATAGGAATACAGATACCTGCAGATTTTATTGTTGGTTATGGTTTGGATTATGATGGCTTGGGACGTGCTTATAAAAATATATATAAGATTGTAGCAGTTTAGTTTTTGATGATTAATCAATATAAGCAAATAAGAATATAATATATTAATGTATAATAACAACAGTCGCTACTTGTAATCTTGCGAGTGCTTCATGTTCATAAAAAAAAGAGATAATTATGTTGAATATTGTCATTTTTGGTGCTCCCGGTTCAGGGAAAGGGACAGAGAGCGAATTAATTATTAAAGAATATGGTGTTGATCATATTTCTACCGGGGATGTGTTGCGCTCAGAAATAAAGAATGAGACAGAATTGGGAAAGATTGCTAAAGATTATATCGATAAGGGACAATTAGTACCAGATGATTTGATTGTTAATATGCTGGCAAAGGTTCTGGACGGTAAGAAAAATTCAAAAGGTGTGATTTTTGACGGTTTTCCACGTACTATTCCACAAGCGAAAGCATTGAAGGAAATGTTGAACAAGCGGGGTACAGATGTATCTGTAATGTTGGACCTCAAGGTTGATGAAGACGAACTGATCCGACGTTTGCTTGAGCGTGGAAAGATTTCAGGCCGTTCGGATGATAATTTGGATACTATTAAATCGCGCCTTGATGTATATTATAAGCAGACGGCACCGTTGGCAGACTATTACATAAGCGAAGGTAAACATGTGGCTATCAAAGGAGTCGGAGCTATTGAAGAAATTTTCGGAAGAGTTAAAGATGCTATAAACGCAGTAAAATAAAGAATTTGTATGGCTGAATCGAACTTTGTGGATTATGTGAAAATCTATTGTCGCTCTGGAAAAGGTGGGCGAGGGTCTTCTCATTTCCGGCGGGCAAAATATATTCCAAAAGGCGGGCCTGACGGAGGCAATGGAGGGCGAGGCGGCCATATTTATCTTCGTGGAAACCGGAATTATTGGACTCTTCTTCATTTGAGATATCAACGTCATGTGTTGGCTATAAATGGCGGACGCGGAAGTGCAAAACGAAGTACCGGAAAGGACGGTGATGATGTAATCGTTGATGTTCCTTGCGGTACGGTTGCTTATGATGCTGTTACAGGACAATACATATGTGATGTGACAGAAAATGGTCAGAAAGTGATGTTGCTTAAAGGAGGCAGAGGGGGATTGGGGAACTGGAATTTTAGAACTTCAACAAATCAGGCTCCACGTTACGCACAACCTGGTGAACCGGCCGAAGAACGTATGATTATTCTTCAGCTTAAACTACTGGCGGATGTGGGATTGGTTGGATTCCCTAATGCGGGTAAGTCAACATTGCTATCTGTGGTTTCAGCGGCTAAACCAAAGATAGCTAATTATCCGTTTACTACTTTGGAACCTAATTTGGGAATTGTCAGCTATCGGGATAATAAATCGTTTATTATGGCTGATATTCCGGGTATTATTGAAGGAGCCAGTGAAGGGAAAGGGCTGGGATTACGTTTTTTGAGTCATATTGAACGCAATTCTTTACTTCTATTTATGGTGCCAGCCGACGCGGATGATATCAAAAAAGAATATGAAATTCTACTTGGTGAGTTGATCAAGTATAATCCGGATTTAGCGGATAAACCTCGAGTTTTGGCTGTTACCAAATGTGATATGCTGGATGAGGAGTTAATGCAAGAAATGGCTGATGGTATGCCTGAAAGTATTCCATGTGTATTTATCTCTTCCATTACAGGACTAGGAATTATGGCATTAAAAGATTTATTATGGCGTGAGCTTAATAAGGAATCTTTTAATGAGGTTGAGCGCATCGTTCATAAGGATATTGATGTCAAAACGCTCCAACTGGATGACGATAATAATTATATTGTACCAATGGAGGAGGATGCCGACGAGGAAGATGATGACTATGAAGAGTACGATTGGGAGGATGATGATGGTGATGAAAACGTTCCCAAGCAAGATTGAAGAAGTGAAAATGCTGCAGTTCCCTTTACTTGAAGGCTATTGCAACATTTCTCATTTTACGACTACCCGGCATGGAGGAGTGAGCCAAGGGCTTTATGGCTCTTTAAATTTTGGACGACATAGTGGAGATGATATTCAAACGGTATGGGATAACTTCAGAATCTTATCAGAGGCTATTGAAATTCCGCTCGAACGCATATATGTCCCGGGCCAAGTTCATGGCTGTCGGATAGTAGATATTAATGAGTCTTTTTTGAGTGCTTCTAAAGTAGAGCAACAAACGCGAATTCAAGGTACTGATGCATTGATTACATCCATTTCAGATGTGTGTGTGGCTGTTTCTACTGCGGATTGTGTTCCCGTGTTATTGTATGCTCCCGACAAAAAAATTGTGGCTTCTATCCATGCTGGTTGGCGAGGAACAGTACAACATATTGGAGCCAAGGCAGCTTTATATATAAAAGAACAATATGGTGCAGATATGAGCCTGATGTTAGCAGGAATAGGACCGTCTATTGACCGTGATTCTTTTGAAGTTGGCGAAGAGGTAGTTGATGCATTTTGTAAAGCTGAGTTTGATTCTTCTATTATTAAAAGAGATATGAAGACAGGAAAAGCTCATATCGATTTGTGGGAAGCCAATCGTTTACAGCTTATAGATGTGGGTATAAAACCTGAGCATATTGAAGTTTCGGGTATTAGTACGTTTACGCATGTAGGTGATTTTTTTTCGGCTCGCAGGTTAGGGAAAGACTGCGGACGTATGCTTTCAGGTATCTGGATAAAAGAAGGAAAGTAATGATTAAGATTTTTGTTTCAGACGAGATAAAGAAGGCTTGCCCTAATTTGCGGGTATTAGCGATCTCCTGTGATGTGAGGAACACTGAATCGGATGAACAATTGTGGAAGGAAATAGCTGAAGTAGAAATAAATGTTCGTTTCTCAATGAAGCTTGAAGAAATTAATAAATGGTTGCCTATCCGGGCTACTCGTCAAGCGTATAAGGAATGTGGAAAAGATCCTAACCGTTATCGTCCTTCATCTGAATCCCTTCTTAGGCGGATTGTTCGTAATCTTCCTTTGTATAAAGTGGATACATTGGTCGATCTGATAAATCTGTTATCTATACAAAGTGGCTATTCTATAGGAGGATTTGATGCTGCTAAGATTACAGGCGATAGACTAACCTTAGGTATAGGGCAGGAGGGTGAGTTGTATCATGGAATAGGCAGAGGAATCTTAAATATTGCAGGTCTTCCGGTTTATAGAGATTCAATGGGAGGTATTGGGACACCAACGAGCGATGAAGAACGAACAAAGATAAGTAGGGAAACAAATCGCTTATTAATGATTATTAACGGATATTCCGGATTGGCAGGTTTGGAAGAAGCAGGCGAATATGGAAAAAAATTGTTGAGACAATATGTTTTTGCTACAAATATGGAAACAATGCTTCTCTGAAAAATAGTGCAAAAGTTGAAGTAGGTAATGTATTTATCTGTAACTTTGTACCCGTTAATCAATTAACAAAAAAGAAAACATGATCGAATTGATTGGAACTAATGCCGGCCTTGTTTGGAATGCATTGAATGATGGCGGCAAAATGAGTATTAAAACTCTAAAAAAGGCAACGAAGATTAAACTGGACAAAGATCTTTATGCCGCATTAGGTTGGTTGGCCAAAGAAGGAAAACTGACTTTTGAAGAAAAAGGAGATGAACTGTATGTTGCTTTAGCTTGATGCCAAGCAACAAATTTAGTCGGGCTGTTCGAATTTAATTTTGAACGGCCTTTTTTGTGTTTTAAATTTTCTTAGAAAAAAATAGCTTCATTGTTGGATAATTCAATACTTAATTCTACTTTTGTATAGAATTTGATATGAAATGGTCGAGGATCATAAAAGGTTGTTAGCTGTATTGGATGTCAGAGTTCGGGATTTGATGAGCTTCTGTGATATGAAGCAACAGAAAATTAACGAATTGGAGTTGATTTTAGCTCAAAAAGAAAGCGAATTACAGAAAGCAACGCAGGCGATAAACGATTTAAACATCAAATGCGATAACATGTTGACAGCTCGTGTCGTATCGGCGAATGAAAGAGAAATAAGAAGTGCGAAGATGCGACTGTCGAAGTTGGTACGGGAAGTAGATAAATGCATTGCACTATTAAATGAATAGAGGCGGTGAATAACAGATTTCTTATACATGTAGAAATAGCCGATAAGAGTTACGGCTTATGGATTGATCGTAAAGATGAAGAGTTGGTGCGCGAAGCGGCTAAACAAATCCGAAATACGATAAATCAATATCGGCAGACATATGCGCAGTCTGATATGGATGTAAAAGACTTGTTGGCGATGACAGCACTTAAATTGGCTGTACATAATTTGCAGTTGAAAGATAAAAATGATACAGGTCCTTTTGCAGAAAAAATACAAGAATTGACAGAACAACTGGAAAGTTTTCTGAAGAAATAAATGACATATTGGCTATAAGAGCATTCTCCTGTACTTGCTTTGCATGGTTCTCAGTGTATTGTGTGAAGATATATTATAGTGGTATTTATTATGGAACTTAATTTATTAGTTATATGGGAATGTATATAATCATAGCTATAGGAACCTTCATTATTGGAGGCGTGGTTACATGGTCGGTTTTGCACTTCCTTTTGAAATCCAAATATGATTCGGTATTGACTGAAGCAGAAAAGGAATCGGAAGTTATAAAGCAGAAAAAGCTGCTGGAAGTAAAAGAAAAATTTCTCCATCTTAAAGCTGATCTGGAAAAACAGGTGTCAGCACGAAATGCAAAAATTCAATCTGTTGAAACGAAGTTGAAACAACGAGAATTGTCTTTGAATCAGAGACAAGAGGATTTGCAGCGCAGAAATGGAGAGATTGATACAATTAAGGAAAATCTGTCCGTACAACTTGAATTGATTGATAAGAAAAAGCAGGATCTTGAGAAACTCCATCAAAAAGAAGTAGAACAATTGGAAACGCTTTCCGGATTATCGGCTGATGAAGCAAAAGAAAAATTGATCGAATCTTTAAAAGACGAAGCTAAATCGGAAGCAACCTCTTATATAAATGAAATTATGGAAGAGGCAAAGATGACCGCAAATAAGGATGCAAAGAAAGTCATTATACAATCAATACAACGTGTGGCAACAGAAACAGCTATAGAAAATGCAATTACCGTATTCCATATAGATTCTGATGAGATTAAAGGTCGTATTATCGGTCGTGAAGGGCGTAATATACGGGCTTTGGAGGCTGCAACAGGAATTGAAATTGTAGTTGATGACACGCCTGAAGCTATTGTTCTTTCAGGTTTTGATCCGGTACGCCGAGAAATCGCGCGCTTGGCATTACACCAATTGGTTCAGGACGGACGTATCCATCCAGCGCGTATTGAAGAGATTGTTACCAAAGTAAAAAAACAAGTTGAAGATGAGATCGTTGAAACAGGTAAACGCACTGTTATCGATCTAGGTGTGCATGGCTTGCATCCTGAGTTGATACGCTTGATTGGTAAGATGAAGTATCGTTCTTCATATGGACAAAATTTGTTGCAGCATGCTCGTGAAACCGCTAACTTGTGTGCAGTTATGGCTTCTGAGTTAGGATTGAATCCGAAAAAAGCAAGACGGGCCGGATTGTTGCACGATATAGGTAAAGTACCTGATGATGAACCGGAGTTGCCACATGCAATCTTAGGCATGAAATTATGTGAGAAATATAAAGAGAAACCGGAAATATGTAATGCAGTAGGATCGCACCATGATGAAGTGGAGATGCAGACATTACTGGCTCCGATAGTACAAGTATGCGATGCTATTTCGGGTGCCCGCCCAGGCGCTCGCCGTGAGGTTGTTGAAGCTTATATCAAACGATTAAATGATCTTGAACAGCTGGCTCTTTCGTATCCGGGAGTTGTTAAAACTTATGCTATACAAGCAGGGCGTGAATTACGCGTAATTGTGGGGGCCGATAAAATAGACGATAAGGAAACTGAAAATCTGTCTAATGAAATAGCAAAGAAGATACAGGATGAAATGACTTATCCGGGACAAGTGAAAATTACTGTTATTCGTGAGACTCGTGCTGTAAGCTATGCAAAATAACAGTGCGGTGAAGGTGCCCGAAATTTGTATAGTATGAAAGATTTTGCAGCATTAGTAAAGAGCAGGAGGAGTGTACGAAAGTTTACTGATTGTCAGCTTACTCCGGAACAGGTAGAGGTGATATTGAGAGCCGCCTTGATGGCTCCTGCTTCTAATCATCGGAATCCATGGCAGTTTGTTGTTGTGGAAGATAAGGAAATGTTAGCAAAATTGGCTTCTTGTAAGGAGAATGGCTCCGCATTTATTGCCGGTTGTACACTGGCAATCGTTGTTTCTGTCAATTTTATGGAAAGCGATATGTGGATGGAAGATGCAACTATAGCTGCAGCGTATATGCAGCTTCAGGCTGAAGATTTGGGCTTAGGCAGCTGCTGGTGTCAGATACATGGGCGATATACTGAAAACGATACTGATGCGGAACAGTATGTACGAGATTTGTTGAATATTCCCTATCAGCTTGGAGTCCTTTGCATCATTGGTTTCGGATATAAGGCAGAGCAACAGAAATCACATGATGAAGGGCAATTGCAATGGGAGAAGGTGCATCTTGATAAATTTAAAATGCCCGATAGCGTGAAGGAAGGCGGGATATGAAAGTGATATTTATAGGGACGGGTAATTTGGCAACTCGATTGTCTCTTGGGATGAAACGAGTTGGATTTAATATCGTTCAGGTTTATAGTTATACACAAGACCATGCAACGTCTTTAGCTGAAAAATTAGGTTGTGAGTGGACTACAGCTCTTGAGGAAGTTCATGATGATGCAGAACTGTATGTTTTTTCATTGAAAGATTCTGTTTTGCCAGATGTTATCGCTGGCATGAAGCCTAATCAGGGTATATGGATTCATACTGCCGGGAGTATGCCGATGGATGTGTTTGCAGGTTTTTCAAATCGATATGGAGTGCTTTATCCTTTGCAAACATTTAGTAAACAACGTGCTGTTGATTTTTCTATAGTGCCGTTATTTTTGGAATCGAATAATGCCGATGTCGCGGAAAAGTTGAAAAAGGTAGCATTCTCCATTTCTAGCAGTGTCTATTTTCTTTCCTCTGAGAAGCGTAAGTATCTGCATTTAGCCGCTGTATATGCTTGTAACTTTGCAAATTATATTTATTCTGAAGCTTTTAAATTACTTGAATCGCAGGCAATACCGACAGAAGTGTTGCTTCCGTTGATTGATGAAACAGCGGCTAAGGTACATGTAATGTCCCCTGCTGAGGCTCAGACAGGGCCGGCTGTACGCTATGACGAGAACGTAATAAACAAACATCTTGCTATGTTGACTGATACAGATAAAAAGTTGCTTTATCAATTGCTTAGCAAGAGCATACATAAGGAAACGATAGATGGGGAGCATTAACTATGATTTGAAAAAGATAAAGGCGTTTGTATTTGATGTGGATGGGGTGCTATCCTGCAACTTTATCTCTTTGGATTCTAGTGGAGATCCAATGCGAACGGTTAATATAAAGGATGGTTATGCAATGCAGTTGGCTGTAAAGAAAGGATATCAGGTCGCAATTATTACAGGTGCTTATACGGAATCAGTTGTGATGCGATACTCCCGTTTAGGCCTGAATTATATCTATACAAGAAGCGCTGTGAAAATTAATGACTTCTATGATTTTTTGGAAAAAACAGGATTGAAGGCAGAAGAGGTGCTCTATGCAGGTGATGACATACCTGATTATGAAGTAATGCAGCTGGTGGGACTTCCTGTTGCTCCGGCTGATGCGGCTCCTGACATTAAAAACATTGCTAAATATATATCGCCTTATAACGGTGGCCATGGCGTCGCACGTGATGTTATTGAGCAGACAATGAAAGCGCAGGGGCGTTGGATGAGCGATGAAGCTTTTGGATGGTAACAAAATACTATAATATATGTTGTCAAATTTAGAAAAATATAAGATTGTATTAGGGTCGGCTTCTCCACGGCGTAAAGAATTGCTGACTGGATTGGACTTGGATTTTGAAGTCCGTGTTATGGAAGGAATTAAGGAATCATATCCTAAAGATTTGCGTCCTGATCTTATTCCTGTCTTCATTGCTGCAAAGAAAGCGAAAGCTTATAAAAAAATAATGCCGGAAGACGAATTGCTTATAACGGCTGATACAATTGTATGGACATACAAAGAGGTGCTTGGTAAGCCTGCCGATCGTGATGCTGCTATAGAAATGTTGAAACAATTGTCTGGAAATGAACATCAGGTGATTACTGGCGTTTGCCTGACCTCAAAGCAAAAATCTCTCTCTTTTTCGCAGACTTCCTCTGTGACTTTTGGCGAGTTGACAGATGAAGAAATTGAGTATTATGTCGACAAATACCAGCCTTTTGATAAAGCCGGAGCTTATGGTGTGCAGGAGTGGATTGGATATATAGGTGTTGAGTCGGTCAAAGGGAGTTTTTATAATGTGATGGGCTTGCCAGTAAGGAGGTTATATCAGGAGCTGAAAAATTTCTAAATGATGCGAAGATTTTGCTGCTGGCTTTTATGTTTCTTCTCTTTGCAGTTGGCTTTTGCCGGTAATCGGAAAGAGGTGTTTGATGTGAAGCTCCAGAATGGATTGAAGATGTGTGTTGAGGTATGTGAAGATGGTATTTTTCATATACAAATGACTCCGCATGATCAATATACGGAGTCTCTGTTGCAAAGATATCAGATTCTGAAAACAGACTGGGCTGCGGTGGAAGTGAAAAAAAAGGAAGATCGCCAAAAATTTGAACTACGTACAGCACATTATATATTAAAGGTAAATAAGCAAACAGGCCTTGTTTCTGTCACCAACAACGAGGGAAAAAATATTATTGAGCAGTTGCGTTTTTATGCTTCTTCTGATAGGCTTTGTGAAAAGCTAGGTGAGGTTATTAATAAGAAATTTTTGGATTTGAACGTATCTAACAATAGTGGTATCATTGGTGATGACAAGAAACCGACTTTGAAAGATATGGCTGAAACGGGTGATTTCAAAAATAATAGTATTCTTTCAGTCTTATTGAAGAACGACGAGCGTTTTTATGGAGGAGGTAGTACAAGTCGCGAACATATTCAGCATCGTGGTGAGTTGTTGCGAATGTGGGCAACCTATCAGCATACCGAGATCCCTACTCCATTTATGATTAGTTCTAACAACTGGGGTATTTTTAATAATACGACACGTAAAAATTTTTTTGATGTAGGAAGTTACGATCATGATAATTTGTATGTCTACAACACGACTGATGAGGCGGATTTTTATCTGATGTTCGGCAATTCTATGTGTGATGTGATTGATAAGTATACAACAATTACGGGAAAGCCTTTTCTTTTCCCGAAATGGGCTTATGGGTTAAACTTCGGTCCAAATATGTTGGAAGGACAGTTTGATATTCTCAATGATGCCGTGCGTTTTCGCGAACTCGGTGTTCCTTGCGACATGTTCTGGCTCGAACCGCAGTGGATGGAGAAACGCTATGATTTCTCGACGAAAAAGAAATGGAATTATCAAAAGTTTACGGCTGAACCTTATTGGGTGGCGGATAAGTATCCTAAGAGTGAATCCCACAATTTGTTGATAGGGCGTCTGCATGGTTTAGGATTTCATCTTTGTCTTTGGTTATGTGAGGAATATGATGAGAGTCTGGTGGCTGAAGACGAACTGGCGGCTCAAGCCGGTAAATCGCAATCGGGTCAGGAGCATTGGATGGATCATCTGATGAATTTTGTCGATAACGGTGTCGATGGTTTCAAGCTTGATCCCGCTCGTACGATTGATGAGCATCCGGATTTTTCCTATTATAATGGTCGAACTGATAAAGAAATGCATAACTTGAATCAGGTGTTGATGCCAAAGCAGCTTTTTACGACTTCGCGCTACCATAAGGGGACGCGGGCTTTCCAACATTATACTGCCGGGTGGGCTGGTACGCAGCACTGGACGGCTTCAACAAGTGGAGATAATGGGGGTGGAAAGACAGCTTTGTTCGACCAGCTAAATTTGGGGATAAGCGGATTTCTAAATACTTCGTGCGATGTGCTTAATGTTGGCAAGGATCAAGAGATGCAGAGTCTTCATTTTGGACTATTTTTGCCATGGGTGCAAATCAATAGCTGGTATTCACTGCATCAGCCTTTCTATTTTCCCGAGAAAGAAAAAAATATTTATCGTGATTATGTAAAACTACGTTATTCATTAATGCCCTATATTTATTCGGCAGCTTTGGAAGGTGCGCAAAGTGGCATGCCGATTGTGCGTGCCATGCCTTTGATGTTCCCAGACGACCGCCATGTTGACGATATGGTTTATCAATATATGTTTGGCGAAAACTTACTGGTAGGCATCTTCAGTGACAGTATATACCTTCCTAAGGGAAATTGGATCGATTATTGGACGGGAGAAATTATTGCAGGAGGACAGGAGATCAAACATGCTATTCCCGACAATCGTGCTGGATTACTATTTGTACGCGAAGGAGCGATCATTCCTTATCAGAAGGATATGCAGTATATTGGCGAAAAGTCGCTTGACACACTCATAGTGCGTGTTTATCCCAAAGAATTCAGTTCATATGCCTTATATGAAGATGATGGGCGAAGTTTTGATTATGAGCAGGGTAAGGTGGCTGTGACACGCTTTGAATGCAGGGAAAATAATCGAAATGTGGAATTTACGATTTTCCCTGTGAAAGGTGATTATAAAGGTATGTATCGTGCGCGCACGTATGAACTCGAGATTGCTTGTTTGCGGCGTCCTTCCATGGTGCGTATCAACAATGTGATTCAGGAGGGATGGCGGTATGGAGATGATCATAAACTTTACCTCACACTTCATCAGAAGGAGGTGTCAGAAAAGGTTGTTGTGTCCATTTTGTAACTTTAATAGATTTTCCCGGAATTCCCGGCAAATCTTATCCATATTTATAAAAAATGCCCAAAAGACAGCAAAAGTTTTTTGGGCGTTTTCTTAAGTTGTCCACCTTTATCGAGGAGCAGCTTAAGTAGTTATGAAGGTTGTTTATTTCCCGCGTCGATTGGGGAGATATTGCAGCATTCCCTTGGAAAAGTCAATCTGTTCTTTCCCGCTTTCATCGGTATAAATAATGTAGTATTCTATTTCCGGAACATTGAGGGCCATTTGTTTAGCTTTATCGCGCCCCATTGCCATGAAAGCAGTGGCATAAGCGTCGGCTGTCATACAGTTACTGGCTACAATGGTTGCACTCAGAACATTTTGTTCAGCAGGATAACCTGTTTTGGGATTAATTGTATGTGCGTATTTTTTGCCGTTTTTGATGTAGTAGTTACGATAATTGCCGGATGTTGCGATGCCACCTTTTTTGCATAGCTGTACCACTTCTTCAATATCATTCTTGATGCCCGTCGTATCGTCTTCAGGCTTGTTGATTCCAATCTTCCAGCAGTCGCCGCGATCATTAATGCCATTCATAGTCACTTCACCGCCGATTTCAATCATATAGTTTTTAACGCCCAGGCGTTCAAACATGCGTGCGAGGACATCACACGAATAACCTTTGGCAATGGCCGAACAGTCCAGCATCAGACGCGAATCGTCTTTTATCACCTTGTTACCCGCTAAATGTACTTTTTGATAACCGACGAATGCTTTAACACTATCGATGATAGCTGGTGTGACGCTGTCTTTTTTGCTAAAACCGAAGCCCCACAATCCGACATAGGGTGCACACGTGATGTCAAAAATACCATCTGAGTGTTTGGAGACTTCCATCGATTTGTTGAAAACCTCTTTAAACCATTCGTCAACCTCTACCGATTCGTTACGGTTTACTTTGGCAATGATTGAGTTGGGGTTGAATGGATTCAATGACAGATTGAACTTTTGCAGTTCAGCATCAATACTGTCAGTCAGCACATCCGATGCTTCGTACTTAATGTGATAAATCGTGTGGAACACTGTCCCGCTCTCTTCATAATACTGCTTGGGTTTGCTGCATCCATTGCAGAGCAGAACAAACAGAGCTGCGATAAAACAAATTTTTTTGTACATATTTTTAGTTTTTAATTTGTTGAAGAATGATTATCCGTTGAAATAGATATGTTGAACAAGTATCTTAATACCAATTGCAATGAGAATAAGTCCTCCTAGAACGCCCAGCTTCAGGTTTACCTTATGCCCTAACCCATTGCCCAAATAAACGCCGCAAGCCGAGATAATGAATGTGACGATTCCGATAGTGACAATATCCAATGCGATGTTCGACTCCAGGCATGCTAGCGATATCCCGACAGCCAGAGCGTCAATGCTAGTAGCAATGCCTAATCCACAAAGGGTAGCAATGCAGAGCGGATCGTGTTTATTCTTTTCGTCTCTTTGAGTCAAGTCTTCGTAAATCATCTTTCCACCCAGATATATTAATAGTATGAAAGCAACCCAATGATCAAATTCTGTAATGTATTTTCGAAAGCTCATACCTGCCAGAAAACCAATCAGCGTCATACCTGCCTGGAATAGGGCCAAAATACTACTGATACGAAAAACATTGCTGAATTTCAGATTCTTGATGAGTATTCCGTTGGTAACAGATACAGCCAGACTGTCCATCGATAATCCAATAGCCAACAATATGATTTCAATGAATGACATGGATAGATGTTGTTATACAAGATTAAATTTCCGACTCAATTTTATATCGGTTTCTGTTTGGCGAATCCCTTGATATCAGTTCGCCAATGAAGCCTGCCAAAAACATTTGTGTACCCAATATCATTGCCGTCAGAGCAATGTAGAAGAAGGGTGAACTGGTAACTAACGGTCGCAAGTCACCAGAGCAGATGGAAATGAGCTTTGCTGCTAGAACAATTACTAAGGCGATGAATCCAATAAAGAACATCACGCTTCCCCACAGGCCGAAGAAATGCATCGGCTTTTTTCCGAATTTGGAAGTGAACCATAGTGTCATCAGGTCTAAATAACCATTGACGAATCGGTTAAGTCCAAACTTACTCGTTCCGTATTTGCGTGCTTGGTGTTTTACCACTTTTTCCCCAATCTTGCCGAATCCGGCAATTTTAGCCAGATAGGGAATGTAACGATGCATATCGTTGTAGACTTCGATATTCTTTATGACGATATTTTTGTAGGCTTTCAGGCCGCAGTTAAAATCATGGAGATTGTGAATTCCAGAAATCTTACGCGCTGTAGCGTTGAATAGCTTCGTTGGAATGGTCTTTGTCAATGGGTCGTATCGTTTTTTTTTCCAACCAGAGACTAAATCATAATCATCTTCGGTAACCATACGATAGAGTTCAGGAATTTCGTCCGGACTATCTTGCAGGTCTGCATCCATAGTGATTACAACATCACCTTGTGCTTTCTGAAAACCACAGTTCAGGGCCGGCGACTTGCCATAGTTGCGACGGAACTTGATGGCATGCACAATCTCCGGAGCCTGTGTTTTCAGTGCTTCTATTACTTTCCATGAATTATCGGTGCTTCCATCATTGATAAAAATGATTTCATAACTGTAATGATGCTCTTTCATGACGCGCTCGATCCATGCATAAAGATCTGGCAGAGATTCCGCTTCGTTGTATAAAGGTATGACTACTGAGATATCCATTTCTAATTTTTTTTATTGTTTGTTTACCGTTGAACCTGTATTTCTTTGTACAATTGCTGCTACCGGAATTGACAGCACAATACCATAGAATATGTTGTTGAATATACCTTGTATGGCCATGTGGATAGGGGTTATATTTATCTGTGTTAAGTTTTTGACCGCTTCAGGACTTACATTTGCACTTTTAAGAATCTGCGTCATCGAGTCGATCATGCTTGGCAGATAGTCCGGCGAAACAATGTATTTGAAAAATATATAGTGCGCCAGTGAAACAATGAGTGCTGCAAAAAAATAAATCATAACACCAAAACGCCATGCTTGAGAAAAACGAATGGATCCACCCAGATCTTCTCTGAATCGTTTCGTTAATACATAAGCAATAAATGGAACCGCGAGTGTGCATCCCCAATAGACTGACATAAATGCAGGACGTGTATATCCGATAATAAAAAAGATATATTTGAATATCCAGTAAATACCCATTGCCAACCCATACGACATCGCACTTTTGAGAAGTATGTTTTTGTTTTCCTCCATCTGATAATGATACAATTATTTCAATAATGCCGACAAAGATACTCTTTTCTCGCCTTATAATACTACTATGAAATAAAAAAGAGAAAGTTTACAATTGAAACTTTCTCTTCCCCTGAGCCTCTTGTCGGATTCGAACCAACGACCCCGAGATTACAAATCACGTGCTCTGGCCAACTGAGCTAAAGAGGCAGGTGGGTAAGCTTACTACATCGCGCCGCTACAACCAAGTACCCTTGCTGCGGTCAAGCCCTGGGGGATTCCGAGGGAGCATGCCGTATAGGACTTACCCAGCTGCAAAGGTAGATATTATTTTTTATTATGCAAGCATTTTTTTCTTTTTGTAAGTAGTAAATATATCAAGAGGGGTATATTTTGTGGTCCAGGATTGTATGAATAGTTGTCTTTATTTTTATACGACAGGTACTTACAGGATATTCCCGGATAGTATATAAAGGTAAGGTTGTGAGAATGATTTTTTTTTACTAGATTTGCAATATTAGAGGGAATAGAATGAATATATAATGATGGAAAAATGACTGCATTATATATGTATGGAAATAATGTTTGAGTTTACTTTAATTATTAAAACAATAGTCGTTTATGAAACAAAAAGAGATTCTTTCACTTTCAATCATCCAGTTAATTATGCTTTTCCGGCGTGAAATTCCCTTCATATCCGACATGGCGGAATCTAGTCGTAATGCACAGTTGTTTAAGAAGAAGCTTCGTGAGGCTATGATTAAAAAGCAAAAGAATCAAAAGGATGTTTGTGAACAAATCCTTCTTCTTTTAGAATATGACGGACATATGATTCAGGAGTTATCGACAGGCGAGAAAATTCGGATTCGGCCATTGACCTATTTGTGGCAATTCCTTACCGGTCACTTAGAGAGTTTGGATATATCGGTTGATTTATTTATTGATCTGTTTTTTTTATTTAAGCGTTTGGAAGGAATTGAACTGCCAGACGTTTCGCTAAATTGCCTGAACGAAAGTATTGACCGTTGGTCTTCTGCCAGAAGCAAGAATGTGAAACAGATGAGAACTCAAAACAAGGAAAGAATGCTCCGTTTATTGATTCAAAAGATAGATGCCCGTAAATCTTCATCTTCACGATTTCATTTTGATAAAGGCATGCGTTATAGAGATAAGTATCAACAGGTGAATTTATGGTGGAATGATTTCAAATTCCATTTAGCAATGGCCGTGAAATCACCTACAGAGTTAAATTATTTTCTGAATAACTCTTTATCGACGGAAACGATGTCGCTCCTTTCTGAGGCTCGTAAGAAGGGAATGCCTTTTTTTGCAACTCCTTATTATTTATCATTACTTGATGTCACGGGCGGAGAATATGATGATGAAGCTATTCGCAGTTATGTTATTTATTCTCCACAACTGGTAGAAACTTTTGGAAACATTCGTGCTTGGGAAAAGGAGGATGTTGTTGAAGTAGGTAAGCCTAATGCTGCGGGCTGGCTGTTACCTAATGCTTATAATATCCATCGTCGTTATCCTGACGTGGCTATTTTAATCCCTGACACAATGGGACGGGCTTGCGGCGGATTATGCGCATCTTGTCAGCGGATGTATGATTTTCAGAGCAAACATCTTAATTTTGAGTTTAAAGAATTGCTTCCCAAAGAAAGTTGGGAGCATAAGCTTTGTACTTTAATGACTTATTTTGAAGATGATACTCAGTTGCGCGATATATTGATTACAGGCGGAGATGCTTTGATGAGTCAAAATAAAACGTTGAAAAATATATTGAATGCCGTTTACCATATGGCCTGCAACAAGCATAAAGCTAATATGAGCCGCCCTGATGGTGAAAAATATGCCGAATTGCAGCGCGTACGTTTGGGGTCTCGACTTTTGGCTTATCTACCCATGCGCGTTAATGACGAACTGATTGAAATATTGAAGGAATTTAAAAATGAGGCTTCAACGGTCGGAGTCAAACAATTTATTATTCAGACGCATTTTCAATCTCCTTTGGAGGTTACGCCGGAAGCTCGGGAGGCTATACGTAAAATTTTGTCGGCCGGATGGTTAATAACGAATCAGTTAGTATATACGGCTGCTGTTTCCCGCAGAGGGCATACGGCTCGTTTGAGGCAGGTACTTAACTCATTGGGTGTATTGTGCTATTATACATTTTCAGTAAAAGGGTTTAATGAGAATTATGCGGTTTATACACCGAATAGTCGCTCGTTGCAGGAACAATATGAAGAAAAAAAACTTGGTCGATTAACGAAGGAGCAGGCGAAAGAACTTTCAAAAGAGTTGGAATCCTCTACAAATACCGCTGTAACCATTCGAGGTTTCATGAAGAAATATCAGCTGCCGTTTTTAGCTACTGACAGAAGCGTACTTAATCTGCCAGCAATTGGAAAGAGTATGAGCTTCCAAATGGTAGGCATAACATTAGAGGGAAAGAGAGTTTTGCGTTTTAATCACGATCATTCACGTCAGCACAGCCCTATTATAGATAGAATGGGTGATATATACATTGCCGAGAACAAGTCTGTAGCCGCTTATCTGCGCCAATTACAACAAATGGGTGAGAAAGTCGATAACTATTCAACTATCTGGAAATACACTCAAGGTGAAACCGAACCTCGTTTCGAATTGTATGAGTATCCTGACTTCCCCTTTAAAGTTACTGATCGTTTGAGTAATATAAAACTGACAGAATAGGAGGCCGCAACTTTATATCATTATAGTATAGATAGAATATTTAAGTTACAAAAAGAATTAACAGTACTTCTGATTTTTCCTTAATAAATCGGGAGCACTTTTAATAAAACTTTTACCTTTGTGCCCAAATAAAAACTTAAATACGGTATAACAATGGGTGGTTTTTTCGGGACAATATCTCATTCGGCATGTGCTACCGATTTGTTCTATGGCACAGACTATAATTCACATTTAGGAACGCGCCGGGGAGGTATGGCGACATACAATAAAGAATCTGGTTTTGTACGTTCTATTCACAATCTGGAAAATGCTTATTTTCGTTCGAAGTTCGAGACCACACTCTCCGACTTCGTTGGCAACTCAGGCATTGGCGTTATCAGCGATACTGATCCACAACCTATAGTAATTAATTCTCATTTAGGGAAGTTCGCAATTGTTACTGTGGCAAAAATTAATAATATAAATGAACTTGAGAATGAACTGTTGGCAGCTAATATGCATTTTTCGGAGATGAGTTTAGGTAAGACAAATCAGACAGAACTCGTTGCGTTGCTTATTGTTCAAGGTAAAACATTCGTTGAGGGAATAGAAAATGTTTTCAACCGCATCAAAGGCTCGTGTTCAATGCTACTACTTACTGAAGACGGTGTTATTGCGGCTCGCGACAAGTGGGGGCGTACGCCAATCATTATTGGGAAGAAGGATGGTGCGTATGCTGCAACAAGTGAGTCAAGTAGTTTACCGAATCTGGATTATGAGATCGAACGATATGTGGGGCCGGGAGAAATTCTCTGTTTGCGGCCCGATAGCATTGAACAGTTACGCAAGCCGAACGATAGGATGCAGATATGTTCTTTTCTGTGGGTATATTATGGTTTTCCGGTGTCTTGCTATGAAGGTAAAAACGTTGAAGAAGTACGCTTTACCTGTGGATATAAGATGGGAAAGAAGGACGAATCGGAGGTTGATTGTGTGTGTGGTATTCCAGATTCGGGTGTAGGTATGGCTTTGGGTTATGCTGAAGGCAAAGGTGCACCGTATCACCGTGCAATGACAAAATATACGCCTACCTGGCCACGCAGTTTTATGCCTTCGAACCAGGATATGCGCTCTTTGGTTGCGAAGATGAAACTGATTCCTAATCGGGCGATGTTGCAAGGCAAGCGCATTTTATTTTGTGACGATTCGATCGTCCGCGGTACTCAGCTTCGCGATAATGTAACGATGCTGTATGGATATGGGGCAAAAGAGGTTCATATGCGTATATCTTGTCCGCCACTCATATACGGCTGTCAGTTTATCGGTTTCACCGCTTCAAAAAGTGATCTGGAACTAATTACACGTCGAGTGATCAAAGAGTTGGAAGGGGATGAAAACAAGAATCTGGAAAAATATGCGACGACGGATTCACCTGAATATAGAAAGATGGTACAGACGATTGCAGATCGTTTCGGTTTGACGTCGCTGAAATTTAATACGTTGGAAACGTTGGTCGAAGCTATTGGATTGCCAAAGTGTAAGATTTGTACCCATTGTTTTGACGGGAGTAGCTGTTTTTAGTGATAGTATGATGTAATATCTTGCATTTTTACTATCTTTGAAAGCAGAATAATAAACAGGAAAACGATGACAGTTATTGATCGATTTTTGAAATATGTCACATTCGATACACAATCGAATGAAGATGCGGGAATAACACCCAGTACGTCTGGGCAACGTGTGTTTGCTGAAGCTTTGGTCAGTGAATTGCAGGAAATAGGACTGGAAGATATCACTTTAGACGATAAGTGTTATTTGATGGCTACTCTTCCAGCTAATACGGATAAAGATCTTCCTGCAATAGGTTTTATTGCCCATCTGGATACGAGTCCGGATATGTGTGGCAGAGAAGTACAACCTCGTATTGTCTTTTATAAAGGTGGAGATATCGTTCTTTGTGAGGAAGAACAGATTGTTCTTTCTCCGAAGATGTTTCCTGAATTGAATGATTATAAGGGTGAAGATATCATTGTATCGAACGGGAGAACGTTGCTTGGCGCTGATGATAAGGCCGGTGTTGCTTCGATTATCGCTGCAATGGACTTCCTTAAAGAACATCCTGAGATCAAGCATGGAAAGATTCGTGTGGGCTTTACTCCGGATGAAGAAATAGGGGCTGGTGCCGATTATTTTGATGTGAAGAAGTTTGGATGTTTATTTGCCTATACCATAGATGGCGGGGCTCTGGGCGAATTGGAGTATGAGAATTTTAATGCTGCTGCTGCAAAGGTTTCTTTTAAAGGATTGAATGTTCATCCGGGTTATGCAAAAGATAAGATGCAGAATGCTTCTCTTCTGGCTGTTGAGTTTGCTTCATGGCTACCTTCAGTACAGCGTCCGGAGCATACGTCAGGTTATGAAGGGTTTTATCACCTGACTAATATGGTAGGCACAGTTGAATTAGCTTCGCTTTCATATATTATACGCGATCACGACCGGAAGCTTTTTGAAGAGAAGAAGGATACTGTTCGTGAATTGGTACAACGGATGAACAAGCTATATCCGGGTAGTACTACTTTAGACTTGCACGATCAATATTACAACATGCGTGAGATTGTGGAGCCGAAGAAACAAATTATTGAGTTGGCCATGGATGCCATGAGAGCGGCTGGAGTTATACCATTAGTCAAGCCTATTCGCGGCGGAACGGATGGTGCCCGACTTTCTTTTATGGAGTTACCGTGCCCGAATATTTTTGCAGGCGGACTTAATTTTCATGGTCGATATGAATTTTTGCCTGTTAATTCATTGGTTAAATGCATGGAAACAATTATCAAGATTGCTGAATTATTAAATATTAAATATTAAACACATATAATGAGATGAAAACAACTCCGTTCACAGAGGTGCATATTGCTTTAGGTGCAAAAATGCAGGAATTTGCCGGATATAACATGCCTATTGAATATACCGGTATTATTGAAGAACACATGACTGTTGTCAATGGCGTCGGTGTGTTCGATGTTTCACACATGGGTGAGTTTTGGGTTAAAGGACCTAAAGCTCTCGATTTTATACAGAGTGTTACTTCTAATGATGCCTCCGTGTTGACAGTAGGCAAGGCTCAATATACATGCCTGCCAAATGAGCAGGGCGGTATTGTTGATGATTTATTGGTTTACTTTTATGAACCTGATAAATACCTGATGGTCGTTAATGCAGCCAATATCGAAAAAGACTGGAATTGGTGTGTCAGTCATAATAAAGTAGGGGCGGAATTGGAAAACTCCTCCGATCGTATAGGACAGTTGGCTATTCAAGGCCCTAAGGCTCAACAAGTTCTTCAGCGTCTTACAGTCGTTGATCTGTCGTCAATTCCTTATTACTGCTTCACTACAGGAGAGTTCGCCGGTTGTAAGAATGTGATTATTTCAAATACCGGTTATACAGGAGCGGGTGGTTTTGAACTTTATTTTTATAAGGAAGATGCTATGAGAATTTGGAATGCCATATTTGAAGCAGGTAAGCCTGAAGCAATTAAGCCGGTTGGTTTAGGCGCTCGTGATACATTGCGTCTGGAGATGGGTTTCTGCTTGTATGGTCACGATCTGGATGATACAACATCGCCTATCGAAGCCGGTTTAGGCTGGATTACCAAGTTTGTTGATGGCAAGAATTTTACAAACCGTGTCGAACTTGAACGTCAGAAGAAAGAAGGTGTATCACGTAAACTGTGTGCTTTTGAATTAATCGACAGAGGTATCCCTCGTCAGGGTTATCCTGTCGTAGATGCATCAGATAATGAGATTGGTCATGTAACATCCGGTACAATGTCTCCTGTATTGAAGAAAGGTATTGGTATGGCTTATGTTCAACCGGCTTTTGCAAAGGCTGGAACAGAAATATTTGTTAAAGTGCGTAATAAGAACCTCAAAGCTCAGGTTGTAAGGCCTCCGTTCCGTAAATAAAATTTTACATATATTTTGTTTGTGATAGAGCTGCGTCGTTCATGATGCAGCTCTATTGGCATTGTTTGTACTGTTCTTTTATGTGTGCAAACTTTATTGCCTGACATAAGACTTCGTTTTGCATCATATTTACAGCATTGCAAAGTTAAATTTTTTTTCTAACTTTGCAAGATAAATCACAAAAACACAACATATGCTACTTACTGCAATGGTTATCGTGTTCCTCGTGGGATATCTCATGATTGCCCTGGAACATCCTCTAAAAATCAATAAAGCCGGAACAGCGTTGCTGACAGGGACGATTCTGTGGGTTATGTATACATTTGGTGCAACTCAGTTCATTCCAAATGCGTCGGCTGAAAGTTTCGAACATTTTTTGAACATGTTTCCTCAGTTTAAATCATTACCATATGTTGAACAATGCCGGCATTTTGTGGTCGATCATCAAATATTAGAAAGTATTGGAGAGATTGCAGAAACTCTGATTTTCCTTATTGGGGCTATGGTAACGGTTGAATTGATTGATTCACACGGAGGATTTGAATTCATTACAGACAAAATTACAACCGTCAATTCACGAATGTTACTATTTACGATTGCAGGTATTACTTTCTTTATGTCTGCCGTATTGGATAATCTGACTACATCTATTGTTATGGTGATGCTGATTCGCAAACTGATTGGCAATTATAAGGAACGCTGGGTTTTTGGTAGTGTTATAATTATTGCGGCAAATGCCGGTGGTGCCTGGTCGCCTATAGGGGATGTGACAACAATCATGTTGTGGGTACGGGGTAATATTTCGGCTTCGCAGATTATTCCTCAATTGTTCGTTCCCAGTTTGGTTGCCGCATTATTGCCTACTCTTCTTATTGCACGGAAGCTACATGGTAATATTACTCCTCCCAGAGAATCCGGCCAGTATAAAGATGCTTTGCTTGATGCTTTAGGTAATCGTGACAGAGTATCTATCTTGGCTATTGGATTGCTTTGTTTGTTGTTTGTCCCGGTCTTCAAATCGGTTACGCATTTGCCTCCGTTCATGGGAATATTGTTGGGTGTTGGAATATTATGGATATTTACAGAATTGCTTTATAGCCGGAAATCTATTGATGAGAAAGTAAAACTACGGCTCAGTAAGGTTGTGAAGCGTATTGATGGCGCGACATTAATGTTTTTTTTAGGGATATTGCTTGCTGTAGATGCTTTACGTTGTAGCGGAGTGTTAGGTGACTTCTCTGTTTGGCTGGATCGTGAGATAGGCAATGTTTATTCGGTAAACTTGATTATAGGTGCGCTTTCGGCTGTTGTTGACAATGTTCCGCTTGTAGCCGGAGCTATAGGAATGTATCCCGTAGCAACTGAAGCATTGGTCGCAGCAGCGCCGGATCCAACTTATATGTCATTCTTTATGCAGGATGGCGCTTTCTGGCAGTTTTTGGCTTATTGCGCAGGTGTAGGTGGAAGCATGCTGATTATTGGTTCGGCAGCAGGGGTTGTTGTAATGGGTTTGGAACGAATCAACTTTATCTGGTATCTGAAGAATATATCTTTGATGGCTGTGATTGGATATATAGGTGGAGCCAGCGTGTTTATATTACAACGAATGTTGTTTGGAATATAAAATAAAATCAATCAGTGATGTGTAGGTGCGTCCTGGTCTATTCAAAAAAAGTCTCGTTTTTCTTTTGTGGGAGAAGCGAGACTTTTGGTTATTTAATATTGTGATATTATAGATCGATTCGATATGAAACACCTGCATTAATCCATATTCCCGGCTGTGGAATATTGCCAAAGTCATAGTAGTGATGATTCAGCAGATTATTGGCTTCTGCAAAGATGCGATAATGTGGTGCGGTCCATTGAATTTTCAGATCAACCAGCCCAAAGGAAGGGTAGGATTGGATGATTCCTGTACTCTTATGTTGCTCGTTAAATATCTCATATCCACCCATTCTCTTTTGAAAGCGGAAGTTCCAGTTCGCTTCCAGATTTTTATAGATTCGGTGAGAAAGGGAGGCAACAAGCTTATGACGCAAATACTCAAGAGCGTAGTTTGATTTGTAGATAGCCTGATCATCGTGACGTTTCTGATAGATGTAGGTGTATCCGATATGGAATGTCTCAAGCAGAGAATGTTCGCCCAGCAATGGGGCAAAGTAGAGTGTAACGTTACTTTCCGCACCCAGATTGTCTAGTTTGAAGTTCGTCGAATGATACGTGTCGTCGGGCGTATATTTGACCCAGTCAATCATGTCGGTACCTTTGTTATAGAATCCGTTTACTTTTACATTAATCCATTCTTTACGATAGTTCGTACCCAGTTTTACGGCCTGCGTTTTCTCCGGTTTCAATCCTACATTTCCTTCTTGTGTCGGACTCTTGTAGTACATATCCGTGAAGGTGGGCATCCGAAGGGCTTTGTTCCATGATGCGAAAAGCTTCCATGAATCGGTTGCACGCCACGAAACATCAACTCCCGGATAATAATGCATGTTATCGTCTAAAGCGGTGTTTCTATTGATTAGAAGTCCGGCGGAAATGGTGATTTTGGAGAGCAGTATATTATGTTCGACAAAATAGTCAATGTTCGTACGATTGTCTCTTTTATTATATTTGATGCTGTCTTCACCGGGAATGTTTACATACCTTGATTCTTCCAATGGTTTACCTAAGTTTGTACTTAAAATTCCTTCGTTACGTATTTCTGCACCGAAAGATGTTTTACCGAATATCCAGTTGAAATAAGCATTCATATTGACGCCGAAAACATCATTCCGATGGAAATTTTCTGATACATGCGTATTCCTGATGAGCTGAAAATGGTCGTATGCCCGGTTCCAAAATATGGAAGGAGCGAAGTGAAGCCAACCTTTAGTCTCAGCTTTGATGGCAAGCATAGTCCTTTTTGTTGCTTCGAACTGATTCGGATATGCAGCTGAATAGAAGGTGTTGGCTCCAAATTTCTGATCGCTGTATCCCCCTTGCCAGTGAATGTCGGCATCTTTTGTGTTATAGGCTCCTTGATAAAAGAAACGGTGTGTGTTGAAGTCACTATTTTCTGTTCCGCCGTCACTACGGTTGTAGTTGCCCGATAACTGTTGAGATAAATTGTTTTTTGTGTAGTTTACGCTTCCTCCGCCTTCGAAGAGTCCGAACGATCCCCCAGACAGATGGGTTGTGATGTTGCTGTGTGGATCACTTTTTGTTACGATATTGATGGCACCGGTAAAGGCTGAGGTGCCAAAGACTCGGGCTGAAGGTCCTTCCAGTATTTCTATTCGCTCGATGTCTTCCATGGATACAGGAAAGTCGGCTGCTAAATGTCCTGTTTGCGGGTTGCTGATGTTGATCCCATTGAGAAGAATTGTTACCTGGTCGAATGTACCTCCGCAGACTGAAATGTCTGTCTGAATGCCGAATCCACCCCTTTGTCTTACGTCGACGCCGGTGGCGTACTTTAGTAAATCGTTAACACTATGCACTCCCACTTTCGCAATATCTGCACGAGAGAGTACAGTTACCATTCTTGCTGACTTCTGTTCTGTCAGCGGGACACGGGTGCCGGTCACTTCAATCTCAGAAAGCTCATACGTCCGAAGCTGCGAAGAAGTAGTGTTTTGCGCCGTGATGTCGTTTATGTTGGTAAACGACAGTGTTGCACAAGTCAGTACACCAATGGTGACCACTTTCTTCATACTGCTAAAGGCGGAGTAATTCTTGTGGTCGAAGTGCTTCCAGCGTGAAGCTTGCCCCTTGAATAACTGTTCCTTTTTCATTTAAATTTGAATTATATATTAAAAAACGGGTGTAAATGTAGGAAGTTATTTGTTATTTTGCCTTTACTTTGTAGTAAAAATAAGGATTGATGATTATCAGATTTATTAAAAATTGGGCTCTTCCCATAGCAATGATTCTTGGAACAATAGGGTATCAATTCTTTTATCGTTTTTTCCCTTTGATACCATATTTGCTTTTTGCTATGTTGTTTCTAACTTTTTGTAAAGTTTCTTTTCGCGATTTACGATTCGAACCTTTGCATTTTTGGTTATTGTTAATTCAAGTGGTCGGCTCGGTACTTTCCTTTGTTGTATTATATCCGTTCAGTAAGTATCTGGCCGAAACAGCTATGCTTTGTTTTATTGCACCTACTGCGGCTGCAGCGGCTGTCGTTACCGGAAAATTGGGCGGTAGTGTGCCTTGTCTTACTATGTATACGTTACTCAGCTGTCTAATGACGGCTATACTCGTTCCTCTGTTCTTTCCGTATATAGCAGCATTGCCACCTCATATTGATTTGCAGGTCGACCGGAGTTTCATAATGTCGGTGCTGTTGATCATGCGCCGCATTTTCCCGATCATTGTGTTACCTCTCGTACTGGCATGGCTTATTCGCGAGTTTTTGCCGCGGCTGCATACCAAGTTGTCAAGTATTTCGGGTGTTTCTTTCTATCTCTGGGCCATCTCGCTTACCTGTGTTACAGCAATCACTGTCAAGAGTCTGGTCGACAGCAAGAGTAATACTGCTATCGAATGGCTTTCGGCTTTGGTGGGACTTGTCATCTGTTGTATCCAGTTTATCCTTGGGAAGACAATTGGTCAGCATTTTGGTCAACGCATATCCGGAGGGCAGGGGCTGGGGCAAAAGAATACATCTCTTGTTATCTGGATTTCACAGCTTTATCTCAATCCGATCTCAAGCCTGGGCCCTTGTTCTTATGTTATCTGGCAAAACATCATTAACAGCTGGCAACTTTGGAAGAAAAGGAAAAGTGATATAAAATAAATTTGTAATTTTACCTTGGTTGATACCAGCTATAAATATTTATGGAAAAGGAGAATACGTGAAAACAGATTGGGTTGTTCCCGTTCAGTTTATAAGCAATGATCTGCTTATGCCAGACGAGAAGAGATGAAAATAAGCAATTATGGCTTTCGAAAATATTAAATTACAGAGATATGGAATTGACAAGTAATATGGAGCGGGTCAAAGAATGCGATCTGCAAGCTGTTTTATCCTTGCAAAAGGCTGCTTTTATGGAAGTTGCAAAACAAATGGATAAATATGATATTCCACCTTTGTTACAAAGTATTCAAGATATCCGCAATGATTTTGATACATGTATTATACTGAAATATGTAACTGAGGAAAAACAAATAGTTGGTTCTGTCAGGGGTTATATCTCTGATGATCATATTTGTCATATAGGAAAATTGATAGTACATCCTGATTTTCAGAACCAGGGAATAGGCAAAGCACTAATGTATGAAATTGAAAAATATTTTCCTTCTTGTCTGAAATTTACACTTTTCACTGGAGAAGAGACTCATAATACTTTATATCTTTACACTAAAGTGGGTTACCATATTGTCTGCAAGAATGAAACAGATGGAATCAATTTAATTCACATGGAAAAAGAAAATTGTACAAAGTGAATTGTATACAATATCTTATAATTTAGTTATCAATTGTTTTTTTCTTATCTTATTTGAAGCGCCTCCTTGACTGAAACGAACTGATAGCCTTTCTTCTGCAGATCCTTGATAAGTTGGGGCATCATCTTGTAGAACTTGTCGGTGCGGGCATCGTCTGTTCCAAAATGAATCATCAAAAAATGGCCGTTTAAACCATGTGGGTCGTTCTTTTCATAATTCATTATTTGCCTATAAAGTTGTTTGCTGCTCTTATATTTTTTAAGATCGGGTGTTGTATAATCGGCGTTACTGCCTGTTCCCGGTGTGAAGTTGATAATCTGTAATCCCAACTGTTTTGCCCACGAAGCAATGGTGCTGTTGTAGTATTCATAGGGAGGGATAAAGAACGGAGCGTCTTCTTTATTAATACCGAAAGTACGCATCAAAGCATAGCTTTTCAGCATATCCTTATCGAACTCTTCGTGTGTGACGAGCAATGAGTCCCGGTTTGACCAGGGCGCATAAAGTAGATGGCCGAAACTATGGCTGCCTACATAATGACCGTCGGCAATCAGTCGCTTTACAATGTTCGGAAACTTCTGATAGAATTCGCCGGTGAAAAAGAATCCGCCGTGGATGTGATTTTTTTTAAGCGCCGAGATGATTGTTTCAGCACCATCTGCCTTATCAGCTGCAGTGAATACCAGACATATTTTCTTTTGAGTAGGATCGGCGCGTATTATGCCCTCATCAGAATAGATATTTTTATCTTCTTGGGTTTTTGTCTGCTGCCGTCCTTCTTCCTGGTATGCAGAAAGCGGGAAGGTGAGTGAAGCTGTTCCATCCATCGTCGGCTCGTTTGTTGAGTAGTCGTGCATATTGTCGTGATAAACCATGTTCCCCGGCTGGTACTCTTCATAATTATTGGCACCGCCGCCGTTGATCCCCTTAATGATATTTACCCCTTTCAGGCTGTTGAATATGGTCGAATAAACAGGTCCGTCGACAAGTCCGCCTGTCGTGTTTCCTACATTCAGAAAGATCAGGCAGGAGTGTGGCTGATGCGGATAGATGCCGCTCAGTGGAAGTTCTACAATCATACTGGTTCCCCACGGGTTACAACCGAAGAGCCAGTCGCGTAACGAGCCTTCCATTTCTTCGAACTGTCTGTCGCCTGTAAGCTGCCTGTAGAGAATACATTGTGTGAGCATGGCTGTAGTCAGATTATTGGAGCACCAGATCGATGGAATACCATATAAAAAGGGTGAATCTTGGGCTTTTTCGAATGTGCGTTCTATCCCTGTTTTCAGATTACGGATGAACTCAGTTTTGATACGGCTGTTGGCTGAAGCGGCCACCTGATAATGTCCCATGTTCATAAACGGATACCATTGATAGTGGCGTGCACTGTCGGCCCCCATCCATGGTGTTACTGGTTCGCGACGTCCGTATTCTATGGCTTGCTGCAAGTATTTTTTATCGCCGGTCTGACGATACAGTTCCATGGCACCCAGCTCCATATCGTCTACCCAGTTATCTTCTTCATAGATGTATGGCGAAAGAACAGATGCTGTCTGACAATTGCCCGGTTGCTCAATTCCCTGTTGATAAGCGTCGGAGGCTTTCTTGCCTATTGTTTCGGCAAATCGGGCGTAGAACGGTTTTAGTATCTGCGAACCTAGAGCGAAGTCTGAGGCAAATTTGCCTGCAATACTGGCGGCACCCATGGTTGCATTCATATATTTGCCCCGTTGCTGGGGTTTACCTGTGACAAAATAGACCGGACGACCGTTGTTGGGACCGTAGCCATAGTCGGCCGGGTCATCTTTGGGTAGTTTCATTCCAATATGATCGCGGTCGTCGGCAATCTGGTTGTACAATTCGCCTTTTGCCGGATTCATGCGGCTGAGCCAGTCCATTCCCCAATAAATCTCATCAATAATATCCGGAATCCCGTTGGCTCCCGGCAGTCCGTTTGCCTGAAAATAATCACCGAATGCACCGGGATTCTGTTGATAGGCGAACATCATCTGATAGATTGCATTCGCTGAGGTTGTTGTGTATTGAAGACAATCGGAAGCGTCATGCCAGCCGCCAAGTACATTCAGATATTGCCCGGTTTTTGTCGGATGGTAGATAATATAGGCGTCTTTCGTATGACAGCTGTCCTTCAAAAACGGATTGAATCCGCAACGTTGCTGGCGCATATATTTCAGAACATAATCAGCTGTTCCGTTATATACACAACTGTTGATGGGAAAGTGTGGTGAAATGCATCGTCCGACACGTATATAATACGCTCCGTTTCGGGTGAATCGGCTGAAATTAAGCCGATATGTACTCTTCATCTGTCCGAGTGCTCCGGTGGTTCTTATTTCAGAAGAGGTGGATTGGAAAACAACCTCATTCGTGAAGATGTCGACAATAGTAAACGATGAAACTGCATGTTCATCATTACTCATAAACACAGCTACTTTTGTGGCTTCTGGAAGATAGCCGAGCTGATTGATTCGAATCCATTCGCCGGCATGGGCGGAGATTGCTGTTGCCAGGAAGAACAGCCATACGATGATATAAGATGTTCGTGCAGTGTTTGACATATCGACGTTATCAATTATAATGCTCTTGTTTTTCAATTGTTTGCATAAAATTCTCGCTCTCGGGTTAATTCTATAGCTTCTTTCCCGGTTAAATGTTCGATGTCCAGCACGATAATACACATGCGATGGTACGCCTTTTCTATTTCGTGTTGGAGACCTTCTTCACGATTAGGCGAATATTTCTCGGCCAAAAGGCGAGTTGCCTTCATCTTTTCCTCCGAGGTTTCAACGATACGGGCTTTACAAAAGGCAATAACACTGCGATAGTGTGTGGTGAAGCTATCTGGGATAATTTCATCTTTCTCTATCACGCAGAAAGAAACTTTGCTGTTTCTGTTGATGGAATCAATCTTATGTCCTTCCAACGCACAGTGAAAGTATATTTTGTTGTCATGATATACGTAACTGAGGGGCACGGCATAAGGGTAGTCGTCGTCACCACTTACAGCCAAAATGCCTGAAGTCATCTTGCTAAGAACAGCAATGCTATCTTGTATTGATAATAATTGCTTTATGCGACGCATTTCTCTGAACATATCTTCTATAATTGATCATTGTTTTCTATTGCTTGCAAAGTTAACAAATTCATTTATATATGCCTGATTTTGACTATTCAGATTACAACTCTATGATATATTCGGTTGATTTACCCCGGCAATGATTGTGTTACAGGTTTTGTTATATGGCAGGTATGATGCATTTTTGCAATGTATAACTAAATAATTGTTGAGAATAGCATTATGAAGAGAGTTTTCTATAGGGCGCTTTTACTATTGTGTGCCATCAATTTTACGGCTTGTTTTGATGATAGTGATAATCCGAACCTTACTAAATTATATATAAAGAGAGTGCAAGAGATTCTTTCTTACATTTTATATAGGAACAACCGAATGGAAATCGTCTATAAATAGAAATATTGGGTAAAGTATTGTTAAAATGTAAAGAAAACTTGTCTGTTAATTTTATTGTTCGTAATATTGCGAACAATAAAGTAATATAGATACAGGGATAAGATGAAAGAGTATTCAATAAAGCAAGAACAGTTGGCACGTTTTGCAAAAGCTTTGGGCCATCCGGCAAGAATTGCGGTTCTGGATTTTCTGGCTAAACAGGATACTTGCTATTTCGGCGATATTAATGAAGAGCTTCCAATAGCAAAGGCCACAGTTTCTCAGCATCTGAAAGAATTGAAGGATGCGGGATTGATTCAGGGAGAAATTGAAACGCCTAAAGTGAAATACTGTATTAATCGCGAGAATTGGGAATTGGCTAAACAACTTTTTGGAGAAATGTTCGACAAGCATTTGAATAAAAAAGATTCATGCTGCTAATGCAGTATTTATTTTATTTACGATGTTCGTTGTTCTACGAATTACGAAGCAATATCGTAATATTTAATAGAAGTAATATTTAATAAATAAACAATTATGGAAATTAAAGTTTTAGGAACAGGATGCAGCACATGCAAGGCTTTGTATGCCACAGTAGAAAAAGTGATAAAAGAACTAGGTATTGATGCCACTCTAGTAAAGGAAGAGGATTTGGAGAAAATCATGAACTATAACGTGATGTCGCTTCCGGCTTTAGTTATTGATGAGAAAGTGGTTGCCAAAGGTCGGATATCCGAAAGTGATGTGAAGAAATTGCTAACGCTATAATGATAATATAAAAGAATATTTATGAAACGTTTTGCATGTATTATTTTGATGATCTTTATTAATTTCACAGGATCAATTTATGCCCAAAAAGCGGCAACCGTACAGAAAACATCGTCGAAGATAGCTGTCGAAGTGTTATATTTTCATGGTAAACAGCGTTGTCCAACCTGTATTGCTATAGGTAATCATTCGCTAGATGTCGTAAATAAAGAATTCGCAAGTCAGGTGAGAAACGGGCAAGTGAAGTTCAAGGAGATAGATATATCGACTACTGAAGGTGAGAAGATTGCGGATAAATATCATGTAACCTGGTCCTCTTTATTTGTGAATCAGTGGAAGAATGGCAGGGAAAAACGCAATGATATGACAACTTTTGGCTTTAAAAACGCACGAAGTAACCCGTCAGCGTTCGAAGCCGGATTAAAAAACCGGATTACACAACTTTTGAAAGAGGAATAAGCTAAGATGGACTTTTTGCAGCATATTTTGGATAATAGCAATATTTCAATAGTCACTGCTTTTGTTTTGGGATTATTGACAGCTGTCAGTCCGTGTCTTTTGGCAACAAATAATACTGTCGTAGGTTATATAGGGCGTAATATGGACAGTCGGCAACGTCTTTTCTGGAGCGGGATTCTTTATACCCTGGGTCGTATTATTGCCTATTCAGCGCTTGGCACTGTACTGATTTATATACTCAGAAGTGGAGCAGATATGTTTTCTATACAAAAAAGCGTGAGCAAATGGGGGGAAATGCTGGTAGGGCCGGCAATGTTACTTATCGGATTGTTCATGTTGTTAGGTGACAGACTATCTCTTCCGAAGTTTGGCTTTTCAGGTAATTTTTACCCATTGTGTTTGCTTTTGCTACAGGCCTTCCTGTCATATTAGTCGCTTGGATTCTTGCCCGCAGTGTCGCTGAAGCAGGGCGGTTCTATAATCGAATGAAAATATTTCAGAAATGGTTTAACTTGGCTGTCGCTCTATTATTTATAGGGGTCGGTCTTTATTATGCTTATATTTTCTATCTGTAAAATTTAATATAGTAGATAATTATGATACAACAAATTGCTGACTGGCTGGCATATGGTCTGTTGAGACTTGATGCGCAGTCACGCTTGGGTTCTTCAATCGATTTTTTCTTCTATGATACGATCAAGATATTGATTTTGCTGTTTGTGATTAGTTCCATTATGGGTGTGATCAATGCCTATTTCCCTATTGATCGGTTGCGCAGATATCTCACTACGCATAAGCTTTACGGATTGCAATATTTTTTTGCATCGTTGTTTGGTGCGATAACGCCGTTTTGTTCATGTTCGTCGATACCGTTGTTTATCGGTTTTGTGAAAGGTGGAATCCCGCTTGGCGTTACATTCGCTTTCCTCATTACTTCTCCGTTGGTTAATGAAGTGGCAGTAGCGATGTTCCTCGGGACATTCGGATTGCGGATAACGATTGTATATGTGATCAGTGGCATTCTGCTTGGTATGATTGGTGGATTTGTTCTCGGAAAGATGAATCTTGATAATTATTTGAGCGAATGGGTGAAGAATATCCAGAAAGCGTCGAATGCGGAGAGTGAAGCATGGGAGAGAGAGCATGTATCGTTTGTGAATCGTCTCCCCGGTATTTTGAAAGATTCGTGGGGTATCGTAAGAGGTGTGTTGATCTATGTAATCATTGGTATTGCTATTGGTGGCGCTATTCATGGATATGTGCCCGAAGGATTCTTCCAACATTATATGTCGAAAGGCACTTGGTTCGCTGTTCCACTTTCTGTAGTCTTAGCTGTTCCGATGTACGCTAATGCTGCCGGTATTGTACCTGTTATTGAGGTATTTGTAGCTAAAGGTGTACCCATTGGAACAGCGCTTGCTTTTATGATGGGTGTTGTTGGGTTGTCATTACCTGAAGCAACATTGCTTAAGAAAGTGATGACATGGAAACTTATCGGTATTTATTTTGGAACGATAACACTTTTCATCATTATCTCCGGTTATTTGTTTAACTGGCTGCTTTAGAAAAGAATATATGTATAATTGATAATTAAATAGTATAGTATTATGAGTAAATTGTGGTATCCCATGATCAATCAGGATAAATGTACTGGTTGCATGACTTGTTATAATAAGTGTAAGAAAGATGTATTTACGATAAAAAACAAAAAGCCTGAAGTAATTAATCGTGAAGGATGTGTGGAAGGTTGTCATGGGTGCGGTAATCTGTGTCCGGAACATGCTATTGTCTATTCAGGAGAATTTAAAAGACTAATCAAGTGCTCATGTAACGATAATTGTAACTAATATGACAGATATAAAATTTAAAGGTCTATTTTTGCTGATTTTAGGCTGTTTTTGTTCGTTTGCATCTGCTCAGAAAGTAAAGGTGATAGATACTGATTTTTCTAAAGGTCAGCTTACTCATGTTCAACAAGTGAGTTATAGAGATCTTGTTAAATTTCATGGGCATTCGTGTGATGGGCTGCTTGAAGGAATGCAAGCATTAGAATTAGCTTTGCAAGTTCTGTATCCGGACGGAATCGTTGACAGAACAAATACACGTGTAGTAAGTAAATCGTCGCCTTGCCTGACTGATGCTGCGGTATATCTGACAGGTGGTCGTTATCAGTATAATTCTTTTTATGTGAATGATAGCATTCAGGGAATGTATATCGTTCAACGAATTGATAATGGAAAAACTGTGTCAGTCTCTCGCAATAAAGGTGTAAAACCGGCGATAATAGATCAGATGGGAAGTAAGGCAGTTAGAAAGGAACTGTCGTATGTCCAGTTAAGAGAACTGAAGAAGTATGAGGATGAATATTCTCAAAAGCTGAAAAAAACTGATCCGGCATTAAATTTTACGGTAATAACCTTATTTGATTATCAATGGAAGTCAGTGCTTAATCCTTATTTTATTAAAACCGATGTAATAAATAAAAATGCAAAATGAAAAAGTTAGCTTTTTTAGACCGATATCTTACATTATGGATATTTTTGGCAATGTTTATCGGCGTCGGGATAGGTTATGCCTATCCGGAAATCGTGAAATTTTGGGGATACTTTGAAGTTGGTTCAACTAATATCCCATTGGCAATAGGATTAATATTAATGATGTTTCCACCGTTAGCGAAGGTTAGATATGAGCAATTAGGCAAAGTCTTTTCTGATAAAAAGATTCTTACTATATCCTTATTATTGAATTGGATTATTGGTCCTATACTGATGTTCCTTTTGTCGGCCATCTTTCTTTCATCACATCCTGAATATATGTATGGATTGATTATGATAGGGTTAGCCAGGTGCATAGCTATGGTTCTTGTATGGAATGACCTGGCGAAAGGAAATGGAGAATATGCCGCCGGACTTGTGGCGCTCAATAGCATATTTCAGGTGTTATTTTATTCGGGTTATGCTTACTTTTTTATTTCTGTTTTTCCGGGTTGGATAGGACTTCCGGTTACCGATGCAGTGAAGGATATTACTATGGGAATGATAGCCAAGAGTGTAGCTGTATATCTGGGAATTCCATTTGCAGCAGGATATATTGTCAGACGAACGCTGCGAAATATGAAAGGGGATGATTGGTATTATACTCGCTTTGTACCAAGAATTAGTCCGGTAACGTTGATTGCACTTCTTTTTACTATTATTGTAATGTTTTCGTACAAAGGAGAATATATTGTTAAACTGCCATTTGACGTAATGCTTGTGGCTATACCTTTAGTATTGTACTTTGTAATTATGTTTTTCTCCTCATTCTGGTTTACAAGACATAAAGGGGTTCCATATGACAAATCCACTTCGATAGCATTTACAGCAACGGGGAATAATTTCGAATTGGCTATAGCTGTGGCTATTTCTGTATTCGGCATTAATTCAGGAGAGGCTTTTGCTGCTGTTATAGGACCATTGATTGAAGTGCCGGTATTGATTTTATTTGTCAAATATGTTCTACGATATGCGCAGCATTGATAAATTATTATTTTTGCCCATAAAAACATGACTATTTTTACTTAACAGAATACATTATCTTTGGTTATTTGTTTAGCTGGTTGGTATAATTAAAAATGTATTTATAACTTCGCATCGAAAAAAATGAAGAGAATATGAAGCGGTTATTATTGACAATGATTGCGGGGGTGTTGAGTATCAGTCTTTTTGCGCAAACGCATGTAGAAAGAAATCAGAGTGTGGCCTTGGATGTTTTGGGCTTGCAATATTACAACGAGACGCCTGTGGGAGAGTATTCAACGTTTATTTTTCATGGAGGTTTGGCGGGCGAACTGGCTTATTCTTCCTCATCCTTATATTTTAATAATGGGGAGTTGTACTATGGTGAGTATTGGGCATCATCCGTTCGGGGAACAATTGGATTGGAATATCGATATTATTACAATTTAGGCAAACGTGCTCGGAAAGGAAAAAACACGCGAAAGAACTCGGCAAACTTTATCTCTGTCAATCTGCAGGATTATACACCGGCAATGTATTCACATAATATGGATACAAAAAATATCGTATTACTGACTCCTTCATGGGGTTTGCGCAGAGTCTATGACAATAGTCTGTATATTGAGTTCAATGCAGGCCTTGCTATCGGTTTACAGGGAAGTGATTTCGGTATGACGCCGACAGCGAATTTTAAGTTCGGATATACGTTCTGACCGTTTCTGATATTTTCTTTTTTATCCATAGAAAAATGATTATCTTTGTTCAACCGATTATGTGGTCGGGCAGAATATACACATCCGTAATTTATCTGTTCAATGAATATTAAAATAGTAGCAGCAAACATATTTAATATCATATTTATCATGTCTATCAGTACAATATTTTCTTCCGGTACCTGTAGCGGGCAAGATAATAAGAAGCAGGAATCTACTGTCCGTCCCGAAGCTGTAGCCGGTACTTTCTATCCTGCCGGTAGGGATTCGCTTGTAAAAGCGATGAATATTTATTTTAAGGCTTATGCCGGCGGTACTTCTTCCGGAGAGGTTGCCGCAGTAATTGTTCCGCATGCGGGATATGTTTTCTCGGGAGAAGTGGCGGCTTCGGCTTTTGCTCAGATTAGCCCCAAACAGCAATATGAACGTATTTTTCTGATCGGACCGAGTCATCATTTTTATATGGATGGTGCTTCGGTTAACAGCGGTTTCGATTATTATGCCACGCCTTTAGGAAATGTCTCTGTCGATACGGCTTTATGCCGGCAACTGATACGCGACCATTCTGTTTTCTCCTGTAATCCGGCAGCGCATGATAAGGAACATTGCCTGGAAGTACAACTGCCATTCCTGCAATACCGTCTTAAAAAGATGGCACCAATTATACCGATTATCGTTGCGACACAGTCATCTGCGGTGATACAGAAAGTAGCTGAGGCGTTGAAACCCTATTTCAATGCAAAGAACCTGTTTGTTATCAGCAGTGATTTCTCTCATTATCCGTCGTACGATGATGCTGTAAAAGTCGATAAACTGACGGGCGAATCTATCGGGAGCGGCTCGTTGGAAGCTTTTGTCAAAGCGTTATCGCAGAATGCCGCGAAGCATGTGCCGAACCTGGCTACAAGCGCTTGCGGAGAGAGTGCGATTGCTACGTTATTGTATATCACAGCAGGGATGAACGATATTCAGATTCGTCATATTATGTATCGTAATTCAGGAGATTCGAGTTATGGAGATCATCAGCAGGTTGTTGGATATCATGCTTTTGCTTTTATGCGTAAGAGTGCGGATTCCGGTGAAATATCGTTTTCTTTGACCGAGCAGGAAAAAGACACATTAATCCGGATTGTCCGCAGTACGATACAGAATCGCCTTTCGCATAGTAATCAACCTGTTTGTGACCCGAACAAATTGACTGAAGCATTGAGGATGCGTTGCGGGGCCTTTGTTACGTTGAATGAAGGCGGGCGCTTGCGCGGTTGTATCGGACATTTTGGAAGCGACAGGCCGCTCTATCGCGTTGTTGAAGATATGGCTGAAGCCGCTGCTTTCGAAGATCCGCGTTTCTATCCGATGCAGCTGGACGAATTTGAAAAGATAGAGATAGAGATTTCTGTCCTTTCGCCAATGAAGCGTATTCATAGTATCGAAGAATTTACGCTTGGTAAGCAGGGAATCTATATTACGAAAGGTGGACATAGTGGAACATTTCTTCCGCAGGTAGCCGAAGAAACAAACTGGAGTAAAGAGGAATTCTTGGGACATTGTGCTCATGATAAAGCCGGATTGTCATGGGATGGCTGGAAGGATGCAGATCTTTATACTTATGAAGCGGTTGTTTTTAAAGAGAAGGAATAAGCTATGCAAAAAGAGATGATCGGCAAGGAAGCGCTCTATTCCCGTCCGACTGTTAAGGGGGTGCAATGCGGTATTTGTCCGCATGAATGCAACTTGGCAGACGGACAATGCGGACTATGCCGCAGTCGTGTGAATCGCAGCGGAGTGTTATATTCCGAAGCTTATGCGCATCCGTGCGCTTTGCATGTCGATCCGGTAGAGAAGAAACCGCTGCTACATTTTTATCCCGGATGCCGTTGTCTGTCCGTTGCTTCTACAGGATGCAACTTCGCCTGCCTCAATTGTCAGAACTGGGAGATATCGCAAGCCGGACCTTCAGAAGTGAGGAGCATCGAACTGCCGCCTGAAAAACTGATTGCTAAATGTGTTGCATCCCGTTGTCCGGCCATCGCTTATACGTATACCGAACCGGTCACTTTTTATGAATATATGTATGATTCGGCGCAATTGGCACATGAAGCGGGTATTCGTAATATTCTTGTCTCCGCCGGCTATATCAATGATGAACCGCTTCGCAGACTTTGTTCAGTGCTCGATGCTGCCAATATTGATTTGAAATCGTTCAGCGATGAGATATATCAGAAAATCAGTCACGGTCATCTGCAGCCGATCCTGAACACACTGAAAGTGATGAAAGAAGCCGGTATATGGTTGGAAGTAACAAATCTGCTCATTCCTACAGTCAATGACGATTTCCGTATGATTCACGATATGTGTCAATGGCTGGTTAATAATGGCTTTGCTGATACGCCTCTGCATTTTAGCCGGTTTTTTCCGATGTACAGGATGAAAAACGTGCCGGCAACACCTGTAGAAACATTGGTTACGGCTCACGATATAGCCATAGCGGAAGGAATGCATTTTGTCTATATTGGAAATGCCAATGAATTGGAAGGAGAGAACACGTTTTGTCCCAACTGTGGCAAATTGCTGGTCAGACGAGATGGATACAATCTGCTCGAAAATCACATAACCGATGGAAAATGTTCTTATTGTGATGTTCCCATTGCCGGAAGATGGTCACATTGAATAATGTTTGTACTAGTTTATTTAAAATCTTCAGCTTTTCATTATCTTTACACCGTGAATTATAGAGGCTTTATATGAACTCTAAGATTGTTGTATTATTAATATTTGCATTGGGTTTCAATGCGTGCAGCGGGAAGCAAAATAAAAAACCAACTGAATTAGCACAGGCGAAAAGGACTTTTCAGATGGCAAATATTCCCAGCATGATTACTGATCCGGATCAGCGTGCAGCTTATTTGGCACAGCATTATTGGGATAACTTCAACTTTGCAGACACGATTTATGTGCATGAGGCGGATGTCGCTGAACAGGCAATGTCGAACTATATTGATGTGTTGAAGCGTGTTCAGCCTGATATGGCATCTTCTTCTATCAAAGCAATGCTGGCGAAAGCCGAGGTCGATAGTACCATGTTTGCTTATATGGCTGGACTGTACGATAAATATTTGTATGATCCCAATTCTCCGATGCGCGATGAGTCGCTATATATCCCTGTTTTACAGGTAATCACTGCTTCAGCTAAAGTTAGTGAAGTCGATAAGATACGCCCGCAACATTTGTTGGATCTGGCGCTGAAGAATCAGGTCGGCCGACCGGCTACCGATTTTATTTATACACTACCTGACGGCAGTACAGGACGTTTACATAGTATCAAGGCGGATATGCTGCTGCTTTTCTTTTACAATCCGGACTGTCATAATTGCCAGCAGATTACCAGGCAGCTCGATGACTCGGAAGTAGTGAACCGGTTGATGCAAAGTAAGCAATTGAAGATTTTGGCTGTTTATCCGGACGAGGATATTGAAGCATGGCGAAAACATGTCTCTTTGATGCCTGTAAGCTGGATTAATTCATATGACAAGTCGCTTGATTTAAAAAATAAGGAAGTGTACGATCTGAAGGCTATTCCTACATTGTATCTTTTGGATAAAGAGAAGAAGGTTGTATTGAAGGATGCGACATTTGCTCAAGTAGAAGCGTATCTGACGAGTAAAGCAAAATAGAGATAAAGAATTTGTATATAGCAAAATTGTATTAATTTTGCACAGAGACTAAAGAATTTTGATGTGGATAAGAAAATAAGATTACATGTGCAGGGATTGACAAATAGTCAAGTTCAGTCGGGAGCCTATGCTTTGATACTCTCGGAGCAGCCGGGTACGCGTCGTATTCCGATTATTGTTGGTACAGCTGAAGCGCAGTCTATTGCTATTGCACTGGAACATATAAAACCACCCCGTCCACTTACGCATGATTTGTTTGTCTCATTCGCACAAACGCTTGGAATAGATATTCTCGGCGTTTTTATCTACAAATTTGAAGATGGCGTTTTTTATTCGGAAGTAGTGTTTGATGATGCGGGGAAAGAACTTCGTCTTGATTCGCGTACGTCTGATGCTATAGCGATTGCTTTGCGTGTTGGTTGCGAGATTTATACGACACCGGAGATCGTTGACGAGTGTGGCGTTGTTTTGGAAGATTCACAAAGCGAGGTTGAGGAAGAAAATTCTGAAGAGGATAATCTACTAAGTTTGGAACCCGAAGATATCCATGACGACAAGAAACTAAAACAATGGCTTTCACTGCAGGAGGACGAAGAATTGACAGAGCGTCTGGAACAGGCTATCGCTTCGGAAAAATATGAATTTGCAAAGATGTATAAGGATGAAATTCATCGTCGCGAAGAGAATAAAGAAAGTAAAGCAGAATAAATTGAGGAGAGAAACACATGATTGAGCAACAGGTGGGATTTAGTTTGGAATCTCTTGGAAGGGGATTATTGGGTATAATAACTGTCATTGGCGTAGCCTATTGTTTTAGTTATAATCGTAAGAAGATAGATTGGAAGTTGGTAGGAGCGGGGCTGTTTTTGGAGATTGTCTTTGCGCTTGCTGTGTTATATATTCCTATAGTAGGGACGGTTCTTGAATTGATTGGAAAAGCCTTCATCAAGCTGATGGATTTTACACAAGCCGGCGTTTCCTTTTTGTTAGGTCCTCTTGTTGCCAAAAGCAATGGATTCATCTTCTTGCTTAATTCTCTGCCTGTCGTTATATTTTTCTCTGCCCTGGTGTCGATACTATATCATTGGGGAATTATTCAAAAGGTGGTACTTGTTTTTTCATGGTTGCTAAGAAAATTCATGAAAATTTCCGGTGCTGAAGGTCTGGTAACAGCCGGAAACGTATTTCTGGGTATGACAGAGTCGCCTATATTAATCAAAAACTATCTTCCGTCGATGAATAAGTCGGAAGTATTTCTGGTGATGGTTGCCGGGATGGGTACCATTGCAGGTTCTGTGATGGGTACCTATATTGGCATGCTCGGCGGAACTGATCCAATGAGCAAAATATTGTTTGCCAAGCATCTACTTTCAGCTTCGTTGATGGCGGCGCCCGGATCTATTGTTATTGCCAAACTGCTTTGTCCGCAGACAGAGCCTGTCGAAGATCAGCTTGTCGCGATGGAAAAGACAGATCAGAATCCGACAGTGCTTGATGCTTTGGCTGCCGGGACAATGACAGGCACTCGCCTGATGGTGAATATTGCAGCGATGCTTCTTGTGTTTATAGCGCTGGTTACATTATGCAACTATGTATTGTGCGACTTGATAGGTCATTACACCGGACTAAATGATTGGATTGTTTCGATCACGGCGGGAAAGTCTGAAGGGTTGACATTCCAATTTATCGTAGGCGTGATCCTTTCTCCGTTTATGTGGCTGATAGGTGTTCCTACAGCGGATCTGTCGCTTGTTGGTTCTCTGCTCGGACAGAAAACGATTCTGAACGAGTTTGTTGCCTATTCTCAGTTGGAGGCCTGGAAAGATGCCGGACTGTTTGTTTATCAGAAGTCTGTTATCATGTCGACTTATATCTTGTGTGGTTTTGCCAATATTTCATCTATCGGCATCTTGCTGGGTGGGATGGGTGTTCTTGCTCCGCAAAAGAAATCGATGATAACGAAATTTGGTGTGCCGGCAATGGTTGGAGGTGCATTAGTGTCTGTTTTATCAGCAACGATCATCGGTATGATTCTTGGATAATAAGGATTGGTTATGCAGATATTTTTTGTTCCTGAAATACGCTCTGTGACAATTCTTCCCGAAGAAGAGTCAGGGCATTGTATACGTGTACTCAGACTGATCGAAGGTGATCAAATTCAGCTGACAGATGGTAAAGGTTCATTTTATAAGGCCACAATCACCCGTGCACATCCAAAAAACTGTGAAGTAACGATTTGTGAAAGTTGGAAACAGACTCCATTGTGGAATTTTTTTCTGCATATTGCTGTCGCTCCTACAAAGAATATGGACCGGATGGAGTGGTTCGTTGAGAAAGCAACCGAGATTGGCATTGATGCTGTCACTTGTTTGAACTGTCGTTATTCGGAGCGTCGGGAGATAAAGCCTGCCCGCCTGGAAAAAATCATGATCAGTGCAATGAAACAATCGCAAAAAGCAACTTTGCCGACTTTGGAAGGAATGGTCGATTTTGTTGATTTTGTAAAGCGTCCTTTTGACGGATGCAAGTTCATTGCCCATTGTGAAGACGAAGAGAAACCGCTTTTGAAACAAATTTATCAGCAGAAAAAAAATGCACTGGTACTGATAGGTCCCGAAGGGGATTTCTCAGTTGAAGAGATTGCCTTGGCAAAAGAAAACGGCTTCCGCCCTGTTTCATTAGGTGAAAGCCGCTTGCGGACTGAAACGGCAGCTTTAGTTGCCTGCCATACGCTTCAGGTATTAAACCAATAACTTATTCCCATTCGATAGTTGCCGGTGGTTTCGAACTGATGTCGTAAACAACGCGGTTTACACCTTTTACCTTATTGATGATTTCATTGGATACTTTGGCCAGAAATTCGTAAGGCAACTGTGCCCAATCGGCCGTCATCGCATCAGCAGAAGTTACTGCACGCAATGCAACTGTATTCTCATAAGTCCTCTCGTCGCCCATCACACCGACCGAGTGAATCGGCAGCAAGATTGCGCCTGCCTGCCAGACGTTGTCGTATAAACCCCATTCGTGCATCAGAGAGATATAGATATCATCCGCTTCCTGTAGAACACGTACTTTTTCGGGTGTGATATCTCCGAGTATACGTATTCCCAGACCCGGTCCAGGGAATGGATGACGTTTGATTAGATGTTCCGGCATCCCCAGTTCACGACCTACTCGACGTACTTCGTCTTTGAACAGTGAACGGAGCGGTTCAACAAGTTTGAGATCCATATCTTTAGGCAGACCACCAACATTGTGATGGCTCTTGATGGTTGTGCCTGTGATTGATAACGACTCGATCACATCCGGATAGATTGTACCTTGTCCGAGCCATTTTACATTTTTCAGCTTGTTAGCTTCCTCATCAAATACATCTATAAAGCCTTTGCCAATGATCTTACGTTTCTTCTCCGGTTCGCTGACGCCAGCCAGTTCGGCATAGAATCTGTCTTTGGCATTCACGCCGATAACGTTCAGTCCCAGCGATTCATAAGCCTGCATCACTTTCTCGAACTCGTTTTTGCGAAGCAATCCGTGATCAACAAAGATACATGTTAGCTTCTTACCTATAGCTTTATTGAGCAGAACGGCCGTAACTGATGAGTCGACACCTCCGGAGAGAGCCAGAATCACTTTGTCATCGCCCAGCTTTTTTTTCAATTGGTCTACCGTCGATTCAATGAACGAAGCCGGTGTCCAATCTTTGATGCATCCGCAGATATTGAGGAAGTTTTCCAAAAGCTTTGTGCCGTCTGTTGTGTGAAACACTTCAGGATGGAATTGTACGCCCCATGTATTCTCATTCTCGACGTGATAAGCAGCCGCTTTTACATCGTCCGTGCTTGCTGTGATTTTGAAGTTCTCAGGCAACACCGTTATGGTATCGCCGTGCGACATCCATATTTGAGATCCGATATTGATCCCCTTCAGCAACGGGTCCTGATTGTCAATAAATGTAAGATTGGCACGTCCGTATTCGCGGGTGTTTGCCGACTCAACATTTCCACCTGATGTATAGGCCATAAACTGAGCGCCATAACAGATGCCCAAAACCGGATATTTGCCGCGAATCTCGCTCAGGTCTGCTTTGAAAGCTGTTGAATCGTACACCGAGTAAGGACTTCCCGAAAGGATAACACCTTTCACATCCGTATCATCATGCGGAAATTTGTTGTAAGGAACAATTTCGCAATACATATTCAACTCACGTATTCTTCGTCCTATGAGCTGTGTCGTTTGCGAGCCAAAATCAAGAATAATAATTTTCTCTTGCATGCAATTGATAATTTTTTAGGTGGCAAAGGTATGAATAAATTGCTTTTCTACAGGGCAATCATTCAGATTATTTCAGTGCCTTTTCAATCTGTTTCATCAGTTTATTGAGATCTTCAGGAGTGAAACCTATGTTTACATAGATCACTTTGCCGTCCTTATCGATCAGATAACTGCGCGGAATCAGGTTCGAAGCAAACTTGTTGTAGATCGCTCTGTTCTTGTCCGGGTACAGCGGAAAAGTAAATCCTTTGGTTTTGTTGTATTCCGCGAGTTCAGCGTCCGAGTGTTCGCGTCCGATGACAAGCATGGTGAAACACGCATTGTTTTTATATTTAGGCCATAATGTCTTCTGGATCTCAGCCAATTCTCTTTGACACGGACCGCACCAGATCGCAAAGAAGTTGATCAGCGTAATCTTTCCTTTCAAGGTAGCGGAAGAGATGGTTGTGCCATCATCTTTTACAATATCGAATGCGGGTATTTTATCGCCTACTTTAACAATATCGGCATCAGCACCTTTTGTTACAAACAGCATTTGTGCATTGATTACTGTCGCTAAAAAGGCGAATGTGAGAAAAAACAGAATCTTTTTCATATGCAAATTATTATGTTATTGTTTACTTTGAGCTATTTCATATCCTGCTTTCAGGGCTTTGAGATTCATTTCGATTACTTCTTCTCCTTTACGTGCGAAGATGCTGCGAATGCCATCGGCTATTTTATCATAATCTATTCCTATGAATGGTGAAGCTGCACCCAGCATGACAATATTGGCTGCACGAACAGAGCCGGCCTCTTTAGCGAGCGCTTCAACATCCAGTATGACCTTGTGTGAGAGTTTGTCTAGTTCGACATTCACCTTTTCAATATCCGGGTAGTTAGGAATATTGATGAACGGTTCAGAATTCGTTACCACCCACCCTTCTTTGTTCAAATAAGGCAGATAGCGCAGCGCTTCCATAGGTTCGAGCGAGATAATCAGATCGGCATGACCTTTGGGAATCAGGTCAGACGCAATAGGACTGTCGGAAAGCCGGAGGTTCGATTGTACATCGCCGCCGCGCTGACTCATCCCGTGTACTTCAGCCTGCTTCATAAACAATCCTTCTTTCAGGGCTGCTTCACCTATAACGGCTGCGATTGAGAGTATGCCTTGTCCTCCCACACCGCATAATATGATATCTGTTTTCATTTTTTGTTTGCTTTTTTCTTCCTTGTTAATGTCTGGATACACTCACGGCGCGGAATCAATACCGATACACCTTTGTATTCAATTTCTTCACGGATAATAGCCTTCATCTCTTCGTAATTCTTTTTTAGCGGGATCATCACACGGATGTGTTTTGGATCTACACCTATGCCTGTGCATATCGACTCCAGTCGTCCTGTTCCCGCCGAATCTTGTCCGCCGGTCATTGCTGTGGTTTCATTGTCGGAGATTACAATCGTGATGTTTGTATTCTCATTGACGCAATCCAGTAGTCCGGTCATTCCCGAATGGGTGAATGTTGAATCGCCGATAACCGATACGGCAGGGAATACACCTGCGTCGGAAGCACCTTTGGCCATCGTGATGGAAGCACCCATATCGATACAGGAATCTATGGCACGAAAAGGAGGCAGCGCCCCCAAAGTGTAGCAACCTATATCTCCAAATACTTTGGCCGATTTATATTTGGCCAGTGTTTCGTTCAGCGCCTCATACATGTCGCGGTGACCACAACCCTGACAGAGTGCCGGCGGACGTTGTTCAACAACTTCCGGTATGGCAAAGTAATTCTTTATCTCCTTACCGATAGCTTTTCCAACAGCATCAGGCGTCAGTTCGCCGTCGCGTTGCAGTGTGCCGTCCAGGCGACCGTGAACCTTGACCGTTCTGTTGAGGAAGCCTTTCAATTGTTCTTCAACAACCGGATAGCCTTCTTCCAGAACCAGAATCTCTTTACATTCGTCAACCAGTTTTTCTACTTTCTTCCTGGGCAACGGGTATTGTGTTATTTTGAGTACCGGGTGAGCAAAACCTTCCGGATAATTTTCTGACAGATAATTGAATGCGATACCTGTAGTGATAATACCTAATGATTTGTCGGCGCCCTCGAAATATTGATTATATATGGATTCTTCTGAAGCTTCGTTGAAATTGTCTTGTGCTGCGATAAGCGCCTTAAAACGTTTCCGGGCCAAAGCCGGAAGCAGGATGTAACGCTGGCGCCCGTCTTCAGGCGTATGCATGGGATTCTGACTTTTGCTTTCGCGCGTAACGACACCCGAACGCGAGTGAGCCATACGTGTAGTGATACGAAGAAGTATCGGATAACCAAGTTTCTCTGAGAGTTCGAACCCTTCGTACACCATGTCATAAGCCTCTTGCTGATTGGAGGGTTCTAAAACCGGAAGCATGGCAAAATGTGCAAACATACGGTTATCCTGTTCGTTCTGCGACGAGTGCATTGACGGATCGTCGGCCGAAACAATGATCATGCCACCATTGATTCCACTCATTGCTGCATTCATAAAGCAATCGGCTGCCACATTTAGTCCCACATGTTTCATACAGCATAGCGAACGTTTGCCGGCATAACTCATGCCTAAGGCAGCTTCCATAGCCGTTTTCTCATTTGCACTCCAGCGACTGTGGATGTTCCTTTCTTTTGCTATTGCCGAATTCTGGATGTATTCGGTTATTTCGGTAGAAGGAGTACCAGGATAGGCATAAACACCTGACAAGCCGGCATCGATAGCTGCTTGTGCTATGGCTTCATCTCCTAAAAACAAATGCTTTTCCATTAAATATTTATTCGTTTATAATTGTTCGATGTTTTCTTTAGTTTCAATCGTCTAAAGATTTGCAAATCTACATAAAATACATCCTATATAATAACAGATTGCAAGAAATTCAGACTATTTCTTTTCTTTTAAGTATTCATATATGGCCCTTTGCGAGCGTACTTTTGTCGGACTGTCATCATGCTTGAAATGATTGTGAAGATGCTCGTCTATATAACAGGCTTTCACGTTGTCTTGCAGTTGAATATTCAGAATGTTGATGATATCTTGTTTAATATCAGGATCTAGAATAGGAAACGCCGTTTCGATGCGCCTGCTCAGATTGCGTCTCATCCAGTCGGCCGAACTCAGATAGAGGTCTTCTTTGCCATCATTATAAAAATACCAGATACGCGCATGTTCCAGAAACATATCGACGATACGCGTGATCCGAATATTGGCACTATAGGTTTGATTGGGAACCAGACAGCAGATTCCTCGAACGATCAGATCTATTTTCACTCCATTCTCGCTGGCGCTGTAGAGTTCGTTAATCATGTTCTGGTCATGCAGTCCGTTCATTTTAAGAATGATCCGTCCGAAGCCTCCTTCTTTTACGTGGGCTATCTCGCGATGGATCATGTTAATCAGTTCGGGTACCATATTGAAGCGGGCCACAAGCAGATGTCTGAATATCGTTTTGATTTGCTGTCTTTCTTCCAATATAGCAAATACTTGGTTGATATCAGTTATGATTTCAGCGTTCGATGTTAGTAAAGCCATATCCGAATATATTTTGGCTGTTTTCTCATTGAAATTGCCTGTACTCAGGTAGGCAAAGTCGCGCCGTTTTTTCCCTTCATCGGTGTTTTTGCGGAGGATGACAGCTACTTTGGCATGCACTTTCAGTCCCGGAATGCTGTAAATGATACGTATTCCGGCCTGTTCCATCAATGCTGCCGTACTCATATTGTTTTCTTCGTCAAAACGCGCTTTCAGTTCAACGAATACGGTCACTTTCTTTCCGTTCTTTGCTGCGCTGATCAGCGTATTGATGACAGCCGAATTTTCTGCCACACGGTATTGTGTGATTTTAATCTCTTCCGTTTTCGGATCTAAAGCTGCTTCCATAAGAAATCGCAGCAGATAGTCGAACGATTGGTAAGGAAAATGAAGCAGAATATCCTTTTTCTTGATGGCGCGGAACATGGAGCCGATCTCGTCCAGAAACGGTATACGCATTGGAGGAGGAACCGACTGTTCCAGTTCTTTTCCCCGCGGATTAGGCAGTTTGCTCAGATCCTGCAGATTGCTGTAACGTCCGCCCAGCACCAGATCGTCTTTTTGAATATTGAACGCATTACATATGAATGCCAGAAAATCGGCGGGCATTGAACTGTCGTACATGAAACGGCTTAACGCGCCGATCTTACGCTTTTTCAGGTTCTTTCGAAGTTTCTCGATCAGGTTGCCCTCTTTTTCATCGTCGATATAGATATCGGCATCGCGCGAGATCTTTATGCTGTAAGAACTCTCCACGACATATCCCGGGAAGATGCTTGCCAGGTTCGCACGAATGATATCGTCGATGAACATGATGTAGAACTTTCCATCGTGTCGGGGTAGTTCGATAAATCGGGGCACTTTTGAGAATGGAATTTTCATCAGTGCATAGTGATATTCAGGCGTATAGTCGAGTTTCAAAATCTTCTTGCTTTTTTTTACCATCCGTATAACCAGATACAAACGCCGGTCGCGGATGAATGTCCGGATATCTCCGGCCTGAATCATCACCGGCGCGAGAAAAGGGAACACCTCTTCATTGAAGAAGTTGCGTACGAATTCTTCATGAAACGGTTCGGGGTCACAACTCTGATATAGAATGATATTTTGTCGTTCGAGTTCAGGCAGGATCATTTTGTAAAAAATGCGGTAATACTCGCGTTGCTGCCTGTTTACTTCCTGAGTTATTTCTGCCAGAGTGGCTTCGGCTTCGGCCGAACTTTCTTCCGTGTAATTCTTTTTCATGATCACGCCACGGTGGTCGGCAACCCGGATCTCATAAAATTCTTCAAGATTTGATGAGTATATCGATAAAAACTTAATACGTCCGTATATAGGGAGCGTTTCGTCTTCCGCTTCCATAAGAACACGATAATTAAACGAGAGCCAACTAATATCGCGTTTGAAATATTTGTATGAATTGTCCATGGCATACATTTCTTCGAAGCGTAAAATTAGGTACTTTTGTCGAATAATAAAAGTATTATGACTAAAATTGGACTTTTGTCGGATACGCATGCCTGGTGGGATGAGAAATATCTCCAATATTTTGAGGAATGCGATGAAATCTGGCATGCCGGTGATATCGGTTCGGATGATGTTGCCGCTCGCTTGTCGGCTATCAAACCGTTTCGTGCCGTTTACGGAAATGTCGACGGACAATCACTTCGTTTGCAATATCCTGAAATTGCTCATTTCACGATAGAGAAAGTAAATGTGATGATGACGCATATCGGTGGATATCCGGGGCGTTATAATCCGGCAATACGCTCGGAGTTATACACTTCGCATCCCCATCTTTTCATCGCCGGGCATTCACATATTTTGAAAGTTTGTTTTGATCACAATCTGCGTTGTCTGTATATGAATCCGGGAGCTGCCGGACGTTACGGATTCCATCAGGTCCGCACCTTGCTGCGGTTCGTTATTGATGGAGCCGATATTAAAGATTTGGAGGTGATTGAATTAGGGCACCGTTGACGGCTGACAATTTTGTTGGCAGTAATTCTCTGCCAGCAAGACCGTGTTTTGCAGATAGGCAAACTCTTCATTAAAATATTCGCTGAATATGCCCGAATTCAAGTTTTCTTCGATCTGTTTGGTTGTCCACAGTTTGCCTCTGGATTGTTTTATTTCATTCATTTCTTCTTCTGATCGTATATTGATGACAAAGAGGCTCACCAAATGTTTGACCTTGTCGTTCTCGAAGGTATAGCGGATGAGCAATCGTGGTGTCGACGGGTTTTTGCCGTTGATGAAGTTCACCATCTCGCGTGCTGTATTTTCTATGCCATGATGGAAAAGCACATATTTCGATAGGGGATAATCATATTTTCCGGGTGATACAAAGGAATCTCCATTGCGTTTGATGAGATAAAGCATTCCGTCATAGATGACAGCGATACGTACGATCGGATGATAATATTTTTTAGGTAACGAACGACTTACAGAGCGTGCAATACAGCCTACAACTTTTCCTTTTTCGTTGAGTACCGGAAGCCACATTTCTTTACGCAGGCTTCCTCTCATCATGACAATGCGTATCTGTTCGTAGAGTATGATACTCAGACCGATGATTATACCCAGTTCGCGATAGAGGAATCTTTCAAAACGCAGATTTTTCATCTCTATGGGCAGGATACTGTATATGAGTATGGCAAACAGGTGCAGGGTGAAAGCGTTTTGTACCAACTGCGCCACGAAGAAAAACTCATTGATTGTGGTACGCATCATCGTCCGTTCATAATTGGGATGAGGTGATGTGCGGATCTTTAGAAGTATGCTGCGTCTTGCGAACCCAATGATGGCAAGGACAACGACAAGTAGTACTTCCGTGATAAGAGGCGAATAGATATATAAAACCGGTTCAATCCTCAGACAAAGAAAAACGGAGTAAAATACCAATGTCGCCGACGCCGGCAAGAGCAGAAACTGGTATATCTTGTCTTTCTTAAGAAAGTGAAAAAGCAGGAGGTTACCGAAACAGAAGCCTACACCTATGATGAATGAGAACAAGTATGAGAAGAAATTGTCCAACAGCATAAAAAGCAATAAAGGTAACAGCCCAATCGCTTGGTTATCGAAATGTTTCTTTATTGCATTCATATCTTCTCTTCATTCATTTTTATACATAACAATCCGCTGATTGAAATGTTTTGCTTCATATATGTTTTTCAGCGTGATAGGATGAACGAACCAATGGAGCGCTTTCTACCATTCTGAATCCTTTTTTTAGTGCCGTCTGTCTATACGATTCGAACTGCTCGGGCGTGACATATTCTTTTACTTCGATGTTCTTTCTGCTTGGTTGCAGATATTGTCCTATAGTAAGAATGGACACTTTTGCTTTCAATACATCATCCATCAGTTCTTCCACTTCGGCTGTTGTTTCGCCTAAACCTACCATGATCCCTGTTTTCGCTGTAACGCCCCGTCCGGCAATATGCGCAAGCACTTCAAGGCTGATATTATATTTGGCGGCGCTTCTCACTTCAGGCGTCAGTCTTCTTATCGTCTCCATATTATGGGAGATGATTTCGGGAGCGGCGTCAACGACCATGTCCACTAATTCCGGTCGTCCCTGGAAGTCGGGGATAAGAACTTCGATGGTTGTATCGGGGTTTTTCTCTTTGATGGCTCTGATCGTGTTCACCCAGTGTTGTGCACCCAGATCAGGCAGGTCGTCGCGGTCTACCGATGTAATCACAGCATGTTTGAGTTTCATCAGGCGGATGCTTTCGGCTACGTTCGCAGGTTCATTCAAATCCAGCGGCAGAGGCTTGCCTGTCAGAGTGTTGCAGAACCGGCACGAGCGGGTGCAAGTATCCCCTGCAATCATAAAGGTTGCTGTTCCGCGACTCCAGCATTCGCCCATATTCGGGCATTTGCCGCTGGTACATATCGTATGTAGACAATGTTGTTCGACGATGCTCTTTGTGCGGGTGAACTGTTCGTTGCCACCCAGTCTTATTTTCAACCATTCCGGTTTTCTCAAGTGTTCTGTCATCTCTTGTTCGCGATTATAAGTTGTTGAACAGGAATTCAGCCATTCGCGTATAGAGATGGAAACGTGTGTTTCCTCCGTAGATGCTGTGATTGCGGTCTTTGTAAACCTGCATCTCAAACTGTTTGTTTGCCTGTACCAGTTCTTCCACATAATCCATCGTCTGCTGGAAATGCACGTTGTCGTCGGCCGTTCCATGAACGATCAGCAGCTTTCCTTGCAGCTTACCGGCCTGTCGCAGTGGTGAGGTCTCGGCATAACCTTGCGGATTCTCTTTCGGGGTACGCATGTAGCGTTCGGTATATACCGAGTCGTAGAATTTCCAGTCCGTTGGCGGTGCAACAGCAATACCTGCTTTGAAAGTACCATTTCCTACACTCATAGCCATTAGCGTATTATAACCTCCGAAGCTCCAACCCCAGATTGCAATTCTATTTTTATCGACATACGGAAGTTTTCCCAGAGCCTGTGCCGCTTCGACCTGATCGTGCGATTCGACAATCCCCATTTTCAAGTAGTCGCATTTGCGGAAAGCTTCGCCCCTTGCGCCTGTTGCACGTCCATCAACGCATACCACCAATATTCCTTTGGCTGCGAGGTAATGTTCCCAATCGAATCCGTAGCTGTCCAGCACTTGTTGTGAGTTCGGTCCGCTATATTGAATCATCAGTACCGGATATTTCTTCGATTCGTCGAAGTTGGCCGGTTTAACCATCCAGGCATTCAATTCATAGTCTGAAGCTGTATGCACCTTAAAAAACTCTTTTTTTGTGAACGAATAGCCCGCCAGCTTGTTTTTGAGGGCTGCATTATCTACCAGAGTACGCAACACCATGTTTTTCTTCGCCTCTCTGACGGTGATTGTCACCGGCGTGTTAGCATTTTGATAGCTGTTCACGTAGTATGCGAAGTTGCTGCTAAAGGTAGCACTGTTTGTTCCCTCCTTATTTGAAATTTTCGTTTTTACTCCTTTGGCGTCAATCTTGTATACGGTTCTTCGCAGCGGACTCTCTTCGGCCGACTCATAGTATGTCGTTTTTGTCAGTTCGTCATAGCCCAGAAACTTTGTCACATCCCAATTACCTTTCGTTACCTGCCTCAGCATCACGCCTGTTGGCGAGTAGAGATAGATATGCGCGTAGCCATCCTGTTCGCTTACGTAGCTGAAGCAGTCGTTGTAGAAATGGATTGACGTCAGCCAGTCCGAATCGATATACGCTTTGTTTTCTTCTTTCAGTACAAGTTTGAACACGCCGCTTTTGGCATTAACGTAGTACATATTGAAGCGGTTCTGTTCGCGGTTCAGGGTCATAACCGCCAGTTGGTCGGTGTTATGGGTGAAATCTATTCGTGGAATATAATATTCCTCGTTCAGCGGCACTTTCAGCGTTTTAGTATCTTTAGTCAACAGGTCGTACGACAAGAGCGTGATCTTCGAATTATTTTCGCCTGCTTTCGGATACTTGTATTTATAGATTGTCGGATAGAGTCCTTCTCCATACGTCTGCATTGAATACTCGGGAACGTCGGTCTCGTCGAATCTGACGAAAGCAAGACAGTCGCTTCCCGGAGCCCAGGCCATAAGATTTGTCACAGCGAACTCTTCTTCATACACCCAGTCGGTGATCCCATTGAGAATCTTGTTTGCTTCTCCATCTTTGGTGATTTGAATCTCCGTATCGTAATCGAATTTCCTTATCCAGATATTATTGTTCAATACATATGCGCACATACGTCCGTCGGGCGACAGCGTCGGTATCATCACTTTCTCTTTAGAATCGCTGATCGGTTTGACGTAGTTTCGTCTCACGTCGTAGTCGTAGACATACGCTTTGCTTGAGCGTCGGTAGATATGCTCCGTCTCTCGTGAGATCAATATATGATGTCCGTTGCTACTGATCGTGTAGTCGTCGAAATCCTTGAAAGGGCATTCGCGAGCCGTTTTCGTGTTAAACAGTGTGTCGACGGCATGTCCGGTGCGATAAGCATATTTGATAATCATCGTCCGTTCTTTGTTCATTGCCGTATAATGTTCGCCATCAGGCAACGAGCGCATCTCGCCGATAGCTGTAACCTGACGGAACTGTCCGTCGGTAATTTCTTTCAAATTTATAGGCTTGTTTCCGTTCTGAGCAAACATATTGCCCATAAGCAGAAAAGAAAGCATACATGCAAATCCGTAATGTTTCATATCTGTTCTAAAATCTATTTTCAAATTTATTGCAAAGATAATGTAAACCGCGCGGAGAATCTTCAATTTCGCTTAAAAGTTTTGCCCGGTTACAGCCGGTCTTCGCTTTTTCGTAGTAAGTAGCCTCTTTTCTGCAAAGGAAAGGCCATTCTCTTTGATATGGAATGAAATGGTTCGTGCTTACGAATGAATTTATATACACAGCGGTTCACAAATTATTGATCTACGGAATCACAGTATATTTCAATAATCTATATAACAACATTTTAGTTGTGACGCTACGTCTAATACGTAAAACATTAGCGTCGTCGACATTTTAGTAATTGATTTATTCTTAATCCATAAGCTCGGTGACGCTAAAATTGTCAGCATCACATACTATTTTAGCTGTAAAATCATGCTATTATTATATATATCAATAGATTAAACTATACATCTACGGTGACGCCGTATATTCCAGAAGATTCGGTCGGCATTAAAATGCCTTTTATCATGAAGATATCAGCTCCAGTTAAAAAAGTATATACTTTTACTATACGGATGTATATACTTTTGGGGTATAAAAGTATATACTCTTGGATTCAAAAGTATATACTATTTTCTATTAAATAAATATGTTTTTATTTTTAATATATTTGATTTGTTTTGGTAAAATTTATTTGGACAGTAATGAGATATTGTATAATACTGACTGGAATATGTAATCTACATAGTTAACATGCTTTTATTTTCATTCATATACCCGAGAATATAGCAGATGCATTGATAAATATAGAATTTTGGCATTACCTCATTTCATGACAAATTGACCTGTTTTCTATAAATTATCTCTCAAAGCAGGCAGTAAAATATGTAAATATTTATATATCAAATGAATAAAATATAAAATTCATTCGAATGAATTTTATATTTTATTCGAATAAGACAATCATTTCATTCGAAAGAAATTATCAATGCATTCGAATAAAACAGTTCGTACATTCGAATATATTTTTAGCCACATACAAATGTACTTTTAAGAATTAAAACATGAATTTTTGATATCAAACGGGTAGATGAATATTTTGAAATGCTTGATGCATTATTTCAATTCACTTACTGTGCAATTAAAAGATATCTCTTCTTGAGGTCACGGTAACGAATGACTAGTTTCAATTCATTTACTGTGCAATTAAAAGTGTCAATCCCATCAGCCAATATTTTCAGGTTATTTTGGTTTCAATTCATTTACTGCGCAATTAAAAGATATACAAAAGCTTTCTCTTTCGGAATATAAAAAAGGTTTCAATTCATTTACTGTGCAATTAAAAGTATGAAAAGATGTGGATATGCACTATTGCCAACTAGGTTTCAATTCATTTACTGTGCAATTAAAAGAGAGTCTTGATAAGGTAATGTCTCAAAAGGCTGTCAGGTTTCAATTCATTTACTGTGCAATTAAAAGTTCTCGATGCAAATAATGCGAAACATTATCTAAAGCAGTTTCAATTCATTTACTGTGCAATTAAAAGCAGCGATCCGCGGCCTGTTTACAATTCCGCGGAAAAGTTTCAATTCATTTACTGTGCAATTAAAAGTATGAATACTAAAGCATTATTTTCAAGTGTAAAAAAGTTTCAATTCATTTACTGTGCAATTAAAAGTACTTCCGTCGGTTTTAACAAGTCCGTAATTTGAGGAGTTTCAATTCATTTACTGTGCAATTAAAAGTAGATGAACTTTCAAGTTTTAAAAATCATCAGGCAAGTTTCAATTCATTTACTGTGCAATTAAAAGTTTAGTAGTCAGGATTTAAACAAACTTGCTAAAAAGTTTCAATTCATTTACTGTGCAATTAAAAGTGCTGTTAGGCTTTATCGTGAGGATTCGTCACTCAGTTTCAATTCATTTACTGTGCAATTAAAAGTCCTAAAGGATTCTACATTTCGCCTTTTATCAAAGGTTTCAATTCATTTACTGTGCAATTAAAAGGCCATATTTTATATTGTATAAGGTGCCGTAGGAGGAGGTTTCAATTCATTTACTGTGCAATTAAAAGAAAGGAGAAACAGGCAAAACGCCTGTCATTGAAGAAGGTTTCAATTCATTTACTGTGCAATTAAAAGCGGCATAAGTGCAATAAAACTCGAACCTCATGCAAGTTTCAATTCATTTACTGTGCAATTAAAAGAAAACAACGCAGACAATAACGCTTGGCACATGCAAGTTTCAATTCATTTACTGTGCAATTAAAAGGGTCATCAGCTTCGACGGCACATTTCATAACCGTCAAGTTTCAATTCATTTACTGTGCAATTAAAAGCGACGAAGTGAATAAACAGATAAATATCGTATTGTTGTTTCAATTCATTTACTGTGCAATTAAAAGCCAAGCCGTATTAGTGGTGTCGCCAGCATTGGATCGGTTTCAATTCATTTACTGTGCAATTAAAAGAATGTACTGTCGTAAAGATCGAATTTTGTTCTATCGCAGTTTCAATTCATTTACTGTGCAATTAAAAGTAATCAAAGTGACCAATTCAATATGGTAACTTTAAAGTTTCAATTCATTTACTGTGCAATTAAAAGAATATATCTCTTTCCTCATACTTGTCATGATCCAGCGTTTCAATTCATTTACTGTGCAATTAAAAGCTCAGCTCGGCGCGGTGGTGGCAATAGAAGGTTGTAAGTTTCAATTCATTTACTGTGCAATTAAAAGCCCTTTATAGATAAATTAAGGGAATGGGGATTTACGTTTCAATTCATTTACTGTGCAATTAAAAGATGAAACGTACAACTATTAAAGGTTAGTATTATGAAGTTTCAATTCATTTACTGTGCAATTAAAAGCAGCAACGGAAGCCGCCAATGACGCGGCCGGAAAGTTGTTTCAATTCATTTACTGTGCAATTAAAAGCTAGGCATAGTTGGGGGCTATGGTGCTGGGAAACAAGTTTCAATTCATTTACTGTGCAATTAAAAGCAGAACCGGCACCGGAAAAATCGGAAAAGGCTGTGGAGTTTCAATTCATTTACTGTGCAATTAAAAGTCATATGGAATCTAAAAATATACAGACACCTATGGAGGTTTCAATTCATTTACTGTGCAATTAAAAGAAAATCTGAATTTATCAAAAGTACACATACATCAATTGTTTCAATTCATTTACTGTGCAATTAAAAGAAAAAACAGGCATGCAGATAGCGAAGGATTTAAAAGGTTTCAATTCATTTACTGTGCAATTAAAAGAAGCATAAAAAATATAAAACTTAAATCTCGTATTGTCAGTTTCAATTCATTTACTGTGCAATTAAAAGTTGAGGACATTGATATTAAATGTCTGAATATAAGCAGGTTTCAATTCATTTACTGTGCAATTAAAAGTATAGACTCCGAGAGCATTGTTCTCAGTCGAGTTGTACGTTTCAATTCATTTACTGTGCAATTAAAAGTGTAAAAGCGGAGGATATAATGCAGGATTATGTTGAGTTTCAATTCATTTACTGTGCAATTAAAAGCCCGGGTATCGTCGACATTAATCGACAGTTAATTACGTTTCAATTCATTTACTGTGCAATTAAAAGCAAAGCCGCCAAAAAAGTCTATTAACTTGATACTTAGGTTTCAATTCATTTACTGTGCAATTAAAAGTTTGAAGGATTGTTTTGCGACAAACGAATTTTCGGGGTTTCAATTCATTTACTGTGCAATTAAAAGGGTTAACGGGGGGAGTATTTTTTTACGATCTTAGCACTGTTTCAATTCATTTACTGTGCAATTAAAAGCTAGACCCGGTGTTTATTAAAATAGGAACATCATAATGTTTCAATTCATTTACTGTGCAATTAAAAGCCGAAAAGTTCAACCTCTCCGGTTATAAATTCTTTTGTTTCAATTCATTTACTGTGCAATTAAAAGCCTTTACAAAAGCGTCGCCTGTAGTTTGTGTAGAATGTTTCAATTCATTTACTGTGCAATTAAAAGCATAGGCAAAAATTTTGGGTCTAACGTCATTGTGTAGTTTCAATTCATTTACTGTGCAATTAAAAGGCATCCGAACACCTGCAAGGAAGGTGGATTATAGAGAGTTTCAATTCATTTACTGTGCAATTAAAAGTAGAACAGGAAATGTATGCGATAGATCAAAACATAAAGTTTCAATTCATTTACTGTGCAATTAAAAGCCACATGTCTTTAGTTTTGTCTTCTGAATTTAGAAAGTTTCAATTCATTTACTGTGCAATTAAAAGCCGTTGCATATATAAATATTCGTCATTGATAAACAATGACATACGATTTATTTTTACAACGCAAATATACAGAAAAGTTGTCGATATACAATTATATAAAAATGATTGTACATCGACAATCTATAATAACAATCTGAATTCCAAGATGTCAAAGAACTCTTTTGTTTGTTTGATCAGCTAATAGAAGCATAATTTTTTTATTGCATCATTCACCGACAATCGATCTTTATAGAAAACTATCCGTACTGCAACGTTCTTTTCCGATAATTTCTTTGTTAAGCCATTTGTTGTCGCGACTTGAAAAAATGATCAAGCTGTCGTCGGCAACTTCCATTATATTAGATGCTTTATTTTTAAGCTCCAATAGTTTAACCTCAGAGATGTCTCCTTCAAAAACAGAATTCTGAATCCAATTTAAGTATTGGCGGCAAAGTTTTAACATTTTTGCCACCCGCTTTTCGCCACAGTCATAAACCAATATCACGTACATATGCTACCAATACATTTTGAAAGGTTTATACTCTTCTATTTCTAATAAGTGCTTAGTTAATTTGTAGCACTCCAGTTTTATTAAATGCCGATAACTAACATTCCGTTTCAATGAACGGTGTTGAATAGTTTCTTCTAAGCGTTCTTCAAATGCTTTGGCGAATACTTTTTTCCCGGATTCGCTCAAATAGCATTTATTTAATTGTTTATCGAAATGCCTTTCTTGAATCTCTTTCTTGTTTAGAACCTTAAATATTATTCGATCTACTATAATCGGCTTGAAAATTTCAGCAATGTCCAAAGCTAATGAATAACGTCGTTCGCCCGGTGTATGCAGGTAGCTTATTGTTGGATTAAGTTGCGTCTGATGAATCGCTCTTAAGCATTGAGAATAACACATCATATTTCCAAAAGATATTAGTGCATTAATCTCATTTTGTGGAGGCTGTTTGCTTCGTCCTTCCATATTGAAATCATTTAGAATGAGATCGAATGCATCATAATAAGTCTGACGAATATTCCCTTCAACTCCCATTAATTCCGGAACCGATTCCGTCTCGTATATTTTTGTGGATAATGATTTGATGGATTCCATAATTGGATCCATATCTCGTCCACGCCGATTATAATACTGCAAATTCTTCACCATATTGTATGCAGCACCGTCAATAAAACGTCGTGCAATCGTCAAACGCTTCTTTTTATTTTGATAAGATGATGTTTGTGCCAGTAGCATTCTTCCTGATAATAATGAATCACGCGGCATGAACGATCCTGTGTAATTTTCATAATAATCGAAGAAGTGGACAGCAATATCCTTTTGTCCCAAAAAATTATACAATGCACTGTTGGCTCTTAATGAACCGAAAACATAGAATTCGGAAATATCTTCTATCGGTAGATAACGTGGTTGCCCGGGACGCAGTTCCTCTCCATTTTCATCCGTCTCATATGGTGTGAATTTAAGTGTATTATCTTTTCGTTCTAATACACCCGGATTGAATAAATAGTATGTTTTCTTCATGATAAATCCTCCTCGTTACTATAACAAAATTCATAATAGCTGCAATTTTTGCAAATCCCTTTTTTTGCTAAAGGCGGACAAACATCATTGCTTATTATCTGTTGGATATCAACTTCCATATCGCGGATCATTTCTCTGTCTACATCACTTAAGAATATTTCTTCTGTCTTTCTCAGAGCGGGATATTCCAAAACACCTGAAACACCACTAATACCATTTCTTTCGAACACATAAATGTAATATTTCAATTGCCACTCATGTGCTTTCTCTACTTTGTTGGATTTTTTAATCTCATGAATAATCTTATTCCTTGCATCGTAAAAATCTACCTTAATCCCATCCAGTTCCACCTCCTGATATTTTGCAGAACGTTGTGGGTAGCTATCTTCATGAATAAGTTTTCCTTCATAAACCAGATCCGAAGTATGTTCAAAAGTAATACCATTTGCATGCAACCATAATTCGCGCTTGCATACATTATAAAGATTTATTAAGGTAGCGTTTATTTGCATGGCTATAAGAAATTGTTATTTTCAAATTTGTCTGTTATGATACCGTCTTCAAAAGAATATATCTTTGAATAAGAATCAAGATATAAGTATCCATATTGTTTTAAGCCATATGTTGAAAGGATATCATAGTCTTTCCCTCCCCTGAATATTGAAAAGGTAAAATTAGACATTAATCCTTGTAACTTTTTCATTTGGATTTTACTCTTAACAAAATTTTCATCTTGACTTTTGATGACATTTTCATATGATTTCCATACGTCTAAGCCTTTAACGACATCTCTATATACAATTTCCAAATCATCTAGTATTTTTGTGTCTTCTTTCAGATACTGGAAAGGGATATCAATAGGAACAAATACTGAATCGTTTAATGACTTTATCAATTCAAGTTGGTTGTTAACTTTCTGATAGTTTAATGTGGCAATAGAATTCTTTAGGTCTTGAATATTTTCTATCCAAGGATTTTTATTTCTACTATTACACTCCTCAATTATCTCTTTATATAATAAGTCAAAGTTTTTAGTGCGAAGGATGTTTTTGTAATCCTCAAGTACAAAATTATTTTGCATCACCTCAAATCTATCATCCTTTCCATATAATGTTTTTGCCGAATCGCAATTGAAAATGTATAGCTTGCAATCACTTTTTTTGACATTACGGTTGATTCGACCAGCCAACTGTTCTTCGCTATCAACAATAGATTTATCTTTAAACCCTAAATCCATATCTATATTGACTCCTGCTTCCACAACTTGCGTAGAAATGAGGAGTACTCTTTTTTTGCGTAAATCAGAAGATTTTAGCGAATCGATAATTTTTTTTCTTCTTGGTTCCAATATCGTCGATGATAGGAGAAATACTTCGTCAAATATATGGTTATCGGTTTTAATAATAGAATAGAATTCAGATGCTGTCTTCTTGAAAATAAACTCAATGATAGTATGGACACTATTTGGATAATGCTTGTTTTCTACTGCATACTTCTCTGATTTTTCAAATACAAAATCTTTTAATTCTTGTAAATAATCAGTTTTAGAATCTTTATCAGGCATAGGTTTATTAAGCAAGCTATAATCAAAACTTACTCGTTTACAAAAGTTTGGATTCTGAAAATATTTTGATTTGTCATTAACTAAATAAACAAAATCACTTGCGAGTTCTTTTTCATTCACCAAATTCCCAATTTTCGGTAATGTCGCCGACATGATAATAAATTTCATATTGAAATATTTGGCATAGTTGTTTATGAAATAGATGACTTTATCCCAGGTTTTGGGCGAATATGACTGTATTTCATCAATGACAACGATGGAGTTAGCCATTCGGTGAAGCAAATAGTTAGTTTCTTTGTCATTTGTCTTCAATACATCGAAAAAGCGAATATGAGAAAGCAGTGACACAGGATAATTTACAAATAGATTGTCTAGATAGTTCAAATAATCGTCTTCATAATTTCTTGTTTGAAAAGAAGCTTTTGAATGAATTTCCGCAATTTCGCAGTCTCTTAATCCTAACGTTTCTGATAACGAACTGTAGGTTTGTGTTATAAGTGTTGTAAAAGGGAAAACATAAAAAACTTTATTAATAAGTTTGTTTTTATCTGTTCTTAATAATTCTGCCAAAGCAAGTATAGATAGATTGGTCTTTCCACTGCCGGTAGGAGCTTCTATATAAAAGAGATTATTTTTGTTATGAATGCGAATATTTTGTACAACTTCTATAGCTATACTTTTTCTTAATTCGTTGATATTTCCATTCGATTGTTTATTTAGAAGATCAAGATTCGGATACAATCCTAACTTAATCGCATCAAATACAGGTTTGTTATATATATAGTTCTCTGCATTGTAAATTATTCTTTCTCGTAAAGAATCATTAATTAACCCAAAATCAGAATACATTTCTTTCCAATTGTTCATGTAATGCGCCGTCGCTAAATAATCAGAAGCTGTAAGTAATGAATAATTCAGTTTGCAAAGTGCATATAAAGGGAATGTATTGCTTTCTTTGATTACATTATCATATCGATCAAAAAAGAAAGTAAAATTTGCATTATTTAAAAAGCAATTATGAAACAAATTTATTTGTTCTTCATTTAGAGATATTTGAAACAAGGAAAGGTATGGTTTCAAAGCGAACAAATCTTTATTGTTCCAAATCGTTTCATCCTGACTTTCATTTAAGCAAGGAGCATGATGCTTAAATATTGAATAACTTAAATATAAAGCAACATTACAAATATATACGCATTCCTCATCTGTTAGTTCGTTTTGTAAGAATAAAGAGAAAAAATCTGCAAGGAAAATATACACTCCGATTATAGAGTGCTTACTATTAAAGGAATGCGATACAGTTAAAATATTTGATTTATTTCTCATTCGTGATACTTGAAATTCTTTATTGACTTTACCTAGATCATGATATGCTATAGATTTGTAAAACAAATCAAGTATTAATGTTTTTAGAATATTTTTATTCATCCCATATGGAATCGCATATTCTACAAGATTATTGATAACACCATTTAAAGATTGGCTTTTAATTATTACACTCATATATGCAAAAACTAAGGCGGAATGCTCCGATAACAATTCCGGTTGTTTGGAGCTTTCCGCTTTTTTAGGTAAGTGAGCAAAATAGTACTTGCTGTTTTTGATAAAGCTATTGAAATATTTAGTATCAAATTCCATTTTAGAATAATTGAATTATATTGCTTTTCCCAATTTTATAAAATACTCCAGTCTCACATATGTCCATTTTACTACTAAATCTGGCATTGGAGTATATAAAATCGCCATACGAGTATTGATATAATTTTTCATCAAACCCTATTGGAAGTTTTTCAAAATACAACCACGTTGGTACAGATGGCTCAACGAACATATTCATTGATTTGACAACATAGTCACTTACTGTATTGGTTTTTGAAAATATGGATGAAACCGCATAATCCGACGCAAAATCAAAAAGCTCATATGAATATTCCTGATAATTTTCCCACCAAGTTGAGAAATCATTTTTTCCCATATATGGTAAAAATTCTGCCTGGTAAGATTTGAGGTTGACATATAAATTTTTCTCTATTTCATTCTCCACATTCAAAAGGAGGTAACAACGATATGCTGGCTTTATTAGAATTTGTTCAGTTATAATCAAATTTCCACCAGCTTCAGAACTAGCAAAACCTGTACTATTGTTATAACTGACAATATCTTTGGTATAATTTCCTTTGTCCGAATTAAGCGGTCTTATGCCTATTTTCAAATGCTTTAATTTGTTGTAGTATTCCGGAAATATACCATTTCTTTGGTAGCCTTGCAGACCTGCTATTGCTCCTAAAATTCCGAGTAATGCAGGCTTATGAAGCATATTATACGTTAAGTAAAGCCCATCGTTGATGTCTGGTTTTTTAAAAAAACCAAATTCTGCTTTTAGGTCAAACGATAATAACTTTAGATTAGCCATATTAAATATCGTATTCTTTTGCTTTGTTAGGGATGTTTACTAACTCTACTGTTTGTTTATTATAATAAATTTCAATTGATTCGATTTGATTATCTATATTTTCAAATAATGTTTTCGATTTTGAGAAGTCATAAATGCACTTGCCATTTTCTTTTTCATCGTTCAATATAATTAGTGTCGTAAAGTTAGGAATAACGATTTTTGAATTTTCTTTTAATTGAACCCACACTAGCATTTCATTCTCACAACCCGCCTTTGACGCAGAATCATACCATGTAACGCCACGGCACATAGCTTCTTTTAGTTTTGAAATATCGTCACTAGAAATAGTTTGTGCTCCTTCACCTGCCAGAATGGCAATATCCTTTAAATTTAATGGATTAACAGAAAAGTGATGGAGATAATGACCTTCAGCTAACCTCGATTGACGTCCAATCGTGGTCATTCCTTTTTCTGGATCAGAATCATCTGCTTTATTACTGAATGGTGAAGTGATTTGTTCTGTAAATATGTAATTTTCTTTCCATATATTTGGTCCGTGATTAATTTGAACTGGACCATGTAGTGATATATTCGTTGCTCCTGCAAATGTTGCTCCAAATAGACGAACATCTAAGCAAGATAATAAATTTTTTGCAACATCTGTTTTTATAATTTTATCCTTGTCTTTACCTACTCCAGTTGGATAATTACCGAAGAACTTTTTATAGGTTTCATCTAGAGAAATTGGATTCAAATTTTCATTTAGAGATTTGAAATAGAATATATTTTCTTTTTCATATACGTCTTTTAAATAGTTTTTTACTGTATATTTAAATGCTTTATCAGTTGCATATACTATACCATTAGGTAATGTGCGAGGTTGTCCTGAAAAATCGGCATTGTAATTTGAATTAATAGCTTTTACAATAGCACATCCAAAAACTCTATTTTTAAATTCTGACATAATATTTATCTCCTATTTTAATTGTTAATATTTTTTTTCTTTTGATAGATAATGCAATCACAAAAACATCCTGCTAAAAAGAATTTGAATAATGGCTTCATGTCAATTGCGTCATCAAAAGTTAAAACATCTGATGCCAAAGCTTGGAATGCACCTTTATAAGTACTTATATCGTGTTTATATACTGCTATCGAAAGAGCAATAGCATTTTGCAATTGACCTGATTTTGTCTTTTGCAAATAAGGTTCAAGCATAGCGTACGTTTTATTGTTTGCCACACTACGATCAATCAAGTAGGACACAACTTGTCCTGCTCCGAAAGCAAATTCTTCCGGATTTTCAAAATGAGATTCGCCTTTAGCGACATTATTCATTTTTACTAATAGTTCTGTTACTTTTGAAGCCATGTTTTCTGTATTGTTGTTAAATGTATTATATAGATTAAACCAAATATTGAGTTTTGTTTTAATAGAATTATTCCAACTAAATAACCTGGATATTTTATCACTTTTTATATTTGAATAGATAGATTGATACATCATATCTTCAAACATAATATTTGTTATAGCATTAGTTTTTGATTTGTAAATGTAATCATAAATGGATTTACGATATTTCATGATTAACATATACATAATATCACCGCCAGTAACATATTGGGGATCAATATCTCCAAAATAATTTGTTGAATATTTGTCTTCTTTTATTTTCACCAATGAATTATTGAATATAGATTTTACAACGATTCGTTCAAAATCAAAGATATTGTTCAATTCAATTGTTGGTGATAGTTCAAATTCATTGTCATTTATTGTTCCTGATTGTAAAATATTCAGAATAGAAATGTGTGGATTAATGAAATATCTAAATGAAGTAACAAAATCCACATCGTTCAATTCTATATTCTTTTTCTTTGAATAATTAATTAAATAGTAATTAGATAGATATTTTATATTTCTTTTTTCAAATAATTTTCTAATTAAATCACTATAAGACGATTTTTCTGTTTCTTCATTAAAAAGTTTTATAACTTCTCTATTTGTTTCATTTTTGTCAATAATTATAGGAAGCGGATTTGGTAATACTTTATTAATAAGTAAGTTCTCAAAGTCGGCTAAAAGTTTTGCATCTTTTGATGTGATGCGACCATTTATGTTGTTTATAAATGTCTTGTGCTCTAAAAATGGCTTTTTAGAATTTAGTCCACTTAAGAAGCCACTGAAACCATAAATTTCATTTAGGTATTTTACATTGTAATAGTTTGTATTAAATAATTTATCCATTAAGTAGGCATAATGAGCGTCTTTATATTCTTGAATTGTTGCATTTTTAAGATATATATTTATATAATCTTCGTCTTTAATTTTATCTAGGATAGGAATTTGTCTTTCTTCTCCATTAACATGTTCAATAATTGATGTTTCATTTATTTTATTTAAAACATTTGGACATATGTATTGAAATGATTTTGATAGCTGAATTAATCTTTCTTCATTGTTTAAACAAGTTTGTTGGGCGTTAGCAAAATATTCAGGCAATAATATTGTTATTTTTTCGATCCCTAGCCCTTCTAGTTTTTCATTTAGCAATGATTTTTTCTTGAAACTTAGTATAAATGGAGAGCAAGAAAAAATCTGTTTTTTCTTATCTAGAACTTTATTCATTGTTGTACCAACTCTTAATCCTTGTTGTCCATACTGTACCAATTTTAACTGAATGGCAGCGTCAATTGTGTTATCATTAACCAAAAAACAATTAGTATCAACGGATAATGTATCATTACTCCATTTTCCATCTTTATCTATTTCAACAATTACATATAATCCTTTATTTAGTTGCACTTTCCATTGCATAATGTCTGGAATATCGGCAATGATATTTTCTGTAAAATTGATAATTTCCCTTATCATAATTTTTATTATATTATTGATTCTTTCTTTTCTGTCAAGCATCCGAAGCCGATGGCGCATTGTTCGCCGATTCCCCCTTCGTACATCATTTTCATTAATTCTGCCGGGGCTTTTATTTTGAAGTCGCATTTGTAGCCTTTGACCAGTGTCTCTTGCGCTGTCCCTGCTTTGATTTTCATCAGCTTGGCTTTCGGTTCATTCAGGAGTGTGAAACTGAAATCAAAATCTTCGGCAAAAGGTTTTTTGTAATATGCTTTATAACGGGATATAAGACCGGCGCGTAGTGCTGTGGCTGCACGGAGATCTGAAGGGGAGATATATTGAACGGAACCATCGTTTCTGCAGCACCGCAAACAAAGTGGAGACATTGTCCGGAAAGTCATCTCGTCAGTATAAACCGGCGAAGGGACGACTTCTACTTGGCGTACATTGAAACGGACCACCGACTGTTTGTCGCCAATCTCAAACTGCTGATTCACGAATAATCCTTTAATAAACTGCTCCGTACTGCGCTCCGGAAGGAAGGTTATCTGCCATTCAACAGTGTCGCTGAGAATCTTGATCAGACCTTCGGCGCGAAGAATCTGACGTTTCTCGATCTTTAATGGCGAGAAGGTGAATAGTTTGAATCTTTTTCCGTTTCCCAGCACAAACCCATTGTCGTGTAACCAGGTAGCATAAGATTCTCCGCCTTGTGATAATATTTTATAGATCAATGCAGATTGCTCATATTGATAGTTGATCGGAAGAAGGTCGCCAAAAGCTTGTTTATTTACTTCTAATATTAAGTGAAATCTCATGGTATAGTCTTTTTAAAGATTTAATGCTGCAATGTACAACATAATACAATAAAAAGCAATTATTTGTGTTTTTTATTTTTATTTTATGCTGTATGAATCTATTCTAATTCATACCGGTCGCCTCGGCAGGGAATCTCAACCTCTTTGTAGCCGACGTTCTGCAAGGCATTGCGATAATCGCACTGCACATCATATTCGCCGTGAACGAGGAAGAGTTTCTTCACGAGGTCGACGGGGGCTGTTGTGATCGTGTTGATCATCTCTTGATAATCGCCGTGACCTGAATAGGCTTCAATCTTGTCGACGCCGGCACGCATCTCATACATCTTGCCGAAGATCGACACTTCCTTTAGTCCGGGACGCTGAATGCGTGCGCCAAGTGTGTTTGGCGAACAGTAGCCGACAATAAGCACCGAACAGCGGGGATCTTCAACGTGGTTGCGGAAATGGTGTTTTACGCGACCGGCTTCCAACATACCTGACGGTGAAATGATTACACAAGGCTTGTTGTAGCTGTTAAGCCTCTTGGAATCTTCAACTTCCTTGATGTAATGAAGCGAGTTGAATCCAAAGGGATCGGGGTCGGTAAGCATCGTATTCCGGACATCGTTGTTCAACCCGTCGGTATGAAGGCGGAAGATGTCGCAGGCATTGACGGCCAACGGACTGTCTACAAAGATTTGTATCTTGGGCAGCCGCCCTTCGTTGAACAGGTTATTGAGTGCGTAAACGATATCTTGCGTTCGGCCAATGGCAAAAGAAGGAATGATAAGCGGACCTTTGTTTTCCACGCAGGTATGACGGATGATTTCCAGTAGCCGGTTTGAGACTTCTTTCATCTCTCCGTGAAGACGGTTGCCGTATGTAGATTCGGCAATCAGGTAGTCGCAGGGAGGAAAAGGCTCGGGTGATTGCAATATGGGGTTTTGAAGACGACCGAGATCACCCGTGAAGGTGATGTTCGTCGGTTTGCCGTTCTCAATGATGCGGATGTGGGCTGCCGCGCTTCCAAGCATGTGACCGGTGTTGGTGAATTTGACGCTTATCTCGTCGTTCATATAGAAACGTCTTCCGTAGGCAACGCTGATAAACAGATTCATACAATCTTCGGCATCAGATATGCGATAAAGAGGTTTGACAGGCGGCTCGTGGCGGAACGAACGTTTTTTATTGAACATCTCGGTATCTTTTTCCTGAATATGAGCGGAGTCTTTAAGCATCAGGGCACACAGGTCGCGTGTTGCACTGGTGCAGATCACGGAGCCGCGGAACCCGTGATTATAGATGTAGGGAATAAGTCCCGAATGATCTATATGTGCATGCGTGAGCACAAGATAGTCGATTGTACGCGGGTCGAAACCCAGGTCTCTGTTCATGGCATCGGTCTCAAGACCTTTCCCCTGATACATTCCGCAGTCCAAAAGGATGCGCTTCCCTTTGGATGTAGTGATAAGATGCTTGCTGCCGGTCACTTCGCGGGCAGCTCCTAAAAATTGAATTTGCATATTCTGTATTTTCAATAACGAATTTTGCAACTATTGCAAAGCTTTACAAATGAACTCAAAATTTCTGAGGTATCCAATATTTAGCAAACTTCTTTTCAACCTTTTCTTGGGTATATTGGGCATTTTTACTACTTTTGCATCTTAATATTTAACAAGATAATTATTTATGGAGAAGAAGCAGTATTTGGGGTTGAACAAACAACAAGTCGAAGAGAGTAGAAACCGCTATGGCGAGAATGTTCTTACCCCTCCGAAGAAAGCTTCTCTTTGGAGTCAATTCATAGAAAAATTCGAAGATCCGATTATCAGAATCTTATTAGTAGCCTGGTTCTTGTCAATGGTTATTGCAGGTGTTCACTGCTGGGGGCCTGACGCGCAAGGCTTTGCGGCCTTTTTGGAACCATTGGGAATATTCTTTGCGATCATACTGGCTACAGGAGTGGGTTTTGCTTTCGAAGTGAAGGCGAACAAGGCTTTCAGTGTTTTGAATACGGTCAACGATGATACGATGGTGAAGGTCATCAGAGAAGGAAATATCAGCCAGATTCTGAAAAAAGAAGTAGTCGTAGGTGATTTGGTTTTGCTGGAGACAGGAGAGGAGATCCCCGCCGATGGTCATCTGCTGGAGGCGGTTTCTCTGCAAGTGAATGAATCAACTCTGACAGGCGAACCGCTGACTTCTAAAACAATAAACGAAGCCGACTTCGATCCGGAGACAACCTATCCTTCGAACGTGGTGATGCGGGGAACGACTGTGGCCGACGGACATGGAATCATGGAAGTAGAGAAAGTGGGTGATGCTACCGGCTACGGAAAGGTGTACGAAGGGTCGCAGATTGAAAATAACGTGGATACACCACTGCAGATTCAGCTTGCCGGACTGGCCAAGGTGATCAGTAAAGGAGGCTATGCTATCGCTGTTGTTACTTTTGTGGCATTGTTGATCAAACTCCTGCTTTCAACATCGGGAATGCCGGTGATGGATTTGGTTAGTCATATACTGAATATATTTATGATCGCGGTTACCTTGATCGTGGTGTCTGTGCCTGAAGGGTTGCCGATGAGTGTAACACTGAGCCTGGCTTTGAGTATGAACCGGATGCTTAAGACGAACAATCTGGTGCGGAAGATGCATGCCTGCGAAACGATGGGGGCTACAACGGTGATCTGCACTGACAAGACGGGAACGCTCACTCAGAACCGGATGCAGGTGCATGAGACACGTTTCTACAATCTGAAGGATCAGCAGCTGGGTGATGACGAACTGAGTAACTTGATCCGTGAAGGAATCTCAGCCAACTCGACGGCGTTTTTGGATTTCTCCGGTGAAAAGATTGCTACTCTGGGAAATCCTACTGAGGCGGCGCTGTTGCTATGGCTGAATGGACAGAACCAAAATTATCTGGAACTGCGCGAGGATGCGATGGTACTCGATCAGCTGACGTTTTCGACCGAACGCAAATATATGGCAACACTGGTGAAGTCGGCATTGCTTGGCAAAAAAGTGCTGTATGTGAAAGGCGCTCCCGAAATCGTGCTGGCGAATAGTCAGCGTGTGGCAATGGATGGAACATTCAAATCGGTTGAAGAATGTAAAGATATTATTGGAAAGCAACTCCTGGCTTATCAAAATCAGGCGATGCGGACACTGGGCTTCGCATATCAGATTGTGGATGATGATGCCGACGACTCGTTCTTTGCCGATGGTCGTTTGCATCATGTGAATCTGACTTATCTTGGCATTGTGGCGATCTCGGATCCTGTGCGTAAGGATGTGCCTGCCGCTGTAAAGAGTTGTCTGGATGCAGGTATCGATGTGAAGATTGTTACCGGCGACACGCCGGGAACGGCTCGCGAGATTGCACGACAGATCGGGACGTGGAAAGAAACGGATACGGATCGTAATATGATTACGGGTCCGGGTTTTGAGGCTTTGACCGACAAAGAAGCACTGGATCGCGTGCTCGATCTGAAAATTATGTGCCGCGCCCGCCCGACGGACAAGCAGAGGCTGGTAAGACTTCTACAGTCGAAAAATGCAGTTGTAGCTGTTACCGGTGATGGAACGAATGATGCTCCGGCATTGAAAGCGGCGCAAGTAGGTCTTTCAATGGGTGATGGCACGTCCGTCGCTAAAGAAGCCAGCGATATCACAATATTGGATAACTCGTTCAGTAGTATCACACGGGCTGTGATGTGGGGCCGTTCGCTCTATCGCAATATTCAGAAATTTTTACTGTTTCAGTTGACGATCAATGTGGCAGCTTGCCTAATTGTACTGATAGGTTCATTGATTGGAACGGAGTCGCCGCTGACGATTACCCAGATGCTGTGGGTGAATCTGATCATGGATACTTTTGCGGCAGCTGCGCTGGCTTCGCTCCCGCCGAATGAGAAGGTGATGAAAGACAAGCCGCGCAAAAGCGGAAAGAACGGCGATTTTATTATCACGCGTCCGATGGCGTATCATATTTTTGGAGTAGGCATATTGTTTGTTGTTGTATTGGTAGGATTATTGCTTCATTTTCATTCTGACGACGGCTTGAATCCGCTTGATCTGTCACGCTTTTTTACTTTCTTTGTGATGCTGCAATTCTGGAATATGTTTAATGCCAAGGCATTTATGGAAAGACGTTCGGCGTTTGCACACTTATGGGAGTGCAAGACTTTTCTAATTGTCGCACTGATCATTGTTGTGGGGCAATATCTGATTGTCACTTTTGGCGGACAAATGTTCAATGTGGTTCCGCTGCCGGGATCAGACTGGCTGGTAATCATTGCTTCAACTTCACTTGTACTTTGGATTGGCGAGATCGTCAGAGGAATCGACAGGTACATAAACAAAGGCCGTGAATTATAATTGGGCAGAGATTATGGGTTATATATGTCTTTGTTGTAAAAGTCGAGAATATGTATTAATGAATCATAAGCCGTTTTGGCAGGTCCGTCGGGATTTATCTCTATGGCTGCCAAATAACTGTTAAGAGCCTGGCGTATATCCCCTTTTTTGTTGTAGGCTTTGCCCCGCAAATAATAGGCTTCTTCGGAGCGATTATTCTTTTGTATATAATCGTCTAACAGGCGAATTGCCTCTTCAATTTTGCCTTCGTTAATGAGTTGTTTAATTGTATCCATTCGTGAAATATTTAGAATTCTCTGTGCAAAGATATACTGTAAAGTGAATTATTTATGTAAGTTTGCAACCGAATCCAAAAGAAAAGATGAATTATGCAGAAGAATTTGGTGATTGTAGAGTCTCCAGCAAAGGCTAAAACAATAGAAAAATTTCTTGGAAAAGATTACAAGGTTATGTCCAGTTATGGGCATATACGTGATCTGAAACCTAAAGAATTCAGCGTAGATGTGGAACATGATTACAAACCTGAATATGTTATCCCTAAAGAAAAAAAGGCGTTAGTAGCCGAACTGAAAAAGGATGCTCAGTATGCCGAACAGGTTTGGCTTGCTTCCGATGAGGATCGTGAAGGAGAGGCTATATCATGGCACTTATACGAAGTTTTGAAACTGAAGCCTGAAAGTACAAAACGTATTGTTTTTCATGAAATAACAAAGACTGCAATTTTGCATGCAATAGATACACCGCGTGATATTGATATTAATCTGGTAAATGCACAGCAGGCGCGTCGCATATTGGATCGTATTGTCGGATTTGAACTTTCTCCGATTCTTTGGCGTAAGGTGAAGCCTGCATTATCAGCAGGACGTGTACAGTCGGTGGCTGTCAGGCTGATTGTTGAGCGCGAACGCGAAATCAATGCTTTTGTTACTGAATCGTCCTATCGGGTGACAGCCGAATTTATACTGCCTGATGGTACAACGGCGCTGAAGGCTGAACTGGCCAGACGCCTTAAAAACAAGCAGGAAGCCATGGAATTCCTGGAAAAATGCAAAAACGCAACATTTACAGTCAGTGATATATTAACCAAGCCGGTGAAGAAATCGCCTGCACCTCCGTTTACAACTTCTACACTACAACAGGAGGCAGCTCGCAAATTGGGACTTTCAGTGACGCATACGATGATGATTGCACAGCGTTTGTATGAATCGGGATTAATTACTTACATGCGTACCGATTCTGTAAACTTGAGCAATTTGGCTTTGGAAACGGCAAAAGAGGCTATCATCAATACTTATGGTGAGGCCTATTATCAATTCCGCCAGTATCATACAAAGAGCAAAGGAGCTCAGGAAGCGCATGAGGCTATACGTCCTACCTATATTGCAAATGTTGAGATTGATGGCGAACAGCATGAGAAAAAACTTTATGAGTTGATCCGCAAACGTACTATTGCAAGTCAGATGGCCGATGCGGAAATGGAACGTACAACGATCTCGATAAATATGAATGGAAGCATCGAACGTTTTGTTGCGGTAGGTGAAGTCATGGAGTTTGAAGGGTTTCTGCAAGTTTATCTGGAAGGCAATGACGACGAAGAAGAAAGTGAACAGGAAAATGGGCTGCTCCCACCGGTAATCTTGAATGATGTTCTTAAACTGAATACAGCTACGGCTATCGAACGCTTCACACAACATCCACCTCGTTATACGGAAGCCAGCTTGGTACGTCAGCTCGAAGAACTGGGTATCGGTCGTCCTTCAACTTATGCTCCGACAATTCAGACGATACAAAATCGCGAGTATGTCGTAAAAGAGAATAAGGAGGGAATACAGCGGACATATTCGATACTTAAGCTTTCGAAGAGCAAGATTAAGGAATCTGCGAAGACAGAAGTTGTCGGTGCAGACCGCGGGAAGTTGATGCCTACAGATATTGGAATGGTTGTCAATGATTTTCTGATGGAGTATTTTCCTTTAGTGATGGATTATAATTTCACGGCGAACGTGGAAAAGGAATTCGATGCTGTGGCTGAAGGACAAATGATCTGGACGAAAGCAATTGATAACTTTTACAAGACGTTCCATCCGATTGTTGAATCGGCTTCGGCTGTAAAAACAGAGCATAAGGTCGGTGAACGCGAACTTGGTGTTGATCCAAAGAGTGGAAAGCCTGTGTTTGTCAAGATCGGTCGTTTTGGTCCGGTTGCTCAGATCGGTGCTCATAATGCGGACGATAAGAATGCACCCAAGCCACAGTTTGCACCATTGCGCAAAGGACAGTCTATTGAAACGATCTCGCTTGAAGAGGCTTTGAAGCTTTTCGATCTGCCGCGAACACTCGGCGATTACGAAGAGAAGACGGTGGTCGCTGCTATTGGTCGCTTTGGTCCGTTTATTCGTCACGATGGGAAGTTTGTCTCAATACCCAAGGATCTGGATCCGCTTACAATTACACTGGAAGAGGGCATCAAACTGATAGAGGAAAAACGTATAAAAGAGGCTGAACGATTTGTGAAGAGCTTCGATGAAGAGCCGGAGATGCAGATATTAAAAGGCCGCTTTGGTCCGTATATCGCCTATAAAGGGGAGAATTATCGAATCCCTAAAGCGGTTCTTGATCCGGGTCAATTGACATTAAATGATTGTCAGAAAATAATCTCTGAAGCAGCTAAAGGCGTTTTTTCGAAAGAGAAGACCGCGAAAGGTGCAAAAACAACTAAAGACGCCGTTGCGGAGGAAAAAACGCCTGTAGCAGGAAAAGCAAAAAAAAGAACTGTAGTAAAGAAAACGCCTGCGAAGAAAACAGCTGTGAAGAAAATGACGGCAAAGAAGAACGTTTAGTTCTTAATACTTTAACAAATAATTATGTTGGATACAAATCAATTCGGTTTGTGTCCAATTTCTTTTTTAGGTCATCTAAGCAGAAAATAGTGAGATGGAATAGCTGTATTCTGAGAAAAATTAGTTTATTTTGTGGAAATATCTGTTTATAATAAATTGACAATCATGAAAAGTACACTATTCTCTGCTTTATCCCTGTTTGCGGGTTTTTTGTGCGCTTGCAGCACTCCTGACTATTTTACTCCGGAAAAGGCAAATACATTGCGTGCTCCTTCATATCCATTGGTGACGATTGATCCATATACAAGTATTTGGTCGTTTTCGGATAAATTGTATGACGAACCGACACGTCACTGGACGGGAAAAGAGCATCCCCTGATGGGCGCCATTCGTGTGGATGGAAAGACTTACCGGTTTATGGGGGAGGAAGATACACCTATGAAAACGATACTTCCTACAGCTGTTACAGGTGAATGGACTGCTACTTATACAGAACAACAACCGGCAGCTAATTGGGCGGATACAAGTTATAATGATGCATCGTGGGAAAAAGGCCTGGGAGCTTTCGGTACCGCCGGACAGCCCAATTTGTACACTCCGTGGGAGAGTAAGGATATTTGGGTCAGACGGACGTTTGACCTGACAGAAGACTGTTCTGCAAGTAGTGTATTCCTGAAGTATTCGCACGATGACACGTTTGAATTGTTTATCAATGGAAAACAGGTTGTTTCAACGGACTATTCCTGGAAAAACGATGTTTTGACTGAGCTTCCTGCTTCAGTGAAAGCCACATTGAAGCCGGGAAAGAATATTATTGCAGCTCATTGTCATAATCAGGAAGGAGGAGGCTATGTGGATTTTGGTTTACTGAAAAGAGAAACAAATAAGGTTGCATTTAAAGAATCCGCTGTTCAGAAGTCGGTCAATGTACTTCCGACTCAAACTTTTTATACTTTTGAATGCGGTCCGGTACAGCTGAATCTGATTTTTACAGCGCCGTTGTTGATGGATAATTTGGATTTGATGTCGCGCCCTGTCAATTATTTGTCATATCAGGTTAAGTCACTGGATGGCAAACAGCATGCTGTGCAGATCTATTTCGAGGCAACACCGCAGTTAGCCGTTAATACAACAGGTGAGAACGTGACGTTCGTACGTGAAGAGAAGAATAATATTGCATACCTGAAAACGGGGACAATCAAACAGCCCGTTTTGGAACGTACAGGAGATGATGTACGTATCGATTGGGGGTATTTTTTTATGGCTGCCGGTTCCAAGAAAGAAACAAATCTGCAACTGGGTGATTATTTTACGACAAAGCAGAGTTTTGTGAAAGAAGGGAAACTGCCTGCAGGTGTAACACCTGAATCATTGTCTTCAAATATGGAAAAAAGAATGAGCGTGCTTGCCTACAGTCACGACTTGGGTAATGTGATACAACCGGTTTCCGATTTTGTGATGTTGGGTTATGATGATGTGTATTCGATCCAGTATTTTAAGGAAAACCGGATGGCATATTGGAAACATGACGGACAAAATACTATTTATCAGGCGTTTGAAGAAGCAAATAAGGAATATAATTCGGTGATGAAAGATTGTCGGATGTTTGATACGCAAATGATGAATGAGGCTGAAAAATCAGGAGGTAAAGAATATGCTGAATTGTGTGCTATTGCTTATCGTCAGTCTATCGCTGCTCATAAACTGGTGACAGACAAGGATGGAAACTTGCTTTTCTTCTCCAAAGAGAATTTTAGTAACGGTTCAATTGGTACGGTTGATGTGACGTATCCTTCAGCACCATTATTCTTGTTGTATAATCCGGATTTACTGAAAGGAATGTTGAACCCGATCTTTTATTTCAGCGAAAGTGGAAAGTGGAAAAAACCGTTTGCAGCACATGATACAGGCACTTACCCACAAGCTAACGGGCAAACGTATGGTGGCGATATGCCTGTTGAAGAAAGTGGGAATATGTTGATTCTGACTACGGCAATAGCCATGCGTGAAGGCAATGCCGAATATGCAAAGAAACACTGGACAGTCCTCACCACGTGGGCCAACTACTTGATGACTGCAGGATTAGATCCTGAAAATCAACTTTGTACTGATGATTTTGCAGGGCATTTTGCTCATAATGCCAATCTTTCTATCAAAGCAATCATGGGCATTGCCGGTTATGGGAAGCTGGCAGAGATGTTGGGCGATAAGGCTACATCGCAAAAATATGTAGCTGCTGCAAAGACGATGGCTGCAAAATGGGTGACAATGGCTGATAATGGCGATCATTATCGTTTGACTTTCGATCAGAAAGATACATGGAGCCAGAAGTATAATCTTATTTGGGACAAATTGTTTGGTATGAATATATTCCCGAAAGATATTGCAACAAAGGAGGTGGCTTATTACTTAAAGAAGCAAAACAAGTATGGCTTGCCGTTGGATAGCCGCAAGACATATACAAAATCCGACTGGATAATGTGGAGTGCTTCTCTGGCAAGTAATCCGAATGATTTTAATCAGCTTGTGGCTCCGATATATAAATATGCCAATGAGACGCAGACTCGTATGCCTCTCAGTGACTGGCATGAAACGTTGGACGGCAATTCTGTTGGATTTCGTGCCCGCAGTGTCGTCGGCGGATATTTTATGAAGATGCTGGAAGACCAGATGTGTAAGAATAAAAAGTAATTAATGAATAATAAATGGAAATGATGAGGAAAACATTATTATTAGGTTTTGCATTAGTTTTAACGCTAAGTTCACAGGCGCAATGGAAACCTGCTGGCGACAAGATTAAAACAAAATGGGCGGAACAGGTTAATCCGAAGAATGTTTTGCCGGAATATCCGCGTCCGTTGATGGAGCGTTCGCAGTGGATGAATCTGAACGGCGAATGGGAATATGCCGTTAGGCCCGTAGGGGCAACTGAGCCGACAACATTCGACGGGAATATTTTAGTCCCCTTTGCTATTGAATCTTCTTTGTCCGGCGTTCAGAAAGAAGTCGGCGAAAAGAATGAACTGTGGTATAAACGGGTGTTCACGGTTCCGACGGCCTGGAAAGGTAAAGAGGTTATGCTTAATTTCGGAGCTGTCGACTGGAAAGCCGATGTTTTTGTTAATGATATACTGATTGGTTCGCATAAGGGAGGTTATACACTGTTCTCCTTTAATATCACACCATATCTGAATGGTAAAAACTTACAGAAACTGGTCGTTCGCGTATGGGATTCGACGGATAAAGGTTTCCAGCCCCGTGGTAAACAAACCTCTAACCCGGAAGGAATCTGGTATACATCAGTTACAGGTATTTGGCAGACTGTGTGGATTGAGCCTGTGGCTGCGGCACATATCACGGCTGTTAAAGCTATTCCGGATATAGATCATAATGTGATGAATGTAACAACTGCTACTTCTTGCGATTGTTCGTCGGGAATCGTTTCTGTACAGTTGTTGGATAAGGGGAAAGTGGTTGCTTCAGCCAAAGGTGTACAGAATCAGGAATTGCGTCTCGTTGTATCGGATCCGGTGCTTTGGTCTCCTTCTAATCCCTATCTGTATGATATGAAAGTGTCGTTAACTAAAGGAGGAAAAATATTGGATGAGGTGAAATCATATACCGCTTTCCGCAAGATCTCTGCACAGCGCGATTCAAAAGGGATCATGCGTATGTTTCTAAATAATAAACCGGTATTTCAATATGGCCCCCTCGATCAGGGCTGGTGGCCTGATGGGTTGTATACGGCACCGACGGATGACGCTTTGGCTTTTGATATTCAGAAAACGAAAGATTTTGGATTTAACATGATTCGTAAGCATGTGAAGGTTGAGCCCGCTCGTTGGTATTATCATTGTGATCGTTTGGGAATCATGGTTTGGCAGGATATGCCAAGTGGAGATATGGGTAACAGTTGGCAGCCTCACGTCTATGGAGGAGGTACCGACAAACAACGTTCGGCTGAATCTATTGCAAATTACAAGCAGGAATGGAAAGAAATCATGGACTTTGGAATGTCAAATCCATGTATTGTTACTTGGGTTCCGTTTAATGAAGCTTGGGGACAGTTTGATACTGAGAATGTTTCAGCCTGGACTAAAGCGTATGATCCTTCCCGATTGGTGAATCCGGCAAGCGGAGGTAACTATCGTATGTGTGGAGATATGCTCGATTTGCATAATTATCCGAACCCGTCGATGTACTTGTTCGACCCACAACGTATTAATGTATTGGGCGAATATGGCGGTCTGGGTCTGCCGGTTGAAGGTCATCTCTGGTGGAACAAGCGCAATTGGGGCTATGTGCAGTTTAAGAACGGAAGCGAAGTGACAGCCGAATATGTAAAGCTTGCAGGCGAATTGAGAGATTTGGTAAGCAAGGGATTTTCTGCCGGGGTCTATACACAGACGACAGATGTTGAAGGTGAGGTTAATGGGCTGATGACCTATGACCGTAAAGTCATCAAGATTGATGAAGCAGCTGTTAAGGCGGCTAATCAATCTGTTATTGATGCACTTACTGAATAATAAATAGTTATATTTCGATACGGGTTCTATAAAAGTGTGGTTGAATGATTTCGGCTATATATTTTATGAAACCCGTATTTGTTATTATTTAGAAAGTGCGCCTGAATTATTCTTAAATGAACCTCTATCTTTTGAGGTTGAAAGGGAATGAGTTGTATAAGTTAATTATAATCTGTAACTTTGTGCCCAAACATTAGTAGAATGGAATATAATACAAAAGAAAAAAAACTGACTCTTCCTGAATATGGAAGAAACATCCAAAATATGGTGGATTACTGTGTGACTATCCAGGACCGGGAAGAACGTAAACGTTGTGCAGATGCGATAATCAACATTATGGGGAACATGTTTCCACATCTGCGTGATGTGAATGACTTTAAGCATATTCTTTGGGATCATCTGGCAATAATGGCTGATTTTAAACTGGATATAGATTATCCTTATGAGATTGTCAAAAAGGAAAATCTGTATAAGCGTCCACCCCGTTTGTCTTACAGCAATTCTCGCTTCCATTATCGACATTACGGAAAGCTTTTGGAGATGATGATTCAAAAGGCGGCAGAACTTCAGCCCGGTTCAGAAAAAGATCAGCTGATAATACTTTTGGCTACGCAAATGAAAAAGTCTTATCTGACATGGAATAAAGATTCCGTTGATGATAAAAAAATATTCCTGGATTTGAACGATCTTTCTAATGGACGTATAGCTCTGAATGAGGATGTACTCAAATTGGTGGAATGTAAAGATGTGGTGGCACATAAAAGCAATACAAACAAGAAAAACTTTTCTCGAAAAGGCAGATGAGTTCGTTTGTCATAGAAGGCGGTTATCAGTTATCGGGTGAGATTATCCCTCAAGGTGCAAAGAATGAAGCATTGGAAGTGATTTGTGCTACGTTGCTCACAAAGGAAAAGGTTACGATTCAAAATGTACCTAATATCTTGGATGTGAACAATCTGGTTGAGCTTTTGCGTAATATGCATGTAAAAGTGGAACATCCTTCTGAAGGTACTTATTCTTTTCAGGCGGATCAGATTGATTTTGATTATCTTCAGACAGATGATTTCTTGAAGAAGAGTTCTTCTCTCCGGGGTTCGGTGATGATTGTGGGGCCGTTGGTTTCACGTTTTGGTAAGGCACTTATTCCCAAACCCGGAGGCGATAAGATCGGACGTCGTCGTCTAGATACGCATTTTGTTGGTATTCAGGCCCTGGGAGCATGTTTTAGTTACAATGCCCAACGCCAGGTCTACGAAGTTAATGCCCAACGCCTGAAAGGAGCTTATATGTTGCTTGATGAAGCTTCTGTGACGGGAACAGCGAATATTTTGATGGCAGCGGTATTGGCTGAAGGTAATACAACTATATATAATGCTGCATGCGAACCTTATATTCAGCAACTTTCTTCCATGTTGAACAGGATGGGGGCAAAGATTTCTGGTGTCGGTTCGAACTTACTTACGATTGAAGGAGTTGATTCTCTTGGAGGTACATCACATACAATCCTCCCGGATATGATTGAAGTAGGAAGTTTTATCGGGATGGCTGCGATGACAGCTTCTGATATTACAATAAAAAATACACGATCGGACATGCTGGGTATCATTCCGGCATCGTTTCGCCGGCTTGGCATTTCTGTAGAACAAGTGGGTGATGATATTCATATTCCTGCTCAAGATTCGTATCAGATAGATACGTTTATGGATGGTTCGATCATGACCATTTCGGATGCACCATGGCCGGGGCTTACGCCTGATTTGTTGAGCGTTTTTCTGGTTGTCGCAACAAAGGCGGTGGGGAGTGTACTGATTCATCAAAAAATGTTTGAAAGCAGATTGTTTTTTGTAGATAAGCTGATTGATATGGGTGCGCAGATTATTCTGTGTGATCCGCATCGGGCAACAGTGATCGGATTAGGTAATCGTTTTAAATTGCGTGCAGCCAAGTTGGTTTCTCCGGATATAAGAGCAGGTATTGCTTTGCTTATTGCGGCTATGAGTGCTGAAGGAACCAGCATCATTCAAAACATTGATCAGATTGACCGTGGATACGAGAGTATTGATATGCGGCTGAACCGATTAGGGGCTCATATAACCCGCATATAACTCAAGCTATGATAAAGAAAGAAGATGTTTTTAAGATTGGGCAGTTTGCTAAACCTCATGGAGTCAAAGGAGAGATAGCTCTGATCACCGATTATGACTTGTTTGATGACAGCGGGGATGATTATATTGTGTGCGATATGGATGGTATTTTGGTCCCATTTTTTATTGAGGATTATCGATATAAGTCGGATACGGTTGTTTTGGTAAAACTTGAAAATGTAGATGATGAAGTGGCCGCTCGTGAATTCTCTGGCAGACAGGTCTATTATCCGTTAAGCAAGGTAGAGCCGGAAGAGGTGACAGAAGGCGGGTCATGGAATAGCTTGATTGGTTTTGAGGTCGTTGATAAACAGCATGGCTTATTAGGAATAGTGACGGATGTTGATGATTCGACAATAAATGTTTTGCTGAAAATATCATCGGAAGAAAAGGAATTGTTGCTCCCGGCGGTGGATGAATTGATTCTCACTGTTGATGTGAAAGGAAAACGATTGGATGTTTCTGTCCCTGACGGCTTATTGGATATTTGAGAGTTGATGATCGTAATATGGTACGCAAGCATAAGAAAACAAATGTAAAGTCGTTTTGGCACAAGATACGTTTCAAGTATAAGCTCTCCTTTATCAATGAGAATACACTTGAAGAAGTTTGGGCTTTCCGACTGTCTCAGTTATCGGCATTCGCTTTGCTGATTTTGTTTGCATTATTGCTTATCGTGTTTACAGCTGTTATTATCATCAAGACACCAATACGTAATTATTTGCCTGGATATTTAGATGTTGAAGTACGTAAAGAGATTATTCAGAACGCTTTGCGCGCTGATTCTTTAGAGCGTATGATGCAGATTCATGAATTGTATCTGGATAATGTGAACGGTATATTATCTGGAACGATTGCCATTGATTCAATTCATGCGATCGATTCACTGGCACGTGTAAAATCAGATTTTGAGATTCCGACGACAAAGCGGGAGCAGTCATTTGTAAAAACAATCGAAGATGAAGAGAAATATAACCTTTCCAGTTTGGATACTAAAGCGGTTGTTATAGATAATGTTTTTTTCTGCAAACCTGTGAATGGATTGATATCTTCCCATTTTGAGCCGGATGCGCGGCATTATGGGGTTGATATAGCCGCTTCACCCAAAAGCAGCGTTCTTGCTACTTTGGATGGTACGGTTATATTTACCGGTTTTGACCTGAATTTTGGGAATGTGATTCAGATTCAGCATAAAAACGGATTCATATCTATATATAAACATAATGAGTTATTGCTTAAAGAAGTTGGCGAGCAAGTGAAGGCCGGTGAAGCAATAGCTTTAGCAGGAAATACAGGAAAATTATCAACAGGACCACATCTTCATTTTGAGTTGTGGCACAATGGTATTCCGGTGAATCCTGAAGATTATGTAGCTTTTTAATAGTCATGAAGAGAAATTTAGCCATATTAGGTTCGACAGGTTCTATAGGAACGCAGGCTTTGCAAGTCGTTGACGAGCATCCCGACTTGTTTGAAGTTTATGTTTTGACAGCAAATAATCAGGTGGATTTGCTAATTAGTCAGGCTCGTAAATATTTGCCTGAGGTAGTCGTTATCGCTAACGAAAAGAAGTATCCTGAACTGAAAGAAGCGCTTGAAGATCTTCCTATCAAAGTTTGGGCCGGACCTGATGCGTTGGTTCAGGTTGTGCAGTTGAAAGCTATTGATATGGTGCTTACTGCACTGGTTGGATATTCGGGGTTGAAGCCGACAATTGCTGCCATTAGCGCGGGAAAGGCTATCGCTTTGGCAAATAAGGAAACATTGGTAGTTGCAGGCGAACTAGTGACTTCTTTAGCTGAAAAAAATAAAGTCCCGATACTCCCGGTAGATTCGGAACATTCAGCTATTTTTCAATGTTTAGCCGGTGAATGGAACAATCCGGTGGAAAAAATATTACTGACGGCTTCGGGTGGCCCTTTCCGGACAAAGACATTGGAGGAGTTGGCAACGGTAACGAAAATACAGGCTTTGAAACATCCGAACTGGACGATGGGAGCGAAGGTGACTATTGATTCGGCCTCGATGATGAACAAAGGATTTGAAATGATTGAAGCCAAGTGGCTGTTTGGCATGACTCCGAAGCAGATTCAGGTCTTGATCCATCCCCAATCGGTTATTCATTCAATGGTGCAGTTTGAAGATGGTGCAGTCATTGCACAATTGGGTATCCCGGATATGAAACTGCCGATAAGTTATGCGTTTTCATATCCGAATCGTTTGAAGAGCAAAGCTCAACGACTGGATTTTAGTCATTATTCGACATTAACTTTTGAAGAACCCGATATGCATCGTTTCAGAAATCTGGCTTTTGCTTTTGAAGCTGTACGCGAAGGAGGAAATATGCCTTGCATATTGAATGCCGCCAATGAAGTAGTAGTGGCTGCCTATCTGCAAGACAGAATCGGTTTTTTGCAAATGAGTGATGTGATTGAAAAAACCATGCAAAAAGCGGCATTTATTACAACGCCGACATATGATGATTACGTGGCAACAGATGCGGAAGCGCGACAAATTGCTGCGATGTTGTTTTGAAATGATTGAGTAAAATTGATAGTAATAAAACGAAAATAAGTAGTAAATGGAAACATTTTTGATTAAAGCACTCCAACTCATATTGAGTCTGTCGATATTGGTGCTGATCCACGAGTTTGGTCACTTTATCTTTGCTCGTATATATAAGGTACGTGTTGAGAAGTTCTATCTTTTCTTTGATCCGTGGTTCTCTCTCTTTAAGTTCAAACCGAAAAATAGTGATACCGAATATGGTATAGGATGGTTACCTCTGGGCGGATACTGCAAAATCGCCGGAATGATTGATGAGAGTATGGATAAGGAGCAGATGGCTCAGCCTCCCAAACCTTATGAGTTTCGTTCGAAACCGGCGGGACAGCGTTTGATGATTATGATTGCCGGCGTGCTTTTTAATTTTCTTCTGGCTCTTTTTATTTATGCGATGGTGCTTTATGTCTGGGGTGATACTTATCTGCCCTTGAAGAACATGAAGGCCGGGATGTATTATAGTCAGACATTTAAGAATGTAGGTTTTAAGGATGGCGATATTTTACTTAAGGCCGATAACATACAGTTGGACCGCTTTGGAGAAGAGAGTTTCCGTGCGGTTGTGAATGCTAAGACCGTTACGGTGAAGCGCGATAGTATGGAGACCGTTATTGCCATTCCCACAGATATGATGCAGAGAGTGATGCGCGATCGTAAAGGCTTTGCTGATCCGTTTCGCTTTCCAATGGTGATCCGTAAACTGTCCGATAAAAATGCACCGGCTGCATTGGCTGGCTTACAGCCAAAAGATAGTATCGTTTCGGTCAATGGAGTTAATACACCTCTTTTTGATGATGTGGCTAAAGCTTTGTCTCAGCATAAGGGCGCTGATGTGACCATAGGCTTCTATCGACACGGGATGGCTCAGTCTGTTGTATTACGTACGGATACGGCAGGAAAGATGGGTGTTTATGCCATGATGCCGAATGAGTTGTATCAAACAGTGACATATCGTTACGATATTCTTACTTCTATTCCTCAGGGGATTGTTGTGGGAGTGAAGACTTTGAAAGGGTATGTGAGCGATATGAAGTATGTATTCACCAAGGAAGGCGCTTCCAGTCTGGGTGGATTCGGAACAATTGGCGGGTTATTCCCGGCTCAGTGGGATTGGAAAACATTTTGGGAACGCACCGCTTTTCTATCAATCATTCTGGCGTTTATGAATATTCTGCCTATTCCAGCTTTGGATGGCGGACATGTGATGTTCCTAATGTTTGAAGTGATAACGCGCCGCAAACCAAGTGACAAGTTTTTAGAATATGCTCAGGTAGCGGGAATGTGTATTCTGTTTGCCTTATTGCTTTATGCAAATGCAAACGATATTCTTCGGTATTTTTTCAAGTAGTTTATTCTTATGAAAAAAGTATATACTTTTAGATTCAGAAGTATATACTTTCATATTCTCAAAGTATATACTTTTGCATATCAATAGTATATACTTTTTTATTAGACGTTATATGATTCCAGGAGGATGTATAGGGCATTTTTGCATGCGATAGGCAGAGGATCCATCGTGATAGTAATTTGTAACGATATAAGTTGTTTCGAATCCGTTCTTTTTATAGAGGCAGATAGCCGGAGCGTTACTGACTTTTACTTCTAGCGTTATCTTTTTGGCCTTACACAAATCGGCATATTCTAATGTTTTGTCGATAAGTTGTTGACCGATCTTCAGATGTCTGAAATCAGGATGAACGGCAATGGAATAGATTCGAACACTTTGTGCCCGCCGGTTATGTATCAGTGATATATAGGCAACAATACTCTCTCCGTTTTGTACTGAGTAGAAGAAGCCGTTGGCTTTTGTCATCAGATATATAAACTGGCGCCTGTTAAAACTGTCCTCACCGAAACATATATGTTCCATTTCTATAATGTCGGGCAAATCTGACAAGCGCGCCTTGCGAATTTCCATCGTTGACCTATTATTAGAAATACTTCATTTCCAGAGAGCGTCCAAAATGGTTGAGGATGCGGTAATATAGTTCATCACCCATGACAGCATCTTCCAATCCATGATCGATGCTTGGGTTATCATTGATTTCTATGACGATAGCACGGTCGTTGTCCACCATCTTGAGGTCGACCCCGTAAAGGCCCTTACCAATGAAAGAAGCTGCTTTTAATGCTGCATCCAAAATCTTGCGCGGAACTTGATAGATTGGAATTGTGTCGACTAAACCACAGCGACTGCGCCCGGATGCATAGTGATAATAGATTTGCCAGTGATTCTTGGCCATATAGTATTTGCAGGCATAAAGAGGTTCACCATCTAGTATTCCTACACGCCAGTCAAAATCGGTTGGTGTAAATTCTTGAGCCAGTAAGATGGCCGATTCCTTGAACATGATATCTAGCGCACTCTTTAATTCCTCTTCATTATTTATTTTGTGCATGCCGATAGAATAAGAACCATCAGGAATTTTGAGGATGAACGGTGTTCCTACTTGTGCCGCAATGTCCTCGAAAGTATTATTATTGGAACGAAAAATGAGCGTTGATATAGGTGCCGGAATCTTTTCTCTTTCGAATAGTTCTTTCAGATAAACTTTGTTTGTGCAACGAATGATAGAGACAGGATCATCGATAACGGCCATCCCATTCTGAGCGGCTCTCTGCGAGAGATGAAACGTATAATGATTCAAAGCCGTAGTGGCACGGATAAATAAGGCATCAAACTCCATTAATCTTGTCGCATCGTCTTCAGTAATTAGCTCTGCGTGAATATCCATCTTTTTGGCAATCTCCAAAAATTTGTGGATAGCTCCGCTATTACTTGGAGGAAACTTTTCGGATGGTTCAACCAATATCCCTAGATTATAACGGGGAGCCGGTGCTGATTTGGGCGAATGCCATATTTTTTTATTGAAGCGATCCAAAGCATCGGCAAAGAGCGTCTCTTCTTCTTCATTTAATTGATTGAGAGGTAAAAACTGTACGCTTTCAATTTGATTATTCGGTTTGTTATTGAAGCAAACCCGCAAAAGAGGAGCAGGATAGTTCTCATAAATGAAACGGGCAATTCTTTCTATTTCCTTTTCTTTGCAGGTCCCGAAATAGATGTTCAGATACCAGTTATCTGTAATGTTGTTTTTCTGTATCCACTGATAACATAATTTCTGCAGATTACGATCCATTCGGATACCCGTGCCCGCCTCAACTTTGTTAATCAGTTCTACATCCGGAATGATATGATGTCCTCTTGCCTGTGCGAGCAGCGAACAGTAATATCCTTCTGAATTATAACTATAATCATTACTTAAGTTGATTACTAATTTTCTTTCTTTCTCTTTTGATTTGGATTTGAGATAATCCGATACAGTCAATATACTACTAGTCTTGTAGTAAGGCTGCCAATCACTTTCTTTGTCTAATAAAATTAGGACATTGTTCATGTTTAAGTGTTCTTTAAATCTTCCTATTAAAAGGCTCAAAAATATGCCGCTAAATTAAATATTTATTTAATAGGTCGTAATGAACAAGTTGAAAATAATTGGGTATTGATTGAAAAAGGCATAAAAAAAGTTTATATCATACTTCAGACTGCGGCTGAGTGGGTGATATAAACTTTTTTATGAATGTTACTTCATTGAGTTGATCGCATCCAAAATCTTTTTAGAGTTTGCATCAGCCGGATTCAAAGCAACGGCTTGCTCTAGATATTCTTTAGCTTTAGCCATCTGTGTGTCCGCTTTAGCTTTTTCTGCTTTGTACTTGTCGGCATCAGACTGCGCCAGCGGGGCAGCTGCTTTCAGAATTTTAGCGCCGGCATTGTAAGACATTACACCTAAGCTGTATAAAGCATTTCCTTTGTAAGTTTTGTTACTTAGCTCCAATACGTTTTTAAACATGCCTTCAGCTACATCGGTTTTACCGGCTTGTTGAGCTGTCTGGCCTTTGTTAATGCAATAGGCATATACCAGTTTTTCCAAGTTAGCCTCTCCCGGTATTTCTTTCAATCCTTCTTTAGCTGTAGCTATAAATTCTTCGCCTTTATCCAAAGTGCGTAATGCCATAGCCTTTCCTACATATGAATTTGCTAAGTTATATTTCTTTTTGATCGCCATGTCATAGAACTTAACTGCATCGTCATACTTCTTTATATTAAAAGCAGCATAGGCGCAATTAAAGATTCGACCTGCATCTTCATAATTCGTTTGCTTTAAGAAATCACTGTACTTTGTTACTACTAATGCATAGTTTTTTGCTTTCATTGCAGCATCTCCTTCTGAACGAAGTTTGTCTGCTGCTGAATTGGTAGCATTCTGTGCAAATAAATTCCCAGCACTGAGGCAGATAGCCAATACTAAAATAATTTTCTTCATGGTTCGTAAAATAGTTTTTGTTATTATTGAGCACTAAGATAGTGACTCTATAATTAAATGCAAAGCAATTTCATTTTTTTTTATTTTGTAAAGAAAAATAGAAAAAAATCCGGACTCTTTCTCTATTATTTATAGATATCGGAAGCCCGGATGATCATATATACAGTAACCGTTTATTTATTCCATTATAAATCTATTGGATGATACTCCAACCCAAAGGCTTTGGCTACACCCGGGAAGGTAATTTCCCCTTCAACAATATTGAGGCCGAGTGCCAGACCCTTATCTTCTTTGCAAGCTTTTTTCCAGCCTTTGTCTGCTAATTGGATAACATAGGGGAAGGTAGCATTTGTAAGAGCTAAAGTAGACGTCATTGGAACAGCACCTGGAATGTTTGCTACGCAATAGTGGACAATGCCGTCGATCTCATAAACAGGATCAGTGTGGGTTGTCGGATGAGAGGTCTCGAAACAACCACCTTGATCGATGGCAACATCAACAAGCACGCTGCCCGGTTTCAGAAATTTCAACATTTCGCGTGTCAGAAGGTGTGGAGTTTTTGCACCCGGAATCAATGCTGCACCAATAACCAAATCGGTTGTAGGTAATTCTTGTTCAATATTATACGGTGAAGAATATAAAGTGTTTACATTTGCCGGCATGATATCGTCTATATGACGTAGGCATGGAAGAGAAATATCGGCAATTGTTACATCAGCACCCATTCCGGCTGCTGTTAAAGCTGCATTCCGGCCTACAACGCCACCACCTAAAACTAATACTTTAGCAGGTTTAACGCCCGAAACACCCCCCATCAAGATACCTTTTCCACTTTGTGGTTTCTCCAGAAAACGTGCTCCTTCTTGTATTGACATACGGCCGGCAATTTCACTCATTGGAACTAACAACGGAAGTGATCCGTATGCATCCTTAACTGTTTCATAAGCCAGACAGACTGCACCGCTTTTAAGCATGGCATGTGTCAGCTCTTCTTCAGAAGCAAAATGAAAGTATGTGAAAACCAATTGATTCTTGCGGATCAGGCTGTATTCGCTCTCTATAGGTTCTTTTACTTTCACAATCATTTCAGCTATTTTGTATACTTCTTCGATTGTTGATAGAATATGTGCACCTGCAGTTGTATAAGCCTCATCTGCGAATCCACTGTTTTCACCGGCTGTATGTTGTACATATACGGTGTGTCCTTTTTTGACTAACTCTTTTGTTCCGGCAGGTGTAAGCGCTACACGGCTTTCATTGTTTTTAATTTCTTTTGGAATACCAATTATCATACTGATAGTTATTTAAATATTTATGGGCGAAATATACGAATATATCTGACAGATTAATACTAAATATTCTGAAAAAGTATATACAATCTTTTGTGTATATATATTGATGTAATTATCTATAAGAAACAGAGCCATATACATTTTGGGTATATGACTCTGCACTTTATTCGGAAATTGATTATGTAGCAATGTTTTGCTTATAACCCTTTACCGTGACAGTTTTTATACTTTTTTCCACTGCCGCAAGGACATGGATCATTACGACCTATATGTTTCTCAGCATGAATTGGTTCCTGATGAACTTGCTGCGGAACATTAGCCTGAGCGCCTGCATTCAGGTCGTTTTTTTCAGTGCGATACTTACTCATATCTTCATGGCGTTCAGACATGGCATGTTGTAAAGCTATTCGTTGTTGAGCAGCTTCAGCGGCTTGGCGGGCTGCCGTCGCTTTTTTCTCGTTTTCGGTTGGTTCTTCGCGTACCGGAATTTGACCACGCATAAGGATTGATGAAGTCTTGCGGTTCATCGCATCAATCATATCTTTGAACAGATTATAAGCTTCAAGCTTATAAATCAACAACGGATCCTTATTCTCGTAGCTGGCATTCTGAACAGAGTTACGCAATTCATCCATCTCACGTAAGTGTTCTTTCCAGCCCTCATCAATCGTGTGGAGGATGATGGTTTTCTGGAATGCTTTGTTGATTGCCTTGCATTCTGATTCGTAAGCCTCTTTTAGATTGCAGGAAATGTTGTACATCCGTTTACCATCAGTGATTGGAATAAGTATATTCTCATACATTGAACCCTGGTTCTCAAACACTTGTTTAATGACAGGATAAGCTACTTGCGCCATTCTTTCCATTCTGCGTTTGAAGAGCGTCAGTGCGGCATTGAAGAGTTTATTTTCCAGATCCGGTTGTTTCAGGCTTCTGAAGTCGTCCTCATTAAACGGACTTTCCATTGCGAAAGTCTTGTATAGTTCGGTTTTGAAACCTTCGAAATCAGATGATTCAAGATGTTGATCTATGATAGCTATTGAGGTGTCATAGATGGTATTAAGAACATCTATCCCAATACGTTCGCCCATTAATGCATGTTTACGACGTGTATAGATTACGTTACGTTGCGAGTTCATAACATCATCATATTCCAGCAAACGTTTACGAATACCGAAGTTGTTTTCTTCAACTTTTTTCTGAGCGCGCTCAACTGATTTGCTCAGCATGCTGTGCTCTAACACTTCGCCTTCTTTGAAGCCCAACTTGTCCATCAGCCCGGCAATTTTGTCGGAAGCAAAGATACGCATCAGGTCATCTTCCAAAGACACAAAGAATACAGATGAACCCGGATCGCCCTGGCGACCGGAACGACCACGTAGCTGACGGTCGACACGACGGCTTTCGTGACGTTCGGTACCGATGATTGCCAAACCTCCTGCCGCTTTTACTTCCGAAGAAAGCTTGATATCGGTACCACGACCTGCCATATTGGTTGCAATTGTGACTGTACTTGATTGACCTGCTGAAGCGACGATTTCGGCCTCTTTTTGATGCAACTTCGCATTCAACACATTATGTTTGATTTTACGAAGCGTCAGCATTCGGCTTAACAGCTCGGATATTTCGACCGAGGTTGTACCTACAAGTACAGGACGTCCGGCATTCGTCAGATTCACAATTTCTTCGATGACGGCTGCATATTTTTCACGCTTAGTCTTATAGATGCGGTCGTTCATATCTTCACGGATCACCGGGCGGTTTGTCGGAATGACTACGACATCCAGTTTATAAATATCCCAGAACTCACCAGCCTCCGTCTCAGCTGTACCAGTCATACCGGCCAGCTTGTGATACATACGGAAGTAATTTTGCAAGGTGATTGTTGCAAAAGTCTGCGTAGCGGCTTCAACCTGTACGCGTTCCTTTGCTTCTATAGCTTGATGAAGACCGTCCGAATAGCGGCGTCCTTCCAGAATACGACCGGTTTGCTCGTCGACAATCTTAACCTGACCGTCCATAACGACATATTCGTCATCTTTCTCAAACAAGGTATATGCTTTAAGAAGCTGATTAACGGTATGAACACGTTCGCTCTTTACGGAGTAGGTCGTAAGCAACTCGTCTTTTTTGGTCTGTTTTTCTTCTTCATTTTTGATATGATCCAGTTCGGATAGTTGAGCTGTAATATCAGGTAATACGAAGAATGTAGGATCATCAGTTTTTCCTGTTAACAAATCAATACCCTTATCTGTCAATTCAATACTGTTGTTTTTTTCATCAATAACGAAGTAGAGTTCATCCGTAGCTTCATGCATGTGGCGCATGTTCTCTGACAGAAAATATTCTTCAGTCTTCAACATCTGAGCCTTGGTGCCTTGTTCGCTTAAGAATTTGATTAAAGCCTTGTTTTTAGGAAATCCTTTGAAAGAACGATAAAGTTGTACCGAACCCTCTTCGACTTCTTTCGGATTGTTGCTGGCCATTTTCTTTTTGGCTTCGATAAGATATTTTGAACAGAGGTCTTTCTGTGCATTTACAACAATTTCTACATTTGAGCGAAATTCTTCAAACAGCTGATCTTCACCTTTTGGAATAGGACCGGAAATGATCAACGGCGTACGGGCATCGTCAATTAATACGGAGTCGACCTCATCAACAATAGCATAATTGTGTTGGCGCTGTACTAGGTCGCTCGGACTGATAGCCATATTATCACGCAAATAGTCGAAACCAAACTCATTGTTTGTACCAAAGGTGATATCGGCATTATAAGCTTTGCGACGCGCATCTGAATTAGGTTGGTGCTTATCGATACAATCAACAGAAAGACCGTTGAACATGTAGAGCGGCCCCATCCATTCAGAGTCACGTTTTGACAGGTAGTCGTTGACTGTGACGATATGCACGCCGTTACCGGTTAGTGCATTTAAGAATACAGGCAAGGTAGCCACCAGGGTTTTACCTTCACCTGTTGCCATCTCGGCAATTTTACCTTTATGCAGGACGACCCCACCAAACAACTGAACGTCGTAGTGAACCATATCCCAGGTTATTTCATTACCTCCGGCTACCCACTGATTGTGATATATCGCTTTGTCGCCGTTTATTTCTACAAAATCGTGCGAAATGGACAGGTCGCGGTCAAAATCGGTAGCGGTTACTTCAATTGTTTTATTTTCAAAGAATCGGCGAGCCGTATCTTTCATGATTGAGAATGCCTCAGGGAGGATTTCGTCAAGCACAATCTCAAGCTTGTCGGTGATATGTTTTTCTAACTTATCTACTTCTGTCCAGATTGTTTCACGTTCTTCCAGTTCTTTGTCTTCTATGCCTTTGCGAAGCTCTATCACTTTAGCACGATCTTCAGCAACATAGTCGCTAATCCGTTTTTTTAATTCATTCGTTTTTGCACGCAATTCATCATTTGAAAGGGCTTTGATCGCCGGATATGCTGCTTTGATCCTGTTTACATAAGGAGTGATCTCTTTCAGATCTCGCTGTGACTTGTTGCCGAACAGCTTTGTCATAAATTCGTTAAATCCCATAATTTGTTTATTATTGATAATTGATATTGATAGTTTGTAATCCTAATCCATATCAATCGGATTATTTGTAATATAAATATGTAATGGATAATTATTTCTTATTTGAAGAACTCATCAATTGTCCATTGTCAATTGTCAATTCCTTGAGTGGTAAGCCTATTGCTGCATTTGGTGGTCTGATTCTCAGCACATGCGAAACTGTTGGAGCAATGTCCGTGGCTTTGACTTCGCGATAGATATGTTCAGGTTTGATGCCGTCACCCATAAATATCAAAGGAGTGATGACTGCATTATCCCTTATAATCTTAACTTTTTCTGCTGGGTTATCATTATTAATGACCCATCCCGGTTGTAATTTGATAATTAAATCCCCTCGCGTCGAAAGATGTGTGCCTTTTAAATATTCGGCAGTCAGTTCGTTCCAATTGCCAGTGCGTAATACATGCTCGCTGACAACATACTGAATACCACTGAATTCACGTAGAAATTCGGCTGCTTTTTCCTGAAATGCGACCAAGTCTAGTTTTGCATTTTCTATGGCTTTGCGATTCAGATAAATCTGGTTGTTGTAGAATCCTTTTACCCAATTGCTTTGTTGTCCGTAAACAGCCATCAGATACATATTGAGCAGAGCCACACATTGTTTCGGATGAAACTCGCCACATGTTAACTGCATGCCCGGGGCATATTTTTCTTCACTTCTATAATAGCCCGAACCGGTAAATACGATTAATGTATTGGCAAGACCTACTTTTTTATCGATTTTGTCGATGAGTTGTTCTATGTTTTTATCTAACTTATAGTAAGTGTCTTGAATCTCGTAGGTGTATTCCTTATTCATGTTCCCACGGTAGTTGCCTGCGTAATAAGTGATAGACAACATATCCGGACAACCTCTTGTACCAAAAGCTGCATAGTTAATAAACCTGAAAGCCAGTTGATTAATCTCGTCGTTGATCAGTGGCGACGTTTTCAGGTTAAAATAACAATCCATCGTATTGTCCTTGAAAGTATATTTGAATGGAGTTGCATTTGATACGTAAGGAAACGCATTATATTTGTCGGTAGGGAGTGATGGTGCCCAAACCATCTTATTCACACGCGCCGATACGGATTCGTTGCTATTGTTATATTTGTCTACATACCATGGAATTTCCTTGTAAAAGGTAGTTGTTGCCCATTTCCCGTTATAGTCTTCCATCCAGAATGCAGCATTGGCAGCATGCCCGGCCGATAGGAGGGCGGCTTCTGCATTTGGGGCAATAGCAAAAACATCACTTTTGCCATTTGATGCAATTTTTAATTCATCGCCAATTGTTGAGCTGTATAACTTTTTCGGCGAATAATGATCTTTGGTATAATTGCCGATGTAATCAGGATCGTATAGACTGGAAATCTCTTTGGAATTATCAAAATCGTATTTTTTGTTGCCAGTGATTCCGTTGTAGCATGGATCGCTTCCACTGAATAGCGTGGCGAATGCACTAGCTTCATCTATATTTGAAAATTCAAAGCGTATATTTTTATAGGTAAGTCCTTCATTCATCAAGCGCTTGAATCCACGCTCGCCAAATGTGTTGTAGAAATATTCAATATAGTCGCCACGAAGTTGGTCAACAGTGATACAGACCACCAGTTTCGGAATGCGTTGTTGCGCATCCATATTGGTGACAGCAAGGAGTGCCAGGAGCGATGTTAATATTTGTCTTACTCGATGTTCCATATTTTTCTATATATGCCATATCCCGAACGGAGACAAAGACTCATTACAAGTGGAATAAAGGCTGTATTTAAGTGCTGAGGAATGAAATACCATCCGATCAGCATTAGTAAAAGCACTGCAAAGTTAATAAAATGGTAGTAATAAGCAGCATTTCTGTATTTTTTAATTGCAAACAGCAAGACAGCCATGAGGTGAAGCGGGTGCAGCCACACAATTTGCCAATTCGGCCATACGCAAGGATGGGTTGATATAAAGCATAGGAAGAAGATGATGCAACCGCTTAGTCCGGCTACAGAAAATAACAGACAGTCAATAATACTCCAATATGTTTTTCGGAAAGATTCCCAAAGAGTCAGAATTGCAACGAAAATGAACAGCACCCAGCAGCAAAACAGAGGTGTAAACAACTCTGTTTTCACCGGAGTATCGTTGGCAACGCCTTGTATGAGCGTATGAGCTGAGGCAACCAGCTTCTTTTCCACTCCGTTATGACCGGTCACAATAGCTTCTGCAAAGGCTTTTTCCAAAAATGAAGGAAGAAAGTTTTTTTCGTGTGCAGTCATGTTGCGGTCGGTTGGCGCACCTAATACCAAATCACAACCGAATGTCAGCCATGGTTTATGACGCGAACATTCGTTGATTACTTTTCGGAATGATTCGGGAGAATATGAATTACGATAATGAATCCGACTGCCCGTGCATCTCTCAATCATTATTTCCGGGCGTGTTGCACAATTATCGAAAAAGAAATTGTAACGATATACCCTATTCTTGGGTAACGCGTTTATCATCAATGCTTTCCAAAGATTATTTTTTTCTATGGAGTCGAGGTTTAGAATTTGTTCGGTTACTTTGCTGCCCCGTAATTCGTATTCGATTATAAAATCGTTGAATTTGTTGATTCCTAGTTGGTAATCAGTTTCACCTTTAGTAAAGTGATAGATAAAATGGGGTTTTGAAAAGTCAAATATACCATAATTAAATACGATATCAAGCTTTTGTGTGGAATCTTGAATGCGGATGGCTGAATGACCGTAGATAGTGTAAACTTCATCTTCAGAAGGAGCAACAGTAAGAAGACTGACTTGTGCTTTGTCCGTCAGACTACCATATTGCGCATAAAGCGGCATTAATAAAATCGAAAGCAGAAACAGGAGCAACCCTTTTCTCATCATCTTTTCAACCTTTTTCTTAGTACATTCTTTTTCTCTTCCGCACGATTGCTCTTGCGTAGAATTCGAGTGATTTAAATATTGGCTGCAAAGGTATAAAAAAGAGAAGAGATTCATATGTTTTACGGGATGAATTTTATTTTGTTTATCTTTGCCCCAATAAACGAAGACAGGCTACAAAAATGATATACCCGATCTCTTTTGCCCCTTTACAAGGTTTTACCCTTGCTATATATCGCGAAGCACATGCCGAAGTATTTGGTGGAGTGGATACTTACTATTCGCCTTTTGTGCGTTGGGAAAGAGGATCTGTCCGTAACCGTGATTTGCATGATATTGATCCGAAGTATAATATATTGGAACATGCTCGGTTTGTGCCGCAGATTCTGCCGGGCAATGTGGATGAATTCAGGTCGTTGATGATGGTTATCGTCAGGCTGGGTTATCATGAGGTTGATATGAATTGGGGATGTCCTTTCCCTCTTCTTACTAAACGTCATAAAGGTGCCGGTCTCTTGGCTGTCCCAGATGAAGCCAAGAGAATATTGAATGCTTTATCCGATTATCCTGACATTCGTTTTTCTATAAAGATGCGCCTTGGTATGACTTCTTTCGACGAAGGAATAGCTTTGGCTACATCCCTCAATGAAGCTCCTTTGTATCAAATCACTGTACATCCGCGGGTAGGTATACAACAGTATAAAGGTGAGGCCGATTGGGATGCCTTTGCCCGTTTTGTTGATCGGTGTCGTCATCCGTTGGTTTATAACGGCGATATACAAAGTGTAGAAAATATCGAACAGTTAACCGGCCGATTTCCTACGATAGCAGGAGTGATGATTGGTCGGGGATTATTGTCACGTCCATCATTGGCGGCGGAATATAAGACTGGAAAAAGATGGAGCGAACAACAGTTACGGGAAGGGGTACGTCGGATGCATGATATTATTTATTCATACGAATCGTCTGTTTGTCAAGGAGAAGTTCAACTACTTTCTAAGATGCAATGCTTTTGGGAATATCTGTCTCCTCAGATTGATAAACGCATTTTTAAGCGACTGACCAAATGCACCAAACTGAAAAACTATCTGGAAGCGGCAAAAGACATTTAGTATTAAAGACCATTTTGTATGTGACAATTATCACGCGCTTCAATGATTGGATGGTATTAAGCTTATTCACATTTCGTTAACTTGGATCTACGCTAGTAATTGGGTGATCGACCTGTAGTGTGTATGTCCCATCTGGAATGTTTCGTTTACGGAGAATGTATGCTGTCGTTTGTTATATGGAATTTGATACACATATATATAATGTAGGGAACCGGATAGGATGAAAAATTTACAATGAGTAACGATTTTATAAATTATAAATCGTGAATTTATCCTTTTGGATGATTTTTGAAGTTTATGTCTTTATGATAGATGATAATTCAGCAATTTTGCTTTCCTTTGCGAAAAATTTTAGATAACGTGAATCTTATCATCGAGCAAGGAAACACATTGGTTAAAGTGGCTGTATACGATAAAGGGCAGATGCTGATTTCAAGTGTATATCGCGAATTTGACAGAGAAGCGGTCGACGTTCTTTTTGAGCAGTATCCGTTGATAAATGGTATTTTTTCGACAGTGGTTGAGAGGAACGAGTATTTGATTTCTTATCTGAACGAACATTTGCATCGTTTTTTCTTTTTGGATGAAACGGTGGCATTGCCTATTCAAGTACAATATGCAACGAAGGCAACATTGGGACAAGATAGGGTTGCGGCGGCGGTTGGTGCCAATTTTCTTCAACCGAACAGAGATGTTTTGGCGATCGATGCGGGAACAGCTATTACATATGAATTGATTGAGGCTTCGGGCAATTATTTGGGAGGAAATATTTCTCCCGGTATGGATATGCGTTTTAAAGCATTACATCAATTTACGCAAAAGCTACCAATAATAGTTGAAAAGAATGAAGTTCCCTTTGTGGGAACAACGACTGAGACTGCTATTCGGGCGGGTGTTGTGAATGGTATTGTTTATGAAATGGATGGATATATTGATCGCCTTCGGCTAAAATATCCTAACCTTTTTGTTTTTTTAACAGGAGGTAATTCGTTTTATTTTGTGGGACGATTAAAAAACCCCATCTTTGCAGACATTAATTTAGTGTTGACAGGATTAAATAGGATCTTAGAGTATAATGTTGAGAATTAATAAGCTATTGATAACGGGCGCTTTTGCTTTTATTTGTGTGTCAATGATGGCACAAAATAATACCAATTCGCCGTATACACGCTATGGTTATGGCGATTTGGGCGATCGCTCTTTTGGAGCCGGTCGAGCAATGGGAGGTGTAGGTATTGGTTTGCGTTCACCTTTGCAGATAAATCCATTAAACCCAGCTTCATATAGCTGCATGGATTCGATGACGTTTATTTTTGACTTTGGAGTTGCTGCTCAACTTTCGCAGTTTGATGATGGAAATAGTCGTCAACATGATAAGAATGGGAATGTAGAATATATGGCGTTGCAGTTTCCTATCTCCCGTCGGTTGGCTGTGAGTGCAGGTTTGCTTCCGTACTCGTTTGTCGGTTACAAGTTTGGAGTTGTTCGCTCAAGCAGTGATGTTACTTATACAGAGTCATATAATGGGACGGGCGGATTAACCGATTTCTATGGTGGCGCTTCGTTTGATATTTGGAAAAAGCGTTTGGCTGTCGGTGCAAATGTGGGCTTTTTATTTGGAAACATATTGCATAGTCAGGTGATAACGATGAGCGGAGAATCGACAGGTGCATATAATACCTCTAGAAGTGAGGAATTGAGAGTACGCGATTTGAAATTTGATTTTGGTATACAGTATACGCATCCGATTAGCAAGACAGAGCAGTTGACGTTCGGTGCTACATTTTCGCCTAGAAAGAATTTACATGCGAAGTCGTATAATTCGACAATAGCTTATGTATCTTCAACAACAGGTGAAACGCTTAGTTCAGATACGATAACAGATAAAGATTTTTCTTTACCAAATACATATGGAATAGGTGTTTCTTATGTAAAACAAAATAAATTAACGTTAGCAGTTGATTTTTCTTATGAAAATTGGAAAAAAATGCCTTACTTTGGTGACGAAAATCGTTTTAATAATGAATATAAGATTGGGGGCGGTTGTGAATATATCCCGAACTATCAGAGTAAAGCCTTTTTCAATAGGATGAAGTATCGCGCAGGCGTTCATTACAATAATTCTTATTTGCGTATGAATCAAACAACGGCTAATCCTGAAGGAAATAGTTATCATGAAATTGGAGCAAGTTTGGGATTCGGATTACCGTTGATTGATAATCGTTCTTTTCTTAACATATCTTTGGAATATGTAAAGAAAAATCCGGAAGTTAAGACAAATATGATTGATGAACGGTATTTCCGTTTTACATTGAATTATACGTTTAATGAACTTTGGTTCTTCAAGAGAAGAGTTGAGTAGTAAGAAAGTAGCGTTTATAAAAACAATGTGACAATTAAAGTAGTTAACTTTATATAATTGAAAATAGATATGAAAGTCAAAGTTTTAGGATTGGCTATCGGATGCGCGATGATGTCATTCGGAGGATATGCACAGAAAGGTGTAGATTCCGGAACGCCATTTGGTCATGGTGAGGATAGTGTACGTTGTGTAACAAACATCAGTTTGTTCGTTCCGTATGCTAAGTCTGGTAATTTCAAGGACGCGTATGAGTTTTGGAAAAAAGCTTATGATGAATGTCCGGGTGCACACAAGGATATTTATCTGTATGGCGCCAAAATTTATGGCTGGCAGATCTCTAATGCAAAAGATGCTGCAAAGAAAAACGCTCTTATTAACGATTTGATGTCAATGTACGATAAGCGTATCAAATATTTTGGCGATGATCAGCGTTATGGCAAAAATTGGATTATTGCTCATAAACTGCAGGATTATGTACAATATATGGGTGATGCTGTCGACAATAAGACTATCTATGATTGGTCAAAGGGCGCTATGGACGAGTTTGGTGAGGATACTGAATCGGGAACGGTCAGCATGTTCGCTTTTGCATCTTTGAAATTGATGCAGAAAGATCCGAATCTCAAATCTCAATATATTCAGGATTATCTTAAATGTTCAGCCATTTTTGAGAAACAATTGAAAGATGCTCAGACAGCAAACAATGATAAATTAGTAACTGCTTTGAATGCATATAAGTCTACATTAGATGTTGCGTTTGCAAACAGCGGTGCAGCTGATTGTGAAACCTTACAGAAAATGTATTCGTCGAAGGTTGAAGAGGTAAAGAACGATCTGCCTAAATTGAAAGAGATTATCTCTTTGTTGAGACGAGTTCGTTGTCAGGAAATAGATGCTTTTTATGCTGCCGGAGCTTATGCTTATAAACTCGAACCGAGTGCTGACGCGGCCTTGGGTATTGCAAAGCAAGCTGTAAAGGTTAAAGATTATGATAAAGCTATGCAGTACTTCGAAGAAGCTGCAAAGATGGAAACAGCCAATAAGGAGAAAGCTGAGGATTATTACTTGATTGCAGTCCTTTCTTATGAACAGGGCAACAACTCTAAATCAAGACAATATTGCTTGAAGGCTATTGAAACAAATGGTTCTTATGGTGATCCTTATATTTTGATTGGAAACTTATATGCAAAATCAGCCAGATCAATTTATCCTGATGATCCTGTATTGGCAAAAGCTGTTTATTATGCAGCAATCGACAAGTTCGAGAAAGCAAAAGCTGTTGATTCAAGTTGTGCTGCAGAAGCAAATAAGTTGATTTCTACATATCGTGCTCACTTGCCTTCGACGGAAGAGATTTTTATGCATCCGGATTTGGATAAGGGTAAACCATTTAGAATCGGAGGTTGGATAGGTGAGACTGTTATTGTCAGATAATAATGACAGTGAACCGTTTTCTGGTAAAAACAAATAAGAAAGGCATAATAACTATCTTCATGGTAGTTATTATGCTTCTTTCGTTTTGCGCATCATGTAGTAAGGGGAAAAAAGAAATTGTAAAACTTAAGTTTGATCCCGAAAAAAGTTTTACTGTTAGGACGGAAAACGTATCAATGCTTATTTCCGATTCCGGAATTACACGATATCGGTTGGTATCGAAATTATGGCTGATTTTTGATAAGGCAAAAGAACCTTATTGGTTTTTCCCTAAAGGACTTTATGTGGAAAAGTATGATACTTTATTTCATACTGAAGGATATATCAAAGCTGATACAGCATATAATTATTCAAGAAAGCATTTGTGGAAACTGGTGGGGAATGTAAAGATTGTCAGTTTACAAGGCAGTAAATTTGAAACTTCTCTTTTATATTGGGATCAAAGAGAAGCCAAACTCTATTCTGATAAGTTTATGAGAATTCAAGAAGCTGATAAAATTATAAACGGAGTAGGGTTTGAATCAAACCAGGAAATGACCGATTACCGAATATTTAATTCGACAGGGGAATTTCCCGTGAACACATCTCCTTCTGATTCAGCTAAAGAGGGGAATATACCTGATTCGGTTTTGATAGGGACAAGGCATTTTAATTAAGGCTGAATATTGTGAACTCGCTAATTTACATACTTATTTCGTTGTTTTTCTCTGCCTTTTTTTCGGGAATGGAGATCGCTTTTGTGTCTTCAAATAAACTCCGTTTTGAGGTGGATAAGGAAGATAAAAAATTGACCTCACGAATTTTGGATGTGTTTTATCGCAACCCGAGTCAGTTTATTTCAACGATGTTGGTCGGGAACAATATTGCTTTGGTTATTTACGGTTTGCAGATGGCTATTCTGCTTGAACCTTATATTGCCAGACTGGTTAGTAATGAAGCAATGATTGTCTTTCTTCAGTCAATCATATCAACTATACTAATTTTATTTGCAGGAGAGTTTATTCCCAAGACTATTTTTAAGTTGAACCCGAACTTTTCACTCAAACTGTTCTCCATTCCTTTATACATTATATATATTCTATTATATCCCATATCCAGATTTTGTTCATTATCTTCTTATTTGATTTTGAAGATGCTGGGCGTGAAGAATGTTTCAGTTTATAACCAACACCCCTTGGGAAAAATTGATTTGGATTATTTTATCCAGAAAAGTATAGAAAACGCACCTCAAAACTCAGGAATGGATACGGAAGTAAAGATATTTCAGAATGCACTCGATTTTTCGGATGTTCGTTTGCGTGATTGTATTGTTCCGCGAACCGAGATTGTGGCATGTGATAAAACTGTTACCATAGAAGAACTTCGTACTAAATTTGTGGAGACAGGTCTTTCAAAGATTGTGGTTTATAATGAAAATATTGATGATATCATCGGATATATACATTCGTCGGAGATGTTTAAGAATCCATTGAATTGGACGCAAAGTATCTGTACGGTCTCTATTGTCCCTGAAACCATGGCAGCCAGCAAGCTAATGAAACTCCTGATGCAGGAGAAACGTAGTCTTGCCGTTGTAGTCGATGAATTCGGCGGAACTGCGGGTATAGTTACTTTGGAGGATCTTGTAGAAGAAATATTCGGAGAAATAGAAGATGAACATGATGTAAAGACGGTTATATCAAAGAAAGTTGGAGAAGATGAGTATTTATTGTCTGGGCGCGTTGAGATTGATACATTAAATGAAAAATTTGATCTGAATCTTCCTGAATCGGATGATTATGTGACTATCGCAGGATTTATACTGTTTCATTATCAGGATTTTCCGAAGCCGAATGAGTCGGTGGTTATAGATAAATATACATTTAAAATCATAAAAGTAACGGCAACGAAGATTGAGTTAGTAAGAATGAAAATAGCGAAATAATAAAAAAAAGTAGAGAAACGGTGTTTTAATTCCTTTTTTTCGTATCTTCGTGCCCTTAAAGAATGGATAATAATATAAAAAAAAAAGATAAAGTAAATGGCTACGCTGGAAAAAATCAGAAGTAAAGCGGGGTTGCTTGTATTCATTGTAGGTTTTGCATTACTCGCTTTCATTTTGGGAGACTTTTTTAACTCTGGTTCTACTTATTTCAGACAATCACAGGAAAAAGTTGCTGAAATTGATGGTAAAGTTGTAAAAATTCATGAATATCAGGACCTTGTGGATGAGATGACTGATGTTTACAAATCGCAATCAGGAACAAACAATATTCCTGAAGAGTATCAAACGCAGATTCGTCAGTCGGTATTTGATGGATTGGTACAAGATGCTGTGCTTGAAAAAGCAACAGCAAAGTTAGGATTACAGATCACTCCTGAAGAATTATTTGATATGGTTCAGGGTGAAAATATCTCTCCGGTTATTCAGCAAATGCAAATGTTTGCTAATCCGCAGACAGGTATGTTTGATAAAGCTGCTTTGCTTCGCTTTCTTAAGGTGATTGAAAGTGATAAGAATACGGCAAGTATGTCAGCAGATCAGCAGAGTGAAATCCAAAAAGCACGTCAATTCTGGATGTTTTGGGAAAAAAATATTAAACGCCAGCGTTTGGAAGAAAAATATGTAACTTTACTTGGTAAAGCTGTTTCAGCGAATAAACTGGATGCAAAAGACGCTTTTCAGGGTTCGGCAGTCAGCTCTAATATCGTTTACGCGATGCAACCGTATTCAACAATTTCCGATTCAACTGTTACTGTCAGCAAGAGTGAGATCGAAAAGTTATATAATCAGCGTAAGGAAATGTTTAAGCAAAAGGAAGGGCGAGTTATTAAATATGTAGCTGTAGACATCCGTCCAAGTAAAGACGATTATGACAAGGCTTCCGCAACAATCGAATCAGTAAAGAAGGACTTGGCTTCTGCCACAGATAAAATTGCTGATATCGTCAATGAGAACTCCGAAGTTCAGTATGTTGACGCATTCTTTACCGAAAAGGCATTAGACGATCAAATGAAGCAGTTTGTTAAAACAGCCAATGTGGGTGATATTTATGGTCCGTCATATGAAAATGACAAATACAGACTCTTTAAGTTAGTAGATAAGACAGTAGGTCCTGATTCAGTGAAAGTAAGTCATATTATGCTTTCAGGTGCTGATGATGCGACATTGAAATTAAGAGCGGATAGTATTATTAAAATATTGAAGAGCGGAGGTGACTTTGTTGCTTTGGCAAAGCAATTTTCTTCAGATCAGGCTGCAGAAAAAGGCGGTGAGTTGGGTTGGTTTACAGAGGCTACGGCTCTAAGAGCTTTGAATGATGATTTTAAGAAGACTATCTTTTCAACTCCTGTAAATGATTATGCAATTGTAAAATCGATGTATGGCACACATATCGTTAAGGTTACTGATAAGACGGCCAGTGTAAGCAAATATAAGATTGCTGATGTTGATATGGCTGTATCTGCCAGTTCAAAAACTTATGGCATAATCTACAATAAATTAAATCAGTTTGTTACAAAAAATAATGATCCTAAAGGTTTGGAAACGGCAGCAAAAAAGGCTGGATACAGTGCATTTTCTAATGTGACTATTAATAAAACCGATGAAACGATCGGCAATATAAAGAACTCACGTCAGGTTATTCGATGGGCATTTCAAAATGATAAGGATAAGCTTTCAGAAATTTTCGAATGCAGTGATAAGTTTGTTATTGCAGCGGTTGAAGGAAAACTGGCTGAGGGTTATCGTTCTTTAGCGTCTGTTACTCCATTATTAAAGGCAGAATTAGTGGCTCAAAAGAAGGGAGAGATGATAGTAAAGAGTTTAGCAGATAAGAAACTTACCACTTTGGAAGCATATGCTCAGGCAATGAAAGCAAATATAGATTCTGTTAAGTTTGTTAGTTTTGCGACTCCGCGTATTGCCGGAATTGGCGTTGAACCTAAACTGAATGCAATGGTTTCATTATTGAGACCTAATGAGATAAGTGCTCCTGTTGCAGGTAATAATGGCGTATATGTATTTCGTATAGTTGATCAGAATAAGGATTTGAATGGCTTTGATGAGGTAGCTGAACTGAAAGCTCTGAATTCATCGAATATGTATCGTGTAGGTTATCAGGCTGTTCAGTCGTTGATGGATAAAGCAAAGGTTGTTGATAACCGAATTCGTTTCTATTAATTGAGATTGAAATATTTGATTAACATATTTAAAGCCACCGGACAGTAAGTTCGATGGCTTTTTTGTATTTTTGTATGTTAAATATAAGTACACGAAATATGGATGGGAAGAAACGATTATTAGGGATGACACTTAATGAACTGAAATCTGTGGCAGGAGAATTGGGATTACCTTCATATGCTGCAAAGCAGATGGCAGATTGGTTGTATAAAAAACGAGTGACTTCTATAGCGGCTATGACCAATATTGCTGCTTCCAAAAGAAATTTGCTTGATGAACGGTATGACGTGGGAGCAATATCTCCCGTCGATAGTAAGAAGTCTGTGGATGGAACGGTAAAATATCTTTTTTCTGCTGATGAAGATCATTTTGTTGAGTCTGTTTATATTCCTACAGACGATAGGAATACTCTTTGTGTCTCTTCACAAGTGGGTTGCAAGATGAATTGCCTGTTTTGTATGACGGGGAAAATGGGTTTTGTTCAAAACCTGACAGCCAATGAAATATTAAATCAAATACAGTCGTTACCTGAATTCGACTCGCTGTCAAATGTTGTGTTTATGGGAATGGGTGAACCTCTTGATAATGTAGATGAATTATTTAAGATACTTGAGATTTTGACTTCATCTTACGGCTATGCATGGAGTCCGAAGCGAATTACTGTTTCAACGATAGGCACTACAAAAGGATTGCAACGTTTTCTTGATGAAAGTCAGTGTAATCTGGCTATCAGTCTTCATTCTCCATTTGGGGATGAACGCTTGTCGTTGATGCCTGTTGAAAAGGCTTTTCCGATAAATGAGATAATAGAGAAGGTAAAACAATATGATTTTGCCCATCAGCGGCGTATCTCATTTGAGTATATTGTTTTTAAAAATTTGAATGATGATTTGAGGCACGCGCGCGGATTGATAAAACTGTTGAAAGGTTTTCCTTGTCGTGTTAATTTGATTCGTTTTCATGCTATACCGAATGTTCCCCTTCAAAGTTCAGATATTCAGAATATGGAAGTGTTTAGAGATGTATTAAATGCTGCCGGTATTATTTGTACGATCCGTGCTTCGCGCGGTGAAGATATATTTGCTGCTTGCGGCATGCTTTCTACAGTAAAACAGCAACAAAAGGAATAAATGCCGCTATATTTGAAAGAAAAAGCTTATATTTGTCTGATGAAATAAATAAATACTTGCGAATATGAAAACACGTTCATTATTGTTTGGTTTATTGTCACTTTTGTTACTGGCGATGGAAGGTTGTGGTTCGGGTTCGGCAACACACAATGCAACAGGCATGATCTATGAGGTTGTGGTGGTTATGGATAAAGCGGCTTGGACTTCTCCTGCCGGCGAGGCCATTAAGGCGCAATTACATTCTGATGTGCCAGGATTACCTCAATCTGAAGCTTCATTTAAAATTACATATTGTACTCCTGATCAATTTAACAATTTACTTACATATGTTCGTAATATTTTGATCGTAAAGATTGATAGTTCGCAATACACAAAAGTTTCATTGAAAGCCGAACGTGATCGTTATGCGAAAAATCAGCTTGTTATGGTTATGAATGCTCCTTCAATAGAATCTATTGTTGAACATATGCAAACACATCCTACGTCGATAATAGATTATTTTAATCAGGTTGAAATAGATCGTATGATAAATATTTATAGCTCACAATATAGTTCATTGGTTATGAAGCATGTTAAAAAAGCGTTTGATATTCAAATTAAAGTGCCAGCTGATATGAATTCCTATCGAGATACGACAAATTTCTTTTGGGCTTCCAATGATGCAAAGATAGGTCGTACCGATCTGGTTGTTTATACTTTTCCCTATAAGGATAAGAATACATTCACGGCCGATTATTTGATCGCTAAACGTGATTCAGTTTTGAAACAGAATATTTTGGGAGTATTCCCGAATTCGTACATGAAGACTCAGAAGATTGGAATTACATATACTCCTTTGACGTTAAGCAATGGTAAATATTGTGGAGAACTTCGTGGGCTTTGGGAGATGCAGGGAGATATGATGGGTGGTCCGTTTGTCAGTCATATTCGCTTGGATGAAAAGAATAACCGTATTGTTGTTGTTGAAGGCTTTGTATTTGCTCCTGAAACTAATAAACGCAATTATATTCGTCGTATTGAAGCTGCATTATATACACTTCAGTTGCCGGGCGAATTTGTAGAACAACCGGCAAAAAAACAAGGAGAGAAAAAATAAATAGAAGAAATGGAAGAACGATTGATTAAAGTAGGAATTACTCAGGGAGATATCAATGGCATAGGATATGAGGTTATTTTAAAAACTTTTGGAGATGCCCGGATGGAAGAACTCTGTACTCCCATCATATATGGGTCATCTAAGATTGCAGCTTATCATCGGAAAGTGCTTGATTTGCCACCTGTCAATTTGAATACAATTACTCAAGCTGAAGAGGCTGTCTCGGAAAGAGTGAATATTATCAATTGCATAAGTGATGATACGAAAGTGGAATTGTCTCAGTCAACGGAAATAGCCGGGGAAGCATCATACGCTTCGCTCGAAGCGGCAGTGTCCGACCTCAAAAGAAATGCGGTGGATGTATTGGTAACAGCTCCGATTAATAAGCATAATATTCAAAATCCGACTTTCCATTTCCCTGGACATACTGAATATTTGGAAGAATGTTTCAGTAATGCCAGCCATAAAGCTTTGATGATATTAATGAAAGGTGAGTTGCGTGTAGCTTTAGTGACGGGGCATATTCCTCTTTCTCAGGTCGCCCCAAAGATTACTACCGATAATATAGTTTCGAAACTGCATATCTTTAATCAATCATTGAAACAGGATTTTGCTATTATTCGTCCGCGGATAGCTGTTCTTTCTTTGAATCCTCATGCGGGAGACGATGGTTTACTTGGAAAGGAAGAAAAAGAAATAATTATTCCTGCAATGCAAGAAGCAGAAAAGCAGGGCGTTATGTCTTTTGGCCCTTTCGCGGCTGACGGTTTTTTCGGTTCAAGAATGGATGAAAAGTTTGATGGAGTATTAGCGATGTATCATGATCAGGGTTTAGCTCCATTCAAGGCTTTAGCTATGGATGACGGTGTGAATTACACAGCTGGATTATCGATTGTGAGAACATCTCCGGCACATGGTACTGCATATGATATTGCAGGTAAGAACCAGGCTTCAGAAGAATCATTTCGTCAGGCTGTATATGCAGCTCTGGATATATTCCGCAACCGTATTCGTTATAAGGAAGCGACAGCAAATCCGTTACGCAGGCAATATTTTGATAAAGGCGGTGATAATGAAAAACTGGATTTGACGAAAGATGATGATGCAGATACATTATAATTGTTTCCTTATGTAATCTTTTTCATATACAAAAAGTTTGTGTAAGTTTGCAATTTCAAAGAATGTAAAAGATATGTTTAAGGATAAAACAATCGTATATACGTCTGGAACTTTTGATATGTTCCATTATAACCATTTGAGGATGATTAATTATGCACGTAGTCTGGCTGATATATTGATAGTTGGCGTCAGTACGGATGAACTAGTCTCTTCATATAAGGCGAAACCTATTATCCCGTTTACTGAACGGTTGCAAATTATTGAGGCTTTAAAAACACCGGATATAGTGATTCCTCAACATACGCTGGATCATACAGAAATTGTAAAAAAATTGCATATTGATGCCTTTGTTGTTGGAGACGACTGGTATGGAAAATATGATTATCTAGAAGAATTAGGTGTACAAGTCTTTTATTTCCCGTATGGAACAGGTATTTCGTCCTCGAGTTTGAAGAAGACTATTCATGATTCTTATGAAGCAAATTTGAAATCGCAGCGACAAGCAAAGCCTGAATCGGTAGTCGGCTTTAGAGAAAAGTAAACAAAAGTGATGGAAAAATGTGTATTAATAACCGGTGGAACGAAGGGAATTGGGAAAGCTGTCGCTTTATGTTTGGGAAATTTAGGTTATCACTTGATACTAACTTATGCTTCAGATACAGAAGCAGCTGTTCTTTTCTGTTGCGAATTACGCAATTCCGGAATAACGGTCAATATCGTACAAGCCGATGTTTCAAAAAACGAGTCAATAGACTTGATTTCACAGTTTCTTTCAAATGCGGGAATACATTTGGATGTGTTGATATTTAATGCAGGTCTGACTTGCAGAAAGTCTTTTGAGGAGCAGACGTTTGAAGAATGGAATCGGGTGTTTTATGCTAATGTTCATTTTCCAGTATTTTTGCTGCAACGCATTGTTAATCAAATAAATGAAGGGGGATGCATAGTCTTTACCGGTTCGCTAATGGGAATAGAGCCTCATTCGGTATCGCTTGCCTATGGTGTGACTAAAAGTGCTGTACATGCTTTAGTGAAAAATCTGGTTAAATTTCTTTCACCATATCATCTTCGGGTGAATGGTGTGGCACCTGGCTTTGTGGATACCGAATGGCAGAAAACAAAACCTGTGGAAATCAGACATAATATTGAGAATAAATTGTCGTTAGGTAGATTTTGTAAGCCGCAGGAGATTGCACAAGTGTATAAGATGCTAATAGAAAACAGTTATTTTAATGGTGATATAATTGTTGTTGATGGCGGTTATTCATATAAATAGAATATAATGAGTGATTTGGATAAGGAATATGAGGCTTCATTGAAATCATTGGAAACTGAGAATAAAATAGACCGAATCTTTTATCGTCCTATTGGTTTTGTGATTGCTCGCATGTTGAAAGGCACAGGCATTACGCCGAATATGGTGACGGTAGTTTCTATTTTTATTGGTGCTGCTGTGGGATTTTTTTTCTACCATGATAATTTGAGTTATAATATATGTGGTATTTTATTACTTATATTTGCAAATATATTGGATTGTGTTGATGGGCAGTTGGCACGATTGACAGGAATAAAATCCGCTATAGGACGAATATTAGATGGCTTTGCTGGTGATATTTGGTTCGCTTCAATATATGTGGCATTCGCCTTACGTTTGTCTCATGATTATGGAACATATTGGTTTTTTGCCTTAGCTGTGATTTCTGGATTTTCACATCTTTTTCAAGCGAATATTACTGATTACTATAAAACCTTACATCTTTATTTTATCAGTAAAGATAAAGGGGCCGAGTTTCAATCATTGGAGCAAGTTCGTGCTTGTCATAAAGAAATGAAATATGGCATTAATAAGTTTTTTTATTTTTTGTATCGTGGTTATACCTTATTACAGGTAAAGGCTACTCCAGCTTTACAACGAATGTTAAGTTGCCTGCATAAAAAATACGGGGATGATATTCCAAATGATATTCGGATTGATTTCCGCCGGCAAAGTAAACGATTGATGCGTTTGATAGATTTACTGACCTTTAATGGGCGTACAATTGTAATGTTTATTGTCGTTTTGATAGGCGAAGTTTGGATCTATTTTTTATATGAAATAGTTGTCCTTAATATAGTTTTATTTGTTTCTATGATAAGACATGAACGTATTTGTACTTCATTTTGTAAGTGATATGAAGAAAACTGTACTTGATATTAATGACCTAAAAGAGAGATATTCGTTTTTCCGGTTGAGTTTTGGTCGTTTTATCGGCAATGTTGTTATGAAATGGCTTAATGTTGATAAAGTTAATGAGGTCCATGCCCATCATTGTGAGTTGAGAGGATCCGCATTTACTACGGCAATACTTCAGGATCCATTGATTAATCTTAAATACAAAGTGCATAATAAGGAAATTTTGAATCATTTACCGGAAGGTGCTTTTGCAACGGTTTCTAACCATCCTATAGGTTCATTGGATGGCATAATCCTAATAGATATTTTTGCTTCCATGCGCCCTGATTTTAAGGTGATGGTCAATGGCATTCTGACTCAAATAAGCGCTATGGGGGATAATTTTATATCTGTTAAACCTGATTCTAATAAAAAAGGTGCGAATTTGAAGAATGTCAATGGCGTCAGATTGTCTTTCCAGCATCTGTTGGAAGGACATCCAATGGGTTTTTTCCCGGCAGGAGGTATTTCGATGTATAATAAGAAAACAAAACAGATTCAAGATATGCCGTGGACGCATAGTGTTATTCGGTTGATCAGAAAATCTGGCGTACCTGTTTATCCTGTGTATTTTGATTTTAGAAATTCAAAATTCTTTTATTGGCTTGGTAGAATAGATTGGCGCATACGTACATTGCGTATTCCTACTGAAGCCTTTAATAAGCGCGGAAGGATAGTTGATGTATATATAGGGAATCCTGTTTCTGTAGAGGAGATAAAGAGTTTGGGGGATGATACAAGTTTTGCTGATTTTCTTTACAAGCGAACATATAATGCTAAAAATATAGTATCTTAAATATAGCGTCATTTTAAGGGAATTTTGTAATTTTGACAGTTGAAACTGAAATAATAGCAGATTAAAAGAAGTGGTTATGATGGCGAAGATAGATGTGCAGCAGATTAAGCAACGGTTCGGTATTATTGGTAATAATCCGGCATTGAATAGAGCCCTAGATATAGCACTGCAGGTTGCTCCCACAGATTTATCTGTTCTTATTACCGGAGAAAGCGGGGTTGGAAAAGAAACCTTTCCTCAGATTATTCACCAAAACAGTCCACGCAAACATGGCCAATACATAGCAGTTAACTGTGGAGCGATTCCTGAAGGGACTATTGACTCCGAATTGTTTGGACATGAGAAAGGGTCTTTTACAGGAGCTCTGTCTGATAGGAAAGGCTATTTTGAGGTAGCTGACGGAGGTACTATATTTTTGGATGAGGTAGGAGAACTACCGGTTCCAACGCAAGCACGACTTCTTAGGGTTCTTGAAACAGGTGAGTTTATACGTGTAGGATCTTCAAAAGTTCTTAAAACAAATGTTCGAATTGTGGGTGCTACAAATGTAAATTTGACTCAGGCTGTTACTGAAGGAAAATTTCGTGAAGATTTGTTCTATCGTTTGAATACAGTTCCGATACAAATTCCTCCCTTACGGGATAGAGGCGAGGACATTCTTTTATTGTTTAGAAAATTTGCAAACGATTGTGCAGAAAAATATAGAATGCCATCTATTCATTTGGATGAAGAATCACGGCAACTGCTTTTATCGTATACTTGGCCGGGAAATGTTCGTGAATTAAAAAATATAACCGAACGGATTTCGGTTATTGAAGAGACTAGAGATATTAATGCTGCAATATTAAAATTATATTTGCCAAACTTTTCTATTGAAAAGTATCCGGTATTGCTTAGGCAAAGCAGTGGACAGAAAGTCTTTAATGATGAAAGAGAAATTCTTTATCAGGTACTTTTTGATATGAAAAAGGATGTGAACGATTTAAAGAAACTTGTTCATGATATTATAGGAGGAAAGGTCCCTGTTGTGTCTGATGATGCCACTCAGTCTTATGCTCCTATACATTCTACGACTACGGTGCAATCAGTACAACCACCTATACAGGAAGCTGAAACGATTTTGGAAGACGAACCTCTTTCTTTGGAAGAAGTTGAGAAGGACATGATTAAAAAAGCTTTGGAAAAGCACAATGGAAGGAGAAAGAATGCTGCTGCCGATTTGAAGATTTCTGAACGTACGCTATATAGAAAGATTAAAGAATATAATTTGGAATGATTGGAGAAATTAAAATTGGACTTGTGTGCTGCATGCTAAGTATATTTGCTTCTTCATGCTCAATCTCCTATAAACTTAATGGAGCGTCAATTGATTATACGAAGACTAAGACGATCTCGATAAAGGATTTTCCCAATCAGGCGCCATTGGTATATCCTCCTCTTGCTCAAAAGTTTACAGAAGAATTGAAAGATATTTATGTGAGACAAACACGATTGCATTTTGTTAATAATAATGGAGATCTGGAAATGGAAGGAGAAATAACAGGGTATGACCTGACTCCATTAGCCGTTAAGGAAAATGCTTATGCATCACAGACTAAATTGACAATGACTGTAAGAGTCCGCTTTACAAATAGAGCGAATCCGACCAAAGATTTTGAACAGAGCTTTTCTGCAAATCGTGATTTTGATGCGACTCAAATGTTGCAGGATGTACAGGAATCTTTATCAAAACAGATGATACAAGAAATTGTCGATCAAATATTTAATACAACTGTAGCTGATTGGTAATGCAATGAATGCGGAGGCTATATATCATTTGATTGACGATATCAATTTGCTTAATGAAGAGACGTTGCCTCGTCTTAAGCAGATAATTGACGAATATCCTTATTTTTCTATTGCTAGAATGCTTTATTTGAAAAATATGGCATTAATGAAAGATATGCGTTTCAGCGTGGAATTAAAGAATCAGTCAATATATATACCGGATCGTAAAAAGTTGTTTTATCTGATAGAGGGCGAACGCTATGAGTTGTCTCCAATTAAAGAAAATGATTTAGATACAGATGAAAATGCATTTTCTTTAATTGATGCTTATTTGTCTAGCCATAAAAATAATGGAGATAGTGCCACTGAAGCTTCTTTACTTATTTCACCTTCAGTTTCGTCTGATTATATTTATTGGTCCCTTACTAAGGAAAATGAAAAAGAGGAAAAATTGTTTTCACCCAAACTCCAGCATCAAGATCTGATTGATTCTTTTCTAGAAGAAGATGGAGGCAGATCTTCCACTTTACAATTGAACTTGGATAGAGAATATGATCATCAAACATCGGATAGAGATACGGATGAAAAAAATGAAGAGTCCTTAAAGCCTTTAAGTGATTCGTGCTTTACAGAAACTTTGGCTCATATTTATGTTAAACAAAGGAGATATGACAGAGCTTTGCAAATTATTAAAAGCTTAAGTTTGAAATATCCGGAAAAAAATATTTACTTTGCAGATCAAATTAGATTTTTGGAAAAACTGATTATTAACAATAAAAAATAGAACAACAATGTATGCATTTATTTCTATCTTGATTCTGATCACGTCAATCCTTTTGGTATTGATTGTATTAGTTCAGAATTCCAAAGGAGGCGGATTAGCTTCAGGATTTTCTTCTTCTAATCAAATTATGGGTGTACGCAAGACTACAGACTTTTTGGAAAAAGCTACATGGACATTAGCGGGCACGCTTGTCGTATTGTGTGTGATTATTACCGCGTTTATTCCTAAAGCTGGACAATCTACTCAATCAGAAATCAAAGAGCAGGTTAATAATGCTGTTGCTATAGATCCGAATACTGTCGCTCCGAATTTTGGAACAGCTCAACAAGCGTCAGGAAGCACATCAGCAGCTCCTGCTTCTCAGGCTCCTGCTCAACAGGCTCCTGCTAAGAAATAGAATCATTTTTATATGATATAAAAAGGTACTCTCAAGGCTCAGAGTACCTTTTTGTTTCGGTAAATCACTATACGGGTATGGCAAAACGAATGAACAATAGAAACACTAATAACTCTAAACCTTCACGAGAAAGAAAAGTGAGTGTGAAAGATGAAGGGTTGTTGCTTCCTTTTTTATATAAGTTATTGAACGGACAAAGCAAAAGCTCTGTAAAATCGATGCTTGCTCATGGGCAAATAGTTGTCAATGGGAAAAAAACCACACAATTTGATGATCTTTTGCATGTAGGTGATGAAGTGTCTGTTAATTATGGAAAGGGTACAGAAGAATTTAGTAATTCGTTGATGAATATTGTATGGGAAGACGATTATCTGATTGTGATTAATAAGAAAGAGGGGCTGCTTTCAGTATCAAATTCACATGTCCAGGAGCGTACGGCGTATCATATTTTAAGTGATTACGTCAAAAAAAAAGATCCTAGAAATAAAATTTTTATTTTGCATAGACTAGATCGTGATACATCCGGACTCATGATGTTTGCTAAAAATGTCAATGTTCAGCATCATCTGCGTTCAACATGGAATGATTCTATAACACAACGTACATACGTGGCTGTCGTAGAAGGAAAACCGGATAAAGAATCAGACCTGCTTGTTTCAAATTTAATGGAAAACAAGCAGATGCAAGTATATGTAACTTCAAGCGGAGATGGAAAAGAGGCCATAACTCGTTATCATGTAATTAATAGCAATGGAAGATATTCATTGCTTGAACTCGATTTAGAGACGGGAAGAAAAAATCAGATACGTGTTCAGATGCAATCGATAGGACATCCCATTGCTGGAGATTATAAATATGGAGCAGAGACGAATCCTACAGGGAGGCTTATGCTTCATGCAAAAAGATTGTTTTTTATTCATCCGGTAACAGGAGAAGAAATGCGTTTTGAGACACGTATTCCGAATATGTTTTCATCATTAGTAAGATAAGGAGTAGATATGAAAAAATTTGTCCCTATTTTTTTGTTGACTATAGTCGCTGTCGTTGTACAAGCTCAGATTAGAGTTCCCGTGAAGTGGAAAATCAAATTAGAAGATCCTGGCACACCTGAAAAGGAAATAGTCTTTACAGCAACGGTTGAGAAAGGCTGGCATTTATATGATCAAAATTTACCAAGTAAAGGTCCGGTATCTACATCTTTTACATTTGAAACATTGAAAGGAGTAGAGCTGGATGGAAAGGCAATGCCTTCAATTAAGCCGACGGTCGTATATGATCCTTCATTTGCTATGAACTTGCGTTGGTATGCAGGAACAGTTTCTTTCACTCAAAAGATTAAGGTTATTGACCCCGCAAAATTTAAGATAGAGGGGGCTGTCGAATTTATGGCATGCAATGATGAAACCTGCTTGCCTCCGGATCAGGTAAGTTTCTCATTTGGCAGAAAGAGTATTAAGATGACCGCTTTTGCAGAAACATCAGCTGCCGACACTACGAACCTTATGAGTGTTGATACAATTCAAAATGTAGCTAATGTAACAGATATAGGCGATTCTTCTTTAGATACGACACGGTCTGCTAATGGAGTTTCACGCGCAGCAATCCCGAATGAATTAACTAATAACAGGTCCCTTTGGGCTCCTGTGATAGACCAACTGAAATCGTTTGGTGATACTTCTGTATCTACTTCCGACACATCGTTGATGTTTATCTTTTTTGCCGGATTTGTCGGAGGTTTGATTGCTTTACTTACTCCATGTGTATGGCCGATGATACCAATGACCGTTAGCTTTTTTTTAAAACGAAATAAAAACCGGAAGAAAGCAATACGTGATGCAGTCACTTATGGATTGTCTATAATTATTATTTATTTGGCAATGGGTTTGCTGATTACTGGAATTTTCGGTGCGAGTGCATTAAATGATTTATCTACTAATGCCATATTTAATATTGCGTTCTTTTTATTGTTAGTTTTATTTGCTGTATCGTTTTTTGGAGCATTCGAATTGATTTTGCCTTCATCATGGACGAATAGTATGGATAAGAAAGCCGATGCAACAACGGGATTGCTTAGCATATTTTTTATGGCCTTTACATTGGTGCTTGTATCATTTTCATGTACGGGACCGATTATTGGTACATTGCTTGTTCAAGCCGCTTCAATGGGGTCTGTTGTCGGGCCAGCTGTCGGGATGTTTGGTTTCGCTTTGGCATTATCTATCCCATTTAGTGTGTTTGCTATTTTTCCGAATATTATGCAGAATATGCCCAAATCCGGCGGATGGTTGAACTCTGTAAAAGTAGTATTGGGCTTTCTTGAATTGGCATTGGCTTTGAAATTTCTTTCCGTAGCCGATTTAGCATATGGTTGGCATATATTGGACCGCGAGGTATTTATTGTATTTTGGATAGTTATATTCTTCCTCTTAGGTTGTTATCTGATCGGGAAAATTAAGTTTGCTAACGATAGTGACTTGCCCTATGTGTCAGTTCCAAGATTATTTATGGCAATTATCTCGTTTGGTTTTGCTATTTACATGGTACCCGGATTATGGGGTGCACCATTAAAAGCGATCAGCGCTTTTGCTCCTCCTTTGTATACTCAAGATTTTAATCTTTATAATAGTGAAGTACATGCTGCTTTTGACGATTACGAGACAGGTATGGCTTATGCAAAGAAGATGAACAAGCCTGTGATGATTGACTTTTCAGGTTATGGCTGTGTGAATTGTCGGAAAATGGAAGCTGCTGTTTGGACAGACCCAACGGTTAAGCATATTTTGGAAAACGACTATGTGTTGATTACCTTGATGGTTGACGATAAAACAAAACTACCTAATCCGATTATAGTAAAAGAAAATGGTCGAGACCGAAAACTGAAAACTATTGGTGACAAGTGGAGCTATTTGCAACGAAGTAAGTTTGGAGCTAATGCTCAACCATTCTATATACTGTTGGATGGTAATGGTGATTTACTGAGCCCTTCATATGCGTATAATGAAAATGTATCGAAATATGTTTTATTCTTGCAAAAGGGGTTGAAACGGTTTCAAAAGTAAAAGAGCAAAATATAATTATGGCAACAAAACAAGAGAAAATGGAGGCTTTCGGACGCCTGCTTGATATTATGGATGAATTACGGGAAAAATGCCCGTGGGACCGAAAGCAAACTAATGAGAGTCTTCGAACAAATACAATTGAAGAAACTTATGAATTGTGTGATGCCATCATGAAAGGTGACAATAACAATATAAAAAAAGAATTAGGAGACTTACTTCTTCATGTAGTTTTCTATGCAAAAATTGGTGAAGAAAAAAGTGCCTTTGACATCAAAGAGGTATGCGATGCCTTATGTCAGAAACTGATTTACCGGCATCCGCATGTTTATGGAAATGTTGAAGCAAATAGTGCAGGGAAGGTCGAACAGAACTGGGAACAATTGAAACTCAAGGAAAAAGGTGGGAATAAAACTGTTCTGGAAGGTGTTCCTGATGCACTTCCTTCTGTAGTGAAAGCTTATAGGATTCAAGATAAAGCTCGTAATGTGGGTTTCGACTGGGAACAACGTGAGCAGGTATGGGATAAAGTAAATGAAGAATTCAATGAATTGAAAGAAGTGATTGAAAGGTTGGATTCTGACAATATGGAGGCCGAATTTGGTGATTTATTTTTTAGCCTGATCAATGCTGCTCGTTTATATAGAATCAATCCCGATAATGCTTTAGAACGTACAAATCAGAAGTTTATTCGCCGCTTTAATTATTTGGAAGAGCATACGATCAGGCAAGGGAAGTCCTTAAAAAATATGACATTAGCAGAAATGGATGAGATATGGAATGAAGCAAAAGCAAAAGGATTATAAAATTCAAAAAAAGGGAGTAAGTTTTTATCCTCTCTTTTGGTTCTTTATTTTCTTTAGTATTATCTTCTCTGCTTGTGGAGAAGATAATACTAAAGAGATAGAGCAGAAGCAAGACTTAAATAAGTATCTTGTTTCTGTAGGGAATACTTTGCATTTTGATCGGACTGCGATGGTGAAGAAGCTGTCCGATATGAATTTCGGGCAGTTCTCATCATATGTTCCTTCCAATAGAGAAATATCAATGAATGTAGTCAATTATTTGACAAAAGATCCTCGAGGCAAAGAGGTTACTGCATCAGGTATTATAACTTATCCGTCAGACAATCAATTTAAGGGGGTGGTTGTAAGTATGCATTATACAATTACTAAAAGCGATGAAGCCCCTTCTGTTGCATTGTTTACACCAGAATCTCTATTGGCTTTTCGTGGTTATTTGGTTATATCTCCTGATTTTATCGGATTCGGGTCGACTTCAAATTTAGTACACCCATATCTACATGTCGAAAATACAGGTCGTGTAACTGTGGATATGGTATTTGCCGTTCGCGAGTATTTAGCTTCTGTTGGTATTAAGCCAAAGAATAATTTGATAGTTATGGGATACTCACAAGGTGGAGCAGCGGCTTTGGCATTCCAGAAAATGGCAGAAGAACGATATTCAGACAAAATCTTCGTAGATCGTGTTTTTGCCGGGAGTGGTCCTTATGATTTGGTTGCAACATTCAATGAATTCTCACAAATAAATACAACCGCATACCCTTGTTCAATCCCTGATATTTTAATAGGACTTGATTATGGCGATAATTTACAACTCGATTTTTCAACGCTCTTTAAGGAACCATTGTTATCACATTATAATGATTGGTATAATAGTAAGAAATATACTGCGAGCGAAATTAATAGGATGATTGGTTCAGACAAGATTAGTGATTTTTTGAATGAAAAACTCTTTACATTGGATAATGCCACTTATGTAAAGATTTATAATTCTTTAGAGAAAAATAGTTTGATTGATTGGACTCCTAAGGCTCCGATTTATATGATTCATGCGGCTAATGATCATTATGTCCCTTATGTAAATGCCTTAAATGCTTATAATGCATTTAAAAAGAGAGGTTGTCAGGTCGAATTAGTGACTACACAATTGGATCATGGAGGAACAGCGCTCCCTTATGCATTGAAAATTCTGCAAGAATTGTAGATAGCTTTGAATGGTGATTTAATTAATAAATGAAGAACAAATGAAAAATTTTACATGCGTACAGGATTTGGGTGACTTGAAACAAGCGCTCAATGACGCTTTCGAGATTAAGAAAGATCGTTTTCAATTTACTGAGTTAGGAAAGAATAAGACGTTGCTAATGATTTTCTTTAATTCTAGTCTGCGTACACGTCTTTCAACACAAAAGGCAGCCATGAATTTGGGTATGAATACGATTGTGCTTGATGTTAATCAAGGTGCGTGGAAATTGGAAACAGAGCGTGGAGTAGTGATGGATGGTGATAAGCCTGAGCATTTGCTTGAAGCTGTACCTGTGATGGGTTGCTATTGCGATGTTATTGGTGTACGTTCTTTTGCTAAATTTGAGAATAAGGATGACGATTATAATGAAAAAATATTAAGTGAATTTATTCGTTATTCGGGCCGTCCTGTTTTTAGTATGGAAGCCGCAACTCGTCATCCTTTACAGAGCTTTGCCGATTTGATTACAATTGAAGAATACAAGAAGACGAAACGTCCTAAAGTTGTTATGACCTGGGCTCCTCATCCCAAATCATTACCACAAGCTGTTCCAAATAGTTTTGCTGAATGGATGAATGCCATGGATTATGAGTTTGTCATCACACAACCAGAAGGTTACGAGTTGGATCCTAAATTTGTTGGTCATGCTCAAGTTGAATACGATCAGAAGAAAGCCTTTGAAGGGGCCGATTTTATTTATGCTAAAAACTGGGCTGCTTATCGTGATCCCAATTATGGTAAAGTGCTTAGTATGGATAGAAATTGGACGGTAGATGCGGAAAAAATGATGTTAACTAATAATGCTTATTTTATGCATTGCTTACCCGTACGCCGTAATATGATTGTTTCAGACGATGTAATAGAAAGCCCTCAAAGTATTGTTATCCCTGAAGCAGCTAATCGTGAAATCTCTGCTGAAACAGTTTTGAAAAGGATTTTAATGGATTTGGAATAATCTAGTGCTATTTCTTGCTAAAGTCAAACAAAGTAGTCACTTCTGATTGGGAGTGACTACTTTGTTATTATGCTATTTTCTTATAGGCAAAAAAATAGTCTGTATGTTCTAAACATACAGACTGTCTCTTTTAACTTCACTGAAGTTGTCAACTTACTTTGCAGGAGCTGGAGCTGGTGTTTCAGCAGGAGCAGCAGCAGGAGTAGCTGTTGAATCAGCAGGAGCTGGTGTTTCAGCAGGAGCAGCTGGTTGAACTTCTTCTGTAGGAGCTGCTGTTTCAGCAGATTCAGAATTTTCAGCAGATTTGCTACCACAAGATGCAAAAGAAATAGCTGCGACAACAGCAGCGAATGCAATTAACTTTTTCATTTTTTTTTAATTTAAACGGTCTATAATTTCTTCTTTCTAAAACGGTACAAATGTATGAATTAATTTTATACGTGGTATAACATAACACATATTTTTTTTGAAAAAATATCCATGTTAAAATTCAATACGTTGAAATTCAATTTATTATATGTTATGGATATTCATTAGTTTAATATTATATAACAATTGAGTATCGCTCAATTCATGAATACTCCTTGCATATTTTTAGTAATTGCTATATAAATACCTTTTGATACTTTTCTTTGGAGTTTTTTCAAACTCAGTTGGATAGAGTTGGATTTTTGATACCGCTTCATAAGGCGCGATCAATTTATTCAATTCCAAACGATTTTGTTCCATAATAACAGGCAGGTCTTCATGAGAAATTCCCGTACTGTCAACCATGTCATAATCTGGATACACCAACCCTATTAGTTTATCATTCTTCTCAATAATGATACTTTCCATGACACAAGGCAGGTTGTTGAGCTTCGATTCTATTTCTTCCGGATAGATATTTTGTCCATTAGAACTAAGAATCATAGTCTTGCATCTACCACGAAGATAAATGTGATTATTATGATCAATAGTGCCTAAATCGCCTGTAAGGAACCAGCCGTCATCGGTAAATGCCTTAGCGGTAGCGTCTTCATTTTTGTAATATCCTTTCATTACATTCTCGCCACGTATTTGGATTTCGCCTACTTTATTATATGGGTCTTCAGAATCTATACGTGCTTCCATGATCCCTTTCAACACTTGTCCACAAGAACCGGGAATGTATTCATTGTTATGATCATAACAGATTAATGGTCCGCATTCGGTCATTCCATATCCAATGGTAAATGGGAATTTGATTTTGTAAAGAAAATCTGTTACTTCCTGATTCATGGGCGCACCTCCAACAATAATTTCATGAACACGTCCACCCATTGCATCAATCAATTTTTTTCGAATTTGTGCATAAATACGTATATCGATCAGAGGAATATTTAGTGCCAGCTTCATTGTTGTTTTACTTAGTTGAGGCAGTATCATCTTCTTGTAAAGCTTTTCAAGAATAAGAGGAACAGTTAGAATTAAGTTGGGCTTAACCTCCTCGAAAGCTTTGAGTAATATTTTGGGTGAAGGTGTCTTGCCCAGAAGGTAGACGTGGGCTCCTACAGCCATTGGAACCAGAAAATTAAATGCGCAGCTATATGCGTGTGCTAAAGGCAAGAAGCAAAGCTCACGTTCACTTTTGAATAAAACACCTAATTTAATGCCATATGAGACATTCCCTGCCAGATTATTGCCGGTGAGCATAACGCCCTTGCTGAATCCGGTAGTTCCTGACGTATAGTTTAAGGATACTACTTCCTCATTGCTTTTCTCCGCATATTTAATATCTTCTTTGCTAAACCCTTTTGGATATTTGTCTTTCATCTTTTTGTCCATTTCGCGCAGTAATTTCTGGATGTTTTCTCCATCGCGTTGATGCAGACAGCGGAAGTCGGATAAAGAAAAGACCCCTCTTGTCTCTTCTATTTTATCTTCTTCCAGCGAATCCCAAACGCGATCGCTCACAAAAAGAAATGTAGAGTCGGAATGATTGATGATATGGTGAATATCATTCGGGTTGAAATCTTGAAGAATCGGAACGATCACGGCCCCATAAGTGATTGTAGCCATGTATACAATACACCAGTGTGCACTGTCTTTTCCAACCAAGGCAATTTTATCACCTTCTCTTATTTGGCATTCTTTAAAAAGAATATGTATCCGTGCAATTTCCTTGGCAATATCGCCATAAGTAAAACACTCACCTTCTTTACTATAGTTAGTTAATGCGGGGAGTTCCCAATTTTCTTTGAAACTCTTTTCGTAAAACTTGATAAAATTCTCTTGAATCATAGCACACTTACATGAAATTTGTGCAAAAGTAGGGACTCTTTTAGACATATACAAGAGAATAAGTTGTGATTATGATTGTCAGTTAACAATTCTTTTCCAAATAAGAAAATGTACAAGAGTATGATGACTCCTGTACATTGGTATAAAGTATTATATGATAGCTTTTTAAATATTAGGCAGCGACCAAGGTGCTCTATATTCTTTACAAAGGTATCTGTCAGCCTCAGCATCGTGGAAACTTTTGCCATCCCAAGTAAGTTTCTTTCCTGTGCGGTATGCAATGTTACCTAGTTGAGAGAATTTTGCGATATGAGCTCCAATTTCAATACTTGCATTGCAGTTACGATTGCGCGATTTGATACATTCCAAATGGTTCTTTACATGCAGGTTAAGTCCGCCTTCGCCATATTGCTTTTTTAGAGGAACCGCTTCCATCCGTGCTTTACCGTTCACTTTTTCGGGGATTACTTCCCATCCGTTGCGATCAATGACCAATGTTCCATTTTCGCCCACGAATCCCAATCCATGGTTGCGTCCGTAAGCGCCATCGTCAATACCTATAGCATGATCCCACAAAACAGTGAATCCATCGAAGGTGTAGACTGTCTGTAGTAAATCCGGTGTTTCGCAAGCATCATCCGGATATCCGAATTTTCCACCTGAGGCCATAATTGATTTAGGAGCTGTAACATTCATTCCATAAAGAGCATAGTCAAGCAGATGTACACCCCAATCGGTCATCAAGCCACCGGCATAATCCCAGAACCAGCGCCATGTGAAATGATATCGATTCCTATTGAATGCCCTTTCAGGAGCCGGCCCTAGCCACATTTCATAATCCACACCGGCCGGAACGGTTTCATCCGGTCTTACCGGAATAGAAGGACACCATCCCTGATATGAAAATACACGAACGGTACGTATTTTTCCTAATTGTCCGTTATGAACAAAGTTCATGGCATCCTGCCAATGCGGGTCGCTGCGTTGCCATTGTCCGACTTGTACGACTTTATTGTATTTTTCGGCAGCGCGTACCATGATGTTGCATTCTTCAATGCTATTGCCGAGTGGTTTTTCGCAGTACACATCTTTTCCGGCTTCACAGGCTGAAGCTAACAATAGGCAATGCCAGTGGTCGGGCGTACCAATGATAACAACATCAATATCTTTATTATCGATTAGTTTACGCCAATCTTTGTACAGATTTTTGACTTTTTTCCCTGTGATTTTTTCTGTCTCTGCTGCACGGTTGTTCATTACATTTTCATCAACATCGCATAATGCAATACATTCAACTTCGGGATTGCGGAGGAAGGCTTTTAAATCTTCGAATCCCATGCCGTTGCAACCGATAAGACCCACATGGATCTTGTCATTTGCTCCTACAGCATCGTTACCTGCTTTGATGAAAAACGGACTCATTGTAAGTCCGGCACTCAGGAGAGTGGCTTGTCTGATAAAATCTCTTCGTGTAATCATGGAAATGTTTATTTTATTCACTCCCCAAATATACATATTAACTTGGGTAGTACAATAAAAAACGCTAATAAAAATATAAATGTATCGAATTTTCGGGAAAGGACATTACATTTGCATATTAATAATTGCTTTGAATTTTCTGGCATGTAATCTTTATCCGGTTATTTCAAGTTTCATTTTGGTTTCTTTTTTGTTTACCTTTGTCGGATAGCGTGCTATCAACCTTAATAATAACTTTTGAAATAAAGCGGAGAACATTCAAAACAGTTTCTTAGTGAAAAATGGCTGGACAATAAAAAATATTAATAATGAAATTTGTACATCTGTTAGTTTGTATTGGATTCGGTATGACTTTAGTGTCGTGTATTCGCGATGAAGCACTTAATGCAGAAGCGGATATTGTGTCTTGTAAATTACCGGGAGATATTCTAAAGCGAGATCCGATTATTGAAAATACAAAAGTGACCATTACTGTTAATCCTGAGGCTAATCTGAAACATTTGGCTCCCGAATTCGAGTTGACGCCAGGTGCAACCATCTCGCCTGCCAGCGGGACAGCGCTTGATTTTAGTTTGCCTCAATATTATACGGTTACATCGGAAGATAAAAATTGGTCAAAGAAATATGAAGTAGTGTGTATTATGTCGGGGTCGATTACAAATTATCATTTTGAAAATGTGAAAAGCTATACAAATGCTTTATTAAAATATTCGTATGATACCCTATTCGAGAATGACGAAAACGGTAATTGGTCAATGGACTGGGCCAGTGGTAATGCAGGTTTTGCTTTGACAGGAAGCGGAAATATGGACAAATCTTCTTTCCCGACATCGTCTACAGCGGAGGGAAAAGAAGGAAAAGGGTTAAAACTGGTCACTATGTCGACTGGAGACTTTGGTAATAAAGTAGGAATGCCTATTGCAGCAGGGAACTTGTTTTTGGGTTGGTTCGACGTAGCTAGTTCAATGGTTAATCCTTTGAAAGCTACCAGGCTGGGAGTACCTTGCAGTTATGTTCCATTATATTTGAAAGGATATTATAAGTATAAGGCGGGCGATGTATATAAGGATAGTGCCGGAAAGATATACGACAATGTAAAAGATAAATGGGATGCTTATGCTATTTTTTATGAAACCGATGATAGTGTTAAGATTATTGACGCATCGACCCGTTTTACAAACTCACATCTTATCTCTATTGCTCGCTTAAGTGATTCCGAAAGAGTTGAATCAAGCGAATGGAAAGAGTTTAATATTCCATTTGTTGCGATTTCAGGCAAATCAGTTGATGAGGAGAAACTTAAAGCAGGGAAATATAACATTTCCATTGTTTTGTCGTCGAGCATGGACGGTGATATTTTTAAAGGAGCTGTTGGCAGTACGCTTTATATTGATGAATTGGAACTGATTCATTAAGTTGTCAGAGTATAAATGAATTTAAGAATGAAGAAAATAGTATTATTTATAGGGATATGCCTGTTGTCGGGTTTAGGGACAACAAATCTTTTTGCTCAGCAGGATCAGAATGCCGGGATTATCAAATCATCCTTAGCCGGATTGGAATATGAGGTCAAAGCCGGATTTAATATTGGTGGTACAGCACCTTTGCCTTTGCCTGCTGAAATTAGAAATATAAAAAGTTATAATCCATCGCTTTCTATCGGCATTGAAGGGAATGTAACTAAATGGTTCGGATTGGATAGGAAGTGGGGTGGAAGAATTGCTGCACGTCTTGAAAATAAAGGAATGACTACTGATGCGCGTGTGAAAAATTATGGGATGGAGATTATTGGTGATGGCGGAGAGCGGGTGAAAGGCAACTGGACCGGGGATGTGAAGACAAAGGTGAAAAATTCTTATATTACTGTTCCAGTGCTGATTGTTTATAGATTCAACAACAGGCTCAGAGGAAATATCGGTGTCTTTGCTTCCTATATGACTGAAGGCGATTTTTCTGGACATGTGTATGACGGTTATTTGCGTGAAGGAGATCCGACAGGAAATAAAGTAATTTTTGCCGACGGAAAAACGGCTCCATACGATTTTAGTAAGGATTTGAGTCGGTTTGCGTGGGGACCGGAAGCAGGCATCGAATGGCGGGCTTTTAAGCATTTGAACGTATGTGGAGATTTGACCTGGGGTATGAACGATGTTTTTAAGAAAGATTTTGATACCATTACATTCTCAATGTTCCCTATATATCTGAATATTGGCTTTGCATACTTGTTCTAAAACAGATGATCTCAAAATTCTATTTTATTAATTATTTGGTTCTTTTCAGAATTTATTTTTATCTTTGCTTCCAATACAATTTTTAATTATTAATAGTATAACCATGAAGGTAAACACTAATAAAGGTATTAGTCGCCGTCAGTTTCTGGGCTATTCTGCTTTAGGATTGGCTGGTTTGACTATTTTGCCCAGTTGGGCAATCAACGGTGTTAAAATGGCACCGAGCGATCGTGTTGTTTTAGGTTTCGTGGGATTAGGGCAACAGGGTTGTTCTGATTTCAAAAGTTTCTCAACTTGTCCGGGCGTTCAGGTAGCAGCTTGTTGCGACGTCGACTCAATCAAGCGCGAGCGTTTCAAAAGACGTGTTGCCGCTTGGCAAAAATCGGTCGGGATGAATGAGCGGTGTGATATGTATGAATTTTACGAAGAGATGCTCGAACGCAAAGATATCGATGCTGTTGAGATTGCAACACCTGATCACTGGCATGCTTTGGTAACTATTCACTCTTGCCAGTCTGGCAAGGATGTTTATTGTCAGAAACCGTTGACTTATACGATTACTGAAGCATTAGCCGTTCAAAGAGCTGTTCGCGACAATGACCGAGTATTTCAGGTCGGTAGTCAGCAACGTTCAAGCAAAGAATTTCAGAAGGCAATCGAAGTTTGCTTAAATGGCGGAATTGGTCATATAGAGAAGATCTATGCTAAGGTTGGTGATCCTCCAACGCCACTGAATTTGCCGGAGATGCCTGTTCCTGCCAATCTGAATTTCAACCAATGGCTGGGGCCGTTGAATGATCCGAAGGTTCATTATCATCCCGATCTTTGCCCTCCGATATCTCTTGATCCTGAAAAAGATGAACAATTGTGGGGAGCATGGCGCTGGTATTTGGAAACAGGAAATGGTTTCACTGCAGACTGGGGTGCTCACATGTTTGATATTGCTCAGGCTGCTATCGGTATGGATGGTTCAGGCCCTGTAGAATATATCCCGAAAGGCTATAATGGTACCAAATATACCACAATGAAATACGCTAATGGTATTGTTATGACAGAACAGCCTTATCGCGAAGATAATGAGAAAGCTCAGGGAATCAAGTTCACCGGCGATAAAGGATGGTTGAAAGTTGCTCGCGGATATATAGAATGTTCAGATAAGTCTTTGGTTAAAATGGAAGAAACGAAGGTTGAGAAAGGCCAATATGAGGTAAGTTCGCCTCATATGCAGAATTTTATCGATTGCGTTCGCTCTCGTCAGAATCCGATCGCACCTGTAGAGGTCGCTTGTAGTACGGCTATCCTTTGTTGTCTGTCAAATATTGCTAACGAGCTGAAGCGCCCGGTTCATTGGAATCCGGCAACATTGAGTTTCGAAGGTGATAAGGAAGCTGCGGCTCATCGTCTGTATTGGTATCAATATAGAAATCCGTATCATTTGCCTTATTGCAGAAAACAGTGATTCAGGAATAGATCCGGAGTAATAATTCGGGTGAATTATTCTTTTGACAATTATAAATTTTGACACGAAGGATCAATGTCGGTAAAACGATACGTCCTAAGTGATCCATCCATGTTTTTTAGGGGGAGAATCCGTTAGCAGGACTTTGTGCTGTGCGGGTTCTTTCTTATTTTTATTGCTAGATCGGGAAAATGATAAAGACAGCTACATCCCATAATGCGTGCGACACAACAACTGCTGTCAGATTTTTCCGCCATGTATACATGAATCCCCAGAATCCTCCACACACGGCAGCTGCTGCAATCAGCATGAAGTTGAACGACCAAAGATGCACGAGAGCATATATGAGTGTAGTAACAAAGAAAGCAATAATCGGTCCATATTTTGAAATGAAGTTACGTTGTACAAATCCCCGCCAGAAAATTTCTTCGGCAGGCCCGATAATGGTAAGTAATAATATTCCTATGACCAATGTGTTATGACCCGATTTCATATCATATATTAGGTTTACTTCCGGTCTGGCAAACGAGAACAACGACGACGACAATTTGTCGCCGGTCCAGAATATTCCCCATAGAACAGCCGCTGAAGCGATGCCTAAAAATATTTCCTTAAATGACAATGGCCATTGTTTTTTGAAATCGGGAGTCATTGATACGCTAAGTGTGATGAGAATTAATGCCGAGCAAGCCATAACCGCCCAAAAATTGAGATGTGGAGCTGTCAGAGGTGAAAACATGACGGCCCACAAAATGGCTGCAACAGTAATGGCAAAATAGAACTTTTTCATTTATGTGAGATTGAAAGATGTTAATATTCAGGTTTATTTTTTCGCAAAGTTAAAAAAGATTATCTTTGCCTCCAAATTACAAATACATAGATATGAATAAATGGGTTCTTGCTACGCGTCCCTGGTCGTTTCCGGCTTCAGCGACACCGGCTTTTATTGCCTTTGCGTATGTATTTTGGATGAGCCATTCAGGAATGCTGCTCTCCAATATTGATTGGATGGCAGGTTTGTGGGCCGTCTTTGGGGCTGTGTTGTTTCAGATTGCCGGTAACTTGATCAGCGACTATTATGATTTTAGACGCGGTGTCGACCGTAAGGACACGTTCGGTTCAAGCAGGATGTTGGTCGATGGTGTATTTCCGCCTCGTACGATTTGGATGTTTGGTGTTGTGATTCTTGCTGTTGGTGTGTTACTTGGTTTGGTACTAGTTATGCGTTGCGGGTCACAACTCCTTTGGATTGGTATTATTGGAGTTCTTGCCGCTTATTTCTATTATATATTGAAATATCACGCTTTGGGCGATTTGCTGATATTTGTTATTTATGGTCAGCTGATAGCTCTGGGTACTACTTATGTGATGACTTCTGTTATCGATTGGCATATTTTGGCTGTATCGGCTCCGATAGGATTTCTGATTGTGAATATTTTGCATGCGAACAACACGCGTGATATTCGTGATGATTCCAAAGCGGGCATTCGTACGCAAGCAATGCTTTTAGGATTACAAGGATCTAAAATTGAATATATCGTGTTGTCCGTTGCAGCATATGTGACAGTTATGGTTCTTACCGTTGTACAGCTCTTGCCTCCGTTGAGCCTTATTGTTGTTATAACGCTTCCGATGATGATTAAGAATATTCGTCTTATTTCGCAGGCGAAGCTCGAAAGCCCCGAGGTGATTCGCGATCTGGATGCCGCATCGGCTCAATTGGTGCTGGCCTTTGGACTGTTGCTCACGTTGGCTATGATTGTATCTTTATTATTTTGATATTCAGAATGATCTTAAAATGAAAATTATTATGATTTATTTGTAGCATATATGCGATATTAGATGTAATTTTACATTGTCAATTATAAAAATGGAAGAAATATGAAAAAGTTAGGAATGTTATTGATGGCTATAGCCATGGTTGGTTTCGCTTCTTGCGGTAGCAAGTCTGCTAATGGTGACAAGTCTTCTGCATGCGGTGATTCTTGTGCATGTGGTAAGTCTTGCAAGGATTCGACTCAGGTTGCAAAGCCTGCGAAGAAAACGATCGTTTGCCGTGTATTGGTAAAAGAGGGAAAGCAGGCTGATTTCATTAAGGTTGCAAAAACGTTGACGGATTCTACTCGTGTTGAACCGGGAAATGTAAGCTATAATCTTTATCAGTCTCCGTTTGATAGCAAGTTGTTTGTCTTCTACGAGGAATATAAGGATGATGCAGCATTCCAGGCTCATGCAGGTTCTGCTCATTTCAAGGCCTTTTCTGATGCTATCAAGAATTTGATAGATGGGAATTTGCAAATCGATCAGTACTAAGCCTAATATAAGTTATAAAAAAGGTAGGATGAATTCAATCATTCTACCTTTTTTGTTGTGTTATCAATTTTATTTGAAAACTTTTACCCGTTCGTCAAGCGGTTGGAATGTTTTTTCTTCCGGTTCGGCTGTTGGTGTTCCCATAGGCATTTGAGCTATGAGTTTCCATGTGGCAGGAATATTCCATGTAGAATGGACTTCATCGTCAATTAATGGATTATAGTGCTGAATTGTTGCGCCTAATCCCACATCTTCCAGCATGGTCCAAACAGCAAGCTGATGCATGCCGGATGTTTGTTGCGACCATATTGGAAAGTTATCGGCATAAAGTGGAAATGCTTTTTGTAACGATTCAACAGCAGCCTGATCTTCAAAATAAAGAAGACTTGCATAACCGGCAGCAAACGAATCAATCTTGGCCTCGGTGGCACTGAATGCTGTTGCAGGTATAATCTTTCGCAATGTCTCTTTGACAATGCTCCAAAGTTTCTTATGGTTTTCACCGAGCAATATAATCACACGTGTCGATTGTGAATTGAATGCCGAAGGGACATGCGTAACGGCATATTTTACAATTTCTTCAATTTCCTTATCGCTTACAGGCGACTGGTTCCCGATACTGTAATAGGAACGGCGATGTTTTAACGCCTCTTTAAATGTTCTTTCCATATCTTGTGTTTCTATTTTGTCTATTTGCAAATATACAAATAAAAATTCTATTCTTTTAATATAATTATTCTATGTAAGGATTTGTTTTATCTATATTTAGAATGTGCATCTCTATTGTATCATGTGCAGTATGATTCATTCAGGTATTTTATTTGATTTCTTACCGAGATGACGTGGTTTCATCCAACCTTTTATTTTGTATCAAAAGCTGATATTTTTAATCTCTAGAGCATGTAATAAAAAAGTATATACTTTTTGAGGTCAAATATAGTATGTTTTTTTATTTTTTGTATACCATTGTTTTTTCAGGGGCAGAAAGTGACGGAGGAACGGCTGTCGTTGTTATTGCGCGTTTCTTGTTGGGCTTATTGCTCAGGACGAAATGAATATTGGCACCGTTACGGAGATCGTCATAAGTCAGGTATGACTTGTCATAGATTTTTCCGTTGAGATACATTTTATTGATATATACATTTTTATGCGACCAGTTGGTGGTTGTCACACAAATATGTTTACCGTTGTTCATCCGAAGATCGACCGAGGGAAGGGCGGGAGAGCCGATGTTGTATATATTGCTTGAGGGAGCTGTCGGATAGAATCCCATTGTGTTGAAGATATACCAGGCCGACATTTGCCCGCAGTCATCGTTTCCACTCAGCGAAGCCGGTTCATTGCCATAAAAATCATCTACGACGCGACGGATCCATTGCTGGCTCTTCCATGGCTGTTTCAGATAATTATATAAATATATAACCTGATGGCAAGGTTCGTTGCCATGCCAATAGGCGCCGATACGCCCTTGAATATCGTGAGCGCCCGGGATATCGTCGGGGAGTTTGATAGTGAACATAGAGTCTAAGCGGGCTTCGAATAGCCGTCGTCCCATGGCATTTATATAACCTTGTACGTCTTGTGGTACATACCAGGTATATTGCATCGTGAATCCTTCAGTGATATCGCCCCAGCCATTTACAGAACCCGGACCTTGATATGTTATCGGAGCAAAAGGAGTGCGCCAGTTGCCCTTATTGTCGCGACCACGCATATATTTTGTTTCAGGATCAATCAAATTCTGATAGGATAGGGCGCGGTTGATAAAATACTTATAATCGGCAGTTCTTCCTAATTTGCGGGCAGCTTGCGCAATGCAGTAATCGTCGAAAGCATATTCCAGCGTTTTAGAAACGGATTCTTTCTCTTTATCGAACGGAACATATCCAAGTTGTTCATAATCGGGAAGGCAGTCATAGTGCGGGTTCATGGCCGTGGTCTTCATTGCTTCGAAAGCACGTTCGTAGTCGAAGCCGGGGATATCTTTTACAATCATATCCGCAAGGACTGAGACGGCATGATAGCCGATCATGCACCAAGTTTCGTTGCCATAGAACGACCATACAGGAAGCATCTTTTCCACACTTTTGTCATAATGTGCCAGTAATGAATTGGCAATATCTGCATTGATATCCGGATGGACCAGATTCAGCAACGGGTGGAAAGCACGATAGGTGTCCCATAATGAGAAAGTGGTATAGTTGGTAAAATCTTTGGCTGTCTGGATGCTTTTGTCTAGAGAACGATATTTGCCGTCGAGATCTTCAAAAACAAACGGGTGAAGTGCGGCATGATAGACGGAGGTATAAAACGTTTCTTTCTGCTGCTCATCGCCTGTGATGGCATAGTGCGACAATTCGTCATTCCATTTCTTTTCGGCCGTCAGTCGTACCGAATCGAAAGTTTGTCCGTCGAGTTCTTTCAGATTTAGTAATGCACCATCGGTACTTACGCCTGAGATGGCTGTTTTTACATATATGGATTCACCGTTTGTCGTTTTGAATCGTATGAGGCATTTGATATCTTCACCCCAGGCTTCGCGTGAGCTGCGGAAACGTTTAGTATTGTAGAGAACAGGTACACTGTCTTGCATGAACAAAATATTTTCCAGAGGCTTTGAAAATACGGCAGCAAAGAATACATGCCGTTCCGGTCCCCAGCCTTTTACCAGTTTGGAACCGACAATAGTCGAATCATTCACAAGGCGTATGTTAGCCCATTTGCATTTCTGATAAAGTGTATGTTTTAAATCGATCAGGATGAAAGCACTGTCTGATTCGGGATAGCTGAAGCGGAACATTCCGCTTCGGATGCTGGAAGTCATTTCGGCAGAAACATTATAATCCGATAGTCTGACGGCATAATATCCGGGTGTAGCTGTTTCTTCATCGTGACAATAGCGGGAACGGTAACCATGATCAGGATTGGCATGCGTTCCCGGATTAAGATGGGCGGTTCCGGTTCCGGGGATGAACAGAAAATCACCCAGATCAGGAATGCCTGTTCCACTAAGATGAGTCAGACTGAATCCCATCAATGTCGGGTGATCGAATTTGTAGCCTGAAGCGGCATCGTAATTGTCATCATCGGTATCCGGGCTGATTTGTATGCCTCCAAAAGGAAGTTGTGCTCCGGGGTAAACATTCCCAAAACCGGCAGTGCCTACCAAAGGGCGTACGTATTTTGTCAGATTGTTGTCGGTGGCTGAAGCCGAAATGACAGTTAATGATAATGCCGTTGTTCCGGCAATCAGAATCGTCTTTGAAAAAGTGGATATTGACATGGTGATATCATTTAGTGATTATATAAATAAAGCACGAATCACACCGTGATATGTGTCATCCGTGCCTGATATATGCAATACAATAATTATTGTTTGTAGGATTCCAGTTTTTCCTGTTTGAAGTTGCTGATGAAGACAAGAATCTTGTCTATTTCAGCTTCGCCGTAGTTGACATACACTTCTACGGAATGGCGGAAACTATCATCTTCATTTGCATCACGCAATAGCAGGTAGCCCATTACACAATGAGCGGCAGCCTCAACCAGGCGGCGCGCATGGAACTCGATATACTCATTGTCTTTTGTTTCTGAAACCAGATTGACAACCTGTTCATAATTAGTCGTCATCGTTTGAAGCCTGCTTTGCAAAGCCTGCAATTCGGGTTTATATTCAATCTTATCATACTCATCACGAATCTGATTCAGGTAAGTCCCCGTCGTCACATGGCGTATTGCAGCGACAACCTGCAATTGCGTTGTGCCTTCATAGATGTTGGTGATACGTGCATCACGATAAAGACGTTCGCAGGTATAATCTTTCATGAAACCTGAACCGCCGTGGATCTGTATGGCATCATAAGTATTCTGGTTGGCATATTCGGTTGTCATTCCTTTGCCAAGCGGTGTGAATGCGTCAGCCAGCTTACTATATTTTTTCATCTCAGTACGTTCTTCTGGTGTTAGTTTACGTTCTCTAGAGATGTCTTCAAGCGCTTTATATATATCAACGAATCGTGCAGTCTCATAAAGCATTGCTCGTGAAGCGTCAGCTTTGGCGCGTATTATTGCGACCATCTCAAAAACAGCGGGAAACTCAATGATGGCTTTTCCGAACTGTTTACGTTCTGTAGCGTAGGTATAGCCTTCGCGATAGGCTGCTTCGCTTAATCCGACGGCTTGTGCCATGATTCCCAGGCGAGCGCCGTTCATCAGAGCCATTACGTATTTAATAAGTCCCAGTTTGCGATCTCCGCATAACTCGGCTTTAGCATTCTTGAATACTAATTCGCAAGTAGGAGAGCCTTTGATGCCCATCTTGTTCTCAATGCGACGGACGTTAACGCCTCCGTTTTTCTTGTCATAAATAAACATTGACAATCCTCGGCCATCTTTCGTTCCATCTTCCGAACGGGCCAGCACCAGATGAATATCTGAATCGCCATTGGTGATGAATCGTTTTACGCCATTCAGACGCCAACAACTTTCTTGTTCGTCATAGCTTGCTTTTAGCATGACAGATTGAAGATCGGAGCCGGCATCCGGTTCGGTCAGATCCATTGACATCGTTTCACCTTCGCATACTCGCGGAATATAACGCTGACGCTGATCATCGTTGCCGAATTCATACAACGTTTCAGCACAGTCCTGCAATCCCCAAAGGTTTTCGAAACTTGCATCCGCACGTGAAACGATATCGGCCGCCATAATATAAGGAACAATGGGGAAGTTAAGCCCGCCAAAACGGCGTGGCATTGACATTCCCATCAGTCCGGCTTTGCGTACAGCTTCCAGATTGCGTTCTGTTCCGGCTGCATAAGTGACACGGCCGTTGGCAACAGTCGGCCCTTCTTTATCTACCTCTTCGGCATTTTGTGAGATTGTATCTCCACAAATCTCACCAACGATTTCCAACACTTTTTCGTAGTTGTCCATTGCATCGTCATAATTCTGAGGAGCATCATCGAAAGCGTCTTTGTCGGCAAAGTTGCGTTCCTTCAATTCAACAATACGTTTCATCAGCGGGTGATGAAGGTAGTGTTTTAAGCTTGGGTTGTCTGTATAAAAGTTTGACATAATTACTTCGTGTTCTTTTTGTAATACTTAATCATCTTCGGGATCACTTCTTCTACAGTGCCATTGATAATATAATCGGCAATTTTGTTGATAGGAGCATTCTCGTCGTTGTTTATAGAAATGATGATACCTGCATCCTGCATTCCGGCAATATGTTGAATTTGTCCGGAGATACCGCAGGCGATATAAAGTTTCGGATGAACAGTGAGTCCTGTCTGTCCGATCTGACGATCATGATCGCAGAAACCTGCATCGACCGCAGCACGGCTGGCACCAACTTCAGCGTGAAGTTCTTTAGCCAGTTCGAAAAGTTTGTCGAAGCCTTCTTTCGATCCCATACCATAACCTCCGGCAACAACGATTGCAGCCCCTTTCAGATTATGTTTAGCCTTTTCTACATGGCGATCAATTACTTTGACTACGAAGTCTGTTTCCGGAACGTATTTAGCAACGTCATGTATAACAACCTCGCCTTTGTAGTTCTCATTGCATATCTCTTTCTTCATCACTCCTTCGCGTACGGTAGCCATTTGTGGGCGGTGTTCGGGATTAACGATTGTTGCAACGATATTTCCACCGAAAGCCGGACGGATCTGATAAAGCAGGTTTTCATATTTCTTACCGGCTTTTTTATCTTCGTGTGATCCGATTTCAAGTGATGTACAATCGGCTGTCAGACCGCTTGTCAGTGCGGATGATACCCGCGGACCAAGATCACGACCGATAACGGTTGCTCCCATTAGGCATATCTGCGGTTTTTCTTCTTTGAAAAGATTAATCAGGATTGAAGCGTGCGGCATAGAGGTGTAGGGAAATAATCCCGGTGCATCAAATATATGCAGCTTATCTACGCCATAAGGCATTATCTGTTTTTCAATACCACCCAAGTTTGTACCTGCCACAATAGCTTCCAAACTGCAGTTTAGCTGGTTGGCCAACTTCCGGCCTTTGGTCAGAAGCTCAAGACTTACATCGGCAACGGTCGTACCTTCAAGTTCACAATATACAAATACGTTATTCATGTTATCCTATGGTGTGATTAGCTAGCAGTTCGACAATTAATCCTTCAACATCCTGATCAGAATCTGCCAGTGTCTTACTTTCCTTGGCTTGGAACACAATATTCTCAATGCTCTTTACTTTCGTTGGAGAGCCGGACAGACCGCATTGGTTTAAATCACCGTTAACATCGGCAACACTCCATTCCTGAATATTCAGATAAGGGCGCTTCTCATATAGTTCGGGATAAGCTAAAGGCGTTTGATTGGGATGGCAAGCCGGAGCGGCTGCTTTTTCTTGTGCGCCTAAAGCCCGCTTATATTTTATCACGAGTTTGGCGTTACGTGGACGACATGGCGCTGCGGAACCATTGACTGTGATAACGATAGGCATCGGGCCTTCTACTGTTTCTACACCGCCGTCAATATGTCTCTTTACTGTGATACGTTTTGATTTTTCGTCGATGTTAAGAATTTCTTCAGCGTAGGTGATTTGAGGCAAGCCTAATTTTTCTGCAACCTGCGGACCTACTTGAGCTGTATCTCCATCGATGGCTTGACGCCCACCAATAATGATGTCGTAATCATTTATCTTTTTTACGGCAGTAGCCAGCGCATATGAGGTGGCTAATGTGTCGGCGCCCGCGAAAGCCCGGTCTGTCAGCAGATATCCACCATCGGCACCGCGATATAATCCTTCACGGATGATTTCGGCAGCACGTCCGGGACCCATGGTCAACACCGTAACAGTCGTTCCGGGGAAAGCATCTTTCAGGCGCAATGCCTGCTCTAATGCGTTCAGGTCTTCCGGATTGAAGATGGCAGCAAGCGCAGCACGATTGACTGTGCCGTCTTCTTTCATCGCATCCTTACCCACGTTACGTGTATCCGGAACCTGTTTAGCTAATACGATAATTTTTAAACTCATATTATTTCCTGATTGAATATTGAAATCGGTGCAAAAGTAATCAAACATTTGGGATGTAGAAAACTTTCTATCAAAAATGCACACTTTTCATCATTTTGAGCGAAAGAGATAAGAAGCAAGAATGTAAGTATATTGATTATTGAATAATAAATAAAAGTTTATTAATCAGTAGTATGAAATAATATTTTTATCTTTGGGAATTCTATTAATTCTTATTGATTTTCATATGAATAGACGCATATATTATTTGGATTTGCTTAGAGTCTTTTTGACGATGCTCGTCTTTTTTCATCATTCTGCCATTGGCTTTGGAGCCTCTGGAGGCTGGTATTATTTATCTAAAGAAACAACTACGGGAGTTACACAAATTCTGCTTTCTTTGTTGATGGGTATAGATCAATCCTATTTTATGAGTTTGTTTTTCTTTATTTCAGCTTTACTTATGCCTGAATCTCTGGATAGAAAAGGTTTCCGTCTGTTTTTGGTGGACCGTGTTAAGCGTTTGTTGGTTCCGTTGCTGATTTTTGTTTTTATTCTTAATCCTTTGCTTGTATATTGGATTTATGGCCATTGGAATAATTTTGGTCCCGGACCGATGTGGTTTGTATTTACATTGCTGATTTTTGAATCAAGTTATCTTGCTTATAGAAAATGGTTTAAAAAGCGAATAGTTATTAACTGGAAACGCCCTTCGGTACTTGGTATCATCACATTCTTTATACTCGCCGGCATATTTGCTTTTTCAGTTCGTCTTTTCTGTCCGACAGGTAAAAATATTTTGGGATTACAGTTGGGTTATTTTCCGCTTTATATCTTTATGTATGCTTTGGGCATTATCGCCGGTCGGAATGGCTGGCTCGAACGGATTCAGGTACGTGATTCGCTTCCTTGGTTTTTGATAGCTATCTTTTTAGGTATTCCTTTTTTTGCAGAAAGTGTCCTCTATTATCAAAATTCTGCAGGAAATTTTGCGGGCGGATGGAGTGTTCAAGCTTTGATTTATGCTTTTTGGGAACCAGTGATGTGTGCCGGTTTCAGCTATTTTTTGGTTGCTATTGCCAAAAAATATTTTGATAAACCTTGTCATATAATGCAAACATTATCGGCTGATAGTTATACTTTTTATATTATTCATCCGTTTTTTGTTGTCGGATTTACGTTCTTATCTGAGACATTGCCTATTGTGCCGTTAGTCAGATTATTCTTTGTTTTACTTGTTGGCATTCCGGTTTGTTTTGGGGCCGCACATGGTTTAAGGCTTGTTTTCGGAAAGCATTGGCTATAAAGAGAAGAGATTGTTTGTTATATTTATTGATATTTGTACCTTTGTATCCGTGTTAAAAAAAAATTGAAATGGAGAGAAATTTGCTAGTACATGTTTTGTGTGTTATTATGGTGTGTGTTGGTTTTGGGTGTTCTAAAGATGATGTGAGTGATCCTTCTGGCACGGTAACGTTGAATATGCTTAACGAAAAGAGTGGCAGAACCAGTTTGGGTAGTTCGGATATCTATATTAATGAGGCTAATAATTTTTATACCCGGTCGTGTTATATTGCTGATTGCGGCAATACCGGCGGAGTGGGAAAAAAGATAGGTCCGGTTACTAATAATCTTGTGCGAGAAGTGGCTGTTGCTCAGGGACATATGTATCAGGCTTTCGATCAAGAAACAATCATGACATTTCCCTCTGGAGTAAATGCTGTGCTTCTCAACAGTACTTATTATCGTTTTTATGTTGTAGAACCGCTCAAAGCAGATGCATCTAAAGCCGGTTCCGTTATAAAATATGTTTCTGTTCAGGCCGAGGCGAATGATTTGCCCGAAAACGACAAAGTCGTTGCTGAGTTTCAGAACTATATCGATCCTGTGTCCATTGATCTTCCCAAAGGAGCGGAATATGCTTTTGATACAAAGTTTGACAAAGTATTCTCACATTCCGTAAAGCGCAATACTTTGACGCTGACCTTGGTTAATGATGATTATGTACATGCCGGCGATTACAATTTGTATATTCGTCAGGGACAAATTTTTACACAAGTGATTTTGCGGGTGGAGTAATATTAATATTCGAATGTCAGTTGTTAAGCCTATATCCAAAGCCCAGCATCAAATTCTTTGGGTCATGAAACTTACTTAGCTGATAACCTACGTGTAGAAACAGGTTGCGGGTAATGCTGGTCTTGAGAGCAACAACTTGATAGAATCCGCCGTAACCGCTTCCTTTATAGAGAATATTATGCCCTATGCCGATATTGATGGAAAAGATCGGCATTACAAACTCGCCTCTAAGAGATAATCCTGCCTCTATGCGTTCAATGAAGGGGGGACGGTAGAAACGCATGTCCCCGTTTTCATTTTTACCGGCAATATGGTTTTCGATATGGGCACTTTCGTCGTATTGCCCGTCTAACGACAGACCTGCCTTAAGGTATTTATTGAAACGATACAGCGGATTAATATTAAAACCTACAATACCGAATGAACTCGGCACGATATAATGTTCGTCAACAATACCTTTAGATCGTGTTGCTCCGTAAATGATTATATCATAACTCAGATGAGGCTTCACTAAGGGTATCCGCATTGTTTCGTGTTGCATGGATATCTTGTTATATCTGGCATCAAAAAGGCGTGTAACGCCTATCCTCATTCCGGTAGTGTTAAGTCCTCCGTTAGGATAATGTGTATTACCGTTAGAATAGTGTGTAGCAGTTACGCCAGCTGCCAGTTTCCATTGTGAGGTCATTTGCCAGTTAAGGAAGAAACCCAGATTGATATAAGCGTTAATCCTTGAACCTATAGATGTGTTATATTCATTTTTGTTTTCATCATAAGGTTTCCAGCCAAAAGAGGCTCCGAAATTCCATTCATAATCAAACGACAGATGTTGTGACAACTGTTTGATACGTGACCCTTGAAATACATATAGTGCAATGGGATTTCCCACTTCGTTGGAATTATAAAAAGTATTGTAAGCGATTCCCACTCCCTGGTAAGTATGCGGATAAAGCTTTCCCAAATATGAATTGGGGTTGAATTGAAAAGCGTATTTAAGATGTAGCGACAAGCTTTTGTCAATCTTTTCTTTTTTTAGATTATTCCCCTTATAGAAATCATTCGACAGGAATATATATCCGGGAGCAATGTCGAACTCGACTTGATGAATCGGTCGCTTGTTTGGGATGCTGTCTGATGTCTGTCCCTTTGCTATGAAGGTGAAAAATATCGACAGACTGATAAGAAGTAGTTTGTTATTGTTTGTTCTCATTTTTTACGAAAGTCTCTTTAATGCCAGCATATATTTTCCTGTTAGTGTTTTGCCGTGGAAGATTCCGGTTATGCTTTTAATTTTTCCTGTTTTTCGGTTTCGGATGTATAGTGTATAGTCTGCATCAAAATATGAATATTCCAAAATTTTGATGACCTTTGTTTTCCCTTTTTCCACGGTTATAGTCTTTTTTACATCCTCAAAAGGAAGCGGCGTTTTTTGTTCGGAATTTTTATAGTAAGTTTTTTTGTTCGAAATCTTAATCTCGTCGTTTATCACACTGTCTGGAATCGTCACCTGTGCATCGGGCTTAAGAAATGAAAACGCTTTCGGATCCTGACTTGAGAAAGTGAAAGATTGCTGTTCACCCGAAAAGATCGAGACGCCGATGGTTATCGGGTTGTCGTTATGATTATCGATGACGAGGTTTGTGTTTGATTCTTCCCAATTTTGGTAATAAGTCATAGGCGTTAGCGAATAGTTTATATGATCGAAGTCATACCCTGCAGAAGGTACCTGCGTGATATGAATAGGAATGTTTTTGTCATAGTCGCCAATCCAAACAGTGAACTTAAAATCTTGATTCGATAAATTTTCATCTACGCTTATTTCTATTTTTTTATCGTCCGAACGTTTCACTGTGAAACCGTTAAGAGAGCTTTGATACACCAATTTTCCTTTTTGCTTTAAGGGATTCTCATAGAAAGTGACAGAATTGTATAATATCTTTCCGTTTTCATCGTATACTTTCCCATAAAACTCATTGTTGGATTGGTCAATAGATAAAATTCCCCCTTCGGGGATTTTATTGAATGTGACAACCGACGAATCTCCTTCTCCATCCATCTGTAGTTCAGTGGTGGATACATTCAATTCTTTCACAAATACATTGTCGTTGCAACTCATCAATAACGTCAATAAACCTATAATGATGATGCAAATAAATATAGTATGATATTTCATGCCTGATTCACTATATGATTAAAATGAAAGTAATGCAGCTCCTTTGCATTATGTTTACTTACTTATTTTTGCAAAAGTACAAAAGATATATGATAAACGGCGCTTTATTCCTTATAAATTAGCTTTTTCTCGGGCATTACTTTCCTGATAAGATCATGAAAGGCTCGTTTATTCTATGAAAAAGAGCTTTCTTGAAACTTTGATTACTTTCTGACCAGTGTGTAGAGGTAGCCGGTCTTTGAGCAGTCCTGCAGTAAAAGTGTATCACCGTTGATCATAAGTGGAAACGCAGGATGAGTCTTATAGAATGCATCCATCAGATAAGCCTTATAGCCGATACCGGTGTCTGCATTACGCCAGTTGAGTGAGCCTGGTTCGTCTTTACCGTTTTCAGTCCATATATAGTTGTCTCCATCGAAGGTGATAAAAGTGTTTTCATATTCACAATTTTCGGAAGCGTTCTTGCCACTGACAAGTTTCCATTTTCCATTGATCTGCTTTTTGATTTCAGGAAGAGCTTTTTCAATCAACATTGTCTTTTTTGCATTGGCTGTTTTTTTATTGTCGTGACAAGCCGCACCTATGATACAGAAGCATACTAGCAGTAGTGGAATGAGATTATTTGTAATTTTCATGATTGATTTTTTATAGTGTTTCTATATTTATCTAGTTTTTATTATACTACAAATATATTGTTGTTTTTGTTTATATACAAAGATATAACAAAAGGGCCTGTCTAACAAGTTTAGTCAGGCTCTTATTTTTGCATAAAAAATAAGGCTTTCATACTGAAAATCAGCAGGAAAGCCTTTGTTATATCGATAGAATTTTATAAATTTGTTTTGCACAACA